>Ga0207695_10000252_pt1 | contig 139109 bp, 109 predicted proteins | sample KBSC54metaG_FD_184354 | JGI IMG/M metagenome (GOLD analysis project Ga0207695, IMG submission 184354) | Corn rhizosphere microbial communities from Kellogg Biological Station, Michigan, USA - KBS C5-4 metaG (SPAdes) (version 2) | ecosystem: Host-associated > Plants > Roots > Rhizosphere >... | reverse complement strand
TGGTTGCCGACTAGACCGCTACTCGTTCGCCTCGATGCGCCGGCCGTGCGCATCCTGGAGCGGCCGCGAGTTTAACCGGAAAAGATACGTGAAGGCTCGAATCTGATCGAGGCTGATGGTGATCTCGTTTTCGAAAACAAACCAGCGGACACCCTCGGTGCACGGCGGTGTAGAGAGAGAACCCATGTAGGTCCAGTAGCCGCGATCAGCAGGCAGAAAGCCGCGCGGATTGACCATATCTGTTACGGTCTCCTTCGCGCCGGCGGTTTTTGGCAGGTGTGGCCACAGCATCGCTAAAACCGCGTTGGGACCACTGCGATCGAGGGCCATGCGTATCTCAACGACCACCAACTTCCCGTCGGAACTCTTGTGCAGTAGCTCCACGTTCATGTCGGTGAGCTTACCGTTTACCGCGCTCTCGCCGGGATGATGGAATTCGAACTGCTGCAGGTCATAGCGCACGCCGTCGGCGACGATGTAGCTGCCGGGCTTCACGTGCGCAACAATGAGGTTTCCTGTGTTCTCCAACTCCACTGATGCCGCAAGATAATGAAACTCGATAGGCTGGAGCTTCTTGTTCAGATGTGCTCCGTGTATGTCGATGGGGGATTGCTCGTGCCCTTTGGAGCAGGCCTGGTAGGCCGGATCGAGTCTTCCCCACGCCAGCGGTCCGGTCTTTCCTGCGTAGTCCCAGTTGGCGCCGGATTGCGCCATGACGCACCCTGACCCGAGCGCGAACACCATCATCAATGCACAAATGCGCATGAAGAGCTCCTGCCAAACGTATGACAACATGGAAATTCTAAAGCACTGAGCGCGTGTTCCTCTCGCTGTCCGGTTTGAGTGTCACGCGTTGTCCCGAACCCCCCTGCGAACGGGAAGAGATAGACTGAACGGACTTGTCGGAAAGGTCGAGAAACAGGTTCCCCTCCCGCCTTGCTATCTGAGAGGATTCTTCACACACCATGAGCACGACAAATCCCCTTCGCAGCGCACCAAGAAGATCGGTCGTCATCTTCCTGCTTGCGGTCTTTTTCACCTTCATTGCGATGGCGCTCGCCAACGACATCATCGCGGTCGGTCGGCAGTCGTCCATGCGGTTGGGGCTGTCACTCTTGATTGCGGGATCCACCGCAGTTTGCTATGCCGTGGCGGGAATCACTCTGCGATCGAAGTTCTGGAAGGCGTTCTTTCCCATATTTGCTCTGCACATGGTGGTGCTGTCGTTTATCGGGAGAAAATTTCCTGATTCGCCTCATCTCAAAGAGATGAATGCCGTCCAGACACATCGAGTCGAGAACCGGCTTGCCTTTGACGGCATAGCAACCATCATTACGATTTGTCTGGGATATGCGGGTTTTGTTCATGTTTTCGTCTTCGAGAGCAGAAGGCACATCCGTGCACAGGCTGAAAAGGCCCAACTGGAAGCAGAGATGGCCGCCGCCCGCGAGGTTCAGCGCGTCATGCTGCCGGACGAGGCCGAGTCGTTTCCCGGCTACTCGATCGACTCTGTCTACAAGCCGGCATTGCAGCTCGGGGGAGATTTCTTCCAGATTCTGCCAGCCGGCCACAGCGGATTTCTGCTCGTGCTGGGCGATGTCGCGGGCAAGGGACTGGCGGCCGCCATGCATGTCTCCATGCTGGTTGGCGTCATCCGCACGGTGGCCCTGGAGACGTGCGACCCGGCCATTATGCTGGGCAGACTCCACGATCGTCTCGTGGGTCGAACCTCCGGCATTTCGACCGCCTTGGCCGCACATGTTTCTTCGGGTGGCGTTGTCACGATCGCCAACGCCGGGCACCTGTCCCCCTACCTCGACGGCAAAGAGATTGAACTCCCTGGTGCTCTTCCTCTGGGAATTGCCGAAGGAGGTGTGTACGCACCGGTGCGTTTTGAGCTTTCACCGGGGAGCCGCCTTACCTTCTATTCAGACGGTGTGGTCGAGGCGCAGAATAGCGCCGGCGAACTCTTCGGTTTCGATCGCGTGCGTGCAATCTCCACGGAACCGGCGGACGCAATCGTGGAGAAGGCTGTTCAATTTGGCCAGGCGGACGATATCACGGTGGTGACGATCGAGCGCTTAGCAACTCGTGGATCGGCGGTTGCAGGTCTCACAAGTGCGCCGCAACCGGCTCCGGCTTAGCCGTTTCGATCTCTTCGGCACAACACGATTTCAAAAAAATGAAGGGGATTCCATCAGGAACCCCCTTCGCGAGCTGAATTGAAGTTAGCTATCGTGCGCCGGCCGTTGCCGCTACGCCGGCCTGTTCGGCTAGCTTTGCAGCCTTATCCGTCGCTTCCCAGGTGAACTCAGGCTCTGTACGGCCGAAGTGCCCGTACGCAGCCGTCTGTTTGTAGATGGGACGACGCAGGTTGAGGCCGTCAATGATGGCCTTCGGCGTGAGCGAGAAGTTCTTTCGCACGAGTTCAGTGATTTTCGCCTGGCTGATCTTGCCGGTTCCAAAGGTCTCCACCAGCACGCTGACGGGCTCCGCAACACCGATTGCATATGCCAGCTGAACTTCAGCTTTGTTGGCGAGGCCGGCCGCGACGATGTTCTTGGCGATATAGCGCGCCATGTATGCCGCGGAGCGATCGACTTTGGTCGGATCCTTGCCCGAGAATGCGCCGCCGCCGTGACGGCCCGCGCCACCGTAGGTATCCACGATGATCTTGCGCCCGGTAAGCCCTGTATCGCCCATGGGGCCACCGATCACGAATCGGCCCGTCGGATTGATGTGATATTTCGTGTGCTCGTCGAGCAACTTCGCCGGGAGCACAGCCTGAATCACGTGCTTCAGCACGTCCGCGTGGAGCTCGTCATTGGTTATGGTTTCGGAGTGCTGGCTGGAGATCACGACCGCGTCGATGCGAGCGGGCTTGCCATTCTCGTCATACTCCACGGTCACCTGGCTCTTGCCGTCGGGCCGCAGGTAGGGGAGCTTGCCATTCTTGCGAACGATGCTGAGCTGCCGCGTCAGCTTGTGCGCCAGGGAGATTGCCGCAGGCATCAGTTCCGGCGTTTCGTTCGTGGCGTAACCGAACATCATGCCCTGGTCGCCCGCGCCGCCCGTGTCTACCCCTTGGGCGATATCGCCCGACTGCTTGTTGATTGTCGAGATTACGGCGCAAGTGTTCGAGTCGAAGCCGTAGAGGGCATTGTCGTATCCGATAGACGCGACCACGCCACGCACCAGGCTCTGGAAATCGACATAAGCCTTGGTGGTGATTTCCCCGGCGATGACAACCAGGCCGGTCGCGGTCAGTGTCTCGGCCGCTACGCGGCTGTAAGGATCCTGTTCGAGGCAGGCGTCCAGGATGGCATCCGATACCTGATCTGCAATTTTGTCGGGATGACCTTCCGTGACCGATTCAGAGGTAAACAAAAAACGATCGCTCAACTTCGCATTCCTCCCCTTTGAAGGGACTTAAGGTAGATTGTCCGCCGCGAATGGCTGATGAGGGCAGTTGCAGCAGAAGACAAGGCGCATCGGCGAACCGGAGTCGCACCTGCACATCTATCTATGGTAATTGCGTTAAGGCTGAGCGGGCAAAGATTGGCAGCAAACGGGGAGATCGGCGCATCCAGAGGAGCAATGCAGGGGGTCAACGGGGGAGGGAAGACGTCGGGAGTTGAAATAAGCTTGGGTGGACACAACGGGAAGAGCTTCAGCGCTTGAACCACGCAGCCGCATGAGCCACAACAGCGTGAGCCTTGGTGGGTACCGGGAGCACGGAACTCCACCAGCCCGCCCTCACCCCGACATATCGCACCGTAAGATACCCCGCTACCGCTACCAATGCCACCAGAACGGCAGCTCCGATCCAGCGCAGACGCAGTTCCATGGCTTCGCGCTTCTGAATCCGCTCTTTTCCGACGTTGGAGGCGAATGTGGCCCATCCATTGTCGGGGGTGTCTACGGTCAAGCCGGATTGATTCGTCGCCTTAAGGAACCGGTCGGTCCAGTCCCGGGTGTCCAGTCCGAGAGCACTCACATAGCCCCGGACAATGCCTTTGCTCAGGATGCCGCCGGGAAGCTGTTGATAACGATCCTGCTCCAACGCAACCAGATGGCGCTGGCTGATCTTGGTGACGGCAGTGATCTGCTCGAGCGCTATACCGCGCGAAATCCGCTGCGATCGAAGCTCTTGCCCAAAAGTACTCATTTGGTAACCAGTCCCGTCATAATAGCTCGTGGCTTTTTCCACAGCAAGTTACGAAGGACATTTCACGTATGAACCAACTTTATCACCCTTAGTTATCACTGAGCTAGAGGGAGGAAATGTGCTTTTCGTCACTCCAAACTGTGCAAAACTGCCTCGGACTGCCAGTCGGGCCTCTTCCAGCGCGAGTCCTGGAGAGAGGGCCCCTTTACAGGAATCCCCTGCGAAATGCACTGGGAACTGGGCTGATACCCTTACTTTGAGGGCCGCTGCCGCCGGAGTCTTCAAAATTCAATGAATAAGCTCGTTATTGCCAATCTGTTGCACCGCCCCTTGCGATCGCTGATCAGCATTACCGCAGTGGCTATCGAAGTCATCATGATCCTCTCGATCGTGGCCATCTTTATGGGGATGCTCGACAGCCAGAGAACGCGCATGAACGGAATCGGGGCGGACGTGGTGGTGATGCCTTCCAATGCGGCGATGGTCGCCGGAGTAGGCGGCGCGCCAATCTCGGCCAAACTCGCGGGTTTTCTCAGCACGTTGCCGCATGTAACGGTAGCGTCGCCGGTCATCACCGACTTCAACATGTCGAGCGCGGTCGAAATCATGTATGGAATCGACTACAAAAGCTATAACGCGCTGAGACCGTTTGTGTTCCAGGCGGGAGGGCCGTTTCAAGGCCCCGATGACGTGATCATTGACGATGTGTACGCAAGTTCCGGAAAGGGTTATCGCGTCGGAGACACGATGACGATCAAGAACCATACATTTCGCGTCTGCGGCATAGTGGAGAACGGCAAAGGCGGTCGCAGGATGGTGCCCATCGACACGCTTGGGGGCTTGATTGGCTCCGAAGGCAAAGCTTCGGTTATTTATTTGAAAAGCGATGACCCGGCAAATAACAGCCTGATCATGGAGGAGATTCACAACACGAAGGGTCTGGCAAACTACAGGGTGCAAACGATGGAGGACCTGGTTTCGCAATACACTCCTTCGCGCTTCCCGGGGTTCAATCTCGCCCTCAAAGTGGTTATTTCGATCGCTGTCATCGTTGGATTCCTTGTGATCTTCCAGTCCATGTACACCGCGGTGCTGGAGCGCACGCGTGAAATCGGGATACTGAAGTCTCTCGGATCCTCAAAGGCCGCGATTGTCAGCGTCGTTCTGCGCGAAACCGCCTTGTTGGCTGTTGCTGGTGTTCTGCTGGGTATAGCCGCGACCTATGCAGTGCGAGCGCTGCTTCATATCAAGTTCTCCACCTTCGCATTTGAGTTGACTGCGCAGTGGATTGGGTATGGTGCATTGATTGCTTTCGGGGGAGCGATCTTTGGGGCTCTCTATCCGGCCTGGATGGCCGCCCGCAAAGACCCGATCGACGCCCTGGCCTACGAATAGCGCCCGAGGCTCACGCGCGGCTGGTTTCATGCCGTTGATCTCGTGTTCCGCAGGCGCCCGTTGTTCCGAAGCCGGTTTTTTCAGCCCGGATATACTTTCCAGGATTCCCTGCAACAAACAGAGTGAGGTCATCTGCGTTAGCCAGCGGCTGGCAACAGTCCAGCGGAGAAAGTTTCCTTGCCCAACTTGACGAAAGCCAGCACGACTTCATCCTTCGGGAGGTGGATGTACGCCGTCTGGGTGCTCGTCATCGGTATCTTCGCTGTGCTGCATGCGTTGAACCTCGCAGCTGACTTTCCCAATCACACCCCGTGGCACATCGACTGGGCCAAATACACCGACGAGGGCTGGTACGGCAACGCTGCCGTCCGCGCGCATCTTTTCGGCCACTGGTATGTGCCGGGCGATTTTAATCCCGCTCCCGCGGTGCCGATCTGGCCGTTCCTCGAGTGGGTGCTCTTCTTTTTCACCGGCGTTAACATCGAAGCGGCGCGTGGCCTTGCCATCGCATTTTTCTTTGCCAATCTCGTGCTTTGCTATGCTCTGCTTCGGCCGCGTGCGCCGAAGTGGGTCGCTCTGCTCGCTCTCACTCTGCTGGTGACGAGCCCTTTTCTTTACTGCTTCAGCCGGTTGGCCATTCTTGAGCCGATGCTGACCACGCTGACACTGGCAGCGCTCAACCTCGCCGTCCGGCTTCCGCAGATTCGCCGCCCCGTATCGGCGGCAGCAGCAGTGGGGGTCCTCTTCACCCTCATGATTTTGACCAAGACGACGGCAATTTTTCTACTCCCGGCCATTGGGTGGGCGATGTTCGCGGCATTCTGGGATCGCGGGGAAGCCGCATCTGACTCGACTCGGTCTAGCCTTCGCACCTGGTTCCATCAGAGCGCTCTTCGCTGCGCAGCGTCGGCCGCAATCGCTTTTGTGGTCACCTTTGGAGCCTGGATGAGTGCTGTCATCGCGCTCGGATACTTCGGGGACTACAAGTACCTGCTGTTTATCAACAAATATGTGAAGCCCAACGAATTTTATTGGCCGCTGCTCAGCTTCTGGTGGTCATTGCACGCCAGCATCTGGGTCGATCGCATCCTGATACCGCTTTCGGGACTGTTGATTGGCGCAGTGCTGGTCGCCGCTACGGTTTTTCGCAAGCGAGCCGGATGGGCATCGGAGTTGCTCGTCGACCCGGTATTTGGAGCATGCATTCTTGCCGCCGGCGGCTACATCCTTTTCATGACTTATCAGAACCACCCCCAGCCGCGGTATTTCGCGCTCGTGGCCGTCTTCTGTTTCCTGATCATCTCCCTGGCGACGGGCAAGCTCTGCGAGCAGCCGGGCGCGCGGCGCATCGTCGGTTGGGGCGCGGTGGCCCTGGCAGTGATTGCATCGGTTGTGAACGGCCTTTGGACCGTAAACTTCGCGTCGCATCCTGAGTACACCTTCGTGAACGCCGCTCGCGCTTTGACTAACTACATCGACCAGCACCCCAATGGGAATCGTCTTCTCGTTTCCATCAGCGGCGATGAGATCACGCTCGTGACGCACCTGCAGTCAATCTGCGACGACTTCAGCATGCGAACTCCGGAACTGCCCGACCTCGGCGCAAAGCTTGCGCACTACAAGCCTGGCTGGTGGGCTACCTGGAACGATATCGACCCCGGCACCCTCGAAGATCTGCACACGCACTACTCGCTGGAACAGGTGGCAGAATTCAAGGCGTTCGACGATCCCGAACGAAACGTTCTGGTCCTTTTCAAACTCCACCCTGTTCCTGAGCCCCGCATCATCGAGGGAAACAATCTGCAGCAGCCGCTTCCGGGCGACAAAATCGACATCATGATCGAGTAGATGAATCGATTTTCTGTTTTGCTGTGCCCAAAGCAGAACCTGCCCGGGGTAGACGACTTCATGCGCGATTGAGTAGACTCCTCCCCGCTGTAGATAGAAGCGTTTTTTCTATTCCCGATCAGGACGGTGTGATCTTCCCCATGATGCGATCGCCCTAGATGGTTGTGACTGCAATCACTCGACAGCCCTGTAGTCGGATGATAGGCTTCCGGTGACTTGAGCCGGGGCCCCCACGGGGCCTGTAATTTTGTGGGAAATGTGTCGAGGTTCGTGAGGTCGCGTGCCTCAAGCTGCCCGCTATTTTGGAATAGCAAAATCTCTCTTGGAGGGTATGTGACAGTTATCGAATCCGTGTACCTATTTATGAAACGGCAGAGCAAATCCGTCGCAGTACTGATGATGGGCCTGCTGCTTCCTGCCTTCGCTTTCGGGCAGTCGGAACAAACTGGTGGAGGAGAAGCCAACCTGGTGCTGCCGGATTTGTCGAGTGTGAACTTTCTCGGCATGAACGGACATGCTCTCCTGATGATCGGCTTGCTGTTCTGCGTTGGCGGCCTGCTCTTCGGTCTGGCGATCTACGTTCAGTTGAAGAATTTGCCGGTTCACCGCACGATGCGCGACATTTCTGAACTGATCTATGAAACTTGCAAAACCTATCTAATTACACAGGGGAAGTTCATTCTTCTTCTCTGGGTTTTCATCGCGGTCATCATTTCGCTCTACTTCGGCTATCTCGCGCCGGTGCCGGGTAAGTCGATCGGAGTAACGTTGCCCATCATCCTGCTGTTCTCGCTTGTCGGTATCGCGGGCAGCTACGGAGTGGCCTGGTTCGGCATTCGCGTCAATACCTTCGCGAACTCGCGGACAGCGTTTGCAGGTCTGAGGGGCAAACCGTATCCGGTCTATGCAATTCCGCTGAAGGCCGGCATGAGCATCGGCATGTTGCTGATCTCGGTCGAACTGTTGATCATGCTTTTCATCCTGCTTTTCATCCCGCGTGATTATGCAGGACCTTGCTTTATTGGCTTCGCCATTGGCGAATCTCTCGGCGCGGCAGCTTTACGTATTGCCGGCGGCATCTTCACCAAGATCGCCGACATCGGCGCCGATCTGATGAAGATCGTGTTCAAAATCAAAGAGGACGACGCCCGCAACCCTGGTGTCATCGCCGACTGCACGGGTGACAACGCCGGCGACTCCGTCGGCCCGAGCGCCGACGGCTTTGAAACCTACGGCGTCACCGGCGTGGCCCTGATAACCTTCATTCTCCTGGCGGTTCACGATCCCAAAACCCAGGTGCAATTGCTCGTGTGGATCTTCGTGATGCGCGTCGCAATGCTCGTCTCAAGTTCGGGCGCCTACTTCCTCAACGGCGCAATCGCTCATGGGAAATACGGAAACTCAGACGAGATGGATTTTGAGGCGCCGTTGACCTCTCTGGTATGGATTACTTCCGTCGTTTCGATCGTCCTGACGTTTGTCGTCTCCTACTTCATGATCCCAACGCTTGGCGACGGAACGCTCTGGTGGAAGTTGTCTTCGATCATCTCGTGCGGAACGCTGGCCGGCGCCATCATCCCCGAATTGGTGAAGGTATTCACTTCCACGAGCTCGGGTCATGTGCAGGAAGTTGTCACCTCAGCGAAAGAAGGCGGAGCCTCTCTGGGGATTCTGTCGGGTCTTGTGGCTGGCAATTTCTCAGGCTACTGGTTGGGGTTGAGCATGGTCGGCCTCATGTCGATCGGCTACTACTTCAGCACGGGGCCGTCCATGGACGCTCTGATGCTTGCACCAGCTGTCTTCGCGTTTGGCCTGGTCGCATTCGGCTTCCTGGGTATGGGTCCGGTTACCATTGCAGTCGACTCTTACGGTCCGGTCACGGACAATGCTCAGTCAGTCTATGAGCTGTCCCTGATCGAAGCTGTTCCGGGCATCGAAGCCGAGTTGAAGAAGGACTTCGGCATCGACGCGAAGTTCGAACGTGCGAAACATCTGCTCGAGGCCAACGACGGAGCTGGCAACACCTTTAAGGCTTCAGCAAAGCCCGTCTTGATCGGCACAGCCGTGGTCGGCGCAACCACGATGATCTTTTCGATCATCATGGCCCTTACGGACGGTCTGAAGAATGGCGTACAGAACCTCTCTCTCCTCCATGCGCCGTTCCTACTCGGATTGATCACTGGCGGAGCCATGATCTACTGGTTCACCGGCGCATCCATGCAGGCGGTTACCACCGGCGCATACCGCGCGGTGGAGTTCATCAAGGCGAACATTCACCTTGAAGGCGCAGAGAAAGCCTCGGTCACAGATAGCAAGAAGGTGGTGGAAATCTGCACCAAGTACGCGCAGAAGGGAATGTTCAACATCTTTCTGGCTGTCTTCTTCGCCACTCTTGCGTTTGCGTTCGTGGAGCCGTTCTTCTTTATCGGCTATCTGATCTCAATTGCGATCTTCGGCCTCTATCAAGCAATCTTTATGGCCAATGCCGGCGGCGCATGGGACAACGCGAAGAAAGTTGTCGAAGTCGACCTGAAGCAAAAGGGAACGCCGCTGCACGACGCCACTGTAATCGGAGACACGGTCGGCGATCCGTTCAAAGACACCTCGTCCGTGGCGCTAAACCCGGTCATCAAGTTCACGACGTTGTTCGGACTGCTCGCCGTGGAGCTTGCGGTAACACTGAATAAGAGCAACGCTAGACTCGGCATGGGTCTCGCCGTTGCATTCTTCCTGGTATCAGTGTTCTTCGTGCACAAGTCGTTTTACGGAATGCGGATCGAAGGAAGCAAGTAATCCATCCTGACGAAGATCAGGTTCAAGCTTGGCTATCCCATCCTGCTAAGGATGGGATAGCCAGGGTCACAACTTAGCCATACTGAGATCGGTGGACGATCAGCAAACTGCGGCCCTGCGTGCAATGCGCAGGGCCGTGGTCTTTGAGCTTAGTAGATCGCTCTCAATGGCCGACGGTCACAGTTCCGTGCGTGCCCACGTCAATCGCGCCTTTGGTCGCGGCGGCCGCAAGGTACTTCATGCTGCGCACAATCTTGCTGTCGCTGGCTTCCCAGTACTCGGCTTCGTCAACGTCGACGCGCAGCACGCGGATCTGCGGATCGTCTTCGCCGCCTGGGAACCACGCCTTGTACATCGGGTTCCATAACTCGTGAATCTTTGCTTTGTCACGGGAGACGTTGGCACGCCCCTTTATTGTCACGTAGCTCTGGTTCTTCGGATCGGCGTACATAAGCCCCACGTGCGCGTCCTCGGCGATCTCGTCCACCTTGCGCGAGTCCTGCGCCGTCAGAAACCACAGCACTCCGTCGAATTCCTTTTTCTGTGTAGCCATTGGCCGACTGTCGAACGTGCCATCCTGCGCCGCAGTTGTGAGCATGGCGAATCGAATTTCTGAAATCAGGCTGCCGACCTTCTTGAGGCCCTCAGGGCCGGTGAGTTCCTTCGCTTCCGACATCTTTCCTCCGCATCTGAATGCGCCGGCTGGGCTCGAGTCCGCGAGCCGGTCGCTGCAGGTGATTAAGATGCGAGGAAGGGAATTGACGCGGGTTGGCGAGTGAGGCTTTCAACAAACTGGCGCTCTGCGTGCGTCAGTGTCAAAAACACGTCAGGTTGCTGGCGATCTCGGCCAGCGATTGTCTCTGCCGCCCGTCGGGATCGAAGTTCGCTGGATCCAGCCAAGCTTCAAACGCTGCCTTGCGAGCCGGCCATTCTGAATCCAGCATGGAGAACCATGCCGTATCGCGATTCCGCCCTTTCACGATCATGTGCTGCCGAAAGATGCCTTCGAATGTGAACCCATAGCGCAGGGCCGCCCGGCGAGATGGGGCGTTATTCGCATTGCATTTCCACTCATAGCGGCGATATCCAAGATCCTCGAAGATATGCCGAGCCATCAGGTACATCGCTTCTGTCGCGGCAATCGTCCTCTGCAGTGGTGGGGTCATCAGGATGTTTCCCACCTCAATGACACCGTTCGCCGGGTCCATCCGCATGAAGCTGGCGTAGCCTTCGGTCTTGCCGCTCGTTCGCGGAACGATCGCCAGGAAGACCGCCGCGGTGCCGTGCTCTTTCGCTTCCAGAGCTGCCCGCATTTCCGCCTCGTTTGCGTATGGGCCGTCTGCCAGATAGTCCCACACCCCGTCATGGCCTTCTACACCCCTCCAGAGCTCAGCAGCGTGCCTTTCCGCACTCAGTGGCTCGAGCCTGACATATTTGCCTGCGAGCGATGCGGGGACCGGCGCAGGAAGAGATTTCCAGCTCGAAAGGTCATCAGTTTTCGGCATGAGCTCAGGCTATCAGCGGTCTGGATCAGTCCGGCTGGCCGTGCCAAAAAAGTAACGGCCCCCTTCTCCACATTTTGCTCAATTTCGCACAGCAGAAATCGCTGAAATGCACCTCTTCTGCGCCTTGTACCCACCCCCTCCCCCCTCTAGTCTTGAGTTTCAGAACACACGCCGCCCTCAAGAGCGCTTCTGCACTGCATTTTGGGCAAATCAGACCCTGGAAATCCGCGATTCAAGCCCCTTTTGGGGCTTTCCACAGCCTGAATGCCTATGTTTAGCGGCCTGATGCAGTACTTGCGGGCCAAACACAATATGTTGTGGTTTATGGTTGACAGGCCCTACGGACAGCGCTATTTTTGCATCTGCGGCTGTAAAGAGACTGTAATGTTTGTCCCACTCGCAGCCGCGCAACAGAGAAAAACCCGCGGTCAGGAAAAGCCCCCGTTTTTCCGTTCGCTGCAGTATTTATCCCGCCCCAGATTCGGCCGTTAAACGCCTCAGGGACAGGTGTTTTCAAAGAAATCGCCAATGGAGAGAAATCGATGAGCGAGGCCCACCTTCAGACAAGTACCGACGCAGCCCTGCAGACTCCCCGGAGCCAGGGTGGCCTGACATTTTCCCGCCGTTTCTCCACTGAAGGGGTTTCCCCTTACGACGAAGTGAAATGGGAACGCCGAACCGCGCTGATTGCCGACAGCAAAGGCAACACGATCTTTGAGCAGAAGGATGTCGATATCCCGGTCGACTGGTCCATGACCGCGACCAATATCGTCGCTTCGAAATACCTGCACGGCACCATCGGCTCCCCGGAGCGCGAAACCGGCGTGCGGCAGCTTGTCTCCCGTGTCGCTGAGACCGTCCGCGATTGGGGTATCGCCGGCGGCTACTTCGCCAGCGACAACGACGCCGCCATTTTCCACGACGAGCTGGCGCACATGCTGCTCACTCAGAAAGTGGCCTTCAATTCACCGGTATGGTTCAACGTGGGGTGCGATCGCCTCGAGCCGCACGCCTCCGGCGCCAATTGGCATTGGGATCCGGCGACGGGCGGAGTTGTCCATGCCGCGACCGGCTATAAGAATCCCCAGTGCTCTGCCTGCTTCATCAACTCCGTCGAAGACTCGATGGAAGGGATTATGGACCTGGCCCGCACTGAAGCGCTGCTTTTCAAGTACGGCTCCGGCACCGGCACCAACTTCAGCTCGCTCCGTTCCAGTCACGAAGGCGTGACCGGCGGCGGCACTGCCAGCGGCCCTCTCAGCTTTATGCGCGGACTCGATGCTTTCGCCGGCGTCATCAAGAGCGGCGGCAAAACGCGTCGCGCCGCAAAGATGGCCATCCTCAACGCCGAGCACCCCGACATCATTGACTTCATCGAGTGCAAGGCTAAGGAAGAAGCCAAGGCGCACACGCTCATCCGCAATGGCTACGACGGTTCCGGCCCTGACTCCGAAGCCTTCTCGTCGATCTTCTTCCAGAACGCCAACAACTCCGTCCGCGTTACCGACGAGTTCATGCGCGCCTACGAGACCGACGGCGAGTACTGGACCAAGGGAGTAAAGGACGACAAGCCCGTCCACGCCTACAAGGCTCGCGAAATTATGCGCATGATCGCCGATGCCACCTGGCACTGCGGCGACCCCGGTCTCCAGTTCGACACCACCATCAACAAGTGGCACACCTCGAAGAACACGGCGCGCATCAACGCTTCGAATCCCTGCTCCGAGTACATGTTCCTCGATAACTCGGCCTGCAACCTGGCGAGCTTCAACCTCATGAAGTTCGTTTCATCGAACGGCGTCTTCAATATTCCCGAGTACCGTCACGCCATCTCCGTTGTCATCACCGCGATGGAGATCCTCGTGGACAACTCGGGCTATCCGACGGAGAAGATCGCGCGTAATTCGCACGACTATCGTCCTCTGGGTCTCGGCTATGCCAATCTCGGTGCATTGCTCATGTCGTTCGGCATTCCCTACGACTCAGCGACGGGCCGCGATCTCGCCGCCGCTCTCACCGCCATCATGTGCGGACAGGCTTATCTCCAATCGGCCGTACTCGCCGCAAATGCTCCTTCCCTCGCATCGGCCACGCCGCTCACCGCGAGCGTCGAGCGCCAGGGCGGAGCCTGCCCCGGCTTCTACGTCAATCGCGAGCCGTTCCTTAATGTCATCCGCATGCACCGCGCCGAGGTGAACAATATCGGCAAATCGCGGACCAGCGGCGAGCCCTTCATACTTCCGCAATTGGAAGCGCTGATCGAATCGAGCCGCGAGTGCTGGGACATGGCCCTGGTCTATGGCGAGCGCTACGGCTATCGCAATTCGCAGACCACCGTTCTCGCTCCCACTGGCACCATTGGCTTCATGATGGATTGCGACACCACCGGCATCGAGCCCGATCTGGCTCTCGTCAAGTACAAGAAGCTGGTCGGCGGCGGCATGATCAAGATCGTCAACAACACGGTGCCAGCCGCGCTGTTTAAGCTCGGGTACAACAACGACCAGGTTGACGCGATCGTCAGCTACATCGATGCGACAGGCACCATTGAAGGCGCGCCCGGCATCAAGGCCGAGCACCTGCCGGTCTTCGATTGCTCGTTCAAGCCGGCCAAGGGTACACGGTCCATCCACTACATGGGCCACATCAAAATGATGTCCGCGACCCAGCCATTCCTCTCCGGAGCAATCTCGAAAACGGTGAACCTGCCCAACGAGGCGACGAGCGAAGATATCGCCGAGGCGTATGCGGAAAGCTGGCGTCAGGGAATCAAGGCAGTCGCCATCTATCGTGACGGCTCGAAGGGTACGCAGCCGCTGAATACCAGCATGGACGTCAAGAAGGAAGCCACGGCCATCGACATCGCGGGTCAGCGTGTACTCGCGCAGCTTGCCGCCGGACAACCTGCAGCCGAAGCCGACCTCAAGACGCTGGAAGCCAAGATCAGCGAGAAGCTCGAAGTCACGGCTAAGTCTGTCGTATCCGCAGCAGGCGCCTTCCAGCGTGCAATCGACGAGATCGCCAAAGCCACGAGCGTCCCGCAACTGACGGCAGCTCTGGCAGCGGAGCCGCAATCGCAGGATCTCAACGCGCCGCCGCGTGCTATCCGTCACCGCCTGCAGGAGGAGCGTGCATCGGTCACGCACAAGTTCTCCATCGCCGGTCACGAGGGGTACATCACCGTCGGACTTTATCCCACAGGCCAGCCGGGTGAAATCTTCATCAAGATGGCGAAGGAGGGTTCCACTGTCTCCGGCCTCATGGATGCGTTCGCAACCTCCATCTCGCTCGCGCTTCAGCACGGTGTTCCGCTTCGCGTTCTCTGCGAGAAGTTCGCCCACACTCGCTTCGAGCCTTCGGGCTGGACGGGTAACGAGCAGATCGGGTATGCGAAGAGCCTCATGGACTATATCTTCCGCTGGCTCAATCTGCGCTTCCTCTCCGGCGAACAACTCACGCTCTTCGCGGGTCTCGCACCTCAGGTTGCGCCGCTGCCCGAAACGCCAACCATCCTTTCCGACAGCGAACCAGAAGCGGACGAACACAACCAGCTCTCGCGGCTCGCAGAAGAGATGGCCAAGCGCTCTTATACCGGCATGGGCAGCACTTCCGCTCCGGGAGGCAGCATCGCACCGGAACCCACGAGCTCGGCATCATCTTCTAACAGTTCACCGTCATTACAGGATCGTGGACTCTTCCACGCCTCAGACGCGATGCGCGGGATGTACGAGATGGGCGACGCTCCAAGCTGCTCGACCTGCGGAGCCATCATGGTTCGCAACGGAAGCTGCTACCGGTGCATGAGCTGCGGATCGACGAGCGGATGCAGCTAGGAATTGTTGTTAGTTCTTCTTTCAAGAAAGATGGAGCAGATACGTTCTGCTCCATTTTTCTTGCTTGGGAGAGACAGAATCGGGAGAGATCGAGCAGATAGGACTCCTCCCTGGAGACTCCAGCTCAACATTTCGAGCAGCTCAGTCGGGATTCAGTACTCGGTGATATCTTGGCCATTCACCACCGCGCCGGGGTAGGTTCGGCGAATCTCCTTGACCAGGTCGACTTCCGTGGGAGTTCCAAAATAGAGCTGGTGATACAAGACCAGGAGTTTGGGCTTGGCCTGAGAGGCAAGTTCTGCGAGCTGCGAGGTCGAGGTGTGAAAGCTTCGATGATACTGACCGCGAACCGCTCCGAATACCAGGTTGAAGCGATCTTCTGAATAGACTTCGTGAACCAGTACGTCGCAACCATGACAGGCGTCAATGACGGCTTGAGCGGGCTGGGTATCGCCGGAGATGACGATCCGGCGTCCTCCCGCATCGATTAAATACCCGAACGCCTGCGGCCACGATCCGTGCTTGACCACGAATGAGCGGACCGTTACATTCGCGTCTTTGTACACCACTCCCGCTCCCTCGATCTCGTGAACGTTGACGGCCAGTCCTGCATCGTTCAGCCCCTCCAGGCCTGCTGTACGGATCTGTATATCTGCTGCATAAGCCTGCTTCAAATGGTCTGTCATAGCAGCGGTGCCTTTGGGCCCGTAGACCTCGAGGGGCTGGCTGCGACCGACCACCCAGGGAGTCAAGATCAGGTCGGGGTACCCCAAGGTGTGATCAGAATGGAGGTGTGTGATGAACAAGCGAGTAAGGTGAGTCGCATCCAGCCCCGGAACGCCGAACTTTTCTGAAGCAGCCTCGGCCTGGCGCACCACGCCGGCGCCGGCATCGAAGAGGTAAGCCTGCCCGTTACAAACAACGGCAACGGAAGGCCCGGAACTCGAGGGATCGGGAATTGGCGTTCCCGAACCGAGGATGATCACTTTTGCGGTGTCTGCCGCTAAAGCCGAAACTGCGATCGAAATCACGCCTGCGAAGCCGAGCGCGAGTCGGAATCGCCTGAATGATGATGGCATCAGGCCTCCTGGGGCGGCAGTCTATCACGCGGCCGTTATAGAATAGCCAGACCCCGTTCCCCCGCAGCCGGCTCGAAAGCTCATCACGAGAGGATTCATGAAAGTCTCAGCCCCGGCGATCAGTCTCACCAACTCGCCCGCTGCAATCGCGGATACTCCTGACCCGGGGAGGTGGAGTTCGCTCGCGGTTGTGCTCACAGGCGCCTTTCTGGCTGCACTGGATTTCTTCATTGTCAACGTGTCCATCCCCTCGATCCGCACCAGCCTGAATGCCACCTTCGCCGAGGTGCAACTCATCATTGCAAGCTACGGCCTGACCTATGCTGTGTTTCTAATCTCGGGAGGCAGGCTGGGAGACATCTACGGGCGCAGGAAAATGTTTGTCTGGGGTGTCAGCGCATTTACGGCGGCATCGTTGCTCTGCGGTCTCGCGCCCTCGCCTGTATTTCTGATTGCGGCACGCGCCTTGCAAGGTATCTCCGGAGCACTTCTATTTCCGCAAGTGTTGTCCATCATCCAAGTCACCTTCCCGCAGCGCGAGCGCGCAACAGCATTCGGGTTCTTCGGGACCGTGATTGGCCTATCCTCTTTTGCCGGCAATGCTGTCGGCGGTGTCCTGGTGAGCGCAGATGTCTTCCATCTCAGCTGGCGTCCCATTTTCCTCATCAACTTGCCCATTGGTTTGCTGACCATCCTTTTCGCCGAGAAATTCGTGAAAGAGTCCAGCTCGCCCAAAGCGCGCCGGCTCGATCTCGGAGGGGTAGCGATCCTTACGATTGCTCTTACGCTGCTGCTTTATCCGCTGATTCAAGGGCGTGAGGCCGGGTGGCCGGCGTGGGCCTTTGTCTGCTTGATCGCATTCCTGCCGATGCTGTTCGTTTTTGTGCAATTCGAAAAGCGCGTGACTGCAAAGGGAGGGTCGCCGCTGATTGAACTCTCTCTCTTTCACAACCCCGTATTCGTGCTGGGGCTATGCAGCGGCGTTTGTTTCTTCAGCGGAGCAGCGGCATTCTTTCTGATTTCGACAATTTTTCTTCAGAACGGGCTTGGCTACACTCCGCGGCATGCGGGCCTTACGTTCTTGTGGTTTGCAATTGCATTTCTCGGCAGTTCGCTGGCATCTGTTCGCGTGCAGCCGAAGCTGGGCAGCCGGATTATCAATCTTGGCGTTGGGTTCATGATCACGGGTCTGGTAAGCCTGTTGTGGATCTCCGCAACGCGAGGCGCCTACCTCACCAGCTTCAACCTCGCGCCAGTGCTTCTCATTTACGGGACTGGACAGGGGTTTGTCATGCCAACCTTGATCAACACGATTCTGATCAACATCAAGGGGCATGACGCCGGCTCGGCCTCCGGGGTGCTCACCACCGTTCAGCAGGCGTCATTCGCAACGGGAGTTGCGCTGATCGGTACGGTTTTCTTCGGCGCGCTCGGCAGACTGAATACTGTCGAAGCCTTCGTTCGGGCGTTGCGGATTGCATTTTCGGTCAACATTGGCTTGTTGCTCATTACGTTCATCCTCATTCTTCAGGTCCCACGTTTTCCGGCGAGAGAGCATCAACCCTAGGCCCGGCGATCATTCATCTGCAGAGCCCAGACTCCGGTCTGAGCGCAGGATCTGCAGGAACTGAGGCCAGGGCCTGGTACGACGACAGTAGCGAGGCGTGTAGTTCGGCATGGAATATGTTGTTGGATTTTTGATTGCGTGTGCGGTCGGGCTGACAGGCGTCGGCGCCGGCAGCATCACCGCGCCAATTCTGATTCTGTTCTTTCACCTCAAACCGGCGGTGGCGGTGGGTACCGCGCTAACTTTTGCCGCCGTTATCAAGTTCTCGGTCCTGCCGATCTATCTTCGGCGGCGGCAAGTGAACTACCGGATTCTGCTCCTGCTATGCGCCGGCGGAATTCCAGGCGTGGTGATCGGCATTCAGGTGTTGAAGCGGATGAGCATGGAAGATCACGAAAAAGGAATTTTCCTTGTTCTCGGGATCACGATCATATTCCTATCGCTGGTAAATCTGTATCGCTCGTTGCGCAAGCGCGTTCAGACAGGCACCGTCGATCGTTCCGGCTGGCTTCCGCCGATTGCTGCCCTGATCGGGGCCGAGGTTGGCGTGTCATCGGCGGGAGCGGGAGCATTGGGTGCGGTCGTGATCATGACTCTGACACAGCTGACCCCGGCGCTTGTGGTCGGAACCGACATGGTCTTCGGCCTTACGATCTCCACCATCGGAAGCGGTCTTCATTTGTTCATCGGACACTACGATTTGCATATGCTGATCCGGCTTTGTGTGGGCGGGATTCTTGGGGCGGTCTGTGGAGCTCTGCTTTCCTCCAGAATCCCTTCGCGAACTCTCCAGATGGTGCTTTTCATTTGTTTGATTGGCCTTGGTGTGCAGCTGTGTACCAAGGCGATGCATTGATTCGAACAGCTGAAACCATCCGGCAAATTATGGTATCGACCTCCTTGGAAACGCTGTGCTAAGCTTCTCGACACTGTGCCCCACCGACTATTGCTTCCCCTCCTTATGGCAGCCGTGTCTTTTTGTGCAGCTGAAACGCCGTTATCGGTCCATCTGCAGTCGACGCTCTCTTCACCTCAGCCTGTGGGTACTCCTATCGGCTTCACTGCGCTGCCATCGGCCGTTGGGCCGAGCAGCAGGGACTTGTTCGTCTTTCAGTACTCAGTGAGCGTGAACGGCGGACCCTTCCGTGTCGTGCACGACTATAGCCAGCAGTTCGCGTTTGCGTGGACGCCCGAACTCTTCGAGCAGAACGTGACGATTCGCGTAAAAGTCCGGGACGACGATGCAAAGACCACAGCGCAGGCCGAGATGCCTTTCCAGTTTGTCTCGCGGGTTAAGGGAAAGGTGCCCGTGGTTACGCCCACGGCCCACCCGCTCGTCGCGCTTTTTAGCTCGCCAGCATGCCCGCAGGGAAGCAAGTTCCGGGTAGCTTTCCACGCTGATGGGGACGCAGCCTTGATCCGCACGCCCGCACAGCCGTGTGGCGGCTCAATCAGCAGCAACGTATACGTGGCCGGTATGCGCGCCGATACCGAATACAAGATGCGCTCTGAGGTAATCACCGGAGAAAAGGTTACTGCCGGCGATTACCTGTCCTTTCACACGGGCATGCTGGACGGCAACTTTCCGCCGGTCGAGATCGTGGTGCCGGCAGCAGCCAACGAAACCTCCGAATCGGTCATCGTCCACAGCGCTGCATCTCTCGGGTCTGGTGCGCGACCTTTTGCAACGGATCTTCAAGGTAGGGTGATTTGGTATCTCCGATCGGACGACTTTCTTACACGCGTTCTTCCGGGCGGTCGATTTCTTGTCCTGGGAGATGGTGAGAACTCGGTCAACCACACGCATGAGATCCAACTGCTGAAAGAGATCGACCTCGCTGGAAATGTTATTCGTGAAACCAATATCGGGCGTGTCGCGGAGCAATTGGAGTCTCGCGGCATTCACTCTGACTGTCGCAGAAACGGCCGTGAGTGCGTATCGGGTTTTCACCACGAGGCCATCCGCTTGCCGAACGGTCATACGATGGTGGTCTCCGGAATCGAACGGATGATGCCTACCGGCACACAGGGATCGAAAATGCCTGTCGACGTCCTTGGCGACCTGATCATCGATCTTGATGAAGATTTCCAGGTGGCGGGCGTTTGGAATGGCTTCGATCATCAGGACCTCACGCGCAAGTCGCTCTACGATGCTAAATGCCACACCGGGGACGGCGGATGTCCCGCAGTTTTGCTTGCAGACGAAGCGAACGGGTGGACCCACACCAACTCCATCGCCTACATACCGTCATCTGGCGACCTGATCCTGTCGCAGCCTGAACAGAACTGGGTCTTGAAAATCGACTGGAAAGACGGGAAGGGGAGCGGAAAAATCCTCTGGAGACTCGGCAAAGACGGGGACTTCAAAGTCGATTCCAAGGACCCTAATCCGTGGTTTGCCTACCAGCACGATGCCGGATTTGAGCCGGCCGGTTCCAATCTTCTCAGCCTGACGGACGATGGCGATACCAGCGGAAGGGATGCGAAGGCGGTCGTGCGTGCCCAGGTCTGGAAGCTTGATGAAGACAATCACGTGGCGACACTTGTTTACAATGCCCCGCTCGGGGTGCACACTTTCTGTTGTGGGTCGATTCAGACCCTGAAACACGGCGGATACAGTTCAGTCGCAGGCGCCTCTCTTCCCCTCCACGGGCGCACCGCCGAAACCGATAAAGATGGTAAAGTCGTCCAGGCGATGGACCTGGTGGGCAACATCGACTACCGAAGTTTTCGCGTTGACGACATGTACTCGGCCCCAGGTAAGTAAACGGTATAGCGCATCTTGATTGATTTGCACACACATACGGACCGTTCGGACGGCTCTACCGATGCCGGCGGTCTTGTCCGTCTGGCTTTGCAGGGGGGAATCGAGGCGCTTGGAATCAGTGATCACGACACCCTCGCTGGCTATGACGCCGCAGTGCCGGAAGCCGCGGAAGAGGGTTTGGAGTTGGTCTGCGCTGTAGAACTGAGCACGCGACCTTCAGAGCCGAAAGTGCCTGGAAAGAGACAACCGTCCGTCCATTTGCTCGGATATTGGCTGCTCTCTCCCCCATCCGCCGAGTTCCGATGTTGGCTCGAAAGTCAGCAGGAGAGCCGGCGCCGACGGAACCTGGAACTGGTTGCCAGGCTGGAGCAATTAGGAGTGCCCGCCTCGCTCGAGGAGGCAGCTATATACGGCCGAAACCAGGTGGGCCGCCCACATTTTGCAAGAGTGTTGTGCGACAAAGGCTACGTTTCCAACATGCAGGAGGCCTTTGATCTGTACCTCGCGGATGAAGCCAAAGCTAGCGTCGAACGTGACGAGCCGACACTCGAAGCAGGCATACAAAAGATAACTGAAAGCGGAGGAATGGCCGCATTGGCCCATCCAGTGCGGCTTCCGCAGCGCGGTCCGGAACTTGCCAGCCTTCTTCAACGACTTATCGATGTGGGCCTTCAAGGAATAGAGGTCTTCCACAGCGAGCACTCTCCGGCTAATACGGCCGAATACAGCGAACTCGCAAGGAGATTCGATCTGATTCCCACGGGCGGCACCGACTTCCATGGCGATAACAAGCCGAACATTCGCCTTGGTACTGGGATCGACAACAACATCAATCTGAGCTACAGCTTTCTCGAAGACATGCGCGAGATGTGCGCCACGAGACAGCACAAAGCGAGCGACCGCGTATGAGAGACAGTCTTACATTGACTCACCTGCGCATGCTCGAAGCCGAGAGCATCCACATCCTTCGCGAGGTCGTGGCCGAGTTTCAGCGTCCGGTGATGCTTTATTCGATCGGCAAAGACTCGTCGGTCATGCTTCGTCTTGCGCAGAAAGCGTTCTACCCGGGAAAAATCCCATTCCCGTTGCTTCACATCGATACAACTTACAAGTTCCGCGAAATGATCGAATTCCGGGATCGCTACTGCGCCGAGATCGGCGCAAAGCTGATCGTCCACACCAACAGAGCCGCAATCGATGCCGGCGCGAACCCATTCGATCTGGGAACCCAGAAATGCTGCGGTCTGCTCAAGACACGCGCCCTGCTTGACGCGCTTGCGGAAGGCGAGTTTGATGCCGCGATCGGCGGCGCTCGCCGGGATGAAGAGAAGTCCCGCGCCAAGGAGCGTGTGTATTCGTTCCGCGATCCACACGGACAGTGGGACCCAAAGAATCAGAGACCTGAATTGTGGAACCTGTTCAACTCGCGCTTGAACCCCGGGGAGAGCATCCGTGTCTTCCCGCTCTCCAACTGGACGGAACTGGACATCTGGGAGTACATCAACCTGGAGCAGATTCCCATTGTTCCGCTTTATTTCGCGAAGGAACGCGAGATGGTGGTACGCCGGTCAAACCTTATCCCGGTTGAGGGAAACGTTCCGCTCCTTCCTGGCGAAAAAGCGGAGATGGTCATGTGCCGCATGCGCTCGCTTGGCTGCAGTCCGTGTACCGGAGCGATTCGTTCTGAAGCCGACACGCTGCCCAAAATCATTGAAGAGATGATGCTCTTCCGCCGGTCAGAACGTGAGAATCGCATCATTGATTTCGACACAGAAGGTTCGATGGAAATCAAGAAGAGGGAAGGATATTTCTGACGTGGCGGTAAGCAGCAAGGACTTGACCGGCATTGACGCGTTCCTGCGAAGGGAAGAGGAGAACGACCTGCTCCGCTTCATTACCTGTGGCAGTGTCGACGACGGGAAATCAACTTTAATTGGCCGCTTGCTCTACGACTCCAAAGGGGTCTACGAGGACCAGCTTAATGCCATCAAGAAAGCGACGGTGAATCAATCAGCCGGTGCGATGGATTTTGCTCTCCTTACCGATGGTCTGCGTGCGGAGCGCGAACAAGGCATCACGATTGACGTGGCGTATCGCTATTTCTCCACACCCAAACGGAAATTCATCATTGCGGATACTCCCGGCCACGAGCAGTACACGCGAAACATGGCCACGGGAACTTCTACCGCGAATCTTGCCATCGTTCTGATCGATGCGCGGAATGGAGTTCTTCCGCAATCGCGTCGTCACGCCTTTATCGCATCTCTGGTCGGCATACACCATGTGGTTGTTGCGGTGAACAAGATGGATCTTGTCAGCTACAGCGAAGAAGTCTTCGACAAGATCTGCGCGGACTTTAGTAGCTTCGCTGCCCCCCTGCAACTCACCGACCTTTACTTCATTCCGGTCAGTGCGCTGCACGGCGATAACATCGTCACCAAAAGCCAGAACATGCCGTGGTTCGATGGTCCGAGCCTGCTGCACCATCTTGAAACCGTCCACATTGCCAGCGACCGAAATCTCACCGAGATGCGCTTCCCGGTTCAGCTGGTGTCGCGGCCAACGCAGGATTTTCGCGGTTTTTCGGGGCAGATCGCATCCGGAGTGTTGAAACCGGGTGATCCGGTCATGGTGCTGCCCTCTGGGCGCACTTCTCGCGTGAAATCCATTGTGACGTATGAAGGCGATCTTCCTCGCGCCTTCCCGCCGATGTCTGTGACTGTGTGTCTGGAAGATGAAGTGGACGTCAGCCGTGGCAACATGCTGGTTCCGCCATCCCACCCGCCGCATGTGACCCGCTGCATCGATGCGAGGCTTGTATGGATGGATCACCAGCCGCTTGATCTTCGCCGCCAATATCTCGTGAAGCACACCACGCAATGGGTAAAAGCCCAGGTCAGATACGTGCGTTATCGCGTCGACGTGAACAGTTTTCAGCGGCATCCGGCATCGGAGTTAAAGCTTAACGAGATCGGAACCGTGGTCATTGATCTGCATTCCCCGCTATTCGTGGATCAGTATCGCCGCAATCGTGCAACGGGTAGCTTCGTACTCGTTGACCCAATTTCCAACGCGACCGTAGCGGCGGGCATGGTGACTGGGCGCGATCCAAAAATGGCGGACTCGGCGATTCAAGAAGTACAAACCATCGAGACGAAACACATCTCCGCCACGGATCGAGAGCAGCGAGTCGGTCATGCCCCGGTTCTTGTCTGGTTGAATGGTGGCGTACAGCTTGGGTTCGAAATCGAAAGCGAGCTTTTCAAGCGCGGCTATCTCACGCACGTGATCGCGGCCCAGGCCGACGGCAGCGTAATGCTCGAACTTGCTCAGAACCTGATCGCGGCGGGTCTTCTCACCATTTGCGCGGCCGACTTCCTTTATGCAGTAGAGCGCGATCGAGCAAAGGCAATCATCGATCCTGCACGCTTTATCGACGTTGACGCATCGCTTTTCAGCAGCTCCGAAGAAGCGGTTGCCAGGATTTCCGAGATATTGGCAGAGCGCCAAATTTCTCCCTTGCCGAGGTGAACTTGAAGCATTTTCAGAGGAGCGGGGTATGAGCACCGGTTGCACCTTGTGGTTTACGGGCCTCTCGGGTAGCGGGAAGAGCACGCTCTCACAACTGGTTGCCGCCCGTTTGCGGGGGCTCGGGGCCAAGGTGGAGGTTCTTGACGGCGACATCACCCGAACCTTGCTCTGTCAGGGACTTGGTTTTTCCAGAGAAGATCGCGAAGAGAACATTCGTCGTATTGGTTTCGTTTGTGAGTTGCTCTCCCGGAACGGCGTCATTGCGATCGCAGCTGCGATATCTCCCTATCGCGCCTCCCGCGACGAGCTGAGAAAGCGGATTCCGAATTTCATCGAGATACACATGAGCTGCCCAGTCGAGGTCTTGATTCAGCGCGACGTAAAGGGTCTATACAAGAAGGCGCTGGCCGGCGAGATCAAGCAGTTCACGGGTATCTCCGACCCGTATGAGTCCCCCATCGCACCAGAGTTGACGATTGATTCGTCTTCAGAGTCGATCGAGTCAGCCGTTGCAAGAATTCTTCGCCATCTGGAGGAGCTTGAGATTGTTCCTCCGGCAGCCATTGGCGTTCCAGATTCATAGGTCAGCGGCAATCACGGCGTTTGCGCATTGGGGCAGGCATTGGGAGCAGGAGTACATTCAGCACACGAGATCGAAAGGGGAAAGAGGAGGTTCAATATGAGCATGGCGGTGGCATGGCCCGAAAAGACGAAGGAGATGCACAACCAACACATCGACTCGACGTTCTGGAACGATTTCAAGTTCAGAGATGACGACATCATCATCTCGACTTACGCGAAGTCCGGTACGACGTGGATGCAGCAGATCATCTCGCAGATGCTGTTCAATGGCGAAACCGATATCGACACGCAGGCGATGTCGCCGTGGATCGACTTCCGAGTTCCGCCCAAGGAAATCAAGCTTGCTGCCGTTGAGGCGCAGACGCATCGCCGTTTTGTGAAGACACATCTTCCCGTCGAAGCTCTCGTCTACTCCCCGAAAGCCAAGTACATCTACATTGGCCGCGATGGACGCGACGTCCTGTGGAGCCTTTACAATCATCATCTGAATGGGAACGAAGCCATGTACGACGCTTTGAACAAGACCCCCGGACTGGTGGGCCCACCGCTCGAGCCTCCAACCGACGACATCCGGGAATACTGGCATACGTGGCTGGACAAGGATGGATTTCCTTACTGGTCATTCTGGGAGAACGTTCGCAGCTGGTGGGCGATTCGCGATCTTCCAAACATCATCATGGTCCACTTCGAAACACTGAAACGGAATATGCCGCAGGAAATGCGTCGTATCGCGGCATTTCTCGACATTCCAATCGACGAAAGCAAGTGGGACCTGATTGTCGAGCACTGTACCTTTGACTGGATGAAGAACAATGGCGAGAAGATCGTCCCACTCGGCGGCGCCGTCTGGAAGGGCGGCGTAAAGACCTTCATCAATAAGGGTACAAACGGACGGTGGAAAGAAGTCCTCACGCCTGCTGAGTCCGCTGAATACGAGGCAAGAACTCTTGCCGAGCTAGGTCCTGAGTGTGCTCATTGGTTGGCTACCGGCGAAGGGCTGTAGTTATCGCCAGGATTTGGTAGCCGCGGCCAAGTGCCGCGGCTATCCTTTTTGCTATGAGCAGTGTCGTCAATTGATTGCTGAATCGACCATTTACCTTCAGCTCACTTTGCCGCGCGTACGTTGTGCGCATTGGCGATCTTGTACATCCCGCTGAACCTAAAATTGCGAATACCTGGGAGATACACCGATATGCGGAGAGTAGCTGTGTTCCTAGCCGCTCTGGGTCTGGCCGGACACCTGTCTATCGTATGTGCACAGGCTTGTAAATCGTGCGCGAAGCCTAATCATGTTGCAGGCACAAGTGAAGAGGCGGGCCGACAGGAATCAGCGGCGTTGGAAGAAGTGAGAGCCCTGCTCCGCGAGCAAGCAGAACAACTGGAGGTACAACGGCGCCAGCTCGAGCGCCAACAGGAAGAAATCGATGAGTTGCGACGTCAGGCGGCTCCTCAAAGACGGGGAACTCTCTCCATACCCGAGCAGGAGGATGGAGCGGCCTTCGATGCAGCTCTGCTTCGATCGGCGTCGATGAGCGTTACGAGGACGATACACCCCAATCAGCCGGATGCGGCGTCTACCGTGCCTCCGCCCAGCGATCAAACTGGGAAGGGAACTGAAACCGGAGATACGCCGCTTTCCATCCATTTCGGAAAAGCCCGCTTGACGCCCGGCGGCTGGGTCGATTTCACGTCCTACTTCCGTTCGACTGACGTGGGCAGCGGTCTGGGAACCTCGTTCTCTACCATTCCATACAGCGATACAGTGCTCGGTGGCCTCAGTGAGACGCGATTTACTGCCCAGGGCTCGCGCCTGAGCTTGCGTGCAGACGAAAACTTCGGTCCGGTGAGGGTGTTTGGATACGCCGAAGCGGACTTCAATGGATTCCTGCCCTCGAATGGTTACGTAAGCACCAATCCGGATTCGCTGCGGCTTCGCGTGTATTTTACGGATCTGAAAAAGGGCCGCTGGGAGTTGCTGGGAGGACAAAGCTGGTCGATGCTTACGCCAAACCGCGTGGGAGTGTCGCCCTTCCTTTCGGAGATATACAACACGCTCCACCTTGACTCGAATTATCAGGTCGGATTGACTTATGCGCGCCAGACGCAAATTCGCAGTGTATATCACTTCACGGACAACCTGGCACTCGGACTCTCGGCGGAGAACCCGCAGCAGTTCAGTGGCGGTGCTGCGACATTTCCAGCACTCTTTAGCACGGCTCAGTCCGACCTGGGATCAAACTCAGGAGCAGGTGGTGGAACGGCCACGCCAAACGTGCATCCGGATCTGATCGGCAAGCTGTCCTTCGATGCGCCATGGGGCGGCCGCGCGTGGCACCTGGAGACTGCGGGCCTGTTAACGGCCGTAGGCATTCTGACACCCGCTTCCATCACCAAGGCGTCGAGCGTGAAAGACATCCGCGAAGGCGGCGGAATCTCTGCTGCAGCGAATATCGAGGTGGCGAGAAACCTGCACGTAATCACCACCGGGTTCTGGAGTGATGGCGGAGGCCGGTATATCGGCGGTCTCGGGCCGGCATTCGTGGTCGCTCAGCCTGGAACGACAGCCTCACCCTTTTCGGTGAAGCTGGTTCACTCCGGGTCGATGATCGCCGGCATTGAATGGCGCGCCTCCAGGAAAAATGTCATCGCATTCACATACAGTGGAGCGTATTTCTCGCGTTCTTTCTCAACCGATCCTACGACCGGACGACTTGTGGGTTACGGATTCTCCGGAAGCGCCAACTCCAACAACCGCGCCTTGCAGGAGGGAACGTTAGCAACACAAACAGTGCTCTGGACTCGCCCCGGGTACGGTTCAGTTCAAGTGATTACGCAAAGTTCGTACATCACGCGGTCGCCGTGGTACCTCGATCCCGGATCGCCAAAGGACGCTCACGTATTCGCAGGCTACGCGAATCTTCGCTACGTGCTGCCGTGAGAGTGGATCGGGCCTGCGCCGTTCCGGAATAAGGGACATGAACACCGGCCCGTGATGGGAGTCACGGTCTGCGAAATTGAACCGGTCCTAGTATCGGTATGTGAATATCGATACGAAATTATCGATTCATACAGATCCAGGGGCGGGTAGCAATGCTGGAATTCCCCAGCCGAGCCTGAATCGGCTGCCTCAATACCATCACTACCTCAGCGGCCTTAATGCCAAGGGAATCAGCCGGATATCCTGCAGTCTTATTGGGAGCGATCTCAACCTTGTTCCCGTTCAGGTGCGTAAAGACCTTCAGTACACCGGAATTGTGGGAAAGCCCAAAATCGGTTATTCCGTTCCGGAGTTAATCCAGGCGATCGAAGGCTTTCTTGGCTGGAACAACGTCAACGAGGCATTTCTTGTGGGTGCCGGCAACCTCGGCACGGCTCTTCTTGGACACGAGCGGTTCTCTAATTTCGGCCTGAGCATCGTTGCCGCCTTCGATGCGGATCCCGCAAAGGTCGGGCAGTGGATCCATGGCAAAGCAGTACTTCCGCTCGAGAAACTCGCAGACCTTTCACATCGGATGAGCATTCATCTGGGCATCATCACTGCGCCGGCTGAATATGCGCAGAACATCGCCGATGAAATGGTCAAGGGAGGCATCCAGGCAATCTGGAACTTCGCACCGGTACGGCTCAAGGTGCCGGCACACATCATTGTTCACAACGAGGACCTGTACTCGTCGCTTGCCTCTCTCTCATGGAAGCTGGCGCGACGTTACCAGGTTCCAATCCAGCAAGACGGAGGCTCGCACTAAATGGCCGCTGCGCCTGTTGCAGTTGATCGCGCGAGAAAGTTTGAAAAGGTTTGCAACATCCTGGAACGCCACAACTATCGTCCCTCGGGATTGATACCCATCCTTCAGGCGATCCAGCATGAATATCAATATCTACCGGAAGAAGTCCTTACCTATGTAGCCACATCGCTCGATGTGCCGCCTGCGCGTGTGTTCGGCGTTGCTACGTTCTACGCCCATTTCGCGCTGGAACCGAAGGGCAGGCATGTCATCCGCATGTGCGATGGAACAGCATGTCATGTGAAGCACTCAGTCCCTGTGCTGAATGCGCTCCACGACAAGCTCGGCACCAGCGAGAAGCAGAAGACCACTGCCGACATGCTGTTTACGGTGGAGACTGTTGCCTGCCTTGGTGCCTGTGGACTCGCTCCGGTGCTGGTGATTGACGAGCAGGTCTACGGCGGAATGACGCCGGAGCGAGCTCTCGCACTCGTCGACGAGATTAAGACAAATGAGATTACATCGGACCCGGGTTCCCCTTCCGCCGAGCAGCCGGCGATTGGAGAAGCTCATGTCCAGTAGCGATGGCCTGGTTGTCCTACCTCAGCAGGCAAATGGAAACCCAACGCTCAGCCAACTGAGACGCGTCATTTTATGCGCCGGCACAGGGTGCATGGCGAATGGCGCCATGAAGGTGTTCGAGCAGTTCAAGCGCGAGATGGCGGGCTCGGGTCTCAATGTCATCCTGGAGCTCCGCGCAGAGGGTGCGGATCACGATGTTCGGCTCTCGAAGAGTGGGTGCCAGGGCTTTTGCCAGATGGGACCGCTCGTCTCCGTTGTTCCTGATGGGATTCTCTACACAAAGGTCCGCCAGGAAGACGTTGCTGAGATCGTGCAGCAGACGCTTGTTGGCGGGCAGACGGTCGATCGGCTTCTCTATAAGGATCCAGCAACGCGTAAGGCCTGCCGCGGACTCGAGGACAATCCTTTCTATGCGCGTCAGAGCCGCTTCGTGCTGCACGAATGCGGATTCCTGGATCCCGAAGATATTCAGGAATTCATCCAGCACGGCGGGTACGGCGCTGCGAGGAAGGCTTATCTGGAGATGACACCCGAGGAGATCTGCAAGAAGATCATGGACTCGGGACTGCGTGGACGAGGAGGCGGTGGATTCCCGACAGGCCGCAAGTGGGAAGCCGCACGCGTTCAGACCTCGACAAAAAAGTATGTGATCTGCAATGGCGACGAGGGCGATCCAGGTGCCTTCATGAATCGCTCGGTGATGGAAGGAAATCCTCACAGCGTTATCGAGGGCATCATGATCGCCGCACGCGCGATCGGAGCCAATGAAGGTCTCGTTTATGTGCGCGCCGAGTATCCGCTGGCGGTCGAACGCATGCGCCGCGCAGTAGCCGATGCGGAACGGGAAGGCATTCTCGGTGACAACGTCTTTGGGAGCGGCCTCTCCATGAAGTGCGACGTGATGGAGGGCGCCGGGGCGTTTGTCTGCGGTGAAGAGACGGCAATGATTGCCTCCATCGAAGGGCGCCGCGGCATGCCTTCGCCGAAACCGCCGTTTCCAGCACAGAGCGGCCTCTGGGGAAAGCCGACGATCATCAATAACGTCGAGACGCTCGCGCATGTTTCGCGCATTCTCAAGGAAGGTGCAGAGGTCTTTCACAGCGTTGGCACTAAAGACTCGCCTGGTACAAAGACATTCGCTCTCACGGGTCACGTAGCAAATACCGGATTGGTCGAAGTCCCATTTGGTACCACCCTGCGCGAGATCGTACTCAACATCGGCGGCGGTGTTACCGACGATTTCGGCAGGCTCCTGAAGGGTGGATTCAAGGCAGTCCAGATCGGCGGACCATCGGGTGGGTGCCTGACTCAGGATCATCTTGACCTGCCGCTTGCATACGAGTCCCTGCGTTCGGTGGGAGCCATGGTCGGCTCCGGCGGACTGGTTGTGATGAACGAACGCACCTGCATGGTGAGCATCGCCCGATTCTTTATGGAGTTTACGCAGCGCGAGTCTTGCGGGAAATGCGTTCTCTGCCGCGAAGGCACGAAGCAGTTGCTGGCTTTGCTTGACGATGTAATTGAAGGACGCGCCGACGCCGGCACACTCGACCTGCTCGAGAAGCTGGGTAGAGCAGTGCAGGTCGGCTCCTTATGCGGTCTCGGCAAGACGGCTCCCAACCCTGTTCTCTCCACGCTGCGTTACTTCCGCAAGGAATACGAAGAGCACATCTTTGAGAAGCGCTGCCGGACAGGACGGTGCAAGGCGCTGCTGAAGCCGGAGATCAATGAGGAGCGCTGCAAGGGATGCGGAGTCTGCATCAAGTCTTGTCCGACTGGAGCAATCACCGGCGAGAAAAAGAAGCCGCATCGCATCGATCCGGAACTCTGCATCAAGTGCGGCGCATGTGCAACCGCCTGCAAATTGCACGCAGTGGAAGGGGTGTAGAGAAGTGAACAAGCCCACGCAATCTACGGTTATGATCGACGGCCGCACTGTCCCCATTGAAGGCGAACGCAACCTGCTGGAACTGATCCGAAAGGCTGAAATCGACCTGCCCACTTTCTGCTATCACTCGGAGCTAAGTGTTTACGGGGCCTGCCGACTATGTCTTGTCGACGTGGAGGGACGCGGAATCATGGGCGCATGCTCCACTCCGCCCGAGGCCGGCCTGAAGGTGAAGACCACGACACAGGAGATCCGCGAGATTCGGCGAATTGCGGTCGAGCTGCTACTCGCGAATCACGATCAGCAATGCCCCACCTGCCCGCGCAGCGCCAACTGCCAGTTGCAGTCTCTTGCCCAGCGCCTGGGCATCCGCAAGGTTCGCTTCAAGCCGGTTCATGAACCCGTGCCGCTGGACGAATCGTCTCCATCACTCATCCGCGACCCGAACAAGTGTGTGCTCTGCGGCGACTGCGTCCGCGTATGCTCCGAAATCCAGGGCATCGGTGCGATCGACTTTGCTCACCGCGGACACGACGTTATGGTAAAGCCGGCGTTCGGCAAGCAATTGGGCGACGTTGAATGCGTCAACTGCGGACAGTGTGCCAGCGTTTGTCCAACCGGAGCGCTGACGCCAAAACCAGAAGTCGACCAGGTCTGGTCGCTGCTAGCCGATCCGAAGAAGACGGTGGTTGTTCAGATTGCGCCCGCAGTTCGAGTTGGTCTTGGAGAATGCTTCGGCCTCAAGCCCGGCGAGATTACCACCGGCCGCATCGTGGCTGCGCTCAAACACCTCGGTTTCGACCAGGTCTACGACACTTCGTTTGCGGCGGACCTGACCGTAATCGAAGAAGGCACGGAGTTCCTGGAGCGCAAGAAGGAAGGGATGCACCTGCCGATGTTCACCTCCTGCTGCCCGGGGTGGGTGAAGTATACCGAGCAGTATTTTCCGGAATTGCTTCCGCAGCTTTCGTCCTGCCGCTCGCCGCAGGCAATGTTCGGCTCTCTGATTAAAGCCATGCTGCCCGAGCAACTCAAGATCAATCGTGAGGACCTTAAAGTTGTTGCCATCATGCCCTGCACGGCTAAAAAGTTTGAGGCGCAGCGGCCTGAACTCGCGGTCGATGGCGATCCCGACGTAGATCACGTGCTGACCACGCAGGAACTGGCTCACATGATCCAGTCCGCCGGCTTGATCTTCGACTCGCTTCAGCCGGAGTCCTTCGATATGCCTTTCGGCTTCTACACCGGTGCCGGCGTCATCTTTGGCAATTCCGGTGGGGTGATGGAAGCAGTGCTTCGTTACGCCGTCGAGAAAGCCAGCGGTCGGAAGCTAGACCGCCTGGAATTTGAAGAGGTACGTGGTGAATCGGGCCTGCGCGAAGCCAAAATCGCGATCGACGGGACGGAACTGAAGCTCGCCATCGTTCACGGTCTGCGCAATGCGCGTGTTGTTGCGGAACAGGTAGCGGCGGGAAAGTGCAGCTACGACCTCATTGAAGTGATGGCTTGCCCTGGCGGTTGCGTTGGCGGCGCTGGTCAACCACTTACGACTGCCCGCAACGCGCGCTCGCTCAGGACCAAAGGGTTGTACCAGGCAGACAAGATGCTCCAGCTGCATAAGGCGCAGGACAACGTCTTCATCACCGAGTGTTACGCGAAGTTCCTGGGCGAAATAGGCGGCGAGAAGGCTCATCATCTACTGCACACCACATACCAGAGCCGACGGCGCATCGCCGAGGAAGTTCTGCCGCTGATGCAGTCGCACGGCCCCGAAAAGACCAAAGTCAGTGTCTGCCTCGGAACCAACTGCTATCTAAAGGGCTCGCAGGACGTGCTGAATTGCGTGCTTCATCATGCACAGGAAACCGGGTTGGAGAATCGGATGGATGTGCGCGCCGCCTTCTGCCTGGAAGAGTGCGAGCACGGCCCCAACGCCATTATCGACGGACAACATGTCCACCACTGCACGCCTGAAAGTGCCATAGAACTGATAAACAGCCGCATTGAGCACGACAGCAAGGCCAAAATCTAGCGCCTGCTGCCGTTAATTAGAGGAGTACATCGTGACAACAGAAGAACGCGCTGAGTTTATGAATCCGGAGGAGGTCGAGTCGCTGCTGACGAAGCGCTCGCGGCCCACTCCTGCCAGAGTTCGAGAGCTGCTTGCGAAGGCGCGCGAACTTCACGGCCTCTCCATGGAAGACGTCGCCTGCCTCACGCTCGTTGAAAACCCGGAGCTTCTTGCCGAGATTTTCGGGACGGCCCGGAAAATCAAGGAAGAGATCTACGGTTCACGTCTCGTCTTCTTCGCGCCGCTGTATATATCGAATCGCTGCTCAAACGAGTGTACCTATTGCGCCTTTCGGGCCACCAATACCCAGCTGACGCGTCGCACCCTGACGCAGGCTGAGATCGCCGAAGAGACTCGAATACTTATCCGTCAGGGGCACAAGCGCGTTCTTGTTGTCGCCGGTGAGGCGCTTCCTCCGCGCGGCTTTCAGTACATTGTCGACACCATCAACACGATCTACGACACGCGCGTTGGCCCGGGCGAAATCCGGCGCGTCAACGTCAATCTCGCCCCGCAAACCGTTGACCGGTTCAAGCTCTTGAAGAACGCAGGCATTGGTACTTTCCAATTGTTCCAAGAGACGTACCATCGGCCCACCTACGCTGCTGTTCATCTCAAGGGCAAGAAGCGCGATTACGACTGGCGCGCCACTGCTTTCGACCGCGCCATGGAAGCCGGCATCGACGACGTGGGAATGGGCGTGCTCTTTGGGCTCTATGACTGGCGCTTCGAAGCACTCTCGCTCATGCAGCACATTCGTCATCTCGAAGAGACCTTCGGCGTTGGTCCCCACACCATCAGTTTTCCCCGCATGGAGCCCGCGGTCGGCTCGGATATTGCATCGCGTCCTCCCTATGAAGTCAGCGATGCTGATTTCATCAAGCTCATCGCGATCATGCGTCTTGCCGTGCCCTACACCGGCATGATCATGTCCACACGAGAAACGGCCGACGTTCGCCGTCAGACCTTTGCTGTCGGCATCTCGCAGATCTCCGCGGGTAGCCGCACCGATCCCGGCGGATACAAAGACGGGGAGGGCGATCCCAACGGCAGCCAGTTCCAACTTGGAGATCACCGCACGGTCGAAGAAGTCGTCACTGATGTTGTCTCGCTCGGCTACACGCCATCATTCTGTACCGCGTGCTATCGACTCGGACGTACCGGGCAGGACTTCATGGATCTGGCCAAGCCCGGCGAGATCAAGTATCACTGCCAGCCCAACGCCCTATCCACGTTTCTTGAGTACCTGTGCGACTACGCCGGACCCATCGCGAAATCGGCTGGCGAGAAACTGATCTCGATCGAACTGCAGCAAATGGACAACCAGCAAACTGCGTGCACGCTGCCGATGCTCAACCAGGTTCGGCGCGGCGAGCGCGACGTCTTTGTTTAGAGAGGAAAGGGAACGATGCAACGCGCAACACAGAAGGGATTCCGTCTACACATCGGCTTCTTCGGCCGCCGCAATGTCGGCAAATCGAGTCTGCTGAATGCCATCACAGGGCAAAGGGTCTCGATCGTCTCCGAGGTCCCTGGCACCACGACCGACCCAGTCGAGAAGCCCATGGAACTGCAGCCGATCGGTCCAGTCCTCTTCGTCGATACGGCTGGCGTGGACGACGTGGGTGCGCTCGGGGCGCAGCGGATTGAAAAGACCAGACAGGCAATTGCCCGAACTGACGTTGCAGTGCTCGTCACAGAGGCTGCGATCTGGACGGATTTCGAAGAGAAGCTGCTTAGCGAGCTCCGTGCCCGGGAAATCCCGGTCCTTGTCGCACTCAACAAAACCGATCTACACGCTCCTGCATCGGAACTTCTCGCGCAATTGAGCAATCAGCAAATTCCGTCCGTGCAGCTTTCGGCAGCGACAGGTACGGGAGTAGAGAAGTTTCGCGATCTTCTTTGGCAGGTCGCGCCCTGCGAAGCCGTCGAAACGCCGACGATCATTCGCGATCTCTTAAGCCCGGGGCAGACGGCGGTCCTTGTGATGCCAATCGACAAGGAAGCACCCAAGGGCCGCATCAAACAGCTTCAGGTCCAGGCTATCCGCGATCTCCTCGATGGCGAATCCTCCTGTGTTGTTGTGAAAGATGGCGGCCTCGAGCGTGCGCTCGACAATATGAAGACGCTTCCGAGTCTGGTGGTGTCGGATGCGAACGTGTTTGAGCAGGTGGCGCGAGTTACGCCTGAGTCCGTGCCGCTTACCGCGTTTTCGATCCTGCTCTCTCGTCTCAAGGGTGATCTGATTGTGCAGACACGAGCCGCCGTCACGATTGAATCACTGCATCCGGGCGACAAGGTTCTGATCGCCGAGACCTGCACTCACCACCCGATTGAAGAAGATATTGGCCGCGTAAAGATTCCGCGCTGGCTGAACCAGTACGTCGGCGGCGAACTCGAGTTTACCCACGTGCGAGGCCGCGAATTTCCCGAGGACCTCTCGCCTTACAAACTCGTCATCCACTGCGGCGCATGTATGTGGAACCGGCAGGAGATGCTCAGCCGCATCCGCGAGTGTCAGAAGCAAGGCGTGCCGATTACGAACTACGGCATCGTTATCGCGTTCGCCCAGGGCATTCTCGAGCGCGCGCTCGAGCCGTTTCCGGCTGCACTTGCCGCGTACCGCGAAGAACAGGCCACGCGGGCAGTCGTACAATCTCCGATCGCCGAAGAGGCCGCAGCCTTGGTGAACTGATTGGCCCCTCTCACCAAACTCGATATCCTGCAGTGGCTCAGGGAGAACCGACCCTCAGTGCTGCAGGATCTTTTTGCGTATGCCGACACCGTGCGCAAACAACACGTCGGCGATGCCGTGCATCTGCGCGGTCTCATCGAGATATCCAGTCATTGCCGCCGTCAATGCATGTACTGCGGCCTCCGCCGCGCGAATCAAGATCTCGCTCGCTATCGGATGACGCGGCACGAGGTTCTCGCCTGCGCGCGCGAAGCTGTCGCGCTTGGATACGGAACTGTTGTCATGCAGGCCGGCGAGGATGACGCGTTGACCGGGGATTGGATCGCCGAGGTCGTCCGATGGATTAAGCGCGAAACGCCCCTGAAAGTGACGCTCAGCCTGGGCGAACGCAGCGAAGAGGATCTGCGGCTCTGGCGCGATGCAGGAGCAGATCGCTACCTTCTGCGATTCGAAACCTCCGATGCGCGGCTTTTCCGTACGATCCATCCTGAGCGGTACCCCGGATCGCCCGACCGCCTGACGCTGCTACGCCAGCTCAAGACGCTTGGCTTTGAAGCAGGCGGCGGCGTGATGGTCGGCATTCCCGGTCAGTCGTTTGAGAGTCTTGCGGAGGATGTTGTCGCGTTCCGTGCTCTCGATCTGGATATGATCGGGATCGGTCCGTACATTCCGCATCCCGCCACCCCGCTCGGCTCGGGCAAGCTCCGTCCCCCTATCGACTCGGCCCAACAAGTTCCCCCAACAGAAGACATGGTCTACAAGATGGTCGCGCTTGCGCGCATTGTCTGCCCAACGGCAAACATCCCCAGCACCACGGCCCTCGCCACGATCAACAAAACGCACGGGCGGAAGCAGGGGCTGCTGGTAGGTGCCAACGTGGTCATGCCCAATCTCACGCCAGTCAAATATCGCGCGCTTTACCAGATCTATCCATCAAAGGCATGCATCGACGAGAGCGCCACCGATTGCAACCAGTGCCTTCGCGGCCAGATCAAGTCTCTGGGCCGCTTCGCAGGACGGACAGCGGGTAGCAGAGGCGCCATCGAGTTAGATACAGAACAACCCGAGCTGGCATCAGCCGATTTTGTCCAACTTCAGGTACCCGGTTATGCCTGATCGACCTCAACAGGATGTTGTTGTCTGCCTCGGCAGCTCCTGCTTCGCACGCGGGAACTCGCAGAATCTCTCCGCACTCGAATCGTATGTCCAGAGTCACGATCTATGCGATTGCGTGCAAATTCGCGGAAGCCTTTGCCAGGATGCATGCAAGCAGGGTCCGAACCTTACCGTCGGCGGCACGCATCATCACGACGTGAACATCGCAAAGTTGCGCGAGATCCTCCAGCATCTCGATGGCGGAGAGAAGTAGTATGCCCGCAGTCCACGCCATCTATACCGAACGCCGCGAGTGCCAGGACTGCCACAAGTGCATCCGCGAGTGTCCTGTCAAAGCCATTCGAGTACAGGATGGCTACGCACGCATCGTCCCCGAGAACTGCATCCTATGCGGCAACTGCATCCTGGCCTGCCCCAGCAACGCCAAGCAGGTCCGCAACGACCTGCCGCTTGTCAAAGAACTGCTGTCGAGTGGGCGGCAGGTTTTCGTTTCGCTGGCGCCTTCCTTCGTCGCTCAGTTCCCAGGCATCAAGCCCGGTCAACTAATCCACGCCTTGCGCAAGCTTGGCTTTGCCGGTGTTTCTGAAACTGCACTCGGGGCCCAGCAGGTTTCAGCCAGTGTTCTGTCGCTGATGTGCGAGGAGCCGGGCCATGTCTGGATCTCTTCGGCCTGTCCGGTTGTTGTCGACTTTGTCGCAAAATACCATCCTGAGTGCCAGGAGAATATATCGGCTCTCCTTTCTCCGCTTCTCACACATTGCCGAATGTTGCGCAGCCGATACGGAGCCGACATTCGCATCGTGTTCATCGGGCCCTGCATCGCGAAGAAGAAGGAGGCCGAAGATCACCCCGAACTTCTGGACGCTGTCCTCACTTTCGAAGATCTCGATAACTGGCTCGACGAGAGCGGAATCGATCTCGCATCACGATCGGAAACCGCCGACGATCGCTTCGCCCTCGAAGAGGCACGGGAAGGGGCGCTCTACCCCATCGAGGGCGGTCTGGTCCCCGGCGTCACACGCGAAGGCCAGGTGAGGCCATCGCAAGTCATGTCTTTCTCCGGGATTTCGAATGTCGAGCAGGCTCTCAAAGGCGTCGCCGAATGGCGGCCTGATCATAATATCTTTCTCGAGCTCACCGCATGCGCCGGCTCCTGCGTCAACGGGCCAAAGGCGGCACGCAATACCTCTATCGCGAAACGCCGGTTCGAAATTCTTCAGTATGCGAAACCTTCTGCAGGAGCACTCCCGAGAACGACGCTGGCGGCCACACGCCCCTACGCAAGCAATCCGGTTTGTCGCAACGAGTATAGCGAGCTGCAGATCACCGAAGCCCTGCGCACCGTTGGTAAATATTCAAGTGAGGACGAGCTTAACTGTGGAGGGTGCGGGTATGAATCTTGCCGCGAATTCGCACGCGCCCTCATCGCGCGCGATGCCGAGCGCATGATGTGCGCAACCTACACGCGCAAGCTTGCCCAGAAAAAGGCGAATGCGCTTCTCCAGAAAATGCCGTCCGCTGTGGTCATCATTGACGAGCAGCTCCGGATCATCGAGTGCAACGCCAACTTTCTTCGGCTCTTCTCCGAAGACACTCCTCACGAAAAGGAGCTCGAAGGCTGCCTGCTCGACGCTGTGATCCCGTTTTCGAATCTCTTCCGCCGCGTTCTCGATTCCGGCGAAGATATTATTAGCCACGATATCCGCTATGACCGCACGATTCTGAACGCCAGCATCTTCGCCATCGAGCCCCACGCGGTTCTGTGCGGAACATTTCAGGACATCACTGAGCCGATCTTTCAGAAAGAGCAAATCATCGAGCGCGCCCGCGACGTCATCCAGAAGAATCTGAAAACTGTGCAGCAAATCGCGTACCTGCTCGGGGAAAACGCAGCCGAATCCGAAATTACCTTGAATTCCATTGTGCGTTCCTTCAGCCCCGAGGAGATGGACGACAAGGGGTTGAAGTGAGCCCTGCGGACGAAAACTTCATCGAGATCGACTACTGCCAGCGCGCGAAGCACGGCCAATTGATTTCGGGAGATGTTTTCCTTTCTGAAAAGGTCAAAGAAGAAGGGCGCATCGTTTCTGTCCTCTCGGATGGTCTTGGCAGCGGCATCAAGGCCAGCGTTCTCGCCACCATGACGGCGACTATGGCGCTCAAATTCGCAGCCAGTCCGATCGACATCCGCAGCTCAGCCGAAATCATTATGGATACGCTGCCTATTTGCAGCGTTCGAAAGATCAGTTACTCCACCTTCACCGTGGTCGACATCGCCGGATCGGGCGAGACGCGCATCATTGAACATGGCAACCCGCCGTTCATCCTGATCCGTCCGGACGGAGAGCTCGTAATCACGAAAAATGAGCTTCGGCCCGAGCGCTGGCACGATCGCGTCATTCACTATTCCAACTTCGATGTTCGGCGTGAGGACCGTATTGTCTTCTTCTCCGATGGAATCTCTCAGGCAGGCATGGGTGAATTTCGGACGCCGTTTGGCTGGGGCGTTCAGGAAGTCGAATCGTATGTCCGCAATCAAATCCGCGAACATCCTCACATCTCCGCTCGCGAACTCTCGCGCCAGCTGGTAGCGCGTGCCGAGCAGATCGACGGCCTCTCAGCAAAGGATGACATTACGTGCGGCGTCGTCTACTTTCGTAGCCCTCGCCAGCTCCTGGTGATGACGGGCGCGCCTTTCAACCGCGCCCACGATAGCGACCTCGCGCGCTTGGCCGAAAAGACGCCCGGCCGAAAAGTCATCTGCGGCGGCACGACAGCAAACATCATCTCCCGCCAGCTCAATCGCCCTATCCACATCGACATGCGCCAGGCGCGCGACTCTCGCGTTCCCCCCTCGGCGAAAATGGAGGGTTTCGACCTGGTCACGGAGGGAATTCTCACGCTCGGCGAGGTGCTTCGCCTCCTTGGCGAGGATGTTGCCCCCGAAGAGCTCAAATCGAATGCCGCTGTTCGTCTCACCGGCATGCTTCTGGACAGCGACGTTGTAAAGTTCGCCGTCGGAACCCGCATCAACGAAGCTCACCAGGATCCCAATGTCCCTGTCGATCTCGAGCTTCGCCGCAACATCGTGAGACGAATCGCGCAAACCCTGGAAACGAAGCACATGAAGCGCGTGACGATCCATTACCTTTGATGCCCGGTTGTCTGTGCTCCAATTACTGCCAACCGCCTCCCAGCGCGCTGTAGAGCTGGACGAGAGACAGCGCCTCACCTTCTTGAGTGTTCACAAGGTTGAGTTGAGCGGAGAATAGATTCGAGTCGGTAGTGAGAACCTCGAGGTAACTCGTTGCTCCTCCCTGATAGCGCACCCGCGCCAACTGCGTTGCGTCGCGTGCAGCGGCGACGAGCTTCTCCTGCTGTTCACGTGCCGCACGCTGTTTGTTCACGGCAATGAGGGCATTGGAGACGTCGCGGAAGGCTCCGGCTATTGTCTTCTGGTAGTTCAGCACCATCTCTTCTTTTTCGCGCTGCGAGAGCTGGAGCTGACCACGAAGTTTTCCGCCCTGGAATATGGGCTGCGTCAGCGAACCAATTCCATAGATCAGCTTGCTATCCGGATCGAATATCGAGGAGAGGCTATCTCCCCCGACGCCGCCCGATCCACTGATCGAAAGTTGTGGAAAGAACTGCGCGCGAGCGACGCCAATTTGCGCATTGGCCGCGATTAGTTGCTGCTCGGCTTGAAGAATGTCTGGACGCCGCTCGAGCAGGCGCGAGGGTAGCCCGACGGGAAGATTCTGCGGCGGTGGATTCAATGCGTCTGGATCGCTGTGCGTTACCGGGCCGGGATCCTGCCCGAGAAGAAGACGCAGGCCGTTCTCCTGCTGCTGGATCTGCTGTTCGAGCTGAGGAATCTGAGCGGAAGCCGTGTACTGGAGCTCTTCTGCTTCGCGAAGATCCGAGAGCGGAACGGAGCCTCCGCTCTCAAGTGTTCTTGTAAGCTGCACGGACTCCTGGCGGGTCTTGAGCGTCTCCTTCGCAATGTCTAATTGTGCGTCGAGCGCGCGCAGCTGGAAGTAGGCGCTCGCGACCTGCTGCACGAGGGTCATCCGTACTGCCCTCTGAGCCCAGGTTTGTGCGAGCAACTGCGCGCGCGCGGCTTCGGATTGCCGGCGATAGAGTCCCCAGAAATCCGGATTCCAAGCCGCAGAGAGGTTGAAGCTTCCGGCAACGGTGGCGCCACTGGGCAAGCCGTTGCCCAGAGAAGTTGGAAGATCTGCTCCAATCCCTGTACCGCCGACATTTACGCTGGGAAAGAGTTGGGAGCGCGTGATGCGGAGCTGCGCCTCTTGTTCGAGGACGCGCTTGGCGGCAATCCGGACGTCGTAGTTATTCTCGAGAGCAGTACGAATGAGCTGCTGCAGTTCGGGCTCACGGAATACCTTCGCAAAGTCCTGATCGGCGAGAGATTCAGGATCTGCGCTCGGGACGGCCGCGTTATCCGCTCCGCGGTAGGTAGGCGGCGCTGTGACCTGTGGCCGAACGTAATTTGGTCCGACCTTGCAACCTGCGATGAAAAGAACGAAGAGAAATGACAACGCAAGACTGCGATGAAATTGTCGGGTCGATGCTGTCATGCCTGTCCCTGCTGCGCATCGCGCGCGAGTGCCGGAGCGCGATGACCTCGTGTGTCCGGCGGATGAGTTGAATCCATGGTGGTATCAGCACCACCAGTGCGCCAACGGTGCGAGAGGTACTCTACAACCGCGAACGTCACTGGGACCATGAGGACCCCGATCACAGTGGCCAGCGTCATTCCACCAATAACGACAGTGCCGAGGATGCGACGGGATACGGCTCCGGAGCCGGACGCAGTCCAGAGCGGCAAGCAGCCGAAGATGAATGCGAAGGCCGTCATCACAATGGGACGGAAGCGCAGACGGGCCGCATGCAACGCGGACTCGCAGATGCTTTGGCCCTTGCGATAATTCACTACCGCGAACTCGACGATCAGAATCGCGTTCTTCGCCGAAAGTCCAATCAACATGATGAGTCCGACAGTGGCAAAGATATCGTTCTCAAGGGACCGCATCGTGAGTGCAAGATACGCGCCGAGGATTGCGACTGGTGTACTGAGCAGAACGCTGAACGGCAGGGTCCAGCTCTCATAGAGCGCTGCCAGGATGAGAAACACGAAAAGCAGGGACAGGCTGAAAACCATCCAAGCGGGAACACCCTCAGCCGCGCGCTGTTCCTGGTAGCTCATGCCCTGGTATGAGAAGCCCATTCCGGCAGGCATGCTTTGATGGAATGCGTCTTCCAGTGCCGCGCGGACCTGACCCGAGCTGTAGCCTGGTGCGCCGGAGATGTTAATCTGCGCCGCGTTGTACTCATTGAATCGCAGGATGAATTCAGGTCCCGTAATTTGCTTGACGTGCACGAGCGAGCCCAGCGGAACCTGACTTCCGTTGGCGCTGCGAACGTAGAACTGGTTGATGTTCTCGATGTTGGTGCGCGAATCCCCCTCAGCCTCCACAAACGTCTGCCACTGGCGTCCGAAGCGGTTAAAGTAATTCACGAGGTATCCGCCCATAAACGTCTGCAGAGTTGTATAGATCGAGCTGAGTTCTACCTGTTGCTGCGATGCCTTGTCACGATCGACGTCGGCATAGAGTTGGGGCACCGCGGGCAGGTAGGACGGAACTGCGGCTGCGATCTCCGGACGCTTCGAGACTGCTCCCAGGAACGCGAATACACTCTTGGTCAGAAAGGTCGGATCATCATTGCCGGAACGGTCCTGGAGAATCATCGTGACGCCACCGGATGTTCCGATGCCCGGAATCTGGGGTGGCGGGAAAGAGAAGGCAAGGCCTTCGCTTACTCCAGCGAGCTTCTGCTGTACGCTGGCCTGAATTGCCTCGATCTGTTCGGCGCGGGATTTACGAACTTCCCACGGCTTCAACGAGACAAAGAAGAACGCTGAGTTCGTGCTTTGAGTCTGTGTGAGAAGGCTGAACCCATCAACGCCGACGACACCGGAGATTCCCGGTGTTTCCAGCAGGGCCTTGGTGACGCGCTGTACTGCGGAGTCCGTTCTCTGCAGAGATGCTGCATCCGGAAGTTGCATTGCGACGAAAAGATATCCCTGATCTTCTTGCGGGAGGAAGCCAGTTGGCAGCCGTCCGCCAACGAAGACGGCGAGAACGGCGACTCCCAGAAGCGCCAGCATGGTGAGACCGGATTTGTGGATCAGCACTCCCGAGGTGGAGACGTACTTGTCCGTGGTTCGGCCGAACAGCCGATTGAACCAGTTGAAGAAGCGACGCAACGGTCCGGCGCGCCGGGTTGTGTCCTTCGGCTTCAATAGAACCGCGGCCAATGCCGGGCTGAGTGTGAGCGCGTTGAAAGCCGAGATCAGGACTGAAATGGCGATCGTGATCGCAAATTGCTGGTAGAGCCGTCCGGTGATGCCGGGGATCGCGGCCGTCGGGATGAATACGGCCGCGAGAATGAGGGCAATCGCAACGACTGGCCCACCGACCTCTTCCATTGCTTTGAACGCTGCGTCGCGCGGAGTCATGCCTTCGTCGATGTGGTGTTCGACGGCTTCGACCACGATGATGGCGTCGTCAACCACCAGTCCGATGGCAAGCACCAGCCCGAAGAGCGACAGGGTATTGATAGAGAACCCAAGCAGCGGAAAGATTGTGAAAGTGCCTATAAGCGAAACCGGCACCGCCATCAGCGGGATCAGCGTTGCGCGCCAACCCTGGAGGAAGATGTATACGACAAGGATCACGAGCGCCAGCGCTATCACCAGGGTTACAACGATCTCGTGAATTCCGGCCGTAACCGCTTTCGTAGTGTCGAGCGGAATGTCGTAGCGCATCCCGGCCGGAAATGTTGCCGAGAGCTCGTGCAATCGCTTGGTGACGGCAGCAGCCGTCTTCACAGCGTTCGATCCGGGCAGCTGGTAGACGGCCATGATGCCGGCGGGGGCATTGTTGTAACGCGCCGTCAGGTTGTACGTTTGCGTACCCAACTCAACCCGTGCGACATCGCGCAGGTGCAGGATGGAGCCGTCCGGATTTGCGCGGATCACAATGTTGCCGAATTCTTCCGGCGTAACAAGGCGACCTTGGGTGCGGACGGTGAACGTGAACTGCTGTCCGTTTGGAACAGGCTCGCCGCCGATCTGGCCGGCGGGGTTCACGTTGTTCTGAACCTGCAAGGCATTGATGACGTCTGTTGCGGTGACGCCGAGTTTCGCAAGTTGATCCGGCTTTACCCACACGCGCAGCGCGTACTGCCCGCCAAAGACCTGAATTCGCGCGACACCGGGAACACGCGTCAACTCATCTTGGAGATTGATGATTTCGTAGTTGGTCAGGAAGTCGACGCTGTACTTGTTATCGGTCGATGACAGCCCGATCAGCATCAGCGGCGAAGTCAGCGATTTCTGTACAGTTACGCCTGCGGTGTTCACCTGCGCCGGAAGTTGCGCCTGTGCCTGCGAAACCCGAAGCTGCGATAGCACCTGGTCGGTGTCGGGATTGGTCTTCACATCGAAATCGACGTACACCGTCGATTGGCCGTTGTTGGCGTTGACTGAGTACATGTACAGCATGTTGTCGACGCCGTTCATCTGCTGCTCAATGGGCGTGGCGACTGCCTGTGTCAACGTTCGCGCGTCGGCGCCTGGATAAGTGGCTTGCACCATGATCTCGGGCGGGACGATATCGGGATACTGGGAGGTGGGCAGAGTCAACATCGCGACAACGCCGATGATGACCGTGAGAATGGCGATAACAATCGCCACGATCGGGCGACGAATGAAGAATTTCGACACGGATTACCTCCCGCCAGTCGGGTTGGAGGTCAGGACTGCAGCTTCCGCCGAAACCTCGTGTGGGCTGATGGGTGCGCCTTCTCCGAGTTTTTGCACATTGTCGGTGATCACGCGATCGCCGGGTTTGAGACCGCTTTCGATGATCCAGTCGCGACCCGATTGAGGTCCAAGCTTCACGTTTACAACGTGGACATGATTGTCCGGACCCGCCACGTATATCTGCTCAAGTCCCTGCAGTTCCTGTACAGCGGCCTGAGGCACGAGGAGCGCGCTGTGCCGGATTTCAGTGGCCGCTGCAACGCGGCCGAACTGGCCGGGGCGAAGCAGGTTACCGGGATTCGGAAAGGATGCGGCAATGCGAATAGCGCCGGTCTGCTGATTCATCTGGCGGTCGACGAACGCGATCCGCCCTTTGTGGGGATATTGTGTCCCATCCGCGAGCGTGAGAGTCAGTGGGATATCGGACTTGCTGCTAAGCAGATCGCCACCAGCCTGGCGCACGCGCGAGGTCAGGGCCAAATACTCCGCGTCACTGATCGAGAAATAGACTTTGATTGGATCGAGTTGCGAAACAGAGGTGAGGACAGACTGCGGGCTCACCAGATTGCCGACTTGTGTCGTTGCCTGACCAGCTACGCCACCGATAAGGGAGCGGACCTGGGTGAATCCAAGATTCAGCTTCGCCGTGGTAAGCGCCGCCTCGGCCGATCCGACGGCCGCCTTCGCCGCGGCAACACCAGCATCCGCTTGAGCTGCCTGCTGCTTGTCGTTATCGAGCTGGCTCTGGGCGATGGCCCGTGCCTGGGCAAGGGGAGTGTCGCGTTTCAGGTTGATTTGCGTGAGGCCTTGCTGCGCTTCAGCCTGGGCAAGCTGGCCCTTTGCCCGCCCCACCTCCGCTTCGGCCTGATCGACCGCCGCCTGAAATGGGCGAGGGTCAATCTGGAAGAGCACTTCGTTCTTTGCGACTGCGGTGCCCTCGCGGTAATTCTGCCGGACCAGGTATCCGCTTACCTGTGGCTGAATTTGGGCATTGACGTAACCATCCAGCGTGCCGACCCATTCGCCGGTCAGCGGAACGTCGGCTTGGCGAACCTTGACTACCGAAACAGGCATTGCCGTGGGTTTGGCATTGCCCGTGCTGGCCTGCGTGGTGGCGCATCCTGTGACGAATGGTGCTGTAAGAATGAACGCACTGAGAGCGACAAATGAAACCCAGGGACGATAGTTACCTTGTTGGGGGATGGCGCGCTGCATCGATTGACCTCCGCGTCATATTCAGGACCCTGTACAGAAAAGATGCAGACCTGTATATTTCTCAACAGACGCGCGAGGGTTCCCTGCCGATTCAATAAAATCTTCGTGCGGAAGGATTTTCAGGTTGAAGTCTTCGGCGCATAAGCAAGAGCGCGCGCTGGTTACCCGACAGCAGCTCATGAAAGCGGCCCGGGAGATTTTTACGCGCGATGGATTCGAGTCGGCTCGGATCGAAGATATTGCCGAGAATGCTGGTAAGACCCGGGGCGCTTTCTATGACAACTTCGAGGATAAGGAAGACGTATTCTTTGCAATTTTCGAAGAGGATATTGCCCGGGATCAGGAGCGAGTGATCGAAGAGCTGACCGCAGCTGCGGATCTCGACGCAAGAATAGATGTTTTGGCTGAGCACCTGGAAGAGCTTCTTCGCGACAAGCAGCGCGTACTCCTGAATCTTGAATTCAAGATGTACGTAATCAGGCACCCGCTGAAGAGGAAGCGGCTAAGCCAGCTGCACGCAGAGATGTCCTTGCGCTGTTCGATGATGAAGATCAATACGTTGTTCCCTGAACTGATAGGGGCTGTAATTGACAAACGACGTCAGTTGACGATGGAAGTGGGCGCGGCCATCGATGGGCTTGCCCTGAATTCTTTGTTCAATCCTGAAGCATTGACGGTCGGGCAGCGCAAGCGGTACTTGCGGCTGGCAGCCAAGGAAGCGCTGCAAGCCGCTCGTCAGAAATAGGGCGAGTGCGCCCGGCTGCGGACCAAACTCACAGCTATCCGAGATGTGACCGCGGGCTGCGAGATTCTACTGCACAGCTTCAGCATTTTTGGGAGTGAATGTGACCGCATTGTCACCCGCGACGAGATTGGCGGGAATGTCCCAGACGAGTGATCCACCCGCGTTGGGAATGATGGCGAAGAAGTAGTAGGTGCCGGTCTCGCTATTTGCGGTGAGAGTGGTCTTACCCACGGCGTCCAGCTTCGTCGTCGTAACGTAGGAACGGCTCATGCTCTGGATTGCGGGAGAGCAGCCCTGCGACGAGTGGCACAGGGTCTGCAGAGCCTTCATCGCCTGTCCCGCGGTTGCATTTGTGGGCATCGGTACGCCGGAATCGCGGAGAACATCGCCAATCGGCTTGCGCATGACAAATACAGTTTGTCCGGCCAGCAAATTGGTTCCTGTGAAGTTGGAGCTAAGCAGGACCCGAAATGCAGTCCGCTGGCCGCTGGAATTTGTCCCAGCTGTCGCCACTACGGGAGCCACTGACGGGGTTACGTCGGAGCTAGCAATCGGCGGCGCAGGCGACGAATAGGATGCGGGGGTCTCCGCAGCCGACCGGGCGGACGCGCGCATTGTGTTCCTCTTACCCACAGGATTGAACGTCCCGACGGTGCATGTTTCGGAGTGTGGGGTGAAGCTCACGTTATCGCCGCGAATCGTCGTGACGAGTCTACCGTTGACGCTGGTGGAACCGGAGCCGCGCAGGGTGTTGTCAGACGCGACGCCGAGCAGGAATGCGCCACCTGCATTTTGTATGTGAACGACAAAGCCAGTCGGAGTGTTCTCCACTGTGTACGGCGACTCCGCATGAGCCTTGCCGCAGTCGAGGACCACGCCTCCGTTCCCGAATTCAAGTGTCAATCCAGAGTTGCTTGCGTAGCGGCCCGCCATGCGCAAGCCCGTCACTGCGGGCTTGCTTTCGGTGATTGCGTCGAGGAAGCCGATCCCAGTCTTAGGCGTCTGTATTGGCTTCGGACGCGTAAATGCCATCGACCCTAGTGTGCAGCGTTCTATTTTTGGAGCGTAGTTGGGCACCGAACTGCTGGTGCTGCAGGGGCCGTTGCAGTCGTAGCCTTGTGGACCGGCCGGAGCTCCGTCAACCATCACCGTCTTGGTCGTTGTGGAGTAGCCCGTGACAACCCGCCCTTTGACCAGCGTCGGGCCGGGACCGGAGATTGAGCCGTCCGGTTGCAGGTTGATCAAGATCGGTTGCGGCTCGTTAGCGAGTGCCAGTTGAATCGTGCTGCCGGATTTGCGCAGCGTGTACTCGTGGCCGTCAAAGGTGGTGGAGACGAGGGAGCCGCAATCGCTGATGATGGCAACCGGACTGCCACTGAGATCGGTACCAAAGGTGATGCTCGCAGATCCTGGCCGGCCTTGATAGGCACCGACGAACACGACACCGGCAACAGCGGGTGCTGCGTTCGGATCCGGTTTCTCTGCCCATGGTACGAGGATGCTGGTCATGCCCTGCATGGCGCCCACGCCCTCACAGGCATCGAGGCTGCTGCCGAGTTCCAGGCAGCGTCGCAATTGCGGATCGTTGACCCGGTTCGCTTCAGCCTTTGCAAAAATGCCCATTGGATCCAATACAGCATCGCCCGCGATTGATGACCGCCCTCCACCCTGGTCCTCCTTCATCTGCCGCTGAAGGCGCTCTTCATGCTCCTTGTACGTCTGCGCCATCGAGGCTTCCGTGCCGCGATAGGTATCGGCAGCCTGCTGCCCCTCAAGTTGCTTGATCCAGCTCAGGGCGTTCATGATTTCGTACTTGCCTTCCAATTGTTGGAAGGTTTTGACATCGGCGGGGCTGTGCGCCTTTGTGAAGTCCTGTGTCATGTCGTAAGCAGCTTTGGCGTAGTCAGCCATGAGCTTCTGCTCACTGGGTGTGAACGGACCGCCATAGTGCCGCGCATAAACAATCCGCGTGATGTAAGTCTGCAGATAGGTGAAGACCGCAACCTGGCGAGCGGTAGTATCGGTCGGATTGTCGCCCTTGAGCTGAGTCTTGACCTTCTCAACGGAGGGCAATGCGGCCGTGTAATCGCTGGAACCTTGTTGAGCTCGCGAAAAGCCGGAAGCGAACAGCAACGCGAAAACAGACAAAGCCAATGTAAAGGGCGTACGAGATCTGCTGTGCGCGCTCTCGCGGTTTGGCGAAAGCAACGCAGCCGGAACGGAGGCTCCGGAGGGAGAAACCGCAACTGACACCTGGTCCTGGGTCATCTTTCACCCCTGGTGTTGTCGAAATGCTGAGGCAGATGCCTGCCGATGCCGAAACGATCGCCAGTATATGGCGAAGCATCGCAGTGGGGATTTGCCGGACAGATTAACCCCGCCCGTTATGAACTTGCAAGCATTCGTCGGGGGGCGTGAGCTTTTATCCAATACCGGAATCAGCGAAAAGAAATTGCCACGAGCTGTCGAGGTAGAGCCAGCGCTGGTCGCTGAACCAACTTGTGGGGAGGGCGGGGACATGCAGCAAGGTGTGGCCGCCCATGCAGATCATTTCGGTACCATTCCAGCCAAGGAAGGTGCGCGAGGCAAGTCCCACGCTGGCAGGGTTGGTGACGCGACGCAGGCAAACCGGGCAGCGATGGCGCTGGTCGGCGAGAGCCCAACGGAAACCGATGAGGCAGATGGCAAAGCAGGAGACCAACTGGAGACACTCGGCTGCCGGCGAGAAGCTGGAGGTGGAGCAGTAAGCGATATCGAAAGAAGCGAAAAGACCGATGCCGGCGACGAGAACAAACTTGCACGCAAGGAAGAGGAAACGGCTCAGGCTCTCTCTGATTGAGGCGCGATGCGAAGTCATGTGTGTCTCCCCCAGGGAAACCGAAGAGACAGCTGGAAGTGCAACCAGTGCGAGGAAGAGCGCGAATTCGTAGAGATTCCATGGGCCCTCAATGGGCGCGTTGATCGGCGTGCCAGAGAGGTCGATGAGGAGGTCTTCAAGGTTGTGTGCTGAGATCCCGTTGTCTGATTGTTGCATTGCATCCTGCCCGCGCGATGAGAGCTGAGCGATCAGGTAGCCGGGCGTTCTGAATGGAAGGTCGATGGCCATCTGGGTATCTGCCTGGAGCAGCCATACGTCGGGAGCACCGGGGAGCCGCCACGCTGCAGCGGGCGCAACGCCGGCGATCCGAGCGTTGGCATGTCCTATGCGCAGGATTTTGCCGGTAACACTTGGATCTCCGGCGAACGAAGTCATCCATGCTTCGTGGCTCAGAACAACTGAGGGCAGGCCGGATTTGTCGTCGAAAGCGAATTTGAGCGGAACCCCGATAAGGCTGAAAAGATTCGTGGAGGAACGCGCAACTTTCCAGGAGATTCGTGCGGATCCCGATAGCGCGGTTTCGCGAGTGACATGGTAGAAGGCCAAATCCTGAAAGAAACGCTGGTGCGTGTATTTCCAGTTCAGGTAGAGGCCGACAGGGATCGAAGGCTTCGAGCTACGGTCGGCAGCCTCTGAGATGATGAGCGCATTCGGATTGATCAGGAACCGTGCAGCTTCCTTTTCAGCCTGCACGCCCGGCAGCAAGCTCGCGATGAGCAGGCACAGAAGAAGAATGGCGGAAAGCCACAGCAACGTTCGGGCTGCCGACCCATGGATGTGCGCATGGCGAGCGCCCGATTTCAATGCAATCTCACGGACACAAAGTGCGTCTGTGAAAGCACCCAGGCAGAACAAGGTAATCTCGCCCTGCGATTGAAGCGAGATCTTCTCGGCAATGTCAGCGTAGGAGCGGCGGACGTGCCAGAGTTCTGAGAACCATTCGGTACTCCATCCCACACGCTCGGAAGAGGGGACGAGGAGGGAAGCGGTATGCAGCGCGGTCCGCTGCAATGCGGAGAAGGCGACATCGGAAGGAGATTTCATACAGAGCGAGCCTCCTCAGTCGGCATGAGCCGCTCGAGCAACGGGTAGCGTTTTCGGGAAGCTTCGAGCGTGGATCGTCCGGTGGCTGTGAGCTTGTAGTACTTGCGAGGTGGGCGTTGCTCCGCGTCGGCAATGGACTGACGTTCCCACTGGGAGCGGATCAGGTCGTCGCGTTCGAGGCGGCGCATGGCGGGATAAACAGTGCCACTGGGGAGACCGGTAGTCTCCATGATGCTGAATCCGTAGACGTAACCTGCAGAGATTGCCTGCAGGATCATGGCGGCGGTATGAGAGAGTTTCGCCTCGACGGCCATGCACGGCATTGTAGCTATGTAGCAATCTACTTGACAAGAAGAAATATCGCGTTATGCTGAATGCTACATAGGGGTGAACGCCTTGCTCGAAACTCAGCATCTATACCGCAGTTTCCGAACCATTCCGGCGGTGATTGACGTCAGCTTCAAAGTTGCCGCCGGCGAGATTGTCGGTTTCCTCGGTCCAAACGGGGCGGGGAAGTCCACCACCGTGAAGATGATTACCGGAATGCTGCGGCCCGATGATGGCAAGGTGCTCTTCGAGGGGCGAAATATCCGAGACAATATGGAGAGCTACCGGGCAGTGCTGGGGTACGTGCCCGAGGAAGCGCACCTGTACACCTATCTTTCCGGCCTTGAATATCTCCAGCTGATTGGGCGCCTCCGCGGAATGGACGAAGCCCTGATCGAGAAAAAGGCGACAGAGCTTTTGGCCTTGTTGAGTCTGCAGTCGTGGCAGTACTCGCCGATCTCATCGTATTCGAAAGGAATGCGACAGAGAGTCCTGATTGCGGCTGCTCTGCTGCACGATCCCAGATTGCTGATCTTCGACGAACCGCTCTCAGGTTTGGACGTCGTCTCGTCGCGGCTGTTCAAAGACCTGCTGGAGATGCTCGCCGCACAGGGTAAGGCCGTGCTGTACATCTCGCATGTGCTCGAGACGGTGGAACAGGTTTGCAATCGCGTGATCGTGATTGGCAAAGGGCGGGTGCTCGCAGATTCGCCGCCGGAAGAATTGAAAGCTTTGAAAGGACTGCCAAGCCTGGAGAGCGTCTTTGCTCAACTTGTGGAGCAACAGGACACGCGCGTCGCCGCAGAGAGAATCGTGGAGGTCATGAGGATCGCTCATGGGTGATGGATTTCAAAGATTAATCGTTGACGCGCCACCGGCCGTGCTTTCCCTGAACGTGCAGGCAGCGATGGGGCCAGCGCGTGAGCCCCGGCGCAGCCAGTTCGAACTGCTAGTGCGGCACTTCCTGGAAAGATTTTTCAACCACGAGACGGCTTCGGCCGACGGTGACGGGAAGACGCGGCTTGTGCAGATCGCGTTTGCGGCCGGGCTGCCTGGGCTTGTGGTGTCTGTGTTTCTCTGGCCTGTCTACCATCCGTTCAAAGGCTGGCCTCCAGGAAGCACGCGAGTAGGTCCTCCGCCCTACTGGCTCCAGATGAATCATCATTTTTTCTTCGTAATCTATTCGTTCGTTGTGATGGGGCTGGTCACGGTCTTCGAGTGGGATCTGTTCTTCCCCGATCTGCTGGATATTCAGGTCATGGGGACCTTTCCGGTTCGATCGCGACGCGTGTTCATGGGGCGCGTCGCTGCTATCGGAGTGCTGATCGGCGGGTTTCTGTTCGACGCCAATTTTCTTGCTCCCATCGTCCTGCCGATGTCGACTGATCCGCCGAACTTGATTCGTTTTGTGAGCGGGCATGTGCTGGCCGTTGCTGCGAGTGGATTGTTCGCGGCCTTCTCAATTGTGGCGAGCCAGAGTGTGTTGCTGGCCGCGCTGGGGGAACGGCTGTTCCGAAAGGTGTCGCTGCTGCTGCAGGGAACTGCAGTTGCGGGCTTGGTCATGCTTCTGCTCCTCTTTCCAGTGCTTTCGGGAGTGACCCCGTCGCTGCTGCAATCGGGCAATCGGTTAGTGATGTGGTTTCCGCCGTATTGGTTTCTCGGCATTTACCAGAACATGCTGGGCGGTCCCGAGGCGATGGCTCATTTTCAAGCTTTGCAGCGAATCGGCTGGACCGCATTGGCTGTCGTGCTGGCAACAGCGGTGTGTGCATATCCAGTCGCCTATATGCGACGCGTGAAGTATCTGGTTGAAGGAGCAGTGACCAGGCGCAATCGCAGCAGGACGGCTCTGCCTGCAAATGCAATTGCTCACACCTTCCTCGTTAGAAAACCAATTGGCCGTGCGGTATTTCACTTCATCAATCAGACATTATTGCGATTGCCGCGCTACCGCATCTATCTTGTGCTCTACGGAGGCGTTGGCCTGTCGGTGTTGATTGCGACCGTTCTCCGGTTGAATGTCGAACATGGACAGCTTCACGCCGAGGCGTCGGTCGATGGGATCCGGGCGGGAGTGGGAATCATTGCGTTCTGGGTTACGGTCGGTTTGCGCACGGCGTTCGTTTCTTCGGGCAATCAGCGAGGCGGGTGGATCTTTCGCTTTACGCACGGACGACCGGCGGATTTCGAAGCGGCGATTCAGGGGTTGAGGGCGGTAAAAGCGTGGGTGCTCGTATGCGCGATTGTACTAACCCTGGGCGTTGTGGCAGGACTCAGGGTAGTGGCTCCAACTGAGTTGATGACTCTGCATGCTACTGCTGCTCAACTGCTGGTGGGTGCCGGCCTCTGCGTGATGCTGACCGACGCCGTTTTCGCACAGGTGCTGATTGTGCCGTTTACGGGCGAGTCGGTGAGCGAGAAACCGAACCTCGCATTCACGCTTTTGAAGTTCTTTACGTTCTTCCCGCTGGTTACATCCGGGGCTTTATTGGCCAATTACTGGATAGAAGAAACGTGGGCACATTTCGCCGTTGCGGGACTCGCAATTCTGGTCGCGCATCTGTGGTTCCGGTATCGTCAACGCGAAGCGGTGCGAATCAATTGCCAGCAGGCTGAGGTGGAAGAAGGCGAAGACGAGTTCCCAATGCGATTAGGACTTAGGTATTAGCAATCCGAAGTGGCTTGGCAGGCAATTACAATTGCCCGGTATGAAGAGGATTGCTGCTCTTGCTGTTATTGCCGTGAGTGCGCTCTCAGCCGCGGGGGCGGAGAAAGATGCCGTCTCATATGTGAATCCGCTCGTCGGCACGCAGAGGAGCACCATCGGGTACGGAGGGACCATGCCATTTGTCACTCCTCCGTTTGGCATGACAAACTGGACTCCGCAAACGCGCCAGAACAAGATAAGCGTGGTTTCGTACAACTACGACGACACAACCATCTCGGGGTTCATCGGAACGCATCAGCCGGCCATCTGGATGGGAGACTACGGTTACGTCACCGTGATTCCGCAGGTGGGTGAGTTGCGTACCACGCCGGAGTCGCGGAAATTACCATACAGCCACGGCACCGAAACGGCGAGCCCCGAATACTATCGCGTTTCGCTGGATGCAGGCCGGGACGGGAAGATCCAGGCGGAGATGACCGCTTCAGAGAGCTGCGGTTTCTTTCGATTCACCTTCCCGAAAGAGGCGCCTGCACGCGTGATCATTGAGGCCTCGCGTCCGGGAGTGGCGGGATCAGCTTCGGTGAACTCCGATGCGCGGGAGATCACCGGCTACAATCCGCATCGGATGGACGCGCATCTCGGCCCTCTCGCGCTGCCAAACTTCAAGGGCTATTTCGTCGTCCAGTTCGATCAGGCGCCGGCGAGCATGAAGACCTACGGCATGGACGACGCGAAGGCTGAATCAAGTCGGGGAGCATACGCTGAGTTCAAAGCCGGTCAGACGGTCCAGGTGCGTGTGGGCACATCGTTCATCAGTGTCGAGCAGGCTCGGGAAAACCTGAAGCATGAAGTGACTGACTGGGATTTCGATGCTGTGCGGAGCCGGCTTCGCGAACAGTGGAACGAAATGTTATCGCGTGTCCAACTGGGTGGAGCAGAGGAGAAAGACAAGACGCTGATCTATACGGCGATCTATCACGCGCTGTTATACCCGCGGATATTCTCCGAGTACGGCCGATACTACAGCGCTTTCGATGACCGGATCCACGAGGGCGAAAGCTACACTGCCTACTCAATCTGGGATACGTTTCGCGCGGAAAACAGCATGCTGACGCTGCTCGCACCGGAACGAGTGGATGGGATGATTACAGCGCTTCTGCAGAACTTCAAAGAAGGCGGCTGGATGCCCAAGTGGCCGAATCCGAGCTACACGAACATCATGATCGGAACGCATGCGGATTCGATGATTGCCGAGGCAGTGAGGAAAGGCTTTCACGATTTTGATCGGGAGGTGGCATGGCAGGCGGTCTACAAAGATGCGATGACGCCGCCTGACGGCGACACAACGCGCCGATGGCTGGATCGCGAAGAGCATACTCCCTACGAAGCGCGCGCCGGGCTCACCTACTACAAGCAGCTTGGGTATATCCCGACCGACAAGACCGACGAAGCGGCCTCGCGCACACTCGAGGATAGTTACGACGATTGGTGCGTGGCGCAAATCGCCAAAGCTCTCGGCAAATCAGAAGATTACAGAGCGTTCCTGAAGCGATCGTTGAATGATCGAAATCTCTTCAATCCCGCCCTGGGGCTGATGAACGGTAAGACCTCCGATGGGAAATGGGCGCCGATCGGCGGCGAAAAAGATGATGACCGCAATCGATCCGTCTCCGGCTGGACGGAGGGCGATGCATGGGTATACACGTGGTCGCCGTTTCATGACCAGGCTGGATTACTCGAGCTGATGGGCGGCGCTGAAAACTATACCGGCAAGCTCGATCAGCACTTCAGCGGCGGGCACAACGTGCACAGCAATGAGCCCAGTCACCACTACGGTTACCTGTACGACTTCGGTGGCCAGCCCTGGAAGACCCAGGCAAAGGTGCGGGAGATCGCAGCCAAAGAATATGACTCGACGCCGGGCGGCCTGGATGGCGACGACGATTGCGGTCAGATGTCTGCATGGCTTCTATTCACTGCGATGGGCTTCTACCCAGTGAACCCCGCGAGCGGAGAGTACATGATTGGCAGCCCGATGTTTGCTGAGTTTTCTCTCACTCTGGCGAACGGGAAGACATTTCGCGTGGAAGCAAGCAACAACTCTGCGAAGAATGTCTACATTCAGTCCGCGACGCTGAACGGAAGGGACTTGGCCATTCCCATGATCACCTGGGAACAGATTCAGGCTGGAGGCGTGCTGCACTTCGTGATGGGTCCGAAGCCATCGCAATGGGGCGGTGCGTGGAGACCTTCTCTCATCGCGGTGAACTAGAAGGAATCCCAGTGATCGTCCGATTCTGCTTTATTCGAAGGGCGTGAGAGTGGCGAACGATAGCTTCAACATCACGGTGAATGGGAAAAAGGTCCAAGTCAATGCCGAGATCAGCATCGCAGCGGCCATGATGATGGCGGGCGACGCTTGTCGAACGTCTGTTCGCGGAGAGCCCCGTGGACCACTCTGCGGGATGGGGATCTGCATGGAGTGCCGAGCTACCGTGAATGGGCAGAAACATCAGCGAACCTGCCAGTTAATGTGCGCACCCGCAATGGACGTGACGACAGAATGAGAACTTCAGTCGATGTCGCAGTAGTGGGCGCTGGCCCCGGCGGCATAGCTGCGGCCGCGATTGCGGCAGAGGCCGGCCTGGGCGTTTGCCTGCTCGACGACAACCGTAGTCCAGGCGGGCAGATCTGGCGCGGATTGGGTCCCGGCACGACGAAGAGGAATCCGCATGCCAGTGAATTTGCGAAGTGGTCCACAAGACTTGGTCGAATGAATTGCGAGGTGTGGACGGGATCGCAGGTTATCGACCTTCCTGGATCGAATTCGCTACGCCTGGAACGCGACGGAGAGCTTCATGATCTGAGCTACCGAAGTCTGGTCCTGGCCACCGGTGCACGCGAGCGCTTCTTAGCGTTTCCAGGCTGGACCTTGCCGGGCGTCACAGGTGCGGGAGGCCTGCAGGCTCTGGTTAGAGCGGGGCTCGACGCACGAGGCAAGCGCGTGGTAGTCGCGGGCACCGGTCCGCTGCTGCTGGCGATCGCCGCCGGGCTCAAAGACGCGGGTGCGACGATTGCGGCGATTTATGAGCAGGCGCCAATTTCGAAGTTAGCCGGATTTGGGGTCACGCTGTTGGGACACTTTGGAAAGATCGTCGAAGGCTTAGGCTACGCGAGAAGCCTGCGTGGCGTCGCATATCGCACTGGTTGCTGGGTGAAGAGGGGCGAGGGGCGAGAGCGACTGGAGCGAGTAATCATTACGGACGGGCGCGAGGAATGGGCGCATGATTCTGATTTTCTCGCCTGCGGCTTCCATCTCGTGCCCAATCTCGAACTGCCCCTCCTGCTGGGATGTGCGATCTCAGAAAGCTATGTGACGGTGGATGAGTTTCAGCAGAGTTCCGTCGCGAGGGTAGCCTGCGTGGGGGAAATTACTGGGATTGGTGGGCTGGAGAAGGCTCTCCTCGAAGGGGAAGTCGCCGGATGGTTTGCTGCGGGACGTGAGGAGAAAGCTCGGGCATTGTCCCCGCAAATGCAGAAGCATCGAGCTTTTTCACGTCGGCTCGATCGGGCATTCGGATTGCGGGATGAGCTGCGCGACCTATGCGCGCCTGAGACGATTGTTTGCAGATGCGAAGATGTCGCCTACTCCACTTTGAAGGATTGCACGTCATGGCGCGGGGCGAAACTGCACGCGCGTTGCGGTATGGGAGCTTGTCAAGGGCGCATCTGCGGGCCGCAGACGGAATTTCTCTTCGGCTGGAGATATGGTGGTGTGCGACCGCCGGCATTTCCAGCGAAGCTAGCCTCGGTGGCGGCAATGCGCAGAACTGTTGAGGCTCAATCCACCGAGAGTTTGTAGCGGCTCTACGAATTGAGTGCCAAACTCGGGACTGCGATTGCAGGGCGATTTTCCTGCGCAGAGCGAAACGCGGCTCGCGTTTCCTCGAGTTCCTTGCCGATCAGTTCGAGCCGTGGAGGACGAACGCGCGCGCGCCCCACTCCAGCCTCCTGCTGAACCTGTTTGATGAGCTGGATGAACTTAGGCACGGTGTCCATGCGCAGCAAAGGCAGAAACCAGCGATAGATTTCAAATGCATCTTCCGTCCTTCCAGCGCGCGCGAAATTGAAAAGATCGACCGATTCACGTGGGAAGGCATTTACCAGACCGGCGACCCAGCCGACAGCTCCGGCTGCTATGCCTTCTACGATGGCATCGTCAACGCCGACGAAGATCGCCAGCCTGTCGACCAGGCGTGATCGGATCGCGGTCACCCGTCGAACGTCGGTCGAAGACTCCTTTACTGCTGCAAGATTCGAAAATTCTGCTGCGAGTTCTTCAATCTGCTCGGGGAGATAATCAACGCCATAAGCGACGGGGTTGTTGTAGAGCATTGCGGGCAGGGGGGTCGCGTTTAGCACTGCGGCGACGTGCGCCTTGTTCTCGCGCCAGTCGCCCTTATAGACGTACTGGGGCAGAATCATCAGGCCGGAGCAGCCGGCCTGGTGAGCTGCTTTCGCTAGCGCAACCGCTTCCGCGGTCGAGAGTGCCGATATGGCTGAAACTACTGATGCCGAGCCATCGAGCGCCTTCACAACGTTTCGGAGAATGCCTACCTTTTCATCGAAACTCAGAATTGCGGCTTCTGCGAGCGACCCGAGGCAGATGATCCCACTGCATCCATTTTCGATAAGCCACTTCGCGTGCCGGCTGACAAAAGCGTTGTCAATGCTCAGATCAGGATTGAAGGCAGTTGTCATCGCAGGCATGACGCCATTCCAATTCATACGGTCTCCTGATGGATGGTTGCGCTCGCAGCGCTCGTTGTTTCAAAGCGATTGGGAAGATAAGGCTCGGGCGAGATTGGCGGATTGGTTCCGGTTAATGCACAGGCAAGCAGTTCGGCCGTGGCTAGTGCCGTTGTTATGCCCAGGCCCTCGTGGCCCGTTGCGAGGCAGAGTGTGCTGTCGCCGGGAACCGGCCCGATGAGTGGCAACTTGTCAGGTGTCGCAGCTCGAAATCCTGTCCAGACACGGATCACATTGAGTGAAGCAATCCCGGGCATGTACATTTGTGCCCGCTGAAGCATGGATGAGAGGATCGCCTGGTTCACAGCGGAATCTTCGTTGCCGTACTGCCGCGATGAACCGATAAGAATCTGTCCGGTCTTACGGGGTTGCACATTGAATGCCACCGAATCAGAGCTGATGGAGTGAGCGCTCTTCAGGTAGCCCAATTCAACAAGCTGATGTCGAACGAAGCCTGGATAGCGATCGGTGATGGCGAGATGTCCCTTGCGTTTCTTGACGGGGATTCCCGGCGTGCAAGATGGAGCCTCCGCACCGAGTGCATTGATCAGATGCGGTGCGCACAGTAACGAACCGTCGTCGAGATGCGCTTCTCCGTTTGCGAAATGTACGATGGTGCGGCCGAGTATCACGTCAGAGCCGAGTGATTGCAACCGCCGAGCGAGGTGAAGCGCGACGACGGGCGGGTACACGACAGCGTCTTCTGCAACAAGCAGACCGCCGGCGAGTCCGGAACGGAGGTTCGGTTCCAGATCCCAGAGATCTTTCGAGGAGAGGAGGCGAGAGGGAACTGAGCGCTGTTCGAGATACTCACGTTTACGTTGAGCTTCGGCAAGCTCTTGGTCGTCGGCTGCGACCCAAATCGTGCCCGTCGTTTCGAATTCCGCGGAGACCGGAAGGGTCTCCGCCAGGCGTTGCCACAATTGTTGCGAGCGGCGAGTGAGGGCAAACTGCGCCTCGGAGTCGTCCATTACGACGATGTGGCCCATTCCCGCGGCCGTAGCACCGCCTCCGAGTATGTCACGTTCCACCAGCGCGATCTTTAGCCCGGCTTGGGCACAGGCCAGCGCACATGCGGTGCCGACAATGCCGCCACCCGCAACCACAACGTCATAGTTGCGTCGCGAAGAAGAAGTCATTCCGGAACTCCAAGCCGAAATGGATCGGCTTGACTAAACAGGAGAGTGGCTTCGGCGGTGATGTAAGCAGACCCGGTGATGGTGGGTCGTATTCGCAAGCTCTGCGCGGTTGTTTGCGCATCGGCGTTCTGCTCCACCTCAAAACTGCCTTCAAACACGGTGCCGAGAATCCCTTCCTGTCGCCACGGTTGGCCTTGTGTCAGCGCGCCATCGGCGGCAAGGCAGGCCATCTTAGCGCTCGTTCCTGTGCCGCACGGCGATCGATCGTAGGCGTTGCCGGGGCATAGCACAAAGTTGCGGCTGCTGTTACCTGCGTCTTGAGCAGGCGAAAAGAGCTCAACATGATCGATTTCGGCTCCGTTCGCTCCGGAGATGCCGGCTTTATTCAGTGCTTGCCGAATCTGCCAGGTGAATTCCGTGAGCAACTCGACATCGCGGACGTTGAGTGCACGGGCAAACTCGCACGAGTGCTGCCGAACAAGGAAGAACCAATTGCCACCCCACGCCACATCGCCCGTGACTGTGCCATGACAGGGCACGTCTACCGTGACATTGGAACGATGCCGGTACGCAGGCACATTCCTAATCGTGACCTGATCGCTGGAGTGCAGCTTGATGTTCACGATTCCGACGGGAGTTTCAATCAGATGCTCGCCGGGCTGAATTCGCTTCATGTGGGCGAGCGTGACGCCAACTCCGATCATCCCGTGACCACACATCCCAAGATACCCGGCGTTGTTGAAGAAGATAACTCCGGCGCTGCACGCGGGATTGGAGGGTTCGATGAGCAGAGCGCCAACCAGCACGTCGGATCCGCGCGGCTCGCACAAGATTGCGCGCCGATACATGTCGTGATGCATGCGGAATCGCTGCAGGCGCTCGGCCACTGGTCCCGAACCGAGATCGGGCCCCCCGGAGAGGACGCAGCGCGTCGGCTCGCCCCCGGTGTGGGAGTCGATCACCTGGATTCGAGAAGGGAACTCAGCAACTGGCATATTCCGCTGTTGCAAAGTATACGAGGTCGGGAGCGACAATGTTCGCATGTTGAGGCGGACCAGCGGCTTACCGCGAAAATGATCCAGAATCTACGGCACGATGCTCTCAATCGAGAGTGTGCCAGAGGAGAGAATTGCGGCTCGGAGCGACTTGTCAGGCGTGCATCATTGCCGCGCCATGGCCATTTGAGCTGATCTCGAGCGGGCTGGACGAGACTTCGCCAGCTGCTGTGCTAACAAGATTGAAGCTGCTGCTGGTTGGCAGGAATACTCTGAAGCAGGTGCTGCACCGATCCGCATGACGGAAGCTTCGGAAAGAGATGCGGCCATCGTATTTCTGAATGATGCCTTTGCTGATCCAGAGGCCAAGGCCGGTGCCCTTTGTCGATTTGGTGCTAAAGAAGGGCTCAAAGAGTTTTCTCGAATCTTGCGGCTTGATGCCAATGCCGGTATCGACAATTGAGACCGCGATTCCGCGTCGGCGCACGGTCCAATCGAAAGCCTCGCGCACCGTGATGCCAAGACTTCCGCCGGTTGGCATGGCCTGAATCGCGTTGCTGATCAAGTTTAGGAATACCTGACGCAATTCAACGGGGAATCCGTGCACCATTCCAGGCGCGAAATACTGTTTGCGCAACTTGATGTGGCTGTTCAGTACTTGCCGCTCCTGAAGACCCACCACGTCATCCAGCAACTCAGTCAAACTGACGGCAATCGGTGTCTTCGACTCGCGATAGAAGCTCAGTGTCTGACGCGTGATATGGGAAACGCGCTGCAGTTCCTGTTCTGCGAGCGCCGCGCAATGGCGCGCTTCCTCATCAAGCGATGGATGATTGCGGAGGAGAAAGAAAATATTGGTGATCGCAGCCAGAGGATTGTTGATCTCGTGTGCGATGATTCCGGCTACGCGACCCATCGCGGCCAGCTTTTCGGTTTCCCGCAGCGCTTCTTCGGCCTGCATCTGGGCGGTGATATCGCGGCTGACCTCGAGAACGGCGTCGCCTTCATGATTCATTGTTTTTCGACAGGCAACAATGACCTCGGAACCATCTTTCCTGGTCTGAACAAGATTTCCCTGCCACACCTTGCGCTCAAGCAAGGCGTTTTCGACCTCTTCGCGCGGAACTGGAAATACGGTTTTGAGAATGGCGTGAAGATCCTTACCGAGTACGTCCTCGCGCTTCCAGCCGTAAAGGGTTTCAGCGCCAGAACTCCAGTAGAGAAGACTTCCGTTCATGTCGCGCATGACAATGGCTTCTGATGCGAGTTCGAGGAGCTGCGCGCGCGAGCGAAATTGCTCTTCGCGCTGACGTAACTCTTCCGTCCGGTCGGCGACGCGCTGCTCCAGTTCGTTGTTCAGCTTCTCGAGCATCCGGGTCTTGCGATGAAGATCGACAAACACGCTGATCTTCGCGCGTAGAACCTCAGGCACGACCGGAACGGAAATGTAGTCAACCGCGCCGCTCCGATAGCCCTGGATTTTGTCAGTATCGGTGAGGTGAACTCCAGAGATGAAGATAATCGCGGTCTTTTGAAAGCGTGGATGCTGGCGAATCACATCGGCGAGCTCAAACCCGTCGAGATCGGGCATGCTCACGTCCATCAACACCACCGCGATGTCATTCTTCAACAGAAGAGCCAGTGCCTCGCTAGCAGAGGTGGCCTTGATGAGGTTCTCGCCAAGTTCGGAGAGGATAACCTCATAGCTGAGCAGCTTTGCGGGCTGATCGTCCACCATCAGGATGTTGACTTTCGAATCTGCGTTCATCAAATTTTGTCTCCACGCCTGCTGCGATATTGACTAGCGGTGCAGCCACATACGCAGGGCGGAAAGCAACTGCTCAGTGTTGACTGGTTTCGCAAGATATTCCGAAGCGCCGGCTTCAAGACATCTCTCGCGATCGCCTTTCATCGCCTTCGCTGTCAGCGCAATGATGGGTAAGCGGCGCAAAGATGGGTTCTGCCGGATCACCTGCATGGTTTCGTAGCCGTCCATTTCAGGCATCATGATATCCATTAGCACGATCGCCAGGTCAGGTGTGTTCTCGATGGTTTCAATTGCCTCCTTGCCGGTTCCTGCCGAAAGAACCGTCATTCCGCGACGTTCCAGTACGCTGCTCAGTGCGAAGATGTTGCGGACGTCATCGTCGACCACCAACACTTTGCGACCGGCCAGGGCTTCATCAGACCGATGGAGACGATCAATCATCTGCTGCTTCGTCGCCGGCAGTTCAGAAACTACGCGGTGAAGGAACAAAGCCGTCTCATCGAGCAGACGCTCCGGTGATTCTACATCCTTGACGACGACGCTGCGAGCAAGGGTATGCAGTTGTGCATCTTCTTCGGCCGAGAGTTCGCGGCCGGTGAAAACGACTACGGGAAGATCTTTGAGTCTTGGATCGGAGCCGAGCTGCTCGAGCACTTCGAAGCCGGTCATGTCGGGCAGGCGAAGATCGAGGACAATGCAATCGTACCCGCCCTTGTGAATCGCCTCGAGTGCAGCTACACCGGAGTCGGCCACGTCGATATCGATGTCCTCGTGCCAGAGCAGTTCGCGAGTCGACAACTGCTCGGCGGGGTTGTCTTCAACGAGCAGGAGCTTTTTGCGACGAGGTTGAGAGTATTCCCGAATCCGCGAAAGAGCCGAGTTCAACTCATCCGTGGAAGTGGGCTTTGTTACGAACGCAAACGCGCCGCGTGAGAGACCGTGGTGACGATCTTCGTCGAGCGTAAGCATCTGAACGGGAATATGGCGCGTTTTCGGATCCTGTTTGAGGTGATTCAGCACGGTCCACCCCAGCATGTCAGGCAGCATCACATCGAGTGATATAGCGGTCGGATGGAACTCCCGCGCGAGCGCCAGCGCTTCGGTACCAGTCATGGCGACGAGTACCTTAAAGCCCTTGTCACGAGAAAGATCGCAGAGTACGCGCGCATAATGCGGATCGTCCTCGACGATCAGCAATACAGCCTCGCCTTCTTCAAGCGACTTGCGGTCGTCTTCAATGCGCGACTCCTGCTCCGAGGCCGCGACGTTCGAAAGGAACATTGGCACATTCGTGGTTGCGCCATCCTTCTCATGCTTGACGACCGTCGGTACGGCTGGACCTACGTAGGTGTGAGGCAGGTAAAGCGTAAATGTGCTGCCTTTGCCGGGCTGACTCTTCAGCGAGATTTCGCCGCCGAGCAGGTTGGCGAGTTCGCGGCTGATGGCCAGGCCGAGGCCGGTTCCGCCGTATTTGCGGCTCGTTCCGGCGTCCGCCTGCTGGAAGGCCTCGAAGATGATGCGCTGCTTCTCCGGTGGAATGCCGATGCCCGTATCTGACACCTGGAAGGCGATAACTGATCCGGCCCCGCTGAGGATTGGATGGTCTGGAGTCCATCCGCTTGTGGCGGGTGAAACCGTGAGTTTGACAGTTCCTTGCTCGGTAAACTTGAAGGCGTTCGACAGGAGATTCTTGAGGACCTGTTGCAAGCGCTTCGAATCGGTAACGAGGCTGCGCCCCATCTTCGGATCGTTCGCAACATCGAACGAGAGCCGGCGATTCTCTGCCTCGTGGCGGAACGGCCGTGCCACGGTGTCGAGCAGGGCGCCGAAGAAGACCTCCTCGGCCTCAACTGAAACTGTGCCGGATTCGATCTTCGACAGGTCGAGAATGTCGCTGATCAGGTTCAGCAGGTCCGTGCCGGCGCCGTGGATGGTGCGCGCAAATTCAACCTGCTTGGGCGAAAGGCTTCCGTCGGGGTTTTCTGCAAGTTGCTGGCCAAGCACAAGGATCGAATTGAGCGGCGTGCGCAACTCATGCGACATGTTGGCAAGGAACTCGGATTTGTACTTCGAGGTAAGAGCAAGTTCGCGGGCCTTCTCTTCCAGTGCGCGACGGGCCTGCTCGATTTCCTGGTTCTTGCGTTCCACCTCGTAGTTCTGTTCCGCCAACTGCTGCGCTTTCTGCGCGAGCTGCTCGTTGGTCTGCTGAAGCTCCTTCTGCTGCGTTTGCAGTTCGGCAGCAAGCTGCTGCGATTGCTTGAGCAGCGCTTCAGTCTGCATGGTGGCTTCAATCGAGTTGAGCACGATTCCGATCGAAGAGGTGAGCTGTTCGAGGAAGGCCAGATGTGAGGCGGTGAACGAACTCAAGCTTGCCAGCTCGATAACAGCCTTCACTCGGTCTTCGAAAAGAACCGGCAGCACGATGACATTCTTCGGAACTGCCTTGAAGAGTCCCGAACGGATTGGGGCGGTCTTCCTCGGCAACTCGGTGATCAGCATGCGGCGTTTCTCTGAAGCACACTGGCCCACGAGGCCTTCGCCGATTCGCACTTCCTTCACGTAGCCTTCAGGAGTATCCGCGAAGGTTGAGAGAAGAACCAGGTCATTCTCCTCCTGCCCCATCTGATAGATGACCCCCTGCTGTGCGTTGATGAGCGGAGCGAGTTCGGACAGAAGCATACGGCCCACTGTCGCGAGATCGCGCTGGCCCTGCAACATGCCGGTGAATCGAGCGAGGTTGGTCTTCAGCCAGTCCTGCTCCGTGTTTCGATCGGTGGTGAGGCGAAGGTTATCAATCATCGTATTGATGTTGTCCTTCAGCTCAGCCACTTCGCCGCGGGCTTCCACCTGAATCGAACGGGTCAGATCGCCCTTAGTCACGGCTGTTGCTACTTCTGCGATCGCACGCACCTGGTTGGTGAGGTTATCGGCAAGCAAGTTCACGTTGCCGGTGAGGTCCTTCCAGGTACCGGCCGCGCCTGGCACGTTGGCCTGTCCACCGAGGCGGCCTTCTACGCCGACTTCGCGCGCCACCGTGGTTACCTGGTCGGCGAAGGTAGCCAACGTGTCCGTCATGTTATTGATTGTTTCGGCAAGCGCCGCGACTTCGCCCTTTGCGTTCACGGTGAGCTTCTGATTGAGGGCGCCGTTAGCGACGGCCGTCACGACCTTCACAATACCTCGGACCTGCTCCGTAAGGTTTGCGGCCATGACGTTCACGTTGTCGGTAAGGTCCTTCCACGTACCAGCCACACCGGGCACCATGGCCTGTCCGCCGAGCTTGCCGTCGGTACCGACCTCGCGCGCAACGCGCGTCACTTCGGCGGCAAACGCGTTGAGCTGATCCACCATCGTGTTGATGGTGTCTTTCAGCTCGAGAATTTCGCCCTTCACGTCCACGGTGATTTTGCGCGACAAGTCGCCTCGAGCCACGGCAGTGGTAACTTCGGCAATGTTTCTGACCTGCGCGGTGAGGTTGCCGGCCATCGAGTTCACCGAGTCGGTCAAATCCTTCCAAGTACCCGCGACACCTGGCACGTTAGCCTGACCGCCGAGACGTCCTTCCGATCCAACCTCGCGCGCCACGCGCGTCACTTCTGCAGCGAACGACCGAAGCTGCTCGACCATCGTGTTCAGCGTTTCTTTCAGCTGCAGGATTTCGCCACGGACGTCCACCGTAATCTTGCGGCTCAAATCGCCATTGGCAATAGCGGTCGCGACCTCGGCGATGTTTCGTACCTGCGCCGTAAGGTTGCCGGCCATGAAGTTCACCGAGTCCGTAAGATCTTTCCACGTACCGGCCACTCCCGGCACCTGGGCCTGGCCACCGAGTTTGCCATCTGTTCCCACCTCGCGGGCCACGCGCGTCACTTCGCCTGCGAACGCGTTCAGCTGGTCCACCATGGTGTTGATCGTGTTTCGCAGCTCGAGAATCTCGCCCTTCACGTCGACCGTGATTTTGCGCGACAAATCTCCGCGAGCCACGGCGGTGGTCACTTCGGCAATGTTTCTCACCTGTGCTGTAAGGTTGCCGGCCATCGAGTTTACCGAGTCGGTCAAATCCTTCCATGTACCAGCGACGCCCGGCACGTTGGCCTGGCCACCAAGACGTCCTTCGGTTCCCACTTCGCGAGCCACACGGGTTACTTCGCCGGCAAACCGGTTCAGCTGGTCGACCATCGTGTTGATGGTCTCTTTCAGCAGCAGGATTTCGCCGCTGACGTTCACGGTGATCTTCTTGGAAAGATCGCCGTTCGCGATTGCTGTTGACACTTCCGCGATGTTTCTCACCTGGCCCGTGAGGTTCGAAGCCATCGAGTTCACAGAGTCGGTGAGATCCTTCCACGTACCCGCAACACCGGTGACGACAGCCTGACCGCCAAGCTTTCCGTCGGTGCCTACTTCACGAGCTACGCGCGTCACTTCACCGGCGAACGCGTTGAGCTGATCCACCATGGTGTTCAGCGTGTCCTTGAGCTCTAGAATTTCACCTTTCACGTCGACGGTAATCTTGCGGGACAAGTCGCCGCGGGCCACGGCAGTTGCCACTTCCGCGATGTTTCTCACCTGTCCAGTAAGGTTCGACGCCATGAAGTTGACGTTGTCTGTAAGGTCCTTCCAAGTACCGGCTACACCAGGTACCTGCGCCTGGCCGCCGAGCTTTCCGTCCGTGCCCACTTCGCGAGCCACTCGCGTCACTTCGCCGGCGAAAGCGTTGAGCTGGTCCACCATCGTGTTGATGGTGTTTTTCAATTCGAGAATTTCGCCCTTCACGTCGACCGTGATTTTGCGTGACAAGTCACCACGCGCTACGGCGGTTGTGACTTCGGCGATGTTTCTCACCTGAGCGGTAAGGTTGCCGGCCATGGAATTAACCGAATCCGTGAGATCTTTCCACGTACCGGCCACGCCGGGCACGTTCGCCTGACCACCAAGACGTCCTTCTGTACCAACCTCGCGGGCCACGCGCGTCACTTCGCCGGCGAACCTGTTCAGCTGGTCCACCATGGTGTTCAGGGTTTCCTTGAGCTGGAGAATTTCGCCGCGCACGTCGACGGTGATTTTGCGCGAAAGGTCTCCGTTTGCAATAGCAGTTGCCACTTCGGCGATGTTTCGAACCTGACCGGTAAGGTTGCCGGCCATGAAGTTCACGTTGTCTGTGAGATCTTTCCACGTACCTGCCACTCCGGGCACGTTTGCCTGGCCGCCGAGCTTGCCTTCTGTTCCGACTTCGCGAGCCACGCGCGTCACTTCGCCGGCGAAAGCGTTGAGCTGGTCGACCATCGTGTTGATGGTGTCTTTGAGTTCGAGAATTTCGCCTTTCACGTCGACGGTGATTTTGCGGGAGAGGTCGCCGCGGGCAACGGCGGTGGTCACTTCGGCGATGTTACGAACTTGCGCGGTGAGGTTTCCGGCCATAGCGTTGACCGAATCCGTAAGATCTTTCCATGTTCCGGCCACACCGGGCACGACGGCCTGTCCACCAAGTTTGCCGTCCGTTCCCACTTCGCGGGCCACGCGGGTCACTTCCGACGCGAACGACCGGAGCTGGTCGACCATCGTATTGATAGCTTCTTTGAGCTGGAGGATTTCACCGCGCACGTCGACGGTGATCTTGCGTGAGAGGTCGCCGCTGGCCACGGCGGTTGCTACTTCAGCGATGTTTCTCACCTGGCCGGTGAGGTTTGAGGCCATCGAATTAACCGAATCCGTCAGATCCTTCCACGTTCCGGCGACGCCCGGCACAACAGCCTGGCCGCCGAGTTTTCCGTCCGTTCCCACTTCTCTGGCGACGCGGGTCACTTCGGCAGTGAATACGCCGAGCTGCTGAATCATCGTATTCACGATGTTGGCGGAGCGAAGGAATTCACCTTCCAGAGGGCGGCCATCCACGTCGAGACGTACGGTCTGCGTCAGATTGCCCTGAGCCACGGCGGCGATTGCGCGGGTTACTTCGGTTGTTGGACGAAGGAGATCCTCAACGAGGGTATTTACCGAGGTTTCCATGTCATCCCAGGCACCCCGGCGATGTTCCACCCGGATCCGCTCGCGCGTCTTGCCTTCTTTGCCGACCGCCTGACCGACGCGCTTCAACTCGGATGCCATCTGCTCGTTGGCAGTCACAATCTCATTGAAATTATCGGCAATCTTGCCCGGCAGTCCCGTCCACGCCACGGGCAGGCGCACACTGAAATCACCATTCTTCATTGTCTGGAGACTCTGAAGGATGGTCGTCAGACATTCTGCCATGGACGGCTCAATCGAGCTGGCTGGATAGCGACTATCCCCATCTTGCCCACTGACGGGCGGTTCAATGGTCGTAGACATTCCGTTGTGCTCCTGGTGGGATCTGCATTTCCTTCAGTGCCTTACGTGCGCGCTGCCCCTGGATACCCGACCCCAAGGCGCACGAATGGTGGATTGCAGCGAGTTAATAGATGCTATCTGTAAATTCCGGGTTGCCCGCTGAAGTGGAAACAGGTTCCCTTGCCTGTTCCAGGGCGTCCAAAATGGAAGTGGCGGCTTGCCCAGATAATGACGTCGGCCTGGGTCAATGCGATCAAAGCCGATCCGAAAGGGTGGAAAGGAAACAGATGCCGGGTGTCCTGGGGGTGGAAGTGTCGGCATCTACTTACACCGATATGGTGCGGCTGTGCACCGAATGGGCTCGCAACTATGAGTCTCGGACGGTCGTGTTCGTCGGCATGCATGGCCTCATGGAGGCGTACGACGATCCCGCATTTCGCGCGGGCATGAATACCGCTGACCTGGCGAATCCGGACGGAATGCCGGTGGTCTGGGCTCTGCGATACCTCGGCCTGCCACATGCCAGTCGCGTCTATGGACCCGACGCAACACTTGAGTTACTCAAGGCCGCGGAAGAGAGTGGCCTTCCGGTAGGTTTCTACGGCGGGGATGAGGTCACCCTGGCGGGGCTCATCCAGGAGGTGCAGCGCCGTTATCCCCGAATCAAAATTAACTTCAGGTTGTCTCCGCCTTTTCGGCCACTCACTGCGGAAGAGGATGAGGCAATCGTGAGGGAGATCGCGAATTCCGGCGCACGATGGCTTTTCGTGGGTCTGGGCTGCCCCAAACAGGAGAAATGGGTGCTGGCTCACAAGGATCGAATTCCGGCCGTCATGTTTGCTGTGGGGGCCGCATTCGATTTCCTGGCCGGTACCAAGCCGCAGGCACCGCGCTGGATCATGCGGAGCGGACTGGAGTGGGCTTTCCGGCTCGTGACAGAGCCGCGCCGGCTTGCAGGTCGATACCTCAGGAATATTCCCAGGTTCATGGTGCTTCTCGGCTACGAATTGTTGACGCAGCGCGGCCGAGAAGCCAGGACCGCGAAATAGTCGGTTTCTCCTGTATCGAAGTAAGCGAACATCAAGCCTTTGAACGCAGAAGCTCGTTCACCTTCGACATCACTTTGAAAGCATCAGCGACGTACACCACATCGGCCTTGCCGCGAGCCCATCCGCAGTTTGGGTCGAGCGAGATGGCGCGACGATCGCCGATAAATCGCCACCCCACAACATGGGGCTCCTCGCCATGACAGCATGTGGCGAGGCCCTTAGGGTGTCGCGGTGTTGATCCAGTTTGTCCAACCTGGTTCAGATGCGTGAGGAATGGAAGAACCGGTTGGCCGTCCCCGCCCTGATCGACAAGGGACTTCGAACTGCCCAGTGAAGCTCCCGATTGCCGGAGGAACGCGAGGATGAGGTCACCCGCCTCAGACGCGTGCACCAGCCCGTCGGGCTGTTTCTTTGTCCAGCCAGCGCCCGCCACAAACAGCATCTTCGCGTCGGGCCGGATTGTTTGTGCATCCTGTGCCGGTGCTCGAGTGCCTGAGACGCTTGTGCGTATCGCCGGCAACGCAACCGCTATCTGCTCGACCGCGATTTCTCCTTCTTGGCACGAGTAGGCAGAATAGGTGCCCGCTTCGAGTAATAGGATCCACGGACGCATGGAGCGAGTAATGACACCTTCGATCCGTTGCCGGTAGAACCATCGCGAAATCTCAGGGCTGTCCTCGCCGCGAACAGACGTGACGTGAGTATCGATGCACCCACTGAGCCGGTGCGCGAGGGCTGCCGCAACACGGGCCATGCGCGAGCTCTGCGGAGCAAGAATGATGGTAGGGTTTGCCGCTCTGCAAAGGGCTTCGCAGGCAGCGGCATCGGTTGCATAACGCGCCTCCACAAATGGTTCACCCGCAACGCCGAGGACTCGTGTATTGACGCCTGCAAGGGAACGAGCTGTGTCGGCGTAGTTAGCGGAGATGATACCGATCGTCATCGGCGCGTTCAGACGAGCCGACAATTCCTTCCCGGCGGTAACGGTCTCGAGAGATGCCTTTGAGAGCGAGTGGCTTGCTTCGCCGGCATGAGTCAAAACGAGAATCGATTCCGGCATCACTCCGCTCCTATCCATTCCACGAGTTCTTGCGCGATGGCATCGAGCGACATGTCCTTCGCCACGCGAGTTTGCCGCTGCTGGCTCGGCAGGCTGGCCGAAAGATAATGCAGCCCATTGTCCCCGATCACCGCTGGTTTCGCCTTCTGCAATGCGGGCATCACATTCCGCATGTTGGCCATGCCGATCTGCGGATTGTTGCGCGGCTCGGGTAGGTTCCCCGTGGCCCATCCAAGAACGGCGGGAGCCCCGGCGCAAATCGAGACCTGATGCTGGCCACCTTCCACGCGTTCCAGCACTTCGAACGATCCGTCCTCTCGCATTTCGATCTGATCGACGCCCATGAACTGATCAAGAACCCCGAGACGTTCGCCAATCGTTTGAAGGGTCGCGCCGGCTCCGCGCGATGCTGATTCCCATCCGCCAAAAAGTAACAACTTCGATCTATCCAACCCCGGGATTGTCTCAATCGCATCGGCCAGGGCTTCCGCAGTCGCCTGCGCATCCACGAAGCCCCCCGCGGGCGAATCGATTGCGACGAGCTCAAAGCTGACCTTCTGGGCGATCGTCATCATCACTTGCTGCAGCTTCGCTTTCGGACTAAGAGACACAAGCCACAGCTTGCTCCCAGAATTACATGCAACGAGGTTTGCGGCCTCATACAGGGCGCTCGCAGCCCACGGATCGAGCACTGCGGGAAGCATCATCTCGTTTTTGAGCGCAGGTCCATTTGGCCCATTTACTGGCTCGAGTGTCTGCAACGGGTCAGGAACGACTCCTGCGCAAACCACAATGTGTAGGTACATAGCTCTTGCTCCAGCTGTCAACTAGTTCTCGGCGGAATGAAGTCCTCCCGCTCCCGCCCGAAACTCAATATTCGTGAGTCCCTCGGCAGTTGTGCGTGTACAGTTCCAAATGCAGCCGCCGCAGTGGATGCATTTCTCGCGCTCGAAGAGGGGCAGGGAATCACTGCCGAGAGTCAACGCCTGTCCGGAGCACATCGCGATGCAGGTTTTGTCTTCGCATTGAATGCACAAGCCCGCGTCCCGGAAAATGACGTGATCGGCAAAGCCAGGCATGGCCTGCACCTTGCCGCCCATCAACAGGGCATCCTGCTGCGACACTAACAAGCTCCCATCGAACTCGATTTCCGGCCATCCGCGCGCCGACATCATGGCTTCATGCAGTGGGCGTCCATCCTCGACAGCGAGCATGGCCGCCGCGCGAGTTTTCAGCTCGCGTGCGCGATTCACGCGCTTCTTCTCGATTTGCTTGTGCGTCTGCGGGATGTTTACGGCCAGCGAGATCGTGCCCCCGGTCAATCCGGCGATTGCCATGCCGATCAGGCCGGGAACGAATCCCAGATGAAAACCATTGCGCGAGTTCATTGCATCGCGAGCATTGCTTTCCACCCAGCTTGCACGCCGGCGCGCCTCGTAGGTTGCCGCAAGGTTCTCCTGCGTGAAGCTTCGTTTGTTGTGGAGAAGCTCCATCACAGAATCAGCCAACTGCACGCCCGTGGTCCATGCTTCGTCGACACCGGAACCAGCCAGCATATTGGTAGATCCCGAGCCCTCGCCGATGCGTGCATAGCCGTCTCCCACCAGAAGCGGTTCGCCATGCTTTCCCGACTCGTCGAGCGATTTGGCTCCCCACGACCGCAGCGTCCCGCCTTTGAGATGGCGCCAGAGTGCAGGGTGCTGAATGTAGTGCTGCAAATACCGGTAGACGGTGCGGGCGGGGTCACCCAGCCAGGAAGGGACGAAGATCCCGACGGAGGCGAGACGCTCCGGATGTACGTAGAGAAATCCGAATATCTCCGGCTCCGGATAGCCGAAGGTGTGCCAGACGGTTCCGGCTTCCAGAGTCGTTTCAGCGGGCAGTTCGATTACGAACTTCATCCCCAGTGCCCATTCGCGCTTGTCGTGCCCGGGTGGCATTCCCATCCGCCTGTCGATTGCCTGGCCTACAGGTCCGAACGGGCCGTCGCCCACGACCGTGAGGCTGGCACTGACGTCCATTCCTGCGACGAATCCGCTCTCCGGTTCGCCGTCTCTATTCACGCCCTGATCCGTCAGTCGGACGCCGACAACCTGGTCTCCTGTGCGATCTGCATTCTCCGCGAAGAGTGGCTGGCTGACCGGCATACCCGGCCAGATCTGCACAAATCCCGACGCCATGATTTGCGCGCCGACCCATTGATTGAACTGGCCGACGGACATGATGAGGCCGCCGGACTTGTGGAGGAACCTCGGTGCCCAGGGCAGTTCGTATGCGTCGTTGCGAACTCCAAGGGTTCCGTTCAGAGCACGAAGGACGCGGTCAGCCATTCGCAAAGAAAAGGGCCGCCGGCTCGCGCCGATCGGATCAAGCAGGTAGAGGATGCGCTCCGACTTTACCGGCACGGTCATCGCGATGTCAGCGGGGTTCAGGTCCGGGAAGCTGGCGCGTATTCCGCGAGCTGCGGTTACAACTCCGCTGACCCCGGCAGCAATGTCGTCCGCGCGCTCGTAGCAAAGCACCTGAAGGGGCAATCCCGGCGCAACCTTGCTTTCAAACAAGGGATCGACTGGATTCTCCATCCATGCGCGATTCAGCGTGCTGAGAAATCCAGCTATCGCCGGGCCGAAACCGACGCACACGATGTCCGCTTCGATGGATTGCCGCTCGATTTCCGGCGGGCCGTTTCCGGCCACAGGGTCGCTTCGGCTCATACGGGGTAATCCAGCGCTTCAGGAATCATGACTTTGCTTAAGGTCTCAGCGGCGCGATCCTTCGCCAGCCGCGATCCGCTCAAGCACATGCCAAGCTTGTTTTGCAACTGCAGGAAGTCGCCTGCTCCTGCGCAGCCGGCGCATGGGCCTGCTTTGGGAGGATGACTTCCATTCGGCTTGATCACATCCACTGCCATGGCTGCAATTCCAGGCATTGTTTCTTCCAAATCATCGAGCTCATCGGCCGAGAAGCAGCACGCTGCGCATGACTGGGCGCTCCACGATGGATGTTCGTTGTATCCGAATACGAGTTCGGCGCAGATGCGCGAAACTTCTCCGGCCGCGCGCGCACTCTGAACGTGGCAAAGGTCGCTCAGGAACCGCACTGTCCCGGTAAGCCCATCGGCAACGGACGGGTCGGCTTGCCCGCGCTTCTCCAACTCGAGCACATCGAGAATCTGGTGCCGCGACGCAAGCAGCCAACACAGCGCGTCAGCCATTGGGAAGGTCACCCCCTGACGCTGCCCGTGGAACAGCTTGCTGCCAGAGGCGTCTGTGGTTCGCTGCAGATGTTCGAGCGTCCATAGCCACATCCGCATTGCGCTCGCAAGGGTGCAGGCGCCTGTTCCGGGATGCGTGGAGGCAATTCTGCGCATTTCGGCAGCCCACGCGCGAAACTCTGCGAGGAATACCTCGGAGGTCATCGTGACGGTGAGGTGACGGCGCTGTACCGCTTCGGGGCCCTCATAGGTCGCCTCGAGCTGTGCATCCATCCACTTGCTGGCGAGGAAGCCCGGACAGTCTTCCGTGATCCCGTATCCTCCCATCAGGCTGACAGCTTCGCGCATCATATTCGCGCCATTACCCGTGTTCCAGAGTTTGGTCGCAGGGCAGAGCACATTGGCTTCCGCATCCCTAAGCACAAATTCCACCAGGGGATCGATGGCGTATTCGCATTGCTGAGATTCGCCCGGCTCCATTTTCAGCAACTCAATCGCGCGCCGTCGGGTCTCGCGAAGGGCCTTGATCTCGGCGCGCCCATCGAAGATGCCACGCTCTGCCAGGATGGCATTCTTCTGTTTTTCAATTGGGTCGAGCTCATCGAAGAGCCGTGCCGCGGCGAACCCCAGGGACGCTGCTGCTTCGCCCGTTGCACAGACATCGACGAGCCGATGAAGCGCGTCTTCGCGCTGCTGGATGCCTTGTTCGTAGCGCACCGTCCCCGGCCTTGCGCCCTCGGCGCCGCGGAACCGGCCACGTTGATAGCGGATGATCGGCTCAACTGCCGAGAGCAATTTTGCGGCGGTCATCAGACCGACGGTCACGCGCGTTCGACGAAAAACTGCTTCGATCACTTCGCTGTGGTTGAAGTTCGGAACCAGAACGCCGTCTTTGATCGTGTATCCGCCGACGATACGGCTTGCCGGAACTCTGAGATTGAAGATCGGGTCGCCCGTGGATGAGAGCTGGTGAACGAGCTTTTTTGTCGGCGTGCCGTGATCGAAAGTGCCTTCGTCGGTTTCCTCGAGAATGACGACACAACTGCCCTTGATGTGGGGATCGTCTGAGGTTACAGCAGCAGTGACGAAGTTTGCGAAGGCAATGTTGGTGATGAACCGGCCGCGCTTCTCCACCTGCAGCCATGGCTCCTCACCATCGCGCCAACCAGCAATGCGCAGCTTCCCGCTCAGCATTCCGGTGTCGACTCCGACATAGGGGATTGGCTCCGTCAGGACAAATGCGCCTCGCCACGGCTTGCGATCCTCTCCGGGTTGAGGCGGGGCGGAAAGAGCCTTGTAATGCCGCGACTGCTCAGGTGTGCCGCGCTCGTGAATCGGAGCCAGCGCCAGGAACCCTGCAAGGCTCGCTGTCGCCGCCCCTCCGTCCACCCATGCGAGTTCGAAGGCTGCCAGAGCCAGTGCGAGATTCTTGGGGCCGGAAATGAACCCGCCTTCCTCGGGCTCCATGAATGCTGCCGTAATCCCGGCTCGGTCGAAGGCTTCGAGCATCTCGTTCTTCGCGGGAGTCCATTCATGGCTGTTGCGCTCGCCTGCTGCGACCATGTGTGCAACGGTCCCGCGCGCCACGGCCCGGGCAGATTGCGCAAGCATCTGCAGGTCGTAGCGATCGGCAAATCGCCACTGGATCTGGCGGATTGAATCTGTGGGAAGCGTAAGCATCACTGACGTTGAAGCTGTGGCAGATGTCGCCATAGAGCACACCTCGCTCGGCGGCAACAATTGTCCTGAAATACATGCGCCCCAGCATGTGACTCGCATCACGACTCGTACTTCAATCAGCGCGGGCGCCGCGATGGAGGCCTTTGTGATGCCGCGCCTCGGATAAGGCAGCGAAACTCGAACACGATACATGTGAAGTGGCTTGCGTCACCGCACGAAAGCGACACAGAGCCGTCGAGTCGATTGCAGTTGTGACTCCTATCACTGCCGCTGCGATGACAAAAGGAGTCTTCTCATAACTGATCCCCGCGAAGACTGTTGGAACGGAGCGGGCAAGCCGCTGAGGGGAAGCCATGTGCGTCGGAACCATTGCCAGCGCTCATGGAGGAAAGACCAGAGCATGACCAAAGCCGCGCGAATCGCTGCTTTCTTTCTCGCGATGTTTGTTGGGCCGGCCGAAAGGCTGCGGGATATAACCCGGACCATTCTCGATCATCGAATCGCGGTTCTGTGTTTCGGACTGGCTCTCTTTTTCTCTCCGATGTGGGCTGCGGCGCAAACAGACTGCCTGGCCTGCCACGCCGACAAGACGATGCAGGACTCGGCCGGGCACAGTATCTCCGTTGATGGGGACAAGTTCAGCGCCAGCATTCACGGAACCCTCCAGTGCAACAGCTGCCACGCCGATATCAAGGAATACCCTCATCCCGACCACATCGCGAAGGTCGACTGTAAGACCTGTCACGCCGATGAATGGTCAAAGCTGTCGATTAGCGTGCATTCGTCATCGAAAGAACATCCCTGCACAAGCTGCCATGGCAGCGCGCATGAAATCTTCCCGAAAACCGACTCTCGCTCGGCTGTGTATCCCCTCAACATCCCCAAGACGTGCGGCCAGTGTCACAGCGATGGAGCGATGGCGACGAAAAAGGGCCTGCCTAGCGTTTATCCGCACTACATGGATTCCATACACGGATTTGCACTGAGCAAAGAGGGTCTGCTGGTTGCCGCCAACTGCCAGAGCTGTCACGGGTCCCACGGCATCCTAAGTCATAAGAATCCGGATAGCCCGACCTTCAAGGCGAATATCCCGAAGACGTGCGGCACGTGCCACGCCAAGATCAACGATGATTTTCAGGGTGGGGCGCACGGCCATGGCATAGCCAAAGGCGATCTGAAGGCGCCGGTCTGCACGGATTGCCATACAGCCCATGCGATTCTGCAGCCCACAGAATCCGCGTTCCGGATGCAATCCACGCCGATCTGCGGCTCATGCCACAAAGACAAGCTCTCGACATATCACGACACCTTCCACTCGCAGCTCGGCCTGCTGGGCGGCTACGTGGAAACAGCGCGGTGCTGGGACTGCCACGGCGCTCACGAAATCTATCCCGCTTCAGACCCGCGTTCGCCGGTCAATCCAGCCAACCTGGTCGTCACCTGTGGCAGGTGCCACAAAGGGGCGAACAAAAGCTTCGTGCAATACCAGCCGCACGCAAACGCGCATGATCGCAAGCTGAACCCGGCACTCTACTTCATCCGGCTGTTTATGAATCTCTTGTTGATCAGCGTTCTCACCTTCTTTGTGATTCACACAGTCCTGTGGCTGATTCGCTCCCGGTTTGACCAGGTCAGGCGCAACTCGGGGAATGGAGGCAATCATGCCTGAACTGGCGCAAGCATCCACCGAAACAAATGCGCAGGCCGCTGGAGGGGGACGCTTCTTCGTCCGCTTTACCCGCCAGCAGCGTTATATGCACGCTGTCCTGTTCACGACGTTCCTCGGTCTAGCCGGCACCGGGCTGCCACTGCGCTTCAGCGACAGCATCTGGGCACGCGGAATGGCAGGAGCTGTGGGGGGATTTGGCGCGATTCTCTTCTTCCACAAGTTCTGCGCGCTGGCTCTCACACTGGCTTTTCTCGTCCACGTTAAAGAAATCATCACCCGTGGAATCTACCGGCGGGAAAAAGGTATCTTTTGGGGCTCGACCTCAATGGTCGCCAACTGGAAGGATGCAAAGGACCTCTTTGCGCACATGCGCTGGTTTCTGGGGCTTGGACCAAAGCCGCAGTTCGAGCGCTACGCCTATTGGGAAAAGTTCGATTACTGGGCCGTGTTCTGGGGAATGATCGTCATCGGCTTCTCTGGATACGCGATGTGGTTCGCGCCATTCTTCGCGCGATTCCTTCCTGGTTGGGCGCTCAATGCGGCATTGGTGATTCACAGCGAAGAGGGCCTGCTTGCCATTCTCTTCATCTTCTCGATTCACTTCGTCAACACGCATCTCCGGCCCGACAGCTTTCCCATGGACATGGTGATCTTCACTGGCGTGGAGAGCGAAAAGGAATTCGAACACAAGCGTCCGCAGGAATACGCCCGCATGGTGCGGGAGGGGAAGCTCGACGGGAGACTGGGGGAAGCGCCAGCGCCATGGTTCGTTCGCTTTGCGCGTGTTGTCGGATTTACTGCGATCTTCATTGGAGTAACGCTACTGATACTTACGCTGACAGCGTACTTCGATTGAGGAAGGATGCGCGGCGGCCGCTGACACCGTTCTGCCGCCGCGCATCGAAAACGATCCTGCATCTGCCGTGACTTGTTTCGCTACACTTTGTGACTCCAGTCACGGTGATTCAGGCTCATAAGGCGTTTCCTCGTAAGCGTGAAAGTTTCCAGCAGGATCCTGCTCTGTACGCTCGCGGCCTTTCTGCTGGGCTCGGCTCTCCCCACTCGCGCCCAACACAAGCTCAAAGATGAAGACTGCCTCGCTTGCCACGGCGATTCGATGCTCACCAAAGACGTCAATGGCAAACCGGTCTCCTTATTCGTGGATGGCAAAAAGCTTCAGCATTCGATCCACGGCTCAATGAAGCTTGCGTGTGTCGATTGCCACAAAGACGTGAAGAGCCTGGCGCACGAGACTCCGCCGCAGAAAACACTATGCGCGAGTTGTCATGCGGATGCCAGGGAAGCGTACGCTCACAGCACGCACGCAAAGTTGACCGCGGCGGGCAGAGTCGCAGCCGATTGCCAGGACTGCCACGGAAGCGCTCACGAAGTGCTGGCTGGCGGCCATCCGGATTCGCCCCTGAACCACGCGCGCATCCCCGCGACATGCGGTCGATGCCATGGACAGAAATTCCTGATGGAGTCGAATGGCGTTAGCACTCAGCCTTTCGTCTCGTACCAGGAGAGCGTTCACGGAAAGGCTGTCGGAAACGGATCGATGAAGGCTGCGGTCTGCACGGATTGCCACGGTGCTCACGCGATTCTTCCGGCCAATGATCCGAAGTCGCCGATTCATAAATTCAGCGTGCCCGCGACCTGCGGCCAATGCCATACGGACATTCAGAACACCTTCAATGTCAGCATCCACGGGCAGGCGATCGCGCGCGGCAATCAGTTATCGCCGGTCTGCACGGATTGTCACGGAATCCACTCAATCAAGTCGCACAAGGACCCCAACTCGCCGGTTGCGGAACAGAACCTCTCCCGCGATACATGCGCGCGCTGCCACGAGGGTGTCCGGCTCTCGAGTGAATTTGGCATTCCGGGGAATCGGGTTTCGACGTATCTGGACAGCTATCACGGTCTGGCAGCAGAGGGTGGCTCCGTTGTTGCGGCGAATTGCTCAAGCTGCCACGGCGTTCATGACATCCTGCCTTCGAGCGATACGCGCTCCACGATCAACCGGGCCAATCTCGATGCAACCTGCGGCAAATGCCACAAGGGGGTGACACAGAAGTTTGTCTTGACTCCCGTGCACCTCGCCGATGGGGTGCACCCCCGCGACATCGGATCAAAGATCACTCGGTGGGTCCGAATCGTCTACACGATTCTCATCCTCGGCATCATTGGCGCCATGTTCCTGCACAACTTCATCATCTGGCGGAGCAAAGCCGTGGCACGCCGGCACATGCAGAATCCCATGATGCAGCGGATGTCGGTCAATCAGCGCTGGCAGCACCTGATCCTGCTCTCGAGCTTCATCATCCTTGTGCTCACCGGATTTGCCCTCAAGTTTCCGGATTCGTGGTTCGCTCAGATGCTGGGCATGGGCGAACACGTCCGCAGCGTAGTGCATAGAATCGCAGGGGTCGTTCTGATCGCTATTGGGTTCTATCACGTCTTCTATATCGCCATCGCCGACGAAGGCCGGCGTTTGCTGCGCGACATCGCTCCGACCCCAAAGGATCTCAGCGATGCATTCCAGGCCATGCGCTACTATCTGGGACTCGGCGGGACAAAGCCGAAGTTCGGTCGATTCACCTACGGAGAGAAGGCCGAATATTGGGCGCTGGTCTGGGGCACAGCACTGATGGGTGTCACCGGAGTGATGATGTGGGCCAAGGTTTGGGTGGGCAACCTGTTGGCGCGCTGGTGGGTTGATGTCGCGACGACTGTTCATTTTTACGAGGCCATCCTCGCAACGTTGGCGATCATCGTCTGGCACTTCTACCAGGTCTTCGGCGATCCCGATGTGTACCCGATGAACTGGGCGTGGTGGGACGGCAAGATGCCGCTCGAGCACTATAGGCACGAACACGAACTCGATGTGGATTCGGTGCGATACCTCGACACCGATTCGAAAGATTAGAAACCCGCCTCGTCGGCTTCCGGCATTCCGACGATTTTTCCGATGCTGTTTCGCTACAACTCTGCATCGAAGTTACGTATGTCGGATGGTGGCACAGAGTTACCCGTAACATCCTCGGAGGAGCCCGCATGGGCTCCGGAAGCCTATGAGTGCTACCAGGGCGTTCTCAAAGGCCTGCTGGCCGCAGATGTGCCATTCGCCGTCAGCGGGGGGTTCGCTTTCCACCACCAAACCGGGATCTGGCGCACTACCAAGGATCTCGATCTTGTTCTTCCGCCGGATTCTGTTCCTCGCGCATTCGAGGTGCTGGTCCGCGAGGGTTTTGAAACCTACGTTCAGGATCCCGTCTGGTTGGCGAAAGCACGTCGAGGCGAGTATTTCGTCGATTTGATCACGGGGGTTGGCAACGCGACCCTCACCGTGGAGCAGTCGTGGATCGATCGGGCCCAGGAGGATCAGGTGCTCGGAATGCGATGCAAGGTTCTATCTGCAGAAGAGATGATTGCGTCGAAGCTGTTCGTTACACGCCGCGAACGTTTCGACGGCGCGGACACTGCGCATCTGCTCAGGGCCTGTGCGGCAAGCCTTGACTGGGATCGTTTGCGCGAACTCACAGAACCGCATTGGCAGGTGCTCTATTGGCATCTCGTGCTTTTCGCATATATCTATCCCGCGAATGCAGGCGATGTTCCACCCGGGATATGGCGAGAGCTCACTGAAAGCTTCAATCAGTCGGTTGCTTCGCCAGCGACGAATGGATCGTTTCGTGGGACCCTGATCGACCCCAAGATGTTCGCCATCGACGTGAACGAATGGGGTGAGCGCGACGTCTACCGTGAACTCTGGGACAACTATCCGCATCCACTTGAGGAGACCAATACAACCAGGAGCAGGGAATGAGGCTGGCAGCAGTAGCCGATATCCACCTCAAAGCTGAAAACCACGAACGAGACATCAAAGAGTTCTCAGCGGTTAACGAGCTTGCCGATGCACTGGTGATCGCTGGCGACCTCACCAATCACGGCAATCCCGAGGAAATGAAGGTCGTCCTCGGAGTGCTTCAGCACATTCACGTTCCCATCATTGCGGTTCTCGGCAACCACGACCACGAGAGCGGCCACCAGGACGAGATCGCGGGCATGCTCCGCGTGGCGGGAGTGCATCTGCTCGACGGCCAATGCTTCGAGGTGGACGGGATAGGCTTCGCCGGCACAAAGGGATTCTGCGGAGGCTTTGCGCCTTATGAACTGATGCCTTTCGGCGAGCAAGGAATTAAGACCTTCGTCGAGGTCGCGGAGCGCGAGGCCATCAAGCTGGACTACGGCTTAGCTCAAAGCCAGGCGAAGAAGAAGGTCAGCATTACCCACTATTCGCCAATCAAGGACACCATCGTCGGCGAGCCTGAGCCGATTTTTCCATTTCTCGGCAGTTCACGCCTCGAGCGGGCGCTCGAAACGCACAGACCGGTTCTCGCTCTGCACGGCCATGCGCACAAGGGGACGTTCTCCGCTGAGACGAAATCCGGCGTTCGTGTCTGCAACGTGGCGCTTCCGATTCTTCGTCAGCGCAGCGAAGAGCACCCGTTCGCACTTTTCCAGTTGTGAAGACGCCCTGCTCGTTGCACGAGCCGCAAAAATCAGTCGCGCGATGCGACCGGAACCTGAAAGTCGATTCCGTTGGAGCGATTGGCCTGCTGAGTCGCCGCAATGTCGATCTGATCGAGTGGAATCTTTTCAAAGTTCTCGCCGTCCAGATTGGTGAGCGTGTTTGAGGTGACCATATAATTCTGGATCTTCTGCGGCGCGCGCCCACCCTTGAAGATGACGGTCAGCGGCTTGGAAGTGATCGGAGATGGTGCTGAAGGCGCAGTCGTCGCGAAGTGATATTCCTGACGCTGGGCTCCGATCGGGGCCGTAGCTGGTGCAGAGTTCTGTGGTGGTTGCTGTGGGTCCGGAGTAGCGCCGTAATCCGGGTAAGGTGGTTCGGGGCCATTGTCTGGACCCTGATCGGGACCCTGCTCGAGAGGGGCACTTTCGTTGAAGCCCTGCTCGTTTTCGGAGTAGTCCGTCGCTCCCCAGTCATAGAAGCCCGGATCGACCACATAGGGATAGACGTAATACCCAGGGTAGTATCCGTAAGAACCCCGGCCGTGATAGCGTCGGTCGTGATCGCGGCCCCGATAGCGTCCGCGGTGCGGATTTCGACCGGGGTTGCCGGGCTGGTGCTGATAGCCTCCGCCTGAAAAGTCGCGCCCGCGAAAGGGAAGTGGCGCGCCAGCCCTCACTGGGGGCTGTGGTCCACCCGGCATCGGAAGCCGACCCGGTGCTGAGAAGCTCGACGGCTGCTGCAATCCAACCAGACCGGAGTAACTGGGTGCTCGGCCCGCGTACCCTGGATGCGCAGCACCCCCAGATCCTGGATGCCCAAATGAGCCACCGTGAACTGCGACTCCTGCGTGACCACCTCCGCCGCTGTGGCCGGAGTAGCCGCCGGATCCCGATTGGTGCTGCGCCCATGCAGGAAACGCCAGAGCCACAGCCAACGCAAATGCAGCACGCGATCTCATACGGAGATTCTATCGCCGATTAGCTCCCGCACGATCCGGGGCATCCTGGCGCTCCTGGATATTTGACGCGTTGTCGGGGCCAATGTCAGTATGTGGGTCAGAACTGGTGTCCCCTGGCAGCCTCGTTCTGAGCGGTTCCGGCCGGTCCTCGAGAACTCGCCCCGAGAGGGGATCGAAATCATCCTCTTCCATTCGGCGCTGATCGACATCTACCGGTCCCGCTTCCGCGGCGATTTGTGCCTCCGGAGTGGAGTGCCCAGGCGCGACAACAGCATAATATTCAGGGTCTGATTCCAGGGTCTTTCCGATGTGATGGATCGCTGGGATCTCGGTTGTGCCCTCAAGCGGATCGGATCCGGCTTCTCGATTGCGGCGCAAATCATCAGAACGCGACTTCTTCTGGTCTTCAGTCATGCTTCCATCCTCTCGTGATCGGAAGCACACTCGCGCAATCGAGTTGCTTGTAGCACCGCGTTGACGGCCGGCTAGACTTGAGGCTATCCCGCTCTGCAAGCGGAGCTTATACGCGCCAGTCGTCCGCCCGCCAGTTGCGGATCCGCTCTTTGATCTGCTTGCGATCGAGATTCTGCACCAGCGCCTGCCGGGCAAGTTCCACCACTTCATCGTCGGCCGCGAAGCGGAGTGCGATGAGCTGGTCCTCGGTCAGGCGATTGAGATTACTCTGCCACTCCTGTGGCGCGAGTGCCTGCAAACGCAGCCGCTCTTCGAGGCGGATCACACGATCCTGCACTTTGAGCGAATAGGTCCGGAGTTTGATCAAAGGTGCGACCACCACAAGCGATAAAACCAGATACCAACCCGAGGAGAGGCTCGGCTGACGGTACAAGTGGAATCCAGCGTAGACGAGATTAAGAAGGTAGGTTGCGAAAAGCAGGATGTGATAGGCGGGATCTAAACGTGCGTGGTTCTTAAGAGACTGCGTCTCACTCATGCGAGGCCATCGGTTCTTTCAGGCCGGAATTGGCTTCCGTAGCGGCAGGTACGTCTTCGCCCGCGCTTGCAGCAGCGACGCTGTGGACCTGTTCACTGGCGTTGAGCGCATTCTCCGTTGACGTGCCGGGCAATGTCAACGCAGTCAGATCGTCAGGCGTGAGCTTCTGCGGGTTTTTCGGAATGAGCCGATAGCGTCCGTGCATGACGTAGTCGGCAAACAGTCCGCCCGCCACGTACGGATTCAGGAGCGCGATCGGCACCGCGTAGCCGGTCGTGATCAGCGACTCCGAAATACCTTTGTTCGTTCGGCTCAGACGCCGGTATCCCGGCACCTGCGGAATCTCATAAACCTCCAGGTGAATATCCGGGTGTTTCTTCGCATAGCGAACCAGCTTGAAAGTAATCTGTTTGGGCGTGGTCATACCCGCATCCGGAAAGAAACTGCGCCGGAATCTGCCCGGGAAATAGACGTTCAGCACCTTGCGCGAGAAGTCCGCGCAGTTGTTGTACAGAAGTTCGAAATGGGAGCGATTTTTGTCCTTATTCATTCGCTCGATGAACGCGTCATCCTGTTCCTCTGTCGTGTCGAAGCGGAAAGCATACATTCGCCGTTCATAGGTAACACCGACAAGCTGGGCCCAGCCCCCATGCCAGAAGTCCCCCTTACGAACGTCTTTGCCTAGAACCAGCAGATGGGCCTCGTGATATTGATTGCGGATACGGTGCACCGTTTCGCGATTCACCCGGTCCGGGACTTCCGAAATATCCTCGACCGAGTAGAGATAAGGAACGAGTGGAATTACGACCCAGTCGTGATGAGCCACGTCGCTGTATCGAGAGATGACCGATCCGAGTTCGCCCGGCTCGCAGCGACGCAACTTTGTGGGGCTGGCGGCACAGATGCGTGCGAAATAGATCGCGGTGTGGCCGGTTGGATTCAACGTTCCGAAAAAGCCGTAAGGCTCTTCGAGCAGCAGTGCGGCCTGTGCCTGCGAACGCGGCGCGCTGGCAATGAGGGCCGCGAGGGCACAAAACATCAAAACGATTCTGCGGGGGGCGCGCATCATCGGCTAGAGCAACTCCGTGGACCGATCTTCTTTCTCAAGTATCGCGGAAAATCCAACAAATATAGACAGTGATTGTGCCAGATTGTGATTCTGTCCCAATCGCCGGTAACAAATGTAGCTTGCTCTCGTGGCAAGGCTCACAGGCACACTCCGAGCGGCATTTTGCTTTTTCCGAACAGACCCGGTTTTTTGCGAATTGTTGCGCTAAGTCGAGTGATTTCCATCTTGGCGGCAGAAATGACGCCAAAAGGGCTGCTCTGATAAGTTTCTCTTTCGAGAAAATCTTGCAAGTCGAGGCCATCATGCGCATTTCTTTCATGTCACTCGTGATTTTTGCGTGTTCTACCGTTGTTTCGGGGCAGGTGAGCCTGCCTAAAATCCTTTCGAGCCACATGGTTGTACAGCGTGACTTACCCGTACACGTCTGGGGTAAGTCGGCACCTGGCCAGAGTCTGACTGTGGCATTCAGGGGGGAGTTGCGGACCGTGAATGCCGATCCGCTTGGCCACTGGAATGCCTACCTCAAACCCGGCCCGGCGGGCGGTCCGTTCGCATTGACGGTGACACCCGGTCCGGCGCCGGACCAGGCCGCAAATCAACCGGCAATCACGCTCGACGACATCATGGTGGGCGATGTCTGGGTCGCCTCCGGACAGTCCAACATGGAATTTCCCTTGAGCCGAGCTAGTACCGCGGCCCAGGATCTACCCAACGCAGCCAATCCGCAGATACGTCTGCTGATGATTCGCAAGCGGGCCGCGGACTATGCAATGTGGGATGCGGATACGGACGGCTGGACTCCGTCGAATCCCCAGACGGCGAAAGAATTCTCCGCGGTTGCCTGGTACTTCGCCCGCGATATCGCTGAGCGCCAGCACGTCACGATCGGTCTCATCGACGCGACGTGGGGCGGTACCGTAGGCGAGTCCTGGGTCCGTCTGACTGCTCTGGGAGAAGACGCCTCGCTCGCGCCAATTTTTGTTGCGCGAGGGAAGATGACCGACGACGCTGCCGACGCCGTCGCCGAACAAGCAGACGAGAAACGCCAGCAGGATGAGGCAAAAGCAGCCGGTAAGCCGATCCCGCAGTTTCCATGGCATCCGCCGCTCAATAGCTGGGGTCCCGGCCTGCTTTGGAACGGAATGATCGCGCCCCTCACGGCTTTGCCGATCCGGGGAGCCCTCTGGTACCAGGGAGAGAGCAACAGCGCGCTCGCCCGGGTACATTCCTACGATCGCGTGATGCGAACGCTGATCGAGGACTGGCGCAGGCAGTGGGGCATCGGCGACTTCCTGTTTCTGTACGTGCAGATCTCGAATTACAAGTCGACTCCGCGCGAGGACTGGGCCGAACTGCGTGAGCAGCAAGTGCGCACGCTGGCCATGCGCAACACAGCAATGGCTGTGACCATCGATATCGGGAACCCCAATGATGTGCATCCCACGGACAAGCTGAATGTCGGCTTGCGTCTGGCCAGGGCAGCCCGCGCTCTCACCTACGGCGAAAACACTCTTGAATACTCCGGCCCCATGTTCCGGGAGGCAACGACAGAATCCAATGTGATTCGCGCATGGTTCGATCACGCAAAGGGCCTGAACGCCAAGGGTGGTGCGGTCAGTGGATTCGAAGTAGCCGGTCGGGATGGCAAATACGTGCCTGTGACCGCAACCGTTGACGGAAACACAGTTGTCGCCTCGAGTCCTGACGTGCCCGCACCCGTTTACGTTCGCTATGGATGGGCCAACAGCCCCCAATGCAATCTGTTCAATGGCGAAAGCCTCCCAGCCTCGCCGTTCACATCGGAGCGATAAACCGGGCCAAATCCCAGAACGAATCCGGAGTACCGCGCGGCCACGTCAATCGCGGCTGCAACACCAAGGGCTTCTACCCGCAGCCTGGATTTTGCACGTCAATCTTTGTCTCAAAACAAGACAGCGCAAGCAGGCGTCGCACGACTTTATGCATCTAAGCCGTCGAAACGTGATCCGAAAACATCACGTTAGCGGAGGAATATACATGAGTGTAGGAACAGCTGAAGAGCTATTTGTAGACGAACTGAAAGATATCTATTCGGCGGAGAAGCAGGCCGTGAAGGCTTTTCCGAAGCTGGCGAAGGCCGTGCAGTCTGAAGAACTAAGGCAGGCAATGCAGGACCACCTCGAACAGACCAAAGGACAGGTGGAACGGCTCGATCGCATCTTCGAGATTCTGGAGGAGCGCGCTGGTGGCAAGACCTGCGCGGGGATGAAAGGCCTGGTTGAAGAGGCTCAGTCGCAGCTCGAGGAGATTGAAAAGGGCCCTGTGCTTGATTGCGCTATGATTGGGGCGCTTCAACGAATTGAACACTACGAAATCGCGGCCTACGGCACGGCGGCCACACTGGCTGAAGCTATGGGTCATGACGAGGTGAAGGAACTCCTGGGCGAGACGCTGGAAGAAGAGAAGGAAACAGATGAGCGCCTGACCCAGGTCGCTCAGTCGGTGAACTCAGAAGCCCTTAGCGAGGGCGAAGAGGAAGGCTCAGAGGATGAAGACGAGAACGAGGACAGCAGCAACGGTTCGCGCCGCGGCTCAAGCAGCTCTTCCCGCCCATCTTCAAAATCGAGTTCATCCCGATCCAGTTCGTCCCGCTCGGGCAAGAAGAGCAGCCGGTAAGTCGGCTTCAGATCGCGAACGCACTCCGTTCGATGGGTGCGTTCGCGTCAGTTTGCATCGAGGTTCGCAGATCTGGATCTGGAGTTCCGACCCTGGTGGCATCGGCAGCGCTCTTGCCTATTGAATGTTCTCGAATCGATCCCACAGGTAATTGCAACTCGGGCAGTTGTCCGACTCTGGATCTTGCGCCGCATACCCGCAAAGCGCGCACACAAAGAAATGGTGCGGCGTATACGCCCAGCCGGCTTTATCGGCGCCTACGCGGGGCAGGAGTTGCCACAAGAGCCTGACGTGAGACTTATCTGCTTCCAGAGCCCAGTGAAAAGTACGAATCGCAGTCGAATCGACGAGCGGAACTGCCGCGGTCAAAAATGTGGGATAGAGATAGTCAACTTCGAATCTTTGATCCGCGAGCGCTGTGCGCAGGTTTTCCAGCGAGCCATCGACGCGCGGAAGGGGTATCTCTACGGTTGTCGGACCGCTCATGTAGCGCAGTACTCGGGCATGGTTCGCAGCGTGGATCTGTTCAGCCCTGCCAATAGCTCGAAAGAGACTGGCAATTCCGTGAAAACCCTCTTCATCTGCGCGGGCGGCATAGGCCCGGCAGGCTGCAGTGTTCTTGGTTTCCTCTTCGAAGGCAGTTTCCAGATGCCTGATCACAGTCAGGTCTTCACCGCTGATCGCTCGAGCTAGAACCGGATCCGCTGCCATCTTCCGCGCCCCTGAAACAGTTGGATGCGCGGAACCGCAGGTTGATACATCTCGGTGAAGCTCCGGTTGCTAACGAATCACCTCAAACCGATCCCAGACAAAATTGCACGCCGGACAGTTGTCTGCTTCCTGGGTCTTGGCGGTATAGCCACACAGGGTGCAGACGTAGAAATCGAGCTGTTCCTGGGTCCATCCCCTGCCAGTTTCCGTCGTAGCAACCGCGTCCTCATACAGGCGGGCGTGAGTCTTTTCTGACTCGATTGCCCACAGGAAAGAGCGGACCGCGTGCGTATCGAGCTGAGATGTCGCGTGAACAAGAAATTCGGGATATAGAGAGTCAATTTCGCGCTGTTCTCCGCCAAGGGCCTCTTTGAGGTTCTCAATCGTCGATTTGACGCGAAACGGCCGTATCTCGGCCTCGATCTCGCCCCCCATGTGACGAATGACGCGAGCGTGATTGCTGGCGTGAATCTGCTCGGCGCGCGCGGCTGCCCGGAATAGACTGGCCGCCCCGTTCAGACCCTCCGACTCGGCCTTCGCGGCAAAAGCTTTATAGCGTGCGTGGGAATTGATCTCACCTTCGTAGGCGGCTAACAAATTGCTCACTGCGTTTTCGTTCTCAGTAGCAACCATAGTTCTCTCAACTTTCTTTAACTGAACTATGGTCCAAGTGTAGGCATGTACTTCAGTTCAATCCGTGACTTGAATCACAAGCCAATGGTCTCTCTGGTTGCTTCTAAGTAGTTCTAATCACACCACATTGTGTGCCGTCCAACCGCACTGGGCCTCAACCAAACAAATCGCCGAGCAGGGATCCTCCCCAGGTTGCGCCGAGACCTGCAGCCAAGCTGCCAATTGCATACAGCGCAGCTATGCAATAGGCACCTTCTCGAAGCTCAACGAGAGTCTCCCATTCATAGGTCGAGAAGGTGCTGTAGGCCCCGATAAAGCCGACCGGTATCAGGAACCTCCAAGCTGGGGCGATCTCGGTATGTCGGCCAAGAAATGACATCGTGAATCCGATGATGGCGCAGGCGGTGACGTTGACGATGAGCGTGCCGTACGGAAAGCGGATTCCCAGGCGAGCGGCAACCCATGATCCAACTCCATAGCGCGCGATCGAACCGAGCGCTCCACCGAGTGCAATGATCAGATATTTCTGCAAAGCTTCTTCCTCCCGTGCAGATGCAAGTGACGCGCAGCACATGAACAATTCTGCTGCTCACGTGGCTTGCCTGAATTTTGCAGGGATCGCGCCGGGCATAACTCGCCGACAGGATCACCTGTCAGGAGTCATCATCTGTCCGTCGCTAGAAGGCAGGACAGCGGTTAACAGGGCCAGGACCCTGCGCGGTGAACTCCATCACCGCTACCACTGTGTTCATTACAACGGCGCTCTGAAGCCGGTGTCAAGTGACCACCGCGCCACGGTTATCTGTCCGTGCACGAATAGCAAGGGTCGACCGAAGCCTGGATCAACGGGGTATCTGCCAGACGAGCGCCCTGCACCATGAACCGCACAGAAGGCATATTCACATAAGTTGGTGTGCGGACGTGCACGCGGCTCGGCATCCGCGACCCTTCCTTCCACGACACGGAATACATAACTTCACCGCGAGGTGCCTCGACCCGCGCTGTTGCAGTTGAAGCGCTGAGCTTCAGGAAGTTGAATTTGCTGTCCTGGCAAACTAGTTCGCCGTTGGGCATTTTAGTCAGGGCCTGGCGAAGAATTTTGCAACTCTCCATGATTTCGAGCGCCCTCACCAGCAGTCGCGCCCGGACGTCCCCATCAGGTACAACCGGAACGTCGAAATCCATCTCCGCATAAGCGGCGTAGGGAGCTTCCTTCCTCAGATCCTGCCCGATTCCCGAGGCACGTGCCACGGGTCCTACGACCCCAAGTGACCTGGCCTTTTCGGTTGTTAGAACGCCGATCCCGGCGCATCGGGAAGTCGCAGTCTTGCTGGTTGTGAAGATGGGGATGATCGTCTTTTGCATCTCCTTTTCGAGGGCATCGACCATGGAGAGAATCGACTGCGGATCTTCAACGTCGCGATTCACGCCACCAACGCAGTTCATCGCGTAGTTCACACGATTGCCGGAGATCGCCTGAAGCACATCCATCACTTTCTCGCGGATCTCGAAGCAGGTCATGAACATTGTTTTGAAACCCATGAGCTTCGCCGCAATACCGGCCCAAAGTACATGCGAGTGCAGCCGCTCGAGTTCCCCCATCACCACGCGAATATACTGTGCGCGTGGCGGCGCCGTCTGGCCGGTCAGCTTTTCCATCGCCTGGCAGAGAGTCAGTGTATGGATGAACGAACAGATCCCGCAGACTCGCTCCATCAGTGCAATTACCTGGATGTAGTTGCGTGTCTCAGCGAGATGCTCAATGCCGCGAAAATTGAAACCGATATGCAGCTTCGCGTCCTTGACGGTCTCGCCCTCGCAGATCATGTCAAGCTTGTAGGGCTCTTCCAGGCCCGGATGATATGGGCCCATGGGAATTTCATAGCTCATTGCACGACCTCCTTCTGCAGGTTCACTCCACAAACGCCACCCTCGCGCAGCAGCAGCGGCTCATATTCCCGGCCCGTGAAATCGATGCGGTATTCCTCGTGGACTTCGCGCTCGATCCAGTCAGCTGCTTCGCACAGGTCATAGATACTCTCGACGCTATTTGCCGCGAGTGGGAAGGTGAAGCCGAGCAAATTTCCCATCAAGTCCCAGTGATACTCCAGCCGGAATCCACCATTTGCGGGCAATTCATATGTGGTGATGGTGATGAACCGCGCGCCGACGGAGTTCATCGCGCGTGCGACGTCACGTACATTCAGTCCGGCATCGCCGTACCAGAAAACGCCGCCTTTTTCCGAATAGGCGTCCGGTTCAGCATCCAGAATTTCGTCAGGCGTGATGTCCACGGCATTCATTGCGTACCTCCAGTTGCGGGCTCGGTGACCGACGTAGCTGGCTTCGCGGCCGAGGCGGTCGGAGTCTTGGGAACGGGTGCCTTGCGCTTCACGGTATAGGTCTTCTTCAGTTCGCCCTGTTGCAGGTAAATGGGTGGGCAGGCTGATTCCTGTTTGAGCGCGTGTTCCGAGCGCCCTTCTTTCAAGGCGTGTTCCGCGCAACCTTCAACGCAGCGGCCGCAGAAGGTGCACTGTCCCGGGTCATAGCTCCAGGTGAATTCGCCTTTGCCGGCCTGGTACGTGATGGCCCGCGAGGTGCAGCGGAATTTGCAGATGGCGCAGCCGGTACAGAGCTCAGGATCGAACTGCACCAGTCCGCGAAAGCGCTGTGTAACCTTGGGGCGCTGAGGGAAAAGCAGCGTGCGCGAGCCGCCCCAGAAGTTCTTCCACAGCATGGTCAGGATACTCATGATCGAAGCCTCATGAAGAGCGCGGAGGAGACTGCCAGAACCGCGAAGATGATGGTGCATTGCCAATAGAAGCGAACCGTCGTGTCGATCGCCAGGCGCGCTGTTGCGGCTGCCAGGGCTGAAAGCAGAAGCACGATTCCGAAGGACAGCGCTACGAAGACCAGCGCCGACAATCCCCAGAACGTCATCTGCGGAGCGATCAGTGTGGCGACCAGACCGGTCGCGGCCACCCATTCCAGTCCATGCGAAAGCTCCCACATCGCCAGTTCAGGCCCGGCGAACTCCACCATCGGCCCGGAGTAGATCTCCTGTTCGGCATTGGGGAGGGAGAACGGGTTGAGGTGCAGCTTCGCGGGCAGACAGATCAGAATCGCCAGAATTCCAACCCAGCGCAGCGGTGTGGCTTGAGCCTGTGCCAGCGCCTCGAGCCGGAAGGTGTGCTGCGAGGCAGCTACGGAAATGATTGCCAGCAAGAAAACAACGTTATAGGAGACGCTGAGAATGGCTTCGCGTGCCGAGCCAATCTCGCCGAAGATCGATCGCGACGTGAACCCAGCCGCGATGATGCATATCGACGGAACCTCAAGCAGCGCGAGCAACAGAATCAAATCTCCCTGGAATCCACCTGAAGAGGGAAGTACCGGCAGTAGTCCAACTGCTCCGGCCGCCGTCGATACAGCGATCAACGGCCAGGCCCGCATCAGCCCGCCGGCAACGCCATTCCGCGGGGGCGTGCCCTTGCCGAGCAGCTTGATGAAATCGAAGAACGGCTGCATGAAAGGCGGCCCGATGCGTCCCTGCATCATCGCGACGGACTTGCGCTCGACCCAAAGGAAGAACCACGCAGCCGGAACTGCGAATAGAATCCCGGGAAAGATCAACAGGCGTGCGAGTGCAGTGAGCAGACTCATGCCTCTGCCTCCATAGCTGCACGCTCTGGACTGTCAACTGGCAGTGATGCCTTGTTCCCGCGCTCCGCAAGAATCTCCGCGGCCTTGGCAACCCCCTGGATGATGGCGTCAGGTCGTGGCGGGCATCCAGGCACGAACACGTCGACCGGAATGTGCTTGCTCAGCGGCCCATCCAGCGTACGGCTATCAATAAATACGTTGGTAGTCGCAGGGCAGGAACCAATCGCCACCACCGCCTTCGGTCCACAGACCTGGCCATAAACAGTCTTAATTGCGCAAACGGCATTCTTCGTGACCGGTCCTGTGACGCAGAGAATGTCCGCATGCCGGGGACTGCCTTCGAGACGAACGCCAAGCTGCTCGGCATCGTAACGCGGCGCCAGTGCAGCCACAATCTCGATGTCGCATCCGTTACAGCTTCCGGAGTTCAAATGGAAGAGCCATGGGCTGCGTCGCCGGCAGTAGCACATCAAGCGATTCCAGAGCTTCATAGGCGCCCCCATTCCAGCAGCGTTAAAAGGTTCGGCCAGACGCCGGCGATCAACAGAACCGCAACCAGCGCCACGATCGCTGCTCGAAGCGCAAACGGCTCTGAGGTCTTCTCCGGTGGATCGGTGTGAGGTGGCCCCCACCAGCTGCGAGTCAAAGCCAGTACGTACGCAATGAGCGCGACAATTGACGAAAATACAAAGACGCTCAGCAAGAGAGGAGAAACGATTAGCGCAGACTCGTAGAGCCTCCATCGCCCCACATAGCCCAGCGTTGGCGGTACGCCAAGCATCGCCAGCATCCCGAACAGAAAACCAAAAGCGCTCACCGGATAGCGCGCTGCCAATCCTGCCGGCGTGCCTTCGAGTGCTCCATCGAGTTCGGGCGCGCTCAAGCAGGCGAACAGCAATGCCTTCGCAAGTGCGTGTGTGCTGGCTGCGAAGATCGCGCCGGACGTGCTGAGGTCCGTTGTACAGGCAAGTCCCAGTAGCAGGAAGCCCGCGTCTTCGATTGTCGACAGTACAAGCAGCCGCTTGAGGCTTCGCTGCGAGAGCATCAGGAGCGCGGCGACGAGAGATGTTGCGGCCGCAATCCCCAGGATCAAACCGGAAGGTGTCAGTAGCACCGGATTCGACCGCGCCGCCATCCAGAACTCGCCGAAAGCTGCCATATCTACAACGGCAATCACGAGGCCAAGCACAAGCGCGGGTACCTCATCTGCCAGCGACAGAAGCCAGAAGAGCAGCGGAACCGCAGCGAGCTTGACGAGGATGCCGGTCAGCAGGAGTGCTCGTGACCAGCTCTGATTCGAAGTGTTGGCGAGCAGTTCGCTGCTGACAACGCATGCAGCCGAGAGCAGCACCACGCTCAAATAGGCGATCTTCGACGTCTTGGATCGCGCCGTGAGCCATACCCGCATCACGGTCATCAGCGCACCTAGTTCGAGGAGTCCCAGCCGGAGCCAGGGATTCGAAACGGCGAGCCCTCCCGCACACAAGGCTCCCACTGCCAGCATGCAGAACCAGAGTGCCGGCCCATGCGTTGCTGCTTTTCTCAGAGCGGCGAAAAACAGCCCAGTTCCTGCAATTCCAATCGAGATGATCAGCATCAGGGGTGCGAGATGAGCTTCCACCAATGCGGAGTGCGGTGCTATCGATTGCGTTCCCGGCCAGACCCATTGAAGGAGGGCGAAGATTGCCGGCGTCACGATCAGCAGAAGGAGTAGTGCTCTCCGTTCCATCCAGCTGATTGCGATTCCGAGTCCGCGTGAAGTCGCCTCCAGGCCAGCCCACAAACCCAGGTACGCCCGATCCACATTCGTCCAGCGGAAGAACGAATTCCAATTGTGAAGAAAAATGTCAGAGAAATCGCCCGCTGTGAGGCGTGCACGGCTCGATAGAGGTTCACCTCCGGTGAATACGCCGCCACCCGCCCCTGCCAGAACAGCATCACTTCCAGCTGACGCCGCCACAGGTCGAGCCGCATAGGCCAGCACGTAAACTCCTCCACCCAAAAGCACGCTGACCAGGGCCAGCAGCAACCCGCCGGTCGTTGAGAAGCTGCCGGCATCGGAGGAGAGGCCCAGCCACGTGACGTGCACTCCAGCGCCCATCGCCAACGATCGCAGGATTGGATTAAGCAGATAGTTCACCGCCAGCTGAGGTGCCACGCCCAGGACGATACTTCCGAACGCGAGCATTCCCATCCCCCACAGCATTGAAGCCGGCGATTCATGAGCGCCGTTGGTGTTCTCTGTCGGCGGCCCGAGGAAAACTGCGCTTGTGGCCTTCACGCCCATGAACACTGTGCCAAGGCTTGCTGCCCACGCGACCATTGCCGGCACCATCGCTCCCGATTCCAACGCGGCCGCATACAGCATCCACTTGCTTGCGAAGCCGCTCATCAGCGGAATGCCCATCATGCTACCCACGCCGATCAGCCAGCTCAACGTAGTCTTCGGCATCCGCGGGGCAAGTCCGCCCAGCAGGTTCATGTCGCGCGTTCCTGCCGCGTGCTGAACCGAACCTGCGGTGAGAAAAAGTCCGCCTTTGAAAAACCCATGGTTTAGGCAGTGAAGTAGTCCTGCGGTAATCGCCAGCGGCGTCCCGATGCCCAGGCCCATCATCATGTAGCCGATCTGGCTCACGGTCGAGTAGGCCAACATGCGCTTCAGATCGCTCTGCACCATGGCATACATGACGCCAACGGCCATGGTCACCGTCCCGACCCAGACGACCGTCGCACCCCAGGCAGCGGGCCAAGCGCCAAAGCTGTGCATCCGCGCTGCCAGGTAGACCCCGGCTTTTACGTAGCAGGCCGCGTGAAGCAACGCGCTCACAGGAGTAGGAGCCGCCATCGCCTCAGGAATCCATGTGTGCAGCGGCACCTGGACAGACTTTGCAACCAGTGCCACCAGCATGAGTACAAACACCCCGCTGGTGAAGGCGTTTGCGACCTTGGGGTCGGTCCACAGCGCACTCCCGGTGCGGTGGTAGATCACGAGAATTGCCGCCAGCAGCCCATACCCGGCGATGTGCGTCATCAGCAGCACCTTGCGGGCGCCCCTTACAGCCTGCGGGTTGGTGTACCAGAAACCGACCAGCGAGAACGAGCACAACCCCACGACTTCCCAGCAGCCGTAAAAGACAAACAGATTCGCGCTGTAGACCAGCCCCACGAATCCGGCGATAAATACAAGCATCGTCGCGTAGAAGCGGCTGGCAGACTTCTCGTGAGCCATGTAGCCGATCGAATAGATCAGCACAAACGCTCCGATGCCGGCGCCCATTAGGGCGAAGAACACGCTCAGCGCGTCAACATGAATGGCGATGCTTGCTGGGAGATTCCACTGACGAACCGTGAAGTCGATTGCCTGCCCGGCAAACACATGCGGTGCCGTAGCAGCGACTGCGAGCAAAGAGGGAATGCAGAAGAGAACGGCGAGAATACCCTTGGCTTTTGCGGAGCAGAGGCGCGCTACCAGGAGCTGAAGAATGGCACCCAACAGCAACGAGCAAGGCGCAACCAGAATCAGGGTTACGGCTGTCATGCTTCGAATGTTAGGTGCGGCTGTACTCGTTTGATGTGATGTACTTCACACCGGGCCCCAATCCCTAACCCTTGCGTGATCACCATACTGTAATGCGGTACGATGCGGGAAGTTTATGTATCCCAGCAACTTAACGCCGTTCTCCTGTCCCCAGAAGAAACAAATGCTCCTGCTCGTTAACCCCCAAAGCTCTATGCAAGAGCCGGAGCCTTTCAGTTATCATTCGGTACGCAATCACGTTCTCCGATGCCGCCCAGATTCATCGCCCAGCAGCTTTCGCGCCCTTCAGGCTTTTTCGCACCGATCATCAGCTGGCTGATGAACCGTCACAATGCGAAACTTAACGCCTTCGCTCTTGAGCAGCTGCGACTGACGTCCGCCGATCGCGTTCTGGAAATTGGCTTTGGCGGGGGACTGAATCTGCCATACCTCATCAGCAATGCGGCCTTCACTGCCGGTCTTGATCGCTCGCCGGAAATCGTGAAGCGCGCCAACCAGCGATTCCGCGACGCGGTAAACGCGGGGCGAGCTCAATTTCGCGAAGGGACTGTCGAACACATCCCATTCGGCACCGGGTCGTTTACACGGGTCTGCACCGTCAACACCGTCTATTTCTGGACCTCGCTTGATGAAGGCTTCGCCGAGATACGCCGCGTGCTTGGCACTGAAGGCGCGGCCATCGTCGGCTTCCTGCCAAAAGCGCACATGGACAAGATGCAGATGCCCACGGACATTTTCACCTCGCGCACAGAGGACGAGATCATCGCAGCTCTTCGGCGAAATGGCTTCGCCAACGCTCAGATCACTCGGCCCACAACGCAGACCGCGTGGGCTGTCGCGATCGGCACGCGCTGAAGTGTAATTCCAGCTACGTCAGCTTACCCATTCAGACTCAATCTTCGGCGGATGCAGCAGCGTCTGCATCACCACGCAGTACTGCTCTGTCTTCTCCTGCAGCAGCCGCAGTTGTTCTGCAGTCGCTGTAGGTGCGTCAATCTCAAACTTCACCCGCATGGCGCTGAACCCGACGGGGACCTCCTTCGAGATGCCGAGCGTGCCGCTCAGGTCCATATCGCCGTCGACAGTCACCGAGATGCGCTTCGTTTCGATACCCATCGCCGTGGCGACGAGCTGACACGTCAGTTGCGCGCACGCCGCGAGCGCGCCAAGCAATAGATCGCCGGAACATGCGGCTGTTCCGGATCCCCCCACCCCTTTATGCGCTTCGGCCTGGTAGATGGCTCGCCCGATATCGACAGAGCATGACAATGGTGTATCGGTCTCACCGCCTTTCGCCGTCAGGGTGATGCGAGAGCTTTGCGGATCGGATCTATATTGGGTTTTGAATGGCTTCTGCAACGACCTGATGTCAACAACAGCTTTACTCACTCGACCTCCGATGGGAATTCAAATGTTGATGGATGCAGAGAGCGCTCGGGCTACACTCCGAATCTCTCCCGGTATTGGCTTGGGGAGATGCCCGTGTGCCGCTGAAAGAGAGACCGGAAGAACGCCACGTCCTGATAGCCCACGGCGAAACTGATTTCCTGCATCGATCGATGATTGCTCTCGAGCATCCTTTTCGCAGCGGCAACTCGCAGCTTCTGAAGGTAGATCAGCGGACTGTCGCCTGTGGCCTGCTTGAAACGGCGCACGAAGTTCCGCACGCTCATCCCCACGCGCTTCGCTGGATCGTCAAGCGCGAATGTCTTCGCAAAATTCTTGTGAATCCAGTCCTGCGCCTTTGATATCACGTCATCCTCGTGATCTGTCTTCAGGGGAACGATCGCAAATCCTGCCTGCCATGCGCGCGGCATCTCAATCAGCAGCGCCTTCGAGGTCTGCATCGCAACTTCATGGCCGCAGAATCGCTCGACCAGGTAGATGGCCAGATCCAGCGACGCATTCACCCCGCCACCGCAGTAGAAGCCTCGATCCTCAGTGACCATCAACTCCGGCATCCACTTCACGCGCGGGTACTTCTCACGGAACCGCTCTGCCAACCCCCAGTGTGTTGTGGCGCGCTTTCCGTCCAGCAATCCAGCAGCGGCAACCAGACCCACACCTGAGCACACGCTGGCGATAGCCACTCCATGCTTGCTGCGCCGCTTGAGCCACGGCACAATTGCCGCATTGCGCTCCAGTACGTCATCAACGCTCACGCCGGTGGTTGGAACAAAAATGAGGTCAGTTCTTCCGATGTCCTTTAGCGCCGAATTTGGCGCAATTCGGATACCGCCATCGCATGCGACCGGTCCGCCATCCGCCGTCGCGGTGGTGACACGAAACGCGGGCTCAATTTTCGCGCCGGTCAGAACGTTCCATAGCGAGCCTGCATGACGAAAGACCTCCATCGGCCCAATGGCCGTGGACGAAAACATCTGGTCCAGCAGCAGGACAGTAATTTCCTTCATGTTTGTCGACCTCAGATGGCTGAACAATGGCCAGGGACGGAATCAAACGGGGGATTGGCCTAAGAACCTACTTACAATGGCATATCTGCCACCTTGCCGCAAGCTCGTTTTTGCGTGAATCTTGGATTATCCCCCGGATCTGCGCGAGCAGATTCTGCAAGTGAGGTTCGTTTCAATGGCAACAGCTCAGGAATCCCGCACGTTCATCAATGGCGTCAACGTCGAAGGTCTCAACGCGACTATCGGGGCAGTCAAAGCCACCCCAGAAATCGCTAAATTCACATTCAACGTTAGAAACAAATGGAAAGAAGCCGGCCAGAACTCCTCGACCGTGAACGAGTTCTACGGCGTCGGGCAGAAGCAATTGCGTTCCCAATCGTTTGTTCTCGAGGCAGACGAACCAACAATACTTCTTGGCAAAGACGCCGCCGCAAATCCGGCCGAGTATTTGCTTCATGCGCTGGCTGCGTGCATGACGACCTCGATGGTCTATCACGCCGCTGCTCGCGGAGTTCACATCGAAGCCGTTGAATCCTCATTCGAAGGCGACATCGACGTGCACGGTTTTCTCGATCTCGACAACAGTGTGCGCAAGGGATATCAAGGCATCCGCGTCAATTTCAAAATTAAGGCCGATGTTCCGGATGCGCAGTTGCAGATGATCGCGCATCTTGGGCCGAAGTACTCGCCGATCTTCGATTCGGTGACGAATGGAGTGCCCATTTCGTTCACCGCTCAACGACTCTAGAGTTCTGGCCCTTAATTCACAAAGCTGATTGCGTCTCGGCGTAGCACTGCTCTTCGCCATGGGCGCGTCAGTGTCCCTCTGCCAAGAGGGGCGAGCAGCGGTCCGCAATCACACACAAGTCAACAGAAGAAGGAGAAAAGAAGATGTCGCGTTTCAATCAATTGCTTTGCAACTCTGCGAAGGTTGTCCTCGCGCTGGCTATCCTCGTCAGCTTTACAAGTGCGAAGCATGCAATCGCACAGGAGCCCTCGCACGAGGCTCATCACGTGTCCGCGCAACTCGTTCGGGATGTCCGCCGGGCCACTGAACGCTTTCTCGATGTCAACAACGCCGGCCCTGCGGGCTATGGACCCGCGTTCGGTTGCGTAACCGGGCCAGATCATGGCGCGATGGGCATTCACTACGTGAACGGCGGGCTTGTGGGCGATGGCAAAATCGAGCTGGAGTATCCCGAGGCTCTGATCTACGAGCCGGTAGGAAACGCGCGCAAGCTCGTCGGCGTCGAGTACATCGTGGATGCAGCAACCTGGATGAAGTACAACCCTGCTCCGCCAACACTGGATGGACAGGATTTCCAGCTAGTTGCAGCACCGAATCGGTTCCAGCTGCCCGACTTCTTCGAATTGCACGTTTGGGCATGGCGCGACAATCCGAACGGCGCATTTGTCGATTGGAACAACAACGTCACCTGCGAGCAACTGCACGTTCAGGAACAATAGTTGTTCCTTCGGGTGCCCTGCGCTGATCTGATCGCAGCCCAGGGCACCTCATTTTCGCCAAGAGTCAGAACCAGCGTTTTATTTTGAAGTAGACGAGTATCGAGATCGTCGAGACCGCCATCAGCGCTACGGCATAGTCAGTTCCGTGAGCATTGTTAGCCCACGGCAGCTTCAGGTTCATTCCGAAGAAACCTGTAATGATGACCAGGGGCAGTGCCACCGTACCCCAGATCGTCAGCACCTTCATCACCTCATTGGTGCGGTTCGCAACCGCCGACAAATAGATATCAAGCGCTCCTGATAATAGGTCGCGGTATGTCTCGATCATGTCGACTGTGCGGATAATGTGGTCGTATACGTCGCGGAAGTACGGATCGAGATCGTCTCCCAGCAGCCCTTTCTCACGCCGCATGAGAGCATTCACAACCTCTCGCATGCCGGCAGCCACGCGGCGGAATTCAATCAGCTTCCGTTTCAGCGCAAAGATCCGTGCCAACGTCTCCGGATCGGGCTGCTCCAGAACCACGTCCTCGATCTCTGAGATTTCATCTGCAAGTTTGTCCAGAACCGGCTGATATCCATCAACGATCTGGTCCACGATCATGTAGAACAGCCGGTCCAGGCGATCCGTCTTTTCTTCTCCCGCGCGTGCTCGCACGGTCTCAATCACTACGGCATCTGCATTGCGCACGGATATGAGAAAATCGCGGCCGAGAAACAGATCGATATCGTCAAACTCAAGATCAGCAGAGTCGTGAATGTGCTTCAGAACTGTGAAGATGTAGTTATCGTGCTCCTCTGTCTTGGGCCGCTGCGGACGGTGCCGGCAGTCCTCAATCTGCAACTCGTGCAGCCCGAACCGCCGCGCGAGTTCATCGAGCTCAGGAGACGCCGGATCGGCGACGTCGAACCAGGCGATGTGCGAGAGGACAGAATCCATGCAGGGCAATTCTAGAAGGTTGGACCCAGCGGGAAGCGAATTTCACGCGTCCGGCCCATCCAATTCGTGATCTGTGTCCCCTGGATGCGAACGGAATATCTGCGCGCCTAGTTGTGCTTGCCCTTCCATTCCGAATACGGACCCTGGAAGTCTTCGATCCCATCTGGCTTGAAGTTCCAAAGTCGCGTCGCCACCTCATCGATCAGGTCATGATCGTGCGTCACCAGCAGCACCGTACCTTCATACCGCTGCAGCGCGATGTTCAGCGCGTTGATCGACTCGAGATCGAGGTGATTCGTTGGCTCGTCGAAGATGAGAATGTTCGGCTTCGTCAGGATCAGCTTGCAGAAGATCAGCCGCGCCTGCTCGCCGCCCGAAAGCGCCTTTGTAGGCTTCTCGCCCTCTTCACCGGAAAAAAGCATCTGCCCGAGGATCCCGCGGATCTCCTCAACATGAGCATCCGGCTTCCAGCGATGCAGCCACTCGTTCACCGTTAGTCCGTGCTCGATCGTCGAGCCTACGTCTTGCGGGAAGTAGCCGATTTGCGCCTCGTGCCCCCAGAAGACGCTGCCGGAGTCCAGTGTGAAATCTTTTTCGGCCAATCCGGGATAGTTGGCGAGCAAACACTTCAACAGGGTTGTCTTGCCCGCGCCGTTGCGGCCCATCAGGCAGACCTTTTCCCCGCGGAGGACGTTGGCGCTGAAAGTATCGATGACTTTCAGATCATCGTAAAACTTCGTGAGGTGTTTGAACTCCAGCACGTGCTTGCCGCTCGGTCTCACCTGCTCAAACTTGATAAACGGACGCTGAATATTCGATCGCGCCAGTTCGTTCGTCTGAAGCCGTTCCACTTCCTTGCGCCGGCTGGTCACCTGCGACGATCGCGTTCCCGCCGCGAACCGTGCAATGAACTCGTTCAGCTGCGCGATCTTCTTTTCCCGCTGCGCATTCTGCGATTCCAGTGTGGATCGAATCTGCGTCTTCGCCATCACCATCTCGTCGTAGCCGCCGGTATAGGTGATGATCGTCTGGTAATCGATGTCAGCGGTGTGCGTCGTCACGCTGTTCAGAAAGTGTCGGTCGTGCGAAATGGCAATGAGCGTTCCATCGTACCCATTCAGAAAATCCTGCAGCCAGTGCACGGAATCCAAATCGAGATAGTTCGTCGGCTCGTCCAGCAGCAGCGCCTCCGGCTTCCCGAATAGCGCCTGTGCCAGCAACACGCGAACCTTCTGCCCGCCTTGTAGCTCGCCCATTTTGCGATGGTGCAGATCTTCGCGAATGTCCAGCCCGTCCAGCAGTACAGCGGCATCGCTCTCGGCGGTGTAACCGTCCTCGTCGCCGATGATGCCTTCGAGCTCGCCCAGCCGCATGCCGTCTTCATCGGTCATTTCGGCCTTCTCATAGATTCTGTCCCGCTCTTCAAGGGCAGCCCACAGTGGCTTGTTGCCCATGATTACGGTATCGATTACGCGATAGTTGTCGAAGGCGAACTGATCCTGCCGCAGAACTCCCAGCTTGCGGGGACGCACTACGGTCCCTTTCTGCGCTTCCAACTCTCCCGTGAGGACCTTCATAAAGGTCGACTTGCCGGAACCATTGGGTCCCGTCAGTCCGTACCGCCGCCCGGGCGTAAACGTTACCGAGACGTCTTCAAAGAGGACCTTCGATCCGTAACGCATTTCTACATTGCTTACACTCAGCATCTGTTTCGTATTCCTGTACGCGGACCGCACCGCATCGACGGCGCCATTGGCCCGGATAGTCTCAAAATGGCTCAGAATTTTGGGGCACGCGAACCGGCCTGGCCCCGCAAGAACTGCTGCTCTTCCAGTTTCTCACAATGCCACGGCCGATGCTTCTCACAATGCCACGGCCGATGCTTCTGGTCACCCCGCAGCCGATGCTTCTGGTCACCCCGCAGCCTGCATCGAGCCTGGATTCTCGTTGCGGAAGATCGGCTCGAAAATCCTCGACCAACTCGGAATATTTAGAAATCGTTTACCTGTTGCAGATTCGAGCGCACTCTCATTTCGAACCGAAGTAAAACCCTTTAGCTTGCGTCCAAACAAAATATTTTTACGGGTAAGAAGTAACCTCACGTCGCCCTTATCCGTCGAAGGCTATATACGGCAAGATCGAAGCAAGTTGAAGAGTGTCTTGAAATGCTGATCAATTCTGAAAGATGCTCCCTTGAGTGGCCCGGTCTTCCCCCGGGCCGTGGTTTGTTCGACAACGCAAACGATCCATAAGATCAAATAACTTCGGCTGGGTCGTAGCTCCGTCTCGCGTGCCAGTGCGAGGCCCGCGCAGTCCAGCCGCACAATTCCCGAAAGACCAGGCAAGAACACGTGGCGGGGCACTAATGCCTCCCGCGGCCCACTGCGCCGCCTTCGTGCGGTGCGTTTTGGCGTGCGCGAAGGACGTTTCGCGTAGACGCCGGAGGTGTGCTCGCTCCGCTCCTTACACCCGGTTTCGTGGAACTAGAAGATTTGCCGCAAGCCGGGCTTTTCAGGAGGACAAATGAAAGTCGTAGAGTACATGCTCAGCGTAGTGCTGCTGAGTCTTCTGTGCGCAGTATCGGCATGGGCACAGGAGAATGCAGAACTGAAGGGAACCGTCACTGATCCGTCCGGTGCCGTCGTTCCCAATGCAACCATCACTATCACCAACACTTCAACCGGAGAGATGAAGACCACCACCAGCAATGGCGCCGGTCTTTACGACTTCGCCAACCTCCATATCGGCACTTATAACCTCAAGGCAGATGCCAAGGGCTTCAATCCAGCCCAGACCAACGGTATCGTGATGAATGTCGCTTCCACCGTTCAGCAGAACGTGACTCTCACAGTGGGGGCCGGCGTGCAGACGGTCACCGTTGAAGCAGATGCCATGCACCTGCAGACGGAGACCAACGAAGTCAGCAATCTCATCACCGGCCAGCAGATCACCCAGCTCGCCACCAACGGCCGCAACATGGTCTCGCTTACCACGCTCGGCACCGGCGTTTCGAACAATCTCGGATCGTTCAACGGAGTCACCGCGCAGGGCAGCGGCTTCGGACTCAGCTTCAATGGCATGCGTCCGGATCATAACGACTGGCTGATCGACGGCGGCGAAGCATACGATCGCGGTAGCGGCGGCAAGTTCGATCTGATGCCCTCGCCCGACGCTCTCGCCGAATTTCAAACCCTCAGCAGCAACTACAGCCCCGATTACGGAATCGCCTCCGGCGGCACCGTCACCATGGTCGTCAAGTCGGGATCGAAGAGCTTCCACGGTGCGCTCTGGGAATTCAACCGCAACGATGCTTTCGACGCGGCGAACTATTTCGCCAAGCGCAACAACAGTCCGACTCCGGAATTACGCCTGAACATCTTCGGCGGCAACATCGGTGGTCCGGCCTTCATCCCCGGCATCTATCCCAAAGACAAGAGCAAAACCTTCTTCTTCGTCAACGAGGAATGGCGCCGCTTCATCAACGGTGTCAATCCGAGCCCAACAAATACGGTTCCGGCTTCGAACTTTCCAACGCCTGGAGCGGATCTCGTCTACACTCCCTGGGGCAAGGGCACAACTCCCGTCGTTCCGGTCACCAGCGACCCTGCGAAGCTTGCGATCTACGCGCAGGATGGCCTCACTCCGGGTCAGCCATTTCCCGGAAACAAGATTCCGGCCAACCTGCTCGATCCCAACGCAGTGCTCTTCATGCAGACGGGCAACATTCCCAAACCAAATACCGGCACTGCCGATAACCCGCAGTACATCGCATCCCCGAAGCAGCCCACGTATGTTCGGGAAGACGTCGTGCGCATCGACCATGACCTCAGCCAGAAAATGCACCTGATGGGCCACTGGATGCACGACCAGATGTCGCAGACCATCATCCCCACCATGTGGAGCGGCGACAGCTACGACACCATCGGCGACGTTTTCCAGAATCCGTCCTGGTCCTCGGTCATTCAACTCTCGCAAACACTCTCGCCGAACCTGTTGAACGAAACCTCGCTCGACGTGAACGGCAATACCATTGACATCTCGCCGATCTCCGCTGGAGGGGCCTCGTACGTGCAGCCCCAGGGTTGGAACGCGGGCAGCTTCTTCCAGGGAAACAATGCGCTTAATCGCCTGCCGCAGGTCAGCTTCGGCGCTCCGCTCGGTACCACGTGGACCGAAATCTACTGGCCCTGGCACAATTCGTTCCTCGATTACCAGATCCGCGATGACCTGACGTGGAACCACGGCAAGCACAGCTTCAAGGCCGGCTTCTCATACATGCGCATCGACAAGAACCAGCAGCTCCAGGCCGATACGCAGGGCGACTACTCATTCGGCACCGACTTCTCAGGAGACTCGTACCTGAACTTCCTCCTCGGTTTTGCCGACAGCTACAGCCAGTTGCAAAGCCTGAATACCGAGCACTGGCTCAACAACACATACTCGTTCTACGGCCTCGACAACTGGCACGTCACTCCGCGGCTCACGCTCAATCTGGGCCTGCGCTGGGACCTGCTACCGCACGTCTACGAGAAAAACAACCAGGTCGCCAACTTCGTTCCGAGTGACTACAACCCGGCCGCAGCGGCAGTTCTCGACAACTCCGGTGCAATCTGCGCCGCCGCCTCGGCTGGCTGCCCTGCCGTGAGCCCGGGTCTGACGACTGTCAACGGAGGAACCTTCTATCTGAACGGCATCCAGCTTGCCGGTCAGAATGGCTTCCCCCGCGGTATCGTCAAGAACGACTACTTCACACTCCAACCACGTGTCGGCTTCGCATGGGATGTCTTCGGCTCGGGTAAGACCGTTCTCCGCGCCGGCTTCGGCCAGTTCTACGAGCGCATCCAGGGCAACGACATCTATGGGGCCGCCACCAATCCGCCCTTTGCCTATCATCCTTCGGCAAATGCGGTCTACTTCTCCAGCCCCACAACCAGCGCTATCACCGGCGGCACTGCAGCAACGCCAACTTTCCCGGCCAGCATGCAGAGCCTGAGCTACTACTATCCCAACCCGGCGACTGCGCAATACAGCCTCGGCATTCAACAGCAGGTCGCGCCTTCAGTCATCTTCGTCATGCAGTACGTGGGCTCGACGGGATGGAATCAGTCTGACGAGCGCAACATCAACACCTTGCCGCTCGGCGACATCGCTGATCGTCAAGCGGTGGCCACAGGATTGACGAATGCGAACCTGCACCGTCCGTTCTTGGGCTACTCAGGCATCACCCAGATCGAGAGTGCAACCAATCAGAACTACAACTCGCTTCAGACCAGCTTCCGCTGGGACAACAAGCACAACCTGACCATGCAGTTCTCCTACACGTGGTCGCACGAGATCGATATTCAGAGCGGCGATCTCGGATCAACGAACATCGCGGGATCGGGCGGCACCGTGTCGAATCCCTTCAACCTGCGCTACGACCGCGGCTCCGGTGTTCTCGACCGGCGTCACATCTTCAACGCGAACTACGACTACCGCCTGCCTTTCTGGCAGAAGAGCGGCAACTTCCTCCAGCACGGAGTGCTCGGGGGCTGGGAAATCTCCGGCGTTACCGTCGCGCAATCGGGAACTCCGATCAACGTGACCTACTCGCCCGATACCTTGGGCCTTGGCGGCGGAACAACCAATCGTCCCGACCGCGTGGGAAATGCCCGCAACGGACCGAAGACCGTAGATCAGTGGTTCAACACCTCTGCCTTTGCGGCCCCGCTTGCGCCATGGGCGGGAGGCACCAACCAAGGATTCGGTACAGCAGGCAAGGACGCCGTAGTCGGCCCTGGACTCTTCAACTTCAACCTCGCGCTGTTCAAGAGTATTCCGTTCTCCGGCAAGGAGAATCCGCATCTTGAACTCCGCGTCGAGTCCTTCAACACCTTCAACCACACGCAATTCAACGGTGTCGATACCGGCTTTACCGATGGCAACTTCGGACAGGTAACCAGCACCTATGATCCGCGTGAACTGCAGTTCGGCGGCAAGTTCGTCTTCTAAACCGAACTCGCAGTCGCAGCAAAGAAAAGGCGCGATGGCCAATCAGCCGTCGCGCCTCTTCTGTTTCTGCTTGCAATTTTGTTTATGGAATCCCTAACAGCTTGTGAATCTGCAAACTCAGCCGCCATTTCGGATGCGCCATGCAGTATTGCAAAGCCGTCTGTGTATTGGCCTCTCTCATCGGACCATCCATCGGCTGCAAAAAGAAATTCCGAAATCCCAGTACCTCAAAGTTCTCTGGCATTGCATTCGCCTGCGGAAACACCAGCTTCAATTCATCGCCGGATGTCTGAACCAGCGGCGCACCCGCCTTCGGGCTCACGCAGATCCAGTCGAGGCCCGCCGGAGCCGCAATTGTCCCATTCGTTTCCACCGCAATTTCAAATTCGTGCACGTGCAGAGCATCAATCAGTTCGCGGTCGATCTGCAGCAATGGCTCGCCGCCCGTGCAAACCACAAATCGTGTCCCTGACGCGTGTTCCGGAGGCCATTGCGCCACGATAGCCTCCGCCAGATCCTCCGCCGTGTCGAATCGGCCGCCTCCTAGCCCGTTTACGCCAACAAAGTCTGTGTCGCAGAACTGGCATATTGCCGAGGCGCGATCGCTTTCCCGTCCCGACCACAAATTGCATCCAGCGAAGCGGCAAAAGACCGCCGCCCGCCCCGTCTGCGCACCTTCGCCTTGCAGGGTATAGAAAATCTCTTTAACGGCGTAACTCATCGCGCCGCCTGCAAATCCGGGTAGGGAAGAGGATCTTCAATTCCGTTCTCCCTAAATCCCTTTCTTCTCAGCTGGCACGAGTCGCACTGCCCGCAAGGCTTCCCGTCCGGGCTCGGGTCGTAACAACTGCTCGTCAGGCTGTAGTCCACCCCAAGTTCCATTCCCCGTTTGATGATCTGCGCTTTCGTCAGATGCATCAGCGGCGCGTGAACAGCAAGCTTCTGCCGTCCTTCTACCCCGGCCTTTGTCGCCAGGTTCGCCATCTGCTCATACGCACGAATGAACTCCGGGCGGCAGTCGGGATAGCCGCTGTAGTCCAGCGCGTTTACTCCGATGAAAATATCTTGTGATCCCAGCACTTCCGCCCAGGCCAGTGCAAACGACAAAAAGATCGTGTTCCGAGCCGGAACATACGTGATCGGAATTCCATGCTCCATCTCGTCGCTGCTCCGCCCCTTCGGAACATCGATGTCATCCGTCAGTGCGGACCCGCCAAATGCGCGTAAGTCAATATTGGCCACACGATGTTGAGCCACACTCAAAGATTGAGCCACCCGCCGCGCCGCCTCCAGTTCAAAACTGTGCCGCTGCCCGTAGGAGAACGACAGTGCATTCACCGCGAACCCCTCGCCGGACGCAATTGCCGCCACGGTCGCTGAGTCCAGCCCTCCGCTCAAGAGCACGACCGCTTGTTTTTTTGGTGCCAGAGAAGACATTCCTATTGATGTTAAAGCCAACAGTGTCTCAGAATAAAATCCCAAACTCCCTGAGAGCAGCCGCTTCCTCTGCATCTCATCTTAATCGTCGAACTTTCCGGTCCCGCTCGCAACCCCTCACGACCGCCAAAGCCTGGACTCCCCGGAGGTCATCGCGTGCGAAACCCACTTGCAGTCGCCTTACTGACTTCATTCCTTGCGGCGGTCCTCGTCACATGCACCCGGTCTCGGGCCCAGGAGCCCGATTCGGACCTTCGCACTTCAGCACACGCGTTCACCCCAAGTGCAGCCCCGATCCAGAACGTTCTATCGTCCCTGCTAACACTCCTCGAACAAACCCGCAAGTCCGGCGACCGCAAAGCGGAAGCAAATCTCCTTGGCGCGATCGCCAACTCCTACAACGCACTTCATCAGCAGCAGCGAGCAGTGGAACAATTTCAGGCAGCACGCGCAATCTGGCGCGAAGTCGGCGACAGCGAACACGAAGCATCCACCATCGCCCACATAGGAGATGTCTATCGCGGCTGGGGTTTCCCCGAACTGGCCAATCGCTATTACCGCGATGCGCTGAATCTCTATCCGATAGCAGACAAGGCTGGACGCGGTGCTACGCTGAACAACCTGAGCCTGACCTATTTCTCTCTGAACAACCGGAAGAAATGCGTCGAGAGCCTGAATGAAGCTCTCGCCATCTTTCGCGAACTCCAGGACCGCCGGGGCGAGGCACTCGCTCTCGCTAATCTCGGCGCGGCCTATGTCTTTCTCGTCAACGATCCCTTGAAAGCTGTGGACATTCTTCAGCAGGCAGTCACGAAACTTGAGATCCTCGATGATCGGGATTCCGAAGCCGGCGCCCTCGATAAGATGGGCGTTGCCTGGCACAACCTGGGCAAGTCGGAACTGGCGGGACTGAGCTTTCAGCACGCGCTCGAACTCTTCCATGCAGCGGGAGACGCGCAGGGCGAGGCTGCGGTGCGGAAGCACATGAGGACACTCGGGGAGCAACAAGCGCAGGCTTTTTCTAAGTAGCGTCCGACTTGAATAGTTTCGATTCACTCCGCTGTGGCGTACGTGCAGCCCCAACCCCGTAGAATGGGATTCGCACACGGACATGAAAGTCTTCGTCACAGGCGCAACCGGATTTGTCGGTCATCACGTCGCCAGAGCTCTCTCCGATCAGGGTGCTGATCTGCGCCTGCTCGTCCGCAAGTCCAGCAGACTTTCAAACCTCGAAGGCATCACCGGCGATACTGTCGTCGGAGATCTCAGCAGTCCAGAGTCCTACGCTCCGGCTTTGCAAGGGTGCGACGCAGTGCTGCACGTCGCCGCCGACTACCGCCTCTGGATCCGCGATCCCGATGCCATGTATCGCGTTAACGTCGACGGCACGCGGGACCTTCTCAAACTCTCCCGAGAAGCCCACGTTCGACGCGTCGTTTACACATCATCTGTTGCGACGATGGCCTTTCGCACCGACGGAATCGTCGTGAACGAAGATACGCCAGTCTCCATCAACGACATGGTAGGCCACTACAAGCGCTCGAAATTCCTCGCCGAGCAGCAGGCGATCGCCGCCGCCGAAGATGGGCAGCAGGTCATCATTCTCAATCCCACAACTCCCCTCGGTCCGAACGACTCGAAGCCCACACCGACCGGCCGCATCTTTGTCGACTTTCTCAACCACAAATTCCCAGCCTACGTCGACACCGGCCTCAACCTCGTAGATGTTGCCGAGATCGCGCGGACGCACGTCGCCGCGCTCGAAGTCGGCAAGCCCGGCCGACGCTACATCCTTGGCGGTGAGAACCTGACCCTGAAGCAGATCCTCGACAAGATGTCCGCCATCACCGGGATCCCCTCTCCGACAACGAAGATTCCATTCGGCGTCGCCGCAACGTACGCCTTCTTCGAAGAATGGATTACCGGACGCATCCGCGGCAAAGAGCCTCGCGCCACGCTCGAGGAGGTCCGCATGGGCCGCAAAAAGATGTTCGCCTCCAGCGCCCGCGCTCAGCAGGAACTCGGCTTCAGAATCCTACCTGTATATCCGGCAATGCGCGCCGCCATCGAGTGGTTCCGAGCCAACGGGTACGCGCCATGAGCAAGACACTCCACCTCTCCACCTTTCAGATCGGCACACCCGCTACGCCTGAGCAGGGCCTTCGCATCGGCGTCACGCGTCATCCGCCTCGAGGAGTCCCCAAAAAACGGTGGGTGAAAGACGGCTACTTCGACATCTGGCTACCCACGCTTGCCCCTGAAGCCAAGCTCGTCTCGCAGATCCTCAAATTCGATCCCGAGAAAACAAAGGAGCGCGAGAAGCTCTTTGACCGCTACGAACGCGAACTCCTCTCCGATGCAACCGGCCGCCAGACCGTCGAACTCATCGCGCGAATCGCCGAGCGGACACCCATCAGCCTCGGATGCTTCTGCGAGGATGAGTCGCGCTGCCACCGCTCCCGGCTTTTCAGGATCATTCAGCAGCATGCGGCATCACATACCAGATGACTCGAGTCGCCATCATTGCCGCGATGCCTGGCGAACTTAAGCCTCTCGTCCGTGGCTGGCCGCATTCGACACGCAGCACCATCCACTTCTGGGCGCTGCGAAACGAAGAAGAAGAGTGGATCGCCGCTTGTGCCGGAGCGGGCCTCGATGCGGCAACCCGCGCCTTCGCAGGAATTGAAGACGGTGGGCCCATCGACCTCGTCTTATCCATCGGCTGGGCTGGAGCACTCACGTCCGAGTGCAAAGCCGGCGAAGCCTACAACGTGGCCGGCGTCTACGATGCCCGCACTGGCGAACGCTTCAACTGCGACGCCGGGGCCGGCTCTCAATGGCTTGTAACCAGCCCCCGCGTTGCCGATGAAGCCGAAAAACGCCGACTCGCCTCAACCTACAAAGCCGCACTCGTCGACATGGAGGCCGCCGGCATTGCTCGTCTCGCCGCCATGCGCCACATCCCGTTCTACTGCATCAAGGGCGTCAGCGACCCTCTCGACGCCAAGCTCCCTGATTTCAACCGTTTCATCGATACAGCCGGTCAGTTCCAGACCCCAAAGTTTGTTCTTTTTGCTCTCCTGCGGCCCTGGATATGGCCCGCTCTGATCCAGATGGGCGAAAATAGTAAGAAGGCTTCCCAAAGCATTGCGGAGCGGCTCCACCAATTATTAGATGAGTGAGGTCAACCAACCACGGATGGCTACCCAAACGACGAACGCTGAAAGCCATGTCGATTCCAGGATTCCCACCACCATGCGCGCCGTCGTGTATCGGGGCGTCAACGATATGCGCATCGAAACTGTTCCGGTGCCCACTATCGGTCCCGGCGAGCTTCTCGTAAGGATAGCTACGTGTGGAGTTTGCGGCACAGACTTAAAGAAAATCCATACAGGTTCTCACTCCGCCCCCCGCATCTTCGGGCACGAAATGTCCGGCGTCGTCGTCGCTGTCGGCAAAGGTGTAACACGATACAAGGGCGGCGAGCGCGTTGTGGTTCACCACCACGTCCCTTGCGGCGAGTGCTACTACTGCCGCAAAGGCACACCTGCCCAGTGTCCCCTGTATAAAAAGGTGGGCGCGACGGCCGGATTCGAAGCATCCGGTGGCGGCTTTGCGGAGTATATTCGCGTGATGGACTGGGTGGCCTCGAGCTGCGGCGTTGTCCCGATCCCCGACGGTGTTCCCTTCGAGCAGGCTGCCTTCGTAGAGCCGGTCAACACCGTCCTCAAGGGCGTAAAGATGCTCAACCTCCAGCCCGACGATACTGTCCTCGTCATCGGCCAGGGCCCCATCGGCCTGATGCACGCAGTGCTCGCCAGCCGTACTGGTGCCCGCGTACTTACGTCGGACCTCTACCCAGAACGCCACGCCATCGCGGCCCGCTATGGCCTCAAAGATCCCATACACGCAGGCAGCCAGAATGTAGTCGATCGCGTCCGTCAGGAAACAAACGGACGAGGTGCCGATGCAGTCATCCTCGCCGTCGGGGGCAATGCGCTCATCAAGACCGCCACGGACGCAGCGCGGTGCGGAGGCAAGGTCCTGCTCTTCGCACAGACCCAGTATGGCGAAGCAACTTTCGATCCCGGCGTGGTTTGTATGGATGAGAAGACGCTGATGGGTTCCTACTCGTCTTCCTTCTCTCTTCTGGACGAGGTCACAGATCTCGTGTTCAACGGTTATCGCAACGGATTCGACCTGACGCAACTTGTCTCCCATCGCTTCCCGCTAGAGCAGGCCGTCGAAGCAATTGACGTAGCATCGCACCCCAAAGCTGACTCGATGAAGATTATGATTGAGCCGGTCGCGGGTTCAGGAGCACAGTAGGGGGACCGAATGCCCGGCTCCGTAAAAGACGTAATCAAGCGTGTCCGGCCCGCCGTCGGAACTGCGATTGAGGCTGGTCGCGCCACGGTCGAAACCGCGATCGAACACGGCAAAGCCACCGTTGAAGACGCGCTCCATCACGGCCGGGCCACGGTCGAAAGCGCCCTTCATCACGGCCGCGCTACCGTCGAAACAGCAATCCACCACGGGCGTGCCACCATGCAGGCCGCAATCCTGCACGGCCGCGAAGACATCCGCATTGAGAGCGTTCCAGTTCCAAAGGCCGAGCCGGGCGAACTGATCGTCCAGGTTGGAGCGGCCCTGACATGCGGCACTGATTTGAAGGTTTTTCGCCGCGGCTATCACGCCCGGATGATCGTGCCTCCCGCACTCTTTGGACACGAGCTGGCCGGCACCGTCGTCGAAGCCGGCGCAGGTGTTACCGACTTCAAATCCGGCGACCGCGTCGTCGCCCTCAATTCCGCCCCCTGTGGCAAGTGCTACTTCTGCCAGCACAACCAGGAAAACCTTTGCGACGATCTGCTCTTCAACAACGGCGCCTACGCCGAGTTCATTCGCATCCCCTCCCGCATCGTTGCCAAGAACACATTGCGAGTTCCCGACCACGTTCCGCTGGAGCACGCCGCGCTCACTGAACCTCTGGCGTGCGCCGTTCATGGCTTCGAAGATTCAAAGCCGTACCCTGACGCGATCATCGCTATCATCGGCGGCGGCCCTCTTGGCCTGATGATGCTTCACGTTGCCGCCCTCGCAGGGTGTCAAACGATCGCCGTGGTCAAACATGATGGGCAGGTGGAAGCTGCACGCCAGCTTGGTGCGACGCACGTTGTTCAGAGCAGCAGCATCCGCAAGGCAATTCGAGACACGCGCGCGCTCACGCCAAATGATCGTGGAGTCGATATCGCCGTCGAAGCCGTGGGCATCCCCGAGGCCTGGGAAGAAGCGGTCGAGATGGTTCGCAAGGGAGGTACCGTCAATTTCTTCGGAGGCTGCGCGGTCGGCACCCACGTCAATCTCGATACCAATCGCATTCACTACAGCGATATCACCCTGCGCGCGACCTTCCACCACACGCCCGCCATGTGCCGCAAAGCACTCGACCTCATCGCGAGCGGTCGCTTCCAGGCTGGCGCTTTCATCACCGGTCGCGCCCACCTCTACGAGCTCAATCGCGTCTTCGAGAAGCTGATGAAGCGCTCCACCGAGATCAAAACCGCAATCGTACCCTGATGCCGCTATTCGATACATTCCGTTCTACAAAACCGCTGTCATCCTGAGCGAACCGGGCCCCGACCGTTTTCTTCAGTTCGCGGTTGGTGAGTTGAAGGATCCGCCGTTGCTTCTGAGCCAGCTGGTAAACCACAACTCAAAATGAACGAGCACATGTCCACTGCCACAGCTTCCAACCCGATCACCGACGACCTCCTCGCCCGCGGCTGGGCCGCCCTTCCGTCAAGCTACCGCTTTCCCGACGAAACCCCCACCATCGAAGAAGCCCGTGCCTGGTGCAAACACCTCGCCGAGACTCACTACGAAAATTTCCACGTCGCTACCTGGTTCCTACCGGAGCGTCTCCGTCCACACTTCCACGCCATCTACGCCTATTGCCGCGTCTCGGACGATCTCGGCGATGAAGTCGGCAACACCGAACAATCTCTCGCATTGCTGGACCTCTGGGCCCGCGAACTCGATGCCTGTTATGAAGGCCGCTCTCGCCACCCCGTCTTTGTCGCGCTTTCAGAAACCATCCGCGCCTGTTCCATCCCGAAGGAGCCCTTCGCCGATCTGCTGACTGCCTTCAAACAGGACCAGGTCGTCACACGTTACGCAACCATGGAAGATGTCCTCGGCTATTGCCGTTACTCTGCAAATCCTGTAGGCCGCCTCGTCCTCTACACCTGCGGCTACCGCGACCAAGAGCGCTTCCGTCTGTCTGATTTCACATGCTCCGCACTCCAACTCGCCAATTTCTGGCAGGACGTCCGCGTCGATTGGGCCAAGGGTCGTGTCTATTTGCCTCAACACGACATGCAGCGCTTTGGCGTCACCGATTCCACAATCGAGCAGGGAATCGTCACCCCTGAATTCCGCGCTCTCCTCAAATACGAAGTCGACTACGCCCGCAATCTCTTCCACCAGGGCCTGCCGCTTATCGGCATGGTCGATCGCGATCTTGCCGTCGATCTCGATCTCTTCAGTCGTGGCGGCCTCGAGATCCTCAATGCCATCGAGGCGCAGGATTTCGACGTGCTCACATCACGGCCCTCGATCTCAAAACGTACTAAACTGCAGCTTGCACTCCGCGCGGTTACCGGCAAATTCCTCCCGTTTCTGCGCCTGGGCTCTGCGCCGAAGGGCGCGAGGGGTGAAGCTGCTTGACTGAAGTGACGCCGCAACCAGCGACAGAAGCAATAACATTGGACGATGCCTACGCGATCTGCCGGGCCATCGCCAAACGAGAAGCCAAGAATTTCTACTACGCGTTTGTCGCCCTTCCAGAGCCCCGTCGCAATGCCATCTGTGCCATCTACGCCTTCATGCGCAAAGCCGACGATCTCTCCGATGATGAGAGCATCTCGCGCGAAGAGCGCCGCCGTAATCTCGAGCAGTGGCAGGCTGCATGGCATACCTCCGCCGCAGGCACTTCCACAAGTGATCCGGTATTCATCGCCGTTCGCGATGCCATCCAGCGCTACTCCATCCCGCTCAGTCTGTTAGACGAACTGATCGCCGGCACTACTTCCGATCTGAAAGCAAACCCGAACGACGCACCCGATACCTACGCAACCTTCGCCGACCTTTATCGTTACTGTTACCTCGTCGCCTCCGTTGTCGGGCTTGTCTGTATCCGCATCTTTGGCTACACCGATCCTGCCGCTGAAAAGTTAGCCGAAGAAACCGGCGTCGCCTTCCAACTCACCAATATCCTTCGCGACGTAGCCGAAGACGCCGAACGTGGCCGTGTCTATCTTCCCCTCGAAGATCTCGCCGCCCAGAACGTAACGCTGGATTCGATGCTGCACCGGACTGCAGGCACGCCTCCCACGCCGAACGAACGCGCGCTCCTTGCGGAAATTGGCCGCCGCGCCGAAACCTACTACGCCTCCGCCGACAAGCTGCTCCCGCTGATCAACCGCGAAAGCCGCCCCGCGCTCTGGGTCCTCGTCTCCATCTATCACGCACTGCTCCGCCGTATCCAGCGCGCCGACTACGACGTCTTCTCCAAACGCGCCAGCGTACCAACCGCACAGAAGATCACAATTCTCGGCGTCGGAATGACTCGCCTCGCGATCGCCAGAGTATTCGGATAGCAGATTGCAATCGGATGACAACCTGCTGCGGCGCGATGAGGCATAACTGATACTAATGTCGCGATAATCTGAACTTGCGTTTCCATTCGAGAGAATCTTGCCGAACCAGCCACTCCAACCCGCCCCGCGCACCGTCACCGTCATCGGCGGCGGAGTCGCGGGTATGAGCGCAGCCTGCGCTCTCGCCGAAGCCGGCTATCGCGTGCAGCTCGCCGAACGCCGTGGCTACCTCGGCGGTCGCGCGTCCTCCTACCTGCACCCCGGAGTTAACGAAGTCATCGACAACTGCCAGCACGTTCTCTTCGGCTGCTGCACAAACCTCATTTCGTTCTACCGCCGTATAGGCGCCGAAGAGAAAATTCACTGGACCACCAGGATGACGATGATTGAGCCCGGCGGTCGCCGCTCGCAGCTCGGTCCATCCTCCTGGCTTCCCGCTCCGCTCCACGGAACTCCGAAGCTCCTCTCCGCGGCCGCCTTCACTGCCCCAGATAAGCTAGCCCTGGCGCGAGCCTTCCAGGCGATGATGAAACCAATTCCGCCCGACAGCACCGAGTCGCTCGCCGAATGGCTTCGCCGCCACAAACAGACCCCGGGTGCCATCGAGCGCTTCTGGCGCCTGGTCATCGCCAGCGCTCTTAACGCCGATCTCGAAGCCATCGCCGTCCCCTACGCCGCCAAGGTCATCCGAGAACTCTTCATGAACTCCGCGCAAGCCGGTGCCATGGGAATGAGCTCCGTCCCCCTGAGCGAACTCTACGGATCGGCAAAAATCTTTCTTGAAGAGCGCGGCTTATCCGTTCATCTGAACACCAACGTAGAATCAGCCGAATGGGACGAAGCAGTTTCCGAATGGTCCATCCACACCCGCACAGGCACGCTCGTCTCCGAGTATCTCGTCATTGCGCTGCCTTTCGAAGGCCTGCAGAAGCTTCTGCCGCACATGCCGCCTGCAGGCCACGGCGAAGAACTGGCCCGCCAGGCGGACTCCTTCACGCACTGGCCCATCTGCAGCGTGCATCTCTGGTTCGATCGCCCCATCACCGATCTGCCTCACGCCGTCCTGCTCGACCGCGAGATCCACTGGATGTACAACAAGAGCGTGCTCCAGCCCTGGCGCCAGGACAAGGGCAGCTACCTCGAACTCGTCCAGTCTGCCTCGCGGGCATTCGCTGCGCGAGAGCGCAACGAAGCCATCAATCAGGGCCTCGCCGAACTCGCCGAATTCTTCCCTCAGGTTAAACAAGCGAAGCTTGAGAAGGCCGCGCTCATCAAAGAAGTCCGCGCTACTTTCGGTGTTCCTCCGGGCATCGACGGGCTACGTCCGAGTTCAATCTCTCCTTGGTCGAACTGTTTCCTGGCCGGCGACTGGATCGCCACAGGGTGGCCTTCGACAATGGAAAGCGCCGCCCGCTCCGGCCACATCGCGGCCGACGAACTCTGCGCCACCTCAGGGGATATGCGCAGATTCCTTGCGCCAGATCTCAAGCCCCAAGGATTGATGAAGCTGTTGGCTGTCTAATTTTTCAGATACGGAGCGCCGACTGAAGGCTGGTCTTCAGTGCGCCAGAAAGTAAACGCCAACACACACAAGCCCCGCCGAAATCCACCTTCTCCGGTCCACATTCTCGTGCAGGAAGATCTTCCCGGCAATCGCATTGGTGATCAGCGTCAGAGACGCTGCCGCCGGAGCAACGAGGCTCAGATTCAGATGACTCAGAGCAAATAGCAGCGCGAAAAACGCGACGGCAAGGAAGAAAACTCCGGCAAAAAAGAGCGGGCACGTGACCACCGCGCGAATTGCCCCTTTAAGCCCCGACTTCGCGCGAATCTCATCCAGATCGCCAATCGACTTCATCGCCGCCGCGGTCAGCACTTCTCCGGCGGTCGATGTCAGTACGATTGTTGCAATCATCAAGGCCGCGGCCCACGGTCCGGCGTGCGATACAGGATAAGAGGCCGTCATCGCACACTCCCTTCCGCAGCCTCTTGTGGAGTTCTGGCAGCGGCAGGACGTTGTGTGAGCGCAGGGCCATTCGCCACAAATCCAACGCCAACGGTAATCAGCACAATGCCAGCCCAGCGCTGCCACGAGATCGATTCATGCAGCCAAAATCTCGACAGTAAGGCAACGATGACATTCCCAAACGCCGTCGCTGGCAAGACGTAGGTGAGGTCAGCCCACGACAGCGCGGTGAGATAGCTCGCAAAGAAACCAATGAGCAACGCGATTCCTGCTCCAATCCACGGCGTGAATACAGCGGCAAGCAGCGACATGGGATGCGCGAGCGAAATCGGGGGCAGGGAAGTCATCCCCCGCGACAGGCATGTATCCCCCAGCGGCGCGCACAACGAGACCAGCGCCAGGATCATGTACTGTCTCAGCGTGAGTCGACTTTCCGCCACCGTTCTTGGATCAAGCTCCAACGCACACTCCAAATGGAAAAGGGCGGAATCCGCTGCGGCGGTCCCGCCCTTGATAATTCGCTACGCTTGTTCCTACGCGCTCGCCGCCGCGCCGGCTTCCGCCTGCTGCTTGCTGCGCGCTTGCTTCACCATCTTGTTCCGCTCCGCGCGAAGCTTCAGGAACGCCTTCGCTTCAACGTAAAGCCGCGGTACATCCCGGTTTACAATCGCCTTCCACACCACCCGGAATGCAGCCTTGGGACGGAAATAGTACTCGTCGTAGAAGCGATGCACCATCTCCATCACATAGTCGACCGGCAAACCCGGATACTCGATATGCGCCATCTGGTGCCCGCCACCGTCTTCCATCTTCTCGTTGGTGATGAAGCCATTTGCCTTTGCGAAATCGTAGAACTCAGTTCCCGGATACGCATGCGCGATCGAAACCTGGATGGTCTCGCAATCCAGGGTCTTGGCGAAGTTGATCGTGTTGCGAATCGACTGTTTCGTTTCGCCCGGTAACCCAAGAATGAAGTCGCCGTGAATTACTAGCCCGAGGTCGTGGCAGTCCTTTGCGAAAGCCCGCGCCCTCTCGACGGTTGCGCCTTTCTTGATGTTCTTCAGGATCTGCGGATCGCCCGACTCAAAGCCGACGATCAGCAGACGGCATCCGGCTTCCTTCATGGCCTTCAGTGTTTCGCGCTCCGTCGTCACGCGCGACGTGCAGCTCCAGGTAATCCCAAGTGGCTTCAGCTTCGAGCAAAGCTCGATCGTCCGTGCCTTCTGAATGTTGAACGTGTCGTCGTCGAAGAAGAATTCTTTCACATGCGGGAAATTTTCCTTCGCCCACTTCAACTCCGCTGCCACATCGTCAGTTGACCGCTTGCGCCAGGCATGTCCGCTCAGCGTCTGTGGCCACAGGCAGAAAGTGCATTGAGCCGGGCACCCGCGCGTTGAGTACAGCGCGATGTAAGGATGCAGCAGGAACGGTACGTTGTACTTCGTCACGTCCAGGTCGCGCTTATAAATCTTCGTTGCCCAGGGCATCGCGTCCAGGTCTTCAACCTGTGGGCGGTCGGGATTGTGGAAGATCTTGCCGTTCTCCTTGTAGCTGATCCCGAGAATCTCGTTCCGCGGCTTCCCGTTCGCATACTCCACGACAGAGTGGTCGAACTCGCGCCGGCAAATGAAGTCCAGCACCGCGCACTCATTCAGCGCCCGGTCCGGGTCCGTCGTAACCGGGGGGCCGACAAAAGCAATGCGAATCGAAGGATTCGCCGCCTTGATGGCCTCGGCCAGCCGCTGATCGCCCTCCCAACCCACGGTAGAGGTGAAGAGCACAAGGAACTCGTAGTCCTTGCATATCTTGATCGTCTCCTCCGCCGAGACGTGGTGGGGCGGAGCATCCAGCAGGCGCGAACCCTCCAGCATACCGGCCGGATACGTCAGCCAAACGGGGTACCAGTACGACTCAATCTCACGCGTAGCGGGCCAGCGCGAGCTTGCGCCACCGTCGAAATTCTCGAACGAAGGCGGGTTGAGGAAGAGTGTTTTCAGGGGCATAGCCATCCTTACAATTTTACCATTTGGGATGTTTTCTCATCCGCTGATGCTGTTATCCAGCCGGTGACACTCCACCAACTGCTGCCAATGCAAGTACTTGCTCTGAAAGGGTGGGCCTCACTTGCCGCGAAGCTCTTTCAGCCAGTCGTCCATGTGGCCCAACGCTCGCAGCAGGTTCAATCGTGCTTTGGCCAGATCGAATCCCGCTTCTCGGGCGTCTTCCACCTTCTGGCGCTCATCGATCCGTGCCATCTGCTCAGTCTTCGGACTCGCTTGCCGTTGCGACCCAGGTCCCACTCCCGACCCATTGCCGACCTCAAGCTGCGCCAGCACGGTCTTCAGTTGGTCGCTGGCGATCTGCTGCTTCAGGCCCGCAACTTCCGCCTGCGCATCCAGTTCCGTGATGCCTGCGCTGGCCTGCGCCACTGCCAGCTCGTTCTGCTTCTGTGCCTGCTCCGCTTCAACCTTCGAACGCAATGCGTCCGCCGCCGACTCGCGCGCCCTTGCATACCGCCCCATGTCGAACAGCGGAATCTGCACGGAAATGCCCGAAGCAAAGTTGTTGGCGGGAAGAGGCTTGGCAAAGAACTGATTCACATCGTTCAGAATTGTCGTATTGCGGTTGTATTGAACGAAGAACCGAAGCTCAGGCAGGTAATTCGCTTCGCGGTCTCCCTTGGCCTGCGTTGCCTTTGAGAGTGCGACGAAGTTCGCAGCCTGCACCCCATGCACGGGAACCGCCGAATCGAGCCCGCGAATCTGCGGAATCTCCGGAATGCTCGCGTGGTCCACCTTGATCGAACCCAGCGGAAGCCCGCTCAAAACGGAGAGCTGTTTCTCCAGCACTGTTGCGCGCGCCTGCAGGTGAATCCTGTTCAGCTTGATCTCAGCCGACGTGAGCTTTGCCTGTAGCAATTCGCTCAGCGGATCGACACCGGCTTCTGTTCGCTGCTGTTCGATATCAACGAGCTTACCGGCAAAGTCCTCTTGCTGCTGCGCGTCGGCCAACTGCTGATGCACCGTGTCGAGTTCAATGTATGCGGTCGAAGCGTCCAGCGCTACCTGCTCGCGCGCATCCTTCAATCGCGCTTTTGCAGCCTGCACTCCGAGATTCGCTGCATCGATATAACGTTTCTGCGGGATGCTGTACACCAGCGATTGAACAGTCGCCGTCCAAATTGAAGGCGGCTGCCCGGTAAAGCCGATCTCCGGAAACACCGGCAAACCCGTCCCAAAACCGATGGACGGAATCAGCGCGTCCTGGCTTTCAGACAGAACTGCCCTCGCCTTGTTTACATCCGCGGCCGCAGCGCGAACCCCCGTGCTGTTCCGCTGAGCCAGATCCACAACCGTCGCGAGCGAAACCTGCGCGTTCGCCAGCCGGGGCGCCAATCCTGCCGGCAGAAACACAAGACTAAGCAGTCCGGCCCGCAGCCCGCACTTGATCGTCGATCCATACGGGAAGATCAAAACGAAAGCCCCTGCGCAGGCTTGTAATCGTGGGCAAGGTTCAGCGCGGCTGCCTTTTCCTGCCATGCGCCGTTCTTGTCGCCCAGTTGCGCTTTGAGTCGGGCCAGCCGAGTGTGCGCTTGAAAAGCCGGCGCTTCCTCGCTCTTCGGATAATTCGCCAGGTACTCCTCCAGCATCTTCACGGCAAGCGCCAGGTTGCGCTTGCCTTTAATCAGAACGGCCGCTCCGTTATACAGCGCAACGCCTGCGCCTCGATCGTGCTGTGCTGCCTTGTATCCGCTATCGACCGCGCTCTGCATATCGTTCCAGCGCTCACGCTTCCGGTAGAAGCTGGCCAGCGTCATCCACGCAAACGCTGGATGCTGGTTGTTCATCGTCGCCAGCTTGTATTCGCGTTCAGCAGTCGCATAGTCCTTGGCGCTCTCGGCAATGCGGCCCAGCAGCACGTGTGCGCGGGCAGGCTCAATCTTCTGCAATTGCGGCACGAGTCCCTGTGCTTTGTCGTTCCCGCCGCCCACAACTCCCGGTGCGGACGAATAAAACTCGCCCAGGTCCGACAGCGTCTCTGCATCGCTCGGGTCGAGGCTCGCAGCCTGTTCAAACTCCGCACGTGACCGCTTCGCCAGGTTGAATGCCGACAGAAACGAAACAGCATCCGCCTTCTCGCCCAATGCCCGCGCCAGCCAAAGATGGTTCTGCGCATTCTGCCCGTCGAGCCGCACCGCCGTATCGCACTCGTTTACGGCATCATCCCACCGCTCTTCCGTGAAGTAAACCCGGCAACGCAGCAGGTGAGCCTCTGCGGAATTGGGCATGGCATTCAGCACGGAAAGCGCGCGGTCGGCTTCGCCCGCCTGCAATGCAGCATCGGCCTGTGCAAGCCCGCTCCTGGGCACATCTGCAGCGCCCGCGCAAACGCACGCGCCCAACAGCATCACTCCAGCAAGTCTCTTCACGGCACTCTCTGGACAGGCACGCCGTCTTGCAGAGGCTGCCCTGTCGTGGTCCCGGTGGCGACCCACTCACCGTCCTTCAATCCCGAAGCGATTGCCACCTGTGTGATATTGATTGCGCCGGTCACCACGTAGGTCTTCTTCAGTTCGTCGCCATCGATCCTGTAAACGAAGGTCTTGCCGTTTTCAGAACGGAGAGCCTCGCGCGGGATGCTCATCACATCGGCCTGGCTCGATGTCGTCACGGTCACGGTCACATTTGTGTTCGGCAGCAACTGCCCATCCGGGCTGTCGTCGATATGAACCAGGGCCTGACCCACGCGACGTGTCTCATACTGCTCAACGGTCGAGGGTGTCCGCTCGATATGCCCGTGCCACACCACTCCCTGCCGTGCGTCCCACTTGATGATGGCCTTCTGGCCAATCGCAAGCCTTCCAATTTCGGGCTCATCGAAATAAGCCCGCACGCGCAGTTTGTGCAGGTCCGCCATCTGCAGCAGCATCTTGCCCTGCTCCACAAACTCCGTTGCTTTCACATCGACGCTGTAGACAGTCCCCGCTTTTTCCGCGCGCACCGCAGTCTGCGAAAGCACCTGCTGCGCTGCTGAACGATTTGCCTCCGCATCCTCCAACGCCGCCTGCGCTCTCGCTAAGTCCGATGGAGCATAGCGGCTCTTCGAACTCTGCTCGGATGCGTTCAGGTTCGCTTCAGCCGTCGCCAGCCGTTGCCTTGCCGCAGCAACTTCGCTCGTCGATGCTGCTCCGGTTGAGTTCAACTTTTGCAACGCATCCAGATCGTGTTGCGCCTGATCGCGCTCCAGCTTATTCCGGGCAATGTCCGCGGCGCCCGCTTGTCTCTGCTCCAGAGTCCCATTCTGAGTGGTGGCTTCGAGCGCCGCTTGTGCTGTCTTCACTCCGCTCTCGGCTGCAGCCAGTTTCGCTCTCGCTTCAATATCGTCCAGTTGCATCAGCAACTTGCCCGCAGGAACCTCGTCCCCTGGCTGGACGTAAACGGCCTTCACCGTCGCAGACACTGGGCTATGGATTTCGATGTTTTCTTCGGGTTCAACCCGCCCGTTGGTCGCAATGGTGCTTTCCATCGGAGCTTGCGCCACCTGCGCGGCGTGCACAGGCAGGCGATCGCGCGTAAGAGAGCGAACGATGACATATACCGCGATCAAAACGACAGCCAGCCCTAACCACAGCCATCGGCGGCTCAATTGCTTTCTTTCCGTTACCATACGGGCGACCAGAGTCAGTATATAAGACTCATCACTCGCGCCAGAGTCGCGGAAAAGTGCATTAAGCGGTGTTCATCTTGGTGCCCCGTACAATAGAGACATGTCTCAGCCACCCCGTTATACAGACGATCACGCCAAGGCCGGACTCGACTTCAAATTCCCGGAAATCGAGACTTGGCAGAACCAGTTTCCCGGCTACGAGATCCTCATCGACGACCCGGAACTCACCTCCGTCTGTCCCAAAACCGGCCTTCCCGACTTCGGGCACCTCACCATTCGCTACATGCCGCGCGCCCGCTGCCTTGAGTTGAAATCTCTAAAGGAATACCTCTTTTGCTATCGCAACCTCGGCATTTTTCAGGAGAACATCGTTAACCAGGTGCTCGAAGATGTGGTGAAGGCCTGCGATCCCGTCTGGGCCATCGTCAACGGCGACTTCCGCCCCCGCGGCGGCATCGCCACAAAAGTCGAAGCCAAATGGCCAAGACCTCTGCAGTAGCACTCCCACGCTGTTGAGATAATCACGTATTAGCAAGAAATGCTGTCATCCTGAGCGAACGGGGCCCCGAGCGTTTTCATCAGCTCGGGGGTGGTGAGTCGAAGGATCTGCAGTTGCATTTCTCCACTGCAGCCGGGCAGCTAGAGCAGGGAATCCGCCTTGGCAACAACGACCTCATCTATCCGCGCACGCTTCAGCCCCGCGCTCGCCACGCTCATCCTCCTCATCGCCCTTAACCTTCTCAACTTCATTGACCGCTATATCCTCCCCGGCGAGCTCTCCCTCATCCAGAATGAGTTTCACGCCACCCGCGAGCAGATGGGCGCGCTCACCACGGCGATGTTCTTCGTCTACATGCTCGCTGCTCCACTCACCGGCTGGCTTGGAGATCGCTTTCGCCGCAAGCCGCTCATCATCGCCGGCGCGGTCCTCTGGAGCCTGGCTACGCTCACCACTGCCTGGGTGCACGACTACAGGACGCTGTATTTCCGCCACGCCATTGTGGGCATCGGCGAGGCGTCGTTCAGCATTTTTGCTCCGGCTGTCATCGCAGACTTCTACCCCGAGCGCGATCGCAATCGCATTCTTTCGATTTTCTACGTCGCGATTCCCGTCGGCGCCGCGCTAGGCTATCTCGCCGGCGGTCAGATGGGCACCGCATGGGGATGGCGTCAGCCGTTTTTCATCTGCGCAATTCCTGGACTCATCGTGGCCGTCCTCTACGGCATCTTTGGACGAGAGCCGGAACGCGGCGCGCAAGACCACATCCGCGCCACACCCAATCGCGCAACCTTTTGGGGTCTATTCACGAATCCCGCGTTTCTCTGCGCTACCTTCGGCCTCGCCATGCTCACCTTCGCCATGGGCGGAATCTCCAATTGGATCCCCGAATTCCTGCACAACCCCGTCGGCATGTCCGTTGCAAAAGCAAGCCAGCTCGCCGGAGCGACCACCGTAATCGACGGCATCCTGGGCACTGCAATTGGCGGGTGGATTGCCCAGCGCTGGCTCAGAACTAACCACCGCGCTCTTTACCTGCTTAGCTTCTGGAGCGTTGCTCTCACGCTCCCCTTCGGCATACTTCTCTTCTTTGGGCCTACCCGGTGGGCTGTCCCCGCACTCCTCGGCGCCGAGTTCTTTCTCTTCCTCAACACCGGACCGCTCAACACTGCCATTGTCAACTCGGTATCGGCTCCCGTTCGTGCAACGGCGGTGTCGGTGAATCTCTTCTGCATTCACTTCTTCGGCGATACATTCTCGCCGCAGATCATCGGCAGAATTGCCGATCGCAGCACCCTTCGTATCGGGCTCGGCGCCACGCTCATTTCGCTCGTCGCATCCTGCATCATCTTGCTCATCGGCTCCCGCTTCGCTCCGATACTGAACGAAGATCGCCCACGGAATACAACAGTGTCATCCTGACCTGCCAATGTGAACCGTCATTCCGAGCTATAAGCAACGACCGTCATCCTGAGCGACCGGAGTGCCGCGAAGGAGTCGAAGGACCCGCAGTTGTTTTCCCTTCGCTACGTGACGCGACGTCGCCACCTCTCCCAGCGATACTGTCCCTATGCCGTTCTTTTCCGCAAGCCAGCAGTTCACCAATCTCGCCTGGGGACTCGCAATTGCATGGCTGTGGAAGGGAATCACCAGCATCCTGGGAATGCCCAGCATACCGGACCTGAGTCGCATTGATCCTGCGGCGTTGCCGCCCATCCCTGAAATCGACAGCCCCGATCTCACTGTCGTTGTCCCTGCGCGCGATGAACAAGCCGTCATCAATCAATGTCTCCGATCCCTCGTCGATTCTGTCGGCGTAAAACTGCAAATCATCGCAGTTGATGATCGTTCTGCGGATCGCACCGGCGAGCTGATGGATGCGATTGCCGCCGAGGCTCGCGCTGCTAAAACTCCGCACTGGTTCGAAGTCATCCACATCACCGAACTTCCCGCCGGATGGCTTGGCAAACCGCACGCCCTCGCCGAAGGGGCGAAACGCGCCACCGCCCCCTGGATTCTTTTCACCGACGGTGACGTCCTTTTCGGCCCGCGTGCCCTCGAACTTGCATTGCGCCAGGCGACTGACCTTAACGCCGATCACCTTGTGCTCGCGCCTACCATCATCTTTCACTCGGCGGGCGAGCGCGCGGTCCTCGGCGCCATGCAGGCCATGGCAATGTGGATGGTTCGCCTCTGGAAAGTCCCAGACCGACGCGCACGAGACTCCTTCGGTGCTGGCGCCTTCAACATGATCCGTCGCGATGTCTACCATGCGGTCGGCGGCTTCGAAACACTGCGCCTCGAAATTCTGGAAGACCTCTTCCTCGGCATGCGCGTCAAGCGCGCCGGATTTGCCCAGCGCATCATCCTAGGTCGCAACCTTGCCCGGCTCCGCTGGATCGACGGAACCTTCGGCATCGTCGGCCTCGTCGAAAAGAACGGCTTCGCCGTCACGCGCTTTCGCACCGGGCTGCACCTGCTCGCCTGCCTCAGCTTCGTGATGCATGCGGTTGTGCCGCTCGCCGCAATCATCTCAGGCGGCTGGAACACCGTAGCCGGGGTTCTTGCCTATGTCGGCCTCATCCTGTGCTACCAGGCAAGCCGCCGCGTCACCCGCGTCCCGGTCTGGTGCGCCCTCCTCTTCGCTCCCGCAGTGCTTCTTGTGGGCTGGGCGTTCTTGCGCTCGATGTTTCTTGCTCTCCGTCGCGGCGGCATCATGTGGCGCGGAACTCTCTATTCTTTGCAGGACCTGCGACGCGCCGCTCGCGAACAACGGCCATAAAAAATGAGCGCAACAGGTGCGCTCATTCTCCAGGCTGGGCTTCAGCTACGGGCTATTGCGCCACCAACTCCTCGCTTTTCGCACCCTGCCCGTAGTGGCTCTCCACGTACTTGTCTAGAATCTCCTTGAATTCCGCCACGATCGTTTCGCCGCGAAGCGTCGTGTAGAGTTTCCCATCCACATACACCGGCGCCTTCGGCTCCTCAAACGTTCCCGGCAAACTGATTCCGAGGTTCGCATGCTTCGACTCGCCGGGTCCATTCACCACGCAGCCCATCACCGCCAGCTTCAACTCCTCAACACCCGCATATTTCTTCCGCCACTCCGGCATGCTCGTCCGCAGGTAACCCTGAATCTGTTCCGCCAGTTCCTGGAAGTACGTGCTCGTCGTGCGTCCGCATCCGGGGCAGCTCGTCACCTGCGGCATGAAGCTTCGAATCGAAAGCGACTGCAGAATCTGTTGCGCCGCCTGCACCTCTTCTGTACGATCCCCTCCGGGCTTCGGTGTCAGGCTCACGCGAATCGTATCGCCGATTCCGGCCAGCAACAGCGGAGCCAACCCCGCCGTCGACGCGATCAACCCCTTCGCTCCCATGCCGGCCTCGGTCAGCCCGAGGTGCAGCGCATAGTTGCACCGCGCCGCAAGATTCGTATACACATCGATCAGGTCCCGAACGCCCGAAACCTTCGCCGACAAAATAATCTGATCCTCGCGCAATCCATATCTCTGCGCCGCCTTTGCCGACTCCAGCGCGCTCACCACCATCGCTTCCATCATCACGTCGCGCGCGGGAAGGGGATCGGCCTTCTTGTTGTTTTCGTCCATCATCCGAGTCAGCAGAGCCTGGTCCAGGGATCCCCAGTTCACGCCAATGCGCACCGGCTTCTGGTTCTCCACCGCGCACTCCACCATTACCTGGAAGTTGTCGTTGTCCTTCTTGCCAATGGAGGCGTTACCTGGATTGATGCGGTACTTCGCCAGTGCCTGCGCAGTCGCCGGATACTTTTTCAGCAGAATGTGCCCGTTGTAGTGGAAGTCACCCACAATCGGCACCCCGATCCCGCGCTTATCCAGTCCTTCAACAATCGCCGGAACCGCCGCCGCGGCCTCCTCGTTGTTTACCGTGACTCGAACGATCTCTGACCCTGCCTTCGCCAAAGCGGCAACCTGCTCGATGGTCGAGTCAACATCCGCCGTATCGGTGTTGGTCATCGATTGCACGACGACCGGGACCTCCCACCCAACCTTCACATTCCCGATCTTTACCGTGGGAGTCTTCCTGCGCTGGATCTCTGGCATTTGCGACCTCGTCTATTCCAGTTTACCTGTTCGCAAATTCCTCCAGCCTAGCCCGTCAGAATCCTCGTTCCGTTAGGCACTCTCGTCCTCATCGGCAAGAAACTCGCCCAGCCGATCCAGACTCAGCTCCCAGTGCGACCGGTGCTCCTTGATCCACTTCTCCAGGCGCGTAAACCCCGCCGGTTCAATGCGGCAGGTCCGAACCCTGCCCACCTTCTCCGTCCGCACCAGCTCGCTCTCCTCCAGGATTTGTAAATGCTGCCCAACCGCCGTCAGGGTGATGCCAAGGGGCTCAGCCAGTCGCGTGACCGAGATGGGCCCCCGGCTCAGCAGGTCCAGAATCGCCCGACGCGTTGTGTCTCCAAGCGCATGAAACAGGCGATCGATTTCGGCTTTTTGCGGCTCCGGCATGGTGTGCTCGATCCTCCGTCCGGCCTCAGGCCGCAACATCACCCCGCAGCCGATCGAGCAGCCCATTCCAGCCCATCTCAACCATCTTTGCGCCATCCGGCCAGCCGACGTACGTCCCCTGGTTGGTCAACACCAGATCCGTCCCTTCTCCTGCTGGAAGAAACTCCAGCGTGATCACTGCAACCGACACTGGCTTTCCGTTCAGCGACATCTTCTGCGTAAACACGATCCGCTGTTCCGGAACAATGTCCTGATACATCGACTCGTTGTTGATCTCCGACCCCGCAATCGGGTGCCCCTCTTTGAACCGATAGCGGAAGTGCTCTGCTCCACCGACCCGGAAATCCAGATCGTACTCCTGAATCTCGTGTTCTCCCTCCGCGTACCACCGGCGCTTGCGGCCAGCCTGGGCAAACGACGCAAAGACTCGGGCAGGGGATTGAGGGTAGGCGCGCTCGACGACAAAGGTGCTGTGATTCACATTGGGCTCCGGCATGGGTCTGATCCTCTCCTCCTCGCTTCGCTGATACTGAAGCAATGACTTGAGTATCGTCGCGACCAAACCAATTGTCAAGCGAATACTTCAGTATTTCTCTGGAAATTCGAGCCCGCCGCCCGACTAAGCTTAAGGCCCAGTTCGACCGACTTCAGATGCTTTCTTCTGGAATTTGCACGCGAGCCGAAATGGCCCTTCAGATCGATTCGACCTTCTTGTTCCGCAATGCCTGGCCCACGTGGATGGGCGGGTAGTCGCACTCGGCAAACACCCACTCCCGGTTCTTGCCATCCGCCAGAGCGCTATCGAAAAGGATCACCGTTCGGCAATGCCCGCACCGGAATCCAAGATAGCCTTTGTCCCAAGTCGTCTTCTTGAACCAGCCAAGGTCCCCCTGACCAATATTCATCGTGGTGCGGCAGCTTCCGCAAACAACCTTCTGCGCCCAATCGGGCCCGACGGAAACGATCTCCATGCATTCGCTCCTGAAGTGACGGGGGAACCAGTCGGCATAGAACCATCCCCATCGAAAGGGGCGTTCTTACTGTCCGGGTGAAAGGGATTTTATCCGACCAGCCAAGGTAGTCCACAAGAGAAAAGTCCTCAACAAATTTCATCACTGCAGCAACCGTTCGAGAGTTTCACGTGATGTACTCCTTCGCTCACTCGTGTACCCTTTCGCGTTCTCCAGAAAAGCCGCCAAAGGTTTACAGTGGTCAGCATGGCTTTGTATTGCGCTCTCGGCGGCCCCGAAAACGAAATCGCAACCCAGGAGCTCTCTGTCCTCCTCCGCGAAGCTCTCGACAAAATCGGCCCCCGCAATCGCGTCCTCGCCGTCCCTCCCGACATCACTCGCCTGCATTCCCAGGCCGGCCCGCTCACCTGCGCCGCGCATCAGATCCTCGGCGACCGCCTCAAAGCCGTCCTGCCCGCTCTCGGCACACACACGCCGATGACTCCGAAGCAGATGGACCACATGTACCCCGGCATTCCTCATTCGCTCTTCAAGGTCCACAACTGGCGCACCGACATTGAAACCCTCGGCGAGGTCCCGGCCCACTTCATCCACCAGGTTTCCGAAGGCAAGCTGAACTTCGCGTGGCCCGCTCAGGTTAACCGCCTCATCTGCGGCGGTGAGTTCGATCTCATCCTCTCCATCGGCCAGGTCGTTCCTCATGAAGTCATCGGAATGGCCAACTACAACAAGAACATTCTCGTCGGCACCGGCGGCCGCATGGGCATCAATCGCAGCCACTACCTAGGAGCCGTCCACGGCATGGAACGCATCATGGGCCGCGCCGACAATCCCGTCCGTGCCGTGCTGAACTACGCTTCCGACAAATTCCTGTGCAACATCCCCATCGTCTATGTCCAGACCGTCGTAGGCCGCAACCAGAACGGCCAGCTCGCCGTCCGCGGCCTCTTTATTGGAGACGACGCAGAATGCTTTTATCGCGCCGCCGAGCTCAGCGTGAAGGTGAACTTCGAGATGCTCGAGAAGCCGATCCGCAAAGCCGTCGTCTTCCTCGATCCCCGCGAGTTCCACTCCACGTGGATTGGCAACAAGGCCGTCTATCGCACTCGGATGGCCTTGGCGGACGGCGCGGAGCTGATCATCCTTGCGCCGTCAGTGCGCGAGTTCGGCGAGGACAAAACTATCGACAGCCTGATTCGCAAATACGGCTATCGCGGCACGCCCGCAACCCTCAAAGCCGTCGAACAGAACGAGGACCTCGCCGCGGAACTCGGCGCCGCCGCCCACCTCATCCACAGCTCGTCCGAAGGCCGTTTCAAAATCACATGGTGCCCCGGCGAACTAACTCGCGAAGAAATCGAAGGTGTGGGTTTCATCTACGCCGACCTCAACGAGATGATGGAGCAGTACAACCCCCACACCCTCTCCCATGGCTGGAACACCGTGCACGGAGAAGAGGTCTTCTTCATCGCCAACCCCGGCCTCGGCCTCTGGGCACACCAGTCGCGGCTCTCCTCGTAGACTGGAAAACTCCGCCAGGTTGATCAAGGAATTGCCAAGTCCCAGCAGGCGACCATCCACTCACGAACCCAGCAAATCTGTGATCGCTCACACCTGAAGAAGGTGAATGAGTGCCTTGGGCTGAACTCATCAACCGGTTTGCAGAAAGGCGACTCGACGCTGGACTGTCTCAACCGACCCTGGATGCATGGAGGACCTCGGCGGGGGCAAACTGAACCGTCAGGACAGTGACGTCATCCTCCTGGCCGAAGGCTACCGCGGCGCGGCTGATCGATTCCGCGGATTGAGTGCTGATGGAGCGCGCGCGGTCGAAACCGAACAGCTCGCCGCTGGGCGATTGGGCCTCTACAACTCCGTCAGAGACAAAGGTCAACGAGCCGCCTATCGGCAGCGCGAACTGGTCCTCCTCGTATTCGACAGTGGGAACGAGTCCCAGCGGCAATCCCGCGCTAATTGGGATTTCTGCGCCGTCATGATAGGGAGGCAAATGGCCGGCATTAGCGATGACGGTCCCGCCATCTGGACCGATCCTGGCTGCGCAGCAGGTTACGAAGCCGCCGTGCATCTGGCCAGCCAGGCCGCGATTCAAATCCCCAAGAATGCGGGCGGGCGGCAGTGTCGGCATGGTGCGCAGTGCGCCGATAACGGAATTCACCGTCATGGCTGCGCGCAGGCCTTTGCCGCTTACGTCGCCGATCACCACCAGAATGCCGCCGTCCTCTCCGGGACGAACGTAGAAGAAGTCTCCGCCGACCTGCTGGGCGGGCTTGTACACACTCTCAATGCGAAAGCCGGCAATGTCGGCCGTAGGCGCAATTAACCGTTGCTGCAGTTCCCGGGCCGCCTCGAATTCTGCGTGAAGGGCGTCGCGGGCGCGCCACTCCTTCCACGCGTGACGGGCCAGAATCGCAGTGAGGAAGATACCGGCGAGAAAAAACGCAAGGTCCAGGAGGTCCGCGCTCTGAGAAGTGTTTCTGAAGCCTTCAGCAAGCGAGGCTGCCGGTACAAGCATCATGGCGAAGCCGAGTAAGCGCTGCCGGCGTTTGAAGAAGATTACATAGAGATTGGCAAGGATGGTGAGAACGTTGAACGCCTGGAGGTTGATGCGATAACCATGAAGTGCGAAGGCGGCCAATGCAGATGGCTGGGCGGCGCTGAAGGCAATGAGGAGACCAACGTTGAAAAGCGCCATGGAAGCATAGGTCAGTCGCTTGAACCAAACGTCGCGTAAGCCGTTGATGCGCCAGATGAACTCGATGGTTACAACCATAGCCGGCGTTTGACTGATGACCAGGAGCCAGGTGCAATGCGTTTCTGAGAACGTCAGCAACCGGGCATCCATACATTCAAGAAAGAGAGTGATCCAGGGAAGTGTCGCGAGCATTGCGCCGTACAGATAGAGCTCGAGGCTGCGCGACGAACGAGCCACCAGCACTATGGCAACGCCGATGAGCAGTATGAGGCAGTTGATTGTAATCGGAAGAATATTGCGCGACCGCTGCTGTTCCCGGGCGAGGGCCAGCGCGGTGTGCAGTGTCCGGCTCTGATCGAATGTGAACGAAGCCGTATCGAACCCGCTGGCTATTTCTTCGGAGGCGGCGGCCTTTGGCTCTGGACCGCCAGGGCGCCTCGCGAACGGTGGATACCAGATGCGCAACGCGACCTGTGCGATGGCGCCTGGATGAGTGACGCCGGAAGGAAGATCGAAGACTGTGTCCTGCGGGAAACTGGGGACGAACGAGTTTGGAGGAAGCCTGCCAAAACTCCCGACCTGAACACCGTTCACGAAGACCTCGTTTGCCCTCCAGGTGCGGCTCAGAGTGCCAATTCGCACTGTAAGCGGCTCTGCGGTATCGGCGCGCACCACAACGGGAATGCGGACCCATATGAAACCGTCGGAATTGAAAGAGGGCGCTGGCCAGCGACCCTGTTGCGCAACAGACCAGGAGCTGTCGTCAAAGTTTGCACCGGCCCAGCCCAAGCGTCCATCCCGATCATCGCCGAAATGATAGTGGAGAGTGCCTGCAGGCGGAGTTGTGGCGGCATGGGCAGAAGCGGCCCCGGACCACGTGGCGAATAACAGAGCAAGGTACCCGAGGTAAGCCGTCTGAGATAGCACCCAATGGGCCGCACAAGTGATTTCAGCCAATAAGGCCGAAGCGTACAGCCGCATTATCGCTCCAGTACACAGATCTAAATGGGGGCAGGGAGCCTCGCCAGATGATTCTACACAGAACAAGAGCCGGCAATTTCGAAATACTCGATCCAGGCCCTCCGACATCATCAATAAGGGGTAAATTGCCAATGCGCTACGACCAAATTGTGCACTCAGGTCAAGTCGCCGGCGACTCGGAATTTTGACGGATCTTCGCCTTCTGAAGACAATCCGCTTTTCCTCAAAAGCCCCACATGAATTCAGGATCGAATCGCAGATCCTCGATCTGCGCAGTGATCACTGTAACCTGACGCGCTGATCTCTATAATCGCGACGATAGCGAGGAAGATGAATATGGAACGCAGGGGATTCATCAAAGATTCTGCGATTTTAGGTGGAATGCTCGTCGCGTCACGCATCTCGCGAAGCTTCGAGCTATCGTCCAACGACCAGTTTCCACTCACCGACCTTCACGTTCACCTCACGCCCACCTTCACCATCGATCACGTGATGGAGATCGCGAAAAAGACCGGCGTCCAGTTCGGCATCATGGTCAATCCCGGAGACGCCGTTCACGATGACGCGAGCCTCAGGCATTTTGTCGACACGCTCAAGCCCTATCCGGTCTACTGCGGTTTGCAACCGATGAGCCCGGGCTGGTCCAGGAGCTTTTCGCCGGAAGCCATCAAACTCGTGGACTACGTAGAGATGGATCCGCAGACGATCCCCAATGGCAATGGCTACGGAGAAACGCTGCGCATCTGGAACTTCGATACCTACGTCGACGATCCAGAGAAATTCATGGAAACCTACATGGCTCACAACCTCGAGGTAATCAACAACCCCGAGCCGCTGAATATCTTCGGATGGCCGCTCTTCCTGCCCGTCTGCATCGCGCGTGACTATTACACGCTATGGACTGAAAAGAGAATGCAGACCATCATCGACGCGCTCAAAAAGAGAAATCTCGCAGTCGAAATCAACGACATGGCCCACACGCCGCACGAGAAATTTATCTTGATGGCGAAAGAAGCCGGCCTCAGATTCACCTTCGGCTCCGACAGCCGCAACCAGATCGCCGGCCGCCTCGACTATTGCAAGTACATTGCAAAGAAATGCGGATTGGAAAAGGAAGACTTCTTCGTCCCGAAGCGGAGACTGTACAGCTAGCCGGGTGCCGCATGTCTCGCCCTTTGGAGACGTGGGAAAGAAGGACGATCGCGGACTCCGCTAACCCGCCGGGTGCCCTCTGTCTCTCACTCATGGGGACCGCTTTCTCACAGTCAGCGTTGCAGCTTAATTCGCGAAAAAGTTCATAGTGGAATCAGAGCTTCACTCCGCCGCTCGGAATGATAGCGAAGAGAGCTGTTGCGGAGCCTATAAATTGGGTCGGCCAACTGAATCAGGCGACAGGGTTTCTTAAATGAACACACACCGGAAGAATCAGGACTTGAGCCGGGACGATTACTTGGAACCTCTCATTGCTCGACCGCAAAAATCGGCTAACACAGGTGTAACCCGGGACTAACTCCTTTGCCATGTATTATGAGCAAAAATATAACGTCGAGAATATTTGCCTGATGGAACTTGGACGGAGTCCGATTCAGCCATAACCCCTTTGTTATCTATTAGGTGCCTGTAAGTCCTTTGTCTTCTATTAATTGCAAAAAAAGGGGGTAGGGGTACTCCCAACCTGAACCCCAGACAGAACCTGACTCACTCGAAGGTCCTTCATCATGTATTACGTAGCCACAAGTCGCTTGTTATCTATTAAGTACGAAAAACCATGGTAGGGCCAGCGATTCGAACAGTTAACAGCTGCTGGCTACCGAACCCGTTTGGACCACGCCCAGTTCTCTCAGTAGAAACGCGTAGTCGAACGCAATCTCCTTCAGATAGTCGTACCGCCCACTGGCTCCGCCATGACCCGCCTCCATATTGGTCACCAGCAACAGCGGATTCGAATCCGTCTTCAGCGTCCTCAGCTTTGCTACATACTTCGCCGGCTCCCAGTACATCACCTGGCTATCGTTCAGTGACGTCTTCACCAGCATGGCTGGATAGGCGCCCGGCTTGAGGTTGTCATAGGGCGAATAGCTAAGCATGTAGCGGAAATACTCCTCCTGGTTCGGATCTCCCCACTCCTCGTACTCAGGCACCGTGAGCGGCAGCGACGCGTCGAGCATCGTGTTCATCACGTCCACAAAAGGCACATGGGACAACACCACGCGAAACAGATCCGGCCGCAGATTGGTCACAGCGCCCATCAGCAGCCCCCCCGCCGACCCTCCTTCAATGGCAACACGCGACCGATCGCCATATCCGTTCTCCGTAAGGTGCTCGACCGCGGCAACGAAGTCCGTGAACGTGTTGCGCTTCACGAGCATCTTGCCCGCATCGTGCCACGGCTTCCCCAAGTCTCCTCCGCCGCGGATGTGCGCATAAGCCATCACAATCCCGCGATCCAACAGGGCCAGCCGGTTCGCGTTGAATCCCAGCGGCAGCGAGTAGCCGTATGACCCGTAACCGTAGACATACAGCGGCCCGCGACCATTCTTTTCGAACTTGTCGCGCCGATAGACCAGCGAGATGGGAACCTGGACGCCATCGCTCGCCGTCGCATGGATCCTCTCGCTCGCATACAGCGCCCGATCGAATCCGCCCGGCACCTCCTGCTGCTTCAGCAGCGTTGACTCACGCGAGTCGATGTTGTACTCAAAGACCGACCCCGGCGTGACCAGCGATTGGTATCCATAACGAAACAGCCTGGTCTCCCAAATGCGATTGATGCCCGGCGACGCATTGTAGGCGGGCTCAGGAAACGCAATCTCTCCTGCCCGGCTCGCCTCTACCGACTCACCCTCGAACCGCCACATCCGCAGACGAGGCAGCCCACCCTCGCGTTCACAAGCGACAAAGAAGTTGGCGAACAGGTCGACGTCCTCAAGCATGATGGCATCGCGGTGCGCAACGCGCTCCGTCCAGTTCTCCCGTCCCGGCGCCTCCACTGGCGCCGTCACGAGCCTGAAGTTCCGGCCCCGATCGTTCGTCCTTATGAAAAGCTGTCCGTTGCGATGGTCGATGTAGTACTCGTGCTCGTCTTCGCGTGGTGCAATCAACTTGAACTCGCCGGATGGGTCATCGGCTGCGAGAACCTGGCACTCAGTCGTCGTGTGGCTCGCCGACTCCAGCACGAGGTATTTCCCGTCTCGCGTACGCCCCACGCCGATGTTGAAACGCTCGTCGTCATCCTGATAAACGAGCACGTCCTCACTGTAGGGCGAGTACAACGAATGCCGGTAAAGCTGGAACTGCCGCTTCTGCTCCTCGTCTTCAACCGTATAGAAGAGTGTCTTGTTGTCCGCAGCCCAGGTGATCGAACCCACCCGATCCTGGGGTCCTGGGCTCGGCGGGTCCGGAAGTGTCTCTCCAGTCTGCAGATCTTTGATATGCAGCGCATACTGACGGAATCCGGTGACATCAGTCGTGTAGGCGAGCCAGCGCCCATCGTCACTGATATCCGTAGCTCCGATCGCAAAGAATGCCTGCCCCTGAGCCAACTGATTCCCGTCCAGGATGATCTCCTCGGGACCCACAGGAGCGCTCTCAGACCCACGCTTTCTGCACAGGATGGAGTACTGCTTCCCCTCTTCCGTACGAGCGTAGTACCACCAATCGCCTTCACGGTAAGGAGCCGACTCGTCGGTCTGCTTGATGTGGCTCAGCATCTCCGCGTAGAGCTCATCCCGCAGCCCAGCCAAGTCAGCCGTGAGCTCGTCCGAGTAGGCGTTTTCGGCCTTGAGATAGTCCGTGACCTCTGGATTGTCCTTGTCCCGAAGCCACGCGTAATCATCAATCAGGTTGACACCATGCATCGGGGTTTCGCGGCGATCTTTGCGGGCAATGGGGGCACTGGGGCGAATTTGGTCGGTCATATCTGGCTTAAGTTTAGAAGATGGAGGCACGGGATCAGGAATCGCCTACGAATGCCAAACGGGACGGATTGAGGCCAGGTTTGCGATGCTGAAGGAACAGAAGGCGCGAGGTGTTCGATGGATTTAGGTTTCAAAGACAGAGTCGTGATTGTCGCCGGTGGCACGGGTGGTTTGGGAAGAGCAGTCACCCTGGCGTTCCTCGCCGAGGGGGCGAAGACGATTGTGACTTATCGCGCAGAGGCAGAATTTGCCGCCCTGCGTGACGCTGCAGGCACAAAGTCCGGCGCTCTGGAAGGCCACACCATCGATGTGACCAACGAAGCCGAAGTTCGCAACCTTGTGGATGGAGTGACGGCGCGCCATGGGCGCCTCGATGTCCTGGTGAACACGGTGGGCGGATACGCTGGCGGAATCAAGCTTTGGGATTTGGAAACGAAGACGCTCGAGCAGATGCTCGCGCTGAATCTGAGATCGGGATTCGCGCTGGCGCGCGCTGCGCTTGCGCCGATGCTGAAGCAGAAGTCGGGGTCAATTGTGAATGTGGCCGCGAAGGCGGCAATCGATCATGGTGGCGGCGCATCTGCTTATGCGGCATCCAAGGCAGCTGCCGTGGCGATGATGGATTCGCTTGCCGAGGATCTCAAGGGAACGGGCGTCCGGGTGAACTCGATCCTCCCTAGCGTCATCGACACCGAGACAAACCGGAAGGCCATGCCGGGCGCAAACTTCGCGACATGGCCGAAACCGGAGAATATTGCCCGCGTGGTGTTGTTTCTTGCCAGCGATCAGGCGAAGGTGGTTCACGGAGCTTCCGTACCCGTCTACGGCGCGTAAATAGCCGAAGGCAAGTCTCGCACCGATTACTACGCTCCGGAGTTGCCGCCCGGCTTCGTACCTGGGAGCCGCTTGCGAAGAAGAGCGATCTGCCCGGTGTGGTGCGCTTCGTGCTCGCAAACGTGGAACCACTTGCAAAGATTGTTCGTAGGGCCCCATGGCCAGGATTTGTCTGCGGCCAGGAACCAGGCATCATCCTTCTTCTTGAATTCTGACAGGGTCTTCTCGCGAACTTCATGGAGAATGCTGACGTAATAATCGCGATCGTGCCCCTTGATGCTTGCGCGACCGGCGTCGCCCAGATCCATCGCCGCATCCCACTTCTTTTTGATCTCTTCTGACCACGAATCCCACTTCATGCCATCAAAGGTGTTCATCTGGTAGTAAGTCTCAGTTGCAGCGAGGTGCAGCATCAGTGCGCCAATTGTGTTGGCATCCTTATCGAAGAGGTAGTCGAGCTCAGATTGGCTGAGTTTTTCAGTCGCGCGGAGAACGCCGTTCATCTCGCGCATCCAGGTCAACTGAGAAACGAAGGCGCCAATCTGGGGCGAATAGCCCGGCAGTGGCCCAAGCATGTTGGGGCCAGCCGGCGCAGACTCCGGAGATGCTGAAAGTGCTGCGGGAGCGAAAGCTCCGACGGAGAGTGCGGCTGTACCTATGGCGAGAAACTTTCTGCGTGCAACTAATGAACCAGGCTCGTGCGAGCTCATTTTGGGGGATCTCCTTCAAAGATATGCGGCAAGGACGAAGGCAGTTTACCTGAGCGCTGGAGATGGATTGTCATCCTAAAGAGGTTTTCAACTCATGCGATCGATGCTGCCGGGTCGAGAGGCTTCGCCGTAACGGCCGCGGCAACCAGAAACGCAACGATCAGCAGTTCGG
>Ga0207695_10000249_pt1 | contig 140258 bp, 128 predicted proteins | sample KBSC54metaG_FD_184354 | JGI IMG/M metagenome (GOLD analysis project Ga0207695, IMG submission 184354) | Corn rhizosphere microbial communities from Kellogg Biological Station, Michigan, USA - KBS C5-4 metaG (SPAdes) (version 2) | ecosystem: Host-associated > Plants > Roots > Rhizosphere >... | reverse complement strand
GACAGCCGCTGCACCTGGGTATAGATCCTCCGCCGCAGGTCATGCGTCACCCACTGTCCCACGCTCGTCGTCAGGTACTTTTCCGCATACGAGCAGAGCGCGTCCAGCACCGCAATCAGCAGCACCGCAACGCACGCAAAAACCACGACCTTAATCGGGTCCGCGCCAGTCGTTTTATCGATCAGCGAGTTCAGCCAGCCGTGATCCTGCTTCTTCCCGCGCAGCACGTCGTCCAGCACAATCTTCAGCGGCCAGGGCTGCATCAGGTCGGCCGCGCTCTCTCCCGCAATCGCCAGCAGCCCGAACCACAACTGGCGCTTGTGCGGACGCAGCAGATCCACAATCCTCAGCCCACGCTTCGCTGTTGCCTGTTCCATATGCTTTTTAGATGCGTCTCGGCCTTTTATGTCGGACAAAATCGTCCCAACTGATTCAATCTTCGGTAACTTGCATAACGCTAACTGGCCCAGCTCCCGTCGCCGGCCAGCTCCTCATCCCTTGATACATTGAGAGCATGACCACCGAAATACCCGCCGCCAACCCCGAACACATCCCGGGCGGCTTTCTCTGGGGCGCAGCCACCGCCGGCATCAAGCTCTCCGGCAATCCCGACCTCGCCCTCGCCGTCGCCGCCACCGGAACCGTCGGCGCAGCCATGTTCACCTCCAACCGCGTCGTCGCCGCCCCCATCATCGTTGGCCGCCGCCACATCGCCTCCACCGGAGGCCGCGTCGGAGCCCTCCTGGTCAACTCCGGCAACGCCAACTGCGCCACCGGAGAGCAGGGAATCGAAGGCTGCATCGCCACCTGCGTCGCCGCCGCCGAGACCTTTGGCTGCATCTTCGACGAGGTCATCCCCTCCTCCACCGGCATCATCGGCGTCCCATTCCCCACTGAAAAAGTCCTCGCCGCCATCCCCGGGCTCCAGCAGTCCGCCGGCGACACCGCCGCCCACGCCGCCGCCTTCGCTCGTGCCATCATGACCACCGACACTCGCGTCAAAATGGCCGGCGCGTCCTTCACCATCCCCACAACGGACCCCGCGCCGCCCCGCACCGTCCGCATCTGGGGAGCCGCCAAAGGCGCCGGCATGATCGGCCCACGTCTCGAAGCCCCCCCGCACGCCACCCTGCTCGTCTACCTCTTCACCGACATCGCCGCCGACGCTCCTGCCCTCCGCGCCGCGCTCCACACCGCCGTCCAGCCCAGCTTCAACTCCATCTCCATCGACGGCGACACCTCCACCAACGACACCGTCCTGCTGCTCGCCAGCGGAGCCTCCGGCATCTCGCTCACCCGCGAGCTCACGCCCGCCTTCGATGCCGCCCTCTCCGACGTCTGCCTCTCGCTCGCCCGCCAGATCGTCGCCGACGGCGAAGGCGTCACCCACCTCGTCACCCTCGACGTCCGCGGCGCAGCCTCCGAAGCCGACGCCCGCCTCGCAGCCCGCGCCATCGCCCAGAGCCCACTCTGCAAAACCGCCTGGTCCTCCGCCGACCCCAACTGGGGACGCCTCATCGCCGCCGCCGGCTACTCCGGCGCCCAATTCGATCCCAACCGCGCCCGCATCTGGATCGGCGATCACCCCGTCTTTGAGTACGGTGGCCGCGCCGCCGGCTTCGACGAGAACGCCGCCCACACCGCCATGTCCGCCCCCGAATACACCATCACCCTCGACCTCGGCGCCGGCGAAGCCTCCACCCGCTTCCTCACCTGCGACCTCACCGCCGAGTACGTCCGCATCAACGCCGACTACTCCACCTAGCCTGCCCCTTTGGTTGTCATTCCAAAGCAACGCCGACTACTCACCAAGACTCCCTTCGTTTGTCATTCCCGAAGGGAATCTGCTTTTCGCTTTCTCATCCTGAGCGAAGGCGCTTCCCCACAAGCGCCGCAGCCGAAGAAGCCCGAAGCACTATGCCCTGCCGATACTGCTAGCCGGTTTCGGCCACTACCGGCGCGCTCCTCCATCCATCACACCCACACCTGACCCAGAGAACCATGCTGCCATTTTGGCTACGTCTGAGAGGCCCGTAGTTCGCGGCCCGCAACTCAGAAGGGCTGAAGATGCGACGCCTGCCACTTTCGCCACCAGGCGAACGGCAGCACGCCGAATAAAATCGTCCATAGCGCCAATCCCGAGATGATCCAAAGATCGTTAACACGATCTGCAGGATCAATTTCGAGCCGAAAGCCCACTACAAGGACGCAGCATGCAACGCACAGCAGTGTGCCCGTCAGACACAGCCTCCAATGGATTTGCCGTCGTGACAAGAAGCTATCCAGTCCTCTGCCAACAAGCCACCATGCAGGCAAACAAAAAACCGGGAACGTAATAGCTCTGCGGAATTCAAACGGTAAGAACGGAACATGGCGAAGCGCCCCTAGCAGTGGCATGCCTAAACATCCGGGGATATTCAGAGCGCTGACGAAGTGACTGAATCTAGAACCTCCGAAGATGATTGCGAAATACAGAAAGCGATCTCGCGGAATTTGTGAACTGAAGCTGCCTGCATTCATGTAAGCGATAGCCCCGCCGTGCGCCATGCCTTGAAGGTTGAAGTAGGCAAGTGTTGCCGGAACGGCTATCGCCGTTAGAGAGAGAGCCACTGCGAAACAGGGCATCAGAAAAGCATAAGAGGCGGTAGATCGCTGCATAGCTGAAGACCTCAATACAACAAGTACTTCTCCCGCTCCGCCCGAAACTTCTCCAGCTCGTGCCCCCACCCCTTCGCAATCTCCCGCGGGTCGTCCCCACGCTCCAGCCTCTGCATCGTCTCCGTATTCGCCACCAGGTTCGTCGCCTTCACCAACTGAAACTCGGTCGGATACAGCTTGTGCAACATCGCCAGAATCTCCACTCCCATCTCCGGCGAATCCAGCGCCTTCCGGTCCGTCACCCGCATCCGCACTCCCTCAATCGTCTTTCCGTGCCCCGGATATTTCTCCGCCGTCTCCGCCACCGCAAACTTCGTAGCCGCAAACTCCACCCCCGGAATTCTGCGCGCAGTGAGGGCCTCCGCGACCTTTTTCCCGTCCATCCACTCCGCGCCAAACACCTCGAACGGCATCTCCGTCCCGCGCCCCACACTCGCATTCGTGTAGTCCAGCATCCCCAGCCCCGGATACAGCACCGTCCCCATCATCGTCCGCAGGTTCGGCGAAGGATTCACCCACTTCAATCCCGTCTCATCGAAAAACTCGCCGCGCGTCCAGCCGCCCAGCTTCACCACATCCACCTGCGCGCCCTGTCCGCACGCTCCCGGATGTTCCACCCGCATCATCCGCACCAGCTCTCCCAGCGTCATCCCATTCCGCACCGGCTCCGACATGTAGTTGATGTACGACTCCTTCACGTCCGACACCGGCCCTTCCACCGCCTCGCCTCCCAGCAGCGCCGGCCGGTCCAGCACCACCACTGGCATCGCATGTCCTCGCGCCGCCTCGCACGCGCTCGCCTCGACGAAGTACCCAGTCACCGTCTCATACGTATAAAACCGAACTCCCGCATCCTGCAGATCGATCACCACCGCATCCAGGCCCTGCAGATCCGAAGCCTTTGGCCTCCGATCCTCGGGCTTCGCTCCGTACAGGCTCGTCACCTTCAGTCCCGTCGCCGCATCGATCTCCGGCCCAATCTCCGTCGTATCCTTCGCCCCAAAAATTCCATGCTCCGGCGAGAACAACCGCACCAGCTCAATGCCCCCACCCGCGCGCTTCAGCACATCAATCGTCCGCCGTCCCGCCCCGTCCACTCCCGTCTGGTTCGTCAGCAGCCCAACCCGCAACCTGCCCCCATGCTTCGCCGCCAGTTCCTTCAGCTCGCGAAACCCATCCGTCTCCAGCACGTCGATTCCGGTCTTCACCGGGACTTCGGGTGCCCCATTCACGGCAGTTGTTTCGCCGTGGGTGGGGTCCGCCTTCAGCCCCAGCGCCAACCCCACATCCGTCGCCACCTGCCCGCGCAGTGGCGAGATCGCCGCATTCCCCCGCGGATGCACGGAGTTCGCCAGCATCACCACATACGTATCGCTCACCGGATCCATCCACACGCTCGTCCCGGTAAACCCCGTATGCCCGAAGCTCACTCCCAGCGGAAACACCGTCCCCCTTGGCCGGGTGAACGATGAGTTGATATCCCACCCGAACCCGCGCTCGGCGATCCCGGTGGTCGTCGTCCCATCCTGCCGGAACACCGTCGCACCCGGCAGCGCCGTCGCCGGCTGCTCCGGCCGCGCCATCAACTTCAGCGTCGCCTGCTTCAGCGGAAACGGCCCAGTATTCCGCACCAGTTTGTCCAGCAGCGCCTGCGCAAACTTGCCAACATCGGGGGCCGTTGAGAATACGCCCGCGTGCCCCGCCACGCCGCCCATCCGCCGCGTCGTAGGATCATGCACCGTCCCCCGCAGCAAATGATCAAAATCCGGATTCGTCTCCGCCGTCCCTTCGTTGTCATGCTGCGTCGGAGCGATGTTCGGGAGCCACTCAGTCGAAAGCCAATCACCTTGGGGGTATGTGATCAGCACATCGAGGCCAATTTCGTTACGTTTCGAGCGACGTTTTGGAGGGGAAGGCGATATTGGGTACGGATCGTATCGTTTATCGAATGCCAGATATCTCGTGTACTTCATCCCCAGCGGCTTGAACACATGCTCCTCCGCATACGCATCCAGCCGCTGCCCCGACACTTTCTCCACCAACGCGCCCAGCGTAATAAAGTTCACATCCGAGTACACAAACTTCGTTCCCGGAGGATTCGCCAGCGGCGACTCCATCGCCCGCCGGATCCCCTCCGCCTTATCCGGCTTCGCCAGCCCCCACGCATCCTTCAGGCTCACATCCTCCGGCAGCCCCGAGTAGTGCGTCAGCAACTCCCGCACCGTCACCTTCTCCTTGCCATTCACCCCAAACTCCGGCAGATACTTCACCACCGGCGCGTCCACATCCACCTTGCCTTGCTCCACCAGTTGCATCACCGCCGTCGCCGTAGCCAGGCACTTTGTCAGCGACGCCATATCGAAGATCGTGTCCACCGTCATCGGCTCCGCAGGTGAGGGCTTCCCATCGAGCCCCGGCTCGCCCGCATACTTCCTCACCCCATACGCCCGCTCGAACACCACCTTCCCGCCGTGCCCCACCAGCACCACCGCTCCCGGCAGCTTCTTCTCCGCAATCGCTCGCTCCACATCCGCCGACGCCGCCGAAAAGTCATATGCCGCCGCAGGCCCGGAGGCAGGCCCGGGCTGGCTGCCCAATGCCTGAGCAGTTGCTCCGGATGGAGGAGGTCCGGGCTTCAGCCCGGACATTGAACCCCGCCCGGAAGGCTGGGGCTTTAGCCCCGGGGACGCACTCTGTCCAAGTACATTCCCGCTGAACACAGCACCCAACACCACCAATGCAGCCACGCCCACCTTCGCTCCCACCCCACGCCTCCGCAGCACCGCACTCGCCGCCATCCCCACCGCAAACGTCACCGCCGACCCAATCAGCACGTACCACGGATACGCGACCGTCGGAATCGCGATTTGCGGAACCTTGCAGCCAACCAGAGAAACTGTGCCGGGCGCGTCCTGCACCGAGCTGCATCCGTACATCAAATCGCCCGTCCACAGCACATGCCCCGGCCATCGCCACAGCACCACATTCACTACAAACCCGCAGATCATCCCCACAATCGCTCCTGCCTGCGTCGCATACTTGGTCAGCGTCCCCAGCAAAAACACCCCAAGCAGGCACCCATACGCCACGCTCGCAATCGACAGCCCAATCTCCACCACGTTCCCCTTGCCGCCTGCCTTGACGCTATACACCGCCACCGCAAACAGCACCAGCGCCCACATCACCGTAGACGAGCGCGACACCAGCATCCGCTCACTCTCTCCCGCCTCCGGCCTCCATCCCATATAAAAATCCACCACGGTCGTCGACGACAGCGAGTTCAGCGCCGCGCTCAAATTCGACATCGCCGCCGCCAGAATCGCCGCCACCAGCAGCCCCGCAATCCCCACCGGCATCTCCGTTGCAATGAACCCCGGGAACAGCCGGTTCCCATTCGCCCCGCCAATCGCCGCCAGCGCTCCCGGATGCATCCCGTAGAACACCCACAGCCCCACGCCGATCAGCAGAAACATCGCGAACTGCACAAAGATCACCACGCCGCTCGACAGCAGCGCCAGCCGGCTCTCCTTCAAATTCCGCGCCGCCAGCATCCGCTGCACCATCAACTGGTCCGTCCCATGGCTCGCCATCGTCAGGAAGGTCCCGCCCAGCACCCCCGCCCAGAACGTGTACGTCGTCGTCAGGTTCAGCGCAAAGTTCCACAGTCGGAACTTGCCCGCCGCCGCTGCCACCGCATGAATATGCGCCCATCCTCCCGGCACATGCGCCCCCAGCGACCCCAGCGCGACCGCGGTCCCGCCCACGTAGATCGCCATCTGCACCACGTCCGTCCAGATCACCGCCGCCATCCCGCCCTCAAACGTGTACAGCAGCGTCAGCCCGCTGATGATCGCAATCGACAGCACATCGCCCGTCCCGATCGCAATCCCCACCACAATCGAAACCGCAAACACCCGCACGCCCTCGGCCGCCGCCCGCGTCAGCAGAAACAGCCCGGCGGTCGTCTTGTACAGCGCCCGCCCGAACCTCCGGTCAATCAGCTGGTACGCCGTCAGCATCTCGCCATGGAAGTACCGTGGCAGAAAGATCGCCGCCACCACCACCCGGCCGATCATGTACCCCATCACAATCTGCAGAAACCCGAAGTCCCCCGCAAACGCCAGCCCCGGGGTCCCGATGATCGTCAGCGTGCTCGTCTCCGCCGACACAATCGACAGCGCAATCGCCCACCACGGCACCGTCTTGTCCGCCAGAAAGTACCCGCGCAGCGACCGGTCCTTGGCCGCGCCCTTCCGCGCAAACCGCAGCCCAAACGCGGTAATCGCAATCAGGTAAAGCGCCACCACCCCGAGATCAATAGCATGCAGCCGTCCCAGCATGGCCTGAGTATAGCCACCGCGCTCCGGAAATCCACGAGAGCCGCGGCACCATGGGCTATACTCATCCGGCCTCCCCGGCAGACCGTCATACTCAATCTCCAGTCTCAAGGGGCGTCCCATGCGGCACCATCACACTGCAGTCCTCTCCTCGCTCATCGTCTCGTCGCTCCTGCTCAGCGGCGCCGCCACGCAAAGCTGCAACTCGTCGAACTACGGAGACGTTGGTCCCAGCAAAGGTGAGGTCATCGGCGCAGCCGTCGGAGTGGGCGCCGGTATTGCCATCGCCACCGTAGTCCTGGTCGAGGTGCACAAGAGCCACCACACGCTCAAGGGCTGCGTCACCACCTCGCCCAACGGCCTTCAGGTCATCGGCGACTCCGACGGCAAGGTCTACCAGCTTTCCGGCGTCACCACCAACGTCAAAGTGGGCGACCAGGTCCGCCTTCACGGCTCCAAGCCGAAACAGAAGGGAAGCTCCGACCGGACCTTCATCCTCCAGGAAATCAAGAAGGACTACGGCCCCTGCAAAGCGCCATCCCCCGTCAACGCGGCGCCCAAAACCCCCTGATCGCTTCCGCGTTCTCCGGTTCAGTCTCAACCCACTCCTCAAAGTGACAATGGAATGACACGGTCTCTCTCCTTCCTGCAGTCCTACCTCTCAGCACCATTCAGGCCCAGTAGCGCAAGGAGAGAAACTTATGTCCTTCCAGAACCGCTTGCGGCTCGCCGCCGTTGCATCTTTGAGTCTTACCTTGACCCTCGCGGCCCACGCCGACAGCTTTGTTCAGACCAACCTCGTCTCCAATGTCTCCGGTCTGGCCGCCCACACAGATCCCAACCTCATCAATCCTTGGGGCATGTCCTTCTCCGGCACCTCACCCTTCTGGACATCCAACCAGGGCACCGGAACCGCCACGCTCTACGACGGCGCAGGGACACCCCAGGCGCTCGTCGTCACCATCCCCGGCAGCACCACCGGCCCCAGCGGGCCTACCGGCCAGGTCTTTAACGGCGGCACCGGGTTCCAGGTCAACGGCGCCGCTTCCCGCTTCATCTTCGCCAACCTCAACGGCACCATCTCTGCATGGAACGGCTCCGGAACTACCGCCGCCGTAGTGGCCACCACTCCCGGCGCCATCTACACCGGCCTTGCCATCTCCGGAAACACCCTCTACGCCGCCAATAACTCGCAGGGCCGAATCGACGTCTTCAACTCCTCCTTCGCGCCCACTACACTCGCCGGTAGCTTCACCGATCCCAACCTTCCCGCCGGCTTCACCCCCTACAACGTGCAGGCCATCGGCAGCACCGTCTACGTCACCTACGCCAAACTCGGCCCCGGCGGAGTTCCCATGGCCGGCGGCTTCGTCGACGCCTTTAACGCCGACGGCACCTTCTCCCAGCGCATCGCCTCCGGAGGCTCGCTCTTCGCCCCCTGGGGAATCACTCTCGCTCCATCCACCTTCGGCGCCTTCGGCGGCGATCTCCTCATCGGCAACTTCGGCAGCGGCATCATCGACGCCTTCTCCACCACGGGCGCCTTCCTCGGCGTGCTGCTCGGCCCCGATGGCCAGCCGCTCGTCAACAGTGGCCTGTGGGCGCTCGACTTCCGCACCGGCGGCGCCAACGTCAACACCAACGCCCTCTACCTCACCGCGGGCATCAACGGCGAGCAGGGCGGTCTCTTCGCCGCCATCACGCCCGCCACACCGGAACCCTCATCGCTCATCCTCGCCGGATCAGGCCTGGCCGCCCTCGCGACCATCCTCTTCCGCCGCAACTTCACCGCAGCACAGGGCAACTAGCATAGGCCGCCCAGGACACCCCATCCATGCGCCTCCAACGCGTATGGATGGGGCATTCACATCACATACCCAAACGCCTACAGCTTTCCAAGCCCACGGCTGAATCGCGCCGCGCCCCACCACGCCAGGCCGCTCCCAAATCCTCTGCGTTCTCTTTGATCGGCCTTCATGGCAGCCGAACCGCCCGTGCAGCAGCCCTTTACCTGGCGAACACCTTTGAATATCGTTCCCAGATGCGCTCATCCTCTTGGTGTTCCGTGGCTCTGCTTTTCCATTTGCTCATGCCTGCAGGCTGCCGTACGAGCAAACCTCTGCTCGGATTGGGCGATGACTGGCGTTCCATGAGCCAATTCTGAATTTCGAAATGGCGAAGATCCATATAGGCTCGTGCGTTCGGGAAAAGCATCATGGGGTGCGTTTAGCGGATTCGACGGAATCGAAAAGTGCTACGGAGTGGACGTCAAACCCTAGACTGTTAGCGGTCGTTCGGGCCAAATCGGCCTTCAGGTGAGGCACGCCTATTCGCGTTGACCTGCTGCACCTGACTGCTCCAGAATGAGTCCTCAAGTCTCGGACCTTTCAGTCGTTCCCCCGTAACAGCGATGAATATGGAGCAGCGATGAACCTTTTGAAAACCGCCGGCTGGCTTTAACGGGTGATCGCTTGCGCCGTATGGATCCACCGGGCAGTCGTGGATACATAGCTGCTCAGCAGCCCCGAAGTAACAAAAAGCGCGACACAGATCGCGAACGGCCGATCGAAGCGGCGCGTCATCGCTAGCTTCAAGACGCACAAAAGAAGCACCACCACCACAGTCGGCCCCCAAAAGGTCGGGAAAAAGGCTGCGTGCGAGACATGCGAAAACGCATTCCGGATCACGGCGATGCGCCCGATGCCCGCCTGCGCAGCGGATAGAGTGCCGATCGTCATCAGCGGCCGATGCCACTGCGGACGGCTGCGCAGCAGGAACGCCGCGCCCACAAACACTGCAAAGTTGAGGATCTCCGTGAGCGGCAGGATTAGAAAACGGTAAGGCCCGAACGGCGGAAACGAGTGCGGCGCAACGTAACGGATCTGCAGTACCGCGGCGATCGCGCCCACCGGAACAATGAGCAGGTAAAGTACAACTGCCCCGGCCCCGAGCTGCATATGCAAACGCCGGTTTCCCGCCACCACCAGCCAGCACTGCGCCAGAAAAAGCACCATCCAACAGGTCATCAGTCCACCGTGGAAATAAACCAGTGGAGCGCTCTGCTTCGTCACCGGCAGCCCCACATCGTTCGTCCCATGCAGGTAGAACATGTGAAAGCCAAGCGCGACGCCGGCCATCATCGCCACCGCGGCGATCAGATAAAACAGCCGCTCCGTCTTCACCGCCGGAATGCGTATCGCAGTCGTCGTTGTACTCACAGGTCACTCCTGCTTGCCGTACTGAGCCCTGGGGAGTTTTTCTTGAGAGGCCGCGTCTGCTTCGAATGATTTATACACCACCGGCTATTGCCGCCCGCACCTTGGTAAGCGGATTCTGCCTTTGGGCTCTCTCACTTCCTCTCTGCCCTCTGCGATCCGCTCTTTACACGCTTACGCACCACCCGCCGTGCCTTCCACCTCAACGATTCAACCGTAGTGCTTAAGGGCACGGCTTCAGCCGTGCCGCAATGCCATCCCCAGAACCGCGCCTTCAGGCGCTGAGGTCACTCTCTTCGTCATCCGGGTCCCGCCTCCACACGCAAGCAGCATCAAGCAGTGGAACTGAGCCATCCGTCGCGAACTTCCGAGAAGCGCGTTTATGAGGACTAATTTCTTCAGTGTGGGTACGGGCTGAATTCCGCTGAAAGACGGGCCGCCTGCTACTTACTAGCCGGGCAGATGATTCAGAAACTCGTTGGGAAAATCATTCTTCAGCATCCTTCGAGCCAGGCACTTTGTCGCCAGGAGCTTCTGCGTGACCTTGTGCGTGTGCGTCAGATCGTCGGAGGACAATGGTAGCTCACCGCTGTTGCCGAACAAGGCGTGCGCTACCTGAACCCGCAACGGATTCAGGACGTTCTCGATCACGTCCGCAGCCGTACGGCCGCGCAACTCTTGAGGCACCGCCGCTTGCAGCGTCGAGAGATCGAATTCGCGGCGTATATAAAACAGGCCCTCTAACCATACGCGCACTTCCGCTTCGTTGTGGGGCATCTGTTCCACCGGCGCTGCATAGGTGTCGCCAGTCCTCTTGGCTTCGCGCGCCAAGCGTGTCCGCCGTGCGCGGAGCGCTTCAATGATCTTGAAGAGGCACAGAAACTGGTAGACCGGTGTGTCCGTGTTGAGCGCTTCGCGATAGAGTGCGGCATAGCTGCGAAACTCCGGCCCAAAGTTCGCCATCGCGTGTATCGCCATCGGCGCTTCGAGATACGGGGACATTAGGCTAATCGACGTGCTGCCGTTCGACAGTTCCTTCGTTTCTCGAACACCGATTTCCAGCGGGATATCCAGATGAAGACTCATGTTGCTCAGAGACGATGCAATGGCGCGATAGGCAATCTCTTCGGCGTGAGCGCGGTTCTCGGCCTTGAACGGAGCCGTTACCAACTTGCCGAGGTAGCCCTTTTCATTTGGGAATCCAGTGAATTGAAAGCGACCGTCTTCGGTATTGCCGGCAATCACGATCTGATCCGCATCCGGGTTCGCAGGGGGCGCGTACGCGGGTTTGCTGATGGCAAGGTGAGAATCACCGCGCAATCCCGACGAGAACGAGAAGTTGTGTTCACTCTGCAGTTTGTAGCCGGGCCGGTGCAGGATGAATGTCACTTCGTACATTCCCGGAGTGCCGCCCGGCGGGAGGGCGTTGCGTGGATCGTTACCCTTGAAGCGATACATCATGTGGAGCGTCTGGTAGGTTCCCGGAAACCCGACGAGCGCCACGCGTTCTTCCGGTGCGTTCGGGTCGTCCTTGCCAATGGGAATTTCCCGAGCGTTGTTCATCACCGATCCGTGACACCGGCGGAACGGCAAACCGCTTCCACACGAACAAAGCCCACCTGCTTTCGTCTCGTTCATCGTCCCCTCAAAAGTGCAATCCCGTATGCTTGCTGATCTCGGCCTTGATGACGCCGACCACGACATCTTTCATCGTTGAGAGGCTCGCCCCGACGAAATCCTTGCGTACAGTCTCAAACGCCTTCGGATTTTCAAGCCCTTCCGCGAACTCATGTCCTGCGGCGGTGAGGCGTAGCGGAATGACTGACCACGATACATAGCCATCCACGCCTCGGCTCAGACCAAACTCGCGTGCCCCCAACTCGCTCCCGATATATCCGCCGTCCACCAACAGGTGCATATGAAACTCGAAGACAGGTTCCTCGTAGTCGAGGCCTGCTTCCTTCAATTCTTCAATGTCGATTGTTGGTTGGGGAGCGTTCCGAAACGCGCCCAGCAAAGTTTTGAGGTACTCCGCGTCTGGCTTCATACCAGCATTATCATTCGAAGTGTAGCGACAACGCCTCCAACGGCAAGCCCATTGGCGGGGTTAATCCTTCCACTGAGATCGGCCGAGCACCGGAGCAATGTCGCAAGTGATTCAATTTGTCTCCATACGCAGTTGGGGTTCTCTCGTCGTCCCTGCTCAGACTTGTTAGTCCCGCAAAGTCGGCTTCTCGAAAGCTTTGGTTCGAAAGTCCCGAACCATTCCCAAATCATGTTCCGCCAGGCAGCCGCCATCCTCGTAATCCTCAGCCAGCCGAATCCCGCCAGCAGGTCACATAAAAATCAGCCGCAAAGCCCCAGACACAGCCGCCCGGCTTCCGCTTGCCGTCAACGAACAACGAACAACTGCTTTCCTGTCAAGCCCCCTCACCCCAAAAAACTTCACAACCCACCCGCAATCAGCAACTTCCATTTCGCCCCAAATGTGACACGAGTTATGCTCCATCCTGTAGAATTAAATTAGAAAGAAAAATAAGGGAAAAAGGCCTGGCATCGCGCCAGGCCTTTCCGTTTTAGCCGCAACCAACACAGACTCGAGCCACGGCCAGAAGCTAACAGCTAGTAGCTAGCAGCTGCCATTAACCAGTTCGTGACTCCCATCCACTAACCCAAGCAGCACCAACAAAACCCCGGCAGACACCCCGGGGGAGGACCCCTATGCCCTCTGACTTCGCCGACTTCAAACGCGAGCCCTCCGCGCCCCACCAGTGCATGCACACCTACGACGACGGCCGCCGCTGCCGCGCCCGCGCCATGCACAACAACTACATGTGCTTCGCTCACCGCGAGAAATCCATCCCGCCCGTCTATGAAAACGAGCCCTTCGAGATCCCGACCAATCTCACCCGCCCCACCATCCAGCACGCTCTCGGAGAGCTCGCCGCCCTGCTCGCCTCCAACCGCATGGACCTCAAACGAGCAGGCCTCCTCGCCTACATCCTCCAGGTCGCCTCCACCAACCTCCGCGACGCCGCCCCCGAAACCCAACCCGCCCCGGAAGCCGACACCGTCGCCGAGCCCGAGTTCACCTCAGCCGCGCATACACCGCCCGCGTCTGCTCCGCAATGTGCAGCCACGACTCATCCCCAAACCGCATCGCCCGAACCCGCTCCGCCAGACGCTCCCGCAGGACTGGATCTTCAAGCAGCCGCACCAGCGCCGCACCCAGCGCGTCGGTGTCGGTCGGCGGGGTCAGCAGCGCGTTCTCGCCATCGCGCAGCAGCTCGCGGAACACCGGCAGGTCGCTCGCCGCGATCGTCTTGCCCAGCGCCAGCCCCGTCGCAAGCGCGCCGCTGGTCGTTATCGCGCGATACGGATACACCACCACAGCCGCGGCCCGGTACAGCGCCACCAACTCCTCGGTCGAAACAAAGCGAAACTCCGTCTTTACGCGCTTCAGCCCCAGCTCCGCGATCTGCGCGCGGATCTGTTCCAGCAACTCCGGCGCTCCGGTTCCCGCAATCACCAGCACGGCCTCCGGCACCCGCTGCTCGACCAGCTTCCAGGCCGCCAGCAGAAGATCGATCCCCTTGTACGGAAACACAATCCCTTGCCACAGCACCATTGGGGTGCCGCGCGCCAGCCCCAACCCCGCAAGCGTCTGATCGTCTGCCGCCGCCGGCAGATCGTAAAAGAACGGCCCGTGTGGAATGACCGAGACCTTCGCTTCGGGCACGCCAAACTCCGCCGTCAGCCGCGCCTTCACCGAGTCCGAGTGGCAGATCAATGCATCCGCCCGCCGGTAGAGATCGAGAAACGTCGTCCTGTACCTCTGCCCCGAGTCATGCGGCAGCAGATCATGCACCGTCAGCACAATCCTGCTGCCCCGGCTGCGCAGGAACTCCAGAAACCACAGGTCCAGCGGCAGCTTCCGCAGCAGCATCGGCAGATACTGCACGTGCACCACATCCGGCGGCCGGACCGCAAACCGCGCCGTCAGCGCGGCCAGGTTCAGCATCGCCTCGGGAAACTTCAGCAGACGCCGCGGCAGCTTGGGCAGGTGAAACCGCCCGACCACATCCATCAGCCCCGGATCCACCTTCAACCCGCGGCTCGAGAAACACTGCGGATCCAGGTAGTACGTAATCGATCCCACCTGCACATCGACGCCCTCGTTCTCAAGCGCCCGCGAAAGATACGCGGTGTAGTAGGGGACCGTAGCCCACAGATCCATCATGAAAACGCGCAGCGCTGGTTTCGAACTCACCTCCGCGCCTCCGCGATCGCCTCTTCGTAGACGCGCAGGTACTCCGCTGTCATCCGCGCCGCCGAGTACTCCGCCTCGATCGTCGTCCGCCCGGCGTCTCCGAACCGCCGCCGCAGCGCCGGATCGCCGAGCAGCTTCGCCATCGCTCCGGCAAGCGCCCCGACATCCTCCGGTTCCACCACGAACCCGGTCACGCCGTCCCGCACCACCGTCGGCACCTCACCGACCTTCGTCGCCACCAGCGGCAGCCCGCTCGCCATTCCTTCCAGAATCGCCATCGGCAGCCCCTCCTGCCGCGACGCCGACACCATGATGTCCAGCGAACGATAGAGCGCCGGCATATCCTCGCGCCGCCCCAGCAACTCAGCGCGCCCGCGAATCTTCAACTCATCGAGCATACGATCCAACCGCTCCGCGTCCGGCCCTTCGCCGGCCACCACAAACCTCGCTCGAGGAAACTCATCCACCAGCCGCGCCGCCGCCGTAAGAAAGACGTCCACGCCCTTCTCCCACGCGAGCCGTCCCACCAGCCCGACGACGACTTCGCCCTCCGCACCGCCGCCGCCCTTCCTCCCCCCGAACGGCCGGAGATCGATGCCGTTCCGCACCAGCCGCACGCGGTCCCTGCGAACGCCCGCCGCCAGCAGCCGCTGGGTCACCTCGTCCGAAACCGAGACCACCCGCTGAAAGCTGCGGAGCACAAGCCGATCGGCCTTCCCATACAGCGTGACCAGAAAATCGGTGTCATACCAGGTGTGGCACGTCGAAACCAGCGGCACGAGGCCGCGCACCGCAAACCAGCAGTAGATGTCCGCCTTATAACCGTGGGCGTGAATTACATCGGCTCGCTCCGCCGCTGCAAGCTGCCGGATCCTGCGCACGGTTCCGCGATCCACCTGCCCGCTGCACTCAATCAGCTTCGGATCAAAGCCCTCGCGTACGGCGGCCTCATAGAACTGACGGTTCGGATTCGCAGCATTGTCGAAGATTCCAAGCGCCGCTTGGTGCGGCCCCTCGCGCATCGTTCGCAGCAGGTTCAGAATCACCGCTTCTGCGCCGTACATTCCACCACTGCTGATCACGTGCAGCACCTTCACTCAGCACCATCCCAGTGGTCGGCCGTGTCGACTTCTTTCTTGTTTTTCAGCGCCCACAGCTTCGCGTACAGCGTATCGCCAAGCAGCCCCTGCGCCAGCGACTTCAGCCGGTACTGCCGCTCCAGACCGCGCAGCACTCCGCTCTGCGGTCGCAGCAGCTCGGCCAGCCACTCCGGCTGCATGTCGCCGCGGACATTGAAGCGGCCGACGCTCTCGCCCAGCGGAAGCTTCTCCGCCTTCGGCTCGGAGGTAAAAATCTGTGTGTAACCGTAGCGTCTGCATGCCTCTAGCACGCGCGCGTCGGCACGGCCCCCGGGCAGCGACACCGTCTCGACCTTGCAGCCAAGTCCGTCCTCGAGCGTGAGTTTCGCTCTCTTGAGTTCGGTTTCCAGTTCCGCATCCGAGCAGTGTGTCAGCAGCTTATGCGACCAGCCATGCGCTCCGATCACGTGACCCGCCGCAGCCAACTCCTGCAGCTCGCTCCGATCCATAAAGCCGGGCCGCCGGCCCGTCCATCCTGCCGTGATGAAGAACCGAGCCTTGAGCTCATGAAGCGCGAGAATGGGAGCCGCAATCTCCAAATTAGAGACGTGCCCATCATCAAAGGTCAGCTCCGGATAGAGCGAGTCGCCACCGCGCTGCAGCTCCGAAAAAAACAAGGCGTGTCGCCGAAACATCGCGGCGTCGGTTACATACGAGTACTCGCTGCTGCTATCGCGCACCTCGTGATACAGCAGCAACAACCTGTCCCGTGTATCCACCCGGTTGCAGGCCGAATTGTGATCGCCGCGAACAGCCGAGTCCATGAAATCAGTATGGCTCAAGGAAGGGCCTTCGCTCACATCAATCTTGTACACGCGAAATGCCACGCGAGCAGCGTAAGTCCTGTATCGCTACTATCGACGCTCGTAGAGATCCGGCTCGACAACTCCCTTGAAGGTATCGAGGCTGGCAGCGGTGGGAGCACCGACGATAGCCAATCCTGACTACGCGTTCGCCCGGCAATTACGCGAGGAAATTGGGATATCCTATAGATCTCGTGGTGGCTCGACGGGATTACTGAACAAAACTAAGGATTCCGGGCGCTAGCCAGTCCTGGAAAAGACCCGCTGGGATTTTATGTCAATCGGCATTACGAAGAAACGGTTCGCTGTCAATGTGGTGATGAACTGGACCGCTACAGCGGTCAATATGATTGTCCCTTTTTTCCTCACTCCTTTTGTGGTCCATCACCTTGGGTCAACAGCGTACGGAGTTTGGATTCTAGCGGTCTCGACCACATCTTACCTGGGGTTACTCGACCTTGGCCTCCGGAGCGCAATCATCCGTTACGTCTCCAAGGCACACGCTCAGAACAGGGAACTGGAATCAAATGACGTTATCAGTACAGCACTCATCATTCGGATACTGATTGCACTTGTGGTTGCTTTTGCAAGTGTAGTCTTGGCTTTTGTAACTCCGAAAATCTTCAAGTTACCTGCAGGCTTAGTGCAAGCCGCGCAAATCACGGTATTGATGTGCGCCCTTGGAGTAGCGATAAACCTCGTTTCGGGAGTATTCAGCGCTGTACTGAGCGCGCTGAATCGTTTCGACGTACTCAGCTCAATCACGATGTCGCAGACCATCTTCCGGGCGACTGGTGTCCTGGTACTGCTGCTGCGCGGCCACGGTCTTATCTCATTGGCTTACTGGGAAATCGTGGTGATTTTATTCGCCGCTATAGCTACGACTTTCATTGTGCTCCGGATCTATCCACCTGCCCTACCCAAGATCGGCTGGCCCAGCCGCGAGCTCCTCCGTACCCTCTGGTCTTACAGTTTCACTACTTTCGTTTTCATGCTCGCAGTGCAGATCATTGTCAATACGGACAGTCTGGTTATAGGAGCGGTCCTATCCGTCACGATGGTGACATTCTTCACCATCGGCTCAAGTCTCATCAGTTACGCCCAGCAGGTCTCGTCCGCCGTCTCAACGATGTTTGTCCCTATGGCGAGTGGCTTGGAAGCCTCAGGCCGATTTGAAGATTTACGCCGTCTGCTTATCCGGGGGACCCAAGGTATGTTAGGTCTCTCCCTCCCCATCGCAATTGCGCTGTTCTTCAGGGGCAAGACCTTTATCAATCTCTGGATGGGGCCGCAGTATGGTCAGATTTCCGAGACTGTTCTCCGGATTCTGACGATTGCGCTCTTCTTGTCCATGGCAGACTCTACTGCAAGTGCGATCATCATGGCCATGGGAAGACACAAGATGATGACCATATGGACGGTCGGAGAAGCCTTACTCAACTTCGGAATCAGTGTCCTGCTCGCCAAGAAGGTCGGACTATACGGCGTCGCATGGGGAACGTCCATTTCCATGGTCATAATCCACCTCGGCTTCTTTCCGAGAGCAGTCAAGAAGGAATTAGGTGTGCCGACATCTACCTTTCTGTGGGAGGGTTGGGCGAAGATAAGCCTCTGCTGCGTCCCGTATGGATTTCTATGCTGGTATACCGAACGTATGTGGCATGCTCAAAACCTGTTGGTATTTTTCGTTCAGATAATTGCGATTCTGCCCGTGTATGGTCTTGGAGTCCTAGCTCTATTTCGGCACGAAGCGCGGGCTGTATTTCATAAGTGGCGAACTGCTGCTGCTTAGGCTATATCGTGTTTAGGGGATGTGAATTGCCGGCTCATTTCTCGCGTCGTGACTGCATGAGGCTATTTCGAAGCGTGGCGGGTAACGAGCATGCCAGTAGCGGTAATATGCACGTGCGAACATTTGCAGGGTCGTAGCGCATCGCTTTCCAGTAATGGTAACGAGCTTGCGCAATCTCGCACTCCTTAAACTTCGAGGCTCCCTTCCACCAGTGCTGCCTGCCTAACTCTTCGTTGAGAACCGCTCTCGAAGAGCTGGGCAGGTGAGGTTCCTTTGCGAGAATTTTCTCCAGAGCGCGAATCATATAATCGCCCAACCGTGCACCGTTGGCGGTGATATTGTGCGTCCCCTCGTAACGAATCATCAAAGGTTCGGGAACGATAGCTACTTTCCAGCGCAAGCACATGCTGGCAAATAGTTCGACGTCTTCTGCGGCTCTCATCTCCTCGTGGAACAGGCCGCATTGTTCAAAGCACTGCCGACGGATGACCATCGCCGAAGGGAAGAGAAAGCGCGATCTAATATAACGATCGAAAACGTAGCCTTCAGAGGCAAGCGGACGATTAATCAGGTAAGAGGTCTGGAAGCGCCCGTCTGAGTACCGGACGGAGAAATCAGAGGTCACGATCCCAACTTCTGGATCGGCGAACCGTGGCATCTGGCGCTCCAGTTTGTTCGGCACCCATGAGTCATCCGCATCTAAAAGTGCAATGAATTCTCCACGTGCTTTCCGGATCCCTGTATTGCGTGCGGATGAAAGGCCACCGTTTTCCTGCAGAATAGCTGTGACCCGATCTCTATAAGGGGCAAGAATTTCTTCTGTATTGTCCGTTGAGCCATCATTTATCACGATGATCTCAATTTCTGTATAGCTTTGACTTAGCACGCTCTCGAGCGTAGCAGGAAGGTATGCCGCGCAATTATATGCAGGTATGATTACGGAAACTAGAGACGAATCGTCCATGGACTCAGCGATATCCCTTAATGCGTGCGATTAACTCACTACAGCCCAAGAAACGCGCCTTTCTCTATCTGCTTCTGCATATCTTAGGGAGTTCAGTCGTTCGCGAGATAATACTTTTCAATATCAATGAAATGCTTGCCGTAAATAAATCCAAGCAAATCCCAAGCCGCCAATTCATTAGCAAAAGCATCGGCGTTGTTCCGATTTATGAACGGGATGCACCGAATAATTCCGATGAGTGCACGCCTAATTTGATATCGAGGAATGCCCAAGAGGTAGCTCACGCCTTGTTGTGAATCGCGGTCCACTACTCCTTGAGAAACACCCCGCCAGAATACCCATCTTCGGTGGTATTTTCGTGTGAGGCGCTCCTCCGGAATGTAGTGATAAATAATCAACTCGGGAACGTGCAGTCCTCTTATGGAGTTGCTACGAAGTCGGCGAAGGAATTCGGCATCTTCCTCAGATAGCAGGCCCTTGCCGCTTCGGCCAAGCCGCGTTGAGTACGTTCCGATTCGATCGAACACCGATCGACGGATCACAGCATTCCCGCCCATGAGGCTGCCGGCGAAGGTTGGGTCGTAGCTGGCACGCTGCTTTGGCGGTACGATACCTATCGCCGCGTTATAGCCTTCTGGGAGCCACTTGGGAGCTGGAGCGCTCCAGTTTCCTAGGTAGCACCCACCAATGAACTGAGTTTCGCGATCGCTAAACTCCTTATAAACAACCCGATACCAGTTTTCATCGATCTCTTCATCATCGTCGACGAAACCAATGAGCTCAGCTGTTCCCGCGGCAATCCCCGCATTGCGAGAAAATGATGAGCCTTGAGCAGTTTCGCGAACATATCTGAGGGAACGATCAGGTGGCGTCCCGAACTCCTCCACGGCAGCCCTAGTGTCGTCTTTGCTGTTGTTGTCGACGACAATGATTGTGACCTGGAGGCCATCAGGGATCGGCGCAGCGAGCAGACTTCTGACGGTGCGGCGCAACAGTCGACTACGATTGTAGGTTGGAACAACAACGTCCAGCGTCATCAACTTCGAGTCCTTCGGGCTAGTCTCACTCGCTATTCGTCAGCCAGTTCGATCCAGTATGGAGATTATTCGCATGGAATAGGCAATCAAAGCTTACTGGCAAGGCAAACTCGCGGTCCTGATGAGTGCTATGTACCTCGTTCAGGAGATGAGATCAACTCAGATGATACAGCACCCCCATCGACGCCAGCTTGCTTCCGGGACCCGGGCGATCAGGCCTGCCACTTTCAGGTCAAGCTCGAAGGAGCCCATCCAGGGCTCAAGTATCATCATGAAGTGGGCAGAAAACAATGATCAAGGCTTTTAAGACAATATTAGAACCCGCCGAGCAGCTTCGTTCTCGCGAACTGTTTAAGTCCACAAGACGCCGAGCAGAACTGACAGTTGAGTTCCCCTATTATCCGGAACTTCGCCGAGAGAGGATTCCGTTTCGGCCGGCCGGGTGCCTCATATGACGCTGGTGTTTTGGCTATGCGTCGCTCTCGTTGGCTATACATATGTAGGCTACGGGCTGGTGCTTTGGGTGTGGGCTCAATTGCGTCGACGCGCCGTTCTTCATGGGCCCCCTAGCTGCAGTGTTTCCATCATCATGGCAGTTCGCAACGAAGTTGCAAATCTTCCAGCTAAGCTAGAGAACCTGCGGCTCCTCACCTACCCGGGTGACCGGCTGCAGGTTGTTGTCGCTTCTGACGGTTCAACCGACCAGACTGCCGCGATCCTAAAGGAGAATTCTTCGTGGATCGTGCCGGTGATCCTCGAGGAACCCCGAGGAAAGGCCTATGCCCTGAACCAGGCGGTAAAGCACGCTACCGGGGAGATACTAGTATTCCTCGATGCACGTCAGTTCGTTGAATCAAATGCAATTATTGAATTGGCAACTTGTTTTGCCGATCCAAGTATCGGGGCTGTGAGCGGAGAATTGATGCTCGGGAGCCGTTCGGGTGCGAACTCTGCCGAAGCGGTTGGAGGGTACTGGAAAATTGAAAAAGTCATTCGGAAACTTGAGTCTGCCTCTGGTTCCGTTGTGGGAGTGACTGGGGCCATCTACGCTATTCGACGGGAGTTGTATACAAATATGCCAATCGGAACGATCCTCGACGACGTATTCGTTCCTATGCATATTGCCAGGATGGGAAAAAGAGTCGTATTCCAATCTGCGGCAGTCGCACGCGACCAGATCTTCGAGGAACGAGGGAGAGAATTTTCACGGAAGGTCCGTACTCTCACAGGTAATTACCAGTTGCTGCGGTTAGCCCCGTGGTTGCTTACTCCGGTTAATCCTCTCCTATTCCGATTTGTAAGCCATAAGTTGCTGCGGTTAGTAACTCCTTTTCTCTTGATATGCATTCTGGTGGCATCTGCGCTGTCAGCCGGCTGGTGGTATCGAGCATTTTTTGTTCTCCAGCTGATTTTCTACACCCTCGCGGCGATTGGTGGTCTGAATCCGAATATGAGGCGATTTCGGCCGGTCTCCATAGCGACGACCTTCGTCATGCTTAACATCGCGGCTGCGGTTGCTTTATATAATTTTGCGGCAGGGCGGAACAGCGTGTGGCTTTAGCGCCTTGCGACGGAACGAGAGACTGAGTACGGCTGGCTTGGTTGGAGATTGTGAATGCTGGGATTAGGACTGGGACATTACATCCCGCTGGTCGCTTACCTTGGCTTTTGGGCCATGATAATCGTATCGCTGGCAGGACGGCCTCAGTGGGGCCTCTACTATATGCTGCCTTTCCTGCCGTATCGCACAATGCGGGACCATTTTCTTCAGTTTCCGCTGGGCGCGAACGTTCTGGTCATATTGATACTGGCTGTCATCCTCGGTGCCATCCTCAAGGGGAAGAGGCTTCCAAAATCGAATCTATATGTAATTTGGATCCTCACTGGCATCTATTTATATTTTTCGATGTGGGTCGGTACAGTACGCGGAATCGCGCCGGCACCTCTGTGGCTTTCTGACATCAATTTCCTCACTTGGAAAGACTACATGGTGATCCCCATGGTCTTTGCAGCTGCAGGAATGCTGATAGAAGATCGAAAAACTATCAGGACTGTCATAATCATCATCGCAGTTGCGCTTCTCTTTATCGACCGAAGTTGTCTTATGGAGAGCATGACCAGAACCTGGTCAAGCTTCGACGAAGACAAGCGGGGTGGAGGACCGCTGGGCTATGGTTCCAATCAAACCGCGGCATTCCTTGCCCAGTTCGCGATGTTCTTCTGGGGATTTGCCATCTTTCTTAAGAAGGTCAGAACTAAAGTTCTCTGTTACATCCTGGTCTCTATTACCGTTTTCGCCGCGATGTATACCTTCTCGAGAGGCGCCTATCTTGCCATGCTGTTCGGGGTCTTCGTCCTGGGAATCATAAGGGATCGCAAGCTTCTGATATTGCTCGCTGTATTTCTGGCTACATGGCAAGCGATCGTGCCGGTTGCAGTGCGTGAGCGGGTTACCATGACAAAGACAGCAGATGGCCGGCTGGAGAGTTCAGCTGAAGAGCGGGTGGAGTTGTGGACCAATGCAGAAAACGTAATCGAAACCTATCCAATCCTTGGAACCGGCTATGCGACGTTTCAGCTGGGACAGCATGTGGACGGGCTGAAAGATACTCATAATTGGTATGTTAAGGTGATGGTTGAATCAGGAATCATCGGCCTCATTCTAGCGGTGGCGTTAGTCGGCCAACTACTCGCCCTGTCTCTTCGTCTTTTCAGGCGCGCGTCTGATCCACTCTATCGAGGACTGGGCCTGGGCTTGTTAGCGGCGACCTGCTCCTGTCTTGTCGCAAATTGTTTTGGAGACAGATGGACCTATGTAGAGATCACCGCGCTCCTGTGGGTCTTAGCCGCTGCCGCTATACGAGCGCTGCAATTTACGAACGAACCGGAAATGGGTGAAGTGACGGAGCGTCTTGCTGAACGAGCAGTAAATCCATACCTGGTCTATCGATAGGAAGAAATGCAAACGACGGGTCTTATACAGCCGCAGGTGCTCTCGGGGAAACTATGATCTCCGCGCTGTCGCCCTTGGAGCAATCCGAGGACAGTCTCAATGGATCGGACCTACCCCACGTATTGCTGGTGCTGGACCAATTTCCAAAAGCTCTGGGCGGCGGAGAGCGCATGGTCTTGCGGCTGGCGAAGCTGTTGCCGCAGTTCGGATACCGAGCGTCGATCCTAACATTTATGCTCCATCCGGAGTGTGACCTTGGAGTACCGCCGTGCCCGGTTTACGTGCTACCGCTGGATCGCACCTATGATGTGAAAGCGGTGAGGGCAGCAATTGAACTAAAGAGATTTATCAGGAACCAGAGGATCCAGATCGTCCAAACATTTTTCGAAAGCTCGGATATCTGGGCGGGCTTGGTTACGAAGGCATTTTCTGATGCAAAACTAATATCCAGTAGACGCGATATGGGAATATTGAGATCAAGAAAGCACTCGATAGCCTACCGGCTTATGGCCGGGGTGGCGGATGCGGTGATTTGCGTCTCGGAAGAGGTGCGAAGGTACTGTATTGAGGTAGACCATATAGATCCAGAACGCCTATACACGATCTACAACGGGATTGATATTACTAGTCACACCATGAATGCTGGATCCACCAACCTTGGCCCAGAGGCACACGTCACAACTATCGGTAATGTTCGAAGGGTGAAGGGGCATGACATATTCATAAGAGCAGCAGCGCTTCTGGCACCCCGGTTCCCTGGAGTACGGTTCAGCATTGCCGGTGAAGTTTTGGAGCAGCAGTATTTCGCAGAATTGCAGGAGCTGGTTCGTCAACTCAATATGGGTGAGCGGCTTCACTTCCTCGGGGGAGTCAAGGATATCCAGGAGCATCTTTCAAGATCTGATATTTTCGTACTTCCGTCTCGGAGTGAGGGCTTCTCGAATGCGATCGTTGAAGCTATGGCTGCATCGCTCCCCGTGGTCGCAACCCAAGTAGGGGGAAATGGCGAGGCTGTGGAGCACGGCACTACTGGATTCATAGTTCCTCCAGAGGACCCCGAAGCTATGTCCGATGCTATAGAGCGGTTGCTTGCTCATCCAATGCAGATGAAGAAAATGGGGAGCGCAGGTAGAGATCGTGCATTAGAAAAGTTCACCACCGAGGCAATGATGGCCCGGATCATTGCCACTTACGAGCAGGTGCTCGCTCAGTGATCCGATCACTTCTGCATACTGCCGGATTTCAGGAATTAAGATGGCCACGGTCGGTGTAATCATCCCAGCATTCAATGCGGCACGCTACCTTCCATTCGCATTGGAAAGTGTAGCCTCTCAGACCTTTGAAGATTGGGAGGTTTTGCTTGTAGATGATGGAAGCACTGACGATACCGCTGAAATAGTGGCCCCATTTTTGGCTAGGTTCGGCACGAAGATGAAATACATCAAGCAGCAGAACCGAGGCCTTCCAGCTGCAAGGAATACAGCAATTCGGGAATCTACAACAGAGTTGCTAGCGTTGCTGGACGCCGATGATGTCTGGCTACCACACAGGTTGGCAGATACCGTGAAGGCACTGCGGGATAACGGCAGGGCAGGACTTGTCTACGGGCTGGTCACGATGATTGATCAGAATGGGACCATTGGCAGCACCTGGCCTGGTAATACAAAGCATGCCCATGGATTCATAGCACCTCAAATTTATATGCGAACAGTCGATCTGCCTTGCCCTACGGTCCTGTTTCGCAGGAAGTGCATCGAGGAAGTTGGACTGTTTGATGAATCTATGCGTGCCACGGAAGACCGCGATCTTTGGCTTCGGATTGCGCTCAAATATGAGGTGGCGTGCGTTCCTAAAGTGCTCGCGTACTATCGCCACTCTCCGAATTCCATGTCCAGCGATCCCCGGCGAATGTTGGATGCGCAATTAGGATTCATCCGAAAGCATTACGGTGCCGAAGGCTGCGGAATACGCTGTAGGCGCGCCGCGATATCAAGGTCCTACAAACAGTTCGCCGAGGTTCTGAAAATGAGAGGTCAGGCCTCTGGCGCGTTGCTCAGTGCGTTCCGCGCAATCGCAATCTACCCATTCAGCTGGAGCAACTACCGAACCACGGCATCGTTATCTCTGAATTGGCTCCGGTCCAAAGTCGGATCGCAGATTTAAACCAGAGGATTAGTCGAGAAGGTGGGCGATTCCTAGACTGGCTGCCACTTCTTGAATATCAAAATTCAGGTCAATTTCAGCTCCAAGGTTGCGCGGCCCATTGGGGCTGACTTGCTTATAGTTCTTTTTATTGATGGAGGTGCAATGGCCAACCTCTACAAGCTTCGCGGGAATATCGATGACCTTCCCGCCGTAATGCCTCTTCCAGTACATGATACCGACGCCCGAATCATAATAGTAAGAGGTGCGGCGTCTGCGTTCGCGCTCATCCACACAATTTGGATGGCAATCGATATGGCGCCACCATCCGGAGCCATTTGTAAATTGTGACTCACTAGCCCCTTTTGTCGTGCATCCAACCAGTTCCCAATACCTGTGATGGCGGAAATTGAGCCAATTGCGCCGGCCACCGTAATCCGGGACTGCCGCCATACTTCCTTCTGGAAGGGACTCAAACATGGATTTAAGTCGGCCCATGACGTCCAGGCTGCAGAGCAGGTCCGCGTGCCAGAACGCGAGACGGTCTGTAAAGAGAAATGCAAACTCCAGCGGGAAGTGCGGCCACATGATGGGTAGTTGGAATTGTGCGTTAAAGTCGATGAGTACCGACCCAGGTAACGTCGTCGGGGGGCCGCATCTCGGGTCAAAGCCGAGGACAGGAGTCCAGCCAATCTCCTGTATTAAACGCTGCTGAAGTTTGCACCAGCGGTCGCTCACATGCCAGCAGAGCCATGGGCGGTCCACACCGGAAAGCGCTGCACGCCAGCTTCTCGCTGCTTCGTAGATCTGTTCTAGAGGGATATCGAATCCCTCCCAATTACCCTTACCCCGTTGACTTAGGTCTCTCTTCAATTCCGGTGTCGACATTCCCGCCTTCTTATCGTTGGTCTAGCGATGGCTGCCAAGCGTTAAACAATCAAAAGTGCTCGACTACCCGACGTTTATACCCTATTTGCCGGACGCCTCTGCGGCTCCGATTGAGGGTGGATTCGGCCTCGGGTTTCCATAGCGGTCAGTTGTTATGTCACGAACGGCGATACCACGTCCAAGCGCAGGGCTTGAGCTTGAAAGACGATCATCGAAATGATCCAGCTGGGTTTCGCTGCTCAACGTCAGGGGAGGTTGAGCAATGAAAGCTGGAGATTGGCAGATTAAATCGGATCGGCCGACCAACGGGCATGGTTTGCTTCGCAAGTTGAAGAAGAGATCATGATCTAGGTCGATTTTAACGGAAGGGTCGGCAAGGTAGAATAAACCCGGAGCCTCCTCGCTGTAACGACGGTTGAGGAATCCAAGAACAATGTTGTTGCGGAATTCGAAATGCGCTGAACTGCAGGCCTTTTCTTGATCGCAGCCAATGTCAAACAAAGTCGCGGAATAACCGACGGTGGTGTTATTTGCGAAGATGACGGTGCTATTCGGCCCTGTAAAAAATGCAAACACATCCCCCGCAGCCCTGCAAAAACCTGTCAGATAGCGGTTGTAGCCGGGGGGCGCTCCGGGCATAGCCTCGGACATACGGCGGCAATTCCCGACAGTGAGATTATTTTCAAACACCGTAGTGGAACTGCTTCCTGTTCCCCATTTCCATTGCTGACCCATATTTCCATAAGACTCAGAATTGATAATTTTCAGGAAGTGGATCAGTGTATGCGGGCCAATGAAGCCGTCCTTCGTGTTGTATGCCATCACGCAATGATCGCAAATGAAAGAATCGAGTGGAGTGCTCTGACCGCTCCATGAATCTCCGAATCCGGCGCTGTTCGTGTCCCAGCAGCTTAGTGCCGGAAATTGTGTATGTGTAATTGGGTATTCTTCCAGGCAGCCATTCCCTTCCATTCTGACGTTGGTGGCTGAAATCGAGGATCCCGGAGCATCTGCCGGAGAGCCTGGGCTGTCGAAATTCCATCCCGCGAATGCATTGAAATCAATCGATACCCTTGTCAGGTTAAATGGCCCACCAATCGGCCCACCGATTCCGATCTCCGCCAATCCGTGAATGTAAACATCCTGAAGGGTGATATTAGATGTGGTACGATCCGTGACGATGCCCCACTTGGCTGAATCGCTTACAGGTCTATCGCTGCTGCATCCTGTTGGGAAACGTGGGGCTCCAATTCGGGTGCACTTCCCATTATGTGAAGTGATCTCTAAGCCCTCAATGTCAACGAATTTACTTCCGTTGAGGTATAACACGGCATCCGCGATGAACCCGCCGAATAGCTGCGTTAGATTATTAGAGGCGTAGGGATAGCCAACCACAGGATTACATGTGTAGTTTCCGAATGCACACCCTCCTAGAATTCGTGTGTGCTGGTTCGGGGTTCCGCTAGGCGGAGGTGGCATTGAGCAACCCCACCATGCATTCACGCCAGCGCACCAGAAATTTTGAGCATCATTGCCAGTAGCCTTGTCCCAACCGATGCGACAGTGGGGGCTGTCGGGGTTCTGCTGCCCGGGGAGAGCAGAACACCCTCGGATCACTAGGGTGTCGCCACCACTCATTATCCACTCGGAATTCCCGTAACTTCCGTCCATCCACATGTAGCGCACGTCGTTAAATGCACAATGTTGATTCGTGCCACCAGAATAGCGGGCGTCTGCTTTGCCATCACATTGACCCGAGTGCGTCTTGGGCGAATATCGTGTGCCGCCATCTGCACGAACGAACCATGTGGTTGCCGATCCTGGCAAAGTCGCTAACCCCATAAAAAACAACAGAAGAGCAGCGCATCCCCACTTCACCATTGATCGCCTCCGCACCGCAAATCGATACATGAGAAGTATATCGCTGGCATACGAGGGACATGATTCTGCAGGCACGCCATCCGAACCTGAATTCCAGTTCTGAGTCCAGTCACTTCGAGGTGTCGACTGTAATCCCGATCCGCACTAGCTCCGCCCGTCGGTGCGGATTGCAAGGCCACTAAGCAGGTTAGACATCGTTGTGTCTTGCGATAAGCGGTTCTTATAAGCCAATTCCTCGTACAACTGTGGCAGGCTCCCGCTCTCCCAAGCTTGGTAATACTCCCGCCAATGCCACGCTGCGCTGCCACCCACCGAAGCTTTGAGGGCAGCCCGATGTCCCTGAACTACTTTTCTTTCAAACTGCTCGTAGCTGCGCACCGGATAGTGATACACCCGAATATTTGTTGATGGCGACGCGACGCGCGGAATAGAACGAGACTCGTGATTCCCTAAATACATCCCGATCAGGCCGCGAGCTAGGCAAAACGCCTTACTCATTCGACCGTGGTAGCCAGGCATTTCCCCAATATCAATAAACGCCGGCCAACTTGCTTCTGCACGCGGGAGGAAGTTGTGCCAATAGCAGTTCAAGATGTTCTTTCGACCGTCGAGTTCCGTCTCGTACTTGCCGCTTACTGGATACCAGAACTCGTCTGCATCGCTCGAAATGATCCAGCGTGGGTGAAATGTTTCTTTAGCCACCCCTATCATACGATTGACGCGCATCACTTGGTGGTATGCAGGGTCAACATCATCGATGATGATAAGTGAGTTGCCTAGTCGCTGTTTGTAATCAGCTAAGATATCCCTGGTGCCATCAACTGATCCGTTATCTGTGATGACGAACTGGTGGATACCCATTTGGAGATGAAAGTCGATATTTTTCGCGATGATATCGATCTCGTCCCGTACGAGCATCAACATTGCGATCGGTCCCGGTCGGGCCATTACACGAACTGCAGCCCTCGTCAGCACGGAATCCTGCAGAAATAGATTCTTTAGAGCAGGCGCGTTCATTTAATCATGTTACCAATCAGACAATGCCAGGCGGATTGCTTTGGCTGAAATTTATCGGGGCTCCTGTCTCTGGCTGGTTCGATGCTGACCGAGAACAGACTGGCAAGTGCGCGACGATATTCTTCAATTCTAACCGAGCCGGAGCGGCGTCGCATAACTCCGACGCCGCTCCGCCCATAACCAGCATAGTTTAGCCCAATTTATTCTGCTCACCACTTCTTTAAGGCATCACGGCTCCGACTGTCGCCGTGGTTCTGGCTGTTCCGTAGTAGTCAGTCGTCAGGCCGGTGATGGAGATACCTGCGCCGATCGCTGGAGAACTGCTAGAAGGATGGAAATCCAAGCTGTCAAGAAGGGATTCAAGCGTGAGGAGGGTCTGCGGAGCCTCGTTTGCTAGTTGTGGATCGGAACAGATATTTGCATTCGCGCCGCATGTATCCCCATTTCTAATTCCATATTCAACATTGTGGGATCCATTTATCACTACACTGGCATCATCCCGATAATACAATGCGGGAGCTACAGCATTGTAGGGAGAGTCAGCCGAGATGTATCCGAGGATAAGGTTATTCGTAAAGTTATAAGGAGAAGAGGAACAGTTGTTCAGACTGTTGCAACCCGGTTCGAATATAGTCGGCTGGTAGGTAACGATCGTATTGTTATTGAAATTTACGGTTGAACCCGCGTCTGCAAAGTAGTCAAAGACAGATCCGGCGGCTCGGCAGAACGTAGTCAGATAAGCTCCCGGCAATCCTGTGCCGAGGTTGAAACTCTGAGCAGCGCCTGGTAATTGCGTAGACATCCGCATGCAGTTGCCTACTATGATGTTGTTCTGGAACAGGAAAGTGGAGTTGACATCCTGTCCCCATTTTCCGTTTTGTCCCATATTGCCAACCCAGATAGAGTTAGTAAGTGAGAGTTTGTGGACAAGGGTATGGGGTCCTAGCGCGCCGTCCTTTGTATTGTAGCTAATGTTGCAGTGGTCGCAGGTGAAGCTATCGAGGTTTGTTGCTTGACCGGACCATGCATCTCCGAATCCACCAGTCCCGATATCCCAACATGCTTTGGCGGGAAATGTTGTGTGTACAATCGGGTACTCTTCTAAGCAGCCATTTCCAACCATTGTTACATAGCTCTGAGTAATGGATGATCCGGGGGCGTCGGTCGGAGAGCCAGGGCCATCGAAGTTCCATCCCGCGAAAGCATTGAAGTTGATTGATACTCGGGTGACAGTGAAAGGCCCACCAATTGCGCCGCCGATTCCAACGAGCGCCATCCCATGTATGTATAGATCCTGTAGCGTAACGTTCGAAGTCGTGTTGTCTGTGATAATGCCGTATTTGGCATAATCGCTCACGGGTACGCTGCTGCTGCATCCCGCCGGCCATTGCGGAGCTCCAAGTCGCGTGCATCGCCCATTATGGGATGTGATTTCTAGACCTTCCACGTCGACATATTTGCTGCCGTTCAGGTACATCACCGCATCGGCGACGAAGCCACCGAATAATTGCGTCAGGTTGTTATTGACGTAGGGGTACCCAACCACTGGGTTACACGTATAAGCGCCGTACGCGCAAGCTCCCAGAATGCGTGTGTGCTGTGAACTTATGCCGCTTGGAGGTGGTGGCATGGAGCATCCCCACCAGGCGCTTACGCCGGCACACCAGAAGTTTTCTGAGTCATTTCCTGTAGCCTTGTCCCATCCAATGCGGCAGTGTGGAGCATCCGGATTCTGCTGGCTGGCGAGTGCAGCGCATCCGCGGATTACGAGTGTGTCACCGCCGGCCATCACCCACGCGGAATTGCCATAAGTGCCGTCCATCCACATGTAACGCACGTCATTGAACGCGCAGTGCTGATTTGTGCCTGTGCCTGGATACGCGGTGTCCGACTTACCATCGCACTGGCCGGTTGTTACGTTCGCAGAGTAGCGAGTCCCACCATCGGTGCGGACGAACCAGAAGGTGCCTGGACCGTTTGGTGCAGCTGTCTGAGTGGCAGCCGCAACCACAATTGAAGTGGCAGTCGACTGGGATTGAACCGGGTTGCCGTTATCACTGACCGCGACGGTGAAGGTCGATGTTCCTGAACCGCTCGGTGTGCCTGAGATCACGCCGGTGGTCGCTGCCAGCGTCAGCCCGGCAGGCAGGCTCCCGGAGCTGATCTTCCACGTATATCCAGGAGTGCCGCCCGCTGCTTGGAGCGCCGCTGAATATGTGATTCCACCTGTTCCAGAGGGGAGTACGGCGGAGGTAATGCTGAGCGGAGAGGCTGACGCGACCAGAGCAATCGAGGCATTTGCCGTTGCGGTCTGGACTGTAGTGCTGGAGTCTCTTACGGCCACAACAAACGGGTAGGTGTAACTGCTGGATGCGGAACTGACACTCCCGGAGATCACCCCATTCGAGGACAGAACAAGTCCCGGAGGAAGCGAACCGGATGCCAAGCTCCAGGTATATGGCGAGCTTCCGCCCGTTGCGTGTAGCTGCTGAGAGTAGGGGGTGCCCACCGTAAGTGAGGGAAGGGAGGGGGCGGCAATCGCCAGCGCAGCGGATGCAACCGAAATGGAGAGAGAGGTAGTTGCCGTCAGAGTTGGATTGCTGCTGTCCGCTGCCATGGCAGTAAACGACGAGACGGAGGAGGCAGTCGGAGTTCCCGAAATTGCACCGGTAGTCTGATTGAGTGTGAGCCCGGGCGGCAGCGAACCTGAAGAGATGGACCACTTGTATCCCGGCGTTCCCCCATTGGCCTGCAATGCCTGGGAGTAGGCCGCACCAGTGGTCGCTGACGGCAAGGAGGTGGTTGTTACCTTGAGCGGAGTTGCAGAAACGATCAGCGTGAGAGAGACCGGAGCCGTTTGGCTCGTTGTGTCGCTCACGGTTGCCACGAAGGGGAAGGTTCCGGTCGTCGAACTGGTGCCGGAGAGTACGCCGGCAGAGGAAAGAGAGATACCGGATGGCAGAGAGCCGGACGTCAGGCTCCAGGTATAAGGCGCTGCACCGCCGGTAGCCGAAAGCACCGCGGAATAGCTTTGGCCGCTGGTGGCCGAAGGAATGGAGCTGGTGGAAATTCCCAACGCGCTTACTGAAGCGCCCGCTACTGTAATGCTGAATGGCTGGGACGCAGTTTGTGCTGGGCTGCTCGAGTCTTGAACTGAAATGATGAAGTTGGACACACCCGCTGTTGTGGGCGTTCCGGAGAGAATGCCCTTTGTGGGCGACAGGGAAAGGCCCGCGGGCAGTGAACCAGAGCTGACTGACCAGCGGTAACTGGGAGTGCCGCCGGTTGCATTCAGTGTCTGGGAGTACGCACTGCCGACGTTTGCACTTGCCGCTGCGCTGCTGCTGATGGATAGTGTGACAGGGCGAACTATGAGTGTGTAGGACGTCGATTTTGAGTGCGTGCGTGTTGCGTCCGTAGCGACAACTCCAAAGCTGTAGGTGCCTGCAGCTGTCGGTGTTCCAGCAAGTGTGCCAGTAGAGGCATCCAGCGAGAGGCCCGCTGGCAGCTTGCTGCCGGATCCAAGGCTCCAAGTGTAGGGATACGTTCCACCGCTCGCGGCAAAGGTCTGTGAGTAAGGGCTATTCACAGCAGCGTCGGGCAAGGAAGCCGTTGTAACACTGATGCTACTTGAGGAGTTCCCAGAGTTTACGGAGACCCTGACTGCCGGCGATACCTTGCCACTGATCGTGTTCTTGACGGCCAGGTCAACAACACCTGGTGTCGCCAGGCTCGCACTTTCAACCGGGCTGCTCAAAGTATTCGAATCAACTACCGTGGTCGAGAGCTCGGTTCCATTCCAGAGCACCTTGCTGCCGCTGTCAAAATTTGCACCCACCACCGTCAGTGTGGCACCGTTGGCTCCCGCCAGGAGGGGGGCCGGAGCAACTTCTTGAATATTGGGGACGCCCGCCGCAACGATCGGAATGCTGCCACATCCTAGAAAACTAAAACCAAGAACAATCCCGATACCCGCCCCAATTGTCTTCACGATCTTCAAAAGTGCACCCCTGGCCGCTGAAAAGTCTCTACTGGCTGTAGCGCGGACTAATTGAGCCCTGCGATGCAGCTGATATGAACTAACCGTATTCGTGCAGGAGCGACTTGCCAGCTACACGTCGGTGGTAGGCGGCTGTACTTTAGCGGCAAGTGCTGAGCCAAGTCAGGCTTGCTAACACTTTCAGGTGAGTTACGCGTGGGTTAAGTCCATCGCGCCTCTCGCTGGGAATTTGACAGGGAGTTTTGGTGCCAAAAGAGAAGCTGATCTATGCAAACACCAAGGCAGGAGACGGAGCTTCTTACTCGGCAACTGCATAGGTTGCAGGACTGCGCGCCTCTGCTATCACGAGCTGAACTCCGCGCAATACGGAGTCAATGCCGGTATAAACGGCTTCGCGCCTCTCCGCAATCGTACTTAGCCGTGCGAGGCCTTATACGCATTACGGAGAAGCGCGAATACTGACGCTTTCACGCGCCAATTGATCTAGTAGAATTCAGCAGCGAACCAGATTTGCCGCCTGAATTCCTTTAGTTGCATTCCGGGTGTCGACGACCAGCTTCGATCTGCGCACAATTTCCGCATAATCGTAGTCTGAGTGATCCGTCATGATGAGCACACAATCATACTGGTCCAAGTTATCCAGCGGCGTGCAAGTCATGTTCAGGTTATAGTGCCGCCCACGTCCTACCGTAGGGAAGTAAGGATCGTTGTATAGAACTTCGACTCCCTGCTCGCGCAATAATTCGATAACAGTCAAGCTCGGTGACTCGCGAAGATCGTCGATATCTTTCTTATATGCCATTCCGAGCATCAGGATTTTGGAGCCATTCATTGGCTTCTTGTGGAGATTTAAACTCTTCGCAACAGATTGCACGACGTGAGCAGGCATGGCCTCATTCACTTCTCCGGCCAACTCAATAAAGCGCGTATTGAAATCGTATTCCTTCGCCTTCCAGCTCAGATAAAACGGGTCAATCGGAATGCAGTGCCCACCCAGCCCCGGTCCAGGATAGAACGGATGAAACCCGAACGGCTTCGTGGAGGCTGCATCGATCACCTCCCATATATCTACGCCCATCCGCAGCGCCAGCAGTTTCAACTCGTTTACCAGCGCGATATTCACGCATCGATAGATATTCTCGAGCAGCTTTGTCATCTCAGCCACGCGGGTAGAGGACACTCGCACTGCCCGAGTGAAGATTCCTTCATAAAGGCGTGCTGCAAGTTCTGTCCCGATCGGCTCGTGGCCGCCCACTACCTTAGGAATATCCCGTCGCGCAACGCTCGTATTTCCCGGGTCCTCGCGCTCCGGTGAGAACGCTACGTAGAAGACACCTTTTTCTGCAACCTCGCCCTTATCCTGTGCCTTCAGACCAGCGGCGCTGCCGGCTTCGAGCACCGGAATCATGAGTTCTTCAGTCGTGCCCGGGTAGGTCGTGCTCTCCAGGATGACGATCTGGCCTTCGCGAATCCACGGCGCCGCCGATTTCGCTGTATTTTCCACGTAGCTCAAATCCGGTTCTCTGTGCTCCGTCAAAGGCGTGGGGACGCACATCACCACGGCATCCTGATCTGAAAGCTTGGAAAAGTCATTAGTCGCGGTGAATCCATGACTCCGCGCGCTCTGAATCTCTTCGGCGGGAATGCGGAAGATGTAGGAACGGCCCGCTTCCAGGTCCGAGACTTTCTTCTCGTCGATATCGAAGCCTGTAACCGTAAAACCAGCCTCCGCGAACAACAGGGAAAGCGGCAATCCGACATAACCCAGTCCGATAATTCCTACTTTGGCCTTGCGGCTCTCGATTTTATCGAGGCGCTCGCGGGCGATCTTTGGCAGAACTGCGCGACTGTTATTCGACATATTCCTCATTATTGCATCTGAAATGTTGCTGCACGGATAGCGCAAAAATGGGTGCCGCGTACACTTTGGGCGCCACGCAGCCTGATTTTTTGCATCTATGGTTATGATGAGATGCGGATGGCAGCCAGGGCAAGGGGCGACACACCGACTTGGTGCATAGAAAGTGTCATCGACTCTCATATCGATCTTCGAAAATAATCGTTGAGTGGTGTATCCGCAGGTTTGTCCATCCGGCCGAGCTCGGGATCGTCATCGAACGAAGTGCTGCAGAAGGATGATTTCTAGAATGGCTACCTATTTGATTACCGGGATCGCCGGTTTTATCGGTTCCACCCTTGCGCGTGAACTCGTGGCCCAGGGCCATTGCGTACGTGGCATCGACAACCTCTCGACGGGCACCCTGGACAACATCGCGGATATCCGCGGATCCCTGGAGTTTGAGCAGGCCGACCTGCAGGATGCAGCTGCAATGCGGGCCGCCTGCGATGGCGTGGATTTCATTCTCCATCAGGCAGCGCTCGCCTCGGTGCCTCGCTCGGTGAAAGATCCGCTCACCTCGCACGAGTCGAACATCAATGGTACGTTGACGCTGCTGCTCGCGGCACGTGACGCCAAGGTAAAACGGATCGTTTACGCTGCCTCTTCGTCGGCTTACGGTGATCAACCCGTTCAGCCGAAGCAGGAAGACATGCAGCCCATGCCGCTGTCTCCATATGCGGTCCAGAAGTTGACTTGCGAGTACTACATTCAGGCGTTTTACCGGGCTTACGGCCTGGAAGGCATCTGCCTGCGTTACTTCAATATCTTTGGACCCCGTCAGGCAGCCGACTCGCCCTATTCGGGCGTAATCGCCCAGTTTGCCTATCGCATGCTGGCAGGCGAAACGCCGACGATCTTCGGGGATGGACTGACCAGCCGCGACTTCAACTACGTCGACAACGCCGTGAGTGCCAACCTGCTGGCCTGCAATGCGCCGAGTGCAGTGGCGACTGGCCGTGTGTTCAATGTGGGTACCGGCAGAGCGCATACCTTGAATGAGGTCTATGCCACGATCGCGGAGCATCTTGGTTTCAAAGCTGCTCCAAAATATGGCCCGGAGCGCGTCGGGGACATCAAGCACTCGCTGGCAAACATAGACCGCGCTCGCAAACAGCTGGGATATGAACCCAAGGTTCATTTCCATGAGGGCCTGAAAAAGACCGTGGAGTGGTACGTCTCCGAGAATGAGAAGAAGGCAACGGCTGTACAGGCCTAGCATTCATCGTTGTGTATGAATCTGTACCAGGCCTTCCGAGTGGAGGTCAGCTAGCGTTGACACCACGTCGGCTTCGATCTCACCCTCCGGTGCTTCGTACTCGTGCCGGAGCTTCGAAATCAGATCGCCGACGCGAATTGGGCATGACAATAGCCGCCATATCTGGCTGCCCGTAGCGCCAAGCCCATAGCAGCGGTTCCGTTCCATATTCATCAGCACAACTTCATCGTTCACGTCGGTCGCCACTGCGTTCGAGCTCCAACTGACCACGGATTCGGCGTGGATCTGCTCAGTCATCGAATTCCTCTCATACCCGTACGATACCCAATCCTTTACGCGGTTGCGGCTGCTTGCGTTCGCCTGCTGTATCGTTTGCTGAGAGTGAGGCCGCACAAGGTTGCAAGCGCAAACGAACAATCTGGAACTTGAGCTGATGCTCGCCTGTGCGCGATGGCCTCAGCGTGAGTCCGACCGGCAGTTGATCTGGGATCTGGCGCAAAACCTCCAAGATTGGGGACGCTTCGTTTTGTTGACGAAGCATCACCGGATTGTGCCGCTCGTTTCGAGAAACCTGCAAGCCGCTCTGAGTAGAGGCATCCCCTCTCGAGCCCAGCCGGCAGTTGCGGAATTAAAGAGCTCCTCCGCGAACATGACCCTGCGTTCCCTCGGACTGTTGAGCGAACTGCGCCGGGTCATGGTGGCGCTTAAGGCTGCCGGGATTAAGGTGCGGGTGATCAAGGGTTTCCCGCTGGCCCAGCAGGTCTACGGTGATATCGGGCTGCGCGCTCCGGGCGATCTGGATCTCCTCATCGATTCAGGCCAGCTTCTCCCGGCAGACGAAGTCATCCGGGGGCTCGGCTATACCGGCCTGCTTGACCCCCGGCATTTCAACCGCAGGCAGCTTGCCTTCTATCGAACTCACTGGAAGGACATCACCTATACCAATCCAGCCCTCGGGAACGAACTTGACCTCCACTGGCGCTGCTTCCGCAATCCGCGAATGCCAGGAGCAACGCTCTGTTCTGCTGGTTCCGCAGAGGCTGTCACCTTTGGCAACCTGACGCTCGACACCCTGCCGCGTCGCGAGGGACTGCTCTACCTGTGCGTGCATGGCGCACTTGATGGTTGGGTATACCTCAAAACTCTTGTAGATGTGGCGGCGCAAGTTCGTCAGTCCTCGGAGGAGGAGCTCGGCTCGCTTGCCGCCTTGGCCTCGGAGCACCAGGTCCTGCCCGAGTTTTCCGCTGCAATGCTCCTGGTGCAACGATTCCTCGCGTTGGATCATTGGAGCAGCAGGCTCCTGCCCGAAAGCACTCCGTCCGTGCGCCATATCCTGCGGCATGCCTGGAACGTCCTCGAATGCCGAGGCTTTATGGCTTCCAGAGAGGAGATTCCGATCGGGCAGACCTTGCGATTCGAGTGGGGCGTTCGACGTGACACTCCGTATCGGGTTCAAATTCTGACCCGCGTGCTCTACCGCGCCAGAATGTGGGAGACGCTCCCGTTGCCGGAATGGCTTTTCTGGGCGTATCCGCTGCTCAGCCCTCTCGAATGGGTACTGTTTCGGGTTCGTAAATGGCGTTCCAATCGTCCAGAGTTAGATCGCGGGAACGTCTAAGATGGACAGAGTCGCACGAAGGTTTTCTTCATGGCGGAATACGTAGTCAGGTTGGCAGATGAACGGGGACGTGTGCAGGAACAAACCTTGGCTGCTGCCAGCGAGGAGGAGCTTCGCGCGAGGTTCGCCCAGGCGGGTTACTACGTCTACTCAGTGAAACAGCGTGGGCTGCTCGCCGGCGCCGGCAAAACCAAAAAGGTGAAGCTCGAGACCTTTCTGGTATTCAATCAGCAATTCCTGACCCTGATACGTGCCGGACTGCCAATCTTGAGCGCTCTCGACCTGCTCGCCAAGCGCCAGAAGCAGGCGCATTTTCGGGTGCAGCTAGAGGATGTGGCCCAGCGGGTGCGAAACGGAGATTCGATCTCAGCGGCATTCGAGGTGCAGGGCAGCTATCCGGCCGTTTACACAACGACGCTGTTGGCTGGAGAACGTTCGGGCAATCTGGAAGAGGTGCTGCAGCGTTATCTCGATTTTCAGCGTGTCAGCCTGACCTTCCGGAAGAAGTTGACCGCCAGTCTCATCTACCCTGCAGTTCTGATCGTGATGGTGACTCTCCTGTTCATCTTCCTGATCACCTTTGTCGTGCCCCGGTTTGCCGAGCTCTATGACCAGCTCGGAACCCAGCTGCCGCAACTGACTACATTCCTTCTGGCTCTTGGGCAAGGTGCGCAGCGATACGGTTTGTACCTTCTTGCGGTGGTGGCAGTTGCCGTGTTCCTGTTTTTTCGCTGGATCAAGACCGATGCAGGTGCAGCCGCAGTGGATCGGCTGAGAATCGGGCTACCGCTGTTTGGGAGCGTCTGGCTCAAGTATCAGGTTGGCCTCTTCTCCCGCACTTTATCGACCTTGCTCAAGGGTGGGCTGCCCCTGGTTCCTAGCCTGGAGACCGCGGCTCGCTCCATTGGCAGCCGACAGGTGAGCCATGCAGTCCAAGCGAGTGTGGAGACCGTACGCGAGGGCAAGGGCCTGGCCGCCAGTCTGGAGCGGACCAAGGTGTTTCCTGAGCTCGCCATCGAGATGATCGAGGTGGGTGAGTCCACCGGCGCCCTTCCGCAGATGCTCAACTCGGTCGCGGAGTTCTTCGAAGAGGACGTTCAGACCAATCTGACTGCCGCCATGAGCCTGATTGAACCGGCAATCCTGATCGTCATGGGTGCCGTTGTGATCACCATATTAATCGCGCTCTACATGCCGATCTTCAATCTGAGCGGTGCCGCAGGCGGGGGCGGCGCACCCTAGCCCGATCCTGAGCCGCCGCCCACCCAACGCCAGCTACTCTGTTTGCGTCTGACGTGGAGACGTGTCCGATTCAGCCAATATTGCCACGCAGAACGAACGATCCGATCCAGCAAGTGTCAGCCTTCTCCGTTCATTCGGGCTCGGCATCGTCACCGGGGCGGCGGATGATGACTGCTCCGCGGTAGGGACATACGCGCAGGCAGGCGCGCAGTTCGGATACACACTGCTCTGGACTGCCCCTTACCTGCTTCCAATGATGGTCACTGTCGTGTACTTGTCCTCGAAACTTGGGCAAGTCACCGGCCGGGGTTTGTTCTCTGCCATCCGGACTCATTACTCCACGGGGCTGCTCTACGCCGTTCTGGCAGCCGTCGTAATCGGAAATACCATCGAAGCCGGCGCAGATATTGGCGGGATTGCTGCAGCTTTGCGCCTGCTCATCCCATTTCCACAGGCCGTGCTGGTGGGTCTCGTAACCATCATCTCGCTGGCACTGCAGATCTGGGCCTCCTACCGCCTGATCACGAACGTATTCCGGTTTCTGTCCCTGGCATTGCTGGCCTATGTGGCGTCGATGTTCCTGGCACATCCGGACTGGGCCGCGATCGCAAGAGCGGTAGTTCGCCCCGCCATTCGTCTCGATCGCAATTCGCTCTCTATCCTGGTGGCGATGATCGGTACCGCACTCTCGGCCTATCTCTTCACTTGGCAATCGAACGAGGAGGTGGAGGAGAAGAAAGCGAGAGGCCGGGTGAAGCTGAGGGACCGTCGCGGTACAACAGACACCCATCTGCGCAGGACTCTTCTAGACGTGGTCTTCGGAATGGTCTTCTCTGCGCTGGTCATGTATGCAATCATCATCGCGAGCGCAGCTACCCTGTACCTCTCGGGCAAGCACAACATTGAGAGCGCCGCCGATGCTGCGAAAGCCCTTGCACCCCTGGCCGGACACTCCGCCAGCCTGCTGTTCACACTGGGCATCGTCGGAGTGGGCTTCCTGGCCATTCCTGTTATGACCACGGGCGCCGCTTACGACATCTGCCAGAGCCTCGCCGTCCCAAACGGTCTGAGCCTCACGCTCCGCCAAGGCAAGATCTTCTACGGAAGCATCGTGGCGGTAATGCTGGCGGCAGCGGGCATCAATCTGGTTGGCATCAATCCGATGAAGGCGCTGGTATTCGCGGGTATCGTGCAGGGCTTCTCCACCCCGCCTCTGATGGGCCTGATTATGCTGATGACCAGCCGCCGCGATGTCATGCGCGACAAGACCAATACGCTTCTGCTGAATGTATTGGGCTGGACAACCACCGCGGTGATGTTCGCCGCTACCGGTGCCTTGCTCTACACCTGGATAGTCCGATAAACGGATCCTGCCAGGTCCCCGAGCCGGCTCAGCCGAGCCCTACCTCGCCAGCCAGCCTCCGTCGACGACCAGAACATGCCCGCTGACGTAGTTGCTGGCCGGTGAAGCCAGAAATAGCGCCGCACCTGCGACCTCCTCTGGCTGTCCCCATCGTCCTGCAGGAATGCGTTCCAGGATCTGCCGGTTGCGCGTTTCGTCGGCCTGTAATGGCTCCGTGTTGGTCGTAGCGATGTAGCCGGGCGCGATCGCGTTGACCTGGATGTTTTTTGCCGCCCATTCGTTCGCCAGGGCCTTGGTCAGCTGTGTCACTCCGCCTTTGCTGGCCGCATAGGCCGGAACACGGATACCACCCTGAAAGCTCAGAAGTGACGCAATATTGACAATCTTGCCTGCAGCATTCCGCCGGATCATATCTCTCCCGGCAAGCTGCGAAAGCTGGAACACCGAAGTGAGGTTGACCTGGAGAACCTCCTGCCAGGATTCGAGAGAGTAAGTCTCGGCATTGTCGCGCAGAATCATTCCAGCGTTGTTCACCAGGATATCCACGCACCCGAACTTCGCGACCACTTCCGCGAAAAGCTGCTCTGCACCATCGGTAGAGGACATATCCGCCTGGAACCCTGCGGCGTCTCCGCCGATCGTCTGGACCGTATCGCTGGCTGGCCGCCGGTTGCCGTGGCAGGCCACAGTGGCTCCGGCCTGTGCCAGGCCAATCGCGATCGACGCTCCAATCCCGGTGGCGGCGCCGGTCACGAGTGCGATCTTTCCGTCGAGCCGGAATAAGCCGGGCGTGTTCTGCATGACAAATACACTAGCAGCCTCGATGCGCGGCAATGATCCCCGGCTCAGCTCCATGGGTTCGCTACAATTGGAGCGGGTCGTGGCAGGCAATCGACTTCGCGGCCGAATCGAAGGAGACGGATGAAGCTGTTCCAGATGGCCGATCCGGTGCGCTACGCACGGATGACGAGCGATGAACTCCGCTCTACCTTCCTGGTGGAGACTCTATTCGCTCCAGGCAGAATCGAATTGGCGTACGTAGACCTGGATCGGGCTGTGATCGGCTCCGCAGTTCCTATGGACAGCCCGCTGGAGCTCAAAACTCATCCGGAACTCCGCGCAGCATATTTCCTCGAGCGGCGCGAGCTTGGGATATTCAACGTAGGCGGCCCGGGGACGGTCCTCGTCGACGACATCTCACATGACCTCGACAAACTCGACACTCTCTATGTTGGGCGCGGAAGCAGACGGGTGACGTTCCGAAGTAAGTCGACGGCTGACCCCGCAGCCTTCTACCTGCTCAGCTATCCGGCACATGCTGAGTTTCCAACGACGAAGGTGCGGCTCGCTGAAATTACCCCGGTCGAGCTCGGATCGCTAGAAACCTGCAATAGGCGGAAGATCTATAAAACGATTCACTTGCACGGTATTCGCAGCTCCCAGCTCGTAATGGGTTTCACACTCCTGGAGACAGGAAGCAACTGGAATACCATGCCGCCGCATGTTCACATGCGGCGCAGTGAAATTTACTTCTACTTTGACGTAGAGCCCGACCAGCGTGTCATTCACCTGATGGGCCCACCGCAATCGACACGGCATCTCGTTGTCGCGGACCGACAGGCGGTGGTGTCTCCCGGCTGGTCCATCCACGCCGGAGTTGGCACCAAGGCGTATGGGTTCTGTTGGGGAATGGGCGGCGAAAACCAGGATTACGCAGACATGGATGGGCTCAGTATCAAGGATCTGCGATAAGCAAACTAAAGCCGGATTCCGGCCGCAAACGAAACCAGAGGAACGTGGATGGCGAACAAAAACAGCCTATCGATTCGCAAACCCGGCGAGTGCCGGTGGGACCTGGTCAGCCTGGGTGAGGTGATGCTCCGCCTGGATCCGGGTGACGTCCGCATCGCGACCGCGCGCGAATTCAGGGTCTGGGAAGGGGGCGGCGAATACAACGTCGCTCGTGGTCTGCTCCGGTGTTTTGGGATGAAGACTGCGATTGTGACTGCGCTCGCCGACAATCCCGTTGGCCGGCTGGTTGAAGACTTAATGCTGCAGGGCGGAGTCGATCAGTCTCATCTACGCTGGGTGAAGTATGACGGCGTGGGTCGCACCGTCCGCAACGGCCTCAACTTCACCGAGCGTGGATTCGGGGTGCGCGCCGCTCTGGGTTGCTCGGATCGAGGAAACACTGCCGTCAGCCAGCTCAAGCCGGGCGAAATCGACTGGGATGAGATCTTCGGCAGGGAAGGAGCCCGATGGTTCCACACCGGCGGCATCTTCTGCGCATTGAGCGAGACCACGCCTGAGGTGGCGAAGGAAGCAATGCAGGCCGCACGCAGATACGGCACGATCATCAGCTACGACCTGAACTACCGAGACTCGCTGTGGAAGGCAATTGGCGGAAAAGCACGCGCAACTGAGGTCAACCGCGAGCTCGCAAAGTATGTCGACGTGATGATCGGCAATGAAGAGGACTTCACCGCTGCACTTGGCTTTGAGATCGAGGGCGTCGGCGAGCAACTTGCTGAGCTCGACTCAGCGAACTTCCGCAAAATGATCGAAAAGGCAGTCGCTGCCTATCCCAATTTCCGCGTCGTCGCCACCACGCTGCGCCATGCCAGGACGGCTACCGTGAACGACTGGAGTGCCGTCTGCTACTACCAGGGCGGCTTCCATGAGGCTCGACCGATGCCGAATCTTGAGATCTTCGACCGCGTCGGCGGTGGGGATTCATTTGCCTCCGGACTCATCTATGGGTTCCTCAGCGGAAAAGGTGCCGAATACGCCGTGAACTGCGGCTGCGCCCATGGCGCTCTGGCCATGACCACTCCAGGAGATACAACCATGGCTACGCTGGAGGAAGTGGAGCGCGTGATGAAGGGTTCTGGGGCTCGAGTGCAGCGATGAGCAAACATCCCCATATACAAAGCAGGAAAGAGGCCTCTGGATGCTGAAGCTGGATGTACTGAAGCGCTGCCGCGAGATTGGTTTGATCCCTGTATTGCGCGCCGACAGCGAAGAGCAGGCGCTGGCCCTTGCTTCCGCTGTCGCCTCAGGTGGGGTGACGGTCATGGAAGTCACCATGACCGTCCCCGGAGCCATTCGCGTGATGCGCAAGCTCTCCGAGCAGCGGCCGGACATCCTGATCGGCGCCGGCACTGTCCTCGACCCGGAAACCGCACGCGCGTGCATCCTGGAGGGAGCGCAGTTCATCGTCAGCCCTGCGCTCAACGTGAAGACGATCGAAATGTGTCACCGCTATTCGATTGCCGTGCTTCCCGGTGCCCTCACGCCCACGGAAATTGTGACCGCGTGGGAGGCCGGGGCCGACGTCGTCAAAGTCTTCCCGGCGAGCGCGCTCGGAGGCGCCAAGTATTTGAAATCCGTCAAGGCGCCTTTCCCGCAGGTGGAGCTGATTCCCACCGGAGGCGTATCGCTGGCCACCGCGCACGAGTTCCTGCAGGCAGGAGCATTTGCACTCGGGGTCGGAGCTGACCTGGTGGACCCAAGAGCAATCGCCCAAGGCACACCGGAAAGCGTCACAGAAAATGCGAGAAAATACCTGGAAATCGTACGGAACTTCCGCTCCGGGAAGCCTGCTTAGCTGGTTGGCGGCTTGGCACTTTTAGTTGTCATTCCCGAAGGGAATCTGCTTTTGTTTTTGCCGTCGCGCCGGCGCCTCAACTGCCGTCTCGAAAATTTGGTAACTTCCTCCTCTTTCTGCTCGTCTGGAAGACCCTTCTAAGGGTAAACTCGGTCCCAACCATGGCGTCCGAGACAGTCCAGGTAGTGTGCCCGACATGCAAGTCCTGCACCGCGACGCGCGTCAGCCGACGCGGGTTCCTGCAGGAGCGCGTCATGCCGCGACTGGGGTACTATCCGTGGAAATGTGGCGAATGCGGCTGTTCCTTTCTTTGCCGCAGCCGCGGGCACAACAGTGCCTTGAGCCCACGCCATCATCCCCGCGGCGGTGTCACGGGCTAAGTTTCCGCTCGCCGCGGAGCCTGCCGCACCCAGAGCAGGGGCTGATGCAACGGAATGGTGCGCAAGACATCGAGCGACGGCGGGTCGGGGCGCAGCTTCTTCCAGGTGTCGGCGTACTCTGGGCGCTGATACGCGCGCGCGCAGAACAGCAGGCTTGGACGGCGGCCGGGAAGCTCATCGAAATGTTCTGCGTCTGCCCGGTAAGGCCACGACTTCGGATCCGCGATGAATGGATAGTGGAAAGCGATCGCGGAGCGCATACCTGGTCCATCCTGCAATTCGTAATCCCACACCGAGTCGAACCGGGTCTGCAACAGCTGGCAGATCGCGGCGAGCATATCCAGATTGAACAGCGAGTCGCGGTAAGGGTTTGGTGAACTGAGCTCGCGTGGGAAGGTCCCGGTTGAAGAGACCTGGGCGCGCAGCAGGTTGGATCGATAACGGTGTCGAAGCTGCGCAAGTGGCGAGCTCTCCGAACGTGGAGCTGCGGACTCGGACGCAGCGAAGTTCGAGTAGGCGCACACCTGGAGCATCCACGAGGTGCCGTGGTGGTCGCGGCTGTCGCGGGCGAGTGCAGGCAGCCGCGCTCCCGACAACTCCTCGGCCGTCATCCACGCAAGATAGTCGCTGTACCAACTCCGGAGAGCCGAGAGGTCGGGCTCGGTCAGCGCCGGTGATGCAGCCAGAAAGGAAATCGCCTGCGCGATCTCGGCGAGCGGCAGGCCTTCCACGACCCCCTCATAGCGCCCCGTGATCCCGCTCTTCGCGCGCGCATCCACAGGTACCGACACCTGCGCGTAACCAAGCGAGGGTGTCATCCGGCTCTCCGGATCCACAAACCAGGCGCGAAGATGGCGGACCGCCTGCTCCACGTAGCGGGTTTCGCCGGTCAGGCTGAAAGCAGCTGCCAACGCGGGCACCGCAAGTCCGAGCTGAAGCAGGGCATCGCGGTGCTGAGTGAAAAGCGGCTCTGCGGACTGGTTGTCTCCCGCGGTGGCACGCGCCGCCTCGGAGTAGTAATCCTGCGCCGAGCCGGGGCTGCGCGGACAGCGCAGCGAAGTGAGCGGCGTTGGCCTGAGATCCAGCGCGCGGTTCGCTGCGGACACAATCCGGTCATGCTCGATTGCTGCCACATCCGGGTGAGTGCTGCTGGCGGACACCACCTGCGCCAGGAGGGCAGACGGACGCACCAGGACCGAGGCGGCACCGGAGCAGAACACGCGGCGGTTGAGCTGAGGGAACCTCATATGCGGCATGGTGTGTCTCTTTGACTGGCCAGCGTGCTCGCCGGATAGTGTTCCATCGTAATCTGAAACCGGAGCGGCTGAAATCATGGAACCCATATCCGTCAGCTGGACGCAGACCGCAACCACCGTCCTGGCTGCGTTCCTGGCCTCTCTGGTGGAGTGCGTCGAGGCCCTGACGGTGATCCTGGCCGTCGGAACAGTCCGTGGCTGGAGGAGCGCCCTAGCCGGAGCCGCGGCGGCGCTTGCGCTGCTTGGCCTTTTGGTCGCGTTACTCGGGCCGCAACTGCGTCGGATTCCATTGCACGTTATCCAGCTCGCTGTAGGAAGCATGGTCCTGCTGTTCGGCCTGCGGTGGCTGCGCAAGGCCATCCTCCGTGCTGCCGGAAGGATTCCGCTGCACGATGAAGAAGCTGCTTACGCAAAGAACACCTCCGCAATGCGCAGCGGCGCACTCAGTCGCAGCGCAACCCTGGACCGCGTCGCCGTTGCCGCAGCGTTCCACATCACCATGCTGGAGGGCACCGAAGTAGTGTTCCTGGTGATCGCGCTGGGCGCCGGCCGGGCCGGGCTGCTTCTCCCGGCCAGCGTCGGAGCCCTGATCGCGCTTGCGGTTGTCGCGGGTCTGGGGCTAGCGTTGCATCGGCCGTTGGCGAGGGTCCCGGAAAACTCTCTCAAGTTTGCGGTCGGCGTTCTCCTGGCCGGCTTCGGTACGTTCTGGGTGGCAGAAGGCGCGGACTTCTCCTGGCCTGGCAGCGATCTCGCGATTCCGGCGCTGGTTGCAGCGTATCTTGCGATTGCGCTCGCGTTGGCAGCGGCAGCCCGCCAACCTGCAATCCAGGCGAGAGGCTGACGATGCGCTGGCTCAGGGCGGTAGTGACCGAGATCTGGAGCTTGTTCGTGGACGACGGTAGTTTTGCCGTCGCCATCGTGCTGTGGCTCGCCATCGTGCTGTTCTGGTTGCGACGCTTTGGCTGGGCCTCGCGGTGGGGCGGGATTGCGCTGTTTGCCGGCCTCGCGCTGATCTTAATCGAGAGCGTGGTGCGTCAGACGAGGAAGCGGCGATAGACCCACCCCCTCCCGGGGGGGGTATTTTGGCCGGAAGTCCTGTCGATTCAATTGTTTGCAGGGGTAATAATATACTTGACGCACAAGGTAATAAGGCATAGTCTTAGGACATGGACACGCCCCATACACTTCAGGACGCGATAGTTTACTTCTCTGACCCTGAACGCTGCTTCCAATATGCGCTCAACTTGCGCTGGCCCAATGGGTTAGTGACTTGCCCACGGTGTTCCTCAGAGAAGCACTCTTTCATCAAGACGCGGCGAATCTGGTCCTGCAAGGGCTGCAAAAAGCAGTTCACCCTCAAGGTCGGCACGGTGTTCGAGGATTCCCCAATCGGCCTTGATAAGTGGATGGTCGGCATGTGGATGGTTGCGAATTGCAAGAACGGCGTGTCCAGCTATGAGCTCCACCGGGCCATCGGGATCACGCAGAAGTCTGCATGGTTTATGTTGCACCGGATTAGGGAGACGATGAAGCAAAACCCTATGCACACGATGGGATCGCACTGGGGAAATCCCATCGAGATAGACGAGACGTTCGTCGGCGGAAAAATCAAGAACATGCACCGGAGTAAGGCTATGGCCATCCGCGCCAACGTCGCTATTGACCGCATGGAGGGAATGGAATCAAACCTCAAGAACAAGATTCCTGTTATGGGGATGCTGAATCGCCAGACGCGGGAAGTTCGCGCGAAAGTCGTACCGAACGTGAAGCGCGAGACTTTGCAGAAAGAGATTCTGAAGAACGTTGGCTTCAACGCTCACGTATTTACTGACTGCCACGTAGGCTACGACGGAATTGATAAGTACAAGAACTTCACGCACAAGACGGTCAATCACCTGAATGAGTACGTGAATGGCCGCGTCCACACTCAGGGCATTGAGAACTTCTGGTCATGCCTGAAGCGCAGCCTCAACGGAACCTATGTGGCAGTCGAGCCGTTCCACTTGGACGCCTACGTAGATGAGCAGGTATTCCGGTTCAACAATCGTCGCGATATGGACGATCAGGACAGGTTTGAGAAGGCTATGGGGCAGGTCGCAGGCAAGCGGCTCACCTATGCTGAATTGACCGGCGTGGGAGCCGCCACCTCACACTAGGCGTCGGCAAGGGCGCGGCAAGAGAAGCACTAGCCCTTACCGGTAGTACTATGTTTCCCATCAGACTTTGGCTGTTTTGTAGGCGCAGGTTTTGGCGCACGGAACAGGTGTGTCGCCACATCCTTGAACCTATCTGCAGCCTTGGGGCCTTCGTGATATTCGTGCTTCATTTTCGCATTTTACGCCCGGGGTTCAATGAGACGCAGTGAACGTTTGAAATCGACAATTCAAGGTTTACAGAAAGCCGAGTCCGTGACTGACCAACCCCATTCCAACCCACAGAACAGACAGGGAACCGAGCAAAAGCGCCACGTGTCCGGCGATATTCACGTTCGGGGTGAGGTTGTAGTAAAGAGCCCGATAGAAATATCCCAGAAGAACAACCCCGACGATGAAAGTCAGAATACCCGCGACAAGATACGACTTGTCATTGAAATCGTAGGTTTGGTGCTCGTCGCCATCTACGCCTACCTTACTTATTGGCAAGCCAGCACCACTCAGAATATTTTCGACGCTGGCAACCGGCCGTATGTGGGCCCCACCCCCGGAAGTATCACCTTCTTGTCGAATGATGCCAACAGTCCGGCGCATGGCATGACTATAGCGCTGGCGGTGAAGAATTACGGTACGGCACCAGGGGAAGGGTTCACCCTGACTTGGGAACCGGCAGTTAGTGGAGTGAGGACCGATGTCGTCAGCGACGCCAGTAAGCCGTCCACCATATTCCCGGGTGAGGTCGTGAACCTCAGAGGCACAATCAATGGTCAAGGGTTTTATGACATCCAGACTGGAAAGGCACTGCTCCAGTTCAACGTGCGGATTCACTATAAGGGAAAGTCGAAGACATATGACACCTGCGAGAGACAGCAGTACGACCCCCAAAACCGCGACATGATTGAGTTGGGCCCAATTTGCGATACGCCTTGGGCTAAGAGCACGCGGCTTAATGGGCTAACCCCCTCGACGCTCCCAATGCCCCCTCGGTAAATCGGGCCTTTGTGCGTCAAGTATGTTTATACCTTTGCAGGCGGGGTCTGGCTGCAAAGTATTCGATTCAGGATACTTATCCCTAAAATCGTCTATCCAATGGGCTTATGAGTCGAAAGGCCAAGCGGCGGCGATGGCCGGCAGCTTGAAATTCCTCCCTTAAGTTAATGATAGCAACTTCGAACAGCAAAAGTACGATCTATATTCGCCTTGATTTCAACAAGTTAGGGAGTTTGGGGGCTTGACAGGATTCTGCCCCAGCAGCCTGAAGGTCAGACATTGTCCGCATCCAACCAGAGGCGGCTGAAGCGATGCGTCACTTCGCCGCTCGAGGAGGAATGCAATGCAAATTCAATGGAGACATCTGGCGATGGCCGCGGCTCTCAGCGTCGGGGTGAGTACGGTCTTTGCCGCGTCCGCCGTGGCGCAGCAGGATCAGAACCACCGTTACGACAATCGCAGTGCGCAGGCACAGCGCACTGATCCGGATACATACGCCAACCACCCCGAGTATTCGAACAACGAATACTATCGGACCGGCAACGACGAGGGGTATCAGGACTACAGGGCGAAGCAGCGGCGCGAGCGGCACGAACACAAGTACCGGAACGACGATGACCGCAAGGCGCACGACTACGGATACAACGAGGGCTGGTCAGGCAGGAGCTATCGCGACAACACCAACAGCCGCACCTCGGGAAACGACCAGTACCGTAACCGTGACAACAACCAGAACAGCCAATATCGAAGACAGGAAGACCAGAAGCACGACAAACTGGACGATCGCGACACGCACTAATTTTGCCAAGGGTCGGGCACCGACGGGTTTCGGCCGTTTTGCCCGGCTTTTACGCTTCGATCTTTATCGTGCAGCGCTTGCGCGAGCTCTCTCTTGCAAGTTCCAGCAGTCGAGTCACGCGATATCCGTCTCCTGCGGTGACTGCCGGTGATGCTTTGCCGAGAATGGCATCCCGCACATTGGCATAGAACAGGCGATAGTCGCCGGGTTCCGTCCGAACGGTCTTCTCTACCAGCAGAGTGGGGTCGGAGGGCACCGGCGCGACGGCGAGCTTTCCCCAGTCCGACTCCCTCTCTTCCAGCCACACCTCGGTTGAGCCCAAAGGCGGCACTCTGCCGCCTGCGACGAGGGCGGGCTCTTGCGGATCGAGGCCATGCTTGAGAAAACTGCCGTTGGTGCCGTGAACCAGGAATCGCGGACCATTGATGCAGGCCAGATAGGTGCTGCGGCAATGGGCCAGGAGGCCTTTGCCGTTGTTGGCTGGATAGTGCAGCGTGATGTCGAACGCGTCCTCGATCTCAGTCTGTTCGCGATCGGCTCGAACGCTGGCCGTGATTGCCTCTGGCATTCCGTACAACGAGAGCATCTGGTCCACGAGGTGAGGCCCAAGGTCGAAGAGCATGCCGTGCGAGAGATCGCCGGCCTCTTTCCAGGTGTTCTCCCTCGGCGTCGGCCGGAAGCGATCGAAGTGCGACTCGATGGTGACGACGCGCCCGAGCGCTCCATCCGCGAGCACTTTGCGCAGGGTAAGGAAGTCGCCGTCCCAGCGCCGGTTGTGGAACGGGATCACGTGGACGCCCTGACTTTGGGCGAGTTCGATGAGTTGCCGCGCTTCCGTGCTGGTGGATGCGAACGGCTTGACGATGACGACATGCTTTCCGGCGTGGAGCGCGCGGGAGGCGAGCTCGAAGTGGGTCTCGTTGGGTGTCGAGATGACGATCAACTCGATCGACGGATCGGCGAGCAGTTCCTCCAGCGAGCGCGAGATTCGCGCCTGCGGATACCCCTGGCTTGCTTCCTCGACTTGGCGGGTCATGATTGAAACGAGCTTCAGACCGGGTACAGCGCTGAGGAAAGGCGCGTGGAACACACGCCCGCCCAGCCCGAATCCGACGATGCCTGCGCCGATCTCGCGCTCTGCCACGTTGCCTACCCCCCTGACCCGCTGACCTGCTTGAGAGCCGGATAGAGTCTCCGGAAGGATTCGTAGGCCGTGGCCATTTCCTTTGCATGGCGCGGCGCCACCTGGCCCGCAACCTGGATGGTTGCGGCGCAGGCCGCCTCCACGGTCGGCCAGGCCTTCACGCCAACACCGGCAAGCAGGGCAGCGCCATAGGCTCCGCCTTCCTCTGCAGCCAGCAGTTCCACCGGCTGACCGTAGACGTCGGCCTGGATCTGCTGCCACAGCGGACTGCGTGCGCCACCGCCGCCCAGCCGGATGCGATTGACCGGGATGCCCAATTCTGTGAAAAGCGTGAAGGTATCTTTCAGGCTGAAGGCCACGCCTTCGAGAACCGCGCGGACGCAATGCGCCCGGGTGTGCGAGGCAGTGAGGCCGACAAAGGCGGCGCGCGCCAGCGGATCGAGGTGCGGGGTGCGCTCGCCAAACAGGTATGGCGCCCACAAAAGTCCCTCGCTGCCAGCAGGAATCGACGAAGCCTCTGCGACGAGCGTGTCGTAGTCGGTGCCAGGGGCGAAGGTGTCGCGGAACCAGCGCAAAGAGAGTCCTGCGCCGTTGGTTACTCCCATGACGTGCCACAATCCGGGGGCCGCATGGCAGAAGGTATGCAGTCGGCCCTGAGGATCGAGCGCGGGCCTGTCTGTGGACGCGAATACAACTCCGCTGGTTCCGATGGTGGCGGAGACCGAGCCTGAGCTGACGATGCCCATGCCTACGGCTCCCGCTCCCTGGTCTCCAGCACCTGCGACCACCGGGGTTCCTGCGGCGAGTCCGGTTGCCGCCACTCCGGCGTCGTTGATGCGCGCGCACACATCCGGTCCCTCAAACAGGCGCGGCAGCCACTCCATGGGGATTCCCGCGGCCTCTGCGACCTCGCTCGACCAGCGGCGATTGGCGACATCCAGCAGCAGCGTTCCGCTGGCCTCCTGCATATCGATGGCGAGCTCGCCCGTGAGCATATAGCGGACGTAGTCCTTGGGGCAGAGGACATGCGCAATGCGTGAGAAGATCTCCGGCTGATGATCGCGGACCCAGAGCAGCTTGGTGAGGGTGAAGTTGGGGAGCGCCGGGTTTGAGGTCAGCTCGATCAGGCGAGCGCGGCCGATCTTTGCCTCCAGCCAGTCGCATTCCGGCTGAGTACGCTGGTCGCACCAGATCAGCGCGGGCCTGAGCACCTCACCATTGCTGTCGAGCATGACGCAACCATGCATCTGGCCGGTCAGACCGATGGATTCGATCTTGCTGGAGGGCAGGTCGGCCTGCTTGAGGACTTCGGCGATGGCCGTTCGGGCTGCGCGCCACCAGTCCGCCGGGTCCTGTTCCGCCCAGCCAATGCGTTCGGAGTGAATGGGGGCGTGCTCGCTGGAGCAGGATGCGATGACGTGGCCGTCACGGTTGACCAGAACAGCCCGTGTGCCGCCCGTGCCGACGTCGATGCCAAGAAACATAGAACAACCTCAGAGGGAGCAGATTGAATGCAATTGCAAGTGTATCTGCTTGGAGCGGCGGCGGATTGCCGGGGAGCCCGGCTGCTCCTGTGCGGCGGTTGAGCCCCCAGGAACTCATTCGGGCGAGTGGAGGGTGCCATCAAAATCGGGTCTCGAGCGGCATTTTTTGCGCTTTTTTGCCGCCCCGGTGCATCCAACACCTATTCGCAACCTGCAACGGATGAGGGAGTTGCGAGCGTGAACCGCGAAGTGGAATTACGATAGAAACGATGCGTTCAGAATTTCATTTACAAGCAGCAGGAGCGATCCTGGTGGCGCTTGCCGCGCTGTTGAGCCCTGCGCTGTATGCTCAGGCGCCATCGTCGGCAACCGGCGCCACTAGTCCGGCCGAGTCCGGAGTCGTGAGCAGTGCGCTGCAGCAGCTGGGAGCGCCGACCGGGCAGAATCCTGCCGCGCCCACGAACGATTCTTTCAGCGGCTCCATCCCGACGGGCAGAGCAACCGGCGGCGTCATGGACCTGTCCCTGGACGACTCCATCGCGCGTGGGCTGCGCCAGAACCTCGGAATCCTGTTGCAGGAGAACCAACAGCAGGGCGCATACGGACAGGAGCTGCAACAGCTCCAGGCACTCCTTCCCACGGTCACGGGTGACGCGTCGCTAGAGGTGCAGCAGATCAACCTGGCGGCGTTTGGGCTCAAGTTTCCTGGGCTCAAGCCCATCGTCGGGCCGTTCCAGGTGGTGGACTTCCGCGCTTATCTGACCCAGAACCTGGTGAACGTCAGCGCGCTTGAGAACTATCTCGCGGCGAAGCACAACTTTGCGGCAGCAAAGCTCACCGCAGAGGACGCGCGCGATCTGGTGGTGCTGACCGTGGGCAATGCTTATCTGCTGTGCATCGCCGATCAGGCCCGGATCGATGCCGTGAGCGCTCAGCTGGCGACCTCGAAGGTATCGCTGGACCAGGCTGTGGCCGCGCATGATGCAGGGACGACCCCAAGGCTCGATGTGCTGCGCGCGCAGGTGGATTACCAGAACCAGCAGCAGAATCTGATTTCAGCAAAGAATCAGTTTGAGAAGGACAAGCTCTCGCTGGCCAGGGCGATTGGCCTGCCGCTCGACCAGCAGATTCGGCTCTCCGATACGGAGCCGTTCCGCGCGCTGGATAACCTGGATGCAAATGCGGCTTTCGAGCAGGCGGTGAAGAATCGCAAGGACCTCGCTGCAGCCCGGGAGCAGGTAGCGGCCGCCAAAGCGCAGAAGACGGCCGCCTTCGCAGACCAACTGCCGACGGTGAAGTTCAGCGGCGACTTCGGTGACCTGGGTACGACGGCTGCCCACTCGCACAGCACCTACAGCGCCACCGGTACTGTCTCCGCACCCATTCTGCAGATCGCGAAGACGCGCGGGGAAGAGAAGGTCGCGGGAGCCAATTATCAGCAGGCGAGCGACCGGCTTGCCGACAAGGTTCAGCAGGTGAATGCGGACATTCGCGACGCGATCCTGGATATCCAGTCGGCGACGAAGCTGGTCGATACCGCCAAGTCCAACCTGGATCTCGCCAAAGAGGAGCTGAGCGAAACTCAGCAGCGTTTTCAAGCTGGTGTTGCCGATAACCTGCCGGTGTCGCAGGCGCAGTCCTCGGTGGAGCAGGCGAACAATCAGTACATTGGCGCGTTGTACCAGCACAATGCGGCCAAGCTCGCGCTGGCGCGGGCTCTGGGCGTAGCGCAGACTAATTTGAAGGATTATCTCGGAGGGAAGTAACCGTGGCAGAGACAGTCACAGAAAAAGATACCGCACAGGAACGCAAGGTGGTGACACCGGCCGGCGATCCAGCCCCGGAGGTTCAGCCGAAGTCGAACCGGCGATCCATCGTGATCGGAGTGGTGCTGCTGCTTGTTGTGGGCGCGGTGTTCTTCTACTGGCGGTCGACCTTCACCGAGGACACCGACGACGCCCAGGTAGACGGCAATCTGTATCAGGTGAGCTCGCGTATCGCCGGCCACGTGGTCAAGGTCTACGTTGACGACAATCAGCAGGTGCAGCAGGGGCAGCTGCTGGTCGAGATCGATCCGACTGACTACCAAGTCGCGCTGCAACAGGCGGAAGCCGATCTGGCCAGCGCCACCGCACAAGCGGTGCAGGCAACTACCAACGTGCCGATCACCCGCACTTCGGTAGGAACCTCGGTGACGACCTCTGCCTCCGATGTGAATGCTATGCGCGATTTGGTCGCGCAATCGGAGAAGCAGGTGGAGGCGGCACGCGCCAAAGTGGATCAGCAGCGAGCGAACGCACAGCGCGCCCAGGACGACGTGGACCGTTACACCCCGCTGGTCCAGAAGGACGTCATCTCCAAGCAGCAGTATGACGCGGCGCAGGCAGCGGCAGCGTCGGCAAAGGCGTCCGTCGCCGAAGCCGAGGCCAACGTGCTCGCGCAGCAGAGCGCTGTCTCCAATGCGCAAGCGCGGCTGCAGCAGGCGGTTGCGCAATCCAGGCAGTCCGTCCAGAATGCTCCGGGGCAGATCCGGGTAGAGCAGTCGCGGGAGGCGGCAGCGCAGGCCCAGGTGCGGCAGGCGGAGGCTCGCGTTCAGCAGGCGAAGCTGAACCTTTCCTATACGAAGGTCGTGGCGCCGGCGGCAGGCATTGTGAACAAGAAGAACGTTCATGAAGGCTCGAACGTCTCTCCCGGTCAGGATCTGATGACTATCGTTCCGCTGACGGACCTCTGGGTCACGGCGAACTTCAAGGAAACCCAGCTGGCGCGGATGCGCACATGCCAGCCAGTGACGCTCAAAGTGGATGCCTATGGAGGGCGCAAGTTCTCCGGGCGTATCACGCAGGTTGGTGGCGCCACCGGGTCTATGCTTTCGCTCTTCCCACCGGAGAATGCCACCGGCAACTACGTCAAGGTGGTGCAGCGCATTCCGGTGCGTATCGACTTCACCAATCTTGCTCAGGAAGATAAGGACTTTGTGCTGCGGCCCGGACTCTCGGTAACGCCTGAGGTCGAGGTGAAGAGCAACGATGTCCCCGCCAACTGCCCGTCTCCAAGCCGGTCAGACGCGGCACAGCCGAGCGCTGCACCGTCGCACCCTTAACGAATTGCCTGACCGATGAGCAGAATCACGGGGGCGGGGCCAATGGCCTCGTCCTCGATCTGTTTCAGGGTCGTGCGGTAGACCTGCTGGGTGGGCGTGCTCGCCTGTGAGACGGCCACGCACGGAGTTTCGGCAGGCACACCGGAGCTGATGAGCTCATCCGCAAGCTGCCGGAAACGGCGGCCGGGCATGTAGACCACCAGAGTCGCATCGGCGGGAAATGCGCCCTGCCATTTGGGAGTCAGCTCCAGCTTGTCTTTGGCATGGTGCGCGGTCGCGAAGATCAGCTTCGAGGCAGAGCTGCGATCCGTCAGGGGAGTCTTCAGCTCCGCCGCGACTGCGAAGGCGGTTGTAATTCCCGGCACAATCTCGAAAGGAATTCCCACCGACGCCAGGAAATCGATCTCTTCGCCGGCACGGCCGAAGATCAGCGGATCGCCGGATTTCAGGCGCACCACAGAGCTGCCTGCGCCAGCATGCTCTCGCATCAACTCATGTATTTCGGCCTGCGTGATTCGCGGTTGTCCGCAGCGCTTGCCCACAGGCACCACGAAGGCCGACGGTGAGGTGAGCCCGAGCACCTCATCGGACACCAGATCGTCGGGCAGGATTACATCTGCGGTCTGCAGCAGGCGCAAGGCGCGCAGCGTGAGCAGTTCAGGGTCACCTGGACCTGCTCCCACGAGGTAGACCACGCCCGGCTCCGCGGAGGTGCTCACGCGTCCTGCGCCCTGGCTTCGGCATCGGGCACAGCTGCGGGTTCGCGCGGATTGGTGAGGGCATGACGTTTGGCCATGACTCGCGAAGGGCACTCCGCGTAACTGCAGACTTCCCGGCCGGCAAGCTGATGCAGCAGCTCATTGCGCGCCTTATTCAGCGGCTCCAGCTGCAGCACCTCGCGCCGCAGGTTGCCGAGCTCGGTCAGCCAATCGCCGGTATCGAGTGGAAGCAGCTCGTTGATCTCCTTGCGCAGCCGCTGAGCGAGCGCGGGACTTGCGCCGGCGGTGGAGATTGCGATCTGCAGATCGCCGCGCCGCACAACGGAAGGAAAGTAGAAATCGCAGAACGGCGGGTCATCCACTGCATTGATCAGAACGCCCGATGCCTCTGCCTCGGCAAACACAGCGCGATTGACGACTGAATTGTCGGTGGCTGCTACTGCCAGGAACTGCCCGGACAGATCGCCCTGTGCATACTCTCGCGAGTGGAGCAAAATCTCACCGGACTCAGCCAGCGCCGCGATGCGGGCGTTCGCCTCAGGCGCAATCACCGTCACCCGGGCGTTGGCCGTGAGCAGTGACTCGATCTTCGACTCAGCAAGGTTGCCGGCCCCGATCACGATGCAGGGGCGGCCGGTCAGCTTCAGGAAGATGGGGAAGAGCGCCATGCGTGCTTCTATCTTATGCGTCGGCTGCCACGCGGCCGGCGGCGACCGGCGGCGGATCGCGGTCGACGGCGGGAACAAAGGTTCCGGCCAACTGAGCGCGCAGGCTCTCGTCGTCGGTCCTGTTGAAGTACGCGCGCAGGTCTTCGCCGGGATTCCGTGCCGCAAGGTAGGCGCGCAGCAGCCGTTCAATTGCTTCCGGGCAGTCTTCGGCCGCGGCGCGGAAGCCCACAGGCCGCCCTGGCCGTGCGTATCTGCCAATCGAGCCGCCGACACAGAAGTAAAACGCATCCACCATCGCGCCGTTCTTCTTGATCTTCTTGCCTTCGAGGCCAATATCTGCAATCCAGTGCTGTCCGCAGGAGTTGGTGCATCCGGTTACATGCAGCTTGATCTGCTGATCGAATGCGGGCAGCCGCTCTTCCATCTCGTCCACCAGCCACTTGGAAAATGCCTTGGTCTCCGCGATGGCCAGCTTGCAGAACTCGGTGCCGGTGCAGGCAATCGCTCCGCGCCAGAAGGGGGTCACGTCCACCTGGAAGCCAATATCATTCAGGCGGTGAATCAGCTCGCGAGTCCGCGCATTGGGAACATTCACCAGAATGATGTTCTGCATGATCGTCGCCCGCAGTTGACCGCCGCCGAACTCGTCGGCAAGTTCCGCCAGCTGAATCAGCTGATCGCCTGTGACGCGGCCGCGCAGCACGCTCGCGCCCACGGCAGAGAGCCCCGGCTGACGTTGCGGTGTGATCCCGACGTGATCGCGGTAGATGTCGTCGGGGATGTTATCTTCATCCACCGGCATGCGGTCGAGCACGACTCCGAGCTTTGCTTCGATCGCTTCCAGCATGGTTTCGGCTGTCCAGCCATGCCGCATGAACAGATACTTGATGCGGGCGCGGCTGCGATTCTCTCGCAGCTCCTGCTGTTCGCGGAAGATGGTCAGCACCGCCTCTACGACAGCAAACGCTTTGTCCTGGGGCACGAAGGCCGGCAATCGAACTGCGATGTGGGGCTCGGTGGAAAGGCCGCCGCCTACGCGCAGCGTGTAGCCAATTTCTTCGAGCCCATTCACCTCGCGTTTCACCGCGGTCAGCGCGAGATCGTTAATCTCCGGGTACGAGCACCACAGCGGGCAGCCCGTCACCGACACCTTAAACTTTCGCGGCAGGTTTACGAACTCCGGATTGCCGGTCAATTTCCTGGCAATCTCCACCGCCAGAGGGCTGGCATCGAGCAGTTCGTGCCCATCCAGCCCGGCCAGCGGGCAGCCGGTGACGTTGCGCATCACGTCGCCGCACGCTCCCTTGGGGCTCAGACCGATCTCGGTGAGCGCATCTACCACCTCCGGCAGCGCTTCAATGGTCAGCCAGTGAAGCTGAATATTTTGCCGTGTCGTAATGTCCGCCAGATTGTTCGCGTACTTCTTCGTCAGATCTCCGATGACGCGCAGCTGCTTCGAAGTGAGCAGGCCGTTCGGCAGTCCGATCCGCATCATGAAATACTCGGTCGCCTTACCGACGCCATCCTTGCCGCCGGTGACGCCCACGCCGTCGCCCTGGGTGTAGACTCCCCACCATTTGAAGTAGAACTCGGCCCATTCCGGAGGAATGGAGCCGCGGCCTTCCTTGGCGAAGCGGCGCACCTCATCCCAACCTTGCCATGGATTGTTCGCCTGCTTCAGGCGCTCCGCCTTCTGAGCCTTGGTTTCCTTGGGTGCAGGTGCTACTGGAACTGTGGGAGGTGTGGCGACTTCGCTCATAATAGAAAATCCTTGTTCTTCGCTAATGCAGAAGAGAATTTGGTCTGGAGCTTTGCGCCGGCGGATTACGGCAGAAAGTAAAATCGCCCACCAGATTCGTGGGCGCTCCAGCGGCTTATCCGCGTGCTTCGTAAGTTGTTGACTCTACGAGACGGGACAGCGACGGCGCGCGCCGGCACAACAACAGGTGCAGCAACACTGCAGGGTCGCGCCTGGGCACGTCGTCATGCTTTTAATGCTAAATGCCTAGAATTGGCGCGTCAAGATAACTTGGGGCAGCCACGACCCGTTCAGTCGGCCTCGGCCAGCAACATATTGTGGCGAACGTCCGAGCCGCGCAGCCAGAAGATGACGTCTTCGGCGATGTTGGTGGCATGGTCGGCCGACCGTTCCAGATTGCGGGAGATGATGATCGCGTTCAGCGCCTGGATGCTGACCTCCGGCCGTTGCTGCATCACCTCCACCAGCTCCTGCTGCACGGCTTTGTTCATGTCGTCCACCTCGTCGTCCATGGAGAGCACGCTTTCCGCCAGCTTCGCGTCCGCCTCCAGCAGCGCCTGGATCGCGGTGCGGATCATCAGGCCCGCCTTTTCTCCCATGGTTTGAATGTCTATGGGCAGCGAGATCTGTGGGGAATCCTTCAGCAGCATGGCGCGCTGCACAATGTTGGCCGCCTGGTCCCCAATCCGCTCCAGGTCGCCGTTGATCTTGATTACCGACAGAATGAAGCGGAGATCGATGGCCATCGGCTGCTCCTTGGCGAGCAGGTCATGCGCCATATCGTCGACCACGGTCTCCGCGGCATTGATGGCCTTTTCGATATCCAGCACATGGGTGCACAGCCCTTCATTGCGCGATACGTACGCCTCAACGGAGAACTCGAGCGCCTGCTGCGACAGCGCAGCCATCCCGAGCAGCCTGTCTTTGAGCGCCGCAAGTTGCTGATGGAAGTTGATCCGGGGCATCCATGTCCTCCGCTTGTATTGTGACGCAGCTATGAAAACGACGTGTGAATATGCCGCGGCAGGGAAGCCGTCTCGATACCCGCCCGGACCCCTATCACTTAGGACGGTTCGGAGCGCTTGCGGGGTACTTCGGCTTCTTACCGCAGAGCGGCAGTGACCGTCTCCCGGACGGCATGGATATAGTTGCCATAGCCCACCACGACAGTGGAAGCGACCAGAAGCAACAGTCCGGCGGACACCAGCAACTTAGTGCGTGCGCTGGTCCCATGCCACTCTTTCAGCACCAGACCCCACAGGGTCGCGAAGACGATGATGGAGGCCATGTGCAGCGTCCAGGACGAAAAGTCGTACTTGCCCATCTTGGTCTGGCCCATGGAGTAGAAGAAGAACTGGAAGTACCAGATCACGCCCGCAAGGGCGGCAAACACGTAATTGAAAAACAGGGTGCTGGGCGCGAGCCGGTCATAGGTCGAGGGGTCCAGCGGGTCAAAGTCCACCAGCGTGTTTCCCGCCGTCGGCACCGCCCGCATCGGATTGGTTCCCGGCTGCCCGACGTACTGGCGGACGGAACCATTCTGGGCAATGAGGATCGCGGACCACACCAGGTTGGTGACAAAGCCGCCCCAAAGCACCACAATCAGCACGGGCAGATTCGCCCACAGGTCCATGCGCCCTTCGGCGACCAGGCGGGCCCGGGTCAGGCTCGCCAGGGGCTTTCCCGCATCCAGCGCGAACGCAAAAAACGAACTCATGAAGCCGGCAAGCACCGCAATCGCGATCCCCTTGCCGAAGTCATAGTCGCGCTCACCTGCCTCGAGCATCTCTTCCGGCGTCAGCTCTTGCTCTTTTGAGTACCCCGCTGCTCCATTCACAGCTACGCCGACGATGCAGATCAGCACACCGGCCAGAATCGTCCGACCCGAGCTCGAATGCAGCAGCGAACCCATCTCGCGGTGATACACCGGTGGTACCAGCGTGCCGAAGAACGCGGAAAGGCCCAGAGCAATCGCGTAGCCGAGTGCAATCCCGAGATATCGGATCGCGAGCCCGAAGGTGATGCCGCCCACTCCCCACAGAAGGCCGAAGAGAAATGCGTACTGAAGATTCCGCGGATTGCTAGCGTAGGCTGTGCGGAGCAGACCGTACGCCCCAGGGACAAACAGGGCCGCCAGCAGCGATGGCGCCACGATCCACGCGGCAAAGCCCTGAATCGGCCAATAGACCTCCCACGACCAGCGCTTGATCCCGCGGAAGGGGATGAAGTTCGTGGCGGAACAAAATCCGCCTATCCAGTGGAAGATAACGCCCAGAAATGGATTCGGTCCCAAGGTGCCTCACGTTTCCGAACAGCTGCAGGATGTATGTATCCCCATCCTAGCGGAGAGGTGCGAGCAGAATCCCGGATCGCCACACTCAAGAGGGAGTACATTTTCCATTGGCAGTACCTGAGGGCTCCTATGTCATCCACCCGAGCGGGCTCCGGCGAGCCGCAAAACCGAGTTTTCGCGGCATTGGACAGCTTTCGCATTGAGGTCCCATCCTGGGGCTTCGCGAACACCGGCACGCGTTTCGGCAAGTTCGTCCAACCCGCCGCTGCTACTACGCTCGAAGAAAAATTTGCCGACGCCGCCCAGGTGGATGCCCTCACCGGAGCCAGCCCCACTGTTGCGCTGCATGTGCTTTGGGACCTGCCCAACGGCAAGCAGGATGTACCCGAGGTCAAGCGCCTGGAATCGAAGTACGGCGTCAAAGCAGGCTGCATCAATCCCAACCTCTTCCAGGCGCAGGAGTACAAGTTCGGCTCTATCTGTAATCCGAGCGCCGAGATCCGTGGCAACGCACTGGCGCACCTGCTGGACTCCGTCGAGATTGGCCGCGAGCTGGGTGACCGGGATGTGTCCCTCTGGATGGCCGACGGCTCCAACTATCCGGGCACCCAGAGCATCTTCAAACGCATTCAGTGGATGGAAGAGATCCTCGCCGCTACCCATGCGGCGCTTGGTGAGCGCCAGCGCATGCTGGTGGAGTACAAGCCATTCGAACCTGCCTTCTACCACACCGATATCGCCGACTGGGGGATGGCGCTGGAGCTTGCGCGTCGCGCCGGCCCCAAAGCGAAAGTGCTGGTGGATACGGGTCATCATTTGCACGGCACCAACATCGAGCAGATCGTCACCTGGTTGCTCTACTGCAACGCGCTCGGCGGTTTCCACTTCAACGACCGCAAATATGCGGACGACGACCTTACCCTCGGCTCTATCGATCCCTACCAGGTCTTCCGCATCTTCCACGAGATCCTGAGCTGCCCGGACCAGAGTGCAGTCTCCGGCGTCGCCTACATGATCGACCAGAGCCACAATCTTAAGGACAAAGTGGAGGCCATGGTGCAGACGGTGGTCACCGCGCAGGAACTCTTTGCCAAGGCCGCACTGGTCGATCGCGAGCAGTTGGCGTTGCTGCAAAGCTCGTGCGACCTGGTCGCCGCCGAGGAGACCCTCCGGAGCGCCTTCTGGACCGACGTCCGGCCCATGGTGCGCGAGTGGCGTGAGGCGCACAAGCTTCCTGCCGAGCCCCTCCAGGCCCTGAAGCAAAGCGGCTACATCGAGAAGATTGCTCGCGAACGCGCCGCGCGCAACGCCAGCGCCGTCTCAAGCTACGCCTGATCTTCCGCAAGGGTGCCGCAAATTCCGATGCAACGCGAATTTCTTAAACGGTGCGGGTCGTGCGCAGCCTTCTTTCCCTCTCGCAACGGCAGGCAGCCCGAAACACCTTGGCAGAACCGTTGCTTGGTATTCTGGGAGCCACATGGCAAAACCGATTGTTCTCACCATCCTGGACGGCTGGGGCTATCGCGCCGAGACCAGCGGCAACGCGATTGCCCTGGCGCGCAAGCCCGTCTATGACGGCCTGCTGCGCGATTTCCCCAACACCCTGATTCGCGCGAGCGATCACTTCGTAGGCCTGCCAGACGGACAGATGGGCAACTCCGAGGTCGGCCACCTGAATCTTGGCGCCGGGCGCATTGTGCACATGGACGTCACCCGCATCGACGGGGCGATCGCCAACGGCAACTTCTTCCGCGATCCCACGCTGATGGCCGCTGTCCAGGCAGCCCACGCGAACAACGGCGCGCTTCACCTGATCGGGCTGCTCTCTGACGGCGGCGTCCACTCGCACCAGAGGCATCTGTACGCGCTGCTCAAGCTCGCCTCGCAGAACAACCTCACCCGAGTCTTCGTCCATGCTTTCCTGGATGGCAGGGATACCTCGCCGACCGGCGGAATTGGCTATCTCGAACAGCTGCAGCAGCAGTTCCGCGAGAACGGGGTTGGGCAGATCGCCAGCGTCAGCGGGCGCTACTATGCCATGGACCGCGACCTGCGCTGGGAAAAAGAGCGTCAGGCCTTTGACGCCATGGTCACCGGCCATCCGGCGGGAGGCGCTTACGCCGATCCGCTGGAGCGGGTGAAGGAGCTTTACAACAGCGGTGTCACAGACGAGTTCGTGCCGCCGTTTACCGTCATCGATGCTGCGGGGCACGCAGTCGGCCCCATCCGTGATCGGGACGTGGTGCTCAATTTTAACTACAGAGCCGACCGGGCGCGGCAGATCTCTCGCGTGCTGGCCCGCAACTCTGGATTGACGGCCACCGCAGGGCTTGATCTGCCCAAGGCCGCCGAACTGGACGAGGAGATTCCGCGCGATTTGGTCCCGCGCGATCTGCATTACGTCTGCATGACGCAGTACGACAAAAGCTTCACCCTGCCCATCGTGATCCCGCCTGAGTCGATGGACAACCTGCTCGCCCACCTGATGGCCCAGGCGAACCTGCGCAATCTGCGTGTAGCCGAAACAGAAAAGTATGCGCACGTGACGTACTTCTTCAACGGCGGCATTGAAAAGCCGTTCGGCGGCGAGGACCGGGTGCTGGTGCCGTCGCAGAAGGTCGCGACCTACGACCTTGCGCCGGAGATGTCCGCCGAAGGTATCGCAGATGCCGTCGTGAAGGCGGTCAGCGATACTGCCTTCGAGGTGATCATCGTGAACTTCGCCAATGCTGATATGGTGGGCCACTCCGGCAAGGTAGAGCCGACTGTGAAGGCGGTCGAGACAGTCGACCGCGAGCTCGGACGAATTTATCGCGCAGTCAAGCAGCAGGGAGGTGCGCTGCTGGTGACCGCTGACCATGGCAACGCCGAGATGCTGATCGACCCGGTCACCGGCGGCCCGCACACCGCGCATACCACCAATCCCGTGCCATTCATCTACATCACCGATGACCCCACGGGAACCGTGACGCTGCGGCCCGGCGGAAGCCTGCGCGACATTTCGCCTACCATCCTCAGCCTGCTGCACCTCGATCAGCCAAAGGATATGACCGGCGAGTGCCTTCAGATTTCTGCAGGCCGGTTGCAGGCGCGTTAGAACTCGCGCCGGCCCTCGAGCGCGCGAGTCATCGTCACCTCGTCCGCGTACTCAATGTCGGAGCCGGCCGGAACGCCGGTGGCGATGCGAGTGACGTGCAGCTCGGGCGCGGCCCGACGGATCTCCTGCGCAAGATACGCCGCAGTGGCTTCGCCTTCGGTTGTCGGAGAGGTCGCGAGGATCACTTCCCGCACCAACGCCTCCGGCCCAGTGGTGTCGCTCCACGCGCCTGCCTCGGCTACAGAAGACTTCGAGGAAAGCCGCGTCAGCAGCCCGGGTATCCGAAGCTGCTCCGGCCCGACTCCGCCGATGGGCGACAGAGTCCCGTGCAGCACGTGATACACGCCGTTGTAGCTACGCGTCCGTTCGATAGCGGCGATGTTGGTCGGCTCTTCGACGACGCAGATTACGCGCTGGTCCCGTGTGGGGCTGGAGCAGTAGACGCAGGGGTCGACATCGGTAACGTTATTGCAGATGGAGCAGAGACGCAGCCGCTCGCGGAGCACCAGAATCGCCTCCGCCAGCGCCCGAGCATCGGCGTCGGAAGAGCGCAGCACGTGAAACGCGAGCCGCTGGGCGGACTTGCTGCCGATTCCCGGCAGCTTGCGCAGCTCGTCGATCAGGCGCGACATCGGTTCCGCGAAACGGCCCGTCGCCAAGGATTACTCCAGCCCCGGAAGATTCAGGCCGCCCATCATTCCAGCAACGGAGGACTTCATGGTCTCGTCCGCACGGCGCCCTGCCTCATTCACCGCGGCCGCGATCAGATCTTCCAGCAGCTCGATGTCGCCCGTGGTGGCGCCCAAGGCAGTGGGCTCAATTTTGATCCGCAGCACCTCTTTTTTGCCATTCATGCGAACGCGCACCATGCCGCCACCGCTTTCCGCCTCTACGACTGTCTCGGCGAGCTTCTGCTCCATCTGCTCCTGCATCTGGCGCGCCTGCGTCATCATCTCCTGCATCTTGCCGAGATCGGAAAAGTCCATCGCCGCCTCACCTGTTCTGATATTTATTCGACGTGCTGCTACTCACGGTCGCGCAGATCGATCACCGACTGAATCTCCGCATCGAAGAGCTTCTGCGCCTGCTGCACCATGGGATGTTCCAGCGCTTTGGCCTCGACTGAGCCTGTGCGCGCGGGCTTGGGCGGCTTCGATGCTGTGGCAGACGGAATGCCCGGCAGCAGCGTGAGCCTGGGGACACCGGCTTCGCGTGCGGTGGCTCGCAGAATCTTCTCCGCGTCCGCATTCAGGACCACGGGCAGCATCACCTTGGAGAGCTCCGTCTGCACCCGCACCTCGCCCTCGGCGGACGTCCACACGGAGTCTTCCAGGGCATCGGCGGCTGAGGATTGCTTCGCGTTGCGAAGCGCTTCGATGACCCGCTGCTGCATCTGTTCGAGCGATCCCGCTGCGGATGGCGCCCCTGCCGCCAGTTCCACAACGCCGGGCATGGGTTCGGGTGCTGCGGCGGGCCTGCTCTCAGGCAAAACTCGCGGCTGAGCCTGAGGGACGGCAACGGTTGTTCCGCGGACTTCGGCCTTGGGCGTTACCGGCACAGGTGCGGCAGGAATCGGCGCCGCAACCATGTTCTCCGTCCGGCGGCTCCGCTCCTGCTCGAATGGCGAGAAGGCTGCGCGTGCAGGAGCAGCAGAAGTCGAGGTGGGGGAACTCGAGCGCGCGCCTGACGAAGACCCGGCCGGCCGCGAAGGTGTCGGCCCCGGGCGGGAGCTTCCGCCCATCTGGCTGAGGACCTCTTCCATCGGCAGGAGACGGCGCACGTGAACGAGCTTCAGTAGCCCAAGCTCCAGGTGGAAGCGCTGCTCCTGGCGATAGCCGAGTTCGTCGAAGGTTCGCAGCATGATGTTCAGGAAGCGCGTCAGCTCTTCCTCCGTGAATAAGGCCGCCGTACGCGCGACCCGGCGCTGCTCGTCTGGGGAGATCTGCAGCAGTTCGCTGGCTACGTTGTTCGAGTCGACGCTTTCAGGCCGAACGCCCGCGATGCGCGCGATCAGCGAGTTCCGCAGATAATGGACGCATTGTCGCGCCAGTTGAACGGGCGAGTTGCCCGCATCCAGCAGCTCGTTGGCAACAGTCATCACCTCGGCGGAACGATTCCCGTCCACCGCCTCCAGAATTCGTTCGAACACCGTGTTCGGAACGGAGCCCATCAGCTCCCGGATCTGCATCGCATCCAGCCGCGCCCGGCCATCCTCGATAGGTGCGCTGGCAATCGCCTGATCCATGATGGAGAGCGCGTCACGCATGGAGCCGTCACCGGCTTCGGCCAGCAGAGCCAAGGAGGAATCGTCCGCGAAAATCTCTTCCGCTGCCGCGATCGTCCTCAGCTGGCCGAGGATATCGACCAGCTTGACCGCGTGGAAGCTGAAGTGCTGGCAGCGCGAGCGGACCGTCTGCGGAATGTCTTCCGGCTGCGTGGTCGCCATCATGAAGACGATGTGCTCCGGCGGCTCTTCCAGTGTCTTCAATAAGGCATTGAAGGCGGCATCGGTAATCTGATGGGCTTCGTCAAGGATGTAGATCTTGTATTTGTCCCGCGCGGGGCGGTAGCGTGCCGCATCGCGCAGCTCGCGGATCTCATCGATGCCGCGGTTGGTCGCCGCATCGATCTCGATCACATCCACCGCATTGCCGGCACGGATCTCGACACAGCTGTCGCAGTGGTCGCAGGGCTCAGCGGTCGGCCGTTCCGCGGAGCCGATCGGGTTGCGGCAGTTCAGAGCCATGGCCAGAATGCGCGCGATGGTGGTCTTGCCGATCCCCCTGTGGCCGGAAAAGATGTACCCATGCGCAATGCGGTTTTGCGCGAGCGCGTTCATGAGCGTGACGGTGACGTGATCCTGACCGACCACGTCGGCGAAACGCTGCGGACGGTATTTGCGGGCGAGTACCTGGTAGGCCATGCGACGACTTCGATTGTACCGCCCTGCCCATGCCCAGGGCGCCGCGCTCAGATGCTGTCAAAAATCGGCAACTGCGCCCGAGAAATCGTCATTTGGAACGCGCGGCTGCTTTCCGGCGCGCCTTTCGCTCGCGACGCTTCACTTCATCCTCGCTGAACATGGTGCCCCGGCACCTGGGTGCGCCGCAGTAGCAGTCCTGGGCATCATCGTCGGAGTCGTGCAGGTTGTATTCGTAGGTCAGCTCTTCACCAGCTCGGATATCGCGGATGCTGCAGATGTAGATGCGCCCATCCTCGTCCTGTTCGGTCTCGCAGTTCGGGTCGCAGCAGTGATTGAGGAACATCGCAGCCCCGAAGCCGTCGATCACTTCCTCCTCCCCGCATGCAAACAGATAGGTGACGCAGCGGCCCTCATAGCGCAGGTCGGCCTCCTGCTTGGAAAGGCGGGGCCCGTCGTACTCGCAAATGCGGACGCCCTTGCGGATGGGACGCATGGTGTAACAGCCTGCAGCATGGATGGAGGAAGAGCGAATTACGAGTCCCGGAATCATTCTGAGCTCAATTATGACAGCGGCCCTGTGGAGAGCGCATTGCGCTGCCTCGCCACTTGCAGCGTCTAAACTGAAAGAGAATGTTACGTCGGGTACATGCCGGAGGGTTGTTGGCCGCCCTATTATGGGCCGCTGCTCCCGTTGCTTTGATTGCTCAAGCCGCGGCTCTCCAAAATGGGGATTCCCAGAGCACAAACTCCCCCAGCGCGGCGCAATCATCCGCTCCATGCACTGCCGCGGCGCATTCCGCGCCGTGCGCCAAATCCGTACAGAATGACAAAAAGCAGGCCGGGGACAAGTTTCCGTTTCCGGGCGAAGCCCCTCCCGCCCCGCCCGAGCGCGCTGCGCCTGCAGCGGCTGCTCCGCCTCGCACGGGCACCTCTGCGGACAAGAAATTTCCATTCCCGGGCGACTCAGGCGGACCTGCGGCTCCAGCCCCTCAGGCGGGGTCGAGTTCCAGCAGCAGTTCCAATGACGGCGAACCCAACCCGGCCGATGCAGCGGGCGCGTCCGATGCTCCGGAGAAACCCGCGCTCGAGGACAAGGGAAGCGAAGGACAGCAGTCGCTGCCCGGACGCCACATTCTGCATCGGGTGAACCCTCCGGGCACCAAGCTGCAAAGTCCGGATGAGCGGGTCGCCGAGGATGTGGATGTGGCCCACTTCTACATGGACAGCGGCGACTTCCAGGCCGCCTATCTTCGCGGTCTGGATGCGGTCAAGATGCAGCCCGACGAACCCTCCGCCCATTTCGTGCTGGCTGAGGCGGCCATGAAGCTGAACAAGCGCGATGAGGCGATTGAGCACTATCGCCAGTGCCTGAAGCTCGACCCAATTGAAAAAGAGGCAAAGGCTGCAACGAAGGCGCTGAACCATCTGCAGGCGCAGCGCTAACCTGCTCTGCTCAGGTAAGCCGCTGGCGCACGAGCGAGATGCCTTTGGCAGGCTCGGGTGGAAATGTCGTCGGCGGCGCCGAAGAGCCGGCACCCAATTCCCCACCGCTTTCATCCTCTTCGTCCAGCACCAGCTCTTCATCCACCCGTAGATACTTCCGCATGTAGCGCAGCGGCTCTTCGGCCACCGCCAGCTCGCGCAGGTGATAGCGCCATGCATCGTCCCGCGTGCTGCGCCGTGTGTACGGCTTGCGATTCACGACCCCTATGGTTCCATCCTTCTTGCGGCGGGTGAAGCTTTGGGAGGCCACCTGAAAGGTAATTCGCTCGCCTGCTTTCCAGAAACTGGATGCGAACTCATGGGAGAAGAGCAGGGCATAGTAGCGCCGCTCCGCCGCAAGTGTCTCAATTGCCTGACGGGTCGTCTCCCAGGGGAGCCGCAGTTTCGCAATGTACCACTTTCTGAACTCGAAGCCGTTCGCGCGAGCCTGAGCCACCAGCAGTTGCAGCAATTCGAATCGTGTCATAGCGGACCGAACGATGCTCAAAGGGCCAGAAGCTCCCTGGAGGGCAATCGATTGAAGCGTACAGGAAGCGCGGCCTCAAATTGCCAACTCCAGCAATCGGGAGCATCATACTGGTATATCCCCCTCTGATCTCATGCCGGAAGAGGATAACGCAATTTTGTCGTGTTTTTGTGCGGTTTCAGGCGCATGGTAATTGCTATTTCGAAGAGCTCCACTTGCGCGAAGGAGTCTCCTGCTATGGCTATCAAGTGCCCCAAGTGTCATGAATTCAATGTGCGAAGGTCGCATAGGAAGATGGCGGACTTGATCTTCCGGGCGATTGGGCTCGTCCCGTTCCGTTGCAACGTCTGTGAGCACCGGTTCTATCGATTTCGTAGCCTGGAAGAACATAAGCGCCAGTAGTCCGAGATACACGCCGCACCAACCCGAGCCGCATCTAAGGGGATCTGATTGGAACGCCGCAGTATGTTGAGCCCGGTTCAGGAGCCCTCCTGCGCTATCCGATCCACTGGCCTCCGACTGATTCTTGGCTGTTTGTGTGTGCTTTCCCTCGGCGTGCTCCCGGGCCACGCTGCGCCCTCAGCGGTTACGGCCACGCGGCATACGAATCCACTGAATCTGAATCCTCTTGTGCGTGAGGGCTTCCAGCACTTCTACATCCTCGATTACGACGGCGCAATCAGCCGCTTCGAGACGGTGTTGAAACAGCATCCGCAAGACCCAATGGCCTATGGGTATCTGCAGATGGCCATCGTCTTCCGCGAGCTCTACCACCAGGACCTGCTCGACACCACCTATTACGCGCATGACTCGTTCCTGAGCAACAAGAGGGATGTGACCCTGCCGCAGCCCACGCGGGCTCGTATTGAAGAACTGACGAATACAGGTATCGAGATCGCGGACGGACAGATCAAGGCCAATGCTGCGGAGGCGGATGCCTGGTTCGCCCGCGGTTATCTGCGCGGCATTCACGCGGCATTTATTACGCTGGTGGACCACAGCTTCCTCGCAGCGGCGCGTCAAGGCCTCGCCGCACGCACCGATTCCGAGCAGGCGTTACGCATCGATCCCCTTTATACGGATGCCCAAATGGCGGTCGGAATTCAGCAATTCGCGGCCGGCAGTTTGCCCCGGCTGATCCGCATGTTGGTCGGAGTATTTGGGGCAGGAGGCAACAAGGAACGCGGACTCGCACTGCTGCGCGATTGTGCCGCCCACGGCACCATTACCTCAGTGGAATCGCGGACCGTTCTCTCGCTGTTTCTGCGCCACGACGGCCGCTACCCGGAGGCGCTTGCCGTACAGCGCGGCCTGGCCGAGGAGTATCCGCGCAATTATCTGTTCCGGCTCGAAGAAGCCAACCTTACCAAGGACGAAGGCCAGGGCCCCGCGGCCATGGCACTTTACCGGCATGTGCTGGCGGATGGCGCACGCTCCGGATACTTCATCGATCCGCGGCTTCAACTCGCGTTGTTCGGCCTGGCCGATACCCAGCGCGGTCAGAATGACATCGGAGAGGCTGCCCAGAACTACCTGAAAGCTGCCGAGCAGCCGAAATGCAGCGACTGGATGCAGAAGCGCGCCTATCTGAATGCAGGCGAGATGTTCGATCTGCTGCACGAGCGTGACAAGGCGCGGGAGCTCTATGCGCAAGCCGCCGCGCCAGGCGGAGACCAGTCGCAGGCGGATCTGGCTCGTAAGCTGATGCAGAACCCCTATAAGGGCCGGTAGCCGCACACCGTCGAAGCCCCTCCCGGCGGGAACCGTCGCGCCGCAACCTGCGTATCTTCAGGCAGAGGATATGTAACAATTAACTCCCCGGAGGTCGTTCCCATGTACTGCCCACATTGCGGAAAGCCGCTGGATGAGACCGCCCGTTTCTGCCCAGCCTGCGGGACGGCAACCCAGCCCATGAACTTTCAGGCGCCGCCTCCCTCGATGCTTCGCGGTCAGCTCACCCGGCCCAGGCACAACCGCATCATTGCCGGCATCTGCGCCGGCCTGGCACTGCATTACGGCTGGGACCTATCGGTTGTCCGGGTGATCTGCGCGCTGCTGATTGTGTTCACTGGGGTCGGTCTGATCGTGTACCTGGTGGCGTGGATCGTGATTCCAGAAGAGCCTTACATCCTGCCGCAGAACACTTCGGGAACCGCGATTTGACCGCTCGTGCTCGCAGGTCTTCTACAACTCAGGCCGTCTCCTCACGTCCTTTCCTCTATCGCAAAGGCCGTCTCTGCTGCGACGGTGTATCGCTGGAGGATCTTGCCCGGGAGCACGGAACTCCTTTGTACGTTTATTCCGCGCGGCAGATTCGTGAGCGGCTGCAGCTCTTTCAGCAGGCATTTTCCTCCACCGCCTCCACGGTTTGCTTTGCGGTGAAGTCGAACTCCTCGCTTGCCATTCTGCGCTTGCTCGCCCAGTCGGGGGCGGGATTCGACATCGTCTCCGGTGGCGAGCTGGAGCGCGTGCGCAGAGCCGATAAAGCCGCGCTGAAGCGCGTCGTCTTCTCCGGAGCGGGCAAGCAGGTTTGGGAGATCGATGCCGCGCTCAAGGCAAACATTCTGCTGTTCAACGTGGAGTCCGAGGCGGAGCTGGAGCTGCTTGCGCAGCGGGCCGAAGCCGCGGGCGTCCGCGCTCACTTTGCATTGCGCGTCAATCCGGATGTCTTCGCGGACACGCATCCGTATATCTCGACCGGTCTGCGAGAGCACAAATTCGGAATCGACATCGGACTCGCCCGGGCAATCTACCGGAAGGCTGCCAAATCGAAGTGGCTCGAAGCCGCCGGAGTGAGCGTGCACATCGGATCGCAGATCCGCACCGTCGACCCCTTTGCTGCTGCGGTCGAGCGCGTGGCAGACCTGGTTCTCGAACTGCGACGGGACGGACACTCCATCCGCTATCTGGATGCAGGCGGAGGTCTAGGCATCGACTACAACGACCGGCTGGAGTCCTCGCACTTCGATGCGGCCAAGAAGGTCCGCGATTACTCTACGGCCGTGCTTCGGGCTACCGCAGGGCTGGACGCGCATCTGCTGCTTGAGCCGGGACGGTTTGTTGTCGCGCAGGCGGGTGCGCTGCTCACGCGCGTGCTCTTCGTCAAGCAGAACGGCACCAAGACATTCGTTATCACCGACGCCGCCATGAACGATCTCATTCGCCCGGCTTTGTACCAGGCTCACCATGAGATTCTCCCTGTGGTTCGGCGCGGCAAGTCGCAGGCAGCCGTCGACGTCGTGGGCCCGGTATGCGAGTCGGGAGACTTCTTTGCCCGGGACCGGGAGATGCAGCGGTCGGCCCCCGGCGATCTGCTCGCCCTGCTCGATGCGGGCGCTTACGGCATGGCGCAAAGCTCGAATTACAACACGCGCCCTCGTCCGGCAGAGGTGCTGGTGGAAGGCGACAAGGCCCGCCTCATCCACCGTCGCGAAACCCTCAAAGACCTGCTCGCGGGAGAAATCCTGTAAGTGTCAGGAACCTTCGAGGCTGCGGCGTAGTCCAACCGATCATGAGGATACCAGCCGGAACGCGTATCGGGCACGTTCATTTGAAGGTGGCCGATCTGGAACGGGCTCTAAACTTCTACTGCGGTGTTCTTGGATTCGAGCTGATGCAGCGGCTCGGCGACTCGGCCGCCTTTATTTCCGCCGGCGGCTACCACCACCACATTGGGCTGAATACATGGGAGAGCCGCGGCGCAGATCCGCCGCCGCCCGGAACTACTGGTCTGTACCACCTCGCAATTCTGTACCCTGCGCGCGCCGATCTCGGCAGAGCCTTGCGTACGCTTCTGGATCGCGGCATCCAGTTGGATGGAGCCGCCGACCACGGAGTGAGCGAGGCGTTGTATCTGAGAGATCCGGACGGCAATGGAGTGGAGCTCTACTGGGATCGGCCGCGAAAACAGTGGCCCGTAACCCCCGAGGGAAAGCTGGGAATGTACACGCACGCTCTCGATCTTCATAGTCTGCTGGCTGAAGCCAATGCGGATGAGCCGATAGCCACCGTCGGCGAGGGGCCGAAGGATCTCGCATAGCGCGGCAGCAAACCCAGGGACCAGCATTTATTCTGACCGAATGCAGGTAAAGATCCTCGCCTTCGGTGTCCTCAAAGACCTGCTCGGGACGGCAACCGTGGAACTTGAGCTCACTCAAGGCGCAACCGTTGCCGACCTGCTCCGGATTCTCGAGCAGCAAACGTCTAACCTCAGCATGCAGACCCACGTATGGCAGGCCCTGGCCGTCGCCGTGAACCGCGAGTACAGCTCCGCGTCCACGATGTTGCGTGAGGGCGACGAGATCGCGCTGCTACCTCCGGTATCGGGTGGCCTTGGGAGGCGAGATGCACGTTGAGATCGTAGATACTCCCATCGATTCCGCTTCGATCGCAGCCGCTGCCAAGGCAGGCAGCGATGGCGCAGTCTGCATCTTCGATGGAATCGTGCGCGACAACACGCGCGGACGGCAGACGCTGTACCTCGACTACGAGGCGTACCGGGAGATGGCGCTCGAACAGATGCAACGGCTGGCCGCAGAGGCGGTCGAACGTTTCCGCGTCCGCGACATTTCGCTGGTGCATCGGCTCGGCCGGCTGCATGTGGGCGAAACCAGTGTTCTGATCGTGGTAGCGTCTGCTCACCGCGGCGCCGCCTTCGACGCATGCCGCTGGCTGATCGACACACTGAAGAAGACGGTGCCCATCTGGAAGCGGGAGACCTTCGCCGACGGTGCAGTCTGGGCCGATGGCGAACCCTTTCCCGAGCATCTCGCTGCCCGTTCGGCGGAGGCGCAGGGATGAAGCTGCAGGCGGCACTGCTCGCGATATTGCTGCTGGCCGGGTCTTCCCTAGCCAAAGGGCAGGAAACCCAGGCAGAGCCGCAGCCGAGCTCGCCTGTACCGGGTTCGCAGAAGCCGCCCGCTCCAGCCGCTCCGCAGAAGCCGGCCCCGGTGGAGCGTCGCGCGTCCCGGCCCACCGGCGGCGTGGAAGAGCCCTCCGGACCTCTGACCCCACACAAGAACTCCGGGGCTGACGCCGCCCGTTCTTCCGGCGACCAGTCGGTGACGACGTTCCGTGTGCCGACGCGGCTGGTGAATGTCGCGCTCAACGTAGTCGACGCCGGGGGAACGCCGGTCGGGGGATTTGAGAAGAAGGACTTCCAGATTTTCGAGAACGGCAAGGTGCAGCCCATCGCTGTGTTCGAGCGAGAGGCGACCAGTCCGCTCTCGATCGTGCTCGCGATCGATGCGAGTGAGACCGTGCTGACCAGCGAGCGGCTGGAGCGGGAAGCGGCGAAGCACTTCATCCGCGCCATTCTGCGTCCGCAGGATGAGTTGGACCTGATGGACTTCTCCGACAACGTCCGCGAGGTGGTCTCATTTACCAGCAACGAGCGCCAGGCAGAGCTCGGTCTCAGCCGATTGATGCGCGGCCAGGAGACCGCTTTGTTCAACGCCATCTACCTGGCCAGCCAGCGGCTCGGAGGAACGCGGCAGGAGGGCAATCGCCGCCGCGTGCTGGTGGTCATCTCCGATGGCGGCGACTCCGGCCATGGCGAGCGCTACGAGGATGCGGTAGAACAGGCGCAGCGGGCGAACGCGATTATCTACTCCATCATCATCGTCCCGGTTGCGGCCGATGCGGGCAGGAACACCGGTGGCGAGCACGCCATGATCCAGATGTCGGAGGACACCGGAGGCAAGTACTACTATGTCGAAGATCCGCGGGATCTAGAGCCTGCGTTCCAGCACGTCTCCGAGGACCTGCGAACGCAGTACCTGCTGGGCTACTACTCACCGGATTCCGGAGATGCGGCGTTTCGGCGCATCCGGGTGAAGCTCACGGACCCGTCGGCGGCCGAGAAGTATTCGCTGCGCTATCGCACGGGGTACTACGCCGATCATCCCTAGATTTGCGACTCGACAAGATGCTGGGGTGAGCGGCGGTCGAGAGCGGTTCTGAAATAATGGCGGAATCAGATTGAAGCGATTGGAGAACAAATTGTGAAGATTCGTACTTTGCTTGCCTGTGTGGTGCTTCTGGCGATGGGGTTGGGATGGAGCGCTGAAGCTCAGTTTCTTGGAAACGGGCCGCGCGACAAGTTCCGCGATACTTCCCTTCTTCGCCCGCCCGCGGGAAGCAAGATCGCGATTCTGGTGTTTGAGGACCTCGGCTGCCCGGCGTGTGCGCGTGCGCACCCGTACGAGCTGCAGGCCGCCAAGGAGACGCATGTGACGCTGGTGCGCCGGGACTTTCCGCTGGAAGCGCACATCTGGACGTTTCAGGGGGCGCTGCTGGCGCGGTACATCCAGGACAGGATCAGTCCGCAGCTGGCGGACCAGTTTCGGAGCGACGTGTTCGCGTCGCAGAGTTTGATTTCAAGCAAGGACGACTTGTACCAGTTCACGGTGGCGTGGCTGCAGAAGCACGGGAAGAAGATGCCGTCGCAGGTGGATCCGGACGGGTCGCTGGCCAAGGAAGTGAATGCCGATCTGGAACTGGGGAAGCGGCTGAATATCGGGTTTACCCCGACGGTGGTGGTGGTGACGGACAAGGCCTACCAGGTGGTATGCGGGACGGCGGAGGGTGCGAACGATCCGGCGCAGATTCTGCCGGTGGTGAAGGCGGCACTGGCGACGGTGGGTGGGACACCGGAGAAGAGCGGCCACGCGGCTGGACATGCGCCGGTGAAGAGCTCGAAGCACCAGTGAGCTCATCCGGCGGGGAGACTTCTGAGAGACGGGTCTGGGGGGCGTGATGGAGGAGGCGCTCGCGTGGTCCTAGGGCGGACCGTTGACAAGCACGAGCGCCATCCAGTACTTCGAGCAGGGATGAAGCTTCAGGCTGTGTTTAAACTTTCGCGGAAGGCCATGGCTTCGAGTTCCACGCGGACGGCTTCGTCGATGGGAATGACGGGGCGGGCTTCAAAGACGAAGGCCGGGAGCATGGAGCAGAACTTGTGGACGGCGGTGGGGTCGTCGCAGTCTAGGAGCATGTAGCCGCCCCAGTCGCCCACGCGGATGACGAACATCTCGATGTTGAAGCCCGCTGGGGCCTTCCAGGGGCGGAAGACTTCGAGGATGCGCTTCTGCGCGTTTTCGTACTCGATTGGCGAGCCCTGCGGCCGCTCGGTCCAGGTAAGCATGTATTTCATGGCGATCTCCTTGGTGGATTTCCATACCAGCTTCGTTCGCAGGGGCCGGAGATCGTTTGCGGACTCAGAAGAGGCTCTGAATTGAAGGCAGGGAAGTGCGAGGATTGTACGTTATCCAGACGCGACTCCGAGAAATGAGAGGACAGGGTACGGAATTGGTGTGCAGGTGAAGGTGTAATGGTTGGGCGGGTGGTGCGTCTTCCATAGCAGAGGCTGCCTGGAGCGGCCGACAAGGAGAAGCAAAATGACGATTGCGAAGATGAAGTGCACGAATTGCGAGTGCGGTCCTTTCTGCACCTGCCCGGTTTGCAAGTGCGAGAAGAAGGGTTGAGACTAGCGGGGCCGCCAACCGCGGCCTCGCATTTCCATATGACAGAAACCGCACTCAATACGATTCTGGCGCAGCGGAAGGCGTTCCTCGGCTTTGTGGAACGGCGGGTGGGAGACCATGGGCTAGCGGAGGACATTCTGCAGGCGGCGTACGTGCGGGCTCTGGGGCGTGAGGCGGAGCTGGAGGATGTGGGAGATGGCCAGTCGGTGGTGGCGTGGTTCTACCGCGTGCTACGGAATGCGGTGATCGACCAGTATCGGCGACGAGGCACAGAGAACAAGGCGCTGGAGGCGTGGGGCCGCGAGTTGGAGACGACCGTGGATCCGAGCCGGGAGGAGCAGGACGAGATCTGCTGCTGTCTGGCGGGCGTGGTGCAGGAGTTGAAGCCCGAATATGCCGCGGTGATTCAGGCGGTCGACCTGGGCGAGCAGCCGCTGACGGAGTTTGCGCGGGAGCGTGGGCTTTCTGCCTCGAACGCGGGCGTGAGGGCGCACCGGGCGCGGGCTGCGCTGCGGAAGCGATTGATTGAGACGTGCGGGAGCTGCTCGGAGCACGGGTGTCTGGATTGCACCTGTAAAAACAAGTCGTAGGCTCAGAGCCGGTCGGGCTCACCTCCTATCCCTGGCCGAAAGTCTTGCCGGCGGTCTGGAGCGCGTGGAGGAGGAGTCCGGCGCGGCGGTTGTCGATTTCGTTGGTGGCGATGAGGTGCATGAGGTAGAGGAGTGAATGCTGGAGCTCGGCGCGGCTGGTGGGCAGCGGGAGTCGCAGGGTTTTGCGGGCGAGGCGGCGCGAGCGGCGCTGGTGCGGGTTCTGGGCGGGCTTGCGGGTGGGGTGATGGTAGTAGCAGAAGATTTCGCCGCGGAGGGCGGGCGAGCCGCAGCGGCGCGGTGACTGGCCGTCGCGCGGGGCGAAGTGGTGGGCGCAGAGGGTGCGGATCTCGTGGTGGTGCGGGTTGTGCGGCTGGTGCATGGGTGGCCCCCTCCCCGGGGTACTTTTTGTGGGCAAAGTCTAGTTGTAGCTGAGCTTAGGGTGGGACTTGCATAGGGGAGTTACCCCTTAGTTATGGCCCAAGTCTGGTTCAGCCGGTTAAATGCGAAAGCCCGGCGGGTAGCCGGGCTTCGGAAGGGATCTCTCCCTGATTTAAGTCTAAATGGGGTGTCAATGGTTAGGTGTGGGAAAAGCGGTACGGAATTGAGCATGCGGCCTATCGGGTTGTCGGCTTGATGACGTCGAAGTAGTGGTTCCCGCCTACGTCGTCGTACTCGTTGAGGAGGGAGAGGCCCGCGGAGGTGAGGAGGTTCTGGTACTGCTCCGCGCACAGAGAGACGGATGGCTTGCCGGTCATGGCATCGTTCCACTCGTGCGGTTTGTCGGGGGACGTGAAGAGCAGACGGCCTCCCGGAAGCAGGATTTCGGCGAAGCGGTGGATCAGGCGGTGCTGGTCTTCCGGCGTAAGAAGGAACATCAGTCCCCAGGAGAGAGCCGCATCGAAGGTCCGGTTGAAGAAGCTTCCGTCCTGCACGGCTTCACAAAGCACCGGTGTGCCGGGGAGATTGCGCTGGAAGGCGGCGACGAAGGTCGGGGACGCGTCGATTGCGAAGACGTTGAGTCTCTCCTCCACCAGGACGGAGGTGATGGGGAAGCCGGGACCGCAGCCGACGTCGATGACGGCGCTGCCCGGGGCGAGGGATCTCGCCCAGTCCCGCACTTCCTTTACGCCGACTCCGACTGACGGCTCGCGTCCGCGGCGGGCGAGGAACTCAGCGGAGATGGACTCGTAGCCGCTCGAGCGATCCATTTTGGGATAGTAGCAATGTTGGCAGAGCGGTTGAGGCCTGCGGGCGCGGCTTTTCAGAGGCCTGAAGGCCTCTGCTCCTTCCGAGGGCGCGGGTGATGAGAGGTTCTCATGCGAAGAGTCGGAGTTGGGGTGCTTTACACGGTGGTGGTGGCGGCGGTTGTCGTCGTCGTGGATCTGCTGTTCTTTCAGCACCGCTTTCTGGAGCGGCTGATTGCGAATATCGGGATTGTGCTGGTGTTTGCGGCCTTTTACTTGAGATTCCTGAGGCGTTAGAGGGTGGTGTGCTCGTGCGCGGTAATGAGGGCCAAGCCCCATTGCGTGGCGAGTTCTCTGAACTTGGGGTTGTCTGGATAACGCGACTTAGAACGGGAAAATACCATTCCGGCTTCTTCCAAAAATTCACTTACGGCAGCGGCGGAGTTTGGCGGCTTCTTTCGAAGCACGAATTGTGCGTGCTCTGTCCTTAGGAAACATCTATAGTCTGGAGGGGTAGAGTACAACTTTCGTGTTACGGAGACCGCGAAATTGCGTAATCGAGTAGCGGGCTATGTGGAGAACCTGTGGCAACGGCCAAGAGACCTTCGAATTACAGCGGTTTTTGTGCTCCTGCTGGTAGCCATGGTGGGGTTGAGGGTATCAGTGGGGATGTACGGCATGAGGCTGTACACCGCGGATGCATTTATGGTGTTAGATGGTGCCTGGCGTATGGTAAACGGCCAACGTCCGCACGTCGATTTCAACAGTATGATCGGGCCTGCTGCTTACCTTCCCACCGTGGTAGGCTTCCGTCTGGCAGCCAATACCTCTAGAGGTTTTGCCGATGGTCAGGCGCTAGTGGGTTTGGGAGTGGGAATCTGGGCTTACTGGCTGGCAGCCAAGCTAAACGAATTTCCCCGGATTGTTTATGCACTGTGCGTAACTGCCGTTGCGATTTCTCCAGCGGAATTGGGACTTGGTCCTCTGGCTACCACGCCAGCCATGACTTACAACAGATTTGCCTATGGTTTGTTGGGTATTCTTTTGCTGGAATGTCTCAGCACGGGGGTTGGCTCTGAATTAGCGGCCGGGTTCTCAAGCGGAGTTGTGTTAGGCCTGCTGATGTTTGGGAAGATAAGCGCGTTTGCCGGGGCGGTGCTGCTGATTGTGACTTTAGTAACTCAGCGCACTCAGACAGGACGCCGCTGGCTGGGGTTGGTTGCCGGGGCGGGATCGGTAAGTCTCTGCTTCCTATCATATTTACGCTTTGATGTAATCGCCGTGGTCCGCGATCTTACTATTACGGTCCTTTCCAAGCGAGTGGTATGGCAGGACTATATTCTGAGCGCCATTGCGACGGACCTCTTAATTGTGGCGCTGGTGGTCTATCGCTCTTACTGGGTTCTGATCCAGTCTGGTAAGCCGGACGCCGCCAAGCGGCTGTTTGTAGCGGGAGTGAGCGTAAGTCTCACGAGTCTACTGCTGATCTTTACCAACTATCAGCAGTCGGAGCTTCCATTATTAGGTCTGTTCCTGCTGATTGTGGGGCAAAGGTTACTTGTTGATTCTCGAATCAAAGGCGTCTCCGGCAGCGGCTTGAGATCGCTGATTACCACAGGATGCGTAATTTTGGCAGGCTTAACGGTGTTCTTCGCAACCGCGAGCCTTTGTGCTACCCAGTGGGTTGCACTTCACTCAGCGGTGGGCGCTCCGCGCTTTGATGCGCCCGCTCTGCGGCAGTTTGTGCCAATCAGTTATGAACAGGCCTATACGGAGGGGGAAAATGATGGCTTTAGGATCTTGAAACAGTATCGCCGACCAGGCGAGCGAGTGATGTCGCTAGACTTTAGCAATCCCTTCTCCTATGGGATGTGGATTCCACCGGCACCCGGCGGAAGCACAAATCTGCAGTTCAATGGAAGCTTTAGTGAGCACCATTACGTCAGTCCAGAGAGACTCTTTGGCAACGCGGACTTGGTGTTCGTGCCAAAGATATTCACTGATCCCAGCCTTTCGGGCTCGGTGCCAAGGATCTACGGACCATACTTAGAATCGCACTTCGAACTCATCGCTGAAAACCGCCGTTGGAAGCTGTACCGGAATCGCGCGGAAAAGACGTCTTGAGCCTCGTTTAGAGCGAAAGAGCTTCGAGAGTTGCGATGAAAGTCGTTGTGATCGGCAGTGGTGCAATGGGCCTGGCGGCAGCGTACCAGGCCGCGATTGACGGCCATGAAGTTGTTGTACTCGAGGCTGCGCCAGAACCGGGCGGCATGGCCGGGCATTTCGATTTCGACGGGATTTCCCTCGAGCGCTTCTATCACTTTGTCTGTAAGAGCGACGAGCCTACATTTGCCCTCTTGAGTGAACTCGGGATTCTGGACAAGTTACATTGGCGCGTTACATCTATGGGATTTTTCTCAGGGCGCCGGCTTTACAAGTGGGGCGAGCCGCTGGCACTCCTTCAATATCCTGGTATGAGTTGGATCGAGAAGTTCAGGTATGGTTTGTTTGTGTCTGTTTGCGTTCGCCGCGATTCGTGGCCGGAAATCGAGCAGCAATCCGCGCGGGAATGGATTATTCGATGGTGCGGGACATCCCTCTATGAGCACCTTTGGAAGCCGCTTTTTGAACACAAGTTCTATGAGTATGCCGAGAATATTTCCGCGGCATGGATATGGAGACGGATCCGGCGAGTGGGACGTTCGCGCAGGAGTCCATTCCAGGAAGAGCTCGGTTACATCGAAGGCGGCTCGATTACATTGATCAACGCGCTCATCGATAAAATACGATCGCTCAGCGGAGCAGTCCATCTTGGGCATGGCGTTCGACATATCCATGTTGCCAATCCGGGCACGCCGCAGCAGAGCGTGACGGGCGTTGAAACGTGTACTCCAGCCGGGCTTACGAAACTGTTCCCAGCTGATGCCGTGATCTGCACTGTCCCTACACCTTATGTTGCCGCTCTAGTGCCTGATCTTTCCCCGGATTGGAAGGCCCGTTATGAATCAATTCACAACATTGGCGTGATCTGCGTGATCTTCAAGCTCAAGCGCTCTGTCTCGCCGCACTTCTGGGTGAACTTATCGGAGCCGTACATCTCTATTCCAGGGATTATCGAATTCAGCAATCTGCGGGATGTGGGCGGCGACACGATTGTGTATGTGCCGTACTACATGCCCACCACGCATCCGAAGTTCTCGTGGTCCGACGAGCAACTGATAGGAGAGGCCTTTATGTGCCTGCAGTACGTCAACCCTGTCCTGACCTGGTCGGACGTCCTCGTGACCAAGGTAGCGCGGCTTCGGCATGGCCAGCCAATCTGCGAGCCCGGATTCGCGGCCAAAATACCGCCGACGCAGACGCCGGTTGCCGGGCTCCAGATTGCGGACACCTGTTACTACTACCCGGAAGACCGCGGGATTGCCGAAAGTGTTCGGCTCGGGAGGAAGATGGCGAAGGCGATAAGGCCGAAGAGCTAAGAGACATCTTCGCCGGCTCGACGAACTTTGACGGTGTCGCGGAGTTTGGCGGCTTTTTCGAACTCGAGCTTACGGAGTCGGGCGCCGGTGGTGTTGGCAGCGCGTAGGATCAGCGGAGGGTGCGCCGTCTGTAGGCGGTCCTTCTGCGGATGGTGCTGGTTCGCCGGACGGGGCTGGTGCGATGTACGGTGCTGGTTCGATGTACCGTGCTGATTCGATGTACCGGTTGGGGCGGCGGCGTGCCGTGTTTTTCGACTTCCTTGATGTCGTGATGCTTCTTGATGGCGTGGATGCCGACTCCGGCAGCGTGGCCCATTTTCGCTCCGGCGAAGGCTCCGGCGGGTCCGCCGGCGACGCCGCCTGCGACCGCTCCGGTGGCGGTTGGGACGCCTTCGGTCTTCAGCTTATTGTGCTTCTTCGCGTCTCTGGCTTCGACCTCGGCTTTGGCCTGGGCGTGCGAGACCTGCGCGGCTGTTGATCTGGGGAGAAGAATTCCAAGGACTGCAACTGCGGTTGCGATTCTGATAAGGGTTCCGACTTGCATTCGGACCTCCGACGACCGCTGGTACGTCGGATGCCTTACGGAGGGGTAGCGATGGTATGTAGTCGAGCTCCGAATCCTGGAACGCCCGTCATCGAATCCGCGTATAGGCGTTTGAAAGCTTTTACTTCTTAAAATTCTGCTCGAAGGTTATGCGATGAATGTCCGCGTCTTGTCCTTTGGCGTCCTAGCCTTGGTTGCCGCGCTGAGCACGCTTGCCGGTGCGGCACAATCTGAGCCTGCCCAGCCCGGGTTCGACGTTGTGTCGATTCACCGCAATGTGCACGGCGGAGACGCGCGCGTCGACATTTCTCACGGCCGGGTGACGATGAACAATGCCACCTTAAGAACTCTCATCCGCAACGGGTACGACATCCAGAACTTTCAATTCGCCGGGGGGCCGAGCTGGCTCGACAGCGATGCGTACGACATTTCGGCGATCACGGCTGACCATGCGGACGTTTCCGAGAAGCAGTACAGGGAACTGGTGAGGACGCTGCTTGAGAAGCGCTTCCAGCTGAAGGTGCATTGGGAGACTCGTCAGGGCGATGTTTATGCATTGGTTGTTGCAAAGAGCGGTTCGAAGTTGAAGGCGGGCAACGCTACCAAGGAAACTGGCCTTAACACGAACATAGCGGGTCATCTGGGGCAGATGGTTGGCATCAACGCGCCGGTGTTTTATCTGAGCAGCGTTCTCAGCAATAAGCTGAGCCACCCTGTTCTCGACAAGACGGGACTGCAGGGTAAATATGACTGGACTCTCGTGTGGGATCCTGACCCCGGCACAGAGTCTACGGAGCCTTCGATCTTCACGGCGGTCCAGGAGCAGCTTGGGCTGAAGCTCGATGCTCAGAAAGGCCCGGTGCAGACGCTGGTGCTCGATAGCGTGGAGCGTCCTTCGGAGAACTAGCTGGTTGGCCCCATCATCTTGCGAACCCACATCTCGATACTCGAGTTGTGGGGCACCCAGCATGAGCGGATGATGGGCTCTCCCCAGAGATACTCTCGGGTGTGGAGCGTTGTGATCCCGCCCATGACGATGAGTCCGTCATGAACGGGGCACCCATGGTGTTCTGATCCAAATTGTGAGTGGGCCACCCGCCGTGAGTGGGCCACCCGCCAAGCTAGAGGGTGGTGTGCTCGTGCGCGGTGATGAAGGTCCAGCCCCATTGCTCGGCGAGGTCTTTGAACTCGGGGTTCTGGGTTCGGATGAGGTTCAGCTTCTTTTCGCGGCGCCAGCCTTTGAGTTGCTTCTCGCGGGCGATGGATTGGGTGATGCTCTCGTGGCGCTCGTAGTAGAGGAGCCGGGTGCAGTTGTACCGCTTGGAGAAGCCTGCGAAGACGCCGTCCTTGTGCTGGAGGACTCGCTCGTAGATCTGGCTGGTGACGCCGATGTAGAGGGTGCCAGTGGGGCTGCCCATGATGTACGTGTAGCCGGTCTTCATTCCGGGATGAGTTTAAAGCAGACGCGCGCGTTTTGTGACAGGAAGGTGCGTGTGGTTGTTGCTGGACGGGCGTCCTCGGGGTCCTTCGACTGCGCGGCTGAAGCCGCTCCGCTCAGGATGACGGGTTATGGGGGAAGGGAGACGGCTTTCATTCCTGGATGAGTTTGATGCAGGTGCGGGCGTTTTGTGGCAGGAAGGTGCGTGCGGCTGTTGCTGGAGGGGCGTCCTCGGGGTCCTTCGACTGCGCGGCTGAAGCCGCTCCGCTCAGGATGACGGGTTATGGGGTGGGAGAAGGAGGCCAGAGTCGCGGCTGAACTGGCGGAGTGGCTGATGGAAAAGCATACGAAGGCCGCCCCCGCATCCAGACCTGGGGCACCCGGGCCAACCCGTCAGTTCCTTATTTTTTTGTTGTAATAAGCTGCTTTGCCGCACAAAATGGATGGGTTGTTCAGGTACAAGGAGGAGCAATGCCGAACATCTTCATCGAGAAACAGTCCAACGGAAGCTATCACGCCATCCGTAACGAATCCAGAATCACGACGGGCGCGACGCAGAACGAATGTGGTTGCAACGCCAAGAAGCTATATCCAGACGATCCACTTCTTGCCGAGCGCGTTGAACACGCAAAGCGTGGCAATCCTGATCATTGGCGTCGTTTCTATCCAAGCTGTTAATCAGCGCTCGAAAGTAAAGATCTGTCTGTTGTGTTTGATCAACGTGTATCGATACATAACCGTGCCTCGATGCTAGTAATGGCGTTGTCGACCTTGCTGATTAAATCACCGCGATCGCGCCCCGTGCGCGCAACTTAGCGCTTGACGCCGCGCTTGCATCTGCGCGGCTCTGCGGCACGGCTGAAGCTACGCCCTGAAGCTGCAAAATACCGCGAGCGAAAACACCTCGCAACTGAGAGGAAGTATGGAAAAGCGGTATCAGGTGTTTGTCAGCTCCACCTACGAAGATCTTCGCGAGGAGAGACAAGAGGTCATCCAGGCGCTCCTCGAGCTTGATTGCATACCGTCAGGTATGGAACTCTTCCCGGCTGCAGACGAAGACCAGTGGTCTCTTATCAAGAAGGTTATTGATGATTGCGACTATTACTTGGTCATTATCGGCGGCCGTTATGGCTCTCTCAACGCGGATGGAAAGAGTTACACCCAAATGGAATATGAATATGCACTTAGTAGCGGAAAGCCCATCGTCGCTTTTCTTCATGCGCAACCCGCGAAGATCGAGTCGGGCAAGACCGAGAAGACGGAGGACGGTAGCAAGAAGCTTGAGGCCTTCCGAGAGATTGCTAAAAAGAAAATGGTTAAGACCTTTTCTTCGTCCAAGGAGTTGGGATCAGTTGTTAGCCGTAGCATCGTCCAACTGATAAAGACGAAGCCAGGGGTAGGTTGGGTCCGCGCGGACGATGCGGGTGACGGTAAAGGAGCTCAGGAGATACTGAGATTAAGAGAACAGATTGATCGGATGAAGAAAGAACTTGAAAGCACCTCCACCGCGACTCCGCCAGGAGCCGAGCACCTCGCCCAGGGTGTAGAAAAGCATCAATTTGAATTTGAGGCAGAATTCAACCGGGATGGGCAATCGTGGGTAGGAATTTTAAACGTCCCTCTGAGTTGGGACCAGCTCTTTTACGACCTTAGTCCACTTCTCGACGGAGGGGACGCCTCGGACGAACGGTTAGAAGAAACGCTCATCCATGCCAGCCGCTTCACAACACCACGCCTGGCAGAGCAACAATTTAAGGGCGCTAAAGATTTTAAAGTCACCGGTATAAAACGAACGTCGTTCCAGACGATTCTAACGCAATTCAAAGCGCTCGGCCTTATCACTAGAGGCGGGCCAGATAAGACGAGCAGACGAAACTGGAAGCTAACTCCGCTTGGCGAATCGAAGATGAACGCACTATTTGCGATTCCGTCGAAACTGAATTCCAAGCCTAGAGCTGCTGCGCCCGGCATAAAGCAGAAAGGTTCTAAACCCGATCCCGCTCCCACCGAGGTTGGGTAAACCGATAAGACGTTACTGGCGCAATCAACTCAAAAGGGCCAAGGCTAGCTGAATAAGAATTCTTTGGTTCTCAATTCCTTAATGGTGTCTCTCAACTTAGCAGCCTTCTCGAACTCGAATTGTTTGGCGGCTTCGCGCATGTCGGACTCGAGTTTGGCGATGTAGGTGTCGAGTTCGGCCTGGGAGGCGAAGTCGGGGATGCCTTCGGCGTCGTCGGTGAGGTCGGCGTAGTCGGCTTTGAGGATGCCGGCGAGGCCCATCTCGATGGCGCTGCGGACGCTGGTGGGCGTGATGCCGTGCTCCTCGTTGTAGGCGAGCTGTTTTTCGCGGCGGCGGTCGGTCTCGTCGAGGGCGCGGCGCATGGAGTCGGTCATGTTGTCGGCGTAGAGGATGGCGCGGCCTTCGAGGTGGCGGGCGGCGCGGCCGATGGTCTGGATGAGCGAGCCCTGGGAGCGGAGGAAGCCTTCCTTGTCGGCGTCGAGGACGGCGACGAGCGAGACTTCGGGGAGGTCGAGGCCTTCGCGGAGGAGGTTGATGCCGATGAGGACGTCGTACTCGCCTTTGCGGAGGTCGCGGAGGAGCTTGATGCGCTCGAGGGTTTCGATTTCGGAGTGCATGTAGCGGCAGCGGACGCCGACCTCGGTGTAGTAGTTGGCGAGGTCTTCGGCCATGCGCTTGGTGAGGGTGGTGACAAGGACGCGCTGGTTGCGCTGGGCGCGGTCGCGGATTTCGGCGAGGAGGTCGTCGATCTGGCCCTTGATGGGGCGGATTTCGACGGTGGGGTCGATGAGGCCGGTGGGTCGGATGATCTGCTCGACGACGACGCCCGCGGATTTGGTGAGCTCGTAGGGGCCGGGGGTGGCGGAGACGTAGACGATCTGGCCGGTGCGGGCCTCGAACTCTTCAAACTTGAGCGGGCGGTTGTCCATGGCGGAGGGGAGGCGGAAGCCGTAGTCGACGAGGTTCTGCTTGCGGGAGCGGTCGCCATGCCACATGCCGTGGAGTTGGGGGACGGTGACGTGGGACTCGTCGATGAAGAGGAGGTAGTCGCGGGGGAAGTAGTCGAGCAGGGTAGGCGGGGGCTCGCCGGGGAGCCTGCCGGAGAAGTGGCGGGAGTAGTTTTCGATGCCGTGGCAGTAGCCGACGGACTTGATCATTTCGAGGTCGAAGCGGGTGCGCTGGTGGATGCGCTGGGACTCGACGAGGCGGCCTTCTTTTTCGAGGTAGGCCTCCCACTCTTCGAGCTCGCCAAGGATGGAGTCCATGGCGGTGCGCTTGCGCTCCGGCTGCACGACGTAGTGGGACTTGGGGTAGATGGGCAGGCGGGAGTACTTCTGGCGGACGGTGCCGAAGAGAGGATCGATCTGGGCGAGGGAGTCGATCTCGTCGCCGAAGAGCTCGATGCGGTAGGCGTTCTCGTCGTAGGTTGGGTAGACCTCGATGATGTCTCCGCGGACGCGGAAGGTGCCGCGGCGGAAGTCGACGTCGTTGCGGTCGTAGAGGATTTCGACGAGGCGGCGGGTGATGTCTTCGCGCTTGATCTTCTGGCCGCGCTCGAGGAGGAGGAGCATGCCGTAGTAGGCCTCGGGCGAGCCCAGGCCGTAGATGCAGGAGACGGAGGAGACGATGATGGCGTCGCGGCGCTCGAAGAGGGAGCGGGTGGCGGAGAGGCGGAGCTTGTCGAGCTCCTCGTTGATGGTGGCTTCCTTCTCGATGAAGAGGTCGCCGGCGGGGATGTAAGCCTCGGGCTGGTAGTAGTCGTAATAGGAGACGAAGTACTCGACGGCGTTGGAGGGGAAGAAGGCTTTGAACTCGTGGTAGAGCTGGGCGGCGAGGGTTTTGTTGTGCGCGAGGATGAGGGCGGGGCGCTGGACCTCCTCGATGATCTTCGCCATGGTGAAGGTTTTGCCGGAGCCGGTGACGCCGAGCAGGACCTGATCCTTTTCGCCGGCGGCGAGGCCGGAGACAAGCTCTGCGATGGCTCGGGGCTGATCGCCCTGGGGCTTGTAGGTCGTGGCGAGCTGGAAATCCATATTTATCTAGGATACGGGAGGGTGCGGACGGATTCGGGGGCGGCTGTTGCGGTGCGGGCCAGAGCGAGTCGTTGTCCGAGGCGCGAAGGAGCCGGCTCGAAGAACCAATCGCCGGTGAAGGTGCCGGCGGCAGGGCGCGCAGAATGGGCTGGTCACACGCAAGAAAGGGTGCTGTACTGGGCAAATCTCTTTTGGAACGAGTGTGACCGATGACTTGGAAGCTTGTTGCAGCTCTGTTGACGAGCGGAGTGTCTCTGCTGGCGCGACCCGCGATGCCCCAGAGTTTTACGTTGCAGCAGGTGATGAGTGGCACCTTCAACTCGGAACTGCAGGCCGCACCCAAAGGTTCGCTGGTGGTTTGGATTGCCAACGAGCAGGGCAAGCGGAATGTGTGGGTGGCGGACCTGGGGGTGGCGAAGTTTGCGCCGAAGAAGCTGACAAGCTATGCGGTGGACGATGGGCAGGATATCGGGGACATCACGTGGACGCCGGATGCGCAGCGCGTTGTATATGTGCATGGCGGTGATTTCGAGTTTCCGGGGAGGCCGGAGCCGAACCCCTCGCAGATTTCTGCAGGTGTTGAGCAGACGATCTATGTGGTTCCGGTTAGCGGTGGAGAGCCGCGGAAGATTGCGTCCGGCAGATCACCGGCGGTTTCTCCGGATGGGAAGACGTTGGCGTACATCGGCAAGGAAGGGATCTGGGCGGTGGCGCTGCAGGATGCGGGCGCGAAGCCGGGGTTGATGTTCCATGCGCGCGGAACTTCGGGAGCACCGGTGTGGTCGCCGGATGGCAGGTACTTGGCGTTTACCAGCAGCCGGGGCGATCACGGGTTCATCGGTGTGTATGCGGTGGGGGATAAGACGATCACGTACATGCAGCCTTCGACGTTGAACGATCGCTATCCTGAGTGGTCCCCGGATAGCAAGCAGATTGCGTTCGTGCGGATGAGCAGTGGCAGCTTTGGTGCGGGAGCATCGCAGCACAGGACGGGGGAGCCGTGGTCGATCATGGTGGCGGATGCGATGACCGGAGCCGGGCGCGAGGTGTGGCAATCGAGTGAAGGGCCGGGGAGCGTGTTCCATCCGCTGGCTACGGACCGGCAGATATTCTGGTCAGGCGGAGGGCGGCTGATCTTTCCGTGGGAGAAAGATGGATGGGAGCACCTGTATGCCATTCCGGTGCGTGGAGCGAAGGACGCGACTCTGCTGACGCCGGGAGAGTTCGAGGTGGAGCATGTTTCCGCCACGCCGGACTGCAAAGAGATCGTGTTCGCGTCGAACCAGGGCGACATTGACCGGCGACACGTGTGGGAGTTGGACCGACGGCAAGGGCGTGCTGAAGCAAGTGACGAAGGGCGAAGGCATCGAGGTGTTCCCGGTGATTACGGAGACGGGCGCCGTTGCGGTGCTGCGGTCCGATGCATGGGTTCCAATCCGTCCGGCTGCTGTGAGTAGCACGGGAGAGTTGAGCGACCTGGCACCGGAGCTTGTGCCTACGGAATATCCCGCCAAGAAATTGATTGTGCCGGAGCCGGTAGTTATTTCGGCGACCGATGGTATGAAGATCCATGGCCAGCTATTTGTGCCGGCATCGGCGAAAGATGGCAAACGTCATGCGGCGCTGGTGTTTTTCCATGGAGGCTCCCGGCGCGAAATGCTGCTGGGCTACCACTACATGGATTATTACTCGAATGCCTATGCGATGAATCAGTACCTGGCTAGCCTGGGGTATATCGTGCTTTCGGTGAATTGCCGGAGCGGTATCGGGTATGGGTTGAATTTCCGCGAAGCTATCAATTACGGGGCGAGTGGAGCGAGCGAATATAACGACGTGATGGGTGCGGGATTATATCTGCGGAACCGCACGGAGGTAGACCGCGCGCGCATTGGATCGTGGGGCGGAAGTTATGGCGGCTATCTCACGGCCCTGGCGTTGTCGCGTTCGTCGGATTTGTTTGCGGCCGGGGTGGACTTCCATGGCGTTCATGACTGGTCGGCGCGGATGCGGCGCGCGCCGGGGAACGACCCTGGCGTGGAGCCGACGCCAACGGATGAGGGGGCGCTGAAGGTGGCCTTTGAGTCGTCGCCGATGGCTGCGGTGAAGACGTGGAGGTCACCGGTGCTGCTGATTCAGGGCGATGACGATCGCAACGTGGCGTTTTCGCAGACGGTACGCCTGGCAGCGGCGCTGCGAGATCAACATGTGGAGTTTGAGGAGCATGTGTTTCCCGATGAGATACATGGTTTTCTCATGCACCGCAGCTGGATAACGGCTTATGCACTGACGGCTGATTTCTTCGGACGACACTTTGGGATGCCGTCCGGAGAACAGGCCGGGATCGTGCATCAGAAAGCGGCGGAGTAAGCTCCATACACTCCGGCGGTCAGGGGCGGACATGCTTTGCTGAAGGCGTCGCGGGTGCCGGTGGCGATGGCCGCCATGCATAGGTAGGAACATGGGTCGTTCTCCTTTTTGGGGGACCTTACACCTGTCCAGGTTTTCCGGGGAAGCAAAGGTCATAGCAGAAAAATTGGGAGGCCGGCGCGCAATTCCACGAAGCTTTTGGAACATACGAAGGTTTTTCGCGCACGCAGGTCCACCCGCCGGCGGAGGCTTAGAGAGGAGCGCCGAGCGAAACGATTGCGATTGTGGATCCATGCCGCCGTCCTATCAGGGGGGCGCCTCGACGATCTAACGGCGGCTTGCGCTGGGTATGATGGCTGCAAGGGAGAAGCAGATGAGCGGTGCAGGTCCGCAGCTTTGGCTGATTCGGCATGGCGAGACGGAGTGGAGTGCGAGCGGGAAGCACACCAGCCGAACCGACGTCGCGCTGACGGAGAAGGGAATCGAGCGGGCGGCCGAGCTGGGGAGCTTTCTGGCGGGGACGCCGTTCTGCGCGGTGTTCCGCAGTCCGATGCGGCGGGCGCGGGAGACCTGTGAGCTTGCGGGATTTGGCCCGAGCGCGGTGGTGGAGGACGATCTTCGCGAGTGGGACTACGGCGTGTATGAAGGCCGGACGACGCGCGAGATTCAGCAGGAGATTCCGGGTTGGTCGGTTTGGACGCATGCAATTGAAGGAGGGGAGTCGCTGGAGCAGGTGGGAGCGCGGGCGGACAGGGTGATTGCGGCGGCGCTGGAGGCGGCAGATGAGAGATCCACGAACGGCCCGTGCAATGTGGCGCTGTTCGGGCACGCGCACATTCTGCGGATCGTGGCGGCGCGCTGGGTGGGCCTGCCTCCGGGTGGAGGCGCGCTGCTGGCATTGAGTACGGGGAGCGTGAGCGTGCTGGGCTGGGAGCGCGAGCGCAGGGTGATTCAGCAGTGGAACCGCGGGTTCGAAGGGTAGGCAACTTAGAATCGAAGGATGATTCCGCGGCTGGTGGTGTTTGATCTGGATGGGACGCTGATCGATTCGCGACTGGACCTTGCGAACTCAGTGAATGCGATGCTGGCGTACCTGGGGAAGCCGGAGCTGCCGGACTCGGTGATTTCGACCTACATTGGCGATGGTGCGAGCATGCTGGTGCGGAGGGCGCTGGGCGATCCGGAGGGAGACCGTCACGACGAGGAGTACGTGGTGGCTGCGCTGAACTACTTTCTGGACTACTACCGTGTGCACAAGCTGGACTACACCTATGTCTACGAAGGCGTGGTGGAGGCCTTGGACGAGATTCAGGCGATATATCCGAAGCTGCCGATGGCGGTGCTGACGAACAAACCGGTTCGGCCCTCGCGCGACATCTGTGCGCACTTCGGCCTGGACCGGTACTTTTTCCAGAATTACGGCGGGAACAGCTTCCACACCAAAAAGCCGGATCCAACAGGGTTGCTGCGGCTGATCGACGAGGCGTCGGCTCTGGAGCCTGATGGCGGACAGATTTTGCCTGCGGAGACAGTGATGGTCGGGGACTCGCACGTGGATGTGCTGACGGCACGCAACTGCGGGGCGCGATCGATTGGCTGCCTGTTCGGGCTGGCTCCGCATTCGCTGGAGGCGGCAGAGCCGGATGTGCTGGCGGCGTCGCCGGCGGAGTGGCCACGGCTGCTGGCGCGCGTGGGCTGACCGGTTGCGTCAGCTGGGGGTGTCGAGACCTTCGCGCATCGCGATCATTTCGGCCGCGGCGTGTGGGTTGCCGGTTCGCTCGGCGGCGGCGATGCCGGCTTCGAGCCGCTCGGTGGCCTCTGCATTACGGCCCAGCTGCAGCAGAGTTTGCGCGGACATCTGGTATGCGGGGACGTAATCGGGATTGAGGCGGATGAGGGTGTCGAACTCGGCGAGCCCGGCGTCGTGGCGGCCCTGCGCGACGTGCTCCATGGCCAGACCGTAGCGCGCGAAAGCGTTGGCGGGATCGAGCTGCAGAATCTCGTTGAGCGCGGCAATCTTGTCCATGGGGGAGATTGTACGTCGCGAGCCATGCCGACGCAGGCATTTAGAATGAAGGAATGTGCGATGAGTCAGGCGCTTCGAGAACGGTCGCGGAATCCCAGGCCGAGCGCAGCGAGATCATCTTTCCCGCCGACGCGAATGCACTGGGAAACCTGTTCGGTGGGCGGCTGATGCAGTTCATCGACCTGGTGGGCGCGGTGGCGGCGTTTCGGCACGCGCGGGCGATCGTGGTCTCGGCCTCGATGGACCACCTGGATTTTGTGGCGCCGGTGCATGTGGGCGATCTACTGATTTTGAAGGCGAGCGTGAACCGCGCGTTCCGCACCAGTATGGAAGTGGGCGTGAAGGCGATGGTGGAGAACGCCAGGGACCAGACGCTGCGGCATGTGTCGTCGGCGTACGTGACGTATGTGGCAGTGGACCGGGAGGGCCGGCCGGTGCCGGTGCCGGGCGTGACGCCGGAGACAGAGAATCAGAGGCGGCGGTATGAGGATGCGGCGCGCCGGCGTGAGCTGCGTGCGGGCGAGAGCAAGCGAACGCGCGAGCTGCGAGCCGTGCTGGGTGAAGGTTGGCATGTTTAGCCGGAGTTTGAATTTCAAGGAGTTGTGATGGGACACATGGGAGTTGGAAGGCCGCAGGCAGGAGGTCCGGGTGCGCCTCCGGTGCCACAGTCTTTGCCAAACGTAGCGCATATTGTTGCAGTCGGAAGCGGCAAGGGTGGCGTGGGCAAGACCACGGTTGCGGTGAATCTGGCGGTTGCGCTGGGCAAGCTGGGCTATCGGGTGGGCCTGCTGGATGCGGATATCTATGGGCCCAATGTGCCGACGATGCTGGGGCAGACGCGGCAGCCAACAATTGCGGGTGAGAACCGGATTGTGCCGCTGACCTCGCATGGAGTGAAGTTCATTTCGATCGGGCTGATCTCGCCGGGCGACAAGCCGCTGGTGATGCGCGGGCCGATGCTGCACCAGATCATTCGCCAGTTTCTGCAGCAGGTGGAGTGGGGCGAGCTGGATTTTCTGATTGTGGACCTGCCGCCGGGTACGGGTGACGTGGTGATCTCGTTGGTGCAGACGGTGGCGCTGACCGGCGCGGTGGTGGTTTCGACGCCGAGCGATGTGAGCCTTGAGGATGCGCGGAAGGCGATCGAGATGTTCCACCAGGTAAAGGTGGAGCTTATCGGGATGGTGGAGAATATGAGCCACTTCACCTGCCCGCACTGCCATGAGGTGATCGACATTTTTTCGACCGGCGGGGCGGAGCGCACGGCGCGGCAGTTCGGGGTGGATTTCCTGGGGTCGGTGGAGCTGGACGGGGCGATCCGTTCGGGCGGAGACCGCGGAATGCCCATCACCCTGGCCGGGCCCGAGAACGCGACGGCGAAGTCGTTCTTTGAGATTGCGGAGAAGGTTGCGGTTCGGGCGAAGAAGATCGCGGACTCGAGCGAGCAGATTTTGGAGATCAGTTAGGCGAGAGGCCATCGACTCCGGGTGCCTGCCCCTTGACGGGTAGGTTAAACTGAGTGTGAGGTGGTTTGACGATGGCGCACGCAGGTTTGAGGCAGCCGGGCTCTGGGCCTGAGGCGGAGCGGATTACGCCGCGGCAGCGCGCGATTCTGACGGCCATCGTGGAGAGTTATATCGAGACGGGCGAGCCGGTGGGGTCGGGAACGATTGCCGGGTCGGTGGCGAGGATGCAGGCGGGCGGGAGCCTCTCGGGAAGCGGCCTGAGCCCGGCAACTATCAGAAACGAAATGGCGGAACTGGCGAACGCTGGTTTCCTGGAGCAGCCGCACACGTCAGCGGGCCGAATTCCTACGGCGAAGGCTTTCCGGGTGTATGTGGATGAGCTGGCGGGGAGAGGGAGCCAGCGGGCGTCGAGGCTGTTGTCCGGGGGGCAGCTGGTCTCGCAGATTGAATCGAGCTTTGCGGGAGTAGCAGGGACGCAGGCGCTGCTGGAGCGTACGAGTCACGTGCTGGCGATGGTTTCGAGCGGGGTTGGGGTGGCGGTGGCGACTCTGGCGGCGGACGACAGCTTGGAACATGTGCATTTCTCAAGGCTTGCAGTGGGTCGCGTGCTCGCTGTCGTTGTGACGGTCTCAGGGATGGTGCGGGACCGGGTGCTGACGCTTCCGGCCGATGTGACGGCACGGGAGCTGGAAGTCGCAGGGAACTTTCTGAACGAGCACTTCCGCGGCTGGAGCATGGAGCGAGTCCGGGCCGAGATTGGCCGGATGGTGGAGCGGGAGCGGAGTGAGTACCAGCAACTGCTGAGCCAGGTGGAGCAGTTGTGGGCGGCGGCCGTTCCCGATAACCCTGCGGGCGTGCAAACCGTGTATGTGGAAGGGGTTGCGAACCTGCTGGGCCACCGGGCGGTGGGATCTCCGGAGGATGTTGCGAGGCTGCGCGAGGTGCTGGCTGCGCTGGAGACGAAGCAACGGCTGGTGGAGCTGCTGGATGCGTACATCGATGCGCGGCAGGATTCGGTTCGCGTGATCTTTGAGCTGGAGGAGCATGCGCCGGAGCTTGCGGGGCTGGTGCTGATTGCAGCGCCTGCGCGGATGGCAGGGGATGCGCGGGGAACGGTGGGGGTGATCGGGCCGAAGCGGATCCACTATGAGAACACGATGGATGCGGTGAGCTATGTGGCGCAAGTGGTGGCGAGGTATTAGCGGCACGGCACCTGTGGGCGAGCTGGTGCATCTGAACGAGTCGGTGGAGCGCGCTCGTTTTGGGGCTGAGAGGTTTGGATGAGTCGACACAAGAGCGGGGCCGGGCAGTGGGGCAAGGTCGCGCGGTGGGCCGGAATCGGCAACAATAGAGAGAAGAGTGGGAGTGGGGAAACGATGGCAGAGGAGACAGGGGTGCAGGCAGCAGAGGAAAGAGATATGACGTTGGAGGACTCCCAGGAAGCTCAGGTGAACTCCGGCGAGAGCGCGGAGGAGACCGACGCGAGCTCGGGGCTGAAGAAGGAACTGGAGCAGGTGAAGAGCGAGCGGGACCAGCTGCTGGACCGGCTGGCGCGGCTGCAGGCGGAGTTCGAGAACAGCCGCCGGCGCGAGGTGAAGGAGCGCCAGGACGTTCGCGACTATGCGGTGCAGAATGCGGTGGAACCTTTTCTGGGCGTGATGGACAATTTCCAGCTGGCGTTGAACGCCGAGGGTTCGGTGGACCAGTTGCGGTCTGGGGTTGAGTTGATTCTGCGGCAGATGGATGAGGCTCTGCGAGGGCTGAACGTGCAGCCGGTGGAGTCGGTGGGTCAGCAGTTCGATCCGCGCGTCCACGAGGCATTGGGGAGCATCGAAACGGCGGAGTATCCGGATCACCAGGTGATCGAAGAAATCCGAAAGGGCTATAAGCTGCGGGATAAATTGCTGCGGCCTGCGCTGGTGAAGATCGCAGTGAATGGCAAGCAAGTCAGCGAATAAGGATGTGGCGCTGCGGCGTCAGCAGAGCGGAAGAATCCGATGCGGGCGTTCTCCGGCTTAGGCGGAGAATGAGAAGGCATCGGTGGGAGAGATTTGGAAGGATGAGTGCGACGGCAGTGAAGGCTGATTTCTACGAGGTTCTGAGCGTCTCCCGCGACTGTAGCGAGCAGGAGCTGAAGGCTGCGTATCGCAAGCAGGCGATGCAGTACCATCCTGACCGCAATCCGAATAATCCGGCGGCGGAGGAGAAATTCAAGGCCTGCAGCGAGGCGTACCAGGTGCTGAGCGACCCGGAGAAGCGCGCGGCCTACGACCGCTACGGGCACGCGGCGTTCAGTGGGGGAGCGCCGGGCGGCAATCCTTTTGCGGGTGCGGGGTTCCAGGGAGACCTGGGCGACATCTTCGGTGACCTGTTCGGCGAAATGTTCAACACCGGCGGACAGGGCAGGAGAGGCTCGCGCACGCAGCGTGGGCGCGATCTGCGGTACGACCTGGAGATGGAGTTCGAAGAGGCGGTGTTTGGAGCGGAGAAAGAGATCCAGATCCGGCGTCTGGAGAGCTGCGACGACTGCCACGGAACCGGTGCGGCGAACGGGAAGGCTCCAACCACGTGCTCTCAATGCGCGGGACGCGGGCAGGTTCGGTTCCAGCAGGGATTCTTTTCTGTGGCGAAGACGTGCTCACGCTGCAATGGCACGGGCACGGTGATCACCGATCCATGCCCAGCATGCCGCGGAGAAGGGCTGCAGCCGAAGAAGCACACCATCAAGGTAAAGGTGCCGGCGGGCGTGGAGCAGGACACCCGCATCCGCTACCAAGGCGAGGGCGAAGCCGGGCGGCATGGTGGGCCGAGTGGCGACCTCTACGTCATTCTGAACATCAAGCCGCACAAGTTTTTCGAGCGGGATGGGGATGACCTGCATTGCGTGATGCCGATCTCATTCCCGCAGGCGGCGCTGGGGACGGAGCTGGAGATCGAAACTCTGGAAGGCGCGGCCACCATCAAGATTCCCGAGGGAACCCAGAACGGGCGCCAATTCCGGCTGCGCGGCAAAGGCGTGCCGCACCTGAATGAACACGGCAAGGGCGACCTGCTGGTGGAGGTACGGGTGGCGACGCCGACCAAGCTCAACAAGCAGCAAAAGGAATTGCTGCGCGAACTGGCCGGCACCATGGAGATTGAGAATGTGCCGACGAACCGTGGTCTGTTCGACAAGATGAAGGACATCTTCAGCTAATCGCTGGTCCGTTGCCGGTTGCCAGTTGCGCGCCGGCAATTGCGATGGCGGCGATGGCGGCCGTTTCGGCGCGCAGGATGCGTGGCCCGAGCGTGACGTGGGTCCAATGATGCGCGGTGAAGAGGGACATTTCCTCCGGCGCCCAGCCGCCTTCGGGACCGATGGCGAGCGCGAGGCTCAGAGCAGCGGACTCATTATCCGTTGGCTCCAGTTTGGCGACAGCGCGTGAGAGGTGAAGCTGCTGCTCGGTTTCGCTGAGAAGGATGCGAAGCGGGGCATCTTCAGTAGAGAGTGCCGGAGCCAGTGCGGCTGGCTCGGCGATCTCGGGAATGTCGGTGCGGCGGGACTGCTTGGAGGATTCAAGCGCGATGCGGCGCCAGCGCTCCACCCGTTTGGCAGCGGCGTGGGCAAGATGCTTCTCAGTGCGGCGGGCGAGGATGGGCGTGATGCGCGCGACGCCGAGTTCGGTCGCCTTTTCGATGGCCCACTCGAAGTGATCGAACTTAAAGACGGCCAGCAGCAGATGCATGGGCAGGCCGGCGTCTGCTTGCAGTTCTTCGTGCAGCGCAAAGCTGACCTGGGAATCTGAAACCTCGGTAATCTCGGCGCGGTGCAGGAAGCCGTTGGCGACGACGTCGTAGATCTGGCCGGGCTGGGCGCGCAACACGCGGGCGAGGTGGGCTGCTTGATCGCCGACGAGCGCGGCGTGGGTAGGATGTCCTGAGGTGGGGGAGCAGGTATCGGCGATGAATCGGCGTCGCATTGCGGGCCTACCTGGCGGCGGGAGCTGAGCCGGGAATCTCTGTGGTGAATTTTCCCTGGTGGTAGAAGTCGAGCGTGACGGTGGCCGACTTGCGTCCGTCCCAGGTCTTCTGGTCGATGGGGAAGTTGAGGACGACCATGCCTTCTGCATCGGCTCCAGGCTGAATGGTGATTTCGCGGTACAGGGGTGCCGAGGAGAGCGGCTTCAGCTTGGGAAAGGTCACGTAGATGTTGGGAAGGTCTGCCTTCTCGATGGCCGAGGCGGTGACCTCCGTCTGGTCCGGAGCGGTCACGGAGCCGGTGATGTCCTTGAGGAAAATTGGGATGTGCAGGTGGTTATGAATGTGTACGGTGGCGAGCACGTAGAAGGCGTCTTCGGCCGGGTCGGACATGCCGACCATGCGGGTGGCGGTGGGGAAGACGGTATGGGTGGGAAGAGTCGCGGTGTGAGGGATCGAGACGGTGATCGAATGGAGGGGCGTGAGCCAGAAGAAAATGCCGATTGCGGCGGCTAAGATCGCGATTGCGATGGTTGCCGGGAGTGCAAAATTGCGCCGTTCCTGCTGGGAGAAAGAGATGTCCGTCATCGGCTAAGAGGATAGCAGGAGGTGCAAAGGTTCGAGGGGAGGTCAGGGCTCAAGCGAGGGCTCTTTCCAGTCCTTGTGCACGATGTACTCGTCCATAAGCACGGAGATGAGAGCCGCGGTGGGTACCGCAACGAGAGCGCCTACGACTCCGGCCAGGGCAGTCCCCGCAAGCAGAGCGATGAGCACGCTGAGGCCGAGGAGATTGACGCTTGAGCGCATGATTCGGGGCGTCAGGAAGGCATTCTCGATGTTGACGTAGACGAGATAGAACATGAGCACACCAAGCGACTTGGTCCAGTTATCGAGTGCCGCAATGGCGCATACCAGGGTGATGGTGATGATGCCGCCGGCGATGGGGATGATATTCATCAGGCCCATGAGTACACCCAGAAGCACAAAGTAGCGGACGTGCAGCACGCCAAAAGCGACGGTGCTGCAGACTCCGAGAATCAGCATGAGCAGCGTCTGGCCAAAGAGCCAGCGACTCATCCGGACTTCCGCTTTCTCCAACGTGACGGCGAGGCGAAGACGATCCGGGATGGCAAGCAGCGACATCGCCCACTCGTAGGCGTGATCGCCCTCCAGCATGAAGTAGACGCACAGCACGATGGCGGTGAGCAGATCGAACAGGCGCGCCGCCCAGGCGGGAAACGAGGCGATGAGGTAGCCGGCGGTTGCGGAAAGGCCGTTCTCCAGGCGGGTGGCGAGGTTGTCCACGCCGAGCCGGTCCGCCAGGGGCAGGCGGCGCATACGGGTAACCAGCTCAGGGATCCGCTCCGGCAGGTCGGTGGCAAACTGGCGGATATCGCGAATGACAGGCGGCAGCCCGAGCGCGAGCAGCACGGAGATAAACAGGATGACTGAGCCAAGCAGCAGGGTGATGGCAACACCTTTGGAGATACGGCGGCCGCCGCGGAGCTCAAATCGAACGATGCCGTTGACCACGGGCATCAGCACGACGGCAAACAGAGCGCTGACATAGACGATCATCAGGACGTCCCGCAGCTCCCACGCCAATGCCAGAGCCAGAGCCACTGCAAACGCGAAGAGGATATTGCGCTGCGACCTGCTGAGACGGTGCGGCGAATGGAACTCCGGTAGAGGCGCCGCGGGATCCAGGGGATTGGGCGCGGCCTGCGGTTCGGTTGGCGGCGTGGTTGCCAGTATGGGCTCCTTCAAGGTGCTTCGAAAGGTGAGATGCAAAGCCGGATGCTACCTGAGCAAGGTAGCAGAGCGGCATCTTTGAGTGGCCTCAACGCTCAAAGGTGCTCTGTCTGGAAGGCAACTCTGATCTTGGTCCTGATCCTCCTATGAACTGGATTTACACCATGTTAACAATTCGTGCTGCCGATTCCAGAGGCGGGCGCGAGGAGAACCCAATTGGCTAAGAAGAGCAAGAAGAAGTCACTAGTCGATCCCACCCGATTGAGGGTTAAGGATCCAGAATCGGGGCTACTGCAGGTTGTGGTGGAGACGCCTGCGGGGTCACGGAACAAGTTCTCGTTCGACCCCGAGCAGGAGATTTTCCACATCAAGAGCGTGCTGCCGGCGGGCATGGTGTTTCCGTATGAGTTCGGGTTCGTGCCGGGGACCAAGGCAGAGGATGGCGACCCAATCGATGTCCTGATTCTGATGGACGAGCCGGCCTACCCGGGCGTGGCGCTAGCGGCTCGGCTGATCGGGGTGATTGAAGGCGAGCAAAACGAAGGCAAGAAGACGGTGCGGAATGACCGGCTGGTGGCAGTTTCCGGGGTGAGTCACGAATACTCGAATATTCACCGGTTCAAGGATCTTCCGGAGAAGTGGCTCGAGGAGATTGAGAAGTTCTTTGTCAATTACGCAGGGCAGCAAGGCAAGGACTTCCGATTTCTAGGAGCGAAGGGAGCTGAGGAAGCCATGGACCTGGTGGAGAAAGCTCGGAAGAACGCCAAACGGTAGCAGAACGGAAGAAGGAAGCTCGATGACAGAAAGCCTGGTGCGGTTTGCGATTGGAGGCGTGGTCGTCAGCCTGTTCGCCATTCTGGGCGATCTTTTCCAGCCGAAGAGCTTTGCAGGATTATTTGGAGCGGCGCCTTCGATCGCGCTCGCAACGCTGGGTCTTACGGTGGCACACAGCGGAAAGGCTTATGCCGCGCTGGAGGCGCGTTCGATGATGCTGGGGGCCGCGGCGTTCCTGGTGTATGCGGCACTGGTGAGCTGGGCCGGGATGCGATGGAAGCTGGGTGCTCTCAAGACGACGCTGGGTCTGATGCCGGTGTGGTTTGCGGTCTCGTTCGGCGCATGGATGGTGCTGCGGGTGGCGCGATGATCAGCGTGAATCCCGGTTCGTTGAAAGAGTCGAAGCCCCATGAGTACGTGATGCGCTTTGTCTTTGGCGGATTGTGCACGGCGGCGGCCGGGTTGATCGCGAAGAAGTTCGGTCCCGGCGTAGGCGGACTGTTTCTGGCGTTTCCTGCGATTTTCCCGGCGAGCTCGAGCCTGGTGGAATCGCATGAGGAGCGGCGCAAGAAAAGGGCAGGGCTGGAAGGCGAACGACGGGGGCGAGATGCGGCTGCAGTGGATGCCGCAGGCGCAGCGCTGGGCGCGATTGGGCTGATCGTATTTGCGTTGCTGGTATGGCGGCTGTTGGAGGGGCGGAGCGCTTTAGGGGTGATTGCCGCTGCGACGTTTGCATGGGCCGCAACCGCGGGCGCGGCGTGGTGGATGCGGCGCACCCTGGTTCACGTGCTACGCCGGAGGAAGGCGCGGTCCCGAGCGGGCGAATTCATCGGCCTTTGAGAGGCGGTAGTCCGAGCGGTTCAGCAGGGAATTGGAGCGTAGTAGGAAATAGGCTGGAACGCTGGCAGATGTTAGTGTGCGCCGGCGGGGCCTCTGCCGGGCTTGACCTTTTTGAATGCCCAGACGATGGCGACGCAGGCTACGCACAACAGCGAGAGCCAGCGGAAGACGTCGACGAAGGACCACAGCGCCGCCTGCCGGGCGAGCTGGCGGTAGAGCACGCCGGCAGCCGGTCCGCTGCTGTTTGCCGCCCCGAAGTGACCGGCCAGCATATGCTGCGCGCCGTTGAGCCTCTCCTGGAAGACTGCGCCGGTGCGGGGCACGCCATTCAGGATTTCGTTCTGATGCACGTCGGAGCGGCGGGTGAGCATGGTGGCGGCGATGGAGATGCCGATGGAGCCGCCGACATTGCGCATGAGGTTGAAGATGCCGGAGGCGTTGCCGATCTGCTCATTGCGCAGGGTGCCGTAAGCCGCGGTGGAGATGGGCACGAAGACAAAGGAGAGACCGAAGCCGGTGATCATGATCGGGAGCAACAGCGTGGTCGGGGAAAGCCCCAGAGTGACGTTGCCGAAATAGAGCGTGGTGAGGCCGAAGGTCACGAAGCCGAAGGTGAGCAGCCAGCGCGGGTCCACCTTGTTGGAGAGGAAGCCGATCACCGGCATTCCGCAGATGGCCCCGAGTCCTCGCGGAGCGACTACGAGACCTGCAGTGAAGGCTGTATATCCGAGCAACTCCTGGTAGAAGAGCGGCAGCACGGTGACGGTGGAATAGATGCCGACTCCGAAAAGGAAGATGAGCACGCAACCGATGAGGAAGTTTCGATCCTTGAGTACGTGCAGATCAACGAGTGGATTCTTCTTCACCCAGGAATGCCAGCAGAACCAGACAAAACTGATGACCAGCGCAAGCGTGGCCCAGCGGATCCACACCGCACCAAACCAGTCGTCCTCCTGGCCCTTGTCGAGGATCACTTGCAGCAGGCCGGTCCAGACGATGAGGGTTCCCATGCCGATGTTGTCGAAGGCGGGCACCTTGGCATTGCGGATGTAGGCGGGATCATGGATGAAGCGGTTGATCATGAACAGCGCCAGAATGCCGATCGGGATGTTGATGTAAAAGGCGTAGCGCCAGGAGTAGGTGTCGGTGAGCCAGCCACCAAGGGTTGGTCCGAGCACCGGGGCGACTACCACGCCGAATGCGAATACAGCCATGGCCGCGCCGCGTTTCGCCGGGGGGAAGGACTCCAGCAGGATGGCCTGCGAGATGGGCTGCAGCGCCCCGCCACCCGCGCCCTGCGCGACACGGGCCAGCAGCAGAAGCATCAGGCTGGGAGCAGCGCCGCAGGCGAAGCTGGACGCCGTGAAGATCACGACGCAGGACATCAGAAATCGCTTGCGGCCGAACCGCAGCGAGAACCAGTTGCTGGCCGGGAGGATGATGGCGTTCGCCACCAGATAACTGGTGAGCACCCAAGTCGCTTCATCTGTGGTCGCGGAGAGCGAGCCGGCGATGTAAGGAAGCGCAACCGACGCGATCGCAGTATCCAGCACCTCCATGAAGGTGGCCAGCATGACGGAAGCGGCAATCAACCAGGGATTGACTCCCTGAGCGGCCTGAGCCGATTGATCGGGCGGAGCTGTGGCGGTAGCGGCCATCCTGGTGGGGAGCGTCTCCTTGAAAGTCTGCAGCTGCAGAACGTAAAGATATAGAGGTTCTCAGGTGGGCCGAGGATGCATTTTCGATCTGAAAAGCGGTGCAGGTGACGATGGCTCAATTGGTTAGAGTATTCGAACTCCTATACTGAGCGAGGCATTGCCGGAAATTCATGTGAAGATTCACCTGACAAATTGTGGAGAAACGGAGCTGACGGAGCTGATGCGCAGCCGCGCGACGAGTTCCCGGAGCCACACCCTCGTGAGCTCGCCCGGCGAAGCAGAGTTAGTCCTGATGCTCGGCAGTTTTGGATTGGATCCGGAGTTCCTGCTGGACCATACAGCTTATCGAGAATTTCCGGACAAGTGCGCGGTCTATACGGAGGATGACAACTACCTACCGCTGGCTCCCGGCGTCTACTGCTCCGCCCGCGAGGACCGGAGCACGCGCGTAGGACGCGTCTTCAGCTACACATACTTGTCCCGCAATGGGCGGTTTCGGAACCTGTTTCTGGCAGAACCAAATCGGCAAAGCTGGGACTTGATTGAGGCATCGGCGGCGAAGCGTTATCTGTTCAGCTTTCAGGGAGGCTCCACCTCTTTGCTGAGGAAACGGCTGTTCAATTTGCGATTCGAGCGTGGAGATGTGCTGATCGAAAATACGTCGACCTATTACCACTGGGAAAACTCACCGCCGGACCCTGAGGATCGGGAACGGAGGCAGCGCAGGTATGCGGAGGTGCTGGCCGGATCGCATTTTGTTCTATGTCCCCGTGGAGCGGGCCGGGGCACGATTCGGTTCTTCGAGACCATGGCTGCGGGCGTGGCGCCGGTGCTGATCTCCGATGGTTACGTGCTGCCGCCGGGACCGGATTGGAGCCAATTCCTGATCCGGGTGAAGGAGCGCGACATCGCAAGACTGCCCGAGCTGCTGGAGCCGCATGTTGCAGAGGCTGCCGAGCGCGGAAGGCTGGCCCGGAGGGCGTTCGAAGAGCACTTCAGCATGGCGGAGGAGTTCGACAGCATCGTTGCGCTGGCTGCCAAGGCATTGCGCCACGGTGGCTCACCGGAGGCCAGCTTCCGGCGGGCGCAACAAGGCATGGTCTGGCGTGAGCGAGGGAAGAGGTTGGTGCGAACAGGAGCAAGAGCAGCCGCTCTCCGCGCGATGAAAATGCTGCGCCTTCGCAACCCATACCAGATGAATCGCTGAGCGGAAAGCAGGCGGTTTTTGCATGGTAGAGTCGGTGGGATGAACGAGATCGAAGCGGTTGGCGCGGAAGCCTCGTCGACTCCACCGCAAGGCACGCCGGCGAAGCGCGGGGAACGTCCCTGGTTGTATGCGGTTCTGATTGCGCCCTCCGCGGTGCTGATGAACGGCGTCATTCAGGGGGGCGTGCTTAGCTACCTCGGGCGGCAGCAGGGGATCCCCGGCACACGCGTGGCCGACGTCATGGCCCTACTGGCGCTGCCAACCTCGATCTACTTTCTGTGGAGTCCGATTACGGACTTTCTGGTGCGCAGAAGGACGTGGCTGCTGATCGGCGGGATCGTGGGCGGCATGCTGATGGGGGCGGCGTTCGCGAGCGGCAGGCTGGACGGGCGCAGTTCGATGGTTTTGATGTTCCTCTCGGCCTGCCTGAGTCAGCTGGTGGTCGCAAGCTGCGGCGGAATGATGGGAGCCATCGGCAGCGCACGCCCGAAGCGGGTGGCGGGCAGCTTCTATCAGGCGGGTGGGCTGGCCTTTGGGGCCATCGCCATCTCGGTTCTCATTGGCCTGGCCGGTAGAGTCAGTTCCGCGACGCTGGGGCTGATTGCCGGGGTGCTGATCGCAGGGCCGGCGTTGTTTGCCCTTGCCGCGCCCGAGCAGGAAGAGATCTCCGAAGCGGATTTCGGACGCACCCTGCGGGTGGTGGGAAGGGAGTTCAAGACCACATTCCTGAACTGGAAGGCGATCCCGTATACGCTCTGCCTGGGGCTGCCCATCGGCAGCGGGGCCGCGGTGGGACTGCTGCCGGGTGTCGCCGAGGATTATGGAGTCAGCGGCCAGTCCGTCGCATGGATGAATGGAGTTGGAGGGGCTCTACTGCTGGCGGGCGGAGCGCTCTCGGCTTCGCTGGTTCCGGCACGGCTGCGGGCTTCGGTGGCGTACTGCCTGATGGGCCTGGTGAATGCGGCTGCGATTGCCGTGCTTGGCTTCGGTCCCATGCATGCGGGGACGTACTTCCTCGGGATCGCGCTTTACCTGTTCACTGTCGGGGCCAACTATGCGCTGTTTACGGCGGTGGTGCTCGAATTCATGGGGGGATCGGGGAAGACCGGGAGCGGGCGGTATTCCATCATCAACTCGCTGGGCAATATCCCTGTGCTGTACACGATCAAGCTGGATGGCTGGGGTGGGGGAAGGTGGGGACCGCGCGGCATCTCCGCCACAGAGGCGGTCCTGGGTGGGGCGGCCGCGCTTCTGATGCTGGGTTACTTTCTGACGCACGGACGGGGTGTGGGCGCCGTGCAGGCAGGTTCGGCGGAGAGCGCTTCGACGGCGTAAGGCTGGGTTGGAGCCGGTTCTCCCGGCGGGAGGCATCCTAATTTGAGCGCAGATTTCGGCATCCGCAGCTACATTTTTCGCATCAGATAGGTTGACAGTAACCCACTCACATGTGAGACTGGGAATGCCGGTAAAGCGGAGAGCCGAGATCGCGCCCGGATGGAATGGGAACAAACGGTTTCGCGTCAATGATTTAGGGTAGGGTTGAGCAGGGGATATAGAAAGCATCAGGAGCGGACAATATGGGCAAAATTATAGGAATTGATCTGGGAACGACGAACAGCTGCGTAGCCGTGATGGAAGGCGGCGAGCCGAAGGTCATCCCCAATGAGGAAGGCGGCCGGACTACGCCTTCGATCGTCGCGTTTACCAAGAACGGAGAGCGCCTGGTGGGCCAGGTTGCGAAGCGCCAGGCGATCACGAATCCGGAGAACACGATTTATTCGATCAAGCGGTTCATGGGACGCCGCTTTAACGAAGTGAATGACGAGATGAAGATGGTCCCTTACAAGGTGATCCAGCAGGGCGATCACGTAGCGATCAGCGCGCAGGGCAAGCAGTACACCCCACCTGAGGTTTCGGCGATGATTCTGCAGAAGCTGAAGAAGGCCGCCGAGGATTACCTGGGCAGTGGGGTGACCGAGGCCGTAATTACGGTGCCGGCTTACTTCAACGACGCGCAGCGCCAGGCGACCAAGGATGCCGGCAAGATCGCGGGCCTGGATGTGAAGCGCATTGTGAACGAGCCGACCGCGGCTGCGCTGGCTTATGGACTGGACAAGAAGAAGGACGAGACGATCGCGGTTTATGACTTTGGCGGCGGCACCTTTGATATTTCAATTCTCGAAGTGGGAGAGGGCGTCATCGAGGTGAAGTCCACCAATGGCGACACTCACCTGGGCGGAGACAATCTCGACCAGCGCATCGTGGACTGGCTGATCGGCGAGTTCAAGACAGAGAGCGGCTTGGATCTGACTTCGAAGGGCAACGAGATGGCCCTGCAGCGCCTGAAGGACGCAGCAGAGCGGGCCAAGATCGAGCTCTCGACGGCGCAGGAGACTGAGATCAATCTGCCGTTCATTACGGCGGACGCGAGCGGGCCGAAGCACCTGGTGCGCAAGTTGACTCGCGCCAAGCTGGAAAGCCTGGTCGATGACCTGCTGCAGAAGTCGGTTGGGCCGTGCAAGCAGGCGATGAAGGATGCGGGCGTCGATGCCAGCAAGATCGACGAAGTGGTGTTGGTGGGCGGTCAGACCCGCATGCCGAAGATCCAGCAGCTCGTGAAGGAGCTGTTCGGCAAAGAGCCCCATAAGGGAGTGAACCCGGATGAGGTGGTTGCGATCGGTGCGGCAGTGCAGGCCGGAGTACTGGCAGGCGATGTGAAGGACCTGCTGCTGCTCGATGTGACTCCGCTGACGCTCTCGATCGAGACCATGGGCGGCGTAGCAACCTCGATGATCGCGCGCAACACCACTATTCCGACGAAGAAGACGGAAACCTTCTCTACGGCCGCCGATAACCAGACCGAGGTGGAAGTGCATGTGATGCAGGGCGAGCGTCCGATGGCTGCGCAGAACCGCACGCTGGGCAAGTTCAAGCTGGGCGGGATTCCACCGGCTCCGCGAGGCATGCCGCAGATCGAGGTGACGTTCGACATCGATGCGAACGGAATCCTGAACGTGACCGCGAAGGACAAGGCCACGAGCAAGGATGCCAAGATCACGATCACCAGCTCTTCCGGTCTGAGCAAGGACGAGGTGGAGCGCATGGCCAAGGACGCCGAGGCGCACGCAGCCGAGGACAAGGAGGCGCGCGAAAAGATCGAAGCGCGCAACCAGCTCGACTCGATGGTCTACAACGTCGAGAAGATGCTCAAAGACTCCGGCGACAAGGTTTCCGACTCGGAGCGAGCTGACGTCGAGAGCGCCCTAGCAGATGCGAAGAGCACGTTGACCGGCGATCCGGGTGCCGCAGAGCTGAATTCAGCCCGCGAGCGCCTGACCGCTGCAAGCCACAAACTGGCAGAGGCGATGTACAAAGCCGCTTCCGCGACGACTCCGCCGGAGGGTACCGCAGCCGAGGGCGGCGCCGGGCCGGAGGAGAAGAAGCCGGACGAAGGCGTGATCGACGCTGAGTACGTGGACGTGGATAAGTAAGCTGGAAGCCGTGGCGGCCTGTATCCAATGGGCCGCTGCGGCATCCAATACATAGCAAGGATTTGCGAAGGGCGCTCACGGAAGCGCCCTTCGTGTAAGGCGCTCCGGCAATGGTGGTTGCGGAGCGGCCAGGCGGAGGTGACCAATGATGAACGAGCAGACTGTGTGGAAGTGCGAGCAATGGTTTGGGGGCCAGATCAAGGAGCAAAACGTGTTCCTGAGCGAAGAGCAGGCACGTGAATTCGCACGCCGGCTGGCCGGAATGTCTCCGGACCTGGTGTTCAAGATCGAGCCCATGCCGATCCAGCACGTTTGGAATTGAAGGCTGCCTGCAAGTCAGCCGGACCGGCTCCGGCATAGAGATGCAAAGTGGGGGACCGGGGGAATACGGACTGGTTCCCCACAAGTTTCTGCCCATAAGGTGTATTGCTTTGAAACCCCGACGTGAGAGATTGGAGTCAAAGCAAGATAGCTGTAACGAATGAGGCGAGCGAAGAGCCTGAACTCTTGACGAGCACTGCGGGTGAGTGTCGTCAGGAGAGTACCTGGAACTCAATTGGATTTCCGGAGGCGAGGGCGACATGAATGATACCTTGTGGCGTTGCGACCAGATTCGTGCCGGGCAGTTGTACAACCGGGTGATGTTCGACACGAAAGAAGAGGCCGAGCAATTTATGAATCGCATGCGGCAGATGGAGCCGGACCAGATGATCTCCATTGAAGCTGTGGACGCATCGAAGGTTTGGAACTGAAGCTTCAGGGCGACGTTTCTGAACGAGAAGGGCGCGGCTTCGGCCGTGCCTTTTTTGGGTTGTAGAGTTTAGGTACGAGAGAATTCGCGAATGGCAACGCAGACGAAAGACTATTACGGTGTATTGGGCGTCAAGAAGGGCGCGACGCAGGAGGAGATCCGCAAAGCCTTCCGCAAACTCGCGCGCAAGTATCACCCGGATGTGAATCCAGGTGACAAGAAGGCGGAGGAGAAGTTCAAGGAGATCTCCGAGGCCAACGACATTCTCAGCGACGAAAAGAAGCGCAAGATCTACGACCAGTTCGGGTTCTACTCCGACAATATCGATCCCGCAGCGGCAGAGGCTGCGGCTCGCGGCGGCTATGCCGGAGGCCCTCGAGCGGCCCGCGGAGGCCAGGAGGTTCCGTTCGACTTTGGCGGCTTCGACTTCTCCGGCTTCCAGGGTGAAAATGCCGGTGCCCGAACCCAGTCGGGCGGCGGCTTCGGATCGAGCTTCAAAGATATCTTCGGCAGCATGTTCTCCGGCGGGCAGCGGTCGCGCGGTCCGCGGCCAGGAACCGATCTGGAATACCAGGTCGCGGTCGACTTCTGGACTGCGGTGCAGGGCGGCGTGGTGCGGCTGGAAATCCAGAGGCAGGAGACCTGCCCGACCTGCAAAGGCAAGACCACGGCTGGCGGCCCAATCGAGTGCCCTGAGTGCCATGGGTCCGGCCAGGTGACGCAGATGGGCGGCCGGATGAAGTTCAATATTCAGTGCCCGCGGTGCGAGGGCACCGGAAAGGTGCAGAATGCCTGTCCGACCTGCGGCGGCGAGGGCGTGCTGATGAAGCGTGAACCGCTCGAGTTTCGCATCAAGCCTGGTACCCGCGATGGACAGCGAATCCGGCTGGCCGGCCGGGGCAACGCGGGAACAGATGGAGGCGCTGCCGGAGATCTGTACCTGATCATCAAAGTCGGCGGACACCCGGTATTTACCCGAGTCGGGGACGACATTCACGTCACCGTGCCGGTCACCGTAGCCGAGGCCGCTCTGGGGGCAAAGATTGAGGTGCCAACCATCGATACTCATGATGGAGGAGGCCGGACGCAACTGAAGATTCCGCCGGGAACGCAGGCAGGACAGAAACTGCGGCTACGGGAGAAGGGTGTGCCCAGCGCGTCGCGCGATGGGGTGCGCGGCGATCAGATTGTCGAAGTAAAGATCGTCGTTCCCAAGGTGCAGGATGAGCGCTCGAAGGAGATTCTGCGCGAATTGGCCAAGCTGAACCCGGACGATCCCCGCGCAACGCTGATGGCCGAGATCTAAGGCCGACGCGATCTGAGCAACGGTTTATGAGAGCACAGCAGCTCCGGAGGACGAAAGAGGTGCCTGTTGGTCCTCGCCCGCGGGAGACGGCAGAAGATATTCGTTCGCAAGGCTGGCAGCATACTGCGACGCTCCGGGGCAAAGACCATGGAAGCGCGCGGCCACCCAGGCCTGGGGTGTGATGGTCAGCTCCGCCCGCCCGCTGACCACGGCCGAGTAGATTCGATTGGCTGCGGACTCCACCGAGGCGGAAAGACCTGGAGTCTTGGCAGAGAGCTTGAACCATCGCTCTTCCTTTTCTGCCTGACCGCTGAAATGAGCGTGTTCTTCTCCGCCGGTTCGCATCAGCCCCGGGCAAATCGTGGTGACGCGAATGCCTTTGTGCCGAAGTTCGGCATGCAGGCCTTCCGAGAAGCCGACCAGGGCGAACTTACCGGCACAATAGGACAGCAGATGCGGCACGGCGACCTTGCCACCGATGGACGAGATGTTCACGATGGCGGCGCGGCGCTTCCAGCCAGGAGCTGGGGTCTGCCGCAACAGATAGGGCAGTGCAGCGAGCGTAATGGTTGCCGGCGCGAGGTAGGAGATCCGCAGAGCTCGCTCGAAAGTCTCGGGGGATTGATTCTCGACAGGCCCGACTTGGATGATCCCTGCGTTGTTGATCAGCACGTCGATGCGGCCAAAGTGGGCCAGCGATTCGGAGATCAATCGGCGGCACTCGGCGGGGTCCATCAGATCGCCGTTGAAGAGATAAAAATCGTGAGCGGCAAGATGCGGATGAGCCTCGAGAAGGCTGGCCTGTGCCTGCTCCAACTCCGCCCGGTCTCGGGCTGCCAGGACCAGACGCACGTGCTTGCGAGCGAAGCGGGATGCGAGCGCATACCCCAGACCGCGCGAGCCGCCGGTAATCACCACCACGGCGTCCTCCGGAATGGGCTGGGAGCACAGGGCACGCAGGGCTGCGCGGCCTGCAATCGCAGCGGCAATAGAGCCTGCCAGGGCGGTACCGGCGACGGCTGCCCCGACGCCTGCCGTCAGCAGCAGTGGCTTAGCAGTGTTCCTCATGGGCTTTTTAGATGCGGATCGAAGTTCACTTCGGGGTATCCTTTTCACGGGGGAGAAGGGACTTTGTTGGTATGACGACAAAGCGAAAGAACAAAGGCGCTTACATGATCTCGGCGGTGGCGGAGATGTACGACATCCACCCGCAGACGCTACGCCTGTATGAGCGCGAAGGCCTGCTGACGCCCAGCCGGTCCGAGGGCAATACCCGGCTGTATACCGACGAGGACTTGGAACGCCTCGAGTTCATTCTCAATCTTGCGCGCGATCTTGGGGTAAACATAGCAGGTATCGCCATTGTGCTGCAGATGCGCGAGCGCATGGAAGAGATGAACCGGCAGATGCAGGGCTTCGTCGACTACGTTCGTACCGAGATGCTCTCTCGCATGCAGCATCAGCAGCAGAGCCCTGGGCTGGTGCCTATACCGCGGCCGACCATCGTCGCACGGCGCCACTCGAACGCCGAGGAGACCGGCGCGGCGGAGCCTCCGGTCAAGGCTCAGCGGCAGCGCCGCGTTTAGCGCTGCGATTGAGAGAGATCAGTGGTGGGAGCACTGGCGGGAGCGGGACTGGCGCGCTCAAAGCGTCCGTCGGGGCCGATAGAGTAGGTTCCGCCGTGATAGTGAGTGGTGCTGCCGATGTAGCTCGCAACCCACACAATAAATCCGAGCAGATCCCGCAGCGGATAGATCAGGACCGGCTTGCCCGCGGATTCATCTCCCAACGCCCACAACACCACGGCAGCCATCAGCCAGCGGTTCACGCAGGTTGCCAGCAGCCACAGCAGACCCGCGATGAAATGGCCGGTGCAAAGGCCCCAAACCAGTCCGGCTAGCCCGAAGGGAACCGCGTAAGTGAGCCCAGTCCCAAGGTGACCTGCCGGACGCGAGCGGCGTGTGCTTTTCATCCACCGGAGCTGGTCACGGAATGAGGCGCGCAGTTCCTGCGGCAGCACCATGAGGCGTACGACATAATTCGCCATGCGCACGCCGCAGCCAGCATTCGCCAAGCGATTTCCGAGCACGAAGTCCTCGGCGTAATACTGGCCGAGGTCTTCGCAACCGCCCGCCTTCTGCAAGGCTCCCCGGCGCATCACCATACTTACCCCTAGAGCGAATCTGGTTCCTCGTTCGACCATATCCGCGACGAAGATTCCGCCCGACATCTCGACGCTCTTGCCGACTGCATCCAGCTGGGCGGCGAAGCCTCCTGTGGTTCGCCCGATGTAGAGGCATGAGGCGAGCTCGCGCTCAGGCTGCGCCAACTCCTGCACCATGCGACGCAGATAATCGGGCGAGACGCGCGCGTCTGCATCGCTGGTGACGAGGATGTCGTGCGCTGCTGCCTCGGCGAGGACTGTGAGCGACCACATCTTGGCGTTGGGGAATTGTGGCTCACCGCAAAGGAGCAGTCGGGTGCGCACGCCAGGGTACCGCGCGGCGACACGCTTCGCGAGCTGCAGTCCGGTGTCGGTCTCATGGCGGGCGCAGAAGAGAAGCTCGTACTCGGGATAATCGAGTTGGAAGAAGCGATGCAGGTTTTCTTCCAGATCGGGCTCAGTCCCATGCAGTGGCTTGAGCACACTCACAGGCGGCAGAAAATCTACGGGCGCACTCTCCTCGCGGCGCTTGCGCCGGGCGAATCGGACAGCTCCGGTCAGCACCAGCGCACAGTAAATGGTGGAGGTGACGGTGCCGGCGAGAGCGCCGTACATCAAGATTGGCAGGGACAGGTTCATGTTCTATTTCGTCATTCCGCTTCGGCTGCACGGTGGCGCGCCTTCCAGTCTATTGGAGGAGGGCGCCTGCAGGTTGCGCGCTGAGCAGCCGAGAATCAGGGCTGATTGGTGGACTGACTTGCCTCCGGAGGAGGCGAGCACGTGAACTGTGCCGAAACGCGCGAGGTCCGGAATGCGGTGCTCAGGTTGATACGTAAAGAAGAACAGCCGGTGTGGACCGGACCAGAGCCGGTGCGGCGAGTCCTCGGTTTCGAAGTATGCGGGGTACACGGCCTGCGGCGTGTACAAGAGCAGCGTGGAGTCTCCCGTCAGTTCGCCATCCATCAGGATCAGATCGGAAGGTTTGGGTAGCCGGCTCTCACCCGGGAACTCCTCTTCAGTTACCGGACCTCGATGGAAGGCTTCGAAGCGGGAGCCGAAGGCACGCCTTGAGCGCTGTGGTCTTCATTGCGACCCCCGTTCCGTGAAATCTCAACGACCGGAAGCTCTTGCAATGCACCGTTATCCACGGAAAACCCGTGCGCAGACTCAGATTCAACCGGCACGTTAGGTGATTTTGGAGCTTGCAGGAAGTATAGCGGGCGCTGCTTGGACTCCGTATAGATGCGGCCGATGTACTCGCCTAGAATGCCCAGACAGATAAGTTGCACGCCAGACATGAAAAGCATGCCTATGAAGGATATCGCCCATCCCCTGACCCAGGAATGGGTGAATAGGCGCACCACTAGCGTATAGGAGATTCCGAAGAACGCGAGGACCGCTGAGATGAACCCAATGAGCGTCACTAACCGCAGCGGCACGGTGGAGAAGCTAACCACGCCGTCAACGGCAAGCGAGAGCATCTGTTTCAATGGGTACTTAGATACCCCTGCGTGGCGGCTTGACCTGTGGTAGTGAATGCCGATCTGCGAATAACCGATCCAGCTCGACATCCCACGCAGCAGTCGTTGCCGCTCCGGCATCCGCCGGAAGGCCGCCACTACACACTCATCGATCAGCCGAAAATCGCCGGTGTCGAGTGGGATAGCTACATCAGATAGGCTGTTGATTGTCCGATAAAACATCCGCGCAGCCCATAATTTGAAACGTGTCTCGCCCTCTCGCGAGTCTCGGATCCCATAGACTACCTGGAACCCCTGTCGCCAAAGATCGATCATCTTCGGGATCAGCTCCGGCGGATCCTGAAGGTCGGAGTCGATAATGACCGTGGCGCGACCGCAGACCGCGTCAAGCCCGGCGCTGACCGCTATCTGGTGCCCAAAGTTTCGTGACAGCCTCAGCGCAACGACGTGCCGGTCTGTAATTTCGAGCAATTGCAATAGATCGCTGGTTCCGTCATTCGAGCCGTCATCTACGTAAATTATCTCGTAGGAAACTCCCAGCCTTCGCATGACAGCCGTGAGTCGGTCGTGACAGGCCTGCAGGACTTCATGCTCGTTATAGCACGGCACTATGACACTTATTTCGGTTGTTTGTAGCCTATTGGAACCCATAGGTACGCACCTTCTATGTGTGGAAGAGTTGCCTGATGTACGTTGGTATAGCGGTGTGTGCTGCCCGCGGTATGCTTCTACTTTACTCATCCCGAGCCCCACCACATGCGGTCGCTTGACCTCTGTTGATCATGTTCGGCTGCTATGCGGTCCAGCAGTGGAAAGAAAACCGAGTAATATCCGTCCTCGGGCCGGGCTAGACATTCTCAAACGGTTCTCATAACTTCGCAGGAACGACTCCGCCACAATGGCCGATCAAGTGAAGACCCTCCGACATCCGTCAGGACAGCCATCCATGCTCACCAGTTGGGTGCTTCTTGTGGTGATTTTTGTGGCTGTGCAAATTGTCTCGTTGTTCACGGCACCCCTCATTGACGACGTTGATGCACGCCATGCTCAGATTTCCCAGCACATGCTCGATTCGGGCGACTGGGTCACGCCGCAAAGCAATGGAATCCGGTACCTGGAAAAGCCACCGCTTCCTTTCTGGCTAGTCAGCGTTTCGTACCTCTTAGCCGGGCAGAACAGTTTCGCCACCCATCTCCCAAATGCGCTCGCCATGTTCGGTCTCGCCTGGCTGGCGTGGCTTTGGGGTCGCCGCGCCTGGGGTCCGGCCGCTGGGCTCTATGCCGGTTTGGGAGTGCTCACCTCAATAGGCCCGTTTCTCTTTACCCGGTTCATTATTCCCGAATCCATCCTCAGTCTTCTACTGCTGATCGCACTTTACAGCCTGCTCACCAGCCTTGATTTCGGCAGTCCGTTGCGGATTTACTGGATGTGGGGTGCGCTTGCTCTCGCCGTATTGACGAAAGGTTTACTTGCTCCGGTCCTTTTTGCCGGCGGCGCCATTCCTTACCTGCTTATATCCCGCCAGTGGAAACGCTGGCGCTCACTTCGACCGATCACCGGGATGCTGCTATTTTTCGCCATCGCTGCACCCTGGCACATCTTAGTTGGGCTCGCGAATCCTGACCAGGGCCACCCGGTCGGCAATCACCCCACCATTGGCAATGTCCACGGCTTCTGGTGGTTTTACTTTGTGAACGAGCAATTCTTGCGCTTCACTAATCAGCGTTACCCCCATGATTACAACAAATTGCCCTTCGCCGCCTTCTGGCTTCTGCAACTTGTCTGGCTCTTTCCGTGGAGCTTGTATCTGCCTGCTTTCATCGCCGTCGGATGGAAAACTCGCACCCAGTGGCTGCAATCGTTGAAGCGCCCCGTTAGCCAGACCACTGACGGCCCCACGGAACAGAGTCAGCGTCCTTCCGGTAGCAGTTCCATGTCGGAGGAGCAGTTTCGCGTCCGTACTATCTGGTTGCTCAGCCTCTTCTCTGCATTCGGTCTAGTCTTCTTCTCCATTTCATCCAACCTGGAGTACTACACCTTTCCTCTGTGGCCGCCGCTTCTCTTGCTCATCGCTGGAGCGATCGTGACTATCGAGACCCAAGGGGAATCCCCAAACCAAGCCTCGCTGTCCCCGGCATGGCTTATGGGCGCGCAGTGGATTTTTGCTCTTCTGGGACTGTGCGCCGCCGCCGTTCTCGGCTGGGAACTGTGGGCGTCACGGAAGATCCCTTTCGTCGCCGATGTCGGGACCATGCTGGCACATCGCGGCGTCGGCGACTACACGCTCGCGATGTCCCACTTCTTCGATCTCACCGGGCCTTCCTTCGCCGCGCTTCGTTTACCCTCGATCCTGGCGGCCATCACAATGCTAGTGGGACCTGCAGCAGGTTGGCTGTTGCGGCTTCAGCGCAAGCATCTCCAGGCGACCGCCAGCGTCGCGCTTACCTCTGCGCTCTTCCTCGTCGCCGCGTATATTGCTTTCGCCCGCTTCTCACCGATGCTCAGCTCCAAACAGATGGCTGACACGATCATGCAGAAGGGCTCGCCGGAAGACACCTTTATCATTTTCGGTGAGCAATCGGACGCCGCTTCCGTTCTTTTTTATACGCACGCTTTCTTCCATCGCAAACCGGGCATGCTCGTGCTTCCTCGCTGTGGGCAAAACGGCGAAGGCAGCACATTGCTATGGGGCTCCTGCTATCCCGATGCGCCAGATATCTTTCTTAGCAACGAGCGGCTCGCCAGCATCTGGGGTTCAGGCGAACGCAAGTGGCTCTTCGCTCAGGGGACCAACCAAGTCAAAGCGGAACAAATCCTGCAGGGTCGCCTCTATCTCGTCCAGACGATTGCCGATAAAGATCTCTGGACCGACCGACCCCTCGCACAGCATATGCCATAAAATTCTCGGGTTAACTGGCTGACTGCTCTGGTCTTGTGCGGACTTGAAGACGCGAGGGGCTTGACAGTATTCTGCCGCGACTGACGGCACAGGAATGCGAGGGAGCCTCAGCTCTCGAGCATGGTGCACGGCAGGTCTGGTGGGCGGCAGAGAGAAGAGGGTCACCGGGCGCGACTGAGGGGGCGGTCGGTGACAAGAGCTTTGCCCGAGGATTCGGCGAGGAGGATCTCGCGCGAACCGAGGAGACGATCGACCTCATCCCGCTTGTCGATGGGAACGAAGAGGATTTTGCGGGAGCCGACGCCCCAGTTCGCGAGCAACTGGCGCGGGGTGAGGAAGTAGCGCTGGGCATCCGGGAAGGTGCCGCCGAAGAGCATGGAAGAAGAGCGGCCGTCGACCAGGAGGACGGGGTCCGCGAGTGGACGGTTGAGATAGTAGCCGATGGAGGAGCCGAAGGCCTGGTCCCCGTAGAGCAGCACGGTCGAGTCGCCGGCAATTTGACCGCTCTTCTCGAGCTGGTGAATGCGAGCCACGAAGTTCTCTGAGGACATCATGGTTGCGAAACGCGCGAAGGCGAGGTGCGCAGCCACGAGAAAGAGAGCCGAGGTAAGCGCGACAGCGACGGTGGAGGCCAGATGCCTGCGCTGTCTGCGCAGGACCCACGCGATGGCCGGGCCCAGGGCGAACGCGGCGAGCGCCAGCGCACCAGGCAGGCGAAGGGCGGCGAAGCTGGGTCCGGTGAGGTCGAATAGGCTGGACATGGAAAGGGTGTAGTTGCCGACACCGCGATGGGCGACGAAGTCGCCGACATCCGGAACCGCGGCGAGGTGGCGCGAGACCCAGAGGCCATAGGAAAGAGCAAGCGCGATGAGCACGCCAAGCACAGTAAACGCGGCATGAGCGAAGGTGAAGGCGACTTTCTGCTGTGGATCGCCGGTGCTCAGTTCGGCACGCGCGATGGCCGCAGCGGTGAGCATGAGCAACGGCAGATATACGGGGAAGGTGTAGTACTCCTGGTTGGTGGAGCAGGCAAAGAAAAGCAGCACGAAGGCGGAGAAGATGGCCAGCAGGAGGGTGGTGGAACTGAGTCTTCGAAGGCGGCTGAGGATCGGGGTGGTGTAGGAGGATTTCAGTGCTCCGGTTGCCGATGCGCCCGAGGCGGAGCGATCGTGGCGCTTCCATGACCGGCGAAGCTGAAGGAATGCGAGCGGCGCGAAGAGACTCCAGGGGAAGAGCCAGACCAGGTGAAGCGACCAGTAGAGATAGCCGGGAAGCTTGTTGTAGTCGCGCGGGAAGCGGCGGCCGATGAAGCGGAGCACGTGCTCATTGATGAAGTAGAACCAGAAGAAGCCGTGGCCGTTCATGCCTCCTGTGTTTCGCAGTCCGGCTAGGATGTGCCAGGGCGCGGCAAGCGCGAAGAAGAGAAGCAGGCCGGAGACGGGGCGCAGCGCCCGCCAGTTTCGGAACTCGCCGGTAAGCACCAGGTACGGAATCGCGGCGCCCAGCACGAAGACCGGCGCGACCAAACCCTTTGTGAGAACAGCCAAAGCCATGGCGGCCCAGAGACCGTAGGCATAGAGGGCTTGAGCGTTGCTGCTGCGAGAGCGATCGAAGTCGCGGTTCGCCGTGGTGTCACCCGCCGGCTCAAGACACTTGAGCAAACAGTAGAGCGAAGCGGCGAGCAGATAGGAGAGAAGAATGTCCGGGATGAAGACACGCGTGAAGAGGAAGACTCCGGCGGAGGTAAGCACGGCGAGGCCGGTATAAAGCGCAGCGCGGCCGCCGTAGCTCTCCCGTGCCCAGCGGAAGCCGAGCAGCGTGAGCAGCAGCACCGCGACAGCCTGAGGCAGGTGAACGGCAAATGCATTCATGCCGAACAGGCGGATGGAAGCGGCTGCAATCCAGTAGGGCAGCGGCGCTTTTTCAAGATATCGGACGTTGTTCACCCGAATGGTGACGAAATCTCCGGAGAGAGCCACCTGACGCGCGGCGTTGGCATGGGTGCCGTCTGCGTCATCGAGGACGGGAGGAGTCCACAGAGAAGCGACGAAGATTGCCACCCAGAGGGCGAGCAGGAAGAGCAGATTCGTCCGCCGGACGGAGGCTTGAAGGAACTCGTTAACGCGTTCAGCCGGCGGGATGACAAGTGTGCTCATGGAGAAGGCTGCTTAAACAGGAGACGCAGATTTTCTTCCGATGTTTCGAAATATTTATTTTTTTACGGGACCCAACCTACAGAAAGCTTGATCACGAATCCCATCACGAGAGTGTTGTTGCCTTCCTCCTGCTAAATGGGGCAGGGGAGGGCTGCCTGTGGAGCTTCCAACACCCCGAAGCAGAGGACCAGGAAAGGCGGTTAGGTCAGCTTCCAAAGTCTCCAGCTTTGGAGCGCAATGCAGTTGGCGGCCGCGAATGGGAGGCCAAGGCAGATTGCCGCTCGAGGCGCTGTGCTGATGGCGGAGAGATAGCGCCATGCGAGGAGCGCCAAGGGGAGGGTGTCAGCAGCGAGGTCATACTCGATGATACGTGGGTTCAACAGGATGGCACCGACCACGGAGATGTTGGACCTGCCATGTGGACCTAAGCTCCGCACTGTATCGTGCTAACTATGCCAACGTTTGCTGCGATTGACATTGGATCCAACTCGGTACGGCTGAAGATTGCGACGGTGCAACAGCACAGGCTGAAAACATTGCACGAAGACCGCGAAGTCGTGCGGCTGGGCGAGAGTGTGTTCCAGACGGGCATGATTTCTCCGGATGCGATGGCGAACACGATTCGAGCGCTGAAGCGGTTTCAGAAAGCGGTGCAACTGCACGTTGCCGACAAGGTTCGCGTAGTGGCCACGAGCGCGATGCGCGATGCCCGGAACGGCGCAGCGTTTACGGCGTGGGTGAAGTCGGCGACCGGTTGGCAGGTGGAGGTGATTTCGGGACTCGAAGAGGGGAGGCTGATTCACCTCGGGGTGGTGTCGCTGGAGCCGGGGGCCAAGGCCCGATGCCTGCTGATCGACTTAGGTGGCGGAAGCTGCGAGGTGACGCTCTCCGACCACGGCCGGATGAAGGAGATGGTGAGCCTGCCTCTGGGCGCGGTGCGGCTGCAGCAGGAGTTTCTGCGCGCCGATCCTCCCACCAAAGAGGAGATTGCGCGGCTGAAGCAGTTTATCGACCGCGAACTGAAAAAGGCGGAGCGAAAGCTGGGCACTCCGCGGGTGAGCCTGGTGATTGCGACCTCAGGGACGGCCGCGGCGCTGACTGAGGCGGGTGTGGCGCTGACGAAGAAGATGCCGGTGCGGAAAGCGATGCCGAAGCGCTTCGAGCGTCTGAGGCCGACCATGGCGACGGCAGAGAGCGTGCGCCTGCTGGTGGACAAGCTGACGAAGATGAGTAACGTGCAGCGCGCCTCGATTCCCGGGATCGGGCCGAAGCGTTCGGAGATCATCATCGGGGGAGCGATGGTATATGCGCACCTGATGGAGCGGATGGAGCTGAAGAGCTTTCGGTATTCTCCGCTGGGTTTGCGGGACGGGATGCTGGAGCAGATGCTGGCCGAGAGCGATCTGCGGGCCTCCGTCCACAAGAAGATGGAGAGCGAGCGCTGGGCGGGCGTGCTGGAGGTGTGCCGGCGTTACGGGGTGGACCAGAAGAAGATGGATCCGGTGCGGGAGCACGTCGTGCAGTTGTTTGATGAGCTGGCGCGGGTGCATGAGTTGCCGCCGGAGTACAGGGTGTGGCTGGAATCGGCCGCGATGATGCAGGACGTGGGCAAGTACATGAACCACCAGGGACACCACCGGCATACTCAGTACATCATTGCGAACTCGGAGATCTTCGGATTTTCGCCGGAGCAGAGGCTTCTGGTGAGTGCGATTGCGCGGTATCTGGGCAAGAGCAGGCCGGATGCGATGGACCGCGTGATGCGAACGGTCCCGGTGGAGGAGCACACCAACGTGACCCGCGCCGTGGTGCTGCTGCGGCTCGCGGCAGCGCTGAACCAGGACCGGGCAAGTGCGGTGGTGCGGATGAAGCCCTCGGTCTATCCCAAGCGAGTGGTGCTGGATCTGGTGCCGGGGCGCGGCGGCGCGGAGCTGGAAGCGTGGTCTCTGAAGAAAGAAGCGGATTACTTCCGCGAGGTCTTCGAGCGCGACTTGGTGGTTGAGGTGGCGTAGACTGCGCGAACGGTGCGGGGATCAAGAAGCCACTGCAGTGTGGCAGGGCCGCGGCTGTAGCTGAGCCGGGCGAGGGAGGCTTTGCGCAGACGGACGGGCGGGCGTGAGCCGGCCTGGAGCGGCGGAGCCGTTGGCGTCTGCGCGATGAGAGCGGCCAGAAATGCGGTGAGGTTGGGGTTGTGACCGACGACCAGGAGGTTCTCGTAGGACGAGCACTCGCTCAGCAGGTTCTGGAACTGCGGCAGAGAGGCTTCCGGAGCGAGGGCGGCCGAGGGCAGAATTTTGGCCTCGTAGCCGGTCTCGGTGCCGACGAAGGACGCGGTCTGCATGCAGCGCTTGAGCGGGCTGGAGACGATCAGGTCGAATGAGACCTTCATGTGGTTGAGCACTTCGGCGAGCTGGAGACACTGACGCTTGCCCTCTTTATCGAGGGGACGCTTGCGATCGAGGAGGGGATTGGCCCGGCGAACTCCTGCGCTGGCATGACGAAGGATAAACAAGTTCATATTTCGATTGTAGGGTGGGCCGGGTGGTCGCCGGTATGGAACAGAGCAGTAGCTGAGTTGTCTTGCGCTTCAGCTTTGCGCAGGCTTCTGCTGTTTCGGATGGTAGACGGCGGGGTCGGGCGCGGGCAGCGAAGGGCTGGCCGGTTCGGGGTCGGGGACAGGATCGGGCGGCTGGGTGGTGTGCGGTTTCTGCGGGGGGAGCTGCATGGAGGGACTATACGCCGGAAGAGGTGGGAGGCTTCAACTGCCAGAGCTCGGTGGTGAGCAGGCCGCCGAGAAGGAGATGGCGGCAAGTTCGATTGAGGTCGATGGAGGATAAGGCGGCGGCGTGGTCGGGCAGGTGAGTCGTGCGGAGGTGGGTGAGGACTCGGAAGCCGAAATAGAGAGTTCGGACTAGGGCCTGTGCGGGCAATCGGAGCGGGCCGGCGGGTATGCGGAAGTCGGAGAGCAGCCAGAGTGCGTCGGGAGTGAGGTGCGGACGCAGGCGGAGGGCGAGGGCGTCGAGTTCGCTTTGGGTGAGGCAGTCGAGAAAGAAGTGGGTGACGATGAGGTCGTAGGCGCCTGAAGGCTGGAATGTTCTTGCATCGGCGCAGATGGTGCGGAGTCGTTGCGCCGCGCTGGGGTGAGCGGCGTTAGCTCGGCGGCGCAAGCGGGCGAGCATGGCGGGGCTGAGGTCGACGGCGTCGGCGTGGAGGTGGGCATTTGAGCCGAGGAGGTGAGCGAGGAATCGGCCGTCTCCGTCGCCCAGGACGAGTGCGCGGCGGCTGACGGCGAGTGCCGGCAGGAAGTGGTTTCGGCACCGGTTGAGCGCCGGGCCAAAGCTGAGGTACTCGAGCGAGCGATAGAACGGCGCTATTCCGTTGAAGTTGGGTGTCATCGCAGAAATGGCAGGAGCAGGGCGGGCGTGAGCAGGACAAAGTCGGCAGCGGCGCGGAGGTGGGTGCGGGAGAAGTGGCAGCGGAAGTGGTTGACGACGAGCAGCGCGGCTGCAGAGAGTGCACATGCAGTGGGGACGGCCCGTGCAGTGGAGGCGACGGCGGAGATGACGCTCAAGGCGCAGACGATCGCTGTGGCACCCGCAAGTGCCCTTTGCGGTGACCAGATGCCGCGCTGCCAGGCGTGGATAAAGAGGCAATTGAGCATGCAGAGCACGGCGAAGAGCGCTGCGTCGAGGAGCATCTCTGCGGAGGCGCGGGGCCGGCGCACCAAGGTGGGCGTAAAGGCGGCTGCAGCGAAGTACAGGCCGACGACCAGCTCTTTGGGAAGGCGCGAACGAGTGGTGTGAACCAGAATGAACCAGCCGAGCAGCAGGGAAGCTTCAACGAGGTAAAGGCTGAGAGTGGCTCGGAGGAGTTCGGGCAACAGTGCTGTGATGGCGACCCCGGCGACCGGCATGATGGCCAGGAAGACACGCCGGTGGCGGAAGTGAAAGAGATGGCGAGCTTCGAGCTCGTTGAGATTCTGATGGCGATGTGAGAGCAGATGACGCGAGTCGAGCAGGCGGTCGGCGGCGTAGACGAGCCAGACGGCAAGGAACATGGCAGCCGGCAGAGCGGCAGGGATAGACACGTGAGCGGCGCGGGCGAGAAAACAGGTCCACAAGGCGGCGACGGTGGGAGCGTCGAGCGAGAGCAGGTGCCAGAGAGCGAGCGGACTGGAGGTGGAGGACGGTGCAGTGAAGTGGGTGGTGGTCGCCACACAGTTAATTCTAGGCGCTGGAGCGAGGCAAAGGGGCGTTGGTGGCTCCAAGTTGGGTCAGGGCGGTGCGTTCGGCACGCCGGAGACTTACTCGGTGTCTTGGATGGCGGCGACGATCCTGTCCATGGCGTCCCGATCGGCGGGGCTGCCGGGCAAGTGATTTCCGACGAAGATGGAGAAGATGAGTGTGCGGCCGCTCGCGGCGTCGAGATATCCGGAGAGCGCCCGGGCTTCCGACAGAGTGCCGGTCTTGGCGAAGACGTGGTCCTTGAGCGGCGGCTGCGAGAAGCGGCTGGTCAGCGATCCATCTTCCCCGGCGATGGGCAGCGAGGAGCGCCAGGTGGCGAACCAAGGTTGCGTGACGGCATAGGCGAGCAGCCGGGCGGTGGCCCGGGGAGTGACGAGGTCGTGGCCGGAGAGGCCGGAGCCGTCGAAGAAGAGGAAGTCGCCGGGGTCAATGCCGGCGTGAACGAGGAAGGCGCGAACCGCTCTGGCACCCTCTGCAGCGGGGTTCTGAGTGCATGACATTCTGGCACCCAGACTGCGAAGAAGGAGCTCGGCATGCAGGTTTTGACTGACTTTGTTGGTCAGGATTAGGTCGGCGGGGAGAGGCAGAGATTCGTGTTGCGCGAGGACAGTGACCCCGCTCTCCGGCGGCGTACTGGGGCAGGAGCCAGGTTGGGGGCTGCCGGAAACGAGGGCCTGCTCCTGAGCTTGCCTGCGCCGGCTTGCAGTGAGAAATCCAGTGGCATCGCTCACCAGACGATGTCTGGCTCGCGCCGTTCCTGTGACTGTGATGCCTTGCTCGAGGAGCGCCTGCCGGAGAACCATGGCCGCGAACTCGGCTGGATCTTCAATCGCGACGTGCTCGACGTCGGCCTCGTCCTTCAGCGCGATGGTGCCGTAGATGCGGAGGACGCGAGAGCCGATCGGCCGCTCTACCTGAACGCCACTGGCTTCGGACCTGGCAGCGACGGTTCGGGTTTCATTCTGGATGCTGTAGTAAGGGACGGGCTGTTCCAGAGTGATGTTGGCGGGCAGGCCGGAGGCGGCTCCCGGGGCGATCTGGAGACGAAGCTCGTTGTCCGCGATACTGAGGGCACTGACAGGCGCGCCGTATCCCCAGACGGCGTCGTCGATCGCCCAATCCTGCGGGTAGGGCTCCCAGGGGTAGAGGGTGTCGTCGCCAACGATGTCGCCATGAATCTGGCGGGCGCCTTTCGCTGCCAGCTGGGCGGCGAGGTCGCGGATGTCGCGCATCGGGTTGGGCTGGTGCGGGGTGGGATGCTTCGGATCCGGCTTTGGACGGGCGGCGGGCGGGATGTAGGGCAGATCTTCGCTGTCCAGGTTGCCGTCGCCCGCACCGATCAGGGTGAGGTCGCCTTCGATGCTGTGGGTGGCCGCGTCGAGCCGGCCGGTGAGACGCGTGGTGCGGGTGAAGCCGGAACCGAGGATGGCAAGCGCAGCGGAGGTCGTGAAGAGCTTGGCATTCGACGCCGCTTGAAAGAGCTGCGCCTCGTTGAGGCCGTAGATGGGAGTTCCCTCGAGGGTGGTGACGGAGATGCCCCAGTGATCGCGAGCAACGTCCGGGGCGGAGAGGATTTGGTCGATCTGAGTCGCAAGCGCGGCGGGAGGGCCGGGACTCTGCGCCCCACAAAGGGTGGCTGCGAGGGAAAGAGCGGCGGCGAGCAGTCGCGGCATGGGGGGAGGATAGCAGGTGCGATGGCAGCTCTCGACGCTGCCGCTTGGCACTACGGCTGAGAGAGGCATTCCCGGAGGCCTCCTGTCCCATGGGGCACGGGGCTGTTAGACTTGCAGATGGTGCGCCGCGGAGTTCTGGCGTGCTGCGCCTGAGTCGGGCGCAGATAAGATTCTTGCTTGTGCCGCGGGCTGAGTTCCTCGCCGAGCGGCTTAAGTGAATAAAGGACAATCAGCTCAGTGGATCAGCAGACCCGTCACGCATTGAAAGAAGATAAGTTTGTCAGCACCACCACGCATGGCCTCGAGTGGGCGACCGACAACCGGCAGCCATTGATTCTCTGGGGTGGGATCGCGCTCGTCGTGATCCTGGCAATCGTGCTGGGAGCTTTGATCTATAACAGCCGCTCGGATGCGGCCTCGGTCGCGTTTGGCTCGGCCATGCAGACCTATCAGGCTCCCCTGGCCCAGCCGGGCGAGCAGGTTCCTCCGGGTACGAAGACGTTTCCGACCCGAGCAGATCGCGCGAAGGCCGCGAATGCGCAGTTCATGGCTGTGGCGGACAAGTACGGAATGACGCCGGATGGCAGGACGGCGCGCTATTTTGCCGGGCTGACGTACATGGAGGCGGGTCAAACGCAGCAGGCCGAAGACAATCTGAAGAAGGTCGCGGATGGGTCCAATCGGAACCTCGCGGCGCTGGCAAAGTTCGCGCTGGCGGCTCTGTACCGCGGAACCAGCCGGGACCAGCAGGCGATTGAGCTGTACAACGATCTGGCAGCGAAGCCGACCACGACCGTGTCTTACGGAATGGCGAAGCTGACGCTGGCTGATCTGTACATCGCAGAAGGAAAGCAGGACCAGGCGAAGAAGATTTTTGCCGAGGTGAAGGACAAGGATCCCAAAGATCCGGCTGGACAGATTGCGGCGCAACAGTTGAGCGCGGGAAATCCGGGGCAGAAGCTGAACCTGCCGCAGTAATCGGCTGCTGTATGGGGAAGGGCGCCCTCGCGGCGCCCTTTTCCTTTGTCAGTGGTCCTCGGCGTGAAGCTGCGCGGCGACAGCGTTGGGGCTGATGGTGGACTCAGGAATGAGGGATGCTACCGCTTGGGAGCGAACGGCTTCGACGGTCTTCCACTGATCCTTCGCGAGCGGTTTCGGGTACCAGTCGGGCAGCGGCATCGCGATGTAGTCGGCGAGTGCCTGGGCACTGGGCTCATAGAGTGCGCGCAGAGCATGCAGGCGCGCCGGAGCCTGAGGATCGCCGCAGAGGCGGAGGTTGGCCTCCAGCATGAAGTCGCAAACTTGGGTGAACTGTGCGGCGGGAAGCCGGTGCGGTCCGCCGCTGGCGCGCCATGCGGCTTCCACCTGCTCCAGATGGAAAACGTGGCAGAGGTCCACCAGCGCGTGGCGTCCCACTGCGAAGGTGAGCTGCGCCTGACGCGATGCAGTGCCGGGAACGATGGAGATCAGCAGCGCGCAGGTATCGAGGATGCAGGTGAGGGCGGCGAGCCAGCTCTGGTTGTCGTGCTGCGAGCGGTAGTAACAGAGGATGGGGTAGGAGATGTGGGACTCGAGAATCTCGGCGGCCCAGCGCTCCCATTCGGCGAGGAGCTGGGCGAGCGTATCCTGGCCGCCGTCGAAGGCGTGGCGGCGGATGAGCTCGGATGCGGTGGGAGGCGAGCCGGCGCGAGCATCGAGAAGAGCGACGGAGATCTCGCGGTGCGAGAAAGCGCCGTAAAGGACGGGAACGTATCCGATGACCAGGGCGATGAGCCCGAGGCCATTTGCGGATTCCGCGACGATGAGGGCGCGCGGAGCGAGGGCGTGCGGTACGACGTCGCCGAGACCCAGGGTAAAGAGAGTGGTACCGCTGACATAAAAATCAGTGCGGAAGTGGGCAATGGTGCTGTGGCCAAGCAGAGGGTCTGTGAACGGCGTACCCATCGCGAAGAAGAGACACGCGTAACCAGTGACCAGCAGCAGCGCCCAGAGCGCAAGCAGCAGAAGCAGCGAGGCCGGCCCGTAAATGCTGTAGAGCTGCTCACGCACCTTGGGGTTGCGAGCGTGGCGGGCTATCGCTCCCCAAGGCAGCCAGGTGGCGACGTAGAAGAGCTTGGTGACGCGGAAGCGGCCTACCGGACGGCGAGGCAGGATGATGGTCTGGAAAGCGTCGATGAGCGTACTGGCGCAGAAGATCAGACCAATGAGGAGAGCGGCGATCCGCATGGAGTGATTGTAGCGGCCAGACCAGCCGGGTAACTTAGTAATACCGCGCCGGGACCGGAACAACGATCCACTTGGAGGCTCAGACTCTTCTGCAACCGACAGCAATGCCAGAGACCAGCATGACTCAAGATTCACGGCGGGAAGGATACCGTCCGGATATTGATGGGCTGCGGGCGATCGCGATTCTGTCCGTGGTGTTCTTTCACGCCGGGATTCCGAACTTTTCGGGAGGGTTTGTTGGCGTCGATGTCTTCTTTGTGATCTCCGGATATCTGATCGGGGCTCATGTGTATGCCGATGTGCGCCGGCAGCGGTTCCGCATCCGCGACTTTTACCGGAAGCGTGCCAAGCGCATTCTTCCTGCGCTGCTGGTGGTGCTCGGGTTCTGCGAGCTGATGGCCGTGCTGGTGCTGTCACCGGCGGAGCTGACGAGATTTGCGTCATATTGCCTCGCGACTCTTGCGTCCGCAGCGAATGTGCTGGCTTGGCTCAAGTCGAGTTACTTCGCTCCCGGCGCCGACCAGAATCCTTTGCTGATGGCCTGGTCGCTGGGGGTGGAGGAGCAGTTTTATATTCTGTTCCCGCTGCTGATGATTCTGCTGCAGCGAGTTCGGCGGAAGTCTTTCCTGGGCGTCTTTGCCGGGATCACGCTGGTGTCGCTGGCGGCGTGCTGGGCGATCACCAGACGCAGTCCTTCTGCGGCGTTTTATCTGCTGCCCATGCGCTCGTGGGAATTGGCTGCAGGAGTGCTGCTGGCGATCTATGAGGACAGGCGCAATCCGTTGGAGCTGTATGGGAGGCAGCGGTTTGCCGATGCGGTTTCTCTGCTTGGAATCTTGCTCATCGGGGTGGCGGTGTTCCGGCTGGACTCGCATACAGCCTTTCCCGGCGTCGCAGCGGTGCTGCCGGTGCTGGGGAGCGCGATGTTGCTGGCTTCGCCGGCGAGCTGGTTCAATCGCTGGGTGATGGGTTCGGCGCCGCTGGTTTTTGTGGGCCAGGTTTCGTACTCGCTCTATCTGTGGCATTGGCCGTTGCTGAGCTTTGCGCGTGTGATTTCGGACGAGCCACTTACGGTGACGATGGGGTGTGGCATCGCAATCGTCTCGTTCGGGTGTGCGTGCCTTTCCTACTGGTTCGTCGAGAGACCGTTTCGGAGGTCGGAGACGCCTGCGGTTCCGCTTCTGCTGCGCTATGCAGTGCTGTGCGCGGTGATGGCGCTTCCGGCGCTGGTGTATCGCGAGGCGAAGGGACTGCCGGGCCGCTTCGGACCGCTTCAACGATTGGAAGCAGCGCCCGACGACATTGCGCGAGACTGCGCTTTCGATTCGTTTGCTGGGACGTCGCTCGCCTGTATGAACCGGAGCGATCCGCGACCCGCGGTGGCTCTGATCGGCGACAGTCACGCGGCTGCGATGTCTCCGGCGCTGTCGCGGATTGCGGAGGCGAAGGGTTTCAAGGTCTATCGAATTTTCAAGTACTCGTGCGCTCCGCTGGCGGGAGTGGTGCGGCCTCTGGCCAGCGTGGAGGATACGCGGGACTGCATTCGGTTCAACGCGGATACCATGGACGCTCTGCGCTCCGACCCCAGGGTAAGGACGGTGGTGTTGACTTCATACTGGGCGGGGCCGGAGGTCGACCACGTGTCTTACGTGACGGCGGACCAGGTTGGGACGGTGCCGAGCCGGGAGGTGAGCGAGAGGAACCTGGCGCGCGGGCTCCACGATGCGGTTGCGGAGCTGCGCTCAGCGGGGAAGAAGGTGGTGCTGGTGCAGGACGTGCCGGTCTTCCGGTTCGATCCGGTGCGACGGATGATCTCCGATTCCATTCCGGTGCGGAGCTTCATCGGCAGGCATCTGTTCCGGCCCGTCTCGGACAGGAGCGCCGCCAGGATGGACGAGACCTACGAGGCCGCACAGGAGAGGGCGGCGAAGGTGGTCGAAGAAGTGGCTGCAGAGGACCGGGTGGAGCTGTTCGATCCTGGGCCGAATCTGTGCCAGCAGGACGTCTGCCGGTTCCTGAGCGGCGAGGGTCCTCTGTATGGGGATCCGCAACATCTCACTCCGCTGGGAGCCGAGAGGGCGGCTGCTGGTTTTCGGCTGCCGTAAAAGCGAAATGGGAAGAAAGCCGGAGGGCTTTCTTCCCATGCCGGGAGCGGGTTAGAGGAGGGTGGCTTCCATGGTGATCTCGGCGGCGGCGAGCAGGCGGGAGATGGGGCAGCCGGATTTCGCGTTGGCGGCGAGCTCGTCGAACTTGGCCTTGTCGATGTTGGGAACCTTGGCCTGAGTGGTGAGGTGGATCTTGGTGACGGTCGGCTTGTCGTGCATGTCCAGGGTGACGCGGGCCGTGGTGTTGATGGAATCGGGGATGAAGCCGGCGCCGGTGAGCTGACCGCTGAAGGCCATGGTGAAGCAGCCGGCGTGGGCGGCGGCGATGAGCTCCTCGGGGTTGGTGCCGATGCCGTTCTCAAAGCGCGCGGCGAAGCTGTACTGGGTGTCCTTGAGGACTCCGCTCTGGGTGGAGATGGTTCCTTTGCCTTCTTTGAGGCTGCCGTTCCATACGGCGCTGGCGGTGCGATCCATGTGTGTCTCCTTCGGGGATGCTGGAAAGTGCTCCCAGGGAAAAGGGTATCTCATCCGGTGCGTCCGGGTTTGCAGAGGGCAGCGGCTGGGTTAGGCTGTTGCGCATGCAGATGGAAGCGTTGCAGGCGGCTGAGGTGGAAGCGGGGAAGAACTGTCCGATCGACGGAGAACATCACTCGGTGTTCTGCCCAACGTGCTCGTCGCGGCTGATGGAGAAGCGGTGCAAGCTGGTGTGCCGGATGTGCGGGTACTTCCTGAGCTGCGCGGATTTCTACTAGGTCGGTACCCCTTGGGTGAGTCTTCGGGCGTTTTGTTGATGGTATTGAGGTTAGCGGATGGGAGTCCCTTTCTGGTACATAGTGGGCGTTGCAGGCATTGGGTTTAGGTGAGGGCAGTCACTTTCGGGTTAATAGCGGAAGGCCCGGCTGGGTGCCGGGCCTTTTTCCTTTCTTAAGTTAAGGATATCAGGTGGGGCATAACTCGTGTCACATGGAAATGGGGAGGGGAAGTGCTGGTGTGGTAAGGAGTTGAGGCGTTTTCCACGGGGGCGGGGGCTTGACAGCTTTTTGAGGTTTGCCTCCGGTCCGGTCCGCGAAATGTGAAGTTGCTCCCCTGTGGGTTCAAAAGTGGGTAGTGCGTCCGAAGGGCGAGCCTTCGGCAGAGCGGTACCGCTTCGCGGCGGCTGGTTTCTGGCACGGCTGACGCCGTGCCCTTAAGCACTAGGGTTGGTCGTTGGTGGTCGTCCCGCGAGGATGGAGGTGGCACGTCCCCACCCATGCGCAAGCGCATGAATGGGGCACCCAGAGTGATGAGTGGCCGCCCTTTTTAGTTGGCGGTGGGTTTTTCCAGGTGGTCGATGACGAAGGTGTCGACTTTGGCTTTGGTGTTTTCGAGTTTGAGTCCGAGCTGCTCCTGGATGGCGGTGGAGAGGCTGGGCGGGGCGTTGGGATCTTCCTGCGCGGGGGCGTGGTAGCCACCGAGGACGGCGAACTGGCTCTCGTCGGGGGTCCAGTTGAGAGTGAAGTCGTAGCGGCCGGTGAGGCCGGTCTGGTCCACGACCGGCTTGTCCATGACGGCTCCCTGCATGCCGTCGCAGAAGTCGCGCATGGTGGCGTTGGTGACGCGCAGGCGGCCGAGAGCAGCGAAGCCAAAGTTCTTCGGCGCGTTTGGAGCATCGGCGGTCGGGGTGAGTTTGGGGCCTCCTTTGGCGACTGATAACGCGTAGGCAGCGAGCTCACGCTGATCGCGATGGAACTTGAGGCCGAAGCGCGTGGCGAGAGCATCCTGCACGAGCAGCCGCATCTGCGGCGTGCTGGGCTGTCCTTCGATATCGGGGACGCCGTCGAGGTCGTACTTCTCGTCGATCCATGCGGGCGCGTTCACGAGTTGTTTGGGGTGCAGTGCGTAGGCGAAGGTGATGAGGTCGCTGACGGAGGTGTTGATGGTGACGACGTGGCGTCCGCGGAGAGTGAAATTCTTACCGGGGCGGCTGGGGTCGCTGGGCTTGATGGTGACGACGTCGAATTTCGGTTTGGCATCGTCGGGCATGGATTTGGGCGACTCGGGGACAGCCCAGGCAGCTTCGTTGGATACGTGGTCGAGGTTCAAGGCGTGCGAGGAGCCGTCGCCCATCTTCACGTTGCCGGCGAGGGTCTTGCCGTCGGAGCTGAGCGTGCCGGAATAGTTGCCGCCCAAGGCGGTGATTGCGAAGCTGACCTCCGGGCCATGGACGGCGATGGCGGAGAGACCGGCGCGCGCGCCAGCATCCACGGCGAAGAGCTGGCCCTTGTACTGGGATCCGTCTTTCTCCATTTTGATGAGGACGCGCTGCCCATTGCCGAGGGCGAGGGTGCCCTGCCAGTTGCCGGTGAGGTCCCCGGCGGCTGCGGGCTGAGCTGTGGGGTTCTGCGCTGATTGTGGGGTTGCCGGCTTTTCCTGCGCCTGCATGGCCGCTGCGCCTGCGACGAACAGCAGAACGGCTGCCCAGCGTATCGTTGTCTTCATTTGCAAAGCTCCTCGTCTTCATCAAGCGGTTTCGCCGCCGATTTGGGAACAGTGCATGCTACGCAGGTGGCGGCCAGTTGGTTCCCAGGGCTCGCGGCAAGGTGCTGGATAAGCTTGATGGGCGGGGCAGCGGATGCATCTCAGTATGATCGAGGGTATGACTATGCGAGCTCGGATGGAAGTGCTGGGCGGGATGGTGCTGGTGGTCGCGGTGGCGACGGGCGGATGCCATTCGAAATCGTCGGCGACGCCGGAGAACTTTATCAAGGGCCTGAATGCGCATTTTGCCGAGCACCCGGATTGCCTGCTGCCGGATGCGCCGCGGTTTCCGTATGAGACGACCGATGCGGAGAAGACGAAGCAGATGAATGCGCTGGTGACGGTGCAACTGCTGAAGGTGAGCGTGGAGCGCGACATCCATGCGAGCCGGTATGTGACGACTCCGCTCGGCGAGCGGCTGGCGCCGCGTTTCTGCTATGGGCATCGGGTGGTGACGGCGATCGACAGCTCCACGCCGCCGGCGACGCGGAACGGTTTCCCTGAGACGGATGTGGTCTATCGCTACCACGTAGAAGATGTGCCGGTGTGGGCGCAGTCGCAGGTGGTGAAGGACGCGTTTCCGAAGATGGCGCAGCAGACCAGCGGCGACTCGACGGACAAGGCGACGCTGGCGGGCACGATTACGGGCTGGCAGGTTCCGGACTAGGGACTACTGCGGTGACTTGCTGTTGGCGGGTGAGCTGGAGGGCTCGGGCGCGTTGGCGCTGGGCTGGCCTTTGGCTTCGGGCGGCTTGTCCTCATCGGGCTGAGGCAGGAAGGCCGTTTCCGGGTAGGCGGCGCGGGTGGAGATGCCCTTGAGGATGGGCAGATCGGCCTTGACCTGGGCGAGGCGCGGGGCGTCGCTCTGGATATACTTCACGCGATCGAGGTCCGCGAAGTAGGCGATGAGGTCCTGCTTGATGCCGAAGGGCACGGGCTGTGAGGGGTCGCTGGTCATACGGTGCAGCAGGTCGACGTAGGTGTAGTCGGCGAGCGAGTACGTGCCGGGAGCGATTTCGCGGCCGGTGTCGAGATCGAGATTGGGCAGGCCGTCGGACCGGGTGGCGTTGGCCAGGGTCTTACGCATCACGGTGACGGTGTGCATCAGGGACGAGACGTAATCCTGTTCGGCCGATGGAGTGGGCGATCGCAGAGAGAGATCGGAGAGCACGCCGTACTTGGGGATGATGAAGATCAATCCCGCAAGCAGATGCGTGCCGATGCGGGGTCCGTGATGCTTGTAGTTGTCCCAGTGGTTGGCGGCGGCTAGAACAGCGATCTCGCGGTTGAACGCGTCGAGCTCGGGGCTGGGGATGTCCTGCGGCATGTGGTTGTGGTGGAGCATGTTTTCCGCATAGGCGACGCGAGGAAGCAGCGAGCGGACGGAGAATCGATAGCCGCGCAGCTTGGGATTGCTGTGGCCTAGGATCTTGGCGAGATCGAGTCCATAGGTGTCGTAAAAGGCGCGGGTGAGCAGCGGGACGGGGACGGCAAAGCCGATGCGGTTGAGGTAGCGCTCGGGCGCGAGGCGGTGCTTGGCGATGTCGTTTACGTCGAAGGCAAACTCGGCGCGCACATGCTCGTGCGGCCCTTCGGCGTAGTTGACGTTGGATCCGTATTTTTCAGCGAGCTTTGGGAATTCCTTGCCGACGGCGATGTTGATGGCGTCGGGATGGCCGATGGTGTCGCCGAGATAGTGAGAGAGCGCGCCGATGGCGAAGGCGACATCGTTGGCGTCCCTGGAATCGCGGAAGAGGGCGCGGATGAAGTCGCCGGTTCGGACGTAGTGAAGCAGGTCGGAGAAGACGGGCTTGCCGAAGGGATAGTAGCCGAGGTCCTGGATGACGCAGCCGCCGTAGGCGTAGGCGTGCGCCTCCTGCAGCTGCACCGGCGTGAGTTGAGGGAAGCGGTTGAGGAGCAGGGGCTGGATGGAATCCTGCCAGGTGAGGTCGACGATCTCCTCGTGGGTGAGAACGGAGTAGGCGCCAGCAGGCCAGGACGACGCGAGCAGGAGACCGAGGACCAGAATCGGCGGCAGAACAAACTTGCGTAGCACGGCCATGACCTGCCGGGTTGGATGCCAGGATCGATGGATGTGTTGTGAACTGCTGGTGTGTGAAGTGCTGTTGGCGAAGGCCATCATCGTGAGCCAGCTTCGAGCGCGCGAGTGAGGCTTCCGCCTGCAGCGGCAATGCGCCGCTCGGCGTCTGCGCGTGAGAGGCGAAGCTTCTGCATGGCAATCGCGGTCTTCACCGACTGGCCTTCGATGAGCAGACGCGTCGCGGTATAGCGATCACAACCGGTGGCCGCCATGATGATGCGGTGGGCGCGATCGATGAGCTTATCGTTGGTCGGCTTTACGTTGACCATGAGGTTGCCGTACACCATGCCGCTGCGGATCATGACGCCGGTGGAGATCATGTTGAGGACCATCTTGGTTGCGGTGCCCGCCTTCATGCGGGTGGAGCCGGTGATGACCTCAGGGCCGGTAACGGGAGTAATGGCGAGATCGACGATTTTGGTGATGGGTGAGCCTTCGACGCAGGAGAGGCCGACGGTGAATGCACCGAGAGAGCGCGCGTGCAGGAGCGCACCGAGAACGTAAGGCGTGCGTCCCGAGGCTGCGATGCCGACGAGGACGTCGGGCGTGGCGACGGCGGGATCAAGCGAGTTAGCGATGCCGAACCCGGAGGCGGCGAGATCGGCCTTCCCCTGCTCGGGGTCGTCCTCGGTGTGCTCAGAGGAGGTGCGGAGCGCGGCGTCGCCGCCGGCGATGAGTCCTTGCACCAGAGCGGGAGGAACGGAAAAAGTTGGTGGGCACTCGGAGGCGTCGAGCACACCGAGACGGCCACTGGTCCCTGCGCCTATATAGAAGAGGCGGCCGCCCTGACCGAAGCGCTCGAGGATGGAGTCCACGGCGGTGGCGATGGCAGGAAGCTGGGTGGCGACTGCAGCGGCGACGGTGGCGTCCTCGCGGTTGATGACGGCGAGCATATCCAGCGTGGAGAGCTGGTCGATGTTTTCGGAGTTCTGGTTACGGGATTCAGTGGAGAGAGAGGCCAGAGTTTCCATCGAGCCCAGTGTAGAGCAGCGCGGAGGTTGCCGGCGCGAACGTTGGTGTCATTCCCAGCGACGAGGCGGCTTGGTTGTAACGGAAGGCCGGGTCATAGGTGCGCTTGAGGGCACGGCTCCGAAATGACTCGGAGCCGTGCCTGAGGCGCGATGTTATTTGCCAACTTCGATGATGGAGAACGATCCGGGCACCATGGGGCCGCGGCGCGGGCGAAATGAGCGTGGCCCTGCCGGGGGAGCTGCGCCTGGCTGCGGGGCCGGGGTGGGCGCTGCGGCCTCGGGTGCGGGACCATACTCCGCTGCGATGAGGAAGATGTGCCCGGTCTTCGGATCGAGGGTGAGCGTCTTTGCACCACGAGGCGTGGTGACGGTCTGCTCCACGGCGAAGGAGGTTGGCGAGTTCTCCTTGACGATCGTCAGGGTGCCGTCGCCCTGGGAGCTGAAGGCCTCCATGGTCGCGGGATTGAAGGTTGCGCCGTCGCTGCCGACACCAATCGGCAGGTCAGTGAGGATGTGCCCATCCTTAGCGGAGAGGATGATCATGTTGTTCTTGTCGCGGCAGGAGGCGAAGAGGACCTGGTTTTTGACGTCGAAGGCGAGGCCGGCGCATCCGCCGCCTTTGCTGGAGATGTCGTACTTGCCGACCATCTTCATGTTGGCTGCGTCGACGACGGCGATGGCATCTTTGTCCTCGAGGTCGATATAGATGTGGCCCTGGCCGTCGGTGACGGCCTGCTCGGGCGCTCCGCCGAGATCGATGGTGCCGAGGATGGAGCCGTCCTTGTCATCGAGCACGGTGACGTTGGGCGCACTGTGCGACAGGATATAAAACCGGTGATTGAAGGAGTCGTTCAGGTATCCATCGGGATTGCCCTGAACTTCGACTTTCTTGATGGCGGCGAATGTCTTGGCGTCGAACATGGTGACCGGACGTGAGGTGGCGAAGCCATGACCGCTGGCATCGTCCACGGCTGCTCCGTGAGCGCTGGCACCGGCGATGTCGCCGACCTGGGTGAGGGAGTCGAGGTTATAGACGCCGATGTGACCTGAGGGGCCGGAGCGCGCGACATACAGAGTGCGGTTGCCGGGGTCCGTGGTGACGTAATCGAAGCCGCCGTCGCCGCCAACCTTGACGGTGCGAAGAACCTTATAGGGGCCGGACTGCTGGGCGAGGGCTGCGAACGGCACGGCGAGCGCGAGCAGTGCGAGAGAGATGGATTTGGAAACCATGTGGCTTTCTCCTGAAATGGCCGCAAGGTATGGGTTGAACTCCGCCCGCTTGCGGGGCTTTGCTGGATAGGACGGCGCTCGGAGGGCTGAAGACGCGCCTGCAGATTTTCACCCCAAAAAATGTCTTTCGCCGCGCGAGCAAGATTGTCTATAATTCCCTAATTCCTAAATTTGTTTGGGTTGGGTGCTTGATTGCCGAATTTATTTCGGAGTGCTGGCCAGAAGGGTGAGGGCGATGGAGCTGGACAAGAAAGACTTTGCTTTGCTGAATGAGTTGCAAATCAACGCATCGCAGCGTCTGGAGGACTTGGCGAAGGTCGTAAACCTGGCGCCTTCCTCCGTGCACGACCGGCTGCGGCGGCTGCAGCGGGATCAGGTGATCCGTCGCTGGACGGTGAAGGTGGACAACGGAGCGCTGGGGTTGGGCGTGCTGGCGTTCATTTCGATTGCAATGAGTGTCGCGTGTTCGTCGATTGTTCCGGAGATCGAAGCGATTCCGGGAGTGGAGGAAGCGCACTCGGTAGCGGGCGAGTGGTGCATGATCCTCAAGGTGAGGGTGCCGGATACGGCGGGCCTGCTGGCGCTGGTGGACCGGCTGCGCGAGATTCCCGGAGTGGAGAAGACACAGACGGTGATTGTGCTGAAGACGCAGGTGGAGCGCCCGGTGATCACCAAGGTTCCGGTGGGCAAAAGGTCAGAGGGAAGAGTTCCGGCGCTCTCGTTATAGGCCGCGTTTTCCACCGTTGCGGAATGGGGATACGGTGCTATTCTGGGGCGAAGGAAAACCGAAATGATGCTGGCTTTGCTTGCGCTCCAGATACTGCTGCTTGTGTTGGTTGGCTACGCGCTGCTTCGGCAGCGCCCGGCAGCCCCAGGCCCTGGCCTGGCAGAGCTGGGCGGGCAAGTGGCGAGGATGGAGGCGTATCTGCGGGAATCCCTGGCCGAGCTGCGCCGGCAGACGCCGGAGGAGGCGGGACGGACGCGCCGGGAGAATGCTGAGGCCTCCGCCGGGCTGCGGACCGAGGTGATCGGGAGCATCGCCACGCTGGGCAGTACGCTGCGCGGGGGGCTGGACGGATTCCGCGCGGATAACAAGGGATCGGCGGACGACCTGCGGCGGGCGGTGGACGGCAAGATGGAGGCGATCGTGCAGCGGCTTTCGGCCTCGGCGACCGATATCCGGGACCAGCAGATTGTGCTGGGCGAGTCGATCCATGGAAAGCTGACGGAGCTGATGCGGAGTAATGCCGAGCAGCAGGAGCGGCTGCGAGGGTCGGTGGAAGAGCGGCTGAATGTGCTGAACCGGTCCAATGCAGAAAAGCTGGAAGAGATGCGGGTGACCGTGGACGAGAAGCTGCACGCCACACTGCAGACGCGGCTGACTGAGAGCTTTGGCCAGGTAACAGACCAGCTGACGAAGGTGCATGCCGGGCTGGGAGAGATGAGCAAGCTGTCGGCGGGAGTGGACGATCTTTCGCGCCTGTTTACGAATGTGAAATCGCGCGGCCAGTTTGCAGAGGCCATGCTGGACAACCTGCTGAAGCAGATGCTGGCGCCGAACCAGTTTGTGCGCAATGCGCAGGTGAAGGCGGGGACGCAGGAGTCGGTGGAGTTTGCGGTGAAGTTTCCCGGGCCGAACGGAGACGTGCTGCTGCCGATTGATTCGAAGTTTCCCCGCGAGAGCTGGGACCGGCTGGAGACGGCGTACGAGAATGGCAGCGCGGTTGAGATTGCCGGGGCGCGGCGGGCGTTTGAGAGCGCCATTCGGATTGAGGCGAAGCGAATCTGCTCGAAGTACATCAACGAGCCGGTGACCACGCCGAATGCGGTCATGTTCCTGCCGACCGAAGGCCTGTATGCCGAGGTGATGCGGCGCGACGGGCTGCATGATGAGATTCAGCAGAACTGCAAAGTGATGATCGCGGGGCCGAGCAACTTGTCGGCGATCCTGACGAGCTTCCAGATGGTGTTCCAACTGGTGAACCTGCAGAAGAAGGGCACCGAGGTGTGGAATGTGCTGGCCACGGCGCGGAATGAGTTTGGGAAGTTTGGCGAGTTGATGGAGAAGATGGACCGCCAAGTTGGTACGGTGCAGAACACCATCCGCGACCTGGGGACGAGGACGCGGGCGATCAATAAAACGCTGCGGGATGTGGCTTCTGAAGCGGCGCAGCCCGAGCTGCCGCTGAATGGGAACGGAAACGGCTCGCAATACGGGATTCTGGTGCCGGCGCTGGCTGCGGCGACCGAGGACGAGTAGGGGCCCCGGCGGCGCACGAGGCGCGGCGCTTTGGTTTACACTCACCTAGGCGCTGGGTATCCTTGCATATTGTGTGAATTGCATTTGCACCTCACGCCGAAACGGGAACGAGCGAGTACACGAATTCGAAGGCAAACAGGAGAAAGCAATGGCAGCAGTTGATGAGAAGGTGAAACAGATCATTGTCGAGCAGCTTCAGGTGGATGAGGCAGAGGTTACGCCGGGCGCGAGCTTTCAGGAAGACCTGGGCGCGGACTCTCTCGACGTGGTGGAACTGGTAATGCAATTTGAAGAAGCCTTCGACATCCAGATCCCGGACGAGGACGCGGAGAAGATCAAGACTGTGAAGGATGCCATCGATTACATCGAGAAGAGCCAGAAGGGCAAGTAGCAATGGTAGAAAGACGAGCGGTGGAGCAGGAGCCGGCTCGGCGGCGGGTCGTCGTCACTGGGCTCGGGCTGGTCTGCGGTGTGGGCAAGACCGTCGCGGAGGTGTGGGAAGGATTGCTGTCAGGCCGGAGCGGCATGGCAGAGATCAAGGCGTTTGACCTGACCGGGCACCCGGTTCGGTTTGCTGCCGAGGTTAAGGATTTCGACCCGCTACTGTTCATCGACAAGAAAGAGGCCCGCAAGATGGGCCGCTTTATCCATTTTGCGATTGCCGCATCGGACGAGGCGATCCGGCACTCGGGGCTGAAGGTCGACCAATCGAATGGGGACCGGGTCGGCGTTCACATCGGCTCCGGGATCGGCGGTTTCGACGTGATCGAGCGGGAGCACTCGGCGATGCTGGCCGGAGGCCCGCGCAAGATCTCCCCTTTCTTTATTCCGGGTTCGATTGTGAACCTTGCGGCGGGCCATGTTTCGATCCGTTTTGGGGCGCGCGGCCCGAATGAGGCGACCGCGACGGCGTGCACCTCTTCGGCGCACTCAATTGGAGACGCGTTCCGCATCATTCAGCGTGGCGACGCGGACGCGATGATCGCGGGCGGCACGGAAGCTGCGATTACGCCGATGGGCGTCGGCGGCTTTGCTGCGATGAAGGCGCTGTCGACGCGCAATGACGATCCCACGCATGCATGCAGGCCGTGGGACAAGGACCGCGACGGATTTGTGGTGGGCGAAGGCGCGGGCATTCTGATTCTGGAAGAGCTGGAGTTTGCGCGGGCACGCGGAGCGAAGATCCTGGCCGAGGTGGTCGGGTATGGCATGTCGGCGGACGCCTTCCATATGACGGGGATGGCGCCGGAGGGCGAGGGTTGCGCACGAGCAATGAATGCGGCGTTGCACTCGGCGGGGCTTTCACCCGATGCGGTGGACTATGTGAACGCCCATGCGACTTCGACCCCGCTAGGGGATGCTCTGGAATCGAAGGCGATTGAGACGGTGTTCGGGGAGCGGGCGTTGAATCACACGCTTCTGGTGAGCTCGACGAAGTCGATGACCGGACACCTGCTGGGCGGCGCGGGCGGGCTGGAGGCAGGCATCACGGTGATGGCGATGCTGAACCAGATTGCTCCGCCAACAATGAATATTGTCGAGCTGGATCCGCAGTGCCGTCTGAATTATGTGGCGAATTCGCCGCAGAAGGTGAAGATCGATTACGCGCTCTCGAACTCGTTCGGGTTTGGGGGTACGAACGGCTCGCTGGTGTTCCGGCGCTGGACAGAATAAGGCTCATGGCTTTCCGCTCGGGTTTGCATGGTTTTGAGCAAGAAGAAGGCCTCCCGGATCGGGAGGCCTTCTGTTTCCGGCAGAGCCTTCGGCTTACATGGTAACGCCGCCGCCCACCTTCTTTTCCTTATTGATTTCGTTCTGCTTTCTGGCTCCCATGGCGCGCTGAATCCACTTGTCGGCCTCGTCCAGATCGGCCTTGCGCGCGTCGTCGTTGCCGCACTCGAGGTCGGCTTTGCGACGGTAGGTGAGCTGCAGGTACTGCATGGCGTCGTCGTAGTTCGGGTTCAGGTTGATCGCCTTCTGCAGGCTCTGAATTCCATCGTCAACGAGGGCACTGTTCTCACCCTGCAGCTTGGAGCATGCAGCCTTGCTCAATTTTTTGTTGCCCTGGCCGTCGTCCGTAAGGCCGTCGGCAGCGAGGACAGCGACGGAGTTTTTGTAGGCAAGCGTCCAGTCCACAAAGCCGATGATGTAATAGGCCTCAGGCTCATTCGGGGCCACTGCGATCACTTTGAGCTCATCCTGCTTGGCCTGGTCGAATTTCTGGATGTTGCGATTGATGGAAGCAATCTGCTTGAGCGCGGTGACGTCGTTCGGATTCTTCTGGAGGACGGCGTTGAAGCTGTCGATGGCCTTCTGGGCCATGGCCAGATTCTCCGGCGTCATCAAGTTGGGAACAACCTGGGAGGCATAGGTTGTGGCGAGGTAGAGCTGGGCGGTGGGATTATTAGGGTCCAGCTGCACTGCATTCTGGAAGTATCGGGTCGCCTGCTCGTACTGGGCGTTCTTGAATGCCGCGACGCCTTTGGTTAGCTGGTCTCGCGACTTGAGAAAGTCGCAACCTGTTGAAGAGCCAAGTATAACCAGCAATGTAACCAAAGCCGGTGTACGTGCATTCAATTTCATGGCGAGGGAGTTCTCCTTGCGGTAAAACGGGTTTCTGACTGCTTGTGCCGGTTCTTGTACGTCACAAGATTGTACCGGCAGAATGGCTGATATTACCAGCGTCGCTGCCGTATTTACGAGTAAGGCCGTACAGAAGACGCTAAGACAAGTTTCGTTTAAACAATTCTGCCGTCGCGCATGTGAATTGAACGGGCCGCGTAGGCGGCGGCCTCAGGATCGTGCGTGATCATGAGAATGGTCTGACCGGTGCGCTGGTTGAGATCTTTGAGTAAGCCCAGCACAGCGGCGCTATTTTCGCTGTCGAGATTGCCGGTCGGCTCGTCCGCCAGCAGGATTGCGGGCTTCTTGATGATGGCTCGGGCGATGGCGACCCGCTGCTGCTGGCCGCCGGATAGGGCGCGCGGCTTGTGCTTCAGGCGGTCCTGAATCCCCAGCAGTTTGAGAATTTCAACGAACTCCGGAGTGAATTCGGTGGGGCGGCCGCCGATGTACTCGACCAGCT
>Ga0207695_10000248_pt1 | contig 140288 bp, 131 predicted proteins | sample KBSC54metaG_FD_184354 | JGI IMG/M metagenome (GOLD analysis project Ga0207695, IMG submission 184354) | Corn rhizosphere microbial communities from Kellogg Biological Station, Michigan, USA - KBS C5-4 metaG (SPAdes) (version 2) | ecosystem: Host-associated > Plants > Roots > Rhizosphere >... | reverse complement strand
TGATACAGTCGAAAGCATAAACAACAGAGTTACCGGCAAAATAGTAGGTCCGAAATATAGAGTATCTGTCTTCATGGGCGCCGAATTGGGAGTCGATAGACCGCCATGTGATACTTTTCGGCACCCAGACAGGAATGCAATTTTAAACTAGGCCTGAGGCGTGGACGGATTATGAAGGCCGTAGTTGATTATTACCGCGGCGACGACCTGCCTTTGGCTCAAGGGTAATTTATTACATTATTATTCACTTTAAGGCTATCGTATGTTAGAATATATCTCTTCGTAATTAAATATTTTGAAATTATTGTTTGCCAGGAATATTTTTGGAGCGTATCAACATTAAATAGGAAAATTTGTAATGATCCATTTATTTTAAAGTTCGGAAGGAGATACTCAGGAATATCAATTTGATGTTGTCGATTGGGGTAGATTAAAGAGCTGTCCAAATTATTCACTATCGACGTGTCGGGGAAAAAAGTTGAATATGAATATTTAAAGGTGTCATTCGAATTATTTTGAATAAAGAATGTGTATTTAGGCAAAGTAACTGACTTTAAATCGCCAGACGTGCACGCCGGAAACGCTAAGCTAATTATAGGTCCAATAATTAAAATGATATTTGACAACTTCAAACTCATGCCTAATTATTCATTTAGCGTTAATATAAGCCCTGTATCCGGACGTATACCATTTATTTGTCTCTGCAATCGCCGGCACAATGAACTGGCCATCTAGTACAAAAGATTTGATCGGGTTCAAGCAGATCCTGCCAGCATGCTACGTCTGCGGACTGATGATTTTAGAGAGCGTAATCGTCCCATGCAGGGCAGGAATATAAATTTGCCAATCATAACCGGCAACTATGGTATAACGGGGATCGCCACTGCCATCAGCTGTCCCACCCTCTTCTACAATAGTGGTGCCACCGAAGGTGTCATTAAGGGCCGGCCCTGCGCCGACAATCAACAGCAAAACCACAGTTGACGCAATATGTAGAACGCTCATCTTAATCAAAGGAATCGCTTTATTCAGCCATAGCTTAATATTAGGCAATTGCATTCGATGATGCGGCTAAGGTTCTTTGAATAGTTTGTTAAAATGTTACCGGCGAAAATTTCGTTTACTGGTAAACATAGGTCTTCGTCGCCACCTCGCCGTCGCTGCCCGTGTCGGTTTCTTTGGTGAGGCGTCCGTGGCTGTCGAAATCGTAGCCATAGGTGATGGTGATGATCGGGTTACCCGAACCGTCGGTCACCTTTTGCGTCGCGGGAAGAAATTTCGACGGCTCGGGGAAATACGTGGGGTTGATCCGCACATTCAGCGGCTTATCGGTGTAGGTGAAGTTGGAAATATAATTGATATTGTTATAACCGTCGGTGTTGACGTCTTTGATCATGCTGCCATCCTTGTCAAAAGTGTAGTCGTCCTGTCTGAAAAGACCTGGCACCCCGCCGGAATAGTCATAGGTCTTTTCACGCGTCAGCAGGCCGCCGTTGTAAATATATTTCTCGGTCGTCGTGTCGTTCGTGTTGTTATACTGGTAGGTGCTGTCGACGAATCCGGCGCTGTTGATGTAGGCGATCTCATGAATGTCGGGTTGGCCGTATTCGTAAAGATCCAGGGTAAACGTCGCCGGGGTAGGGTATGCGTACACGAATTTCAGGGCGGGCGAGGTCAGCCCCGTGAGCCGGTCCTGGTTGTCGTAGGAAACGCTGAAGCTGTCGGTCACATGCGACGCGCCGTTGATGGCGTCTTCTATATACCATTTCAGCTTATTGGAATTGCCGTTGGCGTCGGTGCCGCCGTTCTTTTTACAGGCAGGCAAAAAAGCGGCCGCCAGCAAAAGGGCGATGAGGGTGGTATTTTTCATAAATCAGTCAGACGCCGGGAGCGCGGCGCGACAACAAGATACACATTTATACCAATACAACGAATTGCCCATAACCTCCTATTTTTGTGCATCTTAACAGACCGCGGATGCACCCATTGTACAGCCTGGACTCCCTCGTGAGCCTCCTCACCCTGATCGTGCTGGAGATCGTGTTGGGGATCGACAACGTTATCTTCGTATCGATCCTGATCGGGCGTCTTCCGTCGGGTGAGCAGCTGGCCGCCCGCCGGGTATGGATGATCGCCGGTATCCTTATACGCAGCGGGTTGCTCCTGGGTTTGGGCTGGCTGGTCACCAACGGTAATTCAAAACTGTTTTCGGTAGCCGGATATGGTTTCAGCACCCGCAACCTCATCATGGCCGCAGGCGGGTTATTCCTCCTCTATAAAACGGTAAAAGAACTACACGAGAAGCTCGAAGGCGACCCTCGGGAAGGCGAACGCGAGGACGAAGCGGTTCACCCGTCATTCGGCGCCCTTGTCGCACAGCTGGTGCTCGTGGATACGGTCTTTTCATTCGACAGCATCGTCACCGCCATCGGGCTGGCGCAACAGATCGCCGTCATGATCACGGCCGTGGTGCTGGCCATGATCCTCATGTTCTTTTTTTCGCGGGCGATCGCAGGATTTATCAATCGCCGCCCTACCGTCAAGATCCTCGCATTGTCCTTTCTGCTGATGGTCGGATTCAGTCTTCTCTTCGAAGGGCTCGAGCCGATCCACCATATGCATATCGACAAGGGATACATCTATTTCTCGATGGCGTTTGCCTTCGGGGTCGAGTTGCTGAACAGCCGTATAAGGAAAAAATAAGCTATATTCAGTCCCTAAACTTCTGCCTATGGCCGCCACCGACAAACGCATCGACGCGTATATCGCCAAATCAGCCGATTTTGCCAAACCCATCCTGAACCATTTGCGCAGTCTCGTGCATAAGGCCTGCCCGGATGCGACCGAAACGATCAAATGGGGAATGCCTTTTTTCGAAAACAGCGGTTCGATACTTTGCAATATGGCGGCCTTCAAACAGCACTGTTCCTTCGGGCTCTGGAATGCGCCCTTGCTGAAGGATCCGAAAGGTATCCTGCAGGTGAAGGACAAGAATGCCATGGGGCATTTTGACCGGATTACCTCGCTGAAAGATCTGCCGGCCGACAGCGTCATCCTGGCCTATCTGAAAGAAGCCGCTTCGCTGAACGCACAGGGAGTGAAGAAGCCGGTGTCGAAAAAGGAGCCCAAACCGGAATTGGCGGTACCGGCAGAATTGGCGGCCGCGCTGAAGAAAAACAAAAAGGCGAAAGCCACTTTTGATAATTTTTCGCCTTCGGGTCGCCGCGAGTATATCGAGTGGATCGTGGAAGCAAAGACCGGGGCCACCAGGGAGAAGCGTCTAGCCACCACGATCGAGTGGCTGGAAGAAGGGAAACAGCGGATGTGGAAGTACCAGAAGTGAGTTAACGGATGCAAAGCAAGGTCGCGGCAACGATGCCGGCGGTTTCCGTCCGAAGCCGGTTGGATCCCAGCGTGACGGGGAGGAATCCATTTGCCAGCGCACTATCGACTTCTTTTGATGAAAAGTCGCCTTCGGGTCCGATGAGGATGAGCGAAGAGGCGCTTGTTTCGGCGGCAGCGAGACCGGCCGTTGGACGCGGGGATTCCAGGCAATGGGCGATATAGCGGGCGGGGGCGGCAGCGGATCGAATGAGATCGGCGAAGGAGGTGGGCGCCGCCAGGTCGGGCAGCCAGGTCTGTTGCGATTGAAGAAGGGCGCTGACCGCAATTTGCCGCAGCCGTTCCAACCGGATGGAGGCCCGCTCGGTGCGTTCGCAAAGCAAGGGTATGACGGCGCTGACGCCTATTTCTGTGGCCTTTTCCAGGAACCATTCGAATCGGGACATATTTTTAAGGGGGGAAATGGCGATCGTTACATTTCTCTCCGGCGGTGACAGGGAAATGGAAGACCGGATGGATACACGGCATTTCTTTTTATGGTCGACGACGATCTCCGCGGTTAGGAGGGCCCCTTTTCCATCGGTGAGCTGCAGCGACTCGCCGCGCTGCATCCGGAGGACCTGTACGATATGCCGCGAGTTATCCTCCTCCAGGGTCACTTCGGTTGCCGCGGGATCATAGGACTCGATATAAAAAAAAGGCAGTGCCATGCTCCACCAGCTTAGAAAGGCGCCTCGTCGTCTTCCATGGGCAGATCCTTCATCCGGCTGCCGGCCTGGATATAGAGCCGGGCGCCTCCTCCTTCATTGTCCTGGACGGGTTTCCAGTTGCCGGAAGGCATCCCGATGCCGCCGAAATCGTCATCGCCGTATTCGGTGAACTTCTGGATATGCAGCAGCGCGCGCAACTTGATGGTCTCCAATGACCCGTTCCGGTGTTTGGCGATCTTGACATGCGTTTCGCCCTTATTGCTTTCCCCGTTCTCATTAGCGGTAATGCCATAATATTCGGGGCGATAGAGGAACATGACCATGTCTGCGTCCTGTTCGATGGCGCCGGATTCCCGCAGATCGCTCAGCTGGGGTATCTTCTCCCCTTCCTTGCGGGATTCCACCGCGCGGCTCAGCTGCGAAAGTGCTATGATGGGCACTTGCAGCTCTTTGGCCAGGCCTTTCAGGTCCCGCGAAATGCGGCTGATCTCCTGCTCCCGGTTGCCGTTCCTGTTGTCGCCGGCTCCGCTCATGAGCTGCAGGTAATCGATGATGATCATTCCGACATGGTGTTTGTTCTTTAGCCGACGACATTTGGCGCGGAGCTCGAAGATATTCAGCGCAGGGGTGTCATCGATGAAGATAGGCGCCTTCGCCAGCCTGTCGATCCCCTTTTTGTACAGCTGTTTCATTTCGTGCTCTTCGAGCCGCCCCCTGGCGATCTTTTCCATGAAGATCTCGGATTCCGCACTTAGGATTCGCTGGACCAGTTGGGCGGAGCTCATTTCAAGGCTGAAGAACGCAACGGGTGTCGGTTTGGTAGGATGGAGGGCCGCATTGCGGGCAAGATTGAGCGCAAAAGCCGTTTTACCGACGGCGGGTCTAGCGGCGAGGATGATCAGGTCGGTGCTCTGCCATCCGTAAGTTACCCTGTCCAGCGATGCGAACCCGCTGGGAACACCGGTGATCTCATCCTGTTTATGACGCAGGTCCTCGATGCGCTGGATGGTTTTGACCAGCACGCTGTCGATGCTGTCGAAATTCTTGCGAAGGTGGTTGTTGGTAATTTCGAAGAGTTTGCTTTCGGCGTCATCGAGGAGATCGAAAACGTCGGTGCTATCCTCGTAGGCATCGCCGATGATCTCACCGCTGATACGGATCAGCTCGCGCTGGATGAATTTCTGAAGGATGATCCGCGAGTGCGTTTCGATATTGGCAGAGGAAACGACCGCATTGGTGAGCTTGGTCACATAGTAAGGTCCGCCGATTATATCGAGCTCGGAACGTGTCTTAAGCTCCTCCACGACGGTCAGGAGGTCGATAGGCTGGCTTTTCTGAGCCAGGCCCTGCATGGCCCGGTAGATGCGCTGATGTCCTTCCAGGTAGAAACACTCCGGTTTAAGGATTTCGACTACCGTGTCGAAAGCACTGGTTTCCAGCATAATAGCGCCTAGCACGGCTTCTTCCAGTTCTTTGGCCTGGGGGGGGATCTTTCCATAGACCATGGTGCTCAGGTCTACCGGAGGCTTACGCCTCATTTTAGTACGATCCTTGTTAAGGTGAAGATCAGTGAAATCCATAGCAAACCGTAGGAATGATAACTTTTAATAAAATATTTTGCGAAACGCTCGGCCAAAGGTGCGGGTAATCATTAACGAATTGTTACGTCAACATGAACGGAATGTTACCCGATTGGTCAGGGAGGCGAATATAGAATTCCTAAATCCGTCGGACGAAATTTTTCTTTTTGTTTCTTTATCCTATAGAAATTCACCTGTTTATTCACAGGCAATACAGGCTTATGCACAGTATTGCCCAGCCTATCCACAATTTAAAAAAGTTTTCAGTCCTTTTGAGATTTAAATTCACACGTGTTGTGCAGAAGTATTTGGAGGCAAAAATTTTGCCGGGAAGATTGAACTACAGAATGCAGTTTGGCGTGTTTTAAAAGGCCGGCAGACGTTTTGTCTGCCGGCCAAAGCGAAGTGTAGCGCGGGTTTGAAAGAGATGATGCGAAAACCCTAAACGCTGTAATGCGGCCCCTTAGGGCTTATTGCCCAGGTTTATTGTCCGGTTTTCCAGGCGGGTGTGGCGGACGTTGCTGATCTGGCGCAGGTTTTGGGTTGTTTCCTACCGGTCTCGCCTGGTTGGCGTTGGACTGCTGTGGAGTGAAACGTCCTCCCTGTCTTACATTGTTCGACGGTTGCCGACCGTTGGCCTGGCTGGGCTGAACACCACGTCCCGGGCGGGCATCGTTGGCGTTATTCGCCTGACCCGAAGGAGCACCGGGGAAGGTAGTGAACCTGCCGCCTCTGGGGTTAGCCGGAGGGTTATTGGCCGGAGGATTGCCGGCGGCCGGTGTGTTCGCCGGGGGGGTATTCGCGGGCTGATTGCCGGCTGGAGGATTATTAGCCGGAGGATTGTTCGCAGGTGCAGGGGTGACCGGACGGTTGTTCCAGCCATTGTGGTTGCCGTTGTTGCCGTTACCGCGATCGTTCCCATTGCCGTTGTTTCCGTTGTTACCGCGATCGTTGCCGTAGCTGTTACCATTACCGTTGTTACCGTTCCCGTTGCCATTGTTTACATTTCCGGCGCCTTGCTGCTGGTTCTGTTGGTTATTGTTCCAGCCGTTGTGATTACCGTTATTGCCATTGCCGCGATCGTTGCCATAGCCGTTCCCATTGCCGTTGTTTCCGTTGTTACCGCGGTCGTTGTTATTGTTCCAACCATTGTGATTGCCGTTATTCCCATTGTTCCGATTGAAGTCGGCATCGGAATTTCCTCCTCCTGGGTTCCCGTAGTACGTCCTGTTGATCGGCCGAACGTTGTTTATATTCTGATAGCGCGACGGTGCATAAGCCGGGCGGCCATAATTACCGCCGTTCGGGTTGCCTGAAGGCACGGAATTAACGTGCGGACGGTAAACTGCAAAAGACCCTGCCGTGGTCTGTCCGCCGGGCGTGCGGCTTTCGCGGATGGGTATCGGATGCAAGGGGGAGCCGGTATAACGCACCACCTCATTGGGATCAGGTCCATACCCGTAATGCTGATTGCGCGGACGGTTGATCACCGTGGTATTATTGATGATCGTCGTTCGGTTGATGATGGTGATATTGCTTGTTTCCCGCACATAATAGTTGCTGACATGCGGGCTCGAAATATATTGATGCGGCACGAAACACCAGTAGTGCGGGGGAGGGTTATAACCGCCGGCGATCGTCAGGCTGGCGGAAGGTCCAAGCGGCGCCCATCCGTAGTAGCTGTCGCTGTTGCGCCAGGCGACCCAGGCGGGCGCCCATTCATTACCGGGAACCCACATCCATCCGTAACCGTCCCTGAAGAACCAACGGCCATAGTGGAAAGCGGCCCATCCCCAGGGATAGCCGGAATCCCAGGTCCATCCTTCGTCGGTATAGGCCCAGTAACCATTAGAGGAGTAAGGCTTGAAATCGCTGCCCGCATCGGGCATCCAGACATATCCGTACTCAGGATCCTCGATCCACTGGCCATAAGGGCTCAGCTGGTCGTAAAGGGTTTGATACGATACGTCCTCGGGGTCAGCGGGTGGGGGTTCCGCGGGTGCGGCAGCAGGCGGCGGAGCAGGGCGCTGGACCACATAAACGGGTCCGCAAGCGGTCAGGGCGATAGCTGTTGCTATACCCAGGAATAGAAGGCGATTTTTCATACATCAGCTTTTAGTTATATATAGGACTCCAAAACAGGTACCTGGTAAATTCAAAACAAAGGTATTAACATAACCCTAACGTATTTGCCGGGCGATTATTTCCCCGGCGTCCGGAAGCGGGCTTGATCAAAAAAATTACCTTTGGGCCAAAAGCAGATCAATGACCATCAGTTACAACTGGCTTTGCGATTATCTACCGATCACCATAGGACCCGATCAACTATCTAAGATACTGACTTCCATCGGTTTAGAAGTAGAAAGTCTGGAACTGTTCGAATCGGTCAGGGGTGGTTTGAAGGGCCTGGTCATCGGGAAAGTGGTGGAATGCAGCCCGCATCCCAATGCGGACAAGCTTCGGCTTACCAGGGTGGATGTCGGCGGGAAGGAGCCTTTATCGATCGTTTGCGGGGCATCTAACGTAGCTGCGGGGCAGAAGGTAGTCGTCGCCTTACCCGGGGTAACCATTTATCCTGTCAAGGGAGCCCCTTTTACGTTGAAAGTAGCGAAGATCAGGGGCACGGAAAGTCACGGAATGATCTGCGCCGAGGACGAGATCGGGCTGGGCGAAAGCCATGACGGCATCCTGGTCCTGCCGGATGAGGCAACCGTCGGAATGGCGGCGGAAGAATGGTTCCATCCCTATACGGACCGCCTGATAACGATCGGGCTCACCCCAAATCATATGGATGCCATGAGTCATTGGGGAGTGGCGAGGGATGTCTGCGCCTGGCTATCGCATCATGAGCAGAAGGAGTATATACCCAGGCAACCTTCAGTGACAGCGTTCAAAACGGCCGGCAACGGCGCCCCGGTATCGGTCAGTATCCAGGACCGCCGCGGATGCGCGCGATTTTCGGGTCTTACCATCAGGGGCGTCACGGTCCGCGAATCTCCGCGCTGGATGCAGGACAGGCTGAAGGCGATCGGCATCCGAAGCATCAATAATATTGTCGACATCACCAATTATGTACTGCATGAGATGGGACAGCCCCTGCATGCCTACGATCTGAACGATATCAAGGGAGGACAAATCATCGTCAAACACCTGCCCGAGGGCACGGCCTTTGTTACGCTGGACGAGAAGGAACGTCGGCTTTCGGCGGAGGACCTGATGATCTGCAATGCGGAGGAGCCAATGGGTATTGCAGGTGTTTTCGGGGGACTGCACAGCGGGATCAAGGCCGATACAACCGACATCTTTCTGGAGAGCGCCTGGTTCGACCCCACCGATATCCGCAAGACATCTTTCCGCCACGGTCTGCGTACCGATGCCGCCGTACATTTCGAGAAAGGAATGGATATTTCCGGCACGGTAAATGCGCTGAAACGTGCGGCACTGCTCATCCTGGAACTGGCGGGCGGAACGCCGGCCCCGGAGATCGTGGACGTTTATCCGGAACCGGGAAAGAAAACGGAAGTGATGTTGAAGCTCGATTATCTGAGAAAATTAAGCGGCAAGGGATATGTGCTTACTGAAGCATTGAGGATCCTTCGGGCACTTGGGTTCGAAACGATAAGGGTAAGCGAAGCAGCCGATGCCATCCGGGTTGCCGTACCCTGGCACAAACCCGACGTCAGTCTGCCGGCCGACCTGGTGGAAGAGATCATGCGGATCGATGGACTGGACAACATCACCATACCGGGGACCATCGCGATCTCGCCGGCCGTAGAGAAGGATGCCTCGCGCGCCGCGTATAAAACGTCGGTAGCGCATTACCTGGTCGGGCAGGGATTTAACGAAATACTCACGAATTCGATCACGAACAGCGCATACTTCAGCGAAAGCGAACTGGCAACGACGGTGAAAATGATCAATAACCTGAGCGCCGGGCTGGATGTCCTTCGTCCTTCAATGCTCGAGACCGGCCTGGAGTCGGTAGCCTATAACCTCAACCGGAAGACGGCCCGGTTGCGTTTCTTCGAATTCGGCAAGACCTATCGGTCGGACGGAGTGGGGAAATATACCGAGGCGAACCATCTGGGCCTGTACCTCACCGGACCACTACAGGAAGAGTCATGGAAAGGGAAAGCGCGGGATCTCGACATTTTTTACGTGAAGGGGCTTTGTGAATCGCTGTTCCGGCTGGTAGGCCTGGCACCGGATCACTGGCGGATACTGGAAGATCATCCCAAGCTGCAGCAAGGTCTGGCCATCGGGGCAAAAGGGAAAGCCGTGATGGAAGCGGCGCCTGTAAGAACCGGGCTGCTGAAACGATTCGATATCAAACAGGAATTGTTCTTTGTCGATGTACAGTGGGACCTCCTGATGGAGCTGGCGGGCAAACGGACCATCGAATTCCGCGAGCTGCCCAGGCAATTGCCGGTACAACGCGATCTGGCGATGATCATAGACAAATCGCTGCCATTCGGGCGCGTGGAGCAGACGGTGCGGGACATCCGCCTGGATAAATTGCGGGAAGTGCAGCTTTTCGATATATTTGAAAACGAAGAGAAGCTCGGTCGCGGCAAAAAATCGCTGGCCGTCAGCTTCACTTTCCTGGATGAAGAGAAAACGTTAACGGATAAGGAGATCGACGGAATGGTCAATCAGATCATGAGTGCGCTGGAAAAAGAGGTGCAGGCGGAGATCCGGAAATAGTGCGTGCCGGGGAATAGAAAACGAAATGAGCGACGATACCAATAGTGCGGGAAGATCCTTTCCTCCTACGGGAGATGCCGAGCTCCGCGTCCGGCGGATCCAGGACAAGCTGCAGCAGTTGCTGAGGCAGCGCGATCTGTTGCAAAAAGAGAACGGAAGACTAAGGGAGGACATCCGGTCGCTGCAGGAGGACCTATTGGATCGGACGACAAAACTGGAATTGTTACAACAACAGGTGGAGATCTTGAAGGCTACACAAGCGGCGATGAGCGAAGACGAAAAACGGGCGTTGGAGAAAAGACTGGGCCAGTACATCCGGGAAATCGACCGGTGTATTGCGATGCTGGGCGAGTGACAACCCTCAGACGCGTTTGACGAGGCGCATTTTCATCTCGTCCTGTCCACGCGAAATTTCCAGGGTATACACGCCATACGGCAGGTCGTTCAGACCGTTCCAGGCCAACTCCTGCTGATCAATTCCTACCTCTGTCTCGAGGGCGCTGCAGACCAGGCCGGTGTCATCTTTGAGGACGGCCTTTAATAAGCATTTCTGTGGATGGTCGACCTGAAAGGTCAGATGGTCGATGAATACGGGGCTTTTAACTTTTAAGAACATGGCTTTTGTAGGTTTTAAATAGGGTATTGGTGTCAAATGGCTCGTTGTTTTATAAGAATCGTTCTAATGTGTTCGGATACTGGCTGTTAATAAAGTGTGAATAAATATAAAACAAGTATTTCAACAATGCAAGAGTTAATCCCAATAAATGTTGTTATAGGCGATCGGACCTACCGGATCAAGATCGAACCCCGGGACGAAGAGGTCGTCCGGAAGACCCTCAAACAGATTAATGACAAGGTCGTCGAGTTCAAGACGCAATTTGCCGGCCGGGACATGCAGGACTATATTGCCATGGTCGTCCTGTGGTACGCCACCCTGCCGGCCTCTGAGGGGGGCGGCCCGGCTATGAATCCCGCTGTCCTGGATGCCCTTGCCCGCATGGAACAGCAGTTGGACAAGGTTTTATAGTCGTTATTACGTATCTTCGCCCATTGATACAAAAAACGGACCATACGTTTGGTTATGTCATCATATTTAAATTTAATATAAATGTTATATACTGTTATAGCGGCAGTTATAGCCCTGGTGGTGGGGATTGTCGCCGGTAAGCTACTCTTCGCCAAAAATACACGCCAACAGATAGAGGATGCGGAGCGACAGGCCAGGAAGATCGTCGCCGATGCTCAAACGGCCGCAGAAAGCCTGAAAAGGGAAAAACAACTGGAAGCCAAAGAGAAATTTGTACAGCTGAAGGCGGAACACGATAAAGAGGTGTTGGAAAAGAACCGGAAAGTCAACGACGCGGAGGCCCGTATAAAACAGAAAGAGCAGAGTATCAACCAGAAGCTGGAAAATCTTGATAAACAGGCCAAGGACAATGATGCGATCAAGGAGAACCTGAACCGCCAGATCGAGGTGGTCAATCTCAAGCGGACCGAGCTGGAAAAACACCAGGAAGAACATATCCGCCGCCTGGAAAAGATCGCTGCCCTCACGGCCGAGGAAGCCAGGACGCAGCTGGTGGAAAGTCTGAAACAGGAGGCGCAGACCCGGGCGCTGGCGCTTCAGCAGGAGATCATCGACGATGCCAAGCAGAAGGCAAATAAGGAGGCCCGGAAGATCATCATCCAAAGCATTCAGCGAACCGCCGCGGAACAGGCTATCGAAAACTCGATCACCGTTTTCAATCTTGAAAGCGATGAGATCAAGGGGCAGATCATCGGCCGGGAGGGTCGTAATATCCGGGCCATCGAAGCGGCGACGGGGGTCGACTTGATCGTGGACGACACGCCCGAAGCTATCGTATTGTCCTCTTTCGACCCGCTGCGCAGGGAAATTGCGCGGTTGTCGCTACAGCGACTCGTAACCGACGGGCGGATCCATCCGGCCCGTATCGAGGAGATAGTGGAGAAGACGCGGAAGCAAATAGAGGAGCAGGTGATGGAGATCGGAGAACGCACCGTTATCGAGCTGGGAATCCATGGGTTGCATAAGGAGCTGGTCCGGATCGTCGGAAAGATGCGGTTCCGGTCATCCTATGGTCAGAACCTGCTGATGCACAGTCGCGAAGTTGCCAATCTTTGCGGGATCATGGCAGCCGAACTGGGCATGAATCCCAAGCTGGCCAAAAGAGCAGGATTGTTGCACGATATCGGCAAGGTTCCCGATGAGGAAACCGAACTAAGCCATGCCCTGCTGGGAATGAAGCTGGCCGAAAAATATGGGGAGAACCCGGCCGTGATCAATGCCATCGGCGCGCACCATGACGAGGTGGAAATGCAATACGTCATAGCGCCCATCATCCAGGCTTGCGACGCCATCAGCGGCGCGCGGCCCGGTGCGAGACGCGAGATCATGCAGCAATACCTGCAGCGGATAAAAGATCTTGAAAATCTGGCACTTGCATACCCGGGAGTGGAAAAGGCCTATGCGATCCAGGCCGGCCGTGAGCTGAGGGTCATCGTGGAGGCCGACAAGGTCACCGATATCGACAGCGACAAGCTCAGCTTCGAGATCGCACAGAAGATACAAACCGAAATGACCTATCCCGGACAGATCAAAGTGACCGTTATCCGGGAGAAACGCGCGGTGAATGTGGCCCGCTAAATGTCACGAGGCAAAAAACTTTGTTTTTTGCCTGATTGTAACTACCTTTGCCATCCTTAAAATTTTTGATTATGAACGCTGCTGTAGCTTTTGTACACGAGCAATTGACGGGAAAAAGGTCGTTTCCGGAATTCAAGGCCGGGGACAATATCACCGTCAACTATAAGATCATCGAAGGGAACAAGGAGCGTATCCAGAGCTTCAAAGGCGACGTGATCAAACGCCAGGGTACGGGGCATACGGCGACTTTCACCGTACGTAAAATCTCCGATGGCGTAGGCGTCGAAAGGACTTTCCCCCTGTTTTCGCCGAATATCGAGTCGGTGGAAATGAATAAGGTAGGCCGGGTTCGTCGTGCAAAGCTGTACTTCCAGCGCTCGCGCAGCGGTAAGAGCGCCCGCATCAAGGAAAAGAGGATGGCTGTTACCGGCGAAGGGGCCGGCAAATAGGCCGAAATCTATTTTTGTTACCGAATTTTGTGTATACCTTTGTGATGTACCTAAAATGTAGTTATGGGAGATTTATTCAGTGGTCCGCATATCATTCTGATAGTACTTGTAGTGTTGCTGTTGTTCGGTGGTAAGAAGATCCCCGAGCTGATGCGTGGTCTCGGTCGCGGCATCCGTGAATTCAAAGACGCTAAGGACAATGTCTCTCGTGAGATCGAAGATCACATGAATGACGACAGGAAAACGACGAGTCCGACGAGTCCGACAAGTCCGGGTTCGACAAACAACTCTACTGCAAAAACTACGTCGACGAGTCCAACGACTTCACCGGCTGATCATAATTAGGTTATTACTCGTTTAGAGTGAAACCCCGCGAAGATTTTTGCGGGGTTTTCTATTTTGCAATACTTTTGAAACTTCCATGAAGCTATTTAAGAGAAGGACCAGGAATGGGAGCGATCAGGAGATGTCCTTTGTCGAACATTTGGATGTTTTACGCGGGCATCTTTTTAAATCGGCCGTTGCCGTCGCTGTCGGAGCGATCATCATGGCCGTGTACAATAAGTTCATCGTCACGCGGATCCTGATGGGTCCGACACATCCCGACTTCTGGACCTATAAGACATTGTGCGAGATGGGCCATAAATGGGGGCTCGGCAACAAATTGTGCATGGCAGAGATCCACCTTAGAATGCAAAGCAACGCGGTGGCAGGACAGTTCGACACGTATTTCAATATCATTCTCATCGGCGGCTTCATCCTTGCCTTTCCGTATGTCTTCTGGCAGTTCTGGAAATTCACGAAACCGGCCCTGAAAGAAAAAGAGCTCCGGAATACCCGCGGCGTCATCTTTTGGGTCTCGATGCTTTTCTTCGTGGGCGTGCTCTTTGGCTACTTCATCATCGCGCCGTATACTATCAGCTTCTTCGCCAACTTCTCCCTGGACAGCAATATCGAGAACATTTGGACGATCGGGAGCTATTTCACCACGATCTCCCAGTTGATCCTTGGTGCGGGCCTGGCGTTCCAGCTTCCATTGGTCATGTATTTTCTGGCGAAGATCGGAGTCGTGAGCGCAGCCTACCTGCGCAGGGTCCGTAAATACGCGATCCTGGTCATAGTGATCGTGGCCAGCATCATCACGCCGCCGGATATGCTAAGCACGATCGTCGCTTCTGTTCCCCTGATCCTACTGTATGAGATCAGCATCCTGCTCTGCGTAAAAGTAGAAAAGAACCAAGCCAGGGAGGAAGCCCAATGGGATTGACCTTTGATTCCATAGCAGGTTATCAGCATTGGCTTACAACGCAGCCATCCGGGTGCAGTCGAACGGTCGAAGACTATCTTTCCCGGATCACAGAACATAGCCATCTGAATGCTTTTCTCGAAGTATATGCGGAGGAAGCCCGCGAACGGGCCCGCGGGTTGGATGATAAAAGAAAGGCCGGTAAACCGGTCGGCAAGCTGCATGGCGTCGTAGTGGCGCTGAAGGACGTCATCTCTTTCAAGGGTCATGCCCTCACCGCGGCCTCGAAGATCCTGTCCGGCTATACCGCTGTTTATAATGCGACGGTCGTTGACCGCCTGCTGGCAGAAGACGCGATCATCATCGGCAGGAACAATTGCGACGAATTCGCGATGGGTTCGACGAATGAGAATTCTGCTTTTGGCAACGTATTGAATGCCCGCGACATGAACCGCGTACCGGGAGGTTCTTCCGGAGGCAGTGCGGTGGCGGTGCAGGCCGGATTGTGCATGGTGAGCCTGGGCAGCGATACGGGTGGCTCGGTTCGGCAGCCGGCGGATTTCTGTGGGGTCATCGGTTTGAAACCCAGCTATGGCCGTGTGTCGCGTTACGGATTGATCGCTTACGCCTCTTCTTTCGATCAGATCGGCATTTTCGGGCTGACGGTGCCGGATGTGGCCCGGGTGCTGGAGGTCATCGCGGGAGAAGACGAATTTGACAGCACGGTCCGGCGGGAATCGGGCAATCAGGGAGATGATCCGCAAGATACTTCTGGCGACCCGGATGGAAGCCTGGGATCCTCGAAAGAGGACCCGGACCGAAGATACCGGATTGCCTATTTCAGGGAGGCCCTTGACCATCAGGGGCTGGATCCCGAGATCAGGAACGCTATCCTGGACCGGGCACGGTTATGGCGTGCGGCGGGCCATACGGTCGAAGCCATCGATTTCCCTTTACTGGATTATATCGTGCCGGCCTATTATGTGCTCACTACAGCCGAAGCATCCTCCAACCTGGCGCGCTTTGACGGCATTCGTTACGGTTACCGCACCCCGGAAAAAGGTGTCGAGCTAACGGAATTTTACAAAAAGACCCGAAGCGAAGGTTTCGGACGGGAAGTCAAACGGCGAATAATGTTAGGAACTTTTGTATTGAGCGCAGGCTATTACGATGCTTACTTTACCAAAGCGCAACAAGTGCGCCAGCTGTTGATCGAGCAGACCGAACTGGTCTTCAAAGACTTCGACGTGCTTGTTCTTCCCACCTCACCTACCACTGCCTTTCCCATAGGGGAAAAGATGAGCGATCCTATTGCTATGTATATCGCTGATATATATACGGTTTATGCAAACCTCACCGGAATCCCCGGAATTTCCCTCCCGTTGTTCACCCACACAAATGGCATGCCTTTTGGAGTGCAGGCTATGACAAGTCGGTTTAATGAATTACATTTGCTTCAGTTCTCGCACCTGATAATGCAACATTCCAGCAACGAATGATGCTACAATAAGTCCTACGAAATCCTGCCCTGTGCGACTGAGAGATGTGAAGCGACGACTATCGCAATTTCGCTAGAATCCGTTTGTGATCGATGGCTTAAAGCAATCTCCCTTCTTCCGTACCTATGAAAGATTGTAGACGCCGATATCGGCTGTTTACCATCTTTAAATGTGTTGGACTTATGTACAACAAAAGATTTCTATCGTTGGCCATCACCCTTATCGTGGCTTCCGGATGGACTCATCCTACAACCCTGACCGATACGACGACTTCCGCTACTAGGACGTCGTCTCCCACCACCCTCTCCACCGCCGACAGCGGGGATAATTTTTACAATGAGCTTTTCCTGGCCGCCAGTGTTGGCGGCAGCAACGGCGTCCGGCTTAACCCTAAGGCGCTCAGCTTTGTACAGGACTATATGAAAGAAAATTGGGACGAGCTGCAGGGTATCCGCAGCTGGGCAAGACCTTATTTTAACCTCATCGAGAAGATCCTGACCGAGTACGATCTGCCTAAAGAGCTGAAGTATCTTGCCGTGATCGAGTCCAACCTGAAGTCCACGGCCGTATCACGGGTAGGCGCCAAGGGACCCTGGCAGCTGATGCCCCAGACGGCGCGGGACCTTGGTCTGAAGGTCAACCGGAATATCGACGAGCGGAAGAACTATAGCAAGAGTACGCATGCCGTGGCGCTGTATCTGCGCGACCTCTACAATGACCTGGGCGACTGGTTGCTCGTTATTGCAGCTTATAACTGTGGGACGGCCAATGTCTACCATGCCATCCATCGCAGCGGAAGCCGCAATTTCTGGGACCTCCAGTATTACCTGCCGGCCGAGTCCCGTCTGCATGTCAAAAAATTCATTGCCACACAATATACATTCGAAGGCCAGGGCAGCGTCACGACGCTGACGAGGGAAGAAGCTACCGAGCAGCTGTCCGGATCGGCCATGTTCATCTTCCACCGCAACCTGACCCCCGCGGAGCTGGACAACTCCCGGACCGTCACGATCGCCGGCAGATATTATTCATCGTCCATCGCTAAATACACGCTGCTGGACCCGGCTACCTTCGCGCGTTACAATCCCGATTTCGATAAGATCATGGCCGGCACCAATAACAGCTATGACCTCAAGCTGCCGGCAGACAAAATGGACCTTTTCACGGCCAATAAGTACGATATCCTCCGTGAGTCGGTGGATTCGCTCACCCGGATGGGCGATAACCGCGATGCCGATACGATGGCCGGCCGCGTAGCTGCGAAATAGCCTGCCTTACGGAGTCGCCAACGCCGACGCCCCGGGCCGCAGGCAAGCCCGCCACCGGTTCATGCAAAGGCCTTTCTTATCCCTTCGGCCTTGACCAAACATTCTTCATATTCCGCCGCAGGATCGCTGTAAAAGGTGATCCCCGAGCCGACCTGGTACGAGAGGTACCGGCTGCGGCGGTTATATAGCAGGCTTCGGATAACTACGCTGAAGTCGAAATCGCCGGCCGGGTCGACATAACCAAGTGCGCCGGAAAAAAGACCGCGTCTCGATCGCTCATACCTTGCGATCAGCCGGATAACGCTGTTCTTGGGCGCACCCGTCATCGAACCCATGGGAAAGGTTGCGCGTATGGCATCGGTCCAATCCAGACCGGGAAGCATCTCACCGGCGACCGTCGAGATCATCTGGTACACTTGCGGGAAAGCATAGACCCCATACAGCTCGGTTACCTGCACAGAGCCCGGTACGCATACCCGGGACAGATCGTTCCGGACCAGGTCGACGACCATCACATTCTCCGCGCGATCCTTAGAGCTTTGCTGCAGCGCCTGGCTTCGGCGCCGGTCGGCGGCAGGGTCGCCGGGATTACGGGGCGCTGTGCCTTTGATGGGTTGTGACAGGAGGTTGTTCCCCTTTTTCCGGAGAAAGCGTTCGGGGCTTGCACAAAACAGGTAGCGGTCGCCGAGGCGGTAGAAGGCGGAAAACGGATTAGGAGAAGCCTCGCTCAGCGCCCACCAAACGGACAGCGGGTCGGGATCGGCGGGTTGCGCAAAGAATTCCATGCAGAAATTGACCTCGTAGCAATCCCCGCGAAGGATATGTGCGCGAAGGGCTGCCACGGCGGAGAGGTATTCATCGCGGGTGAACCGCGGCGTGAAAATGGGGGATGGAAGACGGGCGGTCGCGGCGGGAACGGTACCGGTGATAGCTTGATAAATATGGCTATGATCGGAGTGGAACGATCCGATGCACAGGTGGTCCTTTTGCACCAGGACCACGATTTCCGGGACAAAAAAGAACAGATCGGGGAACCCCGGTTCGTCGTTTTGCCGTTGTGGTGCGAACAGAGAGAGCCCTTCGGTTTCGACAGCCAGCTCGTAGCCAAAATGACCGAAAAGCCAGTCCTTGTGTTTAGCCGCCCAGGTCCTGAGACGGGGAAAAGCAGAGCCCGCTGAAGCGCTGCAGGTGTCTATGGCGCCGGCCGCCAACAGGCATTCGAAGGAGGAACCGGGGGGTTGGCCGTGAATGGATGAACCCGGGGGATAGCCCTGGTTATCCAAAAGGCAGCAGGTATCGAATGGGAGAGCCCATGTCAACAACTGTCGTTTAATCCATTGAAGATCGTATATAGGAAATGATGCGTAGGTCCTTTTCACGTGCAATTAAAAGTCATCTTCTTCCTCGTCGAAACCGCTATCGTTGAAGAGATCGAGGTCCTTGAAGTCGTCGTCGAGTCCCAGCTCGTCCTCGTCACCTCCCTTGCTTTTTTTGGAGGTATTGCCGCCCGTGCTTTTTTTCGTCTTTGACTTGGGGATATCGAACTCATCGAAATCAGGGTCCCATTCTTCTTCCTCTTCCACCTTTTCCCATTCGTCTACCTCTTCGTAGTCGTCATCATCATCGTCATCGTCGTCATCCTCTTTTTTGGTCTTCGAGTCGGATTTGGATGCGGCTTTGGACGCAGGCTTTTTTGATGAAGCCTTTGGCGTATCGTCATTCTCATCCAGGTCGTCGTCGTCATCATCGTCATCCAATTGTTTCCTGGATTTTGAAGACGGTTTTTCCGGAGTATCCTTCGGCGTCTGAGGCGCGGATTTCTTTGAACCCTTTCCCTCCTTATCAGATTTTGGTGCCATGCCCAATAAGATTGTTATGTAAATTTTCGGCGAAGTTTTTAATCCGCCAAATATTTTTTTAATTAATTTTCGATCAGCTGATCCTTGCCGGGACCATTTGAAATATAAGCGGTTCTGACGCCCAGGTACTGGTTGATGAACTGCACGTAATCCCGCATCTTCAGCGGCAAGTTATCATATTTTTTCGTTGCGGTGATATCCGTTTTCCACCCTTCGAAGGACTGCAGGACCGGCTCGATCTTCAACCTGTTCATTTGGAAGGGAATCTCGGTGGACATTTCGCCGTTGATCTTGTAGGCCGTACATATTTTCAGCTCCTCGAAGGCATCCAAAACGTCGGCCTTGGTTATAACCAGCTTGGTAACACCATTGATCATGCAGGCAAACCTGAGCGCGACTCCATCCATCCAGCCGCAGCGGCGCGGTCGTCCGGTGGTCGCCCCGAACTCATTGCCGATCTTGCGCAGCTGTTCACCTGTCGCGTCTTCCAGCTCGGTCGGGAAGGGTCCGCCGCCTACCCGTGTGCAATAGGCTTTGCTGACGCCGATGACATCCCTGATCTGTTGGGGCGCTACGCCCAGACCGGTACAAACGCCGGCGGAAATGGTATTGGAAGAGGTGACATAAGGAAACGTGCCGAAATCCACATCGAGCATGCTGCCCTGGGCGCCTTCCGCCAGCACGGTCTTGCCTTTTGCCAGTCTTTCATTGATAAAATATTCGCCGTTGACGATCTTGAACTGGCGGATGAAATCGAGGGCTTCGAAGAACTCTTCTTCCCATTCTGAAAGATCCTCGTGGAAGTTGAGGTTGTCCAACAATTTTTGATGTTTCAGCCGCAGCCTGATATATTGGGTGGTAAAGCTTTTGTCCAGCAGATCGCCGACCCGGAGACCGTTGCGTCCCGTTTTATCCATATATGCGGGAGCGATGCCCTTGAGGGTACTGCCGATCTTCTCCGCGCCTTTCAGCATTTCCGAAGCCTTGTCGAGCGCGCGGTGCGTAGGAAGGATCAGATGGGTACGCTGCGAGATATAGATGTTCTTCCGGTAATCGACGCCGAAGGCCGCAACCGAATCGCATTCTTTTTTGAGGATCACAGGATCGAGTACCACGCCATTGCCGATCAGGTTGGCCGTCTTTTCATGAAAGATACCGGAGGGTATCTGGTGAAGAACGATCTTTTTTCCGTCTACATACAAGGTATGCCCGGCATTGGGCCCCCCCTGGAAACGGGCGATCAGGTCATAGCGAGGCGCAAAATAGTCTACTATCTTTCCTTTTCCTTCATCGCCCCATTGGAGGCCTAAGATTACATCAACCATTAATGATAATTATGTCTGTGATTTGGAGCGGCGAAATTAGTGATTCGCAGCGGAAAAAAATAAGGGATTTACGCAGACCCGGGATTATGGGATTTACGCAGACTCCGCGTCATATCTCACTACCGTGTGAATGCCGTTCAGCTGCATCAGCCGGGAGGCCAGCTCTTCCAGTTCCTCCTTGTCATGTACGTAGATCCGGATATTGCCTTCGAAAAGCCCTTCCCTGGCTTCGATGGTCAGGGCGTTGATATTCAGCTTCAATTCCCCGGAAATGAGGTTGGTGATCTTATTGATGACGCCCACGTCGTCCATGCCTACGATACGGATACCGGTGAGGAACGAGATCTCTTTGTTCTTCGCCCATTTCGTCTTGACGACACGGTGGCCATAACTGGCCATCAGCTTGGCTGCATTGGGGCAATTGGTGCGGTGGATGGTCAGGCCCTTGCCAACGGACACGAATCCGAACACGTCGTCGCCGGGTATAGGTTTGCAGCAGTTGGCCAGTGTATAGACGATACGATCGCTGCTTTCGCCGAAGATGATCAGTTCGGTATCTTTTCGCGGTACGCCGGCTGCGTGGGTTTCGGCCGCGCGCATTTCGGGCGACGGCTTGGGCGGCTTGGGTGGTTCCAGCCTGTCCCCAAGCACCTGGAATTCTTTCAGCTCTTTCAGATCGATGTTATGTACCGCCACCTGGTAAAAAAAGTCCAGCGATGAATTTAGCTTATAAAAGACCGTGAGGACATCGATATTGTGCTGGTTGTAGGCGGCGCCGAAATTCTCAAGCCGACGCTGAACGATATATTTTCCCTCGTCGGCGATCTTCCGCTTCTCATCCTTGAGCGCATCCTTGATCTTGCTTTTAGCTTTAGCCGTTACTACGATGCCCAGCCAGTCTTCGCTGGGTTTTTGTTTGCCCGATGTGATGATCTCGACCTGGTCGCCGCTGCGCAGCTTGTGGCTGATGGGGACCAGCTTATGGTTGATCTTTGCGCCGATGCATTGTTCGCCGATGGCGCTGTGGATGGAAAAGGCAAAATCCAGCGCCGTGGACCCGATGGGCAGCATCTTGACATCGCCTTTCGGCGTGTAGACGTAGATCTCTTCGGCCAGGAAGCTGGTCTTGAAATCCTGCAGGAAATCGATGGAGTCGTTATCCTGGGTATTCAGCACCTCGCGTATCTGCTGGAACCATTTGTCGAACCGGCTTTCGTCGGCCGCGCCTTCCTTGTATTTCCAGTGCGCCGCGAGACCTTTTTCCGCGATCTCGTTCATCCGTTTGGAACGGATCTGTACTTCCACCCATTTCCCCTGGGGACCCATCACGGTAGTGTGCAAGGCTTCGTAGCCGTTGGACTTGGGGTTGCTCAACCAGTCGCGCAGCCGTTCCGGGGAAGGGTTGTATTCGTCGGTGATCATGGAATAGACCTTCCAGCAGTCTTCTTTTTCCTTTTCGGGCGGCGAATTGAGGATGACGCGGATGGCGAACAGATCGTACACCTCTTCGAAGGCGACGCCTTTTTTGCGCATCTTGTTCCAGATGGAGTGGATGCTTTTCGGCCGGCCGTAGATCTCGAAATCGAAGCCCCCGGCTTTGTCTAATTTGTCCTTCAGAGGCTTGACGAATTCGTTGATATACCGCGACCGTTCGCGTTTGGTCTCGGAGAGCTTGCGCGCTATCTCGCGGTATTCTTCCGGTTCGAGGTATTTCATCGCGAGGTCTTCGAGTTCCGTCTTGATGGTATACAATCCCATGCGGTGGGCCAGCGGCGCATAGACGTAGACGGTTTCGGAGGCGATCTTCAATTGCTTTTCCCGCTTCATACTGTCCAGGGTCCGCATGTTATGCAGGCGGTCGGCCAGCTTGATGAGGATGACCCTTGGGTCGTCGGTCAGCGTAAGGAGTATCTTTTTGAAGTTTTCAGCCTGGCGGGACGCATTGACGTCCACCACGTTGGAGATCTTCGTCAGACCGTCGACGATGCGGGCGATCTCGCCGCTGAACTCCCTTTCCACGTCTTCGAGGGTGATGTCGGTATCTTCCACCGTATCGTGGAGCAGGGCGCAAATGGTGGAGCGGACACCCAGACCGATCTCCTCGGAGCAGATGCGGGCCACGGCCAGGGGGTGAAGGATGTAGGGTTCGCCGCTTTTCCGGCGCATTGTTTTGTGTGCGTCGGCCGCCAGCTCGAAAGCCTGCCGGATGGTCTCTTTATCGCCGGTCTTGAGTTTGGGTTTGAGCGAACGAAGGAGGGCACGATATTCCCTGAGAATGAGTTTTTTCTCCTGGTCTTCCGTAAGATTGTATTTCGGTATTGCTGCTACTGTTTCCATATCTTAAATCGCGGCGGGCCGTCGGGGTCCGGGCGGCACGAAGCCCAACCAACGAATTTACAAAAAAAGCTCTAGTTTTGCACTCCTTTCCCATGCGGGCGTGGCGAAACTGGCAGACGCACCAGACTTAGGATCTGGAGCCGCAAGGCGTGTAGGTTCGAGTCCTATCGCCCGCACTTTGGCAGGTAATCAAATGGTTATCTGCCATTATTTTGCCCCTGCATTCGTATGCGAAAAAAGCGTACCTTTGCCCCCCGATTTAAACTGATCCTTTTACCCCCCAATTTCAAGTAAACGATTATGGCAACAGTAACGAGGGAGAACATCGGCCTGCTGACCGACAAAATTACCGTCAGCTTATCGAAGGGCGATTATCTGCCGTCTTTCGAGAAGACGTTGAAACAGTATGGCAAACAGGCCAATATTCCGGGTTTTCGGAAGGGTATGGTGCCCGCGGGTCTGATCAAGAAGATGTACGGCAATTCGGTCTTTACCGACGAAGTGCTGAAGACCGTCGAAAAGGAGCTGACCTCCTATATGTCCAACGAGAAGCTGGAGATCTTCGCGCAGCCTTTGCCTTTACCCGAGAATGATGCCAGGCAGATAGACATCAATCATCCCGCCGATTATTCATTTGCCTTCGAGGTCGGCCTGAAGCCGGCTTTTGCGCTGGCGGATCTTGGCTCGGCCAGGCCGACGAAACTCAAGGTGGAGGTCACCGATGCCATGATCGATGAAGAGATCGAGCGGTTGCGGAGCCGGAACGGTAAAATGACCGAACCGGAGAGCGTGACCGGTGACGAGAATGTGCTGAACCTGCATTTTTCGGAATCGGACGCCTCGGGTCAGCCTGTAGAAGGAGGCATCTCGAAAGACAACTCGCTGCTGGTAAAATATTTCAACGAAGCCACCCGTCCCAAATGGATCGGATTGAAAAAAGGGGACTTCCTCGTATTGCAACCTTCTGCCGCGTTCGAGGAGAAGGAAAGGGAATGGGTGCTGCACGACCTTGGCCTGGAAAAGGGCGACGCTGCGGCAGCGGAGAAATATTTCAGAATTGAGATCACGAAGGTAGGGCTGATCGAAAAGCCGGAAGTGAATGAAGAATTCTTCAACACGGTATGCCCGGGCAGGGAGATCACCACCGAAACCGCATTTCGCGAAGCCGTGAAGGGAGATATTGAAGCCTACTGGGAAGGTCAAAGCCGGAATCAATTACAACATAGCCTGTATCATACGCTCCTGGATCAAACGAAGATCGAGTTCCCCGAAGACTTCCTGAAACGCTGGATGCTAACGGGCGGCGACAAGCCCAAGAGCCAGGCGGAAGTAGAGCAGGAATTCCCTTCTTTCGTCAACCAGCTGAAATGGACGCTGATCGTGGATAAGGTCGTACAGGACAATGGCATCGAAGTGGATCCGGAAGAGATCAGGGCCTTTGCGAAGCAGCAGCTGTTCGGCTATATGGGCATGCCCGCGGGCGGTGAAGAGCAGCCATGGGTGGCCGATTATGTGCAGCGGATGATGCAGGACCGCAAATTCGTCGAAGACACGGTTCACCGTATCCGGACCGACAAGGTATTCCAATGGGCGGAAACGCAGGTACGCCCCACCGAAAAGCCTGTCAGCCGGGAAGAGTTCCAGCGCGAGATCGAAGCTCATCAACATCATCATCACTAGGCAGGACGGCGATTGCGGTTGAACGGAAGATGGAATGAGGACGGCGATCGTCGAAGGCCCGGTTTGAAACCGGGCTTTTTCGTTCGGTGTGCCGCCAAACTGTCAGTTTTTTGGCAATTTGAAAGTTTGGACGGAGATTTGAAAGAGAATTCCACTGTACCAAGAATTGGCCCGGATATATATCACCCGAAAAAATTTAATATGAATCCAACAAACGAATTCGAGAAATATGCTGTGAAACATCGTGGTATTTCCAGCAACACATTGAATGATTACAACAAATACGTCGTCACTAATTTAACCCCCAACATCATTGAAGAACGTCCCATGAATGTAGCCGTGATGGACGTGTATAGCCGGCTCATGATGGACCGGATTATTTTCCTGGGCTATCCAATCAATGAAGAAGTCGCCAATATTGTGACCGCACAGCTGCTATTCCTCGACAGCACGGATCGTCACCGCGATATCCAGATGTATATCAACTGTCCCGGCGGAAGCGTTTATTCCGGACTGGGCGTCTACGACACGATGCAATATGTCACGCCCGACGTGGCCACCATCTGTATCGGGATGGCAGCTTCGATGGGGCAGGTCCTGATGTGCGCCGGCACGAAGGGGAAGCGGACGGCGCTGAAGCACAGCCGGGTCATGATGCATCAGCCCAGCGGATCTATCGGCGGACAAACGACGGACATCGAGATCACCGTCAACGAGATCAAGAAGCTGAGACGCGAGTTGTATGATATCACGGCTTTTCACACCGGCAAAACTGCCAAGCAGGTGGAAAAGGACAGCGATCGCGACTACTGGCTGACGGCCCAGGAAGCCAAGGATTATGGCCTGGTCGACGAGGTGCTGCTGCTGAACCCCAAAAAAGAAGGCAGGCCGTAATACATACACTTTCAAATTTTAAATTTAGACAGATGAATTATATGAAATACTGGGGCAGTCCCCTGCGGATGGATGACGAACCCGACGAAAAGGAGCCGAAGGAAGAGAAAGGACCCGATCTGGGTATGCTGGCGAAGAAGATGGAAAAATTCTTTTTTGAAAGCAGATCGGTGGAATTATGGGGACAGGTGGACGACAAAACGGCAAGGGAAGTGGTCACGAAGATGCGATTGCTGGATGCGGACAAGCCGGGTGAGGAGATCAAGTTCTTTATCAATAGCCCCGGCGGCGTGGTCACTTCCGGATTTATCATTTATGACACGATGAAGCTGCTGAAAAGCCCCGTCAGTACGATCTGCATGGGTCTGGCGGCGTCGATGGGCTCGATCCTGCTCAGCGGGGGAGAGAAAGGCCGTCGTTTCGTATTTCCTCTTTCGGAGATCATGATCCATCAGCCCAGTCTGGGCGGTTATATGCAGGGTGTCAGCGTCGACCTGGAGATCACGGCCAAACAAACCAGGCGGATAAAAGACATCAGTGCGCGGATCCTGGCAGAGAATTGCGGGAAAAAGCCGGACCAGGTAATGAAGGATTTTGACCGGGACTACTGGATGGATGCGAAAGAAGCGATCGAATATGGTATCGTGGATCATATTTACGAGAAGGCTTAATCGCAACTATCTGGTTTTCAACATTGGGCGGCCGGAAGGCCGCCCCTTACTCTTTTTCCCCACCTACTGGTATAATTCAATAAGTTGGGTAACTTTGTAATATGGCGAAAAATACCTTGCACTGTTCCTTCTGTGGGCGCAACCGGGATGAAGTGAAGATACTCATTGCGGGTCAGGAAGGTCATATTTGTGAGAATTGCGTTGAGCATGCACAGGAGATCATTCAACAGGAACTGATGATCCGGGAGGATTCGACCGGCAGCAGCTCGTTCAAGCTGACCGTTAAAAAGCCGATCGAGATCAAGCGGATACTGGACGAATATGTCATCGGACAGGAGGACGCGAAGAAGGTGTTGTCGGTTGCAGTTTATAACCATTATAAAAGGCTGCAGCAAAAGGTGGTGGAGAACGAGGTCGAGATCGAAAAAAGCAATATCATCATGGTGGGTGAGACAGGGACGGGCAAGACGCTGCTCGCCAAGACGATCGCCAGGCTGCTGAATGTTCCCTTCGCGATCGTGGATGCCACCGTGTTCACCGAAGCAGGTTATGTCGGGGAAGACGTGGAAAGCATCCTCACCCGTCTTTTGCAGGTATGCAATTACGAAGTGGCCGCAGCCGAGCGGGGGATCGTCTATATCGACGAGATCGACAAGATCGCACGGAAAGGGGACAATCCGTCCATTACGCGGGATGTCAGCGGTGAAGGCGTACAGCAGGGGTTGCTGAAATTGCTGGAAGGCACCGATGTGCTGGTGCCTCCGCAGGGCGGCCGGAAGCATCCCGAGCAAAAGCTGATCAAGATCAACACCCAGAATATCCTCTTTATCTGCGGGGGCGCCTTCGACGGCGTCGACAAGATCATTGCCCGCCGCATCAATACCAATGCCATTGGTTTCAACGTGAATAAGGAGCAGCAGGAGGCCGCGAAAAAGAATTTGCTGCAATACGTGAATGCCCCCGACCTGAAGTCCTTCGGACTGATACCGGAATTGTTGGGTCGGCTGCCGGTGGTCACGCATCTTGATCCTTTGGATAAAACCACCTTGCGGTCCATCCTGACGGAGCCGAAGAACTCGCTGATCCGCCAATATAAAAAGCTGTTCGAACTGGAGGGTATCCTGCTCAGCTTTGACCTGGAAGTACTGGATTTCATGGTCGATAAGGCCGTGGAATACAAGCTGGGTGCGCGCGGGTTGAGGAGCATTTGCGAGAGTATCCTGACGGATGCCATGTTCGAACTGCCTTCCGCCAGGGAAGACAAGTTCCATCTCGACCTGGAGTATGCGCAGAAGAAGTTCGACAAGAGCAAAATGAATCTGCTTAAGGTAGCCTAAGTTATGAAGGAGCTGGTCGATAAGCTGATGGCGCAGGGCCTGACCGAAGAGCAGGCCTATAAGGCCATCGAGGTCATCAAGAACTTTACGAAAGAGAAATTTCCGCTGTTTTCCGGCGCGATCGATAAGTTGTTCGATAAGTATAGCCCGAAGACGGAGGATGATTTTATGCCCTAGCGCGGCGCGCGCCGGCGCCGCGGATCATGCGGTCTCCTATCCCTTCAACACTTCCCGTGCAATAACGATCTTTTGAATTTCGGAGGTGCCTTCGCCGATGGTGCATAGTTTGCTGTCGCGGTAGAATTTCTCGACGGGAAAATCCTTTGTATAGCCATAGCCGCCGAAGATCTGGACGGCATCGGTGGCGACGCGAACGGCCACTTCACTGGCATAGTATTTTGCCATGGCGGCCTCGCGGGTTACGGGCAGATGTTTGCTCTTGCGATCGGCTGCCTGCATGGTCAGCAGCTCGGCGGCTGCTATCTCGGTGGCCATATCGGCCAGCTTGAAGGAGATCCCCTGAAAATTACTGATGGGCTGGTCGAACTGGTGGCGTTCCTTCGAATATTGCAAGGCGGCCGCCAGCGCGCCTTTGGCGATGCCCAGCGAGAGCGCGGCGATGGAGATACGGCCGCCATCCAAAACAGCGAGGGCCTGGTGGAACCCGTCGCCTTCATCCCCGAGGCGTTGGCTGTCGGGTATGCGGCAGTGATCGAAGATCATTTCGGCTGTTTCACTTGCGCGCATGCCCAGCTTGTTTTCCTTTTTGCCACCGCTGAAGCCTTTGGTACCCCGCTCCACGATAAAGGCGGTAGCGTTGTTCTTCGTGCGTGGCTCGCCGGTGCGTGCGACGACGACGGCTATATCGCCGCTGATGCCATGCGTGATCCAGTTCTTGGTGCCGCTGATCATCCAGTGATCGCCATCTTTTACGGCCGTGCAACGCATATTGCCGGCATCGCTGCCCGTATTGGCTTCGGTGAGGCCCCAGGCGCCGAGCGCTTCGCCGGATGCCAGGCGGGGCAGGTACTTCTTTTTTTGCTGTTCGCTGCCAAAGGCGAGGATATGCCCTGTACAGAGGGAATTGTGCGCCGCCAGGCTGAGCCCGATAGAGCCGCAGACAGCGGCTATTTCGCTGATGACGGTTACGTATTCGATATAGGAAAGGCCGGAGCCTCCATATTCTTCGGGGACGACGACGCCCATCATGCCCAATTGGCCGAGCTGTTTAAAGAGCTCGTGCGGGAAGGTCTGGGTCTCGTCCCATTCCATGACATGCGGCTTGATGTGCTGTGCGGCGAACTGGCGGGCTGTCTGCCCCACCTGTTTCGTGAGTTCATCGGATGCAAATTCCATGTAGTCTGTTTAAAGGGTAGCGGCCGGCTTGCACGACCAGCCGCAAGATAGGGGATTTTTATCAAATAGGCTAACGGGTGTTAGTTTCGCCTGCAAAATAAAAAGGCCCCATTGATGGGGCCGGAGGGGTACCGATCCGTTCGACTGCTAGTAATAATATCGCGGGCGCGGGTAATAGCGGGGGTGCATGCGGCGGACGGGATGAAAGACCTGTGCGGGCAACACGCGGCCGAGCCCGATGATCAGACCGCCGCCGAGACTGAATTGGGAGATCGACGAATAGCCGCTGACGCCCACTCCGCTGCCATAATTGCTGAAGAAGAAGCTGCCGCCGGCTGCGTCGAGCGGAGACAGGAGCTGCGCTTTCAGCTGGATGCCGACGCGCGGGGAGACGTAGATATTCGTGCCGAGCTGGAATCCCATGGCAAAGCGGGTATCCTGGCTATAGCCCGAATTCATGGGTGGCGTCATGATCGCTGCGCCCAGCATGGCGCCCAGGAAGGGACGTACCGTAGAATTGGGGATCGTGAAGGACTGGACCGGGCCCGCCATGATATAATCGAAACTAAGATTGGTCGATTGGATGGGCGTATGGTCGGGGCCGTAGTTGTAGAGACCCGATGTCGTGTTCATATGGCTGTACAATACTTCGATGCCGAAGCCGCGATTGACATTGAATTTGATGGAGCCCCCGTAGTTGACTCCGTCGGCGATGCGGCTATACGTGCTGTAATAATAGTTGCGGTCGGCAAAGGTATATCCGACGGAAGGGATGAGCTCTACCGATGCCTGCGCAAAGGACCGCGCCGACAGCAGGAGGATCGCTGGAAGGACAAGGACTATTTTTCTCATATTGCTGGATTTTTACCGGCTATTATAGACTCGAAATCCTGCGCAAGGTTTAAGTGGGTGGGGGCCTTAACGATTGTTAAAAGAATGTGAAGGGAGGCGGCGCGGGGCGCGGGGTGTGAAGGCCGGAGCGGCGGCGCGGGCTCACGCTTCCAGCGTGAGCCCATCATAGGCCAGCTGCATGCCCGGCGGGAGAGTTGGGGTGACATCGGTATGTTTACCCAACTGATGGCTGATATGCGTGAACCAGGCATTGGGTACCCCGAGCAGGCGTACCTCTTCGATGGCCTCGGTTAGCGAAAAATGCGAGAGATGTTTTTCATGACGAAGCGCATTGAGCACGATCTGTGTGCTGCCCCGGATCTTTTCGCGCTGGGGATCGTCGATGCGGTTGGCATCGGTGATATAGGTGAAATTGCCAAAACGGAAACCAAGGACCGGCATTTTCATGTGCCAGACCTGGATAGGGATGATCGTGATGTCGCCGATGGTGAAGGGTTCCAATTCGATGCGGTTGAGCCGCAATTCGGGGATACCGGGATACCGGACGTCGGCGAAAGCATAAGGGAATTCCCTTACGATCGACTCCTGTGTCATTTCATTCGCATACAGGTCCATGGCCTTATGCTGGAAAAAATTGTACGCCCGGACGTCATCGAGACCGGCCAGGTGGTCCTTATGCGGATGGGTAAAGATCACGGCATCGAGCCGCCGAACATCCGCGCGCAGCATTTGCCATCGAAAATCTGGTGTGGTGTCCACAACGATCGTGGTGGCTGCCGATCGGACGAGGATACTGGAACGAAGCCGTTTGTCTTTGGGATCGATAGAAGCGCATACGGCGCACGGACATGCGACCATAGGAACGCCAGTGCTTGTGCCCGTACCCAGGAACGTGATCTTTAATGGGGGGTTGCTCACACGCGTAAAGTTAGCGAAAAATGCCTACTCGCTGAGATGATGTGTCGAAAGGACTTCATCGTAGACCTTGCGGATCTCGGGACTGAGCATTTCGGGAAAGATCCTCAGCTGGGGAATGATATCGATCAGGGTGCTGATGCGGCCTTCCAGCTGAAGGAATTTGTTCAGCACTACCACTTTTCTTTGTTCGAGGATGCAGTAGCCGCTCTGAAAATTACCTCTTTCATACCGCACGAGGTATTCCGACTCATCGAGTATCCGTTCGAGCTTGTCCAGGGTTGTTTGTGTAATTTTCATGTCCCTCAAAGTTAATGCATAACCCCTCGCGGGGCAACGCAGGTCATTGTATTTTATCCACAGTAAGGGTCGGAGTGTGGAAAGAAGATCAGAAATTCTTGCTGGTCATCCGGACCACGGGAATGATCATTTCCTCCAGGCTTACGCCGCCATGCTGAAACGTATTGCGATAATAATTGACGTAATAGTTGTAATTGTTCGGATAGCAAAGAAAACCGTCGCCTTTCGCGAAAATGAACGAAGAATTGACAGTGGGTACGGGCAGGCCGGCCTCTTTCGGGTCGCGGAAGGCGAGCACTTCTTTCGCTTCATAATTGAGATTGCGGCCATGTTTGTACCGGAGATTGGTCGTCGTTTGTTTGTCACCGATGACCTTATAGGGCGTTTTTACCCTCACGCTGCCGTGATCGGTGGCGAGGATGATGTTGATCTTTTTGTCGGCGATCTTCTTGAGCGCCGAATGCAGCGGGGAATGCTCGAACCAGCTGGTCGTGATGCTCCGGTAGCTGATCTCGTCGCTGGCCAGCTCTTTGAGCACCTCCATCTCGGTACGGGCATGGCTGAGCATGTCCACGAAATTATAAACGATGATATTGAGATCGTTGTTCAGGAGGTTGTGAATATTGTTGACGAGGTCCTGGCCCGCCTGATAATTGAGCACTTTCGTATAGGAGAACCTGATCTGGTCCTTTTTCAGCCGGTGCAGCTGGCCGCGGAAGAATTCTTCCTCGAAAAGGTTCTTACCGCCTTCCTCGTCGTCATTCTTCCATTGCGACGGGAATTGTTTTTCGATGTCCAGCGGCATCAGGCCGGAGAAGATGGCATTCCGGCTGTATTGCGTCGCGGTCGGCAGAATGGCGTAGAAGCTGTCTTCCTCCACGATGCGGAAGCTTTCGGCGAAGATGGGCTGGATGGCCTTCCACTGATCGATACGCAGATTGTCCAGCAGGATGAAGAAGGTGGGCGTGCCCTTTTCGACGTGCGGCATCACCTTGAACCGGATCAGCGAATGGGACATGATAGGGCCCTCCGTGGAGCGGGGGCTCACCCAGTGCGCATAATTTTTAGAAACGAATTTGAAGAATTCCGTATTGGCCTCCTGTTTCTGGGTCTGCAGGACCTCGCGCATTTCCGGGCTGTCCGATTTCTCCATTTCAAGCTCCCAATATACCAGCTTTTTATAAATATCCATCCACTCGTTGTAGTCCGGGTTGCTATTCAGCGCCATAAAGAGATGACGGAATTGCTGCTGGTAAGCCGTGGTGGTCTTTTCAGCCACCAGCCGCTTGTTATCGATAATCTTTTTCAGGCTCAGGAGCACCTGGTTGGGGTTGACGGGTTTGATCAGGTAGTCGGTGATCTGGCTGCCGATGGCATCATCCATGAGATTTTCCGTCTCGTTCTTGGTGATGAGCACGACGGGGGTCTGCTGGTTCGCCTCCTTGATCTTGGCAAGCGTTTCCAGCCCCGTGATGCCTGGCATTGTCTCGTCGAGGAGGACGACATCGACGGGGTTTTCCTTTACATAGTCGATGGCATCGAAGCCATTGGTCAGCGCTTTTACCTCGTAGCCCTTGTTTTCCAGGAAGAGTATCTGGGAATGCAGACTTTCTATTTCGTCGTCGACCCAGAGTATTTTTGCTAGTGGCATATCTCACAAACTACAATTTCCCCGCCAATTTTAACTAAATTTGAAGATTGATCCGGTCGATTTTAACAAAAACAAAACAGGAATGGCCGCCTTAGCTCGTAAGATAATCAACGATCCGGTGTATGGCTTTATAACGCTGGATCATCCCCTGTTGCTGAATATCGTGGCGCACCCGTATTACCAGCGGTTGCGCAGGATCCACCAGATGGCGTTTGCGCATTTGGTTTATCCGGGAGCCGTCCATACCCGGCTGCATCACTCCCTGGGCGCCTATCATCTCATGTGCAATGCCGTGAACCAGCTGCAACGAAAGGGGTTCGGGATCACCGACGAGGAGGCGCTCGGCGTAAAGACGGCCATCCTGTTACATGACATAGGTCACGGCCCTTTTTCGCATGCGCTGGAGAATATCGTCATCCGCGGTCTCGATCATGAAGCGTTGTCTATGCTCATCATGCGCGTGCTGAACGAGGACCTCGGCGGACAGTTGGAAACAGGCATCCGCATTTTCACCGGCACGCATCCAAAGCCTTTTCTTCATCAGCTGGTTTCCGGGCAGCTGGATATGGACCGGATGGATTATCTGACGCGCGACAGCTTTTTCACGGGCGTCTCGGAAGGCGTGATCGGGTATGACCGGATTTTGAACATGCTGACAGTCCGCGAAGGAGCGCTGATGGTGGAAGAAAAAGGCATTTATTCAATAGAGAAATTCCTGGTGTCCCGCCGGCTGATGTACTGGCAGGTCTATCTGCATAAGACGGTGCTGTGCGCGGAAAAGATGCTGGTGCGGATATTCGAAAGGGCGCGCGAGCTGATCCGTCTAGGCGTCCCGGTGATTTCCTGCTCGCCGGTGCTGGACTTCTTTTTACAGGAAGTGGGTGGGGATATATCCGTCGAAACTAACCTGGACAAATTCTGTCTGCTGGATGATACCGATGTCATGGGAACGATAAAGAGCTGGATGTTCCATTCCGATACGGTCTTGTCGATGCTTTCCAGGAACCTGATCGATCGCCGGCTGTTAAAAGTGAGATTGCAGGCAACTGCGTTCGAGGACCGTCTCGTAGTGGGGATGCGGGAGGATCTGAGCCGGCGTCTGGGCATTACCCCCGAAGAAGCCCGGTATTTCGTATTCACCGGTGCGGCCGTCAATACGACCTATGACCCGGGAGACGAGCGGATCAATATCCTATTCAAGGATGGATCGGTAAGGGACATCTCGCAAGTGGATAATGCGCTTATCCATCAAACTCTGGCCAGCACCGTTAAAAAATTTTATCTTTGTTATTTGAATATCTAAACTATGCAATTCTCCGCCGCCCAGATAGCGCTGCTGACCGATGGCAGGACCGAGGGAGACCCGCTTGCAGAGGTGAGCTCGTTCGGCAAGATCGAAGAGGCTGTCGCAGGCCAGCTGGCTTTCCTGGCCAATCCGAAATACGAGGAATTCCTTTATACAACGGGTGCTTCCGTGATCATCGTCAATGAATTGCTGGAGCTTAAACAGCCGGTGAGCGCCACGCTGATCAGGGTCCCCGACGCCTATACCGCTTTTGCGAGCCTGCTGACGAAATACCAGGAGATCGTCGCGCAGCAGCTGACAGGCATCCAGGAGCCCTCCTACCGGAGCGCTTCGGCTCGTATCGGCGAAAATGTATTCATCGGCGCCTTCGCCTATCTCGGGGATGGGGTGGTCCTCGGGAACCATGTAAAGGTCCATCCGCAGGTATACCTTGGAAACAACGTGCGTGTCGGCGATCATACGGTGCTGCACCCGGGGGTAAAGATCTATCACAATTGCGTGATCGGGGCGCATGTGACGGTACATGCGGGTTCTGTCATTGGAGGCGACGGGTTCGGTTTTGCGCCGCAGGCTGATGGCAGCTTCAAAAAAGTGCCGCAGATAGGGAATGTGGAAATCGAAGACTATGTGGAGATAGGGGCGAATGTCACTATCGACCGGGCCACCATCGGATCCACTGTGATCCGCACCGGCGCGAAACTGGACAACCTGATCCAGATAGCGCATAATGTAGACGTCGGTCATCATACCGTTATAGCCGCCCAGGCGGGCATCAGCGGGAGCACCAAGATCGGCAGCGGCGTAATGATCGGCGGGCAGGCGGGCATTGTCGGTCATGTACAGATTGCGGACGGGGCGCGCATCAATGCGCAGAGCGGTGTCACCAAATCCATCAAATCGCCCGGCGGGGCTGTCACGGGTTCGCCGGCGCATGATTATACCAGCGCGTTGAGAAGCCAGGCGCTCAGCCGTAAGTTACCGGAACTCGAAAAGAGGCTAAAAGAGCTGGAAGAGCAGATACGGCAATTGATGGCGGAAAAGGTTTAGCGTGGACGCGGAGGGCTATTTTTCGCAGAAGGCCCGGAGCGGCCACGCAGACACAAGGCGGGCCACGGGCCCGACGGCCGAAGGCCAATCATAAGCGCGAATGGCTAGCGTGGACGCGGAGGGCTATTTTTCGCAGAAGGCCCGGAGCGGCCACGCAGACATACATCGCAGATGCCGCAATCCGCAGCTTCTTTGTCACCGAAATAATTCGCCAGGTAGCGGCTGCGGCACTGGTCTTCCAGGCGGAGATACCGGAGGATCGAACGGATGCGCATCGCATACTCTTCTTTCCTTTCCCTTTGACGGACCGGATCGATATACAATTCTTCCGCCGCCGGCCGGTCGCGGAAAAAATACAGTTGCGGAGAATCCTTCGCCGGCAAATAGTCGATGAGCTGCGAAGCCTGGAGCCGGGCCAGCCCTGCGGTCACCTGAGCTGGTTCCATGCGCAAAAGATAAGCCAGCTGCCGTTCGCGTACCGTCACCGGCATGTCCAGGATACCTTCATGGGTCCTCAGCAGAGAGTGAATGATCGTTTCCAGCTCGGGATGCGTCTCCGTGAATTCATATAGGGTATCCTTCCCCGTAATGAACTGCATCCGGGGTGGCAAGAACACCTGCTGCTGAAAGCTGAACAACCCTTCCTGTTCCAACACTTTAAGCACATTGATCACCGTGGGAATGGAGAGATTGAAGCGGCCCGCGAAACCGGCGAGATCGAAATCATAATACTGGCCCTCCCCTGCCCCGGCAGGCAGCTGCAAGTAATTCATCAGGTCCTGGAAGACGGGGCGGACCTGGTCGATGGGCGGAAAACGCGTGCCGGGCAGGTTTTCGAGACGGCTGATCTCCGAACCGTCGGCCAATAGCACGGCGAAAGCCCGTTGTGCATCGCGGCCGGCGCGGCCTGCCTCCTGGTAGTAGCTTTCGACCGACTCGGGTACGTCCGCATGGATGACCGCACGGACCGCGGACTTGTCGATACCCATGCCAAAGGCGTTGGTGCCCACGATGACCCGGATCTTATCTTTCAGCCAGTGTTCCTGCCGCTGTTCCCTTTCCTGATGCGAAAGACCGGCGTGATAGGCCGCTGCGGGGATGCCCTGGCGGACAAGCCATTCGCTGATTTCACGCGTCGCCTGACGGGTCCGGCAATACACGATGCCGCTGCCCGGGACTTTGGTCAGGATCTCGGTGATCTTGCGGACCTTGTTGTCGGTCCTGAAACAGCTGTAGGAAAGATTGGAGCGTGTAAAGGGTTGGCGAAAAAGGACGGGGTTCCTTAGCCGCAGCTTGTCCCCGATGTCGTCGAGGACCGGGGCGGTGGCGGAAGCGGTGAGGGCGAGGATGGGTATATCGGGCAGCAGATCGCGCAACGTGGCTATCCGCAGATAGGGAGGCCTGAAGTCATAACCCCATTGAGAAACGCAATGCGCCTCATCGACGGCGATAAGGCTGACTTTCAGCGCGGGCAGGTATTCGGTAAAAAGGGTCGTCTCGAGTCTTTCGGGCGACACATAGAGGAACTTGCAGTTGCTTTCCGCGGCCAGCCGGAGGACACCCGTTACTTCTTTGCGCCCCATGCCGGCGTGGATCGCAAAAGCCGTGATATTTTTCCGGCGCAGGCCATCGGTCTGGTCTTTCATCAGTGCGATCAGCGGGCTGATGACCAGGCATAAGCCCGGCATGGCCAGCGCGGGTACCTGGAAACAGAGCGACTTGCCGCCGCCCGTCGGCAGCAGGGCCAGCGTGTCTTTACCTCCCATTATGCTACGAATGATCTCTTCCTGCTGGGGACGAAAAGATTCATAGCGCCAGTACTGGCGAAGGAGCGTCAGCAGGTCGGTCGTTGCGGGAGGTTGGGAGGGCATGCTGTCAGTCGACTTTTTTGATATAGAGACGAAGAGAATTGAGGACCAGGATCACATCACTGAGACCCATGACCAGGGCTGCAAGGGCCGGCGTCAGCAAACCGAAGGCAGCAACGGGTATGGCCAGCACGTTGTAAAAAAAGGCCCAGAACAGATTGCCGCGTATCGTAGAAAAGGTATGTCTCCCAAGACCGAGGGCCTCAGGCAAGCGTCGAAGCCCATGATCCATCAGTACGACGTCCGCCGTCTGCACGGCAAGCTGAGTCGCCTCGCTCATCGAAATACCGATGGTAGCTCTTGCGAGGGCCGGCGCATCATTGATGCCGTCACCGATCATCGCGGTGGGTTGTTGGTCGTCGAGCCTTGCAATCTGCTGCAGCTTGTGTTCCGGGGTTTGCTCGGCGAGCACTTCGCGGATACCGAGGGTTTCGGCCACCTTCATGCAGGCCTTTTGACGATCGCCGCTGAGCAGGACCGTATGGATCCTTTTTGTGTGCAGCCATTGAATGACGGCAGCCGCCTCGGGTCTTATCGTATCCGTGACATCGATAAATCCCAGGAGACGATCATCGCCTACGATATAGACATTATGCGTGTCGTCGTTGGTAAGCGCGGCGGCTATCCTGTAAGAGCCGGCCCAATAGACTTTCCCTTCTTTCGTCACGCCGCGCACGCCCAGGCCCTTTATTTCTTCGACCTTGTCCCAGCGAATGGTGGCGGTCCTGACCTTCCACTCTCGTGTGATGCCTTTGGCGATCGGGTGGTTGGAATATTTTTCGAGCGAAAAGGCGATCTCGCGGAACTGTTGGTCGTCGACGCCGGGTTGTGTCTGCCAGCCGCCGATAGAGAAGTCGCCCGTCGTGAGCGTACCCGTCTTGTCGAATACCACCTGTCGTATCCGGCGGAATGCTTCGAGATGCCGCGCATTGCGGAACAGGATACCTTTCCGGGCTCCGCGTCCAAGGCCTACTGCGATGGCAGCTGGCGTGGCCAGACCCATGGCGCAGGGGCATGCGATCACCAGGACGGCGATACTACGCAGGAGCGCAGGCGCGGTCTGGTGGACATACAGATAGTTTCCGGCGAACGTGATCGCGGCAAGGACGAGCACCGCTGGGACAAAGACAGCGCTGATCCGGTCGGCCAGCTGCTGTATCGGCGGTTTTTCGCCCTGGGCCTGTTTGACCATGCGTACGATCCCCGCCAGGACCGAATCCGCTGAAGCAGCCGTTACCTGCGCTTTTACCGTGCCGGACACTAACAGGCTGCCGCCGATGAGTGTATCTTTCTGTCTCTTGTCGATGGGCAGGCTTTCGCCGGTAAGGATCGACTCATCCGCCGACGCGGTTCCCCAAAGGATCTTGCAATCGGCGGGCACGAGGTCGCCGGTCCGGATGAGGATGAGATCGCCGCTGCGCAGCTGGGTATTTTCCACGGGGAAAAGGACTTCCTGGTGCTGATCGTCGAAGGCGATCATATTTGCCATGGTCTTTTGGGTGGCGACCAGCGCATCGAGGGATCGTTGCGTGGTTTCCACCGAGGCGTCCTCCAGGTAGTAGCCGAAGAATACGATGGTGAGGATCGAAGCCGTTGTCTCGTAAAAAAGATAGCCGGGTCCAAGATCCAATAACGTGCCGGCGAGGCTGTACAGAAACGCGGCGGTCGCACCCAACGCGATGAGGACATTCATATTGGGCATGCCGTTGAGCAGGCTTTTGAGCGCGCTGCGGCCGAAGAACTGCATGCCGGCAATGAATACGGGCAGACAGAGCAGGCATTGGACCCAGGGGTACATCAGCCAGCGCGGCGATAATCCACCGGGCAGCATGTGCAGGAGCAGGAGGAGCGCAAACGGAAGACAGAACAGGAAATAACGCAGGTGTTTGTTCATCTTGCGGCGGGCAGCCGGGGCGCCCGGATTTTTTTCGCCAACCACCGTATAGCCCAGATCGTGAATACCTTTTTGCAGCCCATCGGGATCGATCGCCCCGTTCGTATCGAAGCTGACGTCGCCCGTAGCCAGGCTGACCCTGACGTTGTGAAGACCTTTTTTTTCGAGGTATTTGCCGATGGTGAGCGCGCAGGTCGAGCAGCTCATGCCATCTATTTTCCAGTTAATAGTTTCCATATAGTTTATCTCCCGCCCGCGAAGGGTGAATATTTCCGGCGTGCGGAGAGCGACCTGCAAAGTTACGCTATCTTTGGGTGATGGACCTTTGCTTTCAATTGGCGGACATCGGGAAGGCTGCGGCTGCATTCTGGCGTGAATTTCCCGGGCAAAAGGTGTTTGCCTTCCACGGCGGGATGGGCGCCGGAAAAACCACTTTTATACATGCATTATGCGAGAACAGGGGAGTAACCGATGTGGTCGGGAGCCCGACCTTTTCCATCATCAATGAGTACTGTTATCCGGCAGGGCGGATCTTTCACATCGATCTTTACCGTTTGAAAGACGAAGAGGAGGCATTACGGGCGGGGGTCGAAGACGTGCTGTACAGCGGCGATATCTGCCTGGTCGAGTGGCCGGACCGGGCGCCGGGTATCTTTCCGCCGGAAGCCGTGCATATCCATGTCGGGATCGTCGACCAGGATACGCGTAAAATTACCAATGGGGCTGGGTTCTCCTGACCAAATTCAACCGGATTCCCCCGACCAAATTCGATTTTAAATTGTATTTTAACAGGCCGGGCGGACCACAGGTCCGCTGGCCGAAGGCCCATCATTAGCGATTTTGGGCCCGGAGGATAAATTTATAAATTCGCCGAAGGGCCCAAAACTATGTCGCAGCAGCAAAAACCGGTCATCAGCACCTCCTTCAGCTATGAAACCCTGGAAGAAACCCTGGATATCAAGCCAAAGGGCGTGCCGCTGCATATCGGAATCCCGAGGGAAACCGCCTTCCAGGAGAACCGTATTGCACTGACCCCGGATGCTGTGGGTGTGCTGGTGAGCAACGGACACGATGTCGTCATAGAGCACAATGCTGGAGAGGCAGCGCACTACCGGGACAAGGACTATAGCGAGGCCGGCGCTCGTATCATCTACGACAAATCGGAGGTGCTCAAGGCGCCCATACTGGTAAAGAGCGCTCCGGTGATCGAAGAGGACCTGCCGCTGCTGCAGATGAACCAGATCATCATCTCTCCCATCCATCTATCGGCTATGAAGGCCGATCTCCTGCAAAAGATGATGGACAAAAGGATAACGGGCATTTCTTTTGAAAACCTTAAGGATGACAGCGGTACGTATCCCATCGTGCGGAGCATGAGCGAGATCGCGGGAAGCGCCGTGATGCTGGTCGCCGGTCAGTACCTGAGTTCGGCCAATCATGGAAAGGGTGTGTTGCTTGGAGGCATTTCCGGTATTCCGCCGACCAAGGTGATCATCCTGGGTGCGGGTATCGTCGGGGAATTTGCCGCGAGGGCGGCGCTGGCGCTGGGGGCATCGGTGAAGGTCTTCGATAACAGCGTCTACCGGCTCAAGCGATTGCAAAACAATATCGGGCAGCGGATGTGGACCTCGGTGATCGAGCCGCGTATCCTGGCCAAACAGATCAAGACCTGCGAGATCGCCGTCGGTGCGCTTTCTTCGCAAAGCGGGCGCACGCCGGTCGTCGTCAGCGACGAGATGGTCAGCAATATGCGGCCGGGAAGCGTGATCATCGACGTGAGCATTGACCGGGGCGGATGTTTCGAGACATCCCGGATCACGACGCATGAGCAACCTGTTTTTTCAAAATATGGGGTCATCCATTATTGCGTACCGAATATCCCCTCGGGGTTTGCGCGAACGGCCTCGCATGCGATCAGCAATGTACTGATGCCGTTGTTGCTGGAGGCGGGTGAGGAAGGAGGTTTCGAGAACCTGGTCTGGCATAAGATCCATCTGCGCAGCGGGATCTATCTTTTTAAGGGGGCGTTGACCAACTTTCATCTCAGTCAGCGTTTCGATCTGAAATATACGGACCTCAATCTGCTGATCGCGAGTCAGCGGTAGGTAGCACGCAGTGGTGTCATGGAAGGGAGCTATTTATGCTCCATAATATTAATCCTTTCGCCACAGAATTCATACTCCTGAGGGTCGTTCGAGCTGACAATGACGAGGCGGCCGCCCGTATAATCCCTGATCAGCCGGCCATAGAGGGCTATCCCGTCGGAGTCGAGGTTGGTGCAGGGTTCGTCGAGGAGGATGACCGGGGTGTCGGAAAATAGCGCCTGGGCTAGCCGGACGCGCTGTTTCATGCCGGAGGAATAAAAACGTATCTGTTTGTGCGCTGCGGACCCGAGGCCGACCAGGTCAATGATTTCCGGGATGGAGATGGCCGGCAAAAAAGGCTTGAAAATGGCATGAAAATCAAGGAATTCGGTTACGGTCATCTCCTCGATCGGTTGGAGATACGGGGCGGCAAGCGAGAGGTAGCGATAGGCCTGATCGGGGAGGACGTGGGACTGGACGGCTGCGGCCGCCCGTTCATAGCGTATAGCTCCTTCGCTGATGCCGATGGCGCCGGCGATCGACATTAACAATGTAGACTTTCCCGATCCGTTCGGGCCGGTGATAGCGTAGCGATGTCCTGAGTTGAATTCGTAACTGAGACGGCGAAAGATCCAGTCGCGGTTGAACCGTTTACCGGCATCAATCAGCGTAATCTTCATCGAAGCTGCTTTTGCTGTAGCGTTTGATGATCCCCCGCCCGCTCTCACGGATGAACTGGACGATCTCATCGCGTTCGTCGGTGGCAGGAAACTCTTCTTCGAGGAACTCCAGCGCCTGGCTGGTATTCATACCCTTGTTGTAAATGACACGATAGATATCGAGGATATGATTGATCTTATCGATGGTGAAGCCGCGGCGTTTGAGGCCGACGGAATTGACGCCGGCATAACTGAGAGGCATGCGGGCAGCCTTGATGTAAGGAGGGATATCCTTTCCTACGAGAGAGCCGCCGCCCAGGAAAACGTGTGAACCGACCCTTACAAACTGGTGGATCGCGCACATCCCGCCCAGGATGACCCAGTCGCCCAGCGTCACATGTCCTGCCACCTGGGAGTTGTTACTGAGGATGCAGTTGTCGCCGATGATGCAATCGTGGGCGATATGGCTATAAGCCAGGATCATGCAATTGCGGCCCACTTTGGTCTTCCAGCGATCGCGGGTGCCGCGGTGGACGGTCACGAATTCGCGAATGGTCGTATTGTCTCCAATCTCGACGGTGGTGTCTTCGCCTTCGAATTTAAGGTCCTGAGGGTCAGCAGATACAACCGCTCCGGGGAAGATCCTGCAATTCTTTCCGATCCTGGCGCCTTCCATGATCGTGACGTTGCTGCCGATCCACGTTCCGGCCCCGATCTCTACATTCCTGTGGATCATCGTGAAGGGATCGACTCTGACATCGGGAGCAAGCAGGGCATCCGGATGGACAGAGGTAAGCGAATGCACCATTCGGTGATCAATTGATTGATTTTCAGTTTCTTGGATCATTACTATCTCTTCGTTGCGGTTTGCTGCTTTCTTCATAAAAAATGCTTAGGCGCCGCCAGCACGGGGCAAAAATAAACTTATTTGCCGCAATTCCCTGAAATAAACTTCCGTTCACGACCGCTTAACCACCCGGGATGATGGATGGTGATCGACCGCTTAACCGCCTGGGCCCGGTCCCTTCACGACCGCTTGACCAACTGCGCCATGAGGTCCGCTTCGGTTGCGATCTTATTCCCAACATAAACTGTGCCGCGCATTTCGCAGATGCCCCGCCGTATGGGATTGAGCAGTTCCATCTTGAGGATCATCGTGTCACCCGGAACGACCTTGTGTTTGAATTTGCAATTGTCGATCTTGATGAAATAGGTATCGTATTCACCCTGCGGCATGGCATTGATACAAAGGATGCCTCCGGTCTGGGCCAGCGCCTCTATCTGCAGGACGCCGGGCATTACGGGATTCCCGGGGAAATGACCTACGAAAAAGGGTTCGTTGAAGGTAACGTTCTTGATCCCGACGATAGTCCTGTCCGTTAGCTCGATGATCTTGTCGACCAGGAGGAAGGGAAATCGGTGCGGAAGGGTCTTTTCTATCTGCTGGGTAGTAAACACCGGCACCTGGTTGGGGTCATAGAGCGGAGTATTCCTTAGATGTTTGTTTTTTTTTATGTACTGCTTGATCTTCTTCGCGAATTCCACATTGGTGGAATGACCGGGGCGGTTGGCGATGATATGTCCCTTGATGGGATAGCCGATGAGCGCGAGGTCCCCGATGACGTCGAGCAGTTTGTGCCGGGCCGGTTCGTTGGGGAAACGGAGTTCGAGGTTATTCAGATAGCCTTCGCTTTTGATCTCGATCTTGTCCCGCTTGAAAGCCCTGGCGAGGCGGGCCATTTCTTCGGGCGTGACGGGTTTGTCGACGACGACGATGGCATTGTTGATGTCGCCGCCTTTGATGAGATTGTGGTCCAGCAGCATCTCGAGCTCATGCAGGAAACAGAAGGTGCGACAGGGAGATATTTCATCCCTGAACTCGCGCATTGTCTTTAGACCGGCGTGCTGGGTGCCGAGGACGGGGCTGTTGAAATCGATGAGGGTGGTCACCTTGTATTCCATGGCGGGCATGACGACCATTTCCACCCGCTTCTTCTCATCGTAGTGCGTAATGTTCGTATCGATGCTGTACCAGGCTTTGGTCGCATCCTGTTCGGTGACCCCGGCTTCCTCGATGATCTCTACGAATGGCTGACTGCTGCCGTCGATGATCGGCACTTCGGGTCCGTTGATCTCGATCAGACAATTGTCCACGCCCATTCCCACGAGACCGGCCAGGATATGCTCCACCGTGCTGACCTTCGCGCCGTTGTCCTCGAGGGTGGTGCCCCGTGAGGTGTCCGTCACCAGGTCGCAGTCCGCCTTTATCACCGGCTGACCGGGAAGATCGATACGCTGAAACTGGAAGCCGAATCCCGGGTTGGCGGGCTTCAGGGTCATGTCCACTTTGATCCCGGTGTGCAGTCCCGTTCCGGAAATACTTGTAACTGAAGCTAATGAGTGTTGCTTATCTGGATTGAAATTTGCGTCCATGCGTTTTTTTAATAGGTAAAATTCGGAGCGCCGGTCTTTGGCCGACAAAGATAGGGGAAACCGGGTTTATATCTTCCCTCGCCCTTCAGGTCTACGGATGGCGGATCGGGAGGCCCAACAAAACCCCGGCGCCAATTACTACGAGTTTCTTAAATTTATTGTCCGAAGCCCGTTGCATGACCGCAAAAATCGATCGGTTTAACAAAATATTAGCCCGAAGCGTTGATTATCAGGCAATGATTTAATTTTATTTGTAACTAAAATCATCACTATGGAAGGAAAGAAACCCAAAATATTGTTGTGCGAAGACGATCCGAATCTGGGCATGGTACTGAAGAATTACCTGGAGCTAAGCGATTTCGATGTGACATTGGAAAGAGATGGCCGGCTCGGTCTCGCCGCATTCCAGCGGGAGCGATTCGATCTCTGCCTGCTCGATATCATGATGCCGCACATGGATGGCTTTACGCTGGCAGAAGAGATTCGTGATGTCGATCCGGATATCCCGCTGTTCTTCCTTAGTGCGAAGACGATGAAGGAAGACATCATCCAGGGTTACAAGCTGGGTGCGGACGATTACATCACAAAGCCGTTCGACAGCGAAGTGCTGCTGATGAAGATCAAGGCGATATTGAAACGCAATGACGATCTGAACAGGGAATCCGATACCAGGCAATTCGATCTCGGCTCGTATCATTTCAATCCGAAGTTGCGCGAGCTGGGTCATAAGGGGCAAACGCAGACCTTATCGCCGAAGGAGAACGAGCTGCTCAAGATGCTGGCCGAGCATATGAACGATCTGCTGCCGCGCGAGCAGGCGCTGAAGAAGATCTGGGGCAGCGATACGTATTTCAACGGGCGCAGTATGGATGTGTATATTGCGAAGCTGCGGAAATACCTGAAGGATGACAGCCAGATAGAGATCGTGAATATACATGGGAATGGGTTCAGGCTGGTGGTGCCGGTGAGCGCTTAAGATTAAAATAGCAGCGGCTCCCCTTCCCTGCCGGGTCTTTTCTTTCCGAGGTGCTCGTAGGCCTTATCGGTGACTTCTCGTCCCCTGGGTGTGCGCATGAGAAAGCCTTCCTGGATAAGGAAAGGTTCGTAAACTTCTTCCAGTGTGCCGGTCTCTTCTCCCACGGCGGTGGCGATGGTGGTGATCCCCACTGGGCCGCCCCTGAACTTATCTATGATCGTCGAAAGGATGCGGTTGTCCATTTCGTCAAGACCATGTTCGTCCACATTCAACGCCCGTAATGCGTGCTGCGTAATGGCCAGATCGACGATGCCTTCCGCGAGTACCTGCGCAAAATCGCGCACGCGGCGCAGCAGGCCATTGGCGATCCGGGGCGTACCGCGGCTGCGGCGGGCTATCTCCGCTGCGGCGTCGGAGGTGACCTTCGTATGAAGGATGTTCGCCGAACGGAGGACAATCTGTTGCAAGGTCTCCGCCGTATAGTATTCCAGTCTCGCCTTGATCCCGAAACGTGACAATAGCGGCGCCGTCAGCAGACCGCTGCGGGTGGTAGCGCCGACCAGGGTGAATGGTTGGAGGGAGAGTTGGATACTGCGGGCGTTGGGGCCGCTGTCGATCATGATGTCGATGCGATAGTCCTCCATGGCCGCATACAGGTATTCTTCCACGACGGTGCTCAGGCGGTGGATCTCGTCGATGAACAAGACGTCATTGGGTCCGAGATTGGTCAGCAGACCGGCCAGGTCGCCGGGCTTCTCGATGACGGGGCCCGAGGTTTCACGGATATTAACGCCCAGCTCGTTGGCGACGATGCGTGACAGCGTGGTTTTACCCAGACCGGGAGGACCATGAAAAAGGATATGGTCGAGGGCTTCGCCGCGCATCCTGGCTGCCTTGATGAACACCCGCAGGTTTTCGATCAGCTGCGGCTGACCGGCAAAATCCTCGATGGCGGCCGGCCGGATATTGTTCTCGAACTCTCTTTCGGTAGCGGTCAACTCATTCTTATCCGTGTTGAGGTTAAGATTGGCCATATGCGACAAATATACCTCTTTTCGCCCGCGTGTCACATCCGGAAATGCAGTAATTTAGTTACCTAAACCTTTACTTATGACAATCGGTATCATGGGGTCCGCAGAAGTGGGCCGGGCCCTGGGGCATGGGTTTCTCGCAGAAGGTCATTCGGTCATGCTGGGTACGCGAAATCCCAAAAAAGAAGAGGTGATCAAATGGCAGAAGGATCATCCCGGCGCAGCGATAGGAGATTTTCGTGAGACGGCGCTATTCGGGGAGTTATTGCTGCTATGCGTTCCGGGAATGGCGGTGGAAGAGGTGATCGGGTTGGCGGGTCCCGAAAATTTCCGGGGCAAGATCGTGATCGATGTTACGAATCCCATCGACAAGGGCGCGCCCGTCAATGGTGTGCTCAAATTTTTTACCAGCTTTGACGAATCGCTGATGGAAAGGACGCAACGCCGGCTTCCCGAAGCCAGGCTGGTAAAAGCATTTAACAGCGTTGGCAGCGATCTCATGTATAAACCGAACTTCCCTGGCGGCAGGCCGACGATGTTCATTTGCGGTAACGATGCAAAGGCAAGACAAACCGTGAAGGATATCCTTACGAGCTTCGGCTGGGAAACGGAGGATATGGGCATGGCGGAGGCCGCAAGAGCCATCGAGCCGCTGTGCCTGCTCTGGTGCATACCCGGTTTTCTGCGCAACCAATGGACGCATGCTTTCAAATTATTGAAACAGTGAATACGGTGGACTCAGGGCCGTCGTTGCCATAGGACGTCCGCAAACCAGTTCTTGCTGTCAAAAAAAGTAGATACCGGCTCGAATCCCGATTGGACGGCCATCAACTCCGTCTCTTCCAGCGTATATTTCTGCGAGATCTCCATATGAATGGGCTCGTTCTCCCGGAAGGTGAATGTCCTGTCGGCGACATGGACTTCCTGGGGCGCCAGGCTGATGAGATAGCTCCTGCAGGCGCCGGTTCCGGGGTCATAGACTGGATAATGTTCAAACTGATCCGGGTTGAAATCGCCGCCGAGCTCGCGATTGATGCGACGCAGCAGATTGAGGTTGAAGGCCCGGGTGATCCCCTGCCGGTCATTGTATGCGTCGAGGATGACGCGCGGGTGCTTTTTCAGATCGAAACCGATCAGCAGCAGGTCGCCTGCGCGCATGTGATCATGCAGCTGCCTGCAGAATTGCGTCGCCTGCTGGACCGTCATGTTGCCGATGTTGGCGCCCATGAACAGCACGATCTTCCGGTTACCGGAGAACGTGTCGAGCTGCTGCATTTTTTCCAGGTATTCGCCGTTGAGGCCCTGCATATGCAAACCGGGCAAGGTCACCGGCAACTTGTCTTCCAGCCAGCCGATGACATTGGAGGAGATATCGATCGGATAGTAGGTGAAGTCGGCATGTTGGTGTTGCAGCTCGCGCAGGAGGAACCACGATTTGGATGCGTCACCGGGTCCCAGTTCTACCAGATCGAAAGAACGGGTCTCGTCCAGGAAGAGACGGGCCATTTTCCCGGACTGGTGCTGCAGGATGTCGAGCTCGCAACGGGTCGGATAGTATTCCGGGCAGGCCATTATCTGCTGAAAAAGCCGGTCCCCGGCCTCGTCGTAGAAATATTTCGACGAAAGGTATTTATGTTCAGCCCTCAGGCCGTCGGTGACATCCTTGTAGAAATTGCCGGACCGTCGGGCGGTCAGGGCGGCACTATTGACAGATAGCATTGGACCTTTGTTTTATGGGTGATGCGCTTGATTACTTTGCAAGACGTATGCCAGTGAACTGCCACCTCAAATGGGGGTGGAAGAAGTTGCGGTAGCTTTTCCGGCTATGCTCCGGGGGGGTCGCAACCGAGGCGCCTCTGAGCACCATTTGGCTGACCATGAATTTTCCATTGTATTCTCCGATGGCGCCTGCGGCCTTTTTGAATCCGGGATAGGGAAGATAGGCGCTCCCGGTCCATTCCCAACGCAGGCCCCAGTCGAACCGGCCGGAAGCGGCCTCCCATTCCGATTCGGTAGGCAACCGCGCACCTTTCCATGCGGCATAGGCAGCCGCTTCATAGTAGCTGATATGACAGACCGGTTGACCCCGGTCGACCGGTTGCAGACCCGCCAGCGTGTAGTGATGCCATCCGCCATTGATCGGATGCCAGTACAATGGGGCCGTGATACTGTTGTTCTTTACCCAGTCCCATCCTTCGGCATGCCACCAGGCGAAATTCCTGTACCCGCCGTCATCGATAAAGGCCTGCCAATCGCCATTGGTAACCAACCCGTCGGATATGCTGAATTCGTCGATATACACTTTGTGCCGGGCCAGTTCGTTGTCGAAACAAAAGCCGTCGCCCGAATACCCGATCTCATAGACGCCGGCGGGAACGGTAATGAACGATGACGAGCGCTTCGTCGCCGCGCCGCCCGTGGGATCGTGTTCCGCATAGGCCGGGAACAGCGGGTTGTGCCCCAAAATGTATTTGATATCCGTGAGGAGCAATTCCTGGTGTTGCTGTTCATGGTTGAGCCCCAGTACGATGATAGCCGTGATGTGCGGCCCCGGGCCGGCGCCGATCAGCTTTGCCATCGCTTCGTCTACATATTTGCGGTAGGCGTAGATCTCGTCCACGGAGGGTCTGCTCAGATTGCCCCGGTCGGTGCGCACGACCCTTGCCCCGATGGTTTCGTAATAGCTGTTGAAAACATAATTGTAATCGGGGTTGCAGGGATCATAGCCCGGGTAGTGTGGGATGAGCACAAAGGTTTCCCAGAACCAGGTCGTATGCCCGAGATGCCATTTGGGGGGGCTGACGTCGACAATGGGCTGTACGACATAGTCCTCCTTCTGCAAGGGGCGGCAGATGTCTTCGCTGGCCTTTCGGACCGCGCGGTATCGATCGAGCAGGGTCATCAGTTAGCTGTTTTAAAATTTCGGCCTGATTTCGGCCGGTTCTGGTAATTAACGAGGTCTGATATCGTTTGGATGCCCAATTCCCGTGCCTCGCCGCGGCGCATCATCAATGCATAGGCATTATTGAACCCGATGGGAGCGAGCCACGTCAGACCGTAGTCCTTGTCGAACCTTTCGCGGACATAATTGTATACACTGTCCCGATGGCCGATCAGGCGGCCGGTGAGGGCGGGTGGTGACCGAAGGATCGCCAGCAGTGCTGTTCCGGTATATTCGGGATACATATCGATCTGTCCATGGGTTAACGCTTCAAAGCAGACAATTGTTCCGCCCAGGCCGGTTTTACTTTCGACCTCCAGGTCGGTATATCCGCGGATAAGCATGGCATATATATCGGTCAGGATATATTGTTCGGGGAATATCTTAGAGCCCAGCCGTATCAGCCCTTTACTCCCATTACGCGGCGGCCGGTAAAGACCGAGCGATTGAAGGAAATCGCGGGCGCATCGTTCGGGAGATTGATTCAGGTATTCGACCCGGTAGTTGAGCAGCGTCATGATAGAATCATTGATCCTGCCTGCCAGGCGGTTCAGCGCCGGCGCCAGATCGTCATATTTTTGGAGCACTTCCTTTCGCACAACGGGCGCGGCATAATAGGGGGGAAATATCTTTTTATCGTCTTCGAGCGTGATGAGATCGTACGCTTTCAGCCGGCCGTCGGTAGTGTAGCCGCTGATCACGTCCAGCTTTCCATTGTAGATCGCTTTGTACATGACGGCGTCGCTGATGACGACGGTCCGCATCTTCAGGCCATAGGCGGAGCGGAGACCGATGTCCCCGTCCTGGCGGCCCATGAATTCGGGAGTGAAGCCGGCGAGAAAGCGCGAGGAATAACCGATCGGTATCACATAGAAAGAGGAAAGGGCAAGCATGATCAGCGGCAAGAATGCAAGCGCCGATCGTTGTCTTCGCTCGCCAAAGCGCTGAACACGGGACAGTAAAAAATCCAGGACGATCGCCAATAGCGCTGCGGGTATCGCTCCTGCGAGGATCATATCGGTATTGTTGAGCGCGATCCCGCCGAAGATGAATTCCCCCAGCCCTCCCGCCGCTATATATGCCGCCAGCGTGGCGACGCCGACATTGATGACGGTGGCGGTGCGGATGCCTGCCATGATAACGGGGAAGGCGAGGATCAGGTCTACCCTGAACAATCGCTGTGTCGCCGTCATTCCCATGGCTACCGCCGCTTCCTTTACGCCGGGGTCGACGCCGTTGATCCCCGCATAGGTATTCCGGATGACGGGCAGCAGGGCATACAGGAAAAGCGCCGTGATCGCAGGGATGGGTCCGATGCCCAGCAACGGGATCATGAAGCCCAGCAAGGCGAGACTGGGGATCGTTTGCAACACACCCGCGGCGCCCAGCACGAGACCGGCGGCCTTTTTATTACGCGTGATCCAGATGCCCAGGGGCAGCCCGATGAGCACGGCGATAAGCAGCGAAATAAAGGTGAGCCCGATGTGCTGCATCGTTTGCTGCAGCAGCTTGCCCGATTGCTGTTGCATGAACTGCCATAGGCTTTCGTGTTGGTCCATTATTCTTTCCGGTTCTTGAATTGATCGAATGACCGGATCAGGGCGGGATAATCGCCGGCTTCGATGCGGCTGGCTTCCAGCGAGAACCGCTGTTCTTCGAGAAAATCGCGTACATACCGGCTGGAAGGGTGAAACAGCAGCTGATCGGGCGTTCCTTCCTGTATCATCTTTCCGTTATCCATCAGCAGGATACGATCGGCCAGATCAAAGGCCTCCTGGACGTCATGTGTGACGAGGACGATCGTTTTGGAACGGAGCGCCGGAAGTTTTTTGAAATCGGTCCGGACCCTGGCACGGGTGATGGGATCGAGCGCCCCGAAGGGCTCATCCATCAGCAGGATCGGCGGATCGGCTGCCAGTGCGCGGGCGATGCCTACCCGTTGTTGTTGTCCACCGCTGAGCTCATGGGGCCAGGATCGCCGGTATTCATCCGGCGGCAGGTGCAATTCCTTCATCAGATCGACGACACGCCGCGCGATCCTTTGTTTATCCCAGCCCAGCAGACGGGGGACAGTGCCGATGTTCTGTTCGATGGTGTAGTGCGGGAACAGGCCGTTGTTCTGAAAGACATACCCGATATTGCGGCGGAGGTCTTCGGGTCGCTGATGGAGGACGTTCCGGCCGTCGATCAGTATCTCGCCGCTATCCGGTTCGAGAAGCCGATTGATCATCTTCAGCAGCGTCGTTTTTCCCGAACCGCTGGTCCCCAGGAACACGAGGGTTTCCCCGTCCCGTACGGTAAAAGAGATATTGTCGACGGCTTTGTGCTGGCCGAAGGTTTTGGTTATATTGTTTACGGTGATCATTCCAATCCTGCAAAAAGATTATTCAGCGATTCCGCATAGGTCGGATGGGCGAAGATCGTGTCTTTCAGTGTATCGGAGGTAATATTTCCCTGCATGGCCATTTGTATGATCGCCATCAGCTCGCCGCCGGCGGAGGACAGCATGGCTGCTCCCAGGATGGCCCTCGACTGGGCATCGACGATAACTTTCAGCAGACCGCGTGTCTCGTCGTTCTCCCAGGCGCGCGCTATTTTTGCGACAGGCATTTTCGCCACCTTGATATTCAGCCCCTTTTCCCTGGCCTCCTGTTCGGTCAGTCCGATCCTGCCGAGCTCGGGGTCTGTAAACAGGCAGTAGACCGGCGGTCTCCCGGCCATGCTGCAATCGGCCTTTTCCACCAGGTTCTTATAGACGATGAGATGGTCGTTATAGGAAATATGCGTGAACTGCGGGCCGCCTTTGACGTCTCCGAGGGCATAGATGCCCGGGATATTCGTCTCCAGGCGCTGGTCGACCTTGATGAAACCGTGCGGGTCGAGAGCGATCCCTGCGGCGGCAGGATTCAATGAGGCGGTTTCGGGAAGGCGGCCGGTTGCGACCAGGACATGGGAAGCGGTAAATTCGTTGTGGTCGCCGAGGGTCAGCCGGATGCGGTCGCCGCCAGTGACCTTTTCGACCGTAACGCCGGTGTAGATGCGTATGCCGTCTTCTTCGAGAATCTTTTTCAGCTCGGCTGCGATGTCTTCGTCCTCTTTATGCAGGAACCTCGGGTTGTTCTCGAGGATCGTCACCTCGCTGCCCAGCCGGCGGTATAGCTGTCCGAATTCGAGCGCGATATAGCTGCCCCCGATGATTACCAGGTGGGGTGGGATGACCATCAGATCGAGAATCGAGTCGGAAGTAAGATAAGGAACGGTCCCGAGCCCGGGTATTGTCGGGATGACCGGTCGGGTGCCGGTGTTGATGAAGATATGATCGGCGGTCATGGTTCCGTTGGAACCGTCGTCTCTCAAAAGATCGATCTCTTTGGGGCCGGAGAAAAGCGCGGTGCCGAAATGTACCTCGAGGTTATGCGTCTCGAGGAGACGTTTGGCGGAGGATTCGCGCGCCGCCAGCACCTTGGCATTCTTGCGCCGGATGACCGAACCGATGTCGACCGTCACTTTGCCGGTCTGGATACCGAAATCTGCGCTGCGTCCGGCCAGGTATGCAACGCGACCCGATGCAATGAGCGTCTTGGTGGGTGTACAGCCGGTGTTGAGGCAGGTGCCGCCGATGAATTTTTTTTCGATCAATGCCGTTTTCCAGCCGGCGGCTGCCAGTTTTGCTGCCAGGGGGTTTGCGGCCTGGCCGGAGCCGATAATGATGGCATCGTACTTGGTCATGCTGATTGCACGATAGGCGTGTTCAAAATTAAGCAATTATCGTTCCCGCTGCAGGTCAACGGCAGGTGCGGCGGGCGTTCCCATGCACAGGATCAGATCGGGGTCGGGGCAATTGTCCATCCATTGCTGTCTTTCCGAGAACCGGCATACGCCGGGATAATCGCCCTTCCACCCCTGTATATCGGCGATACACTGAAAATGCAGGTGCGGAGGCCAGTTACCGTTCTCGAAACGCATCCCGAATTCGGCGATCACCTCGCCACCGGAGACGTGCTGGCCCTCATACAAATTCTTCAGCGAATTCAGGCTGAGGTGGCCGTAGAGGGTGTGAAAGCCGATGCCTTCGAGGTTATGCGTGAGGATCAGGGTGGCGCCATAATCGCTGTCGTTGTTGTTGAAAGCCCAGCTGTGTACGATGCCGTCCAGCGGCGCCATGACCCTGGTGCCGGACGGTCCCCAGATATCGATCCCGAGGTGAAGACGGCGGGGTTCGGTCTCGCCGTCGGCGGAACGCGAGGGCTCATTCCCGGCGCGGAGGGGCGACCGCGGCATGGCCTGATCGAAATGGCGGCTGCGTGCATAGAGAGTGCGGTGTTCGCCATAACCGCCGAAACCATAGCGGGCCTTTTGCTCGCGGAGGGTCCGGTTGATCCAGCCGGCAAAACGATCGGTGTTCGAGATGTCGTCCCCGGAAAGGCCGGAGTTGCGATCGGTGAAATCGAAAAAGTGCAGCCGGTCACTCGTGGCATCGAATGGAACCACGGGGTGAAAATCGGCCCGGTGCCGTTGTAATATCGAGGTCAAAGAGGACATATTGTCCGTTTATACAACTACGTTGATCATCCGGTTCTTTACATAGATGACCTTTTTGGGCGGGTTCCCATCCAGCCATTTTTTGACGATGTCATCGGCCAGGACGATCTTTTCTACCTGCTGCTGCGTGGCGTCGAGTGCGATATTGAGCTCGGTCCGCGTTTTGCCGTTGATCGCGATCGGATAGGTCTTCTCCGATTCGACGAGGAATTTCTCATCCACGACGGGATAGGGGGCGACAAGTACAGAGCTTTCGTGGCCGAGATCATGGAACAGCTGCTCCGACACATGCGGGGCATAGGGCGCCAGGATGACGATCAGTTTCTCCAGGATATCGCGCTTATGGCATTTCAGATCGGTGAGCTCGTTGACGCCGATCATGAGCGCGCTGACGCCAGTATTGAAAGAGAAGCGTTCGGTGGCTTCTTCCACCTTTTTAACGGTCCGGAAGATGCATTTCCATTCGGCGTCGCTGGGCGTCTGCGTCGTCCAGACGGCGCCTTTCGTCTCATCGAAGAACAGGCGCCATAGCTTGCGGAGGAACCGGTGTACGCCTTCGATACCCTTTGTATCCCAGGGTTTGCTTTGTTCGACGGGGCCCAGGAACATTTCGTACATCCGAAAGGTGTCGGCGCCATATTTTTTGACGAGGTCGTTGGGGTTGACGGTGTTGTATAGCCGCTTGCTCATCTTTTCGACCTCCGTACCGCAGATGTATTTGCCTTCTTCGAGGACGAATTCGGCGTTCGCATATTCGCTGCGCCATTTGCGGAAGGCGTCGATATCCAGCTCCACCCCGTCCACAATGTTTACGTCGACATGCAGGGGGGAAAGCGTGATCGTATCGAGCTCGATGGATGTATCGCCGAGGATATCGCGAACGGCGAGACTGATCAGCTGGTGGAACGCCGGCGTACCTTCGATGGTGGCGATGCCGGCCGAAACGAAGATGGGAATAGTTGAACCGAGGTCGCGGTCGGGAGCCTTTTCCGCGGGTTTGGCCTTGCATTCGAGCCGGTAGACGAACCGGCTGCTGCCCTGTATCATGCCCTGGTTGACGAGCCGCTTGTAGGGTTCGTCATGGCCGATCCAGCCGCGGTCGAAAAGGAATTTGTTCCACATCCGGCTATAGAGCAGGTGGCCTACTGCATGCTCGGTACCGCCGATATACAGGTCTACCTGGCCCCAGTAATCGGAGGCGGCGCGACTGCAGAATTCGTTGTCGTTATGCGGGTCCATATACCGCAGGAAATACCAGCTGCTGCCGGCATAACCCGGCATGGTGTTGGTCTCGAGGTGTCGCTGCGTCCATGCCGGGATGTTTGCGAGCGGGCCTTCGCCTTCGGGACCGGGACCGTATTTTTCGATATGCGGCAATTCGAGAGGCAAGTCTCGCGGGTCGAACGGTTCTGCGACACCGTCTTGCCAGACGATGGGAAAGGGTTCTCCCCAATAGCGTTGACGGCTGAATGCGGCGTCGCGCATCCGGTAGTTGACCTTGCGGGCGCCGATGCCTTTTTCTTCGAGGTGATGGATGGCGATCAGGATCGCATCTTTCATGACCAGACCGTCCAGGAAGCCGCTGTTTTGCAGGACGGCATCTTTGGTGGGGTTGGCTTCTTCGCCGTTGAAATGTTCCCCGATGATATTGGTGATGGGCAGATCGAAGTGGCGCGCGAATTTGAAGTCCCGCTCGTCGCCGCAGGGTACCGCCATGATCGCGCCGGTGCCATAGCCGGCCAGCACGTACTCCGAAGTCCAGACAGGGATCTGCAGACCGCTGAAAGGATGGACGGCATAGCTGCCGGTGAAGCAGCCCGTGATGACTTTCTCCGCCATGCGTTCGCGCTCGCTGCGGCTGCCGACGTAGGCGAGATAGGCTTCGACCGCGGGGCGTTGTTCGGGCGAAATGAGGGTGGGCAGGAGTGGGTGCTCGGGGGCGACGACCATGAAATCGACGCCAAAGATCGTATCGGGCCGGGTAGTATAGACCCGCAGTTTGTCGACGGGGGAGGATGCGGATATGCCGGCGGGTCTGTAGATGGCAAAATCGATCTCCGCTCCAAAGCTTTTGCCGATCCAGTTGGTCTGCATCTCCTTCATCGCCTCACTGTAATCCACTGTTGCGAGACCTTCGAGGAGCCTGTCGGCATAATCGGTAATCCGGAGATACCATTGGCGCAGCTTCTTTTTGACGACAGGGTAGCCGCCGCGTTCGCTGACCCCGTTGATGACCTCATCGTTGGCCAGGACGGTGCCCAATGCTTCGCACCAATTGACCTCGCCATAGCCGCAATAGGCCAGCCGGTATTCCATGAGGACCCTCTCTTTTTGCCGACGATCGAAGCGGGACCACTCCACCGCCGTGAAGCGGATGGAAGGATCACCCGGACAGGGATGCCCGGCATTCCCTTCGTTTTCGAATTGGCGGATCAGCCCGGCAATGGGTACAGCCTTATTCTTCCTTTTATCATACCAGCTGTCGAACAGCTGTAAAAAGATCCATTGCGTCCATTTGTAGTAGCCGGGGTCCGAAGTCCGGAACGACCGGTCCCAGTCGAAACAAAAACCGATGTTGTCCAGCTGGCGGCGGAAATTGGCGATATTGTCGTCCGTGGAAATGGCGGGATGGATGCCATGATCGATCGCATATTGTTCCGCGGGGAGGCCGAAGGCATCATAGCCCATGGGATGGAGGACGTTGAAACCTTTCAGCCGTTTGTAGCGCGCGAAGATATCGCTGGCGATATAGCCCAGGGGGTGACCTACGTGGAGGCCTGCGCCGCTTGGATAGGGGAACATGTCCAGCACATAATACTTGGGCCGGGAAGGGTCATTGGAGACCTTGTAGATGCCTTCTGCCGTCCATCGTTGCTGCCATTTCTTTTCAATATCGCCGAAATTGTATTCCATGCCTGTGTTGGAAAAAAGTTAAAAGCTTGTGTGTTATGGTAATAATGCTGGCAAGTTCCCGTTAAAGGGGTAACAAAAATACAAAATTGAACCCTAATTTCGCTAATTAAACTAGCTTGCTGTCAAGCTAACTGAACCAGCTTACTTATCAATAAAACCCGGCTTACTCATGGCGCAAATCGGAAAAAGTTCTGCCAAACGTTCGACTCCCTCTTATTTCATGGCAATCGTAGGTGTATCCCTGGTGTTGTTCCTGCTGGGACTTCTGGGCTGGATCGTGATCAATGCCAATAAATTGGGCGAGAATTTCAGAGAGAATGTGGAAGTGCAGGTATACGTGCGGGAGAATATTTCGCCGAAGGACAGCGCAGCCCTGGTTCAGATGGTCGCCTCCGAGCCGTACGTAAAAAGCTACAAATACGTTACCAAGGAAATGGCGCGAAAAGAGTTCGTGGGTAACGGGAATGACGATTTCATGTCGGTCCTGGTCCAGAATCCCCTGCCTGCCAGCGTCGATTTCAGGATACGCAGCGATTATGCGAATGCGGATTCGTTGAACAGGATCGTCGCCGATTTCAACGGGAATATCGCCGTCGATGAAGTAAAATACAATAAGAAACTGGTGACGAATCTGAATGATACGATCCGTAAGGTGAGCCTCGTATTGCTGATCGTGACCCTGGTGATCTCCATTGCCGTCATTGTCCTGATCGATAATACGATCCGGCTGGCGATGTTCAGCAACCGGTTCCTCATCAAAACGATGCAGATGGTGGGCGCAACCAGGTGGTTTATCGCCAAACCGATGGACCGCCGTGCCATCATCAACGGGGCTATCAGCGGCCTGATCGCCATCGCGGCCATTGTCGGTCTTATATTCGTCGCAGAGACCTGGCTGCCGGAGGTGAAGGCCCTCCGGGATTATTCCCTGCTCGGGGGTATGTTCATCGTGATCGTACTGCTGGGCATCTGTATCTCCTTTATCAGCACCCATCGCAGCGTGGTGAAGTACCTTAAGATGAAACTTGATGACTTGTACTGACCGCGGGGTTTGAATTTTATGATTATATTGCAGGCCAATCACTATTCATCTATGGCAACGACCAAAAAACCGGCCCCGGCCCCTGCTGCCGCCAAGGCTAAGCCAACGGCGCCGCATCAGCAAACCCCTTTGTTCGGTAAGGAGAATTATCGCTGGATGCTGATCGGGCTCGTCGCTGTCGCCCTGGGTCTGATCCTCATGGGCGGAGGAAAAAGCAACGACCCTAACGTATTCAATCCCAAAGAAATATACAGTTTCACGCGCATCACTCTCGCCCCCATTCTCATCCTGGGCGGGTTCGTGATCGAGATCTTCGCTATATTCCGTAAAGACAGCAAGACCAGCCAATAACCGAATATGACCATTACCCAGGCCATTATCCAATCCGTCGTAGAAGGACTGACGGAGTTCCTTCCCATTTCCTCTACGGCCCATATGAAATTTGTCAACCCGATCCTCGGGGTTGATCCCAACGATGATTTTTCCAAATTGTTCGATATCGTCATCCAGCTGCCTGCCATCCTTGCGGTAGTGGCGCTTTACTGGCGGAAATTCTTCGATTTCTCCCGGTTGAGCTTTTACATCAAACTGATCGTCGCCGTGATCCCCGCGCTGATCTTCGGAGCGCTGCTGGGGAAATATATCGATCGTGCGCTGGACAATCTCTACTTCATTGCGGGAGTAATGGTTACTGGCGGTATCATCTTTTTATTCGTGGACAGGTGGTTCACGCGTCCCGTCATCGATGACGAACGGGAGGTGAACAATGGCGTTGCCTTCAAGATCGGTTGTTACCAGGTGCTGTCGATCCTTTTTCCGGGTTTGAGCCGGAGTGCCGCCACGATCATCGGCGGTATGAGCCAGAAACTCACCCGCAAGGCGGCAGCCGAATTTTCCTTTTTCCTTGCGGTACCCACCATGATCGCCGCCACGGCAAAAAAACTCTGGGACACGCATAGGGACCATCCGGAGATCCTGAACCGGGAGCATGCCACGACGCTGGTGCTGAGCAGCATCGTTACGTTCATGGTAGCGGTGGTCGTCATCCGCGGGTTCATCGGGTTCCTGAAAAAATACGGCTTCAAACCCTGGGGCTATTACCGTATTGTCGTCGGTCTCGTCATGCTGTTCCTTTTATGGAGGGGCATATTATGACCGGGGTTTTCCCCGAAACAGCGCCTAAAAAGGTGATCAACGGCTGGGCCATGTATGACTGGGCCAATTCCGTTTACAACCTGGTGATCACGACGACTTTCTTCCCGATCTATTTCATAGAATCTACCCGTCACCAGTTCAAAAGCGATGTGATCCCCTTTCTCGGGATGCATCTCAGTAACAGCACCCTGTACAGCTGGTCGCTCGCGGCGGCCTACCTGCTAATCTCGCTCCTGTATCCCATCCTCACCTCGATCGCCGACACGCGCGGGAACAAGAAAAGCTTCATGCGCTTTTTCTGTTATATCGGGGCTTTGGGGTGCAGCATGCTCTATTTCTTCGACGGCTCGAATTTGGGGCTCGGTATCGGCTGTTTCATGCTGGCTTCGATGGGTTTCGTGGGCAGCCTGGTCTTTTACAATGCTTATCTACCCGAGATAGCGGCGCCCATCGACCAGGACAGGGTTAGCGCCAAAGGTTTCGCCTTCGGCTATATCGGCAGCGTGATCCTCCAGGTGATCGGGTTTGCGGTGGTGATGCTGACGCAAAATAAAGATCCCTTTATTGGATCGCGGATCACGTTCCTGCTGGTGGGTGCCTGGTGGGCAGGTTTCGCGCAGATCACTTTTTCGGTGCTGCCGGCCTCGAAGCCGGTGGCGGCGGTCCGAACCAATGTCTTCAAAACGGGTTTCAAGGAGGTGGCGAAGGTCTTTGCCGAAGTCCGGAAAATGGGTGTGCTGAAACGCTATCTGCGGGCCTTCTTTTTTTACAGCATGGGAGTGCAGACGGTGATGTCGGCAGCCACGTTGTTCGGCGATAAGGTATTGCGGCTGGATGCGGTAAAGCTGATCATCACTATTGTCCTGATACAGATTGTCGCCATTGGCGGCGCCACCTGGATGAGCCGTCTCTCGGCACGGTTCGGCAATTTCCGCGTACTGATGGGCGTCGTCGTGTTCTGGATCATGATCTGCGTATCCGCTTATATTACGGCGGGGAGGGCGGAGAGCCTGAACGGTTTTCACGATAAGATTGCCGAGCTGAAGCAGGAACGGGACGATCTCCAGGCGAAACGATCGCAGCTGACCGCCGAAGCGTTCGACCGCGCGGATGCCGGTCTGGAAGCGCAGCTTTCGCATTGGGAACTGGACCTGGAGCCGCATCAGCAGCCCATCGAATACTCTTTCTATATGCTTGCGCTGGGCGTGGGGCTGGTCATGGGGGGCATCCAGTCGCTGAGCCGGAGCACCTATTCGAAGCTGATGCCGGAGACCAGGGACACGGCGTCCTATTTCAGCTATTATGATCTGACCGAAAAGATCGCCATCGTCGTCGGCATGTTCAGCTTTGGTTTCATCGAAGAGGTGACGGGGAGCATGAAGAACTCGATCATTTTCCTGATCGTCTTTTTCGTGGTCGGCTTTGCGTGGTTGTATTCGGCGTTGGTCAAACAGCAGGCTATGATGGCATAAATCTCCTTACATGCAACTATATACGATCAAAACGGGCTTTTTCAAACTGGACGGCGGCGCCATGTTCGGCGTAGTGCCCAAAAGCATTTGGAACAAATTGAACCCGGCGGACGGGAACAATCTCTGCACCTGGGCTATGCGTTGTCTGCTGATCGAGGACGGTGGGAAGCTGATCCTCGTGGACAATGGTATCGGCAATAAGCAGGATGCAAAATTCCTTGGACATTATCATCTCCATGGGGAAGACACGCTCGACAGCTCGCTGGCCAGGTTGGGTTTTCACCGCGACGACATCACCGATGTGCTACTCACGCATCTGCATTTCGATCATTGCGGCGGAAGCATCGTGCGGGAGGGGGACAGGCTGATACCGGCATTCCGGAATGCGCATTACTGGTCCCATTCGCGGCATTGGAAATGGGCGACGGAACCCAACGAGCGGGAAAAGGCTTCCTTTCTGAAAGAGAATATCCAGCCGATCGGGGAGAGCGGGCAACTGCGTTTTGTGGATGCGGCGGAAAAGGCTGCGGGGGCGCCGGGGACTGCGGGGGCGCCGGCGATGTTGCGTGATGTCATCATGCCCGGATTGTCGGTTCGTCTGGCGGAAGGTCATACCGCCGCTATGATGCTGCCGCAGGTGGAATACAAGGGGCGGACGCTGGTGTTCATAGCCGATCTGCTGCCTTCCGCCGGTCATTTTCCCACGCCCTATGTGATGGCGTACGATATGTTCCCGCTGACCTCGCTGGTGGAAAAGAAGGCTTTCCTGGAGGAGGCGGCGGCGGGGAATTATGTGCTTTTCTTCGAACATGACCCCGTGATTGAGTGTACTACGCCGGTGAGGACGGACAAGGGGGTCCGGCCGGGTCCCGGTTTCTCGTTGAGCGAGCTTTGAGGGTCCTCGCTTATCTTATCCTGAATACCAGGGTCTGGAGCGAAGACTTGATAGCTCCCATGATGAAATAGCTGTTGAGCCTGATGGGGCGCAGACGCTGTCCGCGACGGTTCACGACGGTGGTAAATATCTTCTTTTTTTTCAGGATAAACCAGGCGGTGATGAGCACGTTCGGTGCAAAGCTGCCGGAGGGTATCTTTTCCAATGCCTTTTTCAGGGTTTCCGCGCGTAGGAGGCGATAGGGGCAATTGACGTCGGCGACGCCTTTTCCGTAGAGGGATCGTACCATGACCCGGAGGGTGTTGCTGATGATCCTCCGGCCTGCGGAGGCATTTTTTCCGGATCGTTGGGCGAGGAGGAAGTCGTAGGCGTGTCTTTTGTTCCAGAGTTCCGGGAATCGTGCGGTGTCCAGCTGGTGATCGGAATCTATCTGGAAAACCCACTGGGGATGGCTGGGGCTGGCGGCGGTTGCGAGATGATATCCTTTGAGGATGGCGGGGCCGTGACCGGCATTTTTCTGGGTGTGGACCGACAGGGTCGGGTCGGTTTGCTGCATGGACCGCAGGAGGCTGAGGCTGCCGTCGGTGGATCCGTCATCGATGAGGAAAATGCGGTAGGGCACCCCGGTAGCCTTGAATACGGGCTGCCAGTCGCGGAGCAGGGCCGGGAGGTTTTGCGCCTCATTGTAGACCGGTATGACGATCGCCAGTTCGGGTGTGGGTTGCGCCGGCATCTCCGCCGCAGCGGGGTTATACAGCATGGTTGGCATGGGTTAGCGGCAGGATACCCGTCTCGAATATTTCGAGGGCCCTGTCGATGGTCTGATGCATATCGTAATATTTGTAGTCGCCGAGCCGTCCGCTGATGAAAACGTTTTTGAGTTGGGCGGCCTCATCGCGGTATAGGCTTAGCAGCCGCTGGTTGGTGTCATTGGCGATGGGATAGTATGGGTTGTCGCCCTGGTCGGGAAGGGAATATTCGCGGAAGATGATGGTCTTGATTTTCGGGTATTGCTTTTCCGGGTGCAGATGCCGGGGCTCATGGATGCGGGTGAAAGCGTCAGCGGGGTCCGGGTGATTGATCACCGAACTACCCTGGTAGTCGCCTGTGGCGATAGTCTCCTGTTCGAAACGCAGGGTACGCCAGCTGAGCCGCCCATATTTATAGTCGAAGAACCGGTCGATCGGTCCGCTATAGACGAGACAGGCGGCTGCATTCAGCCGGCCGCGCAGCTCGAAATAATCCGTGTTGAGCAGGATGCGGATCCGTTTGTTGGACAGCAGGTGTTGGAACAGATCGGTATAGCCGTTCTCCGGGATGCCCTGCCAGCGATCGGAGAAATAGTTGTCGTCGTAGTTCGTGCGGAAAGGGATGCGGTTGAAGATGGCGGCGGACAGATTTCGCGGATCGGTCTGCCATTGTTTGATCGTATAGTGGCGGAAAAAGGCTTCATAAAGCTCACGGCCCAGTTGCGCAATCGCCTGTTCCTCGAAATTTTTGGGCTCCGGGATGGGTTCGCAGATGGTGGCCATGAAGGCCTCGGCCTCATGAGGTTCCAATGTGCGGTCGAAGAACTGGTTGATGGTCGCGAGATTTATCGGGAAAGGGTAGATCCGGCCATTGTGCGACGTCAGGACCTTATGACGGTAAGTATTGAAACTGGTAAATCGCCTGATGTAGTTCCATACCTTTTCATTGGACGTATGGAAGACGTGGGTGCCATAGCGGTGGTATTCGATGCCGGTGTCCGGGTCTGTTGCAGAATAGCAGTTGCCGCCGATGTGCGGGCGTTTCTCAACGACCAGAACGGGCTGGTCCAGCTGGCTGGCGATACGTTCCGCGATGACGGCGCCGAGGAGTCCGCTGCCTACGACAACATAGGGATAGTCAGTCAGGTCCATGGCGCAAGATAAGGAAAAGAAAATGGCGTTAAAATTTCAACCGACCGGGGTTCTGGTATGTATTCCAGAAAAGTAATAGTTCTATTTCTCCTTTTAGTGGTTTATGCCTATAAAACAGTATTACCCGTTTGTGGATAACCACCTTTCGCACATTCTTCCGTCTGCCGGTCATTGTTCCCAACTGAGGTATTCGGGATATACTCTCTAGCTTTTTTTCAACCAATCCGATAAAATAGTCGACCTCTTTTTTTGTCCATGTTTCCTCGAGATACTCGATATTTCGTATATATGTCCGAATCGCAGTGGGTTGCCAAACTATCTCGTAAACCATTTCCTGTACTTTTTCACCACCTCTTCATGAGGTATCCCTTTGCCTTTCCTGGATTCTTCCAATGCCTTGTCGATGGATCGCTGTACCCCTGGCGGTAAATTATCCCACCAGTCCGCCTCTTGCTCTGCCTCCAGCATCGCATACACTATCTTCAGCGTCTTTTCATCGGCCATATCGATGTACTTTCTTATCCTGTTGCGTAAGGTGCTAATTTCTTTCATGCCGTTCGTTTACTTTCTTAAATATACTCCTTTTTTCCGATGTTTCTGAACGTAATTCAGTTCGGTAAATCACTTTCCCATCCGACTGCCTTGATTTAATGTAAGGAAGGGGTCACAGCGAAAGCGCCGAATCTAAATTCAATAGGTCGTCCAAATATTATATCCTCCGGCCTTGCCCAAATCAAATCGCATTTTTGACACGCTACCACCAACAGGGTCAGCGATATGTTGCGGATTTTAATCTGAATTTAATTTAAATGATGGATGCGATTGTTTGGGATCCTTGAATAAAATTAACGCTATCCCACCTCAGCAGACCAGGAGACTTGATATATTATCGAAATCCTTACCGTTAATAGGCGTTAGTACTGTATACTTTTAGTCATTCTACCGCTAGTATTAAAGTAATACCAGCGGCCGGTTCTAGTTGGCTTATAATATTGCAATGGACCGCTCGAAATAACTTTCTTACCTTGTGCATATCGTATGCGACGTCCAGAGTTTCGAGTAAGAATAGTGGCGTGCCGATATTGGCCAAGAACTATGACTTTCTTGCTATCATTTTGCAATGCGAATTGCAAATCTCCTTTTTCCGAGCATTCAAATACCTTAATGCGCCTGCTGCTATCTTTTCCCAGATTCGTAACGACTGTGGAATCCGCTTTATTAAACGCATAAATATATTGTTTGGCAACATCCATATAGATTGGATACTTAAAAAAAACTTGGCTATGACATTCACTGCTCGCTAGTATAACGAAGGAAAATGTAACTGCTTTCAATAAAATTCGCATTATAGATTAGTGTTTATAATTTTTACATCCCCCTTACGGCCACCAGGTTTACCGAAAACGCTTCCAATATCAATTTTCACTCTATTATTGTCAATTTTGTAATCACCGACGAGTATTCGCCCTGCCGATTTCGCCCTGGAAAACATAACATTTGCCGTCGTAGTTTGTTGGCCGTTCAATATTGCAGGGCGATTTAGTGCTGCTGGGGCATTTCCCAACAGTTCATTAGTAGGATTGTTTAATTCTGTCCCCGCGTTTCCAGTCAATGTAACCTGGGAACTTGGGAGTAATTGTAAAACCCTTGCAATCGGGGCTAGTTGATCCGCCGCTTGCTTGCTATTGACAGGATGGTCTGAACTTACCTGAAAATTTATTTTGATAGACGTAACTAAGTCCACCGATGCAACCTTATCAAAGCCAGATTCCCACTCGGTGCCAAGAAAAAGTCCTTCCTTTTTGGGATCAAACTCAAAATGTTCAGGGAAATTGTTTTTTTTGAAACTAGCTCTTATATCCCCTTTGACACCAAATTGATCATAAAGTTTTTGCTGCGCGGCAGTCAACCTGTTTTGATATTTTATCCTGCCAACTTCTCGACTTGTGTTAATATTCTCCGTTATCACATATACATCTGCCTTTTTCAATTTGGGATTTCGAGTATAGATATCATGCATAGGGGCTATTCCAGGCAAACTTTTTTTGCAGTGGGTCTAAGCTCAAAAATCTTCCTATTCTCGGACCAAATACGCGCATCCGATAATCAATCTCGTCCCCTGCCCCCTTCACTTCATTATCCTGTTCCTTCCCATTAAACCCATACCGATAGGCGCCCAATGCGCCTTGCGCATACTGCCGGCCGGGCTCTAGCATTCCAAAGGGATAGTAATCATTCGCGCTGACGACGTCGGGGTTGAAGTAGACTACAGTGCTATCGTCAGTCGAGACGCCGTAGCGTTTGTCGCTGATCGTCGAGAGGACGCGGCCGAGATGGTTCGTCAATTCAAAGAGCTTGTTGCCTCGCGTAAAGATAAGGCTATCGCCGTAGCCGAGCAAGGGCATGGTGACTGAATCGGAGGGTGCAAAGGTTTCGACATCGCATTACAGATCGACGAGCGACGACAGCGGGTTGCGCGGGTTGTGGTACATGATCATGTCGACGCGGACCTTGCCGACGGTGATGGGGCTTTCCACGCGGACGGCGATGTGGTTGGGATCGTCGGTGACCCAGACCGTCATCTTTTCACCGCCCTGGAACATCGTGCCTTTGACGAGCAGCGGTTTGAACTTGATGCAGCGGAATTTGGCGTATTCCGTGCGGATGGTTTCTTTGCCCAGATAGCGGACATAGAGGTGATAGACCTGCCGGTCGAGGAACATGTCGAAGGGTATCTTATCGTTCGGTTTGTATTTGTTGAAGTCGATGTTCCGCGCGTAGAAGGTGGCGCTCAGGACGTCCTGGATGCAATCGGGCACCTGGTAAACGCCTGCATTGGTAACCGCGGTGCCCGCCGCTTTGACAAAGGAGATGTTCTCATAGGTCTTGTACCCGCCTTCGTCCACATCGCGGATGAATTTATAGGGCTGGAGGGTGGCGGTGTCGATATAGGTCTCGTATTTATCCCTTACCTTGAAAAACTTGTCGTAGAAAGGGTAGCTTTTCCCTTCGGCCACCACATGATAGCAATTCTTGCCCTGGAAGCGTTCGAAGCTGGTATTGAAGGTCGCTTCGCCTGCAGCGGCGACGTGGAACCCGGCTACGGTATAATAAACTTTATAGGTAAGCGATTCCCCGGCTTTGAAGGCGGTATTGTGGAGGCCGCCGCAGAATTCGCTGTGATCGGGGGTTTGATCGGGTTGTTGCGCGGTAGTGTCTGCATGCTGTTCATAGGCATCCCATGCCATTAAGGGAAGGGTCATCGTCAGCAACAAGATACAGACCGTAGTAATTACTCTCATCGGCTTTTCGAAAATTTGATACTTACAATTAACAAGCTTCCAATCATTGCCGGTATGATCAGGTTGATCAGCCAGATCGCAAAAGAGGTGGCGAAAATGCCCACCATATTTGAACTGTATAATTCCAGCACCTGGATACTGGCCTCCCATCTCAGTCCCAATTCGGTCAGGAACGTGATCGTGGGAATAGCCGCCATGATCAAAAATACAACACTCATGCCACCCGCTGCCTGGCACAGACCGACGTCTACTCCAAAAACGGGAAACAGCAGACTATATTGGATAATAAAAACAATATATCTGCCAAAAGATAAGAACAAAATCTGCAATAAGCCTCTCGTCCTGAAATTTTCTAAAACTTTTATATATGAGCTATATTTCCTCGTTCCCGGTATTTTCAATAGCCAGTCCGTGATCCGGGACAGCCTGAAATAAATAAATGTTAAACTTAGCAGCACGACCGGTACGATACCGAGCAAAATATCCATTACGAACTGCCAGTTCAGCTGTCCGGGGATTACCGCATGTCCTGCGGTGCGGACGTAGAGAACGCCTGCCAGCCCTAATGACAGGGTGATCATCAACTGCGCCATGCTGGACACGATGGTCAGTGCGATCGCCTTCACGCGGCGGCCTTCCCTAATGTAAAGGATGCGGCCCAGGTATTCACCCATACGGTTGGGGGTGAAACAGGCCACGGCGGCTCCCGTGAAAACGGCTTTGAACGCATCGCGGTACCCCAGCCCTCCAACCGGGCGCAGCGCCAGCTGCCATTTACGGGCCTCGAGTCCCCAGTTGAGGGGCATGAGAGCCAGTACCAGCCATAATTTCCATTGTTGGGGACCGGTGAGCGCCTTCCTTACCTGGTCAAGCGAGCTCCTCCAATTGTGCTGGCGGGTTATTTGGCAGTAGATGAACCACGAGAGCAGGAGGAATACCAGCGGCCCGAGCACGTAGTTGACGACTATTTTTATATTTTTGTTCAACGCAATGCAATCTAAAATAATTTTAGGTATCGACCCGGGAACGGTTGTCATGGGATATGGTCTTATCCAATGTGCCGGCGACCGGTTAAGCCTGATCGAAATGGGCGTATTGCGGTTACCTGCCAGGGAGAGCGGTCATGAGCGTTTGCGACTGATCCATCTGAAAGTCCTTGAGCTGATCGGCCGGTTTGGTCCGCATGACTTCGCCATCGAGGCGCCTTTTTTCGGCAAGAACGTGCAAAGCATGCTGAAGCTGGGCCGGGCGCAGGGGGTGGCGATAGCCACCGCCATGCATGCCGGGCTGCCTGTCACCGAATATTCTCCCAAAAAAGTGAAATTGTCGATCACCGGCAATGGAAATTCAGAAAAGGAAAAAGTATGGAAGATGCTGCAGCGGATACTTTCCCTGGAAGAAGAGCTTTCGACCTATGATGCCAGCGATGCGCTCGCGGTAGCGGTTTGTCATTATTACCAGCATCGGACGGAGACATTGTTATCGGGGGCCGCGGGTGACGGGAAGAAAGCGGCGGCAGGTGATGGAAAGGTGGCGGAGCGCGCGGGAAAAAAGAAGGCGGCGAACTGGCAAGAATATATCAAGCAGCATCCGGGGAAGGTGCGCACGCGATAAGGGCCGGCCGATGAGGAAGGCGCAGGTGCGATGGGGTCAGAGATAACGAAGGATCTTTTCCTGGGCGGCCTTCAGCTGTTCGGGTTTCAGCCGCAATTTGGGACGCGTAAAATTCAGATCGTCGGAGCTGTCGATCGGCACCAGGTGCAGATGCGCGTGAGGTACTTCGAGACCGACCACGGAGAGTCCGCAGCGGTTGCAGTCGAATGCCTGTTCGATGGCCCGCGCGATCGGCCGGGCAAACAGCAGCATCTCGCCGAGAAAAGCATCGGGCATATCGAAAAAACGATCCACCTCGAGTTTCGGCACTACGAGCGTATGCCCCTCGCGCAAGGGAAAGATATCCAGGAATGCGAAGAACCGGTCGTTCTCCGCGATCCGATAGGAAGGTATCTCGCCTGCGATGATCTTCGAAAAAAGTGTCACACGGTAATGTTTTCGATTTTGAACTGCATGGTACCGGCAGGCGCCTGGACATTCGCGATCTCGCCGACCTGTTTGCCAAGCAGTCCTTTGCCGATAGGGGAGGTGACGGATATCTTCCCCATTTTAAGATCGGCTTCTTTTTCCGAGACCAGGTAATAGGTCACTTGTTTTTTGTTCAAGAGATTGGTCACCGTGACCTTGGTGAGAATGGACACCTTGCTTGTATCGATAGTTCCCTGATCGATGACGCGTGCGTTGGCGAGATCGTTTTCCAGCTTTTGAATCTTGGCTTCCAGCAGGCCTTGCGCCTCCTTGGCGGCATCGTACTCCGCATTTTCCCGCAGATCGCCCTTCTCGCGGGCTTCCGCGATCGCCTTCGAAGCAGCCGGACGATCTACTGTTTTCAGTTTTTGGAGTTCGGCTTTCAAATGATCGAGGGCATCTTTGGTGTAATAAGTGAATCCACTCATAGCTCTCCCTTTTATAAAGAAGAAAAAAAATACAACGCCCTGGAGATATCCAAGGCATTGCACAAGTATTTTCCGATGGACCATAGGTCCATTCATTACAAATTTACGGGAAAATGGCTTAATTAACCAATTCCCAGCTTTTCCAGGGTTACCCGGGCCATTTTCAGAAAAGCCTCATGGGAGTAACCGGCAATATGTGGGGTTATCAGGACATCCGGACGGGCCAGCAACCAGTCCAATTGCTGTCGTTGCTCCGGTGTATAGCTCTCCAGCCGCTCGTTTTCCAGCACGTCGAGGGCCGCCCCGGATAGCCGGCCGGTCTCCAGCGCCCGGATCAATGCGGCGGTATCATGGACTTTGCCGCGGGAAGCATTGATGAAGACCGGCTTTCTTTCCAGTGCATTAAAAAAGGCGTCGCCGGCGAAATGAAAGGTCTCTTCGGTCAAAGGGACATGGCAGCTGATCACATCGGCATAGCGTTCCAGCTGTTCGAGCGAGGCCTCATGGATGTTGCCTTTGGCGAAACCGTACGCGTACTTATCGTAGGCCAGGATCGTAACGTCGAAGCCCGATAACACCCGGGCGAAGGCGCTCCCGGTATTGCCAAAACCGACGATCCCAACCGTTTTGCCCGACAGCTCGGTCCCGCGGTTGGCGTCCCTGATCCATTTTCCCTCCATTATTTCCCGGCTGGAAGTGGCCAGCTTATTCATCAGCGCCAGCAACATTCCCAGGACGTGCTCGCCGACCGCATTGCGGTTGCCCTCGGGGCTGCTGACACATCTGATCCCTTTCGTTTCGGCGTATTCCGTATCGATCAGTTCCATACCACTGCCCAGCCGGCCGATCCATCGGAGACGGGGCGCCTTATCGATGACGGCGCGGTCGATCTTCAAACGGGTGGTCACGATCAGTCCTTCGACCTCTTCCAGGGCCGTCAGCAGCGCCTCGTAGCCAATCTGGGGAACGTACTCGACGGTATAGCCTTTTTCGGTAAGGGTCCGGATCAGGTATTCATGGACTTTGGCGGTGACAATGACTTTTCTCATCCTTCGTATATATTTCTGGTTTGACTATCGCATCTTCCAGGTGAGCCTGGCGAAATCATCGACAGACAGCTGTTCGGCCCGTTTGTCGAAAAACGGGTCTTCCAGGTTATCCTCGTCAAAAAGCGGGCGTATCGCATTGCGCAGGGTCTTCCGGCGCTGATTGAAGGCCGTCTTTACCAGCAGGAAGAACTCTTTCTCCCCGCTGAATGCAGGAGCGGGCCGCGGCGTCAGCCGGATCACGGCACTCTTGACCCTGGGCGGCGGATTGAAACATTGTTCATGCACTTCGAAAAGGAATTCGACATCGAAGAAAGCCTGGACCAGGACGCTGATGACGCCATAGGTCTTCCCGCCCGGGGCAGCCGCTACCCGCTGGGCGACCTCCTTCTGGAACATACCGACCATTGCTTGCAGCCGTTCTTTCCAATCCAGCATTTTGAAAAGGATCTGCGAGGAGATATTGTAGGGGAAATTGCCGATCACGGTAAAGGGCTCCCCGAAAGGTCTTTCGATGTCCAGTATGCTTGCGTGTATGATCCGGCCACGGAGCGCGGGCCAGGTAGCCAGGAGATGGTTGATCTTTTCTTCATCCAGCTCAACCGCCCTGAAATCGATGTCTTTTATCGCCAGCAGGTGTTTGGTCAGGGCGCCGGCGCCGGGTCCGACTTCGAGCAGGCGGTTAAAAGAGTGTTCCTGCAGGGCCGCTACGATCTTCCGGGCGGTGTTCTCATCCCTCAGGAAATGCTGGCCGAGCGACTTTTTCAGGGTATACATAAGGAGGGTAATATTACGAAGAATTGAAGGCGGTCAAAATTACGTACATTTGACAAATGAGTCTTCAACAACAAAAGCCGGTGATAGGCGTTTCGGTCGGCGATCTCAACGGGATCGGTACGGAACTGATCATCAAGACCTTTTCAGACCACCGTTTGCTGGAGTTCTGTACCCCCTTGCTGTTCGCCAGCAACAAGCTGATCAATTTCTACCGGAAGTCGACCCCGGACATGAATTTCAATTACCAGAGCACCCGGGACTTTTCGCGTGTCACTCCCAAACAGATCAATGTCTACAACTGCTGGGAGGACGAGGTCGCCATCGTGCCCGGCCAGCTGACCGATATCGGCGGCAGCTATGCGGTCAAATCCCTTACTATGGCGGTGGAGGCGCTCAGGGACAAGAAGATACAGGGCCTGGTGACAGCGCCGATACATAAGAAGAATACCCAATCGGCGGCTTTTAACTTTACGGGCCATACTCCTTATCTCAAACACGCATTCAATGTCAATGACGTGCTCATGCTGATGGTATCGGAGGACTTCCGTGTGGGGCTGGTGACCGAGCATGTGCCGGTGAAGGATATCGCCCGGTATATTACCCGGGAAGTTATCTTATCCAAGCTGAATATACTGAAAGACAGTCTTATACGCGATTTCGGGATCGAGAAACCGCGGATCGCGGTCCTGGGGTTGAATCCGCATGCGGGGGACGAGGGTCTGATCGGAAAAGAGGAAGAAGAGATCATCAAGCCGGCGATCAAGGATGCGAAGCACCAGATGCTCGTTTTCGGTCCTTACAGTGCGGACGCCTTTTTTGCGCGTAATTATCACCGCAGGTTTGACGCCGTGCTGGCGATGTATCATGACCAGGGGCTGATCCCGTTCAAGTCCCTGGCCAGCGGGGAGGGGGTGAATTATACCGCCGGGCTTCCGATGGTACGGACCTCGCCCGATCACGGCACTGCCTTCGACATTGCGGGTAAGAACAAGGCCGACAATACTTCCTTCATAGCCGCCGTCTATACCTGTATCGACATCATCCGCAACCGGCAGGAGTTCGATGAGAACCGAATGAATCCGCTGAAAAAGATGGGTTCCGTCGTATTGGCGAATGCGGAGGACGAGAAGATCGAAGAGAACTAAGATATTGACTGCCAAGGATTGATGCAGCTGATAGCGCGGGTCGGGCGGGAAACCGTGTAGCGGATTGGCGAGGTCCTGCGGGCGGCTGGCCGGAATCCGTATACCGGATGATTGGTATGAGTGGGCGGCATGTTGAGGTATTTTTTCCGGCCGGGCTTGCAAAAGTAAATTCTCATTTCTATCTTTACAATCGTCTCCGCAACCGCGGGCACTACTTTTCTAAAGACAATCTCCCCGAAAAACAATTCCTTTTTTTTAAGCCCTTTCTTAGAATTACCGTTCCCTTCCTTTGAATCACCCCTGTGTTACCAATGGGTTTCATTCATTATTCACCTTCTGAAAATTACAAAGATGAAAAGGAATTTGTCAACGGTTCTATTGACTGCCGTCCTTGGCTGCTGCCTTACTCTCGCGAATCAGCCGTCGTTTGCTGAGAATCCCCCTTCCATTACCGAGAATTTCAATTCCAGGCCCGGCGTGCGGCTGGCTGAAGTAAAAGGTTATCTGCAGGGCAAATGCTGGTTTTTTGCCGACTTCGACGTCAATCGCGGCGGGTGGACCCCGAATATCGAAGGGGATGGCGCGATGGTATCGGGTACCGGGGCCAGCGGTACCGAGCGGACGGGCATCTATACTCCCCTATTGGATCTGACCGACGGCACTCCCCTCTCCTTCAGCTACAGCTTCAATCTGCCGGTAGGCGACCGCCGGTGGATGAAGGTCATCGCCATCGACGGTAAGGAAAATCCTATCGCCATACTGGACAGCATCGAGCTGACGGGCAGCAACGCCAATCATACCTACAATTACCGGAAGAAGCTGTCGCTCACCGGTCAATATAAATTATGTATCAACTACCAGGGTCTTGGCGGCAACGAGCGCATCGCCATCGATGAGCTGAATATCGGGGCCGCCCCGCATTATACCGGCGATTGCAATGTTGCGCCTGTAGCGCTCAGGGATAAGTTCAACGGTACCGCCTCGCATACGGCCAATGGCAACGTGCTGAGCAATGACTATGACCCGAATCACGAGATGATGACCGCTTACCTGTTGAGTGAATCACCCGACGGCCGTGTCGAGCTGCAAAAGGATGGAGAGTTCGCTTTTACGCCCAGGGACGGGTTTACCGGCAATTCCACTCAATTCAGCTATAAGGTATGTGACAACGGATCTCCGGCCCTGTGCTCCATCACGACGACTGCCACGATCCGTTTCCCCAGCCGGAGCACGCTGGTCGGCTTTGACGCCTTGTACAGCCGGAAAGAGGTAGCCATCAACTGGAATACCGCATCGGATAATCACAGCAAGGTTTTCGAGATCGAGCGTTCGCTGGATGGCAGCTATTACAAGAAGGTCGGCGAAGTGAGATCGGAAGATGCGGTTTCGGATGGAAAATATACGTTCAGCGACAGGCTGCATGAGGCCGAGCGGAAGAACGATCTTTATTACCGTTTGCGTCAGATCGACGGCGCGGGCCGTATCACCTATTCGAAGGTGCTTATTTTGAGGTCCTATGGCAGCAAAAGCGTGGAGGCGGTGAGTGTAACGCCCGATCCGGGGGTCAACGATATCCAGGTGAACGTGCAGCTGAAGGAAAAGTCTTTTGTCGTCATGCGGGTAACGGATGACAATGGCAGCGAGCTGATCAAGCAGACGGCGATGGGTGATTTCGGTTCGAATATGTATAATATCGAGGGTACCTCGCAGCTCCAGCCGGGAACGTACCAGCTGGAAGTGATCATCAACAGCAACGAGCGGCTGACGATGAAGCTGGCGAAAAGTTAATGGGACCGAAGGGGTTAACCAATAGGGTCGTCGTGGATCGGCGGCCTTATTTTTTTATATTCAGGTAGGACTGCAGATCGCGCACATATTCTTCAAAGGCCCGGACTCCCTGCGGAGTGATCCGGCAAATAGTTTGCGGATAGTTGTCCTTGAAGGATTTGCTGACGTCGATGTAACCGGCCTCTTTCAGTTTGTTGATCTGCACGCTCAGGTTGCCTGCCGTCGCATCCGTTTTCTCGCGGAGGTAGGTGAATTCCGCTTCCTTTACGGAAATCAGGATCGATATCACGGCCAGACGCAGCTGAGAATGCAATATAGGGTTAAGATCTTTGAACATGTTGCGCTTTGGCTTTCAGATACCGTTTCCGAATGATGAGGCCGGGTATGAACCAGGCGAGCTGGGCGGCGACAGCCAGGGACAGCATCGTATATGGGTAAGGGGTATAATGGCTGACGATCGCGAGCACCCAGCAGGTCACGCCGCCGATGAGCATAGGTCTGAATCGCCGCGCATAGCCGGTGGCGAACGTCGGGATGCCATAAAGCACCAGGAAAAGGGGCGCCGGTTCCGCTACATGGTAGACACTGACGATATAGGCCAATAGGAAAATGGCAATGCCAAAGCTGATCCAGATGCCTCCGATCAGGTCATCTTCATAGGCCCTGTATTTTCGGTCCTTTCCTTCCCGGATGACGATGACGATCTGGGGTATGATGGCCGCTACGGTCAGCCACCAGACATACTCCAGGGCCGGCCAGTCAAGATAATGATTGGCGAAGGTCACAAGACTGCAAAAGGTGATGACGCTGCCCCACAGCAGTGCGCTGAGGCCTGTATCCAGGTAGTCCCTTCTGGCCTTGTTGATCATTTTGGTGATAAGCGCCAGGCTTTCCTGGCCGGAGAATTCGTTTTCCTGTTCCATTAGTATTCGCGTTGGTTGATCAATTTCATTTTGTAATCTCTTCGCAGCAGATAACCCGGGATGATATAACCGAGCAGGACCGCGGCAGCCATGACGAGCATATTGGTCGTGACGTCGACGTAGGTCGTCAGGATGGCCAGCGCCCAGCAGGTGATTGCTCCCCAGATCAGCGGCGGGAATCTAAGCAGCCGGCCGGTCAGGAATCCGCCGATGGAATACAGCAGGATAAAGAAGGCATAACAATATTGCCAGGCCTCCCATTTGAAAAAGACGAAGCTGATCAGGACCTGTACGATCGTCACCACGAGCCAGATATTGACCAACCCTTCGTCGACATAGGTCTTGACGGGCCGGGCCTTGTGTTTAGCGCGGCGGACGATGGAAACGATGAATCCGATGAACATGACCGTCCAGGCGGCGCCGTTCGCCATGGAATGCACGAAGACGACGAGGATATACTGCAAAAGGGCCCCGGTAAAGACCAGCCAGCCCCATAGAAGAAAATAAAAGCTGTTGTCGGCCACAGAGACCTTAGTCTTGTCGATCATCGTCTGAATGACCCTGAGGCTTTGTTCCGGCGAGAAGTCTTCCGAATTATTTTCCATAAATTAAAATTAGTATAGTGGGGCCGGCTTCGCCGGCCCCACTTCCAACAAATTATTGACATTGGGCCAGCCCCTGCTCCGCCTGCGGCAGACCCCAGGTGGGGTACAACGGCTTTGGTTGTGCGGATTTGAACAGGGCTATCGATTTTTCGAACACCGGTTTCGCTTTGTCCTTGCCGCCTCCAAATTGAGCCGGCGTGCCGAAGAGGCTCATGGCTTGAAGATAATACAATCTCGGGTTGTCGGGGTCGATGGACATTCCTTTCTGAAGCGCTTCCGATGCATCTTTACCATTGGTCGCCCAGCGGGTCTGCGGATCCATGAGCATCTGCTGGGTGGATGCCATGTTCTCTATGGCATAGGTCTCCGCATTCTTTTCGATAGCTTCGGCCTTGGAGAGATAGGACCTGATCCTGGCAGCATTCGCGTCCTTGTCCCTGGTTTCGGGGGACCACCCTACCCAGGTCTGAGCCAGCGCGGCGTAATAATAGGGCAGCCATTGGGTCTTTTCCGCGTCGCCGATGCGATCGAACGTACCGGCCAGGCTTTGCAGCTGGTCGATGGTCTTTGCGGAATCCAGCAATGTAATGTTCTTCTGCATGGCTGCCGCATACCGGTCGCTCTGGGCGGAAGCGCCGAGCGTGATCAGCAGGGCCAGCGATAGATGAAGGAGTGTCTTTTGCATGATCGTAGTTTTTATAGATTGTTATTGATGGCGTCCTGGGTCCGGTCGACTCCCCAGCTTAGGAAGCAGCCGATGAAATAGAACCGGTTGGCCGGCGGGGTGATCGGTTGCTTGTACATCCCGCTGTACGAGAAATTGTATCCATAGACTGAGTTATAACCCAGCACATTGCTGACGCTGGCAAACAGCACGATAAAGGTCCTGGCCTTGGGATTGCTGATGCCCGGCACGTATTCCGCGCTAAAGTTCAGGCTATTGTAATCCTTCGTTTTGCCTTGTTGCGCCAGGTTATATTTCACGCCGTCGAGTCTGAAGTCGTAATAGGGGCGGCCGGTGGCCCAGCTGTAGGTCAGGTTGATGCCCGACTTGATCTTCGTGAAAAAGCGTTTCATTACGATCGACGCCGTGTGTGTGGCGGAAAAGGCAGGCATGAGCTGTTCGGTATAGTTCAGGTAGTTCCGTTTGGTATCCAGGTAGGAATAGCTGATCCAGTAGTCGAAATTCCTGAAACTCTTTTTGTCGCGCCAGAAGAGCTCGATACCCTTTGCATAGCCGCTGCCGCTGTTGTTATAAGTGGAATAGTAATAATTGACCGGCACCGTCTTGATCAGGTCTTCATATTTCTTATAATAGGCTTCTACGCGGAAGATGCGGTCTTTGGACATCTTCTGATAGTTGACAATATAATGCGTAGCCTTCGTGAAGCCGACATTGGTAGTGTAGAACAGCTGACTGTTCTCGGGCTTTTGATAGAAGACTCCGTAGGCGACGGAGACCTGAGCTTCCGGTCCTGTGCGATATGCGAGTGATACACGTGGAGCGATGTCGGACCGGTTGATGATCGTGGAGTGCTCGTAGCGGATGCCTGCTTTCGCAGCCAGTGCGTTGGTCAGATAGATATCGGACTCGAGGAACAGCGAATTGAAATTGTCTTTGAACTTATACATCGTATCGATGCCGTATTGGGGCGTATGAAATTTCTGGTAGTTGTAAGAATACCAGTATTCGGTGCCGAAGCGGATCGCGCTGAGGGCGCCAAGCTTCTTGTCGAAGACGCCGCGAACCTGGGACAGATCCTGACGCTGGTCGATATTGAAGTTCTTAAAGTTCATCCAGAAGACGGAATCGGGGAAAGGTTGCGGCTGGTTCATGGCATTCTGAACCTGCTGGCCGAGGTTATCGAGATTGGTGCTATAGCTGGCGCCCAGGTCCATCTTCCAGCCGTTGCCGATATAGTCGCGCCAGCTGAGGTTGTTGTACCAGTTGTGGTTGGCGAGATTGAAAGCGTCTTTCATATTCAGGCTGTCGTAATCTTGCCGGCGGATACCCAGATCGTTATAGGCGAAGGTCGTGTAGTATTTGATCATGCCGCCGGATTTGGTGCGGATGCGGAAATTGGCATCCCCGTTGTGGAATTGGGGCATCCTGAAATAGTCCACGTCCTGCGGTACGAGGCCGAAATAGGCAGCCGGGTTGACATAGTCATAGCTGAAGCCATAGGAAGATTGTTTGTTCTTTGCTAGCTGTTGTGTTCCCATGCCGACGACCAGCGGGGAAATGGTGGCGTCTACCTCGGATTTTTCGGGCAGATCGATGGATTCGAGCAGCACGACGGAGGATAGGGCCTGACCATACAGCGCGGAGTAGCCGCCGGTGCTGAACACGGTGCCTTTGAAAAGGAAGGGCGAGAACCGGCCCCGCTGGGCGATATCGGGCACGCTGGTATAATAGGGGTTGTTGACAAGGGTGCCGTCGATGTATTGTTTGGCTTCATATCCTGCGCCGCCGCGAACGAACAGGCCTTCCTGCTCGCCGACCTGTTGGGCGCCCGGAAGGGTCTTCAGGGCGGCCGTGATATCGGCATTGGACCCGGCGGTGGTTGCTACGTCGAGGGAGCTGAGGACGGCGCCGCGTTTGGCATCGCCGGCGGTGAAGGAGCCTGCGGTAATGGTGACGGCTTTCAGCTCGCTGAGCTGTTCCTTGAGGACGATGTGCAGCTGAATGGGCGTACCGGTGAGCCCGACCTGCTGTTCTACTGGATTGTAGCCGATGTTGGTAATGGAGAGGATAAACGTACCCTTTTCGGCGGTTTGGAAGTGGAAATTTCCCAGTGAATCGACTGTGGCGCCGTCATAGGAATCTTTAATGGTGACGCTGGCGCCGCGGATGGGGTGTCCTTTTCCGTCTTTGACGGTGCCCGAAATGGTGGTCTGGGCATGGAGCGTACCGACGGAAAGGAGCAGGCAGGCTATGAATATGACTGGTGTCTTCATGAGGGCTAAGGTAATTTGGTTTATAATATAAACCAAATTATTTTATAAAATTGTTTATTATTTTTGAGGGAGGGAAGGCCGGGTGGTTCGGCTGCGCCGTCGCGGGCGACGGCTGGGCGGGGCTAATGATGGCCTCGCTTCGCGAGGCTTTTTCGGGCGGCCCTGGCGGCTTGCAGCGGTTCGGGGTCGCGGGGCGGGCCGCCCAAAAAAAAGCCAGGCTTAGACAAGCCCGGCGGTTGTTGATCGTACCCTTTAAAACTAAAATCTTCCTATATATTAATATGTTGGGTGACCGGCCTACCCGACCGCAATGCCGGGAAAAGTTGTTGCCACTATGATATTCAGATGAATACGGGATTGAACCGCAAGAGAGGATTGGAAATAAAAGTAAAGGATTGTTTTTCGGGAGCTTGGAGGGGTTGTCTTTGACGACGGTGTAAAGATTGCCAAAAGTTTTTAATTCTGCAAGGGTTTGCACCTATAAATTTAAAAAAAAGCCGGCTGCCAAACGGAAAAGTACAGCCGGCTTTTCCCATTATGACGAATGCCGGCATTGCCGGCATTCGGGGACCGCCCCAGGCGGGACGGTCGGGGGAAGGCGTTAGGTATTATTTGTACTGTGGTATGAGACCGTTAGCCAGATCGACCATCTTCCTGACGCCATCTTCGGGCAGATTGCCTTTCTTGAATTCGGCGAGCACATCCGGCAATTTGTTATCCATCTCCATGAGGAAATGCTCTTCGAATGCGGACACTTTGCTGACTCTCACCTGGCGAAGCAGGCCCTGGGTACCCAGATAGATCATCGCCACCTGGTGTTCGACGGCGAAGGGCGAATACTGCGGCTGTTTAAGGATCTCTACGTTTCGGGCGCCCTTGTCGATAATGAGCTTGGTCGCTGCATCGAGATCGCCGCCGAACTTCGAGAAGGCTTCCATCTCCCGGTAGAGCGCCTGGTCCAGCTTGAGCGTACCGGCTACTTTCTTCATGGATTTGATCTGCGCGTTACCGCCTACCCGGCTAACGGAGATGCCCACGTTGATAGCGGGACGGATACCGGCGTTGAACAGGTTTCCTTCGAGGAAGATCTGTCCGTCGGTGATGGAGATCACGTTCGTGGGGATATAGGCGGATACGTCACCTGCCTGGGTCTCGATGATCGGCAGGGCCGTCAGCGATCCACCGCCTTTCACCATGTCCCGGATGGATCCCGGCAGGTCGTTCATGTTCCTTGCCACCTTGTCATCGGAGATGATCTTGGCGGCGCGTTCGAGCAGACGGCTGTGCAGATAGAATACGTCCCCGGGATAGGCTTCGCGACCGGGGGGCCGGCGCAACAGGAGCGATACCTCGCGATAGGCTACAGCTTGTTTGGAAAGATCGTCATAAATGATCAGCGCGGGCCTGCCCGAATCGCGGAAGAATTCGCCGATGGCGGCGCCGGCGAAGGGAGCATAGAACTGCAGCGGTGCGGGATCCGAAGCGCTGGCGGCTACGATGACCGTATAGTCCATGGCGCCATTTTCGTTCAGCGTTTTCATCACGCCTGCGACGGTGGAGGCCTTCTGACCGATGGCGACATAGATACAAAAGACGGGTTTCCCTGCCTTAAAGAATTCTTTCTGGTTGATGATGGTGTCGATGGCGATGGCGGTCTTGCCTGTCTGGCGGTCGCCGATGATCAGCTCACGCTGCCCGCGGCCGATGGGGATCATGGCGTCGATGGCCTTGATACCGGTTTGCAGCGGCTCTTTTACCGGTTCGCGGAAAATAACGCCCGGGGCCTTGCGTTCGAGCGGCATCTCATACCGCCGGCCGCTGATGGGGCCTTTGCCGTCGATGGGTTCGCCAAGGGTGTTGACTACCCGGCCCAGCATCCCTTCTCCTACATTGATCGAGGCGATCTTTCCGGTGCGCCGGACCTTTGCGCCTTCCTTGATGTCTCCGCTCTCCCCCATCAGTACCACACCAACGTTGTCCTCTTCGAGGTTGAGTGCGATGGCCCTGACGCCATTCTCGAATTCGACGAGCTCACCGCTGCCGACACTGCTGAGTCCGTATACCCTCGCAATACCGTCCCCCACCTGCAGTACGGTGCCGACCTCTTCCAGCTCCGTATAGGAAGTGGAATTGCTCAATTGCTGACGCAATATCGCTGAAATTTCATCCGGTTTGATCTCTGGCATAATTGCATTCTGTTTGAAGGTTGTTTAAATTTTCGCGCCGCTTGCAGCGGCTTTTGTTTGTCTACCTGATCTTGTAAATAAAATCGTTATTCTCGAATTGTCGCCTGATTTGGTTGAGCTCGTAGGCAACGCTTCCGTCGACCATCCGGTCGCCGATCTCCAGGATGAACCCGCCGATGAGGTCTTCATTGACTTCCGTATTCAGTTCGATTTCCCTGGCATCGCTGCCCGAACGCACCTTATCGAGGATCGCTTTCCTGACCGTTTCGCTCACGGGGACGGCCGTGGTCAGCCTGACCGTTTGAATCCCTTTATATTCTTTGTACTGATCGATAAAGGCGACGGCGATCTCCGGCAAATAGCCTTCGCGCTCCTTATGCAACAGCAATTTATAGAAGGCCGTGGTCAGCGCCGATATCTTACCTCCCAGGATGGCATCGAGTATCTTTCCTTTCTTGTCCGCCTTGACGATCGGGCTGCGAAGGAGACCCGTGAAATCCTGACTGCTGCGGCAGATGTCCTTCAGCAGGATCATATCCTCAAATACATTTTCCAGTTCGCCCTTGTCGATGGCAAGGTCGAGGATGGATTTGGCGTAGCGCGACGCTAAACGGGGATTGGGTAGCATGGGTCTAGTTCAGTTTCACTTCTTTGGACAATTCGGTGATATAGGCTTCCTGTGCGTTCTTATCCTTCAGCTCGCGGCGGAGCACCTTTTCGGCGACTTCGATGACGAGATTGCCCACCTGGTTCTTCACGTCGGTGAGGGCCGCCATCTTTTGCGTCTCGATGGCCGCCTGGGCGTCGGCGATGATCTTGCCGGCCTCGGTCCTGGCCTGTTCCCGGGCTTCGTTGACGATCTTGTCCTTCGTCTCCCTGGCTTCCCTGAGCAGCTGGGCGCGTTCTTCACGCGCTTTGGCGAGGAGCGCCTCGTTCTCGTTTTTCAGCTGGGCCATCTCCGCCCTTACCCTTTCGGCGGTGGCGAGACTATCGGTGATCCCCTGTTCCCTTTCTTTCAGGGATTTGAGGATAGGCTTCCAGGCGGTCTTCTTCAGGATCAGGTAGAGGATGACGAAAGCCAGGAGGTTCCAGAGGAACAAACCTAAATCGGGCGTTAATAGATCCATATCAATTATTTTATCAGGTCAATCGGTTTTCACAATTGCAAAGAGTCTTTAGGCGAAAATACTGCACCCTCGGCCCTGTGCGTCGGATGCAGTACTGCTTTTCACGTGCGTACCTGCTTACTTATCCTTTGGTGAATACAGCAAGCAGACCTGCTACTGCGGCCAGAAGGGCAACCCCTTCCACCAGGGCCGCGGTCAGGATCATGTTCGCACGAATGTCGTTCGCAGCCTCCGGCTGGCGGGCAATGGCTTCCACGGCTCCTTTACCGATCAGGCCGATACCGATACCGGCCCCGACCGCGGCGAAACCTGCGCCAATTGCGCCATAACCAGGCTGTACAGCGTCCAACAAAGTGATCATCATCATGATTCTTGGGTTTTATAATTAAAAAGAATTTTACACGACTACTGCATCTTCATGCACTTCGCCATGCTCTTCGTGTCCTCCTTCAAAGGCGAGCGATATGAAAACGGCGGTCAGGGCGGCGAAGATATACGCCTGGATGAAGGCGACCAATATTTCGATCAGGTAGATGAAAACCGCCATCGCGATAAAGAAGGGAGATGTCCCCCAACCCAATGCGGTGTTCATGGCACCGAAAATGAAAATGAGCAGGATAAAGCTTAGGATGATCACGTGACCCGAGATCATATTGGCAAAAAGACGGATGATGAGGGCGAAGGGCTTTGTAAAGATGCCCAGGATCTCAACCGGCCACATGATGAACTTGACCCCCCAGGGCACCGGCGGGTTGACGATGTGCAACCAGTAATGTTTGCGGGTACTGAACATAATGACGAAGAATGCGACTATTCCAAGCATCCCGGTAAACGCAATATTGCCGTTGACATTGGCCGTGCCGGGAATGAGGCCGATCAGGGCATTGACCAGGATAAAGAAAAAGATCGACAGCAACAGCGGCATGTACTGCTCGTACCTATCCCCCAAATTGGTCTTACCCACGTCGTCCCGGATAAAAGTGACGATCGGCTCTATGGCATTCTGAAACCCGGTGGGAGCGGTCTTTACACCCTGGCCTTTGCCGTATTTCCCTGCAATGCTGCCCATCATCCATACGAGCAACACTACCGAAATTAATACCTGCACGGCGTTGCGACCCAGCGACAGGTCGTACACTTTAACGCTGGCATATGACTCCGGTTTGCCATCGGCATCGACGGCGTAGATCTTGCCGTTCTTGAAAACGTTGGGATCGAGGTGGTTCTCTTTGATGTAGTTTTCTTCGAGGAGCCGGTAGCCGGCATAGGTCTGCTCGCCGTGTTCGAAACGGGAAGACATGAAGGCCGACCAACCCTTTTCTTTCGAATAAAGGAAGACCGGCAGCGGGATGGTCACCGGCTTTTTATTGAGATTGAAGAAATGAAATTCGTGGGCGTCGGAGATATGCTCCAGGATCTGGCTGGAAGGGTTCCAATCTCCAGCGTAAGACATATTAGAAAAAAGTATACTAACTAAGCTGAAAGCCGCGACCAATAAAGATTTGAACCTTCTGGATGCCATACCTGTCCCAAAATTTGCCGCAAAGATACGGGGGGAGGGGCAGATAATGGTTGAATTTCGGCAAAAAATTGGGGTCAATATAAAAAATCCGGGCATGGCTGGCGTACACGGGCTTACGAGATTTTGCGTTCGGCAACCCCTTGTTTGGCAAACTGCATCTCGTGCAATTTGGCATAGAATCCGCCTTTCGCGATCAGCTGTTCATGTGTGCCGATCTCCCTGATCTCGCCTTTATCGAGGACGATGATCTGGCTGGCCTTGCGGATGGTGGACAGGCGGTGGGCGATGATAATGGAGCTTCGGCCGGCGATCAGCTTATCGATGGCTTCCTGGATCAGCTGTTCTGATTCGGTATCTACCGACGAGGTGGCTTCGTCCAGGATCAGGATGGAGGGATCGTACAGCAATGCGCGGATAAACGATAGCAGCTGACGCTGTCCCAGCGAAAGCGAGCTGCCCCGTTCCATCACATTGTAGTGATACCCTCCCGGCAACCGCATGATGAAATCGTGCATGCCGATCAGTTTGGCCGCCTCGATCACTTTTTCCATGGGTATGGCATTGTTGCGCAGGGTTATATTATCCACTACCGACCCGGAAAAAAGAAAAACGTCCTGCAGGACTACGCCGATGCCTTTCCGGAGTGCGTCGAGCCGGTATTCCCCGATAGGCACATCATCGATCCGGATCTCGCCTTCCTGGATGTGGTAAAGCCGGTTCAGCAGGCTGATGATCGATGTCTTACCGCTACCGGTATGTCCAACGAGCGCGATCGTCTGGCCGGCCTGCATTGCAAAAGAAATATTCCTCAGGACATAGCGTTGGTCCGTATAGGCGAAGTTGACTTTATCGAATTCCACCTTCCCTCGCATGCGGGCAGGCGCGTAGGCGCCTTCCGTTTTGATGAAATCGTCGTTGTCCAGCACGCGGAAGACCCGCTCGCTCGCCACCATTCCCATCTGCAAGACATTGAATTTGTCGGCCATCACGCGCAGCGGCCGGAAAAGGAGATTGAGGTACAGGAAAAAGGAGACGATCTTACCGCTCAGATCGCGGGCCTCGGCTTCCGGTAGATGCATGACCCGGGTAGCGCCCCACCAGACGAGGAGACCCGTAGAAAGCGCGAGAATGATTTCGACCACGGGAAAGAAAACAGAATAGGCGAAAATCGCATTGATATTGGCGTTCCGGTGCTCACGGTTGATCTTGTTAAATTTCGCGGCCTCCCGTTTTTCGCCCGCAAAGGCCTGGACGATCTGCATCCCGGTGATGTGCTCCTGCACGAATGCATTGAGTGCGGCAACCGCATTGCGGACCCGGATGAACGACTTGTTCACGGATTCTTTGAACATCCAGGTGGCCAGCAACAGAAAGGGAAAGGGAGCAAGACAGACGAGCGTCAGCCGCCAATCGGCAACGAACATGAACAGCAGAACGGAAAGAATCGATAGCAGGTCGGCGATAATGGGGATCAGCCCATCGGAAAAGATGTCGTTGATGGCCTCGATATCGTTGATCGTGCGTGTCGTAAGGGTGCCGATAGGGGTCTTATCGAACTGCGACAGATTGAGTCCCAGCACTTTCTTATATACATCGACGCGCAGGTCCCTGACGACCGTCTGGCCCAGCCAGGCGGTGATAAAGCCGAAATAGAACCGGGCTGCCGTTTCGATCAGCAGGAGCCCGATCTGGAGGACCGTGATCCAGACGATCATCTGTTCCATCTCCTGCTTGACGGACAGGACGGGGCCCGAGCCTTTGCGGATATAGTCGTTGATGGTGACCTGTATCAGGAATGGTCTCAGCGGGGAAAGGATGGCAAGCAGGATGGCCAGGGCGACCGACCAGTACAGGCGGCGCTTGTAGGGAGCAGCATAATGAAATACGCGGCGTAAAATGGTGAAATCGAATATCTTCTTTGCTGGCATTGGCCGACAAAATTACGAAAAGGGGCGGACGTTATTCATTTTCCATTGCCTTGCGATAGGCCTTGATGAAGATGGCACCCAGATTTTTATACGGGGGGATATAATCGTCGAATTTTTCCTTCGCGGCAGCATCTTTCTGGAAGCCGGCTTCCAGTTCCCGCCACATGGGCAGCCATTCGATGTTCCTGCCCGCCAGCAGCGTATTGTTGATGGCCTTCAGAATGGGTTCGTTTACCGTCTTGGTCCCAACTTGTTTGGAAGAGATGATATGGGCGTCCTCGCTGATCTTCAACACTTCGCTGAGGTTGTTGTACCCGCCGCACGACCCGAGGACGACGATGCGCGCGGTGGATGGCATCTGCCCGATGGTATATTTGACGTGATAGCTGTGACCCCGGTGAATGACGATCGTCGGTTTCAGGCGATGTGCTTCCAGCCACGCATCCAGGGCTTTCTGCGCCTTATCATCAGGGTCGTCCTCACCCAACAGCGGCTTGTTGGCAAAGATCAGCACGGGTTTGCCGCGGATGGAGGTGATGGTCGTCCATTGCGGGTTCTCCGTGATCTTCCATTCCGGTTTTGTTCCCGGGCGCGTATGGAACAGCGACATGAAGTCGGCATATGAATTTTGTCCGTCCTTATCCTTATCCCCATAGAAGAACACCTGTTCTACGACCCGGCCGCTATCATCGACCAGCGACCGGTGATCGACGGTATAGATCGGCGGTATGCCCAGCTTTTGGGACAGATCGATCCTGCTCGCCGTGTCGGCGGATTCGAACAAGGTTTGCAGCAAGCGGTAGATGACAATGCCTTTCTTATTGCCCGTCGCTACGTTCTTCTCATAATTCCATTTCACCTCGGCCAGGATGAAACGGGCCAGGGCAGGGCTTTTTTCCACGATGCTGCTGTAGGAATCGGCGACATCCACGGCTTCCTCTTCGCCGGCATTTTCCAAATGGATCACAAAAGACTTCATGATGGTTCCGGCATTCTGCTTATCCATCGTCCCCAAAAAATGCTCGAGCTTGTTATAAGCCGCTGCCATTTTTATCCATTTCCGGAAATAATCCCCATGCACCGCCATCAGCAGGCTGTCCCCAAACGGCATTTTCATGCGTTGGAAGATGCGGTCATAGACACCCAGGTAGCTGGAGGTGTAGATCTCGTCCTCGCTAAGCACCACGAGGTAATACAGCTCTTCGGGGGTCAGCGGGTCGAGTATCTTGAATCGGATGGCGGGATTTTCCACCGTATGCAGTGCATTGATCTCGTTGACAAATACCTGTTTGCCTTTTTTTTCCAGCATTTCGGTCAGGGCATTCATTTCCAACGGGGTATCTCTAAGCGGCGGGAGGAGGCGTTCGGCGTAGTCGAGACGGGTTTTCACCAGGAGGCGATAGTATTGGAGATCATCGTCCTTGACCCGGTCGATATCGTCCGTCGTGATCTTTCCTTTCACCAGATCGTCAAGGAACGGGAAATAAAGCCTGCCGCTGCGGCTGCCTGCCAGCATGGCGACGGTATGTACCAGCGAATCCCTGCTGTTGCGGATACGATAAGCCAGTTCGTTGCCGGCGGCCGCAAAATCATACAGCTGGCCGATGTTGTCGTGTCCGGCGATAATGATCAGGCTATCCTCGAACGGCAAGCCGGGATGCATCGACAAGTAATTGAAGATCAGAGACGGGTGCATTTCGCAATAACGCCTTGTCAGCAGGAGCCGGGAGGGTCTGACCCCGATGTTCTCCGATGGCGCATAATTGAAGCAGTCGACCAGGATCATCCCCGTCTCATACGGGCTGGCGGCGACGACCGGCTCAATGCTCTGTCCCTTTTTGTCCAGCTGCATCGCCCGGATGAAAGCCTCTACCAGGCCCGGCGCCTGGGTGGCCGGGATCGCTTTTGCCTGCAGGGATTTTTCAAAGCCCGAAAGCACGTCGGCCAGTCCGCGCAGGTACCTCTTTTTCCCATTGGTATTGAGCGTGGAATCGAATTCAATTTGTTGCTGAAGATCGTCGACCTGGCGGCCAAGCGCATCGGTGATCTGTAAATTGAGGGCTTCATCGCGGGTCAGACGGATGAGGGTGTCGTTCTTATTGCCGCCAAGCTGGAAGAGCCTTTCCTGTTCCCTGTCGACCTTGTCATGCCAGAGCATCCGGTCCTGCGCTACCTTGTAAGGGTAGGAATTGGGCTGCGCCTCCCCGCAAAGAAAGGAAAGCAGCAATAAAGACAGCAGGAGATACGTACGCCCATCGCGTAGATTTCTGGCCATAAATTTGGATTCAGCTTCGGTCCGGACCGGAGGGTCGTTCCCTTGAACTTCGTTCCTCGTGTACAGCAAAAATACGACCAAACAAAGGAGGAATCTAACAAAATAATAATGAATATTTTATATCCAGCGAACGGCAGGCGTGTTATTTATGTATTAAGAAATTGTGAACTGACCCCGGCTCATCCGGCTACAATCTTTATTTCGAGTAGATTGCGACGGTTTCTATTTCCAAGAGGAATTACATAAATTTTTTGACTACATGGAATCAAAAGGTAAGAAGATCCTGATAGCCGATGATGAACCCGATATCCTGGAGATCATTCAATACAACCTCACGAAAGAGGGTTATGACGTCATCACGGCCAGGGACGGCGACGAGGCGATCGGTAAGGCCAGGATCGTCCGGCCAGACCTGATCATCCTCGATATCATGATGCCTAAGAAGAACGGGGTCGAGGTTTGCGAGGTCCTGCGGTCACAGCCTTCTTTCAAGGAAACGCTGATCCTGTTCCTTACGGCGCTGAGCGACGAAGGTTCGCATGTCCGGGGCCTGGAGACGGGCGCCGACGATTATGTCACCAAACCCATCAGCCCGAAGGTGCTGGTCAGCCGGGTGAATGCCTTATTCCGCCGCGTCAACAAGGAACCGGAAGACAAGGTCCTGAAGGTCGAGAATCTGACGATCGACCCGGCCAAATTCGAAGTGATGGTCGAAGGAAAAGATGTGACCCTGGCCAAAAAGGAATTCGAGCTGTTGTACCTGCTGGCTTCCCGTCCCGGAAGAGTTTTCCTGCGCAATGAGATCCTGAACCAGGTGTGGGGCAACGAGGTGATCGTCGGTGACAGGACCATCGACGTGCATATCCGGAAGATCAGGCAGAAGCTGGGACTGGATTGCATTACAACCGTAAAGGGCGTGGGATACAAGTTCAATCTGTAGGCTTTGCGCACGATGTTTTTTGTTAATTTTATGGCTCCATGCCATCGACCAAAAATCTATCTCCCAAACAGCTGTCCGCGCTTACCGCCGTATTTCTCTCGCTGCCCATCTCGGCGGGCCTCTATATCCTTACGGGTAACGGGCTGATCGGCGTTACTTCCCTGCTGATCATATTTTCCGGCAGCTATGGCCTGATCCTTTTCACGCTCGAAAAATTCATTTACCGGAAGATCAAGCTCATCTACAAGCTGATCCACCAGACCAAGGCCACCAAAAAGGAGGAGGTCTATTTCAAATACATCCTTCCGCAGAAGAGTATCGACGAAGTGCGCGAAGACGTTGAAAAATGGGGTGAGAAAAGGAATGAAGAGATCGAGCTGCTGAAAAAGAACGAAGCGTACCGGAAGGAGTTCCTGCAGAATCTTGCGCATGAGTTCAAGACGCCTATTTTTGCGATCCAGGGTTATGTGGACACGCTGCTGAATGGCGCGATGGAGGATGCGGTGATCCGGAAGAAATTTTTGGAGAATGCGGCGAAGAACGTCGACCGGCTGGTCAACCTGATGAACGATCTCGATGAGATCTCCACGCTGGAAAGAGGGGAACAGCTGCTGTATAAGCAGAACTTCATCGTCCAGGACCTGGTACGCGAGATCTTCGAATCGTTGTCGATCAAGACCCATACGAAGAACATACGGACATCCATCAAGAAGGGGTGTGAATCGCCGATCGCCGTCTTCGCGGATAAGGAGAAGATCAGGATGGCGCTGATCAACCTGGTGGAGAATGCCACCAAATATGGGCGGCCCAACGGCAGTATCGTCGCTAGTATCTACAGGATCGATGAAAAGAATGTGCTGATCGAGGTCAGCGATGACGGTATCGGTATCGAGGAGGAGCATCTTACCAGGATCTTCGAACGGTTTTACCGGACGGATGCGGCGCGGAGCCGGGACAAAGGCGGCACGGGTCTGGGATTGGCCATCTGCAAACATATCATAGAGGCGCATGGGCAGTCTGTGCATGTGCGGAGTACGCCGGATGTGGGGACCACCATCGGGTTCACGCTGGAGAGCCGAAGGGACTGAGGGGCGGTTGGCCTTATAGGGGCTGGGCAGGTGGCGGCGCTGAAGGCAGGCCGCGGGGAATGCATGAATTTTCGTAGTTTTGGCGCGTTATGACAACCACAACTTCCGTTTTCGATTACGAGAAATGGACGGCCCAGCTGCCTGCGCTGAGCAAGATCTACCAGGAAGCGCGCCCTTATCCGCATATCGTGCTGGAAAATTTCCTCGACCCTGCCATGCTGAAGGAATGTATCGCCGAGTTCGACCGGTTGAACGAAACGGATGGTTGGATCAATTACAAACATTATAACGAAGACAAGCGGGGTCTGAACAAGATCGATCTGCTGCCCGAAACGATCAGGGGCACGATCAATGAGCTGAATTCTCCCGCATTCCTCGAATGGCTGAGCAAACTAACCGGTATTGCCGGCTTGCAGAAAGATGACGGTCTGGAAGGCGGCGGTATCCATCAATCGACCCGGGGGGGATTCCTGAATATCCATGCGGATTTTACCGTACATCCGCATCACCGCAACTGGCAACGCCGGGTGAATGTGCTGGTCTATCTGAATGACGACTGGAAAGAGGACTGGGGTGGAAAGCTGGAGCTGTGGGACAGAAAAATGAAAGCCTGCGAAGAGAGCGTCCTTCCTGTCTTCAATCGTTGTGTTATCTTTAATACAGACGCCGATTCGTATCACGGGCATCCGTTGCCTATGACCTGTCCGGAAGGTACTTTCCGCCGGTCGATTGCCTTGTACTACTATACGGTCGAAGCGAATCCCTACCGCAGGGCCACTTTCTACCAGGCCCGTCCGGGGGACGGCAGCAACAAGCTGCTCGTCAAGCTGGACAATGCGATGTTATCGGCATACACCGCCATCAAGGGGAAGCTGGGCGCCAATGATAAGGTGATCAGCACGCTGTTGCGGTTCTTTTCCGGGAAGAGGAAGAAATGAATGGGCCTTGCATGAGGCGAGGCCGGGCAGCAATGGGCTTAAATTGGCAGGCCTTCAGGCGTCAAGGTAACGGGGGCGTCGGCGTTGCTGCAGGCGGCGGGGCCGGGGCGGGGACGTCGCGTTTCAGGAAGACGAAGCCGTTCTTCCGGTAGAGCTCGTGGAGGCCGGGGTATTTTGCGGGGTCTTCCCAGTGCTGGATGCGGTCAATCTTCGTCACGAAATAGACGGGTTTGTCGATGGCGCCGGTGAGGAGCCACTGCTCGTCGTAAGAATTCGGATTAGCGGGCTTCTCTTTCCGCGTGTAAAATAGCTGCCCGTAGCTCTTGTACCCCAGGGTATGGACGTAGCAGTCCTCGCCCTGGCGGGCCATGAAGAAGTCGATAGCGGCGCCCTGGCTGTAACGTTCGACCTTGGGGACTATGATGGCGGATGCAAAAAAGACGACGACGGCAGTGCCGACGAAAAGGGTGCGGGCCGCCGCGCTGAAATTGCGACGCGACAGGTGACGGATGCCCAGTACGAGCGCGACGATCATCAGCAGACCGATCGCCCCTTCGAAGCCCGTCCAATGAACATCGGCTTCCATATTTCCGCGGGCAAAGCTATCCTCCACATAGGGCGCCAGCCGGTGGACATTCAGACCGATGACCGCCACGCCGAGGATCAGCAGCGAGATGACTCCGCCGAGGATGCCGAGCCCGACGCCCACATATTTCCGATAGTTCAGCTCCTTGCGTTCCCATTTATAAATGGAATAAGCGCCCAGAAAGGTCACGGGGAACCAGGCCATGGAGGAATAATGTATGATCCGCGATTGAACGATCGTGAACAGCACCGTCACCACCCAGAAAAGCAGCACCATCCACTTCTTGAAATCGCGGTCGAACCGGCCGTTGTATTTGGCGCGAAAGAAGGAGGGGATCGCGAGGATCGAGGCAGGGAAGCATCCCACCAGCAGGACGATGTAATGATATCCGAAAAAGCCTTTCTGGTCGGCGTCGTGCGTGCGGAACAGACGCCACTGATATTTCAGGAATTGCTCGATGAACCAGGGACCCCGTTTGATCGTCTCGTATCCATACCAGGTGAACGTCACGATGAAGGCAGCGATCACGAAAAGCAGGGCATGCCACCAGCTGAAATAGACTTTGAAGCGGTTATAGAGGAGGTATACTCCCAGCGTCAGCAGGAACACCATAAGCGATACCTGGCCCTTGGTCAGCACGGCAAGACCCATGAAGATGCCCGACCAGGTGACGTAATACAACTGGGGTTTGTCGATACCGGGTTTGTCGAATTGGTTCCTTTTCCAATGATAGAGGATGAAATTATACAGCGAAAGAAAGGTGAACAGGTTGAACCAGGGATCGATGATACCCGATTTGAAATACATGTTGGGGAAGAGTGAGCCGCCGTATGCCAGCGCCCAGAGAATGCCGAATTTCCTGTCGTAGACGCGCGAGCCGCAAAGGAAAACGACGATGAGGGTGACGATACCGCATATGGCGTTGGGAAACCGGGCGGCGAATTCCGTTATGCCGAAAAGGACCATAGCGGAGCTTTGCATCCAGAAGAACATCGGCGGTTTTTCCCAGAATGGCATGTAATCGATGTAGACGCGGGTATAATCATGCAGCTTCAGCATTTCGCGGGAGCATTCGGCGAAATTGATCTCATCCCAGTCGAAGAGATGCACCCGGCCCAGGAAAGGGATGAAGAGCAGCGCCGCCGCCGCAGCGATCAGCAGGACAAGTACAGATTTGTTGAGACGCATGTATTTAATTTCGCGGTTTATACATTTCCCTGTTCATCACTTTCCACTTACAAAGGCGGTGAACTATGGAGACCTGTAACACACCCAGCCCATATATTACGCTGCGGCGGAAGTTGATGCTCGACGCCTCCTCGAAATAGCGGGTCGGGCAGGTGATCTCCGCGATCTCATAGCCCAGGTAGATGATCTGAGAAAGCATTTGATTGTCGAAGACGAAGTCTTCGCTATTGATCTCAAAATTGATACGCTGCAGGATCTCGCGGGAGAAGGCCCTGTAGCCGGTATGGTATTCGGCCAGTTTCTGGCGGAGCATGACATTCTCGAAGAACGTGAGCGCCCGGTTGAAGACATATTTATACAGGGGCATCCCGCCGTGCAGGGCCCCTTTGCCCAGTGTCCTGGCTCCCAGCACGCATTGGTAAACATCGTTGGCGATCAGCCAGGCCATCGATGGGATCAATTTAGGGGTGTATTGATAATCCGGATGGAGCATGATCACGATGTCGGCGCCGAGCTCCAGGGCCTTATTATAGCAGGTCTTCTGATTACCCCCATATCCCCTGTTCTGCTGGTGTTTGATGATATGCTGGATACCCAGCTCATGGGCCACGGCCACCGTCCGGTCGCTGCTGTTGTCATCCACCAGCACTACTTCGTCCACAATGTCGAAAGGTATCTCAGCGTATGTCTTTCGAAGCGTGAGTTCGGCGTTGTAGGCCGGAAGAACGATCACCAGTTTTTTGCCTTCGATCATGTATATCCTTTATTTAGCCAACCGGGGGTGGCCTGTACCTGTCGGCCACGTCCTTTTTGCGGGCCCGCCGGAAAATTGGCGGCGTCCTTTCCTGGCCTCCGCCGGAAAAATTGAGCGCAAACCTACGTGTTTTTGGGCAAATGGGGGCTGCGAAAGATGAGGCAATGTCCGGGCCCTGTTATTCGGGGCGAAAACCGGCAATCGCGCGCAAGGGCTAACGATCGACCTGCCTGTCAGCCGGATCACGGGAGAGCCAGGCCGGCCAGGACCGTCTATTCTGCACGAACAGCCAACGGACCAGCACGGCTGTCGCGATGCCGAGACAGGACCCCATGAGCACATCGCCGAGGAAATGTTGTCCGAGATAGATGCGCGAATAACCCACCAACACTGCGCAAAGCAGGCAGACGATCTTCAGCCTCCGATCCTTTGTGAAAATAGCCAGCAGCGTGGCGAGCGCGAAGATGGTGGTGGAGTGGCCCGAGGGAAAGCTGGCAAAGCCGATATGGGTGATGCCTTTTATAAAATACGGATACTGGCCCGCCGGGAAAAATTGCATGGGTCTGGGCATGGAAAACAATCTCTTGAGGACCTGCGAAAGCAGACCCGAAAGCAGGAAGGCAACGATGATCTGGATCGCCCACGACCAGCGGCGCATCGCCAGGAACAGGACGAAAACGATCAGGCTAAAGGTACCGTCGCCCAAAAAGGTGATCCAGGCAAAAACGGTGTCGAGCGTTGTCCGGTGATAAGGATTGAGATCGACGAATGCACCGGCTTTCCCCACGGCGAGGAGGATGATGAGACCGACGGCGAAAAAGAAAAGATAGAAGCCGAAAAAAAACCGGTTCGCTACGAAGATGGACATTAGCGTCTTCATCCCGCTAAAATAAGAAATCCTGTGTGGTTGGCGGAAGCCGGCCCTACAGCCCCGCTACCAGCTCTTGTGATTAGAGTGAATTCAGCCAGGCGGCGAGTTCACGGATATGATCGGTATTGATATAGTCCACGCGAAGATCGCAAAGGCGGCGCCAGGCTGCGGGGATATCGGGGGCATCCCAGAACCGGACCGGTAAATGTCGTTTGTGCGCCAAGCGGATGGCCGACAGCAGTCTTTCCCTGTCGGCGGCGGGTATATCGGAATGCCCATCCCATTTCGTATAGTCCCTGAGGTCGTCGCTCATCAGGACGATGCGGGAAAGGGCTTCGCCCGAATACCGGGCATGCAGGACGCCGTCAAAGGCGATGAAAGGAGGGTAAGATGCATATCGGTCCGATGGCGGCCGGTTGCCGCTGATCACCCATTTTATGGCCGGCGAATGTTCCAATACCGGGTATTTATTCAGCAGGCTGATGAGCGCACCGAGCGTGGCGACGGAATCCGCCTTGATGTCGATGAGCATCAGCAGGCTCCTGGACGTATCGGAATACGGGTGACCATGGTTCTCCGCCAGGCAGGCGGCAAGCGGTTTGATATAATAATCTTCGAGCCGGCGGCCGGCCCTGATCTCCTGGGTGTCGTGCCCTATGATGACCTGCCCCTTCACCAGCCATATATCCGCCTCGATAGACCCAAAACGTTCCTGCCACGCCAGCCAGAACGGGATCGGCTGTTCGTAATCGTTATGAGAATGCGTATTGGCTACAGTATAATGGGCCGGCTGGGCATCGGCTGCAAAGGTGACGAGTGCCAGCTGCAGGACAGCGAAAGTCTTGAACATACTGCAAAATCTTACAATTTCTTAATATAGGCTTAAAACACCCATAATATCTTATTCGGAACTTTGAAAAACCACAATAAATGGAAAAGCGACCCGTAGATGTAGTTGTCATTTCGGACGTCCACCTGGGAACTTACGGCTGCCGAGCCAAGGAACTGGTCAACTACCTCAAAAGCATCACCCCGAATATACTGATCCTCAACGGAGACATCATCGACGGTTGGCAATTTAGGAAACGCTACTTCCCCGTAGCGCATATGATGGTCATCAAAGAGATCATCCAATTCATCACCAACGGCACCCGGGTCTTTTATATCACCGGCAATCATGACGAGATGATGCGCAGGTATACGGATATCCAGATGGGCAACTTCACGCTCACCGACAAACTGGTGCTGGAGATCGACAACAAGATGACCTGGATCTTCCACGGGGATGTTTTCGATAACACGACCAGGGGTGGCGCGAAGATATTGGCCAAGCTGGGCAGCAGCGGGTACAATCTCCTGATACGATTCAACCGATCTATCAATTGGATCCTGAAGTTCCTGGGCCGCGAACGCGTGTCCGTTTCCAGGAAGGTGATGGCGGGGGTCAATAAAGCGGTCAGCAAGATCAATGATCTCGAAGCCATCGCAGCCGAACTGGCTATTGAAAAGAAATACGACTATGTGATCTGCGGGCATATCCATCAACCGCAGAAGAAGGTAGTAGAGACAAAGGACGGGAAGGTCACCTATCTGAACTCGGGGGACTGGGTGGAGCATCTGACCGCTTTGGAATATCAGCAAAATCATTGGTCGATCTTCGAGTATGATGAGAAGGATTTTCCGGTGACGCAGACGATCGAGATGAAACCTTCGGTCAATGTGCTGACGGACGAGATCAATTATTATATCAATTCTCTGGCAGCCATTTAAACGGCTCGGCCGTTTAGGCCCGCGGCCGGGCGAAACGAAAGCCGCGGGAGAAGTTCAAACGCCGTTTTATGAAGATATTTTACGCTATACAGGCAACAGGCAATGGCCATATCAGCAGGGCGATGGAGATCCTCCCGTACCTGGACCGCTATGGCGAAGTGGATATTTTCCTCAGCGGCGCGAACAATAGTCTCGAGCTGGATGCGCCGGTGAAATACCGGAGCAAGGGATTGAGTCTTTTTTACACCCACAGCGGCGGGCTGAATTATTGGGAGATCATCCGGAAGATGTCGCCGTTGCGGTTATGGAAAGAAGTCCGCGACTTGCCGGTGGAAGAATACGACCTGGTCATCAACGATTTCGAGTGTATCACGGCGCTTGCGTGCGCGCACAAACGCGTGCCATCGGTACAATTCGGCCACCAGGCGAGCTTCCTGTCCCCCAAGGTGCCGCGTCCCGAAAACCGTGAACGGATGGGAGAATGGCTCCTCCGCAACTATGCTCGCGCGACGCAATATATCGGTCTGCACTTCCGGCAGTACGACGATTTTATTTTGCCGCCGGTGATCAAGAAGGATATCCTGCAGGCGGATCCGGAGGACATGGGTCATATCACCGTTTATTTGTCTTCCTATAGCGACGCCGCGGTCAAACGATCGCTTCAACCGCTGAAAGAATTTTGTTTCCAGGTCTTTTCCAGGGAAGTGCAAAGACCCGTCCGGTACGGGAATATCCTTTTTATCCCGGTGAGCAAGGGGGCGTTTAACAAAAGCCTGATCACCTGCAAGGCCATCCTCGCCGGCGCCGGTTTCGAAACGCCTGCCGAAGCATTGTATCTCGGCAAGAAACTGATGGTGATCCCTATCCGGGGGCAATATGAGCAGTTCTGCAATGCCGCCGCGCTTTCGAAAATGGGGGTGCCTGTGCTCCATGCGCTGGATGACGGTTTCGAACGGTCATTCCGCGTCTGGATGGAACAGAAGAAGATACCTCATCTCCACCTCGATTACTCCACGGAATCAATCGTCAGCTATCTGATGCATCATTGCGGACGGGGGAAGGCGGACGCGCTGGATATGCTGTATCCGGACGCGGTGTTCAATTAGACTTTAGCGCCGGGAAGGTTGGGGCTGGTGCCCGGCTACGCCGTCGTATCCACAGGATATCCACGCCCGGGCCGGGCGCGCGGGCGCCCGCTAAACGAATTTATTCCGGTGTTTTAGCACTTTCGCTTCGAGATAGAAAATGATCTCTTCGGCGATATTCTTGGTCTGGTCGCCCACCCTTTCGAGCCGGCGGATGATCGAAAGTAGCCACAGCGCCTGCGACGCGTCTTCGGGGTGGGCTGTCAGGTGCACTTCGAGGACGTGATGGGCCTTCTTATTGACATCGTCGAGCAGATCGTCCTTCTTGAAAACGCGGCGGGCCAGTATCGTGTCCTCTTTTTCAAATGCCGTCTGGGTATCCTCGAGCATATTGACGGCCTCTTCGTACATCGGCAGGATACTGGTCATCTTGAGCATCTCATCGGAGAAGGGAGCCTCGGCATCGATGATGTATTTGGCGATCCCCTCGGCATAGTCGCCGATGCGTTCCAGGTTGTTATTGATCTTCAGGATGGCCAGCAGGAAGCGAAGATCGATGGCTACGGGGCAAAACAGCGCGAAAATGTTCTCGCAATCGCGGTCTATTTTCAGCTCATTTCCATTGACCCGCTTTTCCTTCAGCACCACCTCGCGGGCCAGGTCCTTGTCGAAGGTGAGGAAAGCCTGTTGCGCCTTGCTCAATTGCGAATTGACCAGGGTCCACATGTTGACGGCTTCGGTCTTCAAAAGCTGTAATTCGGTTTCTATTTGTGCCATGGGATCGGGTAAATTGTATATAAATATAGTTAATCTATCGGGCTCGTGCCGGCGGGCCGGTGACCGGGCGCTCCTTAACTGAAACGACCGGTGATATAGTTTTGTGTGCGGTTGTCCTTGGGGTTGGTGAACATGGTCCTGGTCTCATCGTATTCCACGAGCTCGCCCAGGAAGAAGAACGCCGTCTTGTCGCTGACGCGGGCCGCCTGCTGCATGTTGTGGGTCACGACGATAAGGGTATAATTGGCTTTTAATTCATGGAACAACTCCTCCACCGTCGAGGTAGAAATAGGGTCGAGCGCGGAGGTAGGCTCGTCGAAAAGGATCACTTCGGGTTCCATGGCCACGGCGCGCGCGATACAGAGGCGTTGTTGCTGCCCGCCGGAGAGGAAAGAGCCTTTTTTATTGAGCGAATCCCTGACCTCGCTCCACAGCGCCACGCGGGTGAGCGAATGTTCGACGATACGGTCTCTTTCTGCTTTGGGCAGCTTGATACCGTTGAGCTTGTAACCGGCGATCACGTTGTCATAGATGCTCAGGTTGGGAAAGGGGTTGGGCCTTTGAAAGACCATGCCGATCTTTAGCCGCACGAAGATGGGGTGCATCTTATACACATCCTCATCATTCAGCAGCATTTCGCCTTCCGAAGTGGCGCCCGGGATCAGCTCGTGCATCCGGTTGATACAACGCAGATAGGTTGTTTTCCCGCAGCCGGAGGGTCCCATGACGGCGACGATCTGATTGCGGGGTATATCGATGTTGACATTCCTGACCACATGATTGCTGCCGAACGATGCATTGAAATTCCTGCTTTTTATAATTGTACTTTCCATTTTCGAGTTAACAGCTTAGTAAGGATGTTTAGGAAAAGGACCCAGACCAGGAGGATAAGGGAAGCGCCCCACGCCAGGTTGAGCCAATCCGTGTAAGGACTCGTGGCATAGTTGAATATCAGCAGCGGAAGACTTTGCATAGGTTTGGCGATATTGACGGAAAGGTACGGGTTGCCGAACGCCGTAAAAAGCAGCGGCGCTGTTTCGCCGGTGATACGGGCGATTGACAGCATGACGCCCGAGAGGATGCCGCCGATGCCGACCGGAACGATGACCTTGAAGATGACGCGATGGAAGGGCATTCCAAGCGCCAAAGCGGCTTCTTTCAACGAGTCGGGCAGCAGCCGGAGCGTCTCCTCGGTCGACCGGACGATGATCGGGAGCATCATGATGGCCAGGGCGGCGCTGCCGGAAAGCGCTGAGAAACCCCGCAGCGGTTTGACCAGCCAGAAATAGGCGATGATGCCAATGACGATGGAAGGCACGCCCTGGAGGATGTCGGTCGAAAGACGTACCCAGTAGGCCAGCTTGCTTTTTCTGTTCTCGCTGAGATAGATGCCGGCCATGATGCCGATGGGTACAGCGATGACGGCGGCCACCAGTATGATGATGATGCTGCCGACGATGGCATTGGCGATCCCGCCGCCGCTTTCGCCCACCGGTTTGGGAATATTGACCAGGAAATGCCAGTTGATCTTCGTGATACCGGCGCGGACGATATAGAACAGGATGGCCAGCAGCGGAACGACGATCGCAAAGGCGAGCAGGTAGGTGAGGAGTTGGAAGCCATAGCTTTTGCCAAGCCTGTATTTGACGCTTTTCGCTTGCATAGTTTTAATCGTTGGTGAAGCGATCGATGACACGTTTGCCGATCATGTTTATCACGACGGTGACCAGGAAGAGCACCAGGCCGAGTTCGATGAGGGCCGAAAGGTAGACCGGTTTATCGGCCTCGGTGAATTCATTTGCGATGACGCTGGCCATGGTATTCCCCGGTGCGAAGATCGACTTGGGGATCGCGCTGGAATTCCCGATGACCATAGTAACGGCCATCGTTTCGCCGAGGGCGCGGCCCAGTGACAGGAGGATGCCGGCGAACAGACCCGACTTGGTATAGGGGAGGACCACGCTGCGGATCACTTCCCAGCGGGTGGCGCCCAGCCCGTATGCCGCCTCTTTGAGGTGCGAGGGGACCATGCTGATCATCGAGCGGCCCAGCGAAGCGGCATAGGGAATGATCATGATGGCCAGGATCAGGCTACTGCTGAAGATGCCGACGCCCATCGGAGACACTCCTACATGACCCTCGAATGTCCTGACCATCGGAACGAGTACTGCCAGGCCCCAGAAACCATAGATGACGCTGGGGACGGCGGCGATGAGCTCGACGGCATTTTTGAGGAAATTGGGGATCCATCCAGTCGCATGGTATTCGCCCAGAAAGATCGCGACGGCGATGGAGAAAGGGATCGAAATGGTGAGCGCGAGGAAAGAGGTCAGGAGGGTTCCCAGCAGGAAAGGCCAGGCGCCATAGATATCTTCGACGGGGTTCCAGGTCCTGCCCCAGATGTATTTCAGACCGAGCGCCTTTATGGACGGCATCGACTGAACGATCAGGGTCAACAGGATCCCGACGACCAGGATGATCATGACGAGACCCATGATCATGAGCGTCTTGTTAAAAATGTTTTCTCTGCGTATCTGCCGGAATGACAGACGCAACCGCTTTTTCGCTTTCAAAATGGCTTCGGGCGAAGAAGTAATTACCCGCAGCGGTATATCGCTGCGGGTAACCATGCCATTTTCCATAGACGATGTATCCATAAATGGTCAGTTCAATTACTGTAAGATCGGCTTGCCGTCATAGGTGACGGTCTTCAGAACCGCGTCACCGGCGCTGACGGCGGCGGGGGACAGCGGGGCGTAGGTCAGGGCGGAGCTGTACTGTTGTCCGTCGTGGATCATCCACTGGATCAGCCGCACCAGCCTCGTAGCGCGATCGGAGGAGCGGTCACCATATTTCTGCTCCTTATAGATGAGCACCCAGGAGAAGCCGGATATCGGATAGCCATCGGCAGCATCCGTATTGGTCAGCGATACTTTGGTATCGGCGGGGATCCGGATATTGGCTGCCGCGCTTACCGCGGGAATGCTCGGGGAGATGAAGTTACCGGCCTTGTTCTGGATCCGGGCATACGGCATATTGTTCTGAACGGCATACGCCAATTCTATATAACCAATGGCCCCGGGAGTTTGTTTGACCAGACCGCCAACTCCTTCGCTTCCTTTTCCGCCGAGACCAACGGGCCAGGCAACGGAGGAACCCTTGCCTACCGTCTTGTTCCAATCTTCGCTGACCCTGGCGAGATAAGTGGTGAAGATATTGGTGGTACCGCTACCATCCGAACGATGTGCAATAACGATGCCCGTTGCAGGCAATTTTACGCCCTTGTTGATCGCGGCGATCCTGGGATCGTTCCATTTGGTGATCTTACCGAGGAATATGTTGGCCAGTACATCGGGAGTGAACTGGAGGGTATCTTTTACATCGGGCAGATTGTAAGCGATGGCGACCGCACCTGCTGTGATAGGGATGTGAACGACCGGACCGCTCACCGCGGAATCCTGTTTGCCGTTCATCGGAGCATCGGAAGCGCCGAAGTCTACCGTCCTGGCTGTCAATTGAGCGATGCCAGCGCCCGAGCCGATGGACTGATAGTTGACCTTCAAACCGTTAGCTTTATTATATTCCGAGAATTGTTTGGAGAACAAGGGATTGTCGAAGGAGCTGCCGGCGCCGATGATCGTGATGTCATCGCTGGAAGCGGAAGCCGTGCTGTCCGAACCGCCGGCCGAACCGCCGCCGCCGCAGGAAACCAGGCTGGCGCTGAAGATGGCGAAACAAAAGCCGGTCAGGATCTTATTCTTAATCGTGAGAATCTTCGATTTCATATAAATATTTTTTAGGAGTTCGGGAAATGAATTGTCCGACTAATGTAAATATGGATAATAAGAATAGGGCGGGTTTGCAAACAGCTTGCCGAAGGTAAAGTAGAAGGTTACGCGGTAGACCAGGTCATAGTCGGTTGCCGCCTTCCCTGCGAGATTGGTCTGCTGTCCGATGTATTTATTATACCAGATATTCGGCATGATATGGATGTTGGCGACCGGAGAATAGTCGATACCCGTGCTGAGGAACCTTTCTTTGTTGTTCGGCTCATAGGACGTGCTTACGCCATATAGCGTAGCGTATTTGGTGTAGGTGGTATTGTCGTACCTGGTATTGGGGTTGTATATATCGTATCGCGCGAAAAAACGGAGCCTGGTGCCGACCAGGTTGACATGTCCGTAGAGGGACAGACCGGTAGCGTTGCCGGCGAGCGTATCCTTTCCGCCCGCCCTGGTTCCTACTTCGCAATTTCCGAGCGTATTGATATAGGCCTCCGTGCCGATGGTAAATTTCTTATCGACCCATGCGATGATACCCTTTGTCATGGCACGGTAGGCATGGCCATACATGGTGGGAAGCCAGTTCTGGCGCTGGTAATCCTGGTATATATCGAACAGCAGCCTGCGGTTGGCAACGGCCACGAAGGCATCGCCGTACCACCATTTGTAGACTTGTGTGTTAAGCGCCTGGGGTTTTGCGCTCGAGCCATTGGCCACCAGGAAATCATAACCCCACGTCGTCGATTTGTCAACCGATTGGTAGCGGCCTTGCATGCCGATGCCGAAGTCGAAAGACGGTGTCCGGCGGATATCGGTGATGGTCCTTTCGACAGGGCGGGAGTAGCTGAAGATATTTTCGGATGTGTAGGGGAAAGTGGGGGTCGGCTGAAGACCGAATACGAGGTCGTTGCCCTTCCACAGGAAATCGCGCCACCTGATATTGGCGAACTTTATATAAAAGGTGAATTTGTTGTCTGCCGCCAGGTCGCCGGTGCCCTGTGTAGGAGCGATAAAATCGTCTTCGGCGGCCAGCAGCAGCTCGGCCATGAACTTTTTAGAGATGTTGTAGTCATATCCCAGATAGATACGGCGGAACTGGAATTGGTCGATGTCCTTTTTTATACCCGTATATTGGTTGTTTCCGCCCCGGTTGAGTGAATCGCTGTGCGCTTTGTGAAAATAATCACCGAAGGAATAGCCCCAGATACGGCCGGAATTGGGCACACCGGCCTTAAAGGCCGAATCGGAGTTCCAGAGACTGCCACCCTGGCCCGAATTGAAAATGTATTGCGCCTGGGCGGCGATGGTCAAAGAAAACAGTACCGCGATCAATAAGAATCGTTGCGAGAAGTTGCGTTTCATAAAAGTCCTGGTTCGTTAAGATTTTTTTTCGACCGGTCAATATCCGGTCGGAATTCGCTGCAAAACAATGTCTATGTAATGACCCGAATGTTAACGGAGTATTACCTTAATGTTAACACTTGTGTATGGCCGAAAGGGTTATTTACGCGATATTATCTTAATGTTAAGAAATCATTACCAAATGCCGGTTTCGAAATAGCGGTCGACAATCGGTTTAACTTGTTGGTTTGTTTGCCCGCGAAACCACATAATTTTGCCTGCGAAACCACATAATATAATGATATGAAAGGGTTCAACGCATTCGTCCATCTGTTCCTGCCGAAGGACAAGGTCTTCTATTCGTTGTTCGAGGAAGTCGCCGACTGCGTGGCGAACATGGGTGAATTATTGAAGGCAGTTGTCCGGGAGCCGGATTTTGACAAACGTGCGGCGCTGATCCTGGAGCTCGAGACGCTGGAACACGTGAATGACGATCTCACCCACCGGATCTTCACCGAACTGGGTCGCAATTTCATCACTCCTTTCGACCGGGAGGACATCCATTACCTGGCCAACGCGCTGGACGATGTCTGCGATTATATCTATTCGGCCGGGAAAAAGATAAACTTCTATAAGGTCGATCCGAACGAGCCGGGGATACTGAAAATGGCCGATCTGATCGAGCAGGGGTCCAGGCAGATCCGCGGCGCCGTCCGGGAGCTGCGAAATATGCGGGACATGCGAACCATCACGGATGCCCTGGTGCGTGTCAATAGCATCGAGAACCAGGCCGACGATATCTTTGACCGAAGCATCGAGCATCTTTTCGAAACGGAGCCGGATGCCAAGGAGGTCATCAAAAAGCGGGACATCTACCGCGTGCTGGAGACGGTGACCGATAAATGCGAGGATGTGACCAATGTTATTGAATCCATAATAATTAAGTACGCGTAGGACCCCCTCCGGGGCCGATTAAATATTTTGCCATACCTTTGGCCTCCATTGCATCAAATGGCAAAAAGATTACATAAGTACCTGTTCTACGCCCTGCTCATCATCGTGTACGGGGTATTCTTCTCTGTGGAATCTTTCTACAATTTCGAAGGCCATTCCGATGCAAAAAAGCTCCTCGCTCAGTCTTCCGTCGTCAGCCATTCCGCCGGTAACGGGGAAGTCAGCACGTCGGCTGCACGTTTCCCTTCCACGCATAAGATCCGGTTGAATAAACGGTATCAGCAGGAGAACTTCCTTCCCTGCGTCGTTTTGAGGATGGAGATACCTGTAACCTATGTTACGTCGGAAATGCCGGTGGTTTATCCTGAATTTCTTCTGCCCCTGGTTACGATCGACCATTCCCCGCTGCGGGGTCCTCCCTTCGCCGCCTGACCTTACCCGCAACAAATCCTTCATCTTAATCTATACACATTTATTATGGTTGCTTTCTGTACCGGAAAGTTTTACCGGGCGATCAGTGTGCTCATCCTGTTCCCCCCGCTTTCTCTATTTGCGCAGCAAAAAACCTATTCTTTGGCCCAGTTTGTCGACAGTGCGCAACGGCATCTCCCGGTCCTATTGCAGAAAAAGTCATTGGCGGACGCCGCCAGGGCTGGAATTACCGATGCGAGGCATGCTTATCTGCCCACTTCCTTTCTCGGGGACGAGGTGACCGCGGGAACAGACAATTCGATCCCGGGTTCTTATATCTCTTTCGGTGTTATCCCTTCCAGCTCCAGCGGGATCCGGTCTTCGAATACCTATCAACCCGCGCTGGGAAACATCGGCTTCTTCGACAATCAATACGAGCTGTATGATTTTGGTCTCAAAAAGGCCACCGTTCGCAATGCGCAAGCTTTTGCCAATCTCTCGCAGGCCGATCTCGATCGCGAGACCTATCTGATAAAATGGGAGGTCGCCAAAGCATACCTGGATATCCTTAAAGCCAGGTTCCACCTGGCCATCGATAAGCAAAATGTCGGAAGATACGATACCATCTATAAAGTGATCGAGGCGGTCTCGCGCAGCGGGATCAAGCCGGGCGCGGATTCGGCCCTGGCCATGGCCGAGCTGTCGCGGACCCGTACTACCTATAACCAGACGCAGGGATATCTAAGGCAATTGCAACAACAGCTCAATTATCTGACCGGTATTCCGCCTGGCGAAATTGACATCGATACTTCGACGACCGTCAATTACCCGTCTGTTCTCCAATCTCTCGGAAGCGAGGCTGACAGTGGCCTTGCCGGCAATCCGCTGATCGACTATTTCGCCAAAGAGCAAGCGTTGTATCTCCAGCGGGAACAGTTGGTGAAGAAAGCCTTTCTGCCGAAGGTGTTGCTCAACGGTGTCGGATGGGCCAGAGGGTCCGGCATCGACTATACCGATCAATACAAATCGTCCGCATCCGGAGGTCTGGGCTATCAGCGGTTCAATTATATGGTCGCCCTCACAGTGGAGTACGACCTGTTCAATACCGTCCACAGGAAGGACAAGGCGCTCATCGCGCACAACAACGCGCTGGCCAGCCAATATGGGCTGCAACAGCAACAATTGTCGCTACAGAATGTGCGCAGTAAGGCAGAGGACGCCATCAGGACGGCGTCGCTGAACCTGATAGAGATCCCGATCCAGGTGCGCTCGGCCCAGGCCGCCTTTAATCAAAAGACGGCCCAGTACAAGGCCGGGATCATCAACCTTGTGGACCTTACGAACGCCTCCTATTTGCTGTATTCGGCGCAAATATCCTATGCGGAAACGATCAACGACTGGTTCCTGGCCAACCTGGATAGGGCTGCGGCTACGGGTAGCCTGGATCAATTCATTCAACTTATCAAATAACACATTTAATGATACGTGCAGCTTTAAAACGGCCTATCAGCGTCCTCGTCCTCTTCACGGGCCTTTTACTGTTTTCTGTCATGGCCGTCCGGACCATTCCGATAGACATATTTCCTAAACTGAACTTGCCGGTCATCTATGTGATCGAATCCTACGGCGGCATGTCGCCCCAGCAGATGGAAGGCTTTTTTTCGACCCGGATGATGGATCAGTTCCTCTATGTCAACGGTGTCAGAAGCATTGAAAGCAAGAACATCCAGGGGCTGACGTTGATCAAGATCTCCTTCTATGAAAACACCAATATGGCCGAAGCGTCCGCCCAATTGGCGTTACAGGTGAACCGCGCATCCAAGTTCTTTCCCCCGGGCGCATTGCCTCCGCAGGTGATCAGGTTCGACGCTTCTTCTCTCCCGGTCGGGCAACTGGTGTTCAGCAGCAAGACCAAATCCCTGAAAGAGATCTATGACCTCGTCGCTACACGCATCCGGCCGATGTTCGCCTCGGTGCGCGGGTTGTCGGCGCCTCCTCCTTTCGGGGCGAATTCGAGATCGATCGTCGTCGGCGTAGATCCGGTAAAACTGCGGCGATACAACATTTCACCCGACCAGGTCGTGGAAGCGATCGCCAAAAACAATGCGATGACGCCGGCCGGCAACCTCCGCATCGACAGCCTGATGTATGTGACCACCGTGAACTCCCTCGAGGAACAGGTGCAGGAGTTCGCAGACATACCGATCGTGACGAACGGTTCTGCGACGGTATTCATTCACGACATTGCTACCGTTACCGACGCGTCGGATATTACGGTGGACTATGCGCTGATCAATGGGAAAAGATCCGTATACATCCCCGTGGTAAAAACAGCCGAAGCCTCTACCTGGGATGTGGTTCAGGACCTCAAATCCAGGCTGCCGGAAATGAAGAACCTGATGCCGGATGACGTCAACATCAGCTACGAGTTCGACCAATCGGTATTCGTGATCAACTCTGTAAAAAGCCTGATGACCGAGGGTGTCCTGGGAGCTATTCTCACCGGCCTGATGGTCCTGCTTTTCCTGAGGGACTGGCGCAGCAGCCTGGTAGTCATTATCACCATTCCCGTCTCTATCTTAAGTGCCGTCCTGTTCCTTAGCCTGGCCGGTCAGACGATCAATATGATGACATTGAGCGGGCTGGCGCTGGCGATCGGCATCCTGGTAGACCAGGCGACAGTCACTATTGAAAATATCCACCAGCACCTGGAAATGGGCAAGCCAAAACGGCTGGCCATCCTGGAAGCGTGCCAGGAGATCTCGTTCCCACTGTTGCTCATCCTGCTCTGCATCCTGGCAGTGTTCGCGCCTTCCTTCGTTATGAATGGAGTACCCAAGGCGATGTTCCTTCCCCTATCCCTTTCCATAGGATTCGCGATGATCATCTCCTACATCGCAGCTCAAACGCTGGTGCCCGTCATCTCGAACTGGCTGCTGAAAGAAGAGATGTTCCGGTATAGGCATACCGGGTTCCATGCGCATGCCGGGTTGGCGCTGGACGAACAGGAGGTGGCCGAAGTGGGCCGGCACACCCGTCAGGACACCCGTCATCCACAGGAAAATGGGTTCTTTCAACGCATCAAGATGCGGTTGACCGGGCGCCTGGAAAAATGGATGCCGAAGCGAAAGTGGATCGTTCCTGCCTATCTCCTTCTATCCCTGGGCGCCGCAGGCCTTTGTTTTGCAATCATCGGAAAGGATCTGCTGCCTAAAACCAATAACGGCGAATTGCAGCTCCGCATAAAAGAGCCGGATGGGACCAGGCTGGAACAAACGGAAAGAACGACAAGAGGGATCCTGAATGTACTGGACTCGACAGTGAACGGACATGTAGCCATCAGCTCCGCCTATGTGGGATTGGTGCCCAGCAGTTACGGCACCAGCAACCTGTACGTTTTCAACAGTGGCACCAATGAGGCCGTTATGGAAGTCGAGCTGGATAAAGACTATAAGGTCGATCTGGATGAGCTAAAAGACAAGCTGCGTGAAACAATCCATCAGGCCTACCCGGCCGTGGGTGTTTCGTTCGAACCGATCGAGCTGACGGAAAAGATCATGGCCCAGGGCGCCTCTACGCCTATCGAAGTGCGGATCGCGGGAAAGAATTTCGACAATATCAAGGATTACGCGGAAAGGCTGACCGGTAATCTGAAAAAGATCCCCTATCTGCGGGATGTGCAGATCGCCCAGCCGCTGCATTTTCCGACGATCAGCATGCACATCGACCGGTACCGGTTGGCGCAAATGGGCCTAAACCTGAACGAAGTGGCGAGGAGCATCACAGACGCTACTTCCTCCAGCCGTTTCACCGAAAAAGTACAATGGTTGGACCCAAAGGTCGCTTATACCTACCAGGTGCAGGTCCAGGTGCCGGAATACATCATGAATTCCATCGAACAGCTGAAATCCATTTCGCTGGTAAAAGGCCAGGCCCGTCCGGTGCTGTCGGACGTGGCGCAATTCAGCATCGATCCACAACCCGGCGAATATGACCGTTCGGGCCCCAGGCGGTTCCTGACGGTAAGCGCCAATATCAACCACAAGGACCTGGGCGCCGCCACGGTGGCAGTCCGGAAGGCCGTAGCGGCATTGGGAACCCTGCCGCCGGGTCTGATCACCCAGATCAGGGGGATGTCCTCGTTATTAACGGATACCCTGAATTCCCTGCAGACAGGCCTGCTGGTCGCCATTGTCGTGATCCTGTTACTGCTTGCGGCCAACTACCAGTCCTTCGGATTGGCGGTCTCGGTTCTGGCGACGGTGCCGGCGGTATTGTTGGGAGCCATGTTGATGCTGCTGGCGACGGGAGCCACCCTGAACCTCCAGTCCTATATGGGCATTATCATGTCCACCGGGGTGTCGGTCGCGAATGCCATCCTGATCGTAACAAATGCCGAGTCGCTGCGGTTGGAATACAAGGACCCATTCAGGGCCGCCTGCGTGAGCGCAGGCATACGGCTGCGTCCCATCCTGATGACGAGCATGGCGATGATCGCCGGTATGGTACCCATGGCCACTGGTATCGGCGAGGCAGGCGACCAGTCCGCTCCTCTTGGCGCGGCCGTTATAGGGGGCCTGGCCGCCTCCACCTTTGCAGCCCTGTTCATGGTGCCGCTGGTGTATGGCTGGGTCAGACAAAAGTCATCTTTTCATAGTGTTTCATTATTGCCTGAACTTTCAAATCAACAAACTATCCCATCATGAGATATTCAATCCTTTTTGTCTGCGCCATTCTATTCTTTACGGCCTGCTCTTCCGATAGGGCGGCTGACAAGATCCATGTAAAAGACGCAGCCACGCCGGCTCATTACCAGCTGGCGACAATCGAGAAACACGGAGTGGCCTCCGTAATCAAGCTTCCCGGACAGCTGGCCGCATATGAGGAGGTCAGCATCTATCCGCGGGTCAATGGCTATGTAAAGTCGGTGCTGGTGGATATCGGTTCACAGGTGAGGACGGGCCAGCTATTGATGGAACTGGAGGCGCCGGAACTGTTACAGGCCACCGTGGAAGCGCGCGAAAAATATGCCCGCAGCCAGGCCGACTTTTCCATGTCGAAAGAACATTATCAGCGTCTGCTGGAAGCCTCCCAAACCGCCGGCGCCGTCTCACCGCTGGACCTGTCGACCCTAAAATCCAAAATGATGGCGGACAGCGCGCTCAGCAATGCGGAGAAAAGCAACTGGCAGGTACAGCAAACGATGCTGTCGTACCTGAAGGTCACGGCTCCGTTCGACGGAGTGATCACCGAGCGGAATGTCCATCCCGGCACCCTGATCAGCGCCTCGGGTAAGGACAAACCCATGCTGGAGTTGAAGCAGGTGGCTCATCTGCGCCTGCAAGTCGATATCCCGGAAAACGTGGCGGTGAACCTGAAGGATAAGGACAGCCTGGAATTTTACACGAGCGCCATGCCCGGCACCAGAATGACCGGTTATATCAGCCGGATATCCATGAACGTAAATACGGAATTCCGTTCCGAAAGAATGGAGGCGGACGTGATGAATAGGAGCGGACGGTTGTCCCCTGGCATGTATGCCGATGTACTGGTCTATTCGAAAGGCAACCCGAACGGCCTGACCGTGCCGAGATCGGCCGTCGTCACGTCTACAGAAAGAAAATATGTCATCGTAGTCCGGGACGGAAAGACCGTCAAGGTCAATGTCACCACGGGTAATGCCAACGGCGACAAGATAGAAATTGTCGGCGATGTGGCGCCCGGCGAACAGGTGATCGCGGATGCGGATGACGAGATAAAAGAAGGGGCCACCGTAAAATAGGCGGCCCCCTGACTCAGGCGCTGATATTACAGCGGATCATATTTCTTCAATCTGTGCCAGGAACAGAACGGTCGCGTTTTTCCCAACAGGTTAAGTCTTACCAGGAGCTCCTGAGTACATGCCGCTGTCCTTTTGGACAGTAATCCTTGCCGCCGGGGTAATTTTTCCCCCTGAGCCGTCAGGGCATGCCGTATCGCCAGGCGATAATGCCCGGTATTATTTTTACGCATACAATAAAAATTTAGAGTGGCTTGTGGATATTATATCGTGCGAGCAAGACCGGCAGGAGGTCCCCGTGGAGAAACGGGGCACTGTTGAAAGGATAACACAGGATAATAGGGAACGCCAGCCGCCGGCGGGATCGGGCCGGCGAAATACCGTAGGTAAAAGACGGGGGTGAGAATAGCAAAAAAGGGTCTCCAATGGAGCCGTTTGTCAGTCGTCAGGCGGGCTTCCCCGTCCTGGTCGGGCAAAGTAAATCCTGATCCGTCATCGTTCCTATAGATGGAAGATTGGAACGCGGGCCGGTCGGCATGCGGATAAAGTCGATTCGAGAGCTCCCTGGCAAGAATAACGAGCCCAATCAAAATAGTAACCCTTATTATAGTAGCCCTGTTGAACATCTCAGATAGGTGAATCGATTATCAAAACAAAAATCGCACAAATCCGGCACACGGCAACGCATTCCTCTATATTTGCAATGTTAAAAATATTGCTGCTGTATGACCGTCCTCGTTTTTACCGCTATTGTCTTTGTGGGGGCGTTAGTGGCCGGGTTGCTGGGTTCGCTGACCGGTCTTGGCGGCGGCGTCGTGATCATCCCGCTGTTGACGCTTGTATTCAAAGTGGATATTCATTATGCGATCGGTGCGTCGCTGGTCAGCGTCATCGCCACGTCGTCGGGCGCGGCGGCTGCCTATGTGAAAGAGGGAATCACGAATATCCGGCTGGGCATGTTCCTCGAAGTGGCCACTACGGTCGGCGCGATCGTCGGTGCCTGGTTGGCAACGTGGCTGTCGACTTCGCTCATCGCCATTCTTTTCGGCGTGGTCCTGATCGTTTCGGCTGTCCTCTCTTTCGTAAGGCTCGCGGACCCGGTGTTCACCGGTAAGCCCGGTTCTTTGTCCGAACGATTGCGACTGAACAGCAGTCTTCCTACCCCCGAAGGTGAACAACCTTATTTCGTGAAGAATGTCATTGGCGGATTCCTCATGATGAATATTGCAGGCATCATCTCGGGATTATTGGGTATCGGATCGGGGGCGCTGAAAGTAATCGCCATGGACGATGTCATGCGGGTGCCCTTTAAAGTATCGACGACCACGAGCAATTTCATGATCGGCGTGACAGCAGCAGCCAGCGTCGGCATCTATCTGAAACGAGGATATATCGATCCCGGTCTGTCCATGCCCGTGGTTTTAGGTGTGCTCGTCGGAGCTTTTGCGGGATCGAGGATCCTGACCACTGCCAGGACCACTCGTCTGAAGACGCTGTTTGCGCTGGTGATCCTGGTACTGGCCGCAGAAATGATCTACAACGGTTTTGCGCATAATATCTGAACATGGCAAGAAACATCCGCGATGCCGATCTGAAAAAGATCATTGGCCAGCTGTTACGATACGGCGTATTGTCGGCCTCCGCAATTGTGTTGACCGGAGGCGTCGTATATCTCGTGCGTCATGGCGGCCAGTATCCGCAATACCATTCCTTCCGGGGTGAGCCGGACAAAATGCGGCAGCCGGTGCTGATGTGGGAGGCGATGTTACGGGGTGAAGGCCGGCCGCTGATACAGGTAGGCCTGCTGGTCCTGATCGCCACGCCCATTGCCCGGATCGTTTTTTCGATCTTCGGCTATCTGCTGGAAAAAGATTACCTCTACGCCGTCATCACGTCGATCGTACTGTTGGTCATCGTGTGGAATTTCTGAACGGACGGTTATTCTTCCTGTTCTTCATAGTATTCCTCTTCGCTGGCGGGCGGATAGAGGCTTTCGAGCTGCTGAGCCGTTTCCTCGTCCACTTCTTCGACCAGCCGGAAGATGATGTCGTCCTGGTATTTGAAGAAATCCTCAGCACTGGGCAGGAAGCTGCGAAGCAAGACCGTCTCTCTTGTCTGGAGGATCACCGAAATCAATTCAATGTCCGAGTCCTCATCTACCTGGATCAGGTAGTACGTATTGGGTTTTAATTCTCCGAAGCTGGCCATAGTTGGATGATAAAAATGACCCGCTTAAGCGGGTTCTTTTGGAGTTTCTTTTGCGGTCGCCTTTTTATTTTTGCTCTTACCCGCCTTTTTAGCCGGCTTGACGGATGCTTTTTTGCCGTTCCTTTTTTGCTTCTTGCTCGTCTTCAGCAGATCGCGGCTGATCAGTTTGCTAACCTTCTTAACATGCGTCGCAAGCTTTTTTTCTCCCAGTTCCTGTTTATATTCAGCCAGGGCCCCTGCCAGTTTCTCCCCGATCTCCCTGCGGACCCGTTTTTTATTCCGGGCGGAAGGAGGCACAGTTTCTTGTTGATTCATATGAATAAATGTTATTTAATGATAATGTGGAACATAAATTTAATATTAAAATAATAATCTTGATGTTAAGTTTTTTCCGGGTGTGTCAAATCCTCCTGACATAAGGCTGTCACGCCCCGATGGTTACTTTGAATCAACAAAACCACTTTTTATGTCAACGATCAAGCCGCTGTTAAAGGAACTGGAGCAGGAAGCCCAGACCACACGTAAGATGCTGGAACGCGTTCCCACCGCTTATTTCAACTGGCAACCCCACAGGAAGAGCATGACCGTGCAGCAGTTGGCCACGCATATCGCCGAGCTGCCGGGATGGATCACCATGGCCGTAACGACTGACGGTCTGGACTTTGCGGCCAACCCCTACAAACAGGAGGAAGTTCACAATACCGCTGAGCTGATGGAGTATTTCGAGCGGTCGCTGGCGGATGGACGGGCGCACCTTGCGGATGCGGCCGAAGAGACTTTGGATGAATCCTGGACCTTGCGGAACGGCAGCGTGGTGTATCATGTCGCCACGAAGGGTGAAATCGTCCGTATGGCCTATTGCCAGATCGTCCATCACCGGGCGCAGTTGGGCGTATTCCTGCGGTTGCTGGACATTCCCATCCCCGGGAGCTATGGACCCAGTGCAGATGAGCATGAGAATTAGGGGGTTGTGGCGGCGGTGGGCCGAAATAGGCCGGGCGGCAATGGAGGAACGGGAAGCTGGGAGCGGGGTTGGATCTCAAAAGCGCAGGGGTCTCGCGGGTTCGTGATAATCGGCAACGTGGAGTGCGGCGGCAAAATGGAAGAGATCGTCGGCCAGGGCTTGCGGTTCTTCCATCGCCAGGAAATGGCCTCCTTCCGGCATTTCGGTGTACTGGCGCAGGTCGAGGATCCGCTGCGCAAATTCCTTTGGCACCGGTACGGAGCCCTTTGGTGCGACACAAAGGCCTGCGGGTATTTCGATCCGTTTGCCTCCCAACGAAGACGGGTGATGCAGGGTCTCGTAATAAAGCCGGAAGGAAGAGCCGGCCGTCTGGGTGATCCAATAGATCGTCAGATTGGTCAGGAGCTGATCCCGTGTGAATTTCTTTTCGAGTTCGCCGGGATGATCGGTCCATGCGTGAAATTTCTCGATGATCCATGCGGCGAGGCCGATCGGTGAGTCGTTCATGGCATAAGCGAGCGACTGGGGTTTCGTCGACTGGATCATGCCATAAGCTCCTTCGGACCTGTACCATTGCTGAACCGACTCCATGTATTTTTTTTCGACGGGACTCAACTGGCCGAGCGCGCTGAGATCGCTAAAACTCCAAGCGGGGATATCCGTCAAATGGATCCCCAGCAGCCGGTCGGGGAAGAGGCGAGCCATCTGTATCGTGATGCTGCTGCCCCAGTCGCCTCCGTGGCAGATCCAGTGGCTATAGCCCAGCTTGTCTTTCATCAGAAGGGAAAGCAGACGGGCGATACGTTCCGAGTTCATTCCCGGTTCCGTCGGCCGGTCGGAAAAACCAAAACCCGGTATCGACGGAACGATCACATCGAAAGACAGACCGTCGGGGCCTTCCGCCGTCAGCAGCGGTATGAGCTGCAGGAACCGGACGAACGAATCCGGCCAGCCGTGGATCAGCAATAGCGGCAGCGTTCGATGACTTTTTCCCCGTTCGTGAATGAAATGCAAAGTTGTTCCATTGACGGGCGCCCTGAAATGATGAAAGCCATTCAGGGCCTCTTCCTGTTCTTTCCATTCGAAACCATGTCCCCAATGCGTGCAGAGATCACGCAGATAGGACATATTGGTCCCGTATTGCCATCCGCTGTCCCGTATCTCATCGGGCCAGCGTGCCCTTCCCAACCTCTCGCGCAAATCTTCGATGACAAAGGGGGAAACCGAAATAGTGAATGGTTGAACGCTCATAGCTGGTTTTCCTTTACCGCAAGCAAAAATCCGACCAGCCCTGGCGTGTTGCGCAAAGGGCTAAGGGACAGCAAGATCGCGTGTGACCATGAACAAGGACCACGGTTTTACTGCGGAAGAGCGGGTGCGGTAATTCACGAATTGGCCCGTCAGCTGGCTGATATGGAAGTTCGGAAACTCGTGCAAACGCGAGACGGACACGCCATTGCGAAGCAATGAATCGCTGAAAGAGGAGGGGGCAAAGACCAGTGCTGGTTTGCCTGTGTGCTTTAACCCGGATGCAAGACTGTCCATCCTCAGGCGTTCTACCGGTAATGGGCAGTCGAACTCGAAGGAGTAGTCGACCGGGGCTTCGTGCAGGAGAAAGGCTGTGCTATCAAACCTGGGTGCAATAGGCGGGTCTGCCAGGGCGCGTGCGGCCTCCAGGTTTTCGACGTATTCGCCAGCCTGCGTGCCGGCCTGGTACCGGAGGATGGTGGGATAAACGATGAAATTGACGAACGCGAAAACCAGCATCGCCATCCAGAAGCTGCGGGCGAGCGGCTTGGGTAGAATGGGGCCGCGGAAGAGGACGAATGCAAGGATGGCCAGTGCGATGAACAGGAACATCAGCAGGAGCCAGTCATCGAAATGAAAGAACCAGCAAAGCAACAGGAGCAGTACGGGCAGGAGCACATTGATGCTGTCCTGTACGACGCGGATGATCTTTTGGGACCGGGGGCTGCGGATACCGAGCACGTAGTCGGCGGTAAGGATGGCGAAAAACGGGAACAGGATATTCAGGTAGTGGGGCAGCTGGAAACGGGAGAGCGAGAAGACGATGAAGCTCGCCAGCGCGCCCCCAAGACAGATCCAGTTGCCGGGGATGTTGCGGAGGCCTGCGGTCGTCACATGCCTGCATTTCTGTATCATTGCCGCATACAGCAACAGGGACCAGGGCAGGAACGCCCATAGCAAGGTATGGAAATAGAAAAAGGGATCGCCGCTGCCTTTTATCGGACCAGTGTTGAAGAAGCGGCCGAACTGGCTGTCCCAGAAAAAAAAGCGGATACCCGAAACGTTGGTCCGGCCGAATACGAGCTTTTCGGGGTGAAGATCGAACTGTTCGTAGAGACAATACAATTCGGGAAGCGTGAAGAGGGCGGTGAGAACGATGGCGATATACCATCGGATGCTGACGAATTGTTTCCATTCTTTTTGCAGGATCCAGTCGAGGATAAAACCGGCGCCGATGGTGATGAGCACAAAGGGTCCTTTGGTCATGCAGGCGCAACCGGCCAGCAGCGAGCCGATGACCAGGTGCCAGCCGGGTCTGTTTCGCGAAGCCTTATAATAATGGTAGACCGAACCGATGATCAGACCCGTCAAATACGGTTCGGCGCGGACATCGTTATTGGAGATCACCAAATGCGCCGCCGATACATAAATGAGGACAGACAGCTGTGCCACGGTTTTTCCATAGAGCGAAAACGCGAACTTCCAGGTGTACCAGGCACCGGCGGCCCAGAAAAGCAACGCGGGGAATTTGTACGCAAAACCGGTGGCGCCGAAAATGCGCATGCTGATCGCGGCCATCCAGAAGGGGAAATGCGGTTTGTCGAGCCAGTCTGTTCCTTCGACGCGGAGGTTGATAAAATCGCCGGTATGCGCGATGGTCTTCGAGATCGTAGCATAGAGCGAACCGTCGGGTTCCAGGATGGGGATGATCAGACCGCCGGCATTGATCACGACGGCAGTCATCAGTAGCGGGATGAACCATTTCTGCAAAAAGGTTTCCCTGCCGGCCTGACCGGGTGGCAGGCGGGACGGTCGCGCCGCCTGGTTGGTTCCGGGTATCATGAGGAGCTGCCTCCCCGCAGGTGGTTGAGCTTGTATTTCCAATAGTCGAACAGCCGCGATATAACCCATCCCGTCAGGGTGCCGAACACCGCGCCGACCAGGACATCGAAAGGGTAATGCTTTCCTACGTAGACCTGCGCATAGCAGATGAGCGCCGCCCAAAACCACAACCATACCCACCTCCTGCCGTTCATCGACCGTATAGCGAAATACCAGAAGGCCGCCAGGCCAAAATGATTTGCAGCATGATTCGAAGGCATGGAAAAGAGACCGCCGCAACTGACGAGGTTGCGCAACAGTACCTGCATTTCGGGGTCATGACAGGGACGTAACCGTCCGAACAGCGGCTTCATCACCTGGGCGGTGATACTGTCCGTGAGGGCAACCGTTACGATACTGAGAAGGATAAAGATCAGCGCCAGTTTGCCGGCGCGGGCATTTGCGCCGCCTGCGATGCTCGTGCGCGCCGCCCGAAATGCATAATACAACAGGAAAGCATACAGGGGTATCCAGATATAGGGGTCACGCAGTGGAGGCATCAGCCAATCGAGGAACGGTGAAGAGCCATGTTGGATCAGCCGGAACATCGACCGGTCGAGATGATCCAGCCATTTCAGAAGAGGCATGCTGCGCTTTTGGGCGTCGAAGTTATATAATAATAGCTTAATCTTTTAATAATCATACGGTCATATCCACGGTCACGCCGGAGGCGTCTTTTTCCCGCGCCGGCGGCCCGGAAGCGGGCCTCACAAAACCCACGCGCTAAAAATGGCCGAATAGTGCTAAATTCGCGCAAATTTCGCGCATGGCGTTCCACTCCTTTTTGCAGCTGTTCACCCCTAAGGACCGGGTATTCTATTCTCTGTTCGAACAGGTCGGGGACAGTGTGGGAAGGATGGGTCAGCTGATGAAGGAGGTGGTGGCGGAGCCGGACATCGACAAAAGGGCCGCGATCACCTCGCAGGTCGAAGACCAGGAGCACGTGAACGACGATCTTACGCATCGCATTTTTACCGAGCTGGGCCGGAATTTCATCACGCCGTTCGACCGGGAAGACATCCACTACCTGGCCAGCGCGCTGGACGATATCTGCGATTATGTGTATGCCGCGACCAAAAAGATCAATTTTTACAAGGTGAATCCCAACGACATGGGCATCCAGAAACTGGCGGACCTCATCGAACAGGGTACGACGCAGATCAAATTTGCAGTCAAGGAATTGCGGAACATGCGTGACATGCGAAAGCTCACCGACGCGCTCGTAAGGGTCAACAGTATCGAGAACCAGGCGGATGACGTATTCGATCTGAGCATCGAACGGCTGTTCGAGCTGGAACCGGACGCGAAAGAGGTCATCAAGAAGCGGGAGATCTACCAGGTGATGGAGATCGTGACTGACAAATGCGAGGATGCAGCCAACGTCATCGAATCGATCATCATAAAATACGCCTGAACCTAAACACGCCTGAACCGCATGACCTTTTTAGTCATCATTATCATCCTGGCCCTGGTATTCGACTATATCAATGGATTTCACGATGCGGCCAACTCCATTGCAACGATCGTCAGTACAAAAGTCTTAACTCCTTTTCAGGCGGTGCTGTGGGCGGCGTTATTCAATTTCGCCGCTTTTTTTATCGCGCGTTATGTCATAAAAGAATTCAGGATCGGCAATACCATCGCCAGCAGCGTGCATCCCGAATTCATCAACCTCGAGGTCATCTTTTCCGGGCTCATCGCCGCCATCTGCTGGAACCTGCTGACCTGGTGGTTCGGCATCCCATCGAGCTCATCGCATACGCTGCTGGGGGGATTCATGGGCGCCGCGCTGGCGCATGCCGGGGCGATCAGCCGCAATGGTGTTGCCGTCATCAACTATTCGAAGGTCGTACCGACCTTCTTTTTCATTTTCCTGGCGCCCCTGATCGGAATGGCGGTCGCGTTCGTCATTACGCTGATCATTATGAACGTCTGCCGGAGGGCCAATCCATACAGGGCTGACAATTGGTTCAGACGGCTGCAGCTGTTGTCATCCGCCCTGCTGAGTCTCGGGCACGGGAGCAACGACGCGCAGAAAGTGATGGGTATCATCGGGGCAGCGATGATCTGGTATGCGAAATCGACGGGGCATGATATGACCTTCAGACAGTTTATCGACTCGAATATGTGGGTGCCGCTGGCCAGCTTTACATCGATCGCGCTCGGGACGATGAGCGGCGGGTGGAAGATCGTGAAGACCATGGGAACGCGGATCACGAAAGTGACGCCGCTGGAAGGCGTCAGCGCCGAAACGGCGGGAGCAGTCACGCTTTTCATATCGGATAAGCTGGGCATCCCGGTGAGCACGACGCATACGATTGCCGGCTCCATCATTGGGGTGGGCGCCACGCGGCGGCTTTCCGCAGTGCGGTGGGGGGTGACCATCAACCTGATGTGGGCCTGGGTATTGACCATACCTGTAAGCGCTCTGCTTGCGGCGGTAGTTTATTTTATCGTTAACCTTGTGCGGTAACGGATACAGATGCCCGTCCGGGTCTCCGGACGCGGGGAGAATATTGCCGGTTGGCATAATTTCTCTAACTTTCGAAGATTTTCATAAAGCAATAGACAGACTATGAAGGGAATCATATTGGCAGGCGGATCGGGAACGAGGCTACATCCAATAACCTATGCCATCAGTAAACAGATCATGCCCGTGTATGACAAGCCGATGATCTATTACCCGCTGTCGACATTGATGCTGGCGGGGATACGGGAAATACTGATCATCTCCACGCCACATGATCTACCGTTGTTCAGGAAATTATTCGGGGACGGGTCGCAGCTGGGCCTGTCTTTCACTTACGCCGAGCAGCCGTTGCCGAACGGACTGGCGCAGGCATTCGTCATCGGGGAATCGTTTATCGGCAAGGACGCCGTCGCGCTGGTGCTCGGCGATAATATTTTTTATGGCGCGGGGCTGGGCAAACAGCTGGAGAAGAATACCGCACCGGAAGGCGGGATCGTATATGCCTACCAGGTAAGCGATCCGGAGCGGTATGGCGTGGTGGAGTTCGATTCCAATAACAAGGCGATCTCCATCGAGGAGAAACCGGCCAAACCCAAGAGCAATTATGCGGTACCGGGTCTATATTTCTATGACAATACTGTGGTCGGGATCGCCCGGCATCTGAAACCATCGGCCCGTGGTGAATACGAGATCACCGACGTGAACAAAGAGTACTTGCGGCGGGGAAAACTGACCGTCTCGATCCTCGACCGCGGAACGGCGTGGCTGGATACCGGGACATTCGATTCGCTGATGCAGGCCGGCCAGTTCGTGCAGGTCATCGAACAGCGGCAGGGTATCAAGATCGCCTGCATCGAAGAGATATCCTGGCGCAAAGGCTTCATCAACAGGGAGCAGGTGGAAAAAATAGCCCAGCCTCTGCTGAAAAGCGGATATGGGCAGTATCTTGTCAATCTAATTCATTCGTAAATTTCGGTTAAACAGCTATGAAAAAAATCCTTGTTACCGGCGGATGTGGATATATAGGATCGCATACGATAGTCGATCTTATCGTCAGCGGCTTTGAGGTCATCTCTGTCGATAATAACGTGCGTTCATCGGCCCGTATCCTCGAAGGCGTGGAGAAGATCACGGGCAAAAAGGTGAAGAACTACAAAGTGGACCTCTGCAATTATGACGACACGTTCGCGATATTCCAGGAAAATGAGAATATCGCGGGGATCATCCATTTTGCAGCTTATAAATCAGTGGGCGAATCGGTGGAGCAGCCTCTTATGTACTTCGAGAACAATCTGCTGTCCCTGATCAATCTGCTGAAATGTGTGCAGGAGTTCGATATCCCGTCCTTTGTGTTCTCTTCCTCGTGTACGGTGTATGGCAATCCGGACGAGATACCTGTGACGGAACTGACGCCGCCGAAACCGGCCGAGTCGCCTTATGGATATACCAAGCAAATGGGCGAGCAGATCATCAATGAATTTTCGAAGGCCACGACTAAGACCAAATGCATCCTCTTGCGCTATTTCAATCCCGTGGGTGCGCATCCGAGTATCCTGATCGGGGAGCTGCCTGTCGGCAAGCCTTCGAACCTGGTCCCCGTGATCACGCAAACAGCCATCGGTCGTTTGCCGCAAATGACGGTGTTTGGAGACGACTATCCTACACGCGATGGTTCCTGTATCCGGGATTTCATCCATGTCAGCGATATCGCCCATGCGCACACGCTGGCCCTGCAGCATGTGATGGAAAAGAGGAGCGTGAAGAATGCTGAGGTATACAACCTGGGGACGGGCAACGGAGTCACGGTACTGGAAGCCATCCGGGCGTTCGAGAAGGTCAGCGGGGTGAAGCTGAACTATGTCATCGGGCCGCGCAGACCGGGAGATGTGATCGCCATTTATGCAAACAATGACCTCGCCAAAAAACAGCTGGGATGGAAAATAGAATATGGGCTGGAGGACATGCTATCCACCGCCTGGAGATGGGAGCAGAAGCTGGTGGCTGATGAGAAATTCTATAACGGGAAGTTCAGCAAGTTCAACTAGGGCGGAGGCCGATGGGAACTGGAAAATTCGCGGCAATTCATTTACTTTGTAAGGCAAAAAAAATCAAACTACTAATGTTAAAAGACATTCAGGTAACCGGACAGAAAGACACACGCAGCGGATTTGGAGACGGGATCGTAGAGGCGGCACGCAAAAACCCCAATATCGTAGCTCTTACGGCCGATCTGGCCGGATCGATGAAGCTGAACACCTTCATGAAAGAATTTCCCGAGCGTTATGTTCAATGCGGTATCGCGGAGGCGAACATGATCGGCATTGCAGCAGGGTTGACGATCGGAGGGCATATACCTTTTACAACGACGTTCGCGAACTTCTCCACGGGCAGGGTGTATGATCAGATCCGGCAGTCCGTCGCTTACTCAGGAAAGAACGTCAAGATATGCGCGTCGCATGCCGGGTTGACGCTCGGCGAGGACGGAGCCACGCATCAAATATTGGAAGATATCGGCATGATGAAGATGTTGCCGGGGATGACGGTGATCGTTCCCTGCGATTATGCCCAGACGAAGGCGGCCACGATCGCCATTGCGGACCATGACGGTCCCGTCTATCTTCGGTTCGGCCGGCCGGTGTGGCCCATCTTCACATCGGGGCTTCCGTTCGAGATCGGCAAGGCCCAGGTCTTTTCGGAAGGTAGCGACGTATCTATTTTCGCGTGCGGCCATCTCGTCTGGAAGGCGATCCAGGCCGGGAAGATCCTGCAGGATAAAGGCATATCTGCGGAGGTGATCAATCTGCATACCGTGAAGCCGCTGGACGAGGAGGCGATCCTGCGATCGGTGCGTAAGACCCGTTGCGCGGTCACGGCCGAGGAACATAATATTATCGGCGGGCTGGGGTCGGCAGTGGCGCAGACGGCGACCCGGAATTTCCCTGTCCCGATTGAATACGTCGGTACGAACGACACCTTCGGCGAGAGCGGCAAACCAGAAGAGCTGCTGAAAAAATATCACCTGGATACACCGGATATCGTCGCCGCGGCAGAAAAGGTAATTGCAAGAAAAAGTAAATAAAAAAATAATTCGACTTCGTGACCATTCAAGACACCGAGCTGCTTCTGCAATTTCGGAATCCCGATACTAAAGAGAAGGGCTTCACCGCCATCATCCGGAAGTATCAGGAGAAACTGTACTGGCATATCCGGAGGATGGTCGTCGAACATGAGGACGCCAACGACGTATTGCAGAATGTTTTCATACGAGTTTGGAACGGGCTGGAGAATTTCCGCGAGGATTCGCAGCTGTACACGTGGCTCTACCGGATAGCGACCAACGAATGTCTCAGCTACATGGAACAGCAAAAACGGAAAGCCGCGGTCTCGTTCGATGAGGTCGAATCCGGGCTCACCAATAAGATCGTCGCCGACAAGCATTTCGACCCCAACAAGCTGGAATGGAAGCTGCAAATGGCCATCCAACAACTACCGGAAAAACAGAGAGTTGTGTTTACCCTTCGATACTATGACGAAATGCCCTATGAAGAGATGAGCCGGGTGCTCGACACTTCTGAAGGCGCGCTGAAGGCATCCTATCATCATGCTGTCAAAAAAATAGAGGATTATATCCTAAATCATTAAACTTTGATTAATGAGGGGGGTCTGAAAATAGATGAACGGCACGAATGAAATATTGGAAGAATTGAGGTCGCTGAGTCCGTCTGTTGCCGCGATCAGCCGCCAGGTTCCTTATGTGGTGCCGGAAGGCTATTTTACCAACTTTCCGGCGCTGGCGCTTGGCCGGGTGGTTGACTGGAAAGACTCTAAGTCCTTGACGTACAGCGTTCCAGAAGGATACTTTGATGGCCTTGCCGAAGGGATACTGGCCCGGATCAAAGGCGGGGCGGGTGCGGATGGGGATCCTGTCTCTGCCATATTGGCGCGGATCGGGCGGGTCACCCCCTATCAGGCGCCGGAAGGCTTTTTCGGGGAATTATCCCCCCTTTTAGCAGTGATTAGGGATAAAACCCCCTATGCAGTGCCGGAGGGCTATTTTGAGACCTTCCCGGCAGTGGTCACCGCGAGGACGGAGCAGATGGTCGCGCGCGACACCGGTAAAGGAAAGGTTGTTTCATTGGGAAACCGGGTACGCCGGAGCGCGGGCTGGATGAAATATTCGGCGGCGGCTGTCGTAGCCGGGCTTATCTTTACCGTAGGTTGGTTACGCTGGCATCAGCCCCCTGGCAGTGGATCGAAATCGCCAGCCGAGATCGCCAACAATCTTTCAAAAGTGAGCGATGCGGAGCTTCAGAATTTCCTGACCGACCAGGACACTACGCTGGCACAGCCGCTGTTGAACGTATCCAACAGTACAGCGACCATCGACGTGAACGATACCGATCTTAAAACCCTTCTGGGGGATGTACCCGACGGGGAATTGAAGCAATATATGGAAGAGCATGGAGGAGCAAGTGACATCGCAACGAATTAGCAGCAACAATGAAACAATTACTTTCCGTATTGGTAATCCTCTGCTGGCTGACCCCGCCCCTACAGTCGCAACCCGACCCGCAAAAGCAGGCAGGGAAGCTCGAGGCCTTTAAGATAGGCTGGCTCACCAATCGTCTTGCTCTTACCCCGGAAGAAGCTCAAAAATTCTGGCCCATCTACCAACAATACAGCAGGGAAGTGAGGCAGGCGTATCAGGTGTACCACATCGATAAGAACCAGCTCGGGCTGGAGGAGGCCTTGCTCAATATCAAGAAAAAATACAGCGTGGAATTCGTCAAGGCCATACCGCCGCCGAAGATCAACGATTTTTTCCGCGCGGAGGTCGAGTTCAACGAGATGATCAGAAAGATCTGGATCCAACGGCAGCAATCGCGTGGCAGGCCTTATCCTCCGCCGCCGAACTGAGATCGGAGAGGTTTCATAGACCCCGACATTTCCGCAATTCGCCGAAAAATTTTATCGGGGGATAGCCAAACAACGATATTTGAACCTGGTGTTTTTCATAGGTTAGCAACGGCCGGCTCTTTCCAGGGCAGGCCTTTTTTGTGAGGGCGCTTTTTGTGAGGGCGCTTTTTGCGAAGGCGCTTTTAATCCCGTTTTAATGTGGGGCGGTGCGCGGTTGCGGTGGAGATAATCAATGCCGGGCATCGAACATCGGCGTCCTGACGTCGTGATAAAATAAAAAGATCCATCCCTCCTCCTTTCCGCGCGACCACCATTCCCGGCGCAACTCCATCGCCTTTTTCCCATCATAATCATATTTCGCCACGAACCGGCTTTTCATCTGCTGCAGCTGGGGCGCCACATCGCCGCCGAAAAAAACGGTCTCACCTCCGTCGACGATCCAGAACGCCTGATGCCATGGGCAATGTGCGCCGCTGACGCGATACCGGATATAGCCGTCCAGCACTCCGTCGCCGTCAAGGAGGGTCACCTGCGGAGAGGTCTTCAGGCATTCGAGTTCGTCGATTAAATAAGAAGCAGGGCCTTTTTCAAAGGCATATTCGAGCTCGCGTCGCTGGATGTAGTAATGTGCGTTCGGAAAGGACATTCGTCCATCAGGGCAGATGCCTCCGGCATGATCTTTATGCAGGTGGCTCAGCAATACTTTGGTCACCTTCCCCGGATCGATACCCGATCTTTTAAGATTGGCATGGAGTTGCAGTTCTCCCCCGCGTTCGAAGCCCAGACCGGTGTCGATGACAAGGACATCTTCGGATGTGATCACCGCGAATGGTTGTATCTCCACGAGCAGACTTCCGGTAGTGCGTTGTTGAAGATCGTCTTTTTCGAGATCGAACGGAACAAAACGTTTGGTCTTATCGATGGTAAAGGCGCCTTCGGATAGCGGGAAAATTTGCATGGTGTAAAATTAGCATTTTGTCGTGGCGGCGGGTCGCGGGGCCGATTCACCTCAACACCATCTGACGGTCGGCGTCGAGACGCACCAGGATGAAAAGCATTATACTGAAGGTCAGCAGCGAGGTGCCTCCGTAACTGATAAAGGGCAAGGTAATGCCGATGACCGGCGCCAAGCCCACGGTCATACATACATTGATAATGATGTGAAAGAACAACACGCTGGCCACGCCGTAGGCATAACATCGGCTGAACACGCTACGCTGTCGTTCGGCGATCGTCACGATACGCATCAGCAGCACCACATAGATGCTGAGGAATACGATGCTCCCGAGAAAGCCGAAGCCTTCTCCTATCGTGCAGAAAATGAAATCCGTCTTTTGTTCGGGCACGAAGTCGTAACGGGTCTGGGTGCCTTTGAGCAGTCCTTTCCCGATGAGGCCGCCGCTGCCGATGGCTATCTTGCTTTGTTTGACATTGTAGTTGTCATTGGCCTTTTTGCCGCTGCGTCGCTGTTCGCTCTCGAGCGCGGCTGCGGTCGCCTGGTCTTTGGGAACATAGTCTTTTCCGATAGCGTCGAAGATCCGCTTCACCTGGTAAGGCTGGAAGATGTGATCGAAGGCAAATGGCACGACGAAGCGCTGCACCCCGACGCAGACGAACCAGGTACCGGCGATCAGGAATAGGACAGAGCGGTTCCGCCTGATCACTCTCCGAAGCACGTAGATGGCTACGATCGCGACGCCCGTAAGGATGAGGGCCAGTGTATCGGGTTCGAGCAGCAAGGTCGCGACGACCAGTACGGCGAACGAGAATCCGATGATCAGCACCGATGGAGGCAGGCCTTCGCGGAACATTACGAGAAAGAAGGAGAAATAGACCAGTGAAAGTCCCATTTCATGTTGCAGGATGCTCAACACCGCCGGCACCAGGGCGATCGTGGTGGCGATGAGGTGCGAACGGGGACGGGTAAAATTCGTATCCACCCGCGAAAGATATTTGGCCAATGCGAGATTGACGAAGAGCTTGCAGAGATCGGCAGGCTGTATCTGGAAGGCGGAGCCAAACTTGATGATGGATTCCGTCCCCTTCACGCGGGAGTGGAAAGGGAATACCAGCAGCAACAGGAAAATGCCGAACGCATAGCCCAGGTTTGCCGTCGCAGTGAAGAACTTGCTGTCGGTGAGCAGGATAAAGGTTCCCACGATGCCTGCGAGAACGAAGAAAAGCAACTGCCGGCTGTAGTCGGTCTTCAGCGAGATGAAGCCCTGTATGACATTATCGCCGTCGTGGTAAGAGGCCGCAAAAATGCTGGTGATGCCGATGACGCAGAGAATGAACCAGATCCACACCAGGGACCAGTCGACGCCTTTCGATATCGTGGGGTTTCGTTGGTTCATAGTATTAGCGGGTCGAATCTTTTAGTTGAGATGAATCGGGTGTCTTGCGGGGCGGCGGCTGCCGGGGTTTGCCTGTCGTGTCTTTTGTCCTGGCGGCGGCCGGGCTCCTGTGCGTTGTATCTCCGGGAACGGGGGAACCCGATGCCCTCACCACCGTATCCAGCCCGATCGTAGCGGCGGCCGCCTGCGCCTTCAGGCGGGCCATTCTTTCGGCGAGCGCGCTTTTATAGGGTGAGGGCTTATGCAGATTGGCCAGCAGCGGGCTCCGCGAGCCTTCGGAGGTATCCAGCATCATATACCGGAAGGAAGGTGTCTGGTATTTGATCCAGCGTGAGCTGTCATCGGTTTGACGCGCCCATTCGGCGGCGCGGATGGAATCCGCCCTGAATTGCAAACGGACGAGGTAACGCGGCATCAGATTGCGGTTGGTGATCTCGTCTTCGAGAGCGAGCCTGTCCGTGGCGATGGTGTCGTTAAGGTATTTTTCCACGAGCAATGAAGCGATCGGGGCTGCTTGCGCGCTTCCGTATCCGCTGTTCTCCACGATGACGGCGACGGCAATCTTCGGATTTTCCCGCGGCGCGAAACAGACGAACCAGGAGTGGTTCCGCAGCTTCACCACCCTGTTGTCGATGCGCTGCTTATTCTCCGCGGTCCCGGTCTTACCGCACATGTTGATCCCCGGGATGCGGGCCACCCGGCCGGTGCCTATCTCTATCACGTCCTGCATGCCGCTTTGCACTACATCATAGTCAACATCGGGGATATGGGTAACGGGCGCGTGTTTTTGATGGAAACGGCTGAGCAGGGTATCGTCCTCCGGTGCGCCTTCGATGCTCCTCACAAAGTGCGGCGTATAAAAAAATCCCCTGTTGGCGACGATACACATAGCGTTGGCCATTTGGAGGGGAGTTACCAGCATCTTGTCCTGGCCGATGCCCATCGTTACCATCGTGCAGGAGTTCCAGGCATGTTTATAATCTCTGTCATAGACCGTGGTATCGGGGATATTGCCGCCGTCCTCGCTGGGCAGGTCCACCCCGACACGATGACCGAGACCGAACGCATTGACGTAATCTTTCCATTTCTCGAGGCCTTTTCGGGGGCTGTGGAATTCCGGGTTGTCGACTTCGAGGCGAAAGGCATTGCAGAAAAAGGAGTTGCAGGAATGCGCGATGGCCAGTCGCAGATTGGCCGCATGGCCCGGGAAACGCTCGTCGCATTTGACAGGACGGTCGCATCCCAGGTAATACCCGAGACAGTTGATGCCGCTGGCGGGGGTAATGACGCCTTCATCCAGACCTATGAGCGCGCCTATGGGCTTATAGGTCGAGCCCGCGGCATATTGTCCCTTGATGGCGCGGTTGAACAGGGGACCGGATGCATCGAGGACCAGCTTCGCATAGTTGGCCTGCTTGTCGGGCCCCGTGAGCGAATTGGGATCGTAATCGGGTCCTGACGCCATGGCCAGGATACCGCCACTGGAAGGTTCGATGGCGACGACAGCGCCCGTTTTGCCATAGAGCAGCCGTTCGGCCAGCTGCTGCAGCTCGATATCCAGGTAGGTGTGCAGGTTCTTTCCGGCAATGGCGGGAGTATCCAGGGTGCCGCCCTGGTAATGATCCACTAACCGATTCTTATTGTCCTTGAGCCAAAACTCGATGCCGCGTTCGCCCATCAGCACCTTTTCGTAATATTGTTCGAGACCGCTGCGGCCTACATAATCACCGAGCTGGTAATAATTATTGCTGCGGCGCAAAATGGCCGAATCCACCTCGCCGACGTACCCCATGATGTGGGCAGCGGCGTTGTACGGATAAACCCTGACGGGACGTTCCTGCAGGTTGAAGCCGGGAAATTTCCATATATTTTCTTCCATCCGCGCGTAGATCTCGGGCGGAAGGAGGTCCTGAAAGGAGACCGGACGGAAGGGGCTGCCTTTTATCTTCGGGGTCAGCATACGGCGGCGGAATTCCGCGGTATCGATACCCATCAGCTGGCAGAAATAAGCCGTATCGATATTCTTCACCTGTGTGGGTGTGACCATCAGATCGTAGAGAATCGTGTTGTTGAGGATGGCCCTGCCTTTCCGGTCAAAGATGATCCCGCGGCTGGGATAAACGCTTTTACGGAAAAGGGCGTTTTCCTGCGCCTGCTGTTTGTATTTTTTGGAAATGATCTGCAGGTGGAAGAGTTGGGCCGCGATGATCAGGAACATGCCTGCGAAAATTAGCCGGATGATATTACTGCGCGATTGATTGAATACAGGCATATGGATTTGCTATTACAAGGTACGGATTAAACGTAAATTATGCTAATGTCCGAGCTATCTGTCGAGGCGGCCTCCGGCCGTCTTTGGCAGCGGGTCAGATCGTATTGGTCCGGAACTTTTGTTTGCGAAAGAAAAGCATTTCCGTCAGCAGGACGAGCAGCAGGCTCACGGCCGACGACGCGATCACTTTTCCGATGAAAAACATCAGGCTTCCGAAACTCATCCATTCGAGCAAGACGAGGTAGGTATGGTGGAGAACCGTCAGTACGATGACATAAGTGGCATAGGGCGCCCATCCCATGCTGACAATCGAAGGTGCGACATAGTTCTTGTCCGCGCCTTCCTGCGAGATCAGCAGACCGATGACGAACGGACGCACGTAGGCGATGAGCGTACAGGCCGCGGCATGAAGACCAGGCGTTTTGGTGAAATAATCCAGGCACAGACCGAAGAAGAAGCCGACGAATGTAAGGCCCATGCGCGAGAGGCTGAAAGGCAGCCAGAGGATATACAGGTAATACAGGTACGGGGTGATGAACCGATGAAGCGGCGGCATCTTGAAAAGGATGAACACCTGCACCATGATGAAGAGGATGAACCGGACGGTATTTTTCAGCAGCTCGCTCATTGGATCTTTTTGCGGGTTGAGTCTTCCAGCCTTCTTTGTTCGTCATACTGAAGATTATCAATCACATACACATATTCCAGGGTGGAAAAATGGGTGGCCGTCAGTACTTTGAGGGTGTAAAAATTCGAGGAGGGGTCGGGCAGGATGTCCGCGACCGTTCCAACCATCAGGTTCGCAGGAAAAAGCGAGGATATCTGGGTGGTCAGAACGGTATCGCCCTTTTCGACCTTCACGCTTTTCGGAATATTCTTCATCGTGACGTAGAGGGGGCTGATGCCATCCCATTGTACCGTTCCGGTCTCACGGCTGTTCTTCAGTTTGGCCACTACACGGAACTGATAGTGGAGCATGCTCTGGACAGTGGCGAAGTTCCTGCTGACGTTGATCACCGATCCCACGATACCCTGCGGACCGGTGACGCCCATGTTCGGTCGTACGCCCTGCTCAAAACCCCGGTGGATCGTAAGGTAATTGTCGGGAAGCGAGGTAGTGTTGTTGACGACCTTCGCCTCCATGATCTTATATTTAAGGAACGAGCTTCCGGTGTCGCTCCGGATGGTGTCGCGTATCAGACGCCGGTTCGAGTCGGGTGCTTCGTAGTTGTCTTTCAGCAACTGGCGGAGACGGAGATTTTCCTGGACGAGCGACTCGTTGGTCTTCTTCAGCTGGAAATAGTATTCGATATTATTGTACCGTTCGTTGATGCGTCCGGTGATCTCGGTGCTGACGTTCAGAAAGGCGGCCTGGTGAAACTTGTTGAACCGGAAGAGAAAGGACAAGGCGATGATCTGCAACACCAGGAAGAAGAGGAAGTTGAAATGCCTTCTGATGAAGAGAAAAACGTTGCGCACCGGTATGTAGTTTCTGTTGGTAGTTTGTTGTTTGCGGCTTACGGCCGGCTCCTTCTATCGCATGACAAACGGATACCGGTCGTAGTTCTTGAGGGCTATGCCCGTGCCTCTAACCACACTTTTTAATGGGTCGTCCGCGATATGCACGGGTAATTTGATCTTTTGGCTCAGCCGTTTGTCCAGGCCTCTCAGCAGCGCTCCGCCACCCGTCAGGTAGAGACCGCGGCGGTAAATATCCCCGGCGAGCTCCGGGGGCGTTGTTTCGAGCGCTTTGAGGATCGCCTCTTCTATCTTGAAGATGCTCTTGTCGAGGGCCTCGGCTATCTCCTGGTAGGAGACCATGATCTGTTTGGGTATGCCGGTCACGAGGTCGCGGCCGTTGACGGGGATATCGTCGGGCGGATTGTCCAGGTCTTTCAATGCGGCGCCGATCTGGATCTTTATCTGCTCGGCGGTACGTTCGCCGATCAGCAGCGAATGATAGCGGCGGAGGGCTTCCATGATGTCGGCGGTGAATTCGTCGCCCGCGATGCGGATGGACTGGTCGCAGACGATGCCGGCGAGCGCGATGACCGTTATACCGGTGGTACCCCCGCCGATGTCGATGATCATATTTCCGACAGGTTCTTCCACGTCGATGCCGATACCGAGTGCGGCGGCCATGGGCTCGTGGATGAGGTAGACCTCTTTTGCGCCGGCCTGTTCTGCGCTATCGCGGACAGCCCTTTTTTCCACTTCGGTGATGCTGGAAGGGATACAGATCATCATGCGCCAGCTGGGCGGGAACAAGGGTTTCTTGGGATAGATCATCTTGATCATTTCCCGTATCATGAGTTCGGCCGCGTTGAAGTCGGCGATGACACCGTCCTTCAGGGGGCGAACCGTCCGTATGCTCTCGTGGGTCTTTTCGTGCATCATCAGCGCGCGTTTACCGACGGCCAGCACGTTCTTTGGGTTATTTCGGTCCAGGGCGACTATACTCGGTTCATTCACTACAATCTCGTCGTTATGTATGATCAGGGTATTTGCGGTACCCAGGTCCATGGCTATTTCTTGCGTTAGGAAATTGAATAAACCCATTTGATTTAAAAGGTTCGAATTTTTAAGAATCTATCGCAGGCAACGGCTTACAGTGCAGCCCACTTTTAATTGTCAGCAAAATTGAAGGAAATAATTTGAATTAACAAGGTGGAATCCCTGATATGTGGATTATTTCCATAGGTATTGGTATCCCCAATAACGACAAAACCGTTACCATCGTATCTTCAAAGGGCATAAAATGATCAGCCGCCGGTCATCCGCCGATCGTCCACTGATCATCCGCCGAAACCCAGCCGCCGCCCGACCTCCGGAGCGAGTTCCGGTAACCTTTTCCGTTGGATCAGGAAGCTGGTCAATGCCGCGATCTCGCCAAACAGGTGATGCTTTTCGAGGGAGGCGGACAGGTAGTCCCTGCCCGTGCTTCCGCCCGTGCCGATACGCATTCCGATGGTACGATGGACCATGCTCATATGCCGGTAGCGCCACGTGCTTAGCTGTTCGTCTATCTCCAGCAACATATTCAATATCTGGAACGGCAGCTGTAACAGCGGATAGCCCCGGTAGAGCATGATAAAAAGCGCGGAGCGGCAGGCGGCGGGCGAGAGGCTTCGGCGGTCAATCCCTCCGGCATTCGGTGGCGAACCGGCCGGCCGCGCAGTATCGGGCGTCGCGTCAGACCGGCCGAAGAAGGTGAGGTCGAACGCATCGAGGTTCGCTTTTTCCGCATCGGCCAGGCTCGACTGGTAGCGTTCGCGATAGTCCGTCCAGAAGGGCGCTCCGAACCCTTCCCTGAATATCGGCATTCGTTCGAGCCACGCGTTCAGCAATTGAAGCAGGGATGGGGCGTCTTCCGCGGCCCGTACCCGGTCGATCTCTTCCTGCCGCAGCTGTGACAGATAGTACTGCTTTCCTACGCGGCCGCCGTACCTCAGACCCAGGCGGGCTTCCAGTAGCTTGAACTGTACGCTTTGGAAACCGGAGGCCGGCCGCAGCAGATCGCGGAAATCCTGGAAATCCATCGGGTTCATCGTCTCCATAATGTCTATCTGATGCACCAGCACTTTCAGGATGGTTGCGCAGCGGGACAGCCGGTGGACAATGGTCTGCAGCTCGGGTGAATTATCGTTGAGGGTGGGTTGCCCGAAGATGTCGATGACCGATCCGGTCTCATACAACAGCTGCCGGAACCAAAGCTCGTAAGCCTGATGGATGACGATGAACAGCATTTCGTCATGGGCATGGACCCCGAGCCTGTCGCTTTCGGGCTGCTGGGAGTTCAGGATCTTATCGAGCTGGAGGTAATCGCTGTAATGCATTCGCCTTATTTATAAGAATTCGAAACCGATATCCCGGCGGTAATACATGCCTTCGAAATAGATGTTCTCCAGGACATCCCTGGATTTATCGACGGCTTCATAGACCGTCTCGGCAAAAGAGGTGACGCAAAGTACCCTGCCGCCATTAGTGAGGATCGCATCCTTGCCGGCGCGGGTTCCCGCATGGAAGACCAGGCTGTCGGGCCCCGGCTGTTTGTCGAGGCCACTGATGGGCAGCCCTTTCTCATAGGAGCCCGGATAGCCTCCGCTGACTGCTACGATCGTACAGGCCGTTCTTTCTTCCTGACCGATGGTGATCTTGTCGAGCTGCCGGCCGGCCAAGGCCTGGAAAAGTTCGACCAGGTCGTTTTTGAGACGGGGCATGACGACTTCAGTTTCCGGGTCGCCCATCCGGCAGTTGTATTCAATGACATACGGGTCGTCGCCTACCTTTATCACGCCGATAAAAATAAAGCCCTTATAGTCGATGCCATCCTCCGCGAGTCCGCGGACAGTAGGGATGATGATCCGTTGGGTGATCGTATCGATGAAGGCCGCATTCGCAAAGGGAACGGGACTGACGGCGCCCATCCCGCCGGTATTGGGACCGGTGTCTCCTTCCCCAATCCGCTTGTAGTCCTTTGCCTCGGGCAGAATGAGGAAATGCTCGCCATCGGTCAATACGAATATGGAAAGCTCGATGCCGGTGAGGAACTGCTCCACGACCACTTTTGCGCCCGCCTCGCCGAACTTATTTCCCTGTATCATCAGTTCGAACTCTGCGACGGCCTCGATAGTGCTCTGGCAGATGATCACACCCTTCCCGGCGGCAAGGCCGTCGGCTTTCAGGACCACCGGCAGGGCATGTTGCTGCAGGTAGGTAACGCCATCGGCAAAATTGCCGGAATGGAATTCGCGGTGGAAGGCGGTGGGGATGCCGTGCCGTTCCATGAATTTTTTGGAAAAGGCCTTGCTGCCTTCCAGCTGGGCGCCTTTGGCCGTGGGACCGATGACGGGTATCTTTCGGAGTATCTCATCTGCAGCAAAATAATCGACGATGCCTTTGACGAGCGGCTCTTCGGGTCCGACGACCACCATGCCGATATCCTCCCCGATACAAAATTTCCCGACGGATGCGAAATCCAGCGGCGATAGATCCAGGTTGGTGCCGCATTGAGCGGTGCCTGCGTTGCCCGGTGCGATGAAAAGTGCTGAACAGTGACGACTCTGCCGGAGCTTCCAGGCCAGCGCGTGCTCCCGGCCGCCAGAGCCTAACAAGAGAATCTTCATGGCCCGAAATTCGAATTTCGGGGGCACATTGTAAAAAAGAATTTACCGGCGGTGATATTTGCTTATTTTCAGCCCCTAATTCCTCTGCGCATGAGCCTAACGATTGCCCCAAAGGCCAAACATCCGAGAGCCCTTTATGTGCTTGCCCTCACTGAGATGTGGGAACGATTCGCTTACTACCTGCTTGCCGGGATCCTGTTGTTGTATCTCGAAGACTATCAAACCGGCGGTAAAGGGATCCCCGAGAGCGCTGCCGCCGATATCACCGGCACGTTCCTGGCGCTGATCTGGCTTCCGCTGTTTGTGGGCGGAATGATCGCAGACCGCTATTTCGGCTATATCAAATCGATATTCATCGGCGGATCGCTGCTGGCTGCCGGCTACCTGGGTCTTATCCTGCCGGGTAATACGGCGATGTATATTTCGCTCGGCCTGATCATCGTCGGGAATGGCTTCTTTAAACCCAACATCAGTACCCTGTTGGGGAATATCTATAATAAGGAAGAATTGAAGCCGCTGAAGGACAATGCGTACAACATTTTCTATATGGGCATCAACGTCGGGGCGCTGTTATGCAATTTTGCGGCAGCTTACCTCCGTAATAAATATTCCTGGGGTTGGGCCTTCGGCGCGGCAGGCGTCGGGATGATCATCGGCCTGATCTGGTTCGGCGCTAATCTGAAGCATATCCGTGCCGGGGACGTTCGCAAGCCTCCCCAAAAGGAGGACATGGGTCTGGGCGCTATGGCCCTGTATGTCTTCGTACCGGCGATCATCGCGGCTGTCATCGGGTATTACGTGCCTGGAAAGCTGTTCCATGGAACGATCATGGGCTCACCTTCCAGCGATGCCTTTGTCTTTGCCTGCATCCCAATCATTTTTTATTTTGTCTCGATATGGGTAAGAGCCAACCGCGAGGACAAACGCGGCATCGGCGCGCTCCTTTATATGTTCGCCGTGTCCGTAATATTCTGGTCCCTCTATTACCAGATCTTTACCGGTTACACACTCTGGACCGACAAACACACCGATCGAAGCATCAGCTCGGCGGTGGTGAGGAACGGCGCCAACGCGCTGGGTCTGATGCAAACGGTCACCACCACTCCCCGGCCGGTGGATTCCTTGAATGCGGAACTGGAGCCGGTGGTCCGGGACGGTCATGTGCTGAAAACGGTTGGTCCCGACCCTTATTTTCAAAATCTTCCAAGGGCTCAATGGCCCGACCGGGGAAAGGGGCTCAAGGTTGCCAACCCCGAGCTTTATACGTCGATCGTGCCGTTCTATATCGTGGCCCTGACGCCTTTGCTGGTATTGCTGCTGACCTGGCTGCGACGAAAGGGTAAGGAACCGACCACTCCAGGCAAATTCGGTATCGCGCTGCTGCTTTCCGGCGTATCCTCGCTGGTGATGTTCTTCGCCGTGGTCTCCGTGTCTTCCATCTATCATTATAAGGTATCACCGGGCTGGCTGTGGGGAACTTATTTCGTGATCTGCAGCGCGGAGATCTTTCTGAGTCCCATGGGGCTGTCGCTGGTCTCCAAATTAGCCCCGGCACGACTGACTTCGCTGCTGATGGGCGGTTGGTTCCTGACCATGTCGCTGGGCAGCAAGATCGCAGGGCTGATGGCCAGCTCCTGGGGTAGTTTTCCCGACAAACGCATCTATTTTATCATTTGGTTCATCGCAGGGCTGATCGGTTCCGTTTTTATCTTCAGCCGTATCCGGTGGCTGAACCGCATCGTTCGTGAAAAAACGGGTGAAGCATGACAGAAGTAAAGTTCAAGCCTTTCGTCGCTCCGGAGACGGAGATGAAGGAATTTACCTTCAAGGCGCTGTTGGCAGGCAGCATCTTTGGCATCCTGTTCGGAGCTTCGACCGTGTACCTGGCGCTGAAGGCCGGCCTGACCGTATCGGCCTCGATCCCCATCGCCGTCCTGGCCATCACGCTGGGTCGACGCGTATTCAAGACCACCATCCTGGAGAACAATATCATCCAGACGACGGGCAGCGCCAGCGAGAGCATTGCGGCCGGCATCGTGTTCACCTTGCCGGGTTTCCTGTTCCTGTCCACGGCCGACTCGGGTGACTTTTTCAATTACGGCGTGATCTTTATCGTGGCTATTTTCGGCGGTTTTCTCGGAGTATTGCTGATGATACCGCTGCGCCGATCGCTGATCGTAAAGGAACATGAAACGCTGCCTTATCCCGAGGGCACCGCGTGCGGCGCCGTGCTGAAGGCCGGTGAAAAAGGAGGCGAATTTGCCAAAGCGGCGTTCCAGGGGCTCGGCTTTGCGGCCGTCTATGCCCTGGGGCAAAAGCTGTTCCGGTTTATCGCGGAAACCCCGCTTTTCGATTCGGTGAAAAGCAAGAGTATCAGTTCCATCTTCCCCGCGGCGCAGATCTCCGCGGATATTACCCCGGAATATATGGGCGTCGGTTATATCGTCGGGCCAAAGATCGCCGGCATCCTGGTTGCCGGCAGTGTACTGAGCTGGTTTGTGATGCACCCTTTGCTGGCCTCGCTGGTCGACCCGGTGACCATCGCCAACCAGCAGGTAAAACTGGGATTGCTGAACGATATTCATTCGGCTGGAGGCGCAGGGGCGTGGAACCCCGTGACGAAGACCTTTGCAGACCCGGCCACTGCCTTATACAGGGCCTATATCCGTCTGATCGGAGCCGGAGCGGTAGCCATGGGCGGTCTGATCACGCTGATCAAAACCATCCCAACCATCGTCGCCTCCTTCTCGGAAAGCGTAGGCTCGGTAAAGGAAGCCGGAAAGGAAAGTCGTATCCGCACCGAACGCGATCTCAGCATTAAAATAGTCGCTTTTGGCAGCCTGGTGCTTGTCATCCTGATCGGCTGTCTTCCCATCATTCCCGGCGACTCGTTCTTCGGCCGGCTGCTCATCGGTTTGCTGATCCTGGTGTTCGGAGCTTTCTTTGTAACGGTCGCCAGCCGGATCGTAGGTATTATCGGGTCGTCCAACAGCCCCGTTTCGGGCATGACGATTGCCACGGTGATGGCCACCTGCCTGGTGTTCCTGGCCATCGGATGGAGCGGGAAAATTTACGAGCCCATGGCATTGGTCGTCGGCGGGATGGTCTGCGTCGCGGCTTCGAATGCAGGCGGCACATCCCAGGACCTGAAGACAGGCTTCCTGGTCGGGTCCACACCGCGTTACCAGCAGATGGCGCTGATCATCGGCGTTATCGTATCTACCGTGGCGGTTGGATTTACCATCAAAATACTGGACACACCGACACCGGAGCTGGTGGCTCACGGGATCAAACACGCCATCGGTACAACGTATCCTGCTCCGCAGGCGACCCTGATGGCGACGCTGATCAAAGGGATCCTATCCCGCAATCTTGACTGGAATTTCGTGCTGGTGGGCGCCGCGCTGGCGCTGGTGGTAGAGCTCTGCGGCGTCCGGTCGCTTTCTTTTGCGATCGGCGTTTATCTGCCGCTGTCGACCACCCTGCCCATTTTCATCGGGGGAGCCATCCGCGGACTCGTGGACAGGGTCAGGAAGGATCGGGGTGAAACCTATTCCGAGATGGGCGAGGACCTGGAAAGGGGAAACCTGTTTGCCACCGGTCTTGTCGCCGGCGGCGCTTTGATGGGGGTGATCTTTGCCTTCCTGCGCATTCCGGAGAAGGTGGTGATGTTCATGGAAGGAATGAGTGTCGAGGGGCCGATCCGGGCGGGATTGGGTGAGACCGGTTACTACCTGTTGGGGGTGCTCTTTTTTGCGATCATGGGTTATGTGCTTTACCGATATGGGGTATCGAAGAAAAAGTTCGACCTCTAGGTTAGCCGGGGAACGGGGCGGCGCGGAACGGGGGCTATTTTGGCCGGATGCTGACGATATAGACGACCCTTAGCCGGTCGATCCCGTAACGGTCGCCCGTGTCGATGAATTTAACGGCTACCGGCGAATGATCGGTTTGCGGCCAGGGGCCGATCTTGTTGATCGGGACGACGATCTCCCTGCTGCTGTCGAGGAACAACTCGTCGACCGCGGGTCCGTCGGAAGCTGGATCGGCTTTATTGAGGTGGGCATTGTATTCGGAGAGACCCATGGGTTCGCTTTTTTTACACCCGGAATTTACGATGCCGGGGAGAACCAGGAGGAGGATAACGCCGGGTATTTTCATGGAGAGAAGTTGTGGTTTACGATTGACAATAAAAGGACGTGTGACGTTGCCTGTCAAAATGTTAAAGGTGACGGGTTCAGCGGGTGAAGGGCAAGCGGTGCGGTTTGCCGGAATGGTGCGGGGATCAATTCATTTTGAACGGCACGATCATTTCGAAGATAGGGATATTGACTTCGAAGGTCAGTTTGTTATGGAGATTTTCCATGGTATAGGAACCATACATTTTCCCCATTTCGGTGCGGAGGTTGCAGCCGCTGACGTACTGATAGCGTTCGCCCGGCTGCAGTATCGGCTGGACGCCGACCACTCCCTCGCCTTCGACCTCCCGGTAGCTGCCGTTGCTGTCGAAGATATGCCAATGCCGGCGGTGCAGCTTTACGGAAAAGTTGTTGTGGTTCTCGATGGTTATCCGATAGGCAAACATATATTCTCCGGATATGGGGTTGGAATAATCCGGTTGATAAAAGGTCTCAACGCTCACCTCCATACCTTCTGAGATCTTGTTTGCCATCAACCAAAGTTTTTCGTTTTATTTGCCGGATGCCGAAGATGCCCGGCACGGCGGCGCGGGTCAGGAAGCGGCTTCTTCCGGCTAAAGTTAATCAAAATAAGGCAGGCGTTGCCGAAAAATCTGGCCTAATTTTGAATCATCATTCATGCCAACGAGGCTGAAGTATTGCAGCAAGTGCCGGGCAAACAGCTAAGAAGGGTGAGCAATCAAGGCCGGAAGTAAAAATATCAATATATGAAGATCGCAGTTGCAAAGGGAGATGGGATAGGTCCCGAGATCATGGATGCAGTATTGAAGATTTTCAATGCAGGTAAGGTGCCGCTGGAATATACCGTGGTGGATATGGGTAAATGGGTATTCGACAAAGGGTTTTCCAATGGCATGACGCCGGAAGCCAAGCTAACGATCGAAGACCTGGGCATCCTGTTCAAAGGTCCGATGGAAACGCCAAAGGGAAAGGGAGTAAAAAGCGTGAACGTGACCGCGCGCAAGACCTGGAACACATATGCGAACAAACGGGTCTTCCAGACGTTGCATGGTGTGGATACGGTATTTTCCAAAGCCGGGATCCCGATCGATATCACCATTGTACGGGAGAATATCGAGGATACCTATGGGGGTATCGAGCATATGCTGACCCAGGACGTGGCATTGAGCCGCCGTTTCATAACGCGTCCGGGCAGCCTGCAAGTGATCCAATATGCGTTCGAAACGGCGAAAAAGAAGGGAGCGCGACGCATCACCTGCGGTCATAAGGCGAATATCATGAAGCTGACGGATGGTCTTTTCCTGGAAAGCTTTCAGCAGGTGGCCAAAGAATACCCCGAGCTAAGGTCGGACGATATTATCGTGGATGATCTGGCTATGAAACTGGTGGTCCGTCCGCAGGATTTCGACGTCGTCGTCCTCACCAATCTGCAGGGAGATATCATTTCCGATCTGTGTGCGGGATTGGTTGGAGGCCTGGGTTTTGCGCCATCGGCGAATATCGGGGACCATATCGCGATCTTCGAGGCGGTTCATGGAACAGCTCCGGACATTGCGGGGAAGAATATCGCCAATCCAACTGCCTTGTTATTGAGCGGAATTGCCTTATTACGTCATCTCGGCCTGATGGAAAATGCGGCCGTGATCGAAAATGCGCTGTTGTATACGCTGGAACAGGGTATCCATACCGGCGACTTCGGGGATAAGAATACGCCGTCGTTGAACACCACCGATTTTGCCGACGCAATTATCCGGCATTTCGGTAAAACGCCGCAAAATATGGCCAGACCATTGTTACCCAATGCGCCTGTAACGTCGACGGCATTCCGGTTGTCGCGCAACGAGATGATGGTTTCGGAAGAGCGGCTTCAGGAAGATATCGTCGGCGTCGATCTTTTTATCGAGAGCTCGGGACAGCCGGAATTCATCGCGAAAAAATGCCAGCGGCATGCGGGCGTCAAATTCAATCTCATCAATATCAGCAACCGGGGTACGCAAGTATGGCCGACGGGTTCCATCTACACCAACCTGGTGAACCAGTATAATGTCCGTTTTGAGAGTATCGACGGATCGCCGCTCAATCAGCAGGATATTCTCGGTTTGTATATCAGCCTGAGCGGCGATTTCAAGATCTGCTCGTCAGAATTGCTGAATGCATGGGGAGGCAAGAAAGCCTACTCGTTAGCGCAGGGCCAGTAGTAATATACTCATATTCAGTCGCTTACACATATCGGTGTCTTTGGTACAGGAATTGCGATTGCTATATTGCCGACCTTCATGTCTCCGCACAAGCCTGGCTTTTGGTCCAGATCCTCATTCGTTGAATCTTCTAATTTTTTACTTTATGAGAAACGTTTACACGGCTTTTCTCATGGGATGGTTTATACTGCCGTGCTTTCTTTTCCTTTCCGTAACCGCCGATGCGCAGCTGGTGCCGCATTTTAATACGGTCACTTCTTCCGACAGCCACGGTTATTATGTTTATCTCCCTGCCGGTTATACCACGAGCACGAAGAAATATCCGTTAATGATGTTCATGCATGGCGGCGGGGAGTTAGGCAAAGGTGACTCTACGGACCTGCCCATGATGCTGCACAATGCCCCGCTTAAACTGATCGCCGATAGCACCTGGCCGGACAGCTTCAAAGTCAACGGCCGCAGCTTCCAGTTCATCATTTTTGCTCCCGAGTTCATCAATCCGTGGCCGAATAACAACATCGTGGATTCGGAGGTCCAATATGCGGTCTCCCATTTCCGGGTCGATACCGGCAGGATCTATATGACCGGTCTCAGCATGGGCGGGAATATCACCTGGACGTATGTTACCATGCCGAAAGCGGCAAATTCGCTTGCGGCCATCGTGCCTATCGCTGGAGGTGACTTCTACAATGGAATGACCGGGGCTACTGTCGTCGCCAACGCCAACCTCCCCGTGCTGGCAAGCGCCAATGACAGCGACCCCGTTACGCCTTCCAGCCAGACGGTAGTGGCCGTGCAGCAAATCAACAGCGTTAAGCCAGCTTGTAACCCTCGCGCATGGGATACTATATACAACGCGGTCGGACATGACGCCTGGACCACGACCTACGATCCGAATATTCCTTTATATAAAGGACTGAATGTGTATCAATGGATGTTGCAGTACAGCCGGAATCCCCAGGACAGCACGACTGTGCCGCCGCCCGATACGACGATGCCGGCGCCGCCAGATACGACCAAGCCCGCGCCGCCAGATACGACAAAGCCGCCTGTGACGCAGCCGCCACCACCTGTGACGCCACCGGATACAACGACGCCGCCGGCGACTCCACCGCCGCCGCCTCCAGCCGTGACGCCACCACCACCCGCGACACCACCCCCGCCGCCCGTGACACCACCGGATACGACAAACCCGCCTGTGACGCAGCCGCCGCCACCTGTGACGCCACCGGATACAACGACGCCGCCGGCGACACCACCCCCGCCACCGGCTGCGACGCCACCACCCGCGACGCCACCACCACCCGCGACACCACCCCCGCCGCCGCCTGTGAC